>Ga0233425_10000095_pt1 | contig 221422 bp, 331 predicted proteins | sample Watercolumn_Towu_2_FD_181712 | JGI IMG/M metagenome (GOLD analysis project Ga0233425, IMG submission 181712) | Freshwater microbial communities from Lake Towuti, South Sulawesi, Indonesia - Watercolumn_Towuti2014_140_MG | ecosystem: Environmental > Aquatic > Freshwater > Lake | place... | reverse complement strand
TTTCCCCTTGGTCGAAGCCGTAGGAAGTCCACGGGGCATGGTTGTACGAAACGAGAGTTGACCCTTGCGTACCAGGAATGCCTTTGACCTTGTTCCACGTCATACAGAGTTTGTCTTGGCGACCTGTCACAGCGCATGTGATAACAACGTCGCTGTCGGCAGTGGGCCGGTTCGCGCGAAGCCACTGTGAGACCGCCGGCCGATCGTGGATGTAGTACTTCGGCTGATCCGGTTCCTTGACGGCGAAGACACACCACTCACTGCCGGTAAGCGGTTCGTCGACAGATGTCCATCCCAAACAGCGTTCGGCGGCCTGTTGAGGCGGACCATAGACACCATTGTCGACGTCTCGTACGAAGTTGGCCAACGCCCGAGCGTAGGGATCGCCGGTTTCCTCCGCCATACGGTGTACGTGCGCGTAGTGTCCCCGGAAGAGAATCACTGCACGCTCTTGCTTCTTGTGCGGGTCCTCCCCCGGCTTTGCGAGGACGTGCCCAAGGATGTACTGCACCGATTCGATGCAAGCTTGTGGACGGACGATGGTACCAGCCCTGTTCGGCATCATGGGGGCGCGCATTTCTGCGTCGATCCGATGTCCTGAGATCAATCGACCGTTCTCGTCGAGGACGATCTCGTAATGGACGAATCGATTCTGAAAGCCGGGGTCTGCTAATCGGTTGCGCTGGGCGAATTCGTACAACTCACGGAACATGGTTGATCCCTTGGTTCTGAAGAACGTATTCACGCGAAGGGATCTGCACGACACCGTTCTCCATCGAGGCTTCGAAGTAGAGCGGCGTCGGCTTCTTATTCGTGTAGTCGAACCCGTACAACATTCGCCCAAAACTCCGACTCAGGCGAATCGGCGTATACTGGGCAGGCGGCGCCATCACGTCACAGATAAAGGGGTGCATCCCCAGATACGGCGTGTGATAGCAGGCACCGTTCTTGACGCGCCGACGAAAGATGTCTTCGTTGGTCGCGACGTCGTGAGACGCACGCGCGTCCAGTACGAAGCTGGCCTCGAAGATGTAGTCGACGTCGTAGAGCCCGACGGTATTGCGCTGCGTCCGATTGCTGTCGATGTTGATTGGCTGGCGGCCTGCGAAACACTTCACCTCGTTCGTGCGCAGTGAAAAGTGCTGAATGGGCTTGAGTACCCAGATTTTGTGCAGCTCCCAATGCATTCCGGGATGCCAATTGACAGCTTCGAACACCCCTACAGCGCCAGACGGCGTAGGAATGTCGTATGTCTGTCGTTCGACACGACAAAGATGGTTCGTCCAACACGCGCGCCGCCCCATTGCGCGTAGTGCAAGTACACTGCTCCGTTTCATGTGCTCTCCCTGTTGTTGTCTACGACGCGCGAGGCGTCCGTTCTGTCGAGAGTAAACTCGTAAGTCCTTGATTTTTAAGGCGTACCTAGCCTACTTTCCCTGCGAACCTGCTCGGAAGACCAGCCACCTAGGCTAGTGGCTTCAGCCCAAATTCATCGTACAGAAGCTCGTTGATCACATAGACCACGGCCTCGCTGACCCAGACAGCATGACCGTCGCGAAGAAGTTGTGTGCGCTCGTCGACGGAGATCCACACGACGTAGCTCATGAGTCGACGTAGAATTTCTTGACTTGAACCGTCTGCACGAAGCCTGTCGATCAAGGCTTTGGTCGCCGGTCTGGAGCCACCCCTCGGCAGTGGCATAGGAACGACGACCGGGACTAGGCTGGCTTCTCCCAACCCAAGGCTCACAGGTGCCGCGCAGCGTTTGCCGACACGCAACATTTCCGCGGCCAGTGTTCGGAACCGAAGACACTCGACGTCCGCCTGACGAGCGTCGGCCCACTGCCGATCGTTTGGTAGAACCCCGGAGCGCAAGTCCAGAAAGTACTCGCGCCAGGTTGCGGGATCCTGAAACGCCAGTGTTGAACGACCTCGCCACATGAGGTGCGTGACGACAGCTCCAGCCGTACGTCTCGTCGAGAGAAGAACTTTGAAGTTTGCACGCCGCTGACCGTCACCAAACGCACGACAGGCAGCAGCGGCCATGGTCGGCAGTTCGGTCATCTCACACAGGACCGTATTGAACGTCCTCGCGAGAGCACTCCCGATTTCGTCGGCGATGATACACCCTCCACGAAGGTTACGTATCACCGCACGACGATGTTCAGCACACATCCGAGACGACACGGCAGTGACCTGGACGTCGGGGACGTACGCCCTCATCGCTTGTGCTACCTCACGCAATCTGGATGCATCTTGGAGAACCGTCAAACACTCAGCGTGCTCGGCGATCTCGTGTGCGATCTGTACGGCGGAGGGTAACGGTTCGTGATGATCGGGCCATGTGGTCTGAATCTCTCCGTAGACCGTGTTGAAGGCGTCCTTTGGCCCCAACAACTCTGGTCGATCGTCCTCCGCGACTCCGTAGGGGACCGCCGACACGAGCGACACCGAAGCGTGGAAATGATCAACGAGTACTTGTAACGCTTCGCGGGTCAACGTGCGCACGGGCAACGGGATCTGTTGTGCGTCGACGACAACGACCACTGCGCGTGCGAGGTGATGGAAACGTCGCAGAGACGCTGGACGATTGTCAAAGAGGAGCCCTAAGAAATCTCGAAGCGCGGTAACGACGACAGGAGCGTCCCAGGTCTCGACACGAGGACTGAACCCACAACTTTGGACGTCGAACGCGGCGGGCTCTGCGAATGCGTCTCCGAGAGAGGCACGAAGCTTGTCTGTGCACTCTTCGAACATCATCTGCGTCGAACAGACAAGGATGACCCTTTCTCGTGCGTTGCGTCGCGCGTGTGCCAGCCCGTACAGCGCCAAGGCTTCGACGTTGAACGCACCGAGAGGGGCTGAGAACGAATAGAACCCCGGAACACGTTCAGCGGCACTTAGATAGTGCAAACGGAACGCAGTACGGAGATCGCTCCGATCGAGCCGTGTGTCACTGCACACGCTCTCCAACTGTCGGTAGAGCTGTTCGATGCTCGGATACGAAGGTCGTGTGATGGGCGCACCACAGACTTCTCGCTCCCATTCCGCCGCGTTTTGCCAGTCGGCGTCGATGTGTGCCGACGCGATCATCTGCGTGAACATGAACAAATGCGTCGCGTTTGCGAACCGACGTTGTCGCATTACGGGAAGGGCAGTGATCTCGTCGGGAAGATCGATCAGCGCCTCTCGAAGCGGTGCGCTCTCATCTGCCAGTGCAGGTAGGTAACTTGCGTCTGGGAGACCACCATGGTGACCGGCGATCGCGACAGCGATTGCCAATCGTTGCATGGACGGGATGCCGGGAACGCGTAAGGTGTGCCAAACGCCTAATCCAACATGGTTAATACGTAGGCCGTACTTCGACCCGCGTTGCTGGATCTGCCAGGACTCGGATGCCTTGCCGATATCCGACCAAAGACAGACAGCGCGAGTTTCCTGCGCACCGAACGCTACGGCGAGAGCGGCTCCACGATCTGCGGTCGCAAGAATGTCCTCGACCAGTGGTCGCTCAACGTCCCGAACCCTACGGGCAGTGAGTGACCGAGGCCCTAGCCTCGTGCTCTTCATGTGCTCCCTAAATTGTCGCGCTCTACTCGAACTGAACCTCTCACGCACGACTTCGACGAGTCAAGCCGTTCTCTACTGGAACTGAACGTTTCGCAGATGTACCTGACAAGTCAAGCCTATGATGCGAACGAACCGCGGCGAGATCACTCGACGTCAGCTTCTGAGCCAGTCGATCCAGGCTTGCAGCTGGACGCAGTCGCGGATGTTCACGATGTAGAACTGTTTCGCGCGTGCTCGGTCCGATCGATCGTCGTTGGTCTGGACTTTCCACAGATCCGGTGCATACGGTGCGATCACTGTCGCGTCGGTGAAGTCGAGGATGTAGAAGTCGACCGGCGTGCGATCGGCCTTCTGCTTCTCGTCGAGGAACGGCCCCCAGTAGTTCCTGACGATGTACGCGAGCCGCGCGTTGCCGCGATGCTTGTACTGGCAAGCGTAGCCGGCGACTTGCAGGTCGACGTCGTGGGCGTACTGCGCGATGTCGTCGAGCGACTTTCGAAAACCGCGGGAGAGTGTATCGACGACGAGACCAAAGCCGCGCAGGTAGTCAGCGAACACGGCTTCGTCGCTGTGTGCTCGCGCGATCGCGTGACTGATCTCGTCGTCGGTCTTCACGGTCTCGGCTAGTAGGCGTAGGCGTACTGCAGACGCCCTTTGACGGTAGCCTTGACAGCGCGCTTGATCACCGGCTTGTTGCTCGGAGGATGTCGACCAGGACGACGTCGACTCCGCTCACGAATGCTGGCCAGCGTGTCCGAACCCTTGGGTGCGTCCAGCCGGTAGCGTCCTGGAGAGAACTTCCCGGTCGTGTCGAAGGTATGAATGTTCTTCCGCGCTTCCGGTGAAGGAATGAAGCGCAAGGTCCTCTTCTTCTTTGTCTTCGTGTCGTAGTATGCGATGTACACAGCATTCTCGTAGAAGAAGGCATGCTTATCCGGTTGGCACCCATAACAGGTCTGACCGTCCTTGTTAGATTGTGAATTGGCACTCTTCATGCCGCGTCCTCACTTGGTAGTGATGCGATGTATGCGTTCTCTTCGTCGTCGTCCATCTGCGCTAGTGCGTCGGAGCCCTCGCACGCACACGAGAACGGCGCCACCTGTCCGGCTAGCCGCTTGCGCTCCTGGATGACAACAAGCTTGAACCGACGAGACTCCATACCGTTCTCGTTATCGGGCGTTCGCCCGGCCAACAGTGCCGCCTCAATCGCGTAACGCGATGGCGCCTCGGCTGCGAGCCGACGATAGCCGGGGTGATTCTTGCCGCCGAATCCCGGATGCCGCTCCTGCATACCCGCCCAGTAATCGACGTCGCCATTCTGGTCGAGCGCGCGGCTTTGGTCGGCCTGGTCCTTTAGAAAGCATCCAGTGCAGTTGCCGAGGTGAGGCGGCAGGTTGAGCCTGAACGACTGCTCACCCCAGAACGCAGCTACATCGTTGGCCGTGAAACCAGCGACGCTAAGCGGCGCATGGCGACCGATTCGCTTGGGGACGCCCACGCGGAGTTTGGCCACACGATCGGGCTCGTCGGCACGAAGCCCCACTAGTTCATCGTGGCCGTTCCACCCAAGCGACTCCACGTAGCGGCGCGCGAGTCGCGTCTTCATGTACGTCGTGCAGATGCGCGAGCGCCACCACGGCGCGATCGGCCCCTTACCGATGGCTGCGCGATATGCGTTGATCGCGTCCATCATCATCATCTCGAACGGTCCGCCGCTACGATCAGCGGTTCGCGGTGTTACGACTGCAAAACGTGCCGCCGCAGGCGGGGCCCCGCGCGAGGCGGGCGGGCGGTACTCCAACCAGACAATCTCGCGACCGATAGCATCTGCGAGCGCCTCCAGGAATTCGTAAGTCAGCGCGTGCTCTTTGCCCGTGTTCTGGAACGACATGAGCACGGCAGCCGAGAGCAGCGCGGCCATCACACCACTCGTCGAACCACCGCTGACTCCAGCGATGCACGGGCGATCGGACGGAGGGACAAACAGGTGCTGGTACTTACGCCAGTTCGCGAGGTTCAGCACAACTTGTCGCCTGCCATCCAGATCGTGACTTGATGTGTCAGTACGGTACTCATGTGTCTAAATCATGTTTGGGGTGTTAACCGGATAAGCATGGAAGAAGGCCCTCAACGCATTCGGAATTGCGCGGCAAGCAGCCTTGGCCATTGCGCACTGGTCGGGCGCGAAGCATGTCGCGCGCTCGATGTCGATTTCGGTGACGTTGACGAAGATCGCCCTCTTGGCGTCTTCGTACATGCCGATCTTTTTCGCCTTGGCAAGTGCCGTGATTTTGGTGCCCATGGTTCCCCTAGAAGTCGAGAGCTATAGCACAGCACAAAGGCACTCACTAAAGCAAGCACCAAAGCAAGACTAATTCCGCAAGTCCTCACCGTCGTCGGTCTTCACCGTCGTCGAGGCTTTTCGTCAGAACGAGAACTATCGACGCGGCACAGGCTTCGGCGGTTCTACCATCGCCGACCAGCGTTCTTGGAGTACTTCGGCGCGGCGTTTATGATGGCGTAGCTCGGTGAGCACCGCACAGGCTGCACAGTGCGCCCGCCAACCGTCACGCGGCGGCTTACGACCACCGCGTACGCGGTCGTACTTGAAATACTTCCAGACGCGCTTGTAGCCACATCGCGGGACGGGACATGTTGTCGGCGGCTCAGACGGCTTGGTCTCGTAGGTCTTCACTTCGGATTGGTGATCCTATGCCACAACGCCGTGGTTTCTTCGATGTGGTGCGCGCGCAGGTCTCTGTAGGCGAGCTTGAGGGCATCCAACGTGATGTCTTCAAGGTCGTGGTCGTACAGCTCGTGGAAGCGTTTGAGCCGCGCCGGGCGGTAGGCGTTACAACCGTGGCAGTTCATCGAGCCGGCGATGCACTCGGCGTTGCCGCGGTGCGCGTGCCGCTCGCAACCGCACGCGCAGGTGGGATGCTCGGGGCAGAAGTCGCCGCGCTGATCGCAGGTGCAGTTCATCTTCAGGCTCCTTGCAGTAGCTCTTCGTACGAGAATCGATCGCCTAACGCCTCCTGGATCGTCGTCTTCTCTTCACTCAACCGCATGAGCATCTGATTGAACAGATATGCGTAGCGCGGAACGGCGATCGCCCCCTCGACGAACCGTCGTCCCAGCTCCGTGATCGTGTACCGACCGACACGGTCACTGCCATCGCCGCGCTCGCCGTCGACGCGCTCGATCAAGCCCCAGTGTCGGAGCTTGACAACATCACCACCTGCCACCGAGCTATCGCGACGCGTGTTGACCAAGAACGACGCGACGTGGATCCAGGCGTGTTGCGGGTTCTTCTTGAAGAACTGGTGGATCAGCACGAGCGCGTAGGCCATCGTGGCATTCAATTTTCTGCGATAGAGCTTGGCGAATTGTCCACAGGCAGGACACTTGGCGCCGTTCGCCAGGTGGAGCTGCACGAAGGCTTGCGCTTCTTCGAGCGTCCCGCCCGGGAACACGGCACCGATTTCGATTTCGCCTTTGTCGTCGTCTTCGCGACTCATTTATACACCTGCATGTCGTCCATGTGTGACGTTGATGGTCTGATTTCTATCCACGTCACGATCAAAGTTGATCGCAACATCGTAAAAAGTGCCCAAGAACACCGACGAGAACGCAGCAAGGCCGATTAAGAACGTCGTCATGTGTCGTAGCTCCAGCCTTCGAATGCCAAGGTCACTGACGTTGGTTCGTACGTCTGCGTTTGGTTCGATCGCGCGACCCTCACACGGCCGCCTGAAAGTCCCGAGGGTTGATACGGATCTTGTCACGGCGAACGCGGTCAGCGTAGTTGACGGTGTTTGCCGTTCCGCCGGGTGAACCGTCGAACACGCACAACATCGCGTTGCAATGATCCACGACCCACTCGTTCCTCACCTGCATTTTGAAATTCTCGTAACCACCTTCACTCACGATCACGACCTCGTAAGCCTTCGCAATCAGCTCGCGATACCTCTTGCGCGACGTCGGATGCGATCGCCACGCCAGCTCCTGACCTTTGAACGGCACGGCGGCGATGAACGGAATGCCCAGCTCGACGCAGGCAGCGGCGAAATCTTGATCCGTTCCGAGCGCCATCCCGCTGATGCCGTACAGCGGCCGAAACGTTTGTAGGTGTCGACGAATCTGTCCACGAACCCAGCTGCGTAGCGGGTTGGCGTCGTCGTCGTAGCCGCCGATCTTATCGGGTCGATGTCCCGTAACGCCGAGAATCACGGCAGTCGTCCTCCAGGGTCATAGCCTTCAGGTCGCCCGTCCGGCGTGAGGCAACTTGCAAGATCGTCGCGATCGATGGCTCGCAAGAACAACTCGACCGCGAACGCCGCGTGCGTACCCGTCATGGCGACAGCTTCGAACGCCATTTGAAAGTCGTTCCCGTCGACGCGAGGGAGGTCGACAACACGTACGATACGCCGCGATGGTGGGTTGGCGATCTGAAGCTGCACCTCGCCGAGCTTGACGTCGACGGCGACCGCGAACTTTCCCCACTCGGTGTGCACGAACCGATGCTTCTGCTTCGCCAGGTCGTCCGACCACCAGTTGGTGATTTCACCGTTCTGTTCCTGCCAGCAAAATCTGAGGAGACCTTTGTTGCTCATGATGCCCCCTTTGGGCGTTGTCGCCACGCGATCAAGACGGCCTCGATCGCAGCGAGGACGTTGTCGGCACCCGTCGATTTCTTCGCGCCGATCTCGATCAGCTCGTAGAGCTTGTCGAGCGTGCGTACGTCGAACGTCGCCGGATCGAGATTGCCGCGACCTTGCTGATCTGGATACCCCATCGACGCGCCGTTCGTGTTGCATGCGCGCGAGCAGTACACGATGACCCCGTTGTGTCCGCGCCCGAACAGCTGCCAGCCCGTCGGCAGATCCCACCACAGGTCCGTGTGGTCACGTGCAGACACCTTCGCCGTCACGGTTGCGGTCGTGCCACAGCCGTCGCAGACGATGAACCCCCGAAGGAACGCTGGCACTACAACAGCGTCCGTCCCGCTCGCGGTCGACGGATCTTTCGACCCTGCGCCCGTCGACGACGTTCGACTGTTGTGGCTTCGTAACGATCACCTGCGTAGGCGAGCGCTTTCGCAAGCGGGCACTGCAAGTAGATCTTGCAGCTGCAGTTCGCGACCCACACCGTCGCCGTCTGCGGATCGATCTCGCTAGCAGCCGTACCGATGAACGCGAGCCCGGGACCGCCATCATCCTTTCCCCAACGACCGTTCGGTCGCAGCTGGAGCGCTTTGGTGCCGTGCGCCGTTTTGCCCGGACGACACTTCGGGTGGCCTCGATGCGGCACACGCGTAGCCACCGCTGTTCTCGTTGTGGTCTTTCTAGCCATAGTCGGTCCCGTCGTACTCGGTCGCCATGTTGACGTACTCGCGAGGCTTGTCGCGTTCGGCTTTCTCACGTTCCAGCTCGGCGACGCGGGCTTTGAGCGTACCGACCTCGGCGATGAGCGAGCGCTGTGCATCGATCGCGCCCGCGACTTCGCTGTCGAGGGGAACCGCTTGCGAAAGGTTGGCGATCATCGTGAGTAGCTCATCACGACGTGCGATTAGCTTCTTGTTCGCCTCGATTTCTGTTTCCCACGCTGACCGGAGCCAGATAGCATCAGTACGTAGCTGCTCCATTTCAACGCGACATTCGATGTGAAAGTCAACGCCGACCGTCGTGACCGCGTACGGCGCCCAGACATGTCCGCACTTCACACACAGATGCTTGCGGTGCAGCCGCGTCGTCGCCCACTCGTCCTGGTCAACATGGAGCATCTTGCACTGTGGGCAGCAGATCTCCGTAGGGACCTTCGCGTCGCGCATGCGTTCGAGATCGCCGACAAAACCATCCAACGCCGACGCCGTCTGCTTCTCTTGTCCGACAGCTCGATCGATCTCGTCGAGGACGTCAGGCAACAGATCGCGCAGCGCACGTAGGAACGTCGCCACGCCTTGCGGCAACGCCTCCATCTCCTTGACCGACGCGTACGGGCCTGTCGTCACGAGCCCGCGCAGGATCTTGACCTTGTCATCAGCCGGCATCTCGACCGACGAAGACAACAGTTTCTCGACGAGCTGAACGTCCAGGAAGCCGCCATCTCTCTTCTTTTCATCTACCGACATCGCGCATCTCCTTCAGCGACGCCGCGTTATAGTCGTACCGACGCACACCGCGCTTCGCGTACTCGACGATATAGAAGCCCTTGCAGAACCGCGGGCCGACGGCGTCGTGCCAGGCATCTTCGCGCGTCGCGTACTCACCAAAGACCTCGCCCTTGGTGTCGAGAACGTGGAATACGCTCGACGTGACCTTCTTCGGCGGCGGTCGACGACGCACTGTTGCCTTGGCCCTCGCCAGCGATATGGGCGGCACGGCCTTCTTGGCTTTCGCGAGTGGGTCACGCACGCGCTTCTTGGTCTTCTGCTTCATCGAAACCGCTCCTGTAGCGCTGCCAACTTGCTCGTGACTTCTTCTACCCAGGGCAGACCGTTGTACCAGCCATCGAGCACCATGCCATCAACATTCGTGATGACGACGGCCGCAACACGGCCGATGTTGTAGATCTCGCGGATGGTCATCGCCTTCAGGCGCTTGGTCTGGTCATTTTCGTCGGCCACCCACACTGGGATCGCCCGCACCCGTATCTTCTCCACGAACGCCGTGATCGCTTGATCCGGCGCGTCGATCAATGGCGGGAACACGATGACCTTGAACGACGACGTGCCTTCCTCCGTCGCAGCGTCAGCTTCCGCGTAGTCGAAGTTCTCCTCGGCCGACGACACTTCACGATCGATCTCATTCAGCAACGCCACGTGATCACCGGCGACGTTGTCCTCGATGATCTGCGCAGCCTGCTTCAACAGCTCCACCAGCGCCGAGACGGTCTCCCAGGCGCTTTCCTGTAGCTCGCGTAACGCATCTGTTTCCGTCGGTTGCTGATGGACCACTGCAACCATGCTGTTGGCAACGATGGCACCTGCCAGACGCGCTTCGCGGGGGCCGTACAGGTTCTTCTTGATCAGCTCTTGCTGCGGCGTCGAGTACATCTTCAAGACGCCCCACGCCTCACGCCGGATGTTGGGATCGAGCGTCATGCGACGAGTGCCTTGACCTCATCAGGCATGACAGCTGGCGGCTCGTCGCCGAGCCACGTCAGGTCGAAGTAGCGCTTCATCGGACTCATTCGACTCGCGATGAGGTTGCGGACGAGCTTCCACTCCTCTTCCATGCCCGACGAGACGCGACCACCCACCATCCAAAACTCGTGACACACGGGGATGATCGCCTTGTTCATCGTCATACCCTGCGAACGATGATCAGGGTTGAAGTCGTCGAGGACGTCGCACGTGATCAGCCAATCAGCGACGACGGCAACTCGAACACGTCCGACATTGAGGTGATCGTAGATCCATCGGATCCAGCGACGGGCGCGTGCCTTGTTGGCTTCGACACCTTCGGGGGTCGGTGCGCCGAGAGGATGTGCCAAGTAGATCAAACGCATTCGGCGACTCCTTCGTCGTCTTCGTCGACAGACGGTTTCGGAACTGGTTGTGAGGCGATCTCCGGATCTCGACGATCAGGCCGCGCAAGCAATTCGGCCCGCGTCGGCGGCCTCACCGGCCGCGCACTCGGCTGTGGACGCACCAACGACGCGTGCGCGGCCAGCCGCGCGTGTACATCACTGGCTCCTGTCGGCGACGTTGTACCGATCGGCGCGACCAGCTTGGTCTTGTGCGGCTTCGAATACTGCTCCGTCATGATCGCGAAGTTCAGACGGAAGCCCCACGGCGCGTAGGAGACCTTCTCGGCGTCGTGGATCTTGTGCGTCAGCTCGTCCTCAGGCCAGGACGGTACGCACAGCGGGTTGTAGACCTCCCACATGAGGTCGTGGACGTGGTTGTGACCCTCGACGGGGATACAGAATCCACGCGTCACGAGAATCGCTGCGCGATAGCACGCGGCCGATCCGTTCTGACCTTGGATCGCCGGTTCAGCCTTCGCCAGCTCGACGCGCGCAGCGGCCATGCGCCGTTCGAGCGGCCAACCGACTCGCGCGAGATCTTCCTCTTTGGGGCGCTCACCGCTCGACAAGACCTCGTGCGAGACCTCGCGCTTCGAGAGCGCCAGCTTGAACATCCACTCCGGCAACTCGGCGATGGGATAGTTCGGATCACGCCACTGGTAGCGGTTGCCGGATAGGTGCAGCGACGGCGCCGCGACGATGAGGCCGCCCTCGGATCTGAAATCGAGGCCGGGCGCTACCTTCGCGCGGTTCCGAATCCAGTCGACGTAGAACGGATCGACGTGGAAGAGAAAGTGCTCGCCGCCGCCCGCGCGTCCCGTCGTCTGCGAGCGCGTCTTCGGGAGCTTGCTGTTCTCAGCTTCGAGCTTCTTCAACGACGCACGGCCCTCGTCGCCGTCGATGTCGACGCACACGAGACTCGCTGCGCCACCCATCAAGAGGCCAACATTCCCTCTCGGTTTATGTCGCCACCAGACATGCAATCTATCTGTATCCGTCGTCGCGATCTCGCGCCACTTTGGGAAGATCGGATGTTTGCCTATTGCCGTACACTCAGTCTTCTTACGACATGAACAGCCCGTCACTCCGTTGTACTGATTTAAAAAATGCAACGCGATCACGCGCCATCCCCTACTGGCATACGTAAGTGCTGCTTCCAAGAGGTCATTCGACATTGGTGGAAGACCTCCGACGAGCTAAATGCCCTTTTCGCACGATCTCGCTCCGCTGTTCAGGCGTACGTGCCGCATGCACCCTCCGTACAGCAGCGCTACGTTCTTCATGCGTTCGTAAGGCGTTGCTGCGGCGGGCGCGCTCGCGACGTTCTTCGGGTGTGAACTTCGCCATGTAAGCCGTCATTTGCGCGCTACGATGTGCGCGGCGTTCTTCTGACCATGAACGTCGCGAGTTCTCTGAATTCTGTTCTGACGTTCGTGTCCTGTTGCGTTGTGACGTGGCCGCGTTCAGCATTGCTTGGACGCCCGATGCAACACGTGTCGCCGCTGCTCTTTGTGCAATCGCTTTTCGCTGTTCAGGACCGCGTGTTGCGTTGGCTTTGACCACAGCCGCACTCCGTTGTTTCGGTGACATCGCCGCTTTGGCCTTCTTGGCGATGATCGAACGTTGTCCTACGTCGAATCGGTTTGGCGCGCCTTCACCGCCGTCAGTTTGATTCGTCAACGGCCATTCCATTGCGCGACCCATTGCAATCCACCACCTCTCCAGATCGGCGAGGTGCGTTGGGGCGCGATCTCGGTTCCACCAACACACGACGCGCGGCGTTCGAGGCTCGTCGGTTCGATCAAGTACGATAACCTCGTAAGTCAGCCCGGCTTTCTGCAAGGCAGCGATTACGGCGCGTAGCGCCTTATTCTTTTTCTCATGACGATGCTGCTTTGTGCGCGAAAGCCCGCGTTCAGTTTTTCCGATGTAAAAGACCATCTGCGTTCGTGGGTCGATCAGTCCATAGATCAGGTTGGCGTATTCGATGGCGGCGTTGACAAGTTCGTTTGCCACAGCTCAACGCTTCGTGATCGTCTGGTTGCCGCGACGGACATCCCAGTCGCTCGGGTCCATGTCCACATGCAACGCGATCTGCTCCGGCGGGTAGACCTGCTGGAACTTCCTGACCACGTTATGAACCTGATGCCGCAGCGTCGGATGGACGGTCTTCTTCGAGCGCAGCTCCAGGTAGTAGAGCAGCGCGGGAAGCGCCATCGTCATCTGGCACGGCACACGGAAGCCGAGCGCGACATAGTACTGGCGCTTCACAGGATCCGTCGACAGTGTACGGATTCGTTCCTGTTGCTTGTGGATCAGCTCGACGGCTTCGTCGCGAAGGCCGCCGACATCCCCGTTGTTTGGGTCACCAAGCTGCTCCAGGTACCACCGCTCGAAGCCGAAGCTCGTGTCGAGGAGCGGCATCTGAACGACGCCGTTTCGGTGTCGTTGTGCGTCGCGGAACGAACCGAAATCGATCAAGTGTCGTAGGTTGAACTGCCCGAGTGACGTCAGGAAGTGCGGCAGCACGCAGCCTTCCGGCCTCGTCGCGAGCATCTCCTTGTAGGGCTCCATCCGCGCGTCCGCGTCGTAGTCGAGACCACGAAAGCCCGTCGATAACACGTCGACACTCTCCGCGTGCGTCGGTGCCCACCGCGCCGAATACGTCCACTCCGTGGCTACACGCCACATCCACTCCTGACGTACATCGCGGAGTCCTTCGTCCTTGTTGGCGACGCCGCTGACGCCAGCCCCACCAAAATGGTTGAACCCGCTCGACGGATAGCGCTCGTGGAGCAATCTGCGCAGCTGCAGCGCGACCCGCACAACCTCTGGCATCGGATGATGCAGCATCCATGATAGGTGGTCGTCGGCTTGTCGCAAGTTTGAGTGCCACGACAGCTGCGTTGTGATTCCAGCTGGCAGGAAGCCACGGAGAACATCGAACACGCGCGCCTTCACCGCACGATCGTAAGTCTCTTGCTTCTCAGCTTCGCCCTTCGGATATCGAAGGGCGATGATCTCGGCGACACGATCCTGATGCTTCACGTAGAAGGCCATCCACGCTTCGAGGATCGCTAGCGACTCGGCTGACCCGATCGGGTCGATGATCGGCTGCTGGCTCATGTTGATGTAGCGCGTGCTCGTCTCTTGGCCCGAGTACAGCGGCCAATCCTGGATCGCCTTCGCCGCGAGAAGGCTTACGCCTTCGGTGAACATCGTCGTCGAGCCGCAGTCGGCAATCGACTTGTGGTTGAAGCCGACGTAGTACTGCTTCATGAACTTGCCGGAGCCGACCTCCTTGACGCGCTTCAGATGCTCTTCGACGCTGTCTGCCGAACGCGAGTAGAGCGCTTGCAACATGGCGACGTCTTCGGGGTTCAGGTGGTCGACGATCTTGAGAAACGGCTCTTTCATGGCGTGGTCCTTCAGTTAGGTCTTGTTGTAGTACGCGATGTAGTGAGGTCCGCCGATCGCCTTGACGTAGATGTCGTCGCAGCCGAGTAGCGCTTGAAGTGTGTTGAGTTGCTGCGCTCGCGGCGAACGCCACTCGTAAGCGCCGTCAGGGGGCTCGATGGCGATCTCCAACTCCACGGGACCCTCACCCGGCGCGACGTAGACGACCTTCCAGTGTTCATTGGCGCGGAGGTAGCCCGTTGGAGTTGGTGGCACGAGCTTGTCCAGCTCCGTCTGTAGCGCCTGCCCAATGGCGAGTCGTTCCTTCAAGAGCTTCCGAAACGTGGTGTGCTTGTTCACGAGAAGCCTCCGATAACGACGAGCACAGGACGCTCGACAGGATCATGGTCAACGCGGACTCGGTAGACGATCTTGCCGTCGTGGTACCAGCTCGCTGTGAAGTCCCACTCGACGTTGGAGCCGGTGAACTTCTTGAGGCGCGCACCACGGGCGTGACCGATGTCCGCCTTCCACTTCGCGTACTCGTCGGCGTGCTCGACAGGATCGAATTCGAACCAACACAGATTTTCGAATCCGGGAGGCGTGGTCCAGCCCTTGGGCACGAAGCGGTACTCCATCGCGCCTTTGACGTGCGTCAGCTTGGTGACGCGGCCGGTCTTCTGCGTCGCGGCGGTCACTGCAGCTCCCCAAGTGTCGTGCTCATGCTCGCGTCGTAGTCGTCGATGTAGACGGCGACGAACTTCACGCGCGGATCGAGCTTCTCGATCGGGATGATCATCACCGGGCGACCACTACCGTCGCGAACTGTCTCCACCGTGTTGGGATTCCACAGCGTCGGAACATCAGGGACCCATGCAGCTGTCTTGCCCTGTAGCTGTGCGCGTTGGTGTGCGATCGCCGGTCCGACATCGTCGGCGCTCGCTGTAGCAACGACGCAAAGCAAGTGCGTCGGTCCTTCTGGCTTCCTACGGCTCATCAGCTCTCCCTTGCCCACACGCTTGCGCGTTCCCTAGTGGGCGACTATTGCGTTACTTCGGCGGGTGCTTCAGTAGCTCAGCTCCGGTGACGCGCACAGGACCGCCGCTCAGCGCGGTGATCTGCGTCGCGACCGAGATCTTGTCCTTCATGAGTGCGGCGGCCAGATCCATATCACCGCCGTGCACGGCCAACATGTGGGCGTTGTGTAGCGCCGTCGACGCCTTCGCCAGCTCGCGGCTGACGAGCGCTTTCTGTTGTGCGTTCATGCTGCGTTCGCCTCCAACCACTCGGCGATCACCATCCCGTGACAGATTTTTGGAGCACAGACACACCCTAACTTTTTTCCACGAAGCGCCAACACCTGTCGACGAAAAAACGGCTCTTCTTCGACGCGCTTTAGGAAGTACGTCTTGAACTTCGCGAGCACCGTCGTGCGATCGCCGTCCTTGCCCAAGATGAATGGGTTGCCGAACGGCGTCGTCCGATCGATCTTCACATCGAACGGCGTCGTGTAGACGTTGACGACTGTAGTTTCGACCAGCGCCATGGATCAGTCGCTGCGCAGCAGCTCGTCCTCGCGCGCAACGCAGTAGGCGGTCTGCCCGGCAAGATCCAACGTGAGCATCGCCCACGCGTACTTGCTGCTGTCGCTACGTTGAATCGGACCGATGCGACGGATTTTCCCGGTCCCCGCGGCGGTCTTGATTTCGTCACCTTCTACCAAGTTTCGTTGCATGACTACGTTGCCTTCTTGACCGGCAGCGCGCGCATTGCCTCATACACCGCTTTGGCCGCTGTTCCCGGACCGGCAACACCGATGAAGTTCTTGGCCTGCGAGGCGTCGGTCATGTCACCACCGAGCGCACAGATCGGTCGCACGTCCTCGTCGTCGTTGGACAACAACCAACACGCGATGGGCTCCGTCGAGAAGCCGTCTCCGTGGGCGTTTTCGAAAATCGCCAACCAACCCGGCTGGCACGCTGTCAATTGACTCATGGACGTGATCCCCTAGCTTGAGAGTGTCTTACGTACGTCGGAACGTGTACATCGTGACGCCGCCGTGGGCGACACGTCGCGAGATCTCGAAGTGTTCCTTGAGCGCGGCGTCCGCCTCCTTGAGGCGTGTAGCGAGCGCCTTGGGTGACTTGAAGAACGTCGTACTACCAGATGCGCGCGCGATATTCGCCAGCTCGCGATGCAAATCTGAAACGCGAACCTCACGACCCTGGTTCGAAGCGACTTCGAGCCAACGGTCGATGATCTCGGTCAGCGGATCACCCTCGATCACGAGCGCGTTGCGCTCGGACTGCATGCACGTAAGCATCGTGTCGATCGCTTCAGGCGACCAGTTGCCTTTCGGTCCGCCTGGACGAGAGAGCACGCGACCGATCACGTGTGCAAGGTGCGCGAAGTCAGCCATGCGCGACTTCGTCGGACGCGGTTTCCGGTTCTTGCGCAGCTCAGCGACGATCTCGTTGAGCCACGTGAGCCAGTCGCCGAAGATCTCGTCACGATCGGCGCGGATCTGCTCGAACAGTGCTTCGGCGCCGAGGTAACCGTTCTTGTCCTCGCGACGTTCGAGGCGAAGGATGAGACAACGGTCAGCCAACTGCGCCTGGCGGAACGTCGATGGGTTGTTCGTCGTGATCGCGAGGAAGCTCTCCGGCTTGATCACGTGCTCGGCGTCGTTGGTGTAGTGCTTGCGCTTGCTCCAGCCGCCGCCGGTCGCGTAGGTGCAGAGCATGTCGCGCAGCCACGTCACCGGTTCGTTGATGTCGTCGAGGATGGCGATCGGTCGACGTAGAATCTTCACGCCGAAGTCCTTGTCCTCCTGCTTGGGAACCTGGATCGGCATGTTCTCGCCGTGGAGTGCGAGCGCAATGCGCTGCATGGCCATCGTCTTGCCGGATCCTGGATCGCCCTCGATGAGGAGGATCGGCTTGGTCGGAAGCAGGTCTGGGAACGCGATCGCGAAGATCCAGATCCCGAGGCACGTCTTCTGGATCTCCGGTGACATGCCCGACTGCTCGCGCGTCGGTGCGTACTGCAAGTCCTCGATCAGGTGTCGAAACAGTGCACGGTTGTCGCTGCCGAGGAGCGGATCCGCGGGTGTCATGCCACGATCGTCGTCGATAAATAGCGTTCGACCGGCGCCGTTGGGCTGCGACGTCACGCCGCGTTGATCGCCGGGGTTTTTTGGATCGATCGGTGCGCCCGTGATCTCCCAACAGTAGCCGTCGTACGACGAGATGTAGAGGGTCTTGGTCCACCGATCCCAGTATGAGAACCGTCGTTCGGTGCGCGGATGGCCGCTACCGGCAGCGCCGTTGCGGAGCATGTCGATCAGGTGGCGCGTGAGCGGCTCGGAGTGCGTAAGCCCGTAGCGCAAGAAGAAGTAGCTCGTGAATTCGAGATTCTTGTTGTCGATCTCCAGGAGCCGCGGACGGCGTGGATCGTAGACCCAGAGATACGGGCGACCGTCGACGGAAAGCCAGGCGCACCCTGCGCGTGTCCTGGAGCTTTCGTAGCTCCAGATGAAGTTGTAGATAATGCGCGCCTTCTGATCGAGGTTGAACGTCTTGTCGTAACGGATGGTCCAGATCCGTTGCTCAACCCACGCTTCCGGATCCGGATCGCTGATGGGACTGCTAGGCGCCTGCGGTGCCGCGGGCACAGTCGTTCCGGGGAAGGGGATGACGTTGTTCGACATGCGCCTCGTCTATGGGCGTACGACTTCGCCCAGAAGAATGATGTACACCGCCCCTGGTTGCATCCTCAACCCGCCGCCGTCGCCGTTCGTTGACGCTGTCTGTGAACCGCTTCAACCTTGGCGCGATCAAAAACGGTTCGACCGAGCACGCGGGTCCCCGTGAGCTTCTTTGAACTTGTCAAGCGCCACACCGTGGCAACCGACACGCCCAAGAACGCGGCGACCTGCTCGGCGGTCATGAGGTTGTCGATGTTCTTCGTGCGACTCACGTGTCTCATGTGTCCACCACGCACGCGCAAGCGTGTTCGCGCATCACTACATGCCGCGACGGTGCCCGTCAAGTTTTCGTACGAGCGTCATCGAGATCTCTCGTCGAGAATCTCGTCAGATCGCGACGATCGCGATCCAACTTCACAGTCTATCCACAAGCTGTGGATCGAGGGAAGCAGATCCCGCCAACGTAGGCGATGCGACATTCGCTGTGCGTTCACGCGCAACCGACTTGACAGACCGGCCATCCACACATAGCGTGCCAAGGTCAGAGCTTGTTCGCAGAGCTAGGGGTCTGAAAAATGAGAGCATCGGCCGCGGTCGCGGCGACGGCGAGCCCCGTCGTCATCCGACCGCACCCAAAACGACAGGACTGGTACGCGATCCCGGCGGCATGGACCCCGGAGATCGCGATCGCTCCGTCCGTCGGCTACGACGCGCGCATCGGCCCGCTAGCGCACCGTTCCCATCTGCCGCTTCTCGCCAAGACGCACCCGGAGGCCGCTGTTTTTTTGGCCGACCTCCGATCGCGGCAGCGATCGGAAAGTGATCGCTGCCGCGATCGAGCGGCCTTCGACGCGACCACCAGTCCGAACGGCTGGACCCTTCGCTCCTATCAACACGACGGCCGCGACTTCATCCGTGCACGTCGCGGTACGCTCCTTGGCGACGCGATGCGCGTCGGTAAGACCCTGACGGCGACGTCATCACACGATCCTGAACTGGGACCGATGCTCGTCGTCGCACCGCTCGCGACACGTGAAGTTTGGCTTGCTTGGATGCGTCGACGCTGGCCTGACGTACGTCCCGTCGTCCTCAGCGGCCGAATGATCGAGCGGACCAATCCCAAGAAGCCCGTCGCACCCAGACGCGATCGCGGCTTCGACCTGATCGAAGGCAAGCGGTTCGATCCGAAGCAGCTCGCCGACGCCAAGCTGATCTTCTGCAACTACGACATTCTCGAAACTTGGATGGAGCTGAACGGTCGCCGTATCGGAACGCTCGTGCTCGATGAGATCCATCTCATCTCCCAACGCGTCTCGCGCCGCGCCGAAGCAGTGACGTTCGTGTCTAACCTTGCCGAACGCGTGATCGCAGCAACGGGAACGCCGATTTGGAATAGACCGTCGGGGCTCTTCACGACGCTGTCGTGCGTGGCGCCTGCTGCGTTCGGCAAGTTCTTCGACTACGCCGTACGCTACTGCGACGCGCATCCCGGAACGCACGGCTACGAGTACGACGGCGCCTCCAATGAGGACGAGTTTCGAGAACGCCTCTCCGAGATCATGATCCGCCGCACGTGGCAGGACGTCTCGGGCGAGCTGCCGGCGATCGAACGCGCGGTCGAGGCAGTGGTCGTTTCGGAAACGCAGCAATTCGAAATCGAGAAGGACGCTGAACGCGTTCGCGACCACAACAAGCGAACCACTGCCATCGGTGCGATGGCGCGGTTCCGACGGCTCCTCGCCAAGCACAAGATCCCCGTAGCCGTCGACGTCGCCAAGCGAATCCTGCAAAGCGGTGAGAAGGTCGTGATCTGGAGCTGGCACCGCGACGTCGCCCTTCAGATCGAGCACAGGCTCTCGGAAGCCGGCTTCCCGGGCGTCGTCGTCTCCGGCGGCGGCGAGACGCCAATGTCGATCCGTGAGGACATCTTCGATCGTTGGCGTACCTACGAGAAGCCTGCGCCTCTCTGTATCACGTTGTCCGTCGGTCAAGTCGGCATCGATCTCAGCGCGGCCCGCCACTGTGTGTTCGCCGAGTTGGACTTCACGCCGTCGGTGGTGGCACAGGCTGAGATGCGTACGTTCTCACCGCTACGCCCGATGGCGGCCACGTACGTGATCATCGATCACGAAATCGACCGCAAGATCCTTGCAGCGCTGCAGGACAAGTGCGATGTCGCGTATCGCATGGGTGTGCCCGCGGCCGAGTCGACGATCGGTGTCCTCGCTGCGGCCTTCGCGCGTATCACTGACGGTCCCGACGACTTCGACGCGCTCGCGAAGGCGTTGATGATGGACCATCCCGATCTCGACGACGGCGACAGCGACTACCACGGGTCCCTTTGGGACTACGACTGGGAGAAGGGCGAATGAAAGAAATCCATCGCGCTTGCGGCAACGACGTCGAGACGATCCTTCGCGAGAAAGACCTCGACGGCGACGGCGTGCTTCGCATGCACGAAGAGTTCGAGTGCGATGGTTGTGGTTGGATTGCTCCGAGCGAAGTCGTTGCGGTCGACGGTGAGCCGAAGTACCCCCGAGCAAGGATTTCGAAATGAACGTCGACGGTACCGTCATCAGCCTCATGCCGCGCGACGACATTCGTCGTCTCGACGACGTCCTCGAAGAGATTTTCAAGAAGTTCGGGATGGAACGCCTCGGCGGAGCATCCGGGCGCGGCTGGTCGTCGTACGCAACGTTCCAACGCTGTCCGTATCTCTACAAGGTCAACTACATCGACGGCGAGCGCGGTCCAGCAGCGATGGCGCTGGAGACCGGCTCAGCGTTTCACACGTTCATGGCGCTCCACTACTTGTGGATGATGGACGAGAACCTCAAGCTCACGCCTGACATGTGTCGTGAGCTGCTCATCGAAGGCGGCGCACGCATGGAAGCCGTCCTCGCCGGGTGGAAGTGTTACGAGTCGTACCGCGATCACTACCCGAACGACTACCTCGACCCGATCGCGATCGAGGACTGGGCAATGGGTGATCGCGGCAATACGTGCCGGTACGACTTGATCGCGCGCGTCGTCGAAGATCAGCCGGGCATCCGTGAAGGCACGTGGATCATCGAACACAAGTGCCTCCACGCTGACGAGAAGCTGTTCGATTACGGCACCGGCGAGCTGCTGTCCATTGCAGAGCTAGCAGCACGCAAGCAAGAGCCGATCGTCCTGGCCTACGACGAGAACACGCGACGGATGGTCAAGACTCGCGCAGGTGTTCCCGAGCCAACGTCGGTCCGAGACGTCTATGAAGTCGTTTTGGAATCCGGTCGCCGGCTGCGCACTTCTGACAATCACCCGTTTCTGACCGCACGCGGTTGGGTTCCTGCTGCAGCGCTAACGCACGAAGACTGGGTTGCGATCGCGCCGTCAACCGGCGGTTACGACGGCCCGAGTCCGTTCACCGACGCGCAAGTTGAATTCGTCGGTCTCATGCTCGGCGACGGCTGCATGACGAACGGCAAGTTCACAAACACCAACGAGGCGATCCTTGAACGTTTCCAGGACGTCGCTGCCACGATCGGCGCCAAGCCGACGCTCTTTCGAAGCGAAGAACGCGCTCCGACGGTATCTGTCTCCCGTGCGACCGACAACCCGGCACAGGTACTCCTCGACGAACTTGGCCTTTCTGAATGCTTGGCAGCCACCAAGTTCATCCCCGACCAGCTGTTCGGTTGTCCTGATCGTCAAGTCGACATTCTTCTCGGCGCGCTGTGGAACACCGACGGATGTGTCGACCTCTTCCGCGAGGACCGTAACGACGGCAAGCCGTCACAAGACAAGGTTCGAATCGCGTACGTCTCACGTAGCGAGAAGCTGTGCATGGGCGTACAAGCACTTCTTCATCGACGCGGCATTCCGTCTTCGGTCACCGAGTCTTCCGTCGAGTACGACGGCGAACGTCGCGACGTGTGGACCACCAAAGTCATCACGCGCGAAGGCAAACGTCGTTTCCTGTGCGCCATCGATGACAAGCACGTGTGGTTCGTAAAGTACGACGTACGCCCTGTCCTTCGTTGCCTCAAGCAGGGCGACGACGCCTACGTTCCGTCGACATACGTCAAACTGCACGTACCCGTCGAGAATCAACCTGGCGCCCTTCGACAGCAGCTCAAGAATCGCGCCGTCGAACGCGAGACGCTGAAGAAGTACGCCGTCGATCGCCCATCCAAGGAATTCGACAACGTCATCTACGCCGAATTGACCTGGGATCGTGTTAGCCACGTCGTCGTCAGCGGTCGCGCGATGATGTATGACATCACCGTTCCGCGCGTTCACAACTTCGTCGCGAACGGAATCATCACCCACAACACGGCCTCCCGATTCACCGCAGACCTTCTCGAAGGCTGGCACAACGACGGCGAAATCTTGGGACAGATCATGGTCTGGAAACAGGCCAAGCTCGACAAGAAGTACGGCAAGCTGCGCGGCACCATCGTCAATATCGTCGGCAAACAGAAGATCCCCCAGTTTCAACGCATCATCGTGCCGGCCCAAGCGTGGCACGTCAGCGGCCACGACGACGATCTACGCGTGTGGGCGGCGTACCAAGAGATGTGTCGCGCAACGAACACCTGGCCGAAGGCTCGCAACAACTGCGTCCATCGTTACGGCATGTGTTCGTTGTTTCAACACTGCTCGACGAACGAAAAGCTCACGCCGCTTCGCAGACTTGAGAAGGCGGTGCGCGCAGCCAAGGCGGCGAAGGCTGCCGATGCACCGATCGCGGAAGCGACTGAGTCGCAGATGGGACTTGATCTCACGACGCCGTCGAGCGATACGGCAAACGGCGTTTCTTCGGCGGAGACCTCAACCAACGAGTAACGGTGTGCAGACCGACACCTGCAACCTTCGTCTGACAACGCAACCACAGAGAGCTAAGGGAGAGCCATGCGTGTAATCGACGTATCGAAACCGGGAAAGCATCAGCGCATCACCGCGCTCTCCTACGGCGCGTCGCGAAGCGGCAAGACACGCTTCGCCGGCAGCTGGCCGAGACCGCTGTTCCTCTCGGACGCCACCGAGTCCGGCTGGACGACGCTGCAGAACATGGACAAGAGCATCCTCTTCGAAGAAGGGCGCGATCCGAAGGTCTGGGCGATCGAGAAGATGATCGACATGACCAAGGCGGTGAAGGACGCCGAGCCGCTGATCAAACGCGGTGAAGTGCGCACGATCGTCATCGACTCGCTGACGTTCTACTCGGATCTCGTCTTCAACTTCTTCGAGTCTGCTGGCGGCGAACGCGACCCGCGCCGTCTCTACCAGAAGCTCGCCGCGCACCTGAAGACGTTGCGCGAAGAGATTCACCTTCTCGGATGCAACGTCGTCTGGCTCTGCCTCGCCAAGGATCCTGGCGAAGAACAGCCCGTCGGCGGTCCGATGCTGTCAGGACAGAACGCGCAGAAGTTCTCGGCAGGTTGCGACTACCTGCTCTACCACCGTCACTTTCAGAGCGGCAACGGGCCGTTACAGTGGGAAGTCCGAACGCGCAAGTTCGGCAGCTACGCAGCAGGCGGTCGCGACGAAGGTCGTCTTCCCGATCCGCTCGGTTACATCACCGAGGGCGCCGACAACAAGGACGTCTTCATCCCCGAGTGCACCTACCGCACTCTCGCAGAAGCGCTCGGGATCCTCGATCCGCTCGAACGCGTCGAAGATCTTTTCGATCTTCCACCGGAGACTCCAGTGTCGCTTCCAAGCGAGACTGCACAACCAGTCGCTGCAGCGACCCCAGAGCCTTCAGTAGTCGCTCCGGCGACTGCTACACCAGATCCGACGCCAACGCCCAACAACAGAGGCAAGGCGCCGGTGCGTCCTCAGACAGCGGCACAGTCTGGACGACCGTCGTCCAGGTAGCGAGACAACCAAGCAAACCAGGGAGAGAGTCACATGGATCACGTCAAGATCATCAGCAGCATGAACCTGAAGGACCCGAACCTCCGTCCGAACGACGGCGGGTTCCAGTCCGTCGATCCCGGCACGTACGACTTCGAGATCACGAAGGTTGCGACCGGAACGTCGAACGCGGGCAACAACACCCTCAAGGTCACCGGTCAGGTCGTCGGTCCCGAGGGCAACCCGATGATGGGGCGTACGATGGTCAACTCGTACCTCGTCAACGACAGCGACTTCGCGCGCGGTCGTATGCTGTCGTTCCTGACCGCTTCCAACGCGGTGATCGACGACAACGGTGGGTTCGACACCGACCAGCTCGTCGGCCTGAGCTTCACGGCGGACGTCGAGAAGCGCGCCGGCAAGACCATCGACAAGATGGGCAACGAGGTCGAGCGCGACTTCACGTCGTGGGTGCGTGAGCGTCCGGTCGGCGCCGATGTCGGCCAGGCGCAAGCGGCAGCTCCGCCCCCGGCGCAGCCGCCCCCGGCGCAGCCCACCAAGCCGACGTCGAACGCACCGCGTCGTCCGCAGTCCCCGCCCAGCGGGAACGGCGCCCGCGCGGGTCGTTAACCGACTGATCGTTGATCGCTCAACGTTGATCATCCGATGATCGTGCGCGCGATCGACCCGCGGGCTATCACCAGCGTAACGTGGGATCGGACCCACGCCGCGGACCATTTCGTTCAAGAGAGCCGTCCACAGTGAGCTGTTAGCAGTCCTCTTCGTCTCAGGGAGAATTCATGTCTGTTACGCGGTCGTACAGCCAACGGGCAACAACTCTCACCAACCCCGATCTAAAGACGCACACCACGATGAGGGTCACCAAGCGTGACGGCTCATCGGAGATCGCCGACATCAATAAGATCGTGCGTGCGATCAGTCGGTGCTGCGGAGGTCTCAAGGACGTCGACGCGCTCCAGGTCGCCACACGAACCATCAGCGGCCTCTACGACGGCGCCACTACACGAGAGCTGGATCTCTTGTCGATCCAGACCGCGGCCGGTCTCACCGCCGAAGAGCCGCAGTACAGCCGTCTTGCGGCACGCATTCTGGCGAACTACATTGCCAAGGAAGTACAAAGCCAAAAGATCCACGCCTTCAGCCAGTCGATCGACGCAGGCGTGCAGCTCGGCTTCATCAACGAACGGTTGGCAACGTTCGTCGGACACCACACGCGCAAGCTCAACGATGCGGTCAACCCGCTCGCCGACGACAACTTCGAGTACTTCGGCCTGCGCACACTCTACGATCGCTACCTGCTTCGTCATCCGACGTCGCGACAGGTGATCGAGACGCCGCAGCAGTTCTTCTTGCGCATCGCGTGCGCGCTCACCTCGACATGTTCCGAAGCGTTGGAGCTGTACGCGCTCCTCTCCGCACTGGAGTATCTCCCGGGCTCGCCGACGCTGTTCAACGCCGGTACAGCGCATGAGCAACTGTCGAGCTGTTTCCTGCTCGACTCGCCAAAAGATCACCTGGAGAACATCTACGGGCGGTACTCCGACGTCGCGTTGTTGTCGAAGTTCTCCGGCGGCATCGGCCTGGCGTACCACCGCGTGCGGTCACGCGGCTCACTGATCTCCAGCACGAACGGCCACTCGAACGGCATCGTGCCGTGGCTGAAGACGCTCGACGCAAGCGTCGCAGCAGTCAACCAGGGCGGCAAGCGCAAGGGCGCAGCGTGCGTGTACCTGGAGACGTGGCACGCCGACATCGAGGAGTTTCTGGAGCTGCGCAACAACACGGGCGATGAGGGCAGCCGAACCCACAACCTTCATCTCGCGAACTGGGTTCCGGATCTGTTCATGCGCCGCGTCGAAGCGGACGAACCGTGGAGCCTCTTCGATCCGAAGATGGTCCCGACGCTCTGTGACGTCTGGGGTGCGGAATTCGAAAGGCAGTACATCAAGGCCGAAGCTGCCGGCCTCGCCGCGAAGACCGTCAAGGCACGCGACCTGTACGCCAAGATGATGCGTACGCTCGCGCAGACCGGCAACGGTTGGATGACCTGGAAGGACGCGTGTAACCGCGCGTGCAACCAGACGTGGTCGCCCGATCGCGTCGTGCATCTGTCCAATCTCTGCACGGAGGTCCTCGAAGTCACGTCGCAAGACGAGACCGCGGTCTGCAACCTCGGCTCGATCAACCTCGGTCGCCACGTCATCGACGGCAAGTTCGACTTCACCAAGCTGGCGCGTACGGTGCGTACCGCGATCCGTCAGCTCGACTTCGTCATCGATGTCAACTTCTACACGATCCCGAGCACCAAGCGCTCGAACATGCGATGGCGTCCCGTGGGCCTCGGGATCATGGGACTGCAGGACGTCTTCTTCCAACTCGGCTGGGCGTTCGACTCGTCGGAAGCCCGAGACCTCTCGAAACGGATCTCGGAGGAGATCTACTTCCACGCGCTGACGACGTCCGCCGACCTCGCCGTCGAGAAGGGCAAGCACGAGACGTTCGATGATACGCGCGCCGCACACGGCGAGTTGCAGTTCGACGCGTGGAACGTCGTCCCTCGCGATCCGGTTCGCTGGAACGTGTTACGCGAGCGGATCAAGAAGACGGGCCTTCGCAACTCGTTGACGATCGCGATCGCGCCGACCGCGACCATCGCGTCGATCGCAGGCTGCTACGAGTGCATCGAGCCACAGGTCTCGAACCTCTTCAAGCGCGAGACGATGTCCGGTGACTTCCTGCAGGTCAACCGTTACCTCGTCGACGCGCTCAAGCGTCTCGGCCTCTGGACGGAGCACACACGGACGCGGATCAAGAACGCCGAGGGCTCGGTTCACACGCTCGCGGAAGTCCCCGAAGACGTCCGCAAGGTGTTCCGCACCGCATGGGAGCTGCCGATGCGTGCGCTGATCGATATGGCCGCCGAGCGTGGCGCCTTCATCGATCAGAGCCAGTCGCTGAACCTGTTCGTCGAGAACCCGAACATCGGAGCGCTCTCGTCGATGTACTTCTACGCCTGGAAGGCCGGCCTGAAGACGACGTACTACCTACGCTCGCGCCCGGCAACCAGGATCGCGAAGACGAACGTGGCATCCGTGATGCCTGACGAGGCCGCGATCGCATGTTCGTTGGAGAATCCCGAGAGCTGTGAGGCCTGCCAGTGAACATCGACATGCAGCGACCAGCGCGTCTCCTCGATCCTGGGATGTGTCTGACGCTGCGGCCGATGATCTATCCACAGTTCTTCGAGATGTACCGCGCGGCGATCAAGAACACGTGGACCGTCGAGGAGATCAACTTCTCGACGGACGTCGCCGACCTCACCAAGATGACGTCGGCTGAACGTCACCTGATCCAACGGCTCGTCGCGTTCTTCGCGACGGGCGACTCGATCGTCGCGAACAACCTCGTGCTGAACCTCTACAAGCACGTCAACGCCCCCGAGGCGCGGATGTACTTGTCGCGACAGCTCTTCGAGGAAGCGCTCCACGTCCAGTTCTATCTGACCCTGCTCGACACCTACGTCCCCGAACACAGCGAGCGACAGAAAGCGTTCGCCGCCGTCGAGACGATCCCGTCGATCAAACAGAAAGCTGACTTCTGTCTTCGCTGGATCGACTCGATCCAATCGCTCGATCGGATCAGCACGCCCCGCCAGCGTCGACAGTTTCTCTCGAATCTGATCTGCTTCGCCGCGTGCATCGAAGGTCTGTTCTTCTTCGGCGCGTTCGCCTACGTCTACTTCCTGCGCTCGAAGGGCCTCCTGCCCGGCCTCGCCGACGGCACCAACTGGGTGTTTAGAGATGAGAGTTGTATGGTTGACGGCACCGAAGTGCTAACCCCCAAGGGTTGGGTCGACTTCCGTGAGCTGACGGAAGACACACAGGTCGCCCAGTTCGATCTTCAGACTCATGAAATTTCATTCGTGAAGCCGCTCAGGGTGCTTCACAAGCCGCACCGAGGATCTGTTCGACATCTGCGACACCGCAAGGGTGGTGTCGATCAGATGATGACAATGGATCACGACATCGTGCAGCGCTGGGACTATCAGAAGCAGTGGTCCAAGCAGCCGGCGTCTGAATTCAAGATCAACGGCAAGAAGAAGCTTCCAGTGGCAGGACACGCGCTACAGGTCGCACCGGAGCTTACCGACGAGCAACGTTTCTTGATCGCGTTCCAAGCCGACGGGCACCTCAGCGAGCGGTATACCGGCGAGCGTTGCGGGACGGTCCCGGCGAAGTTCTCTCTGCGGCGTGATCGCAAAATCGCGAGATTGACAGATCTCGTCACGCGTCTCGGTTGGAAGTACAAAGTTGACTGCGACGAGAACGGCTGGAACGAGTTCTTCATCAACGTCCCCGCTTCTACACCTCTCAGCAAGCACCTGAACACGTGGGTCGACTTGACGAAGATCGACACCAAGTGGGCTACTGACTTCGTCGAAGAACTTCGGCACTGGGACGGACATACGCCAGCCGATCCAATGGACGGCTACTACATCTACTACTCGTCCAAGTTCCGCGACAACGTCGACGTCGTTCAAGCTGTGGCAACGCTAGGCGGTCGACACGCCACGTTCGGCATCGAAGAAGATCACAGATCGGATACGTACTCGACGATGTACCGTACGTGGATCCACGACGTCGATATCGTGTCGTGCGGGTCGATCCTCGACGACATCGTCGCATACGACGGGAACGTTCACTGTGTAACCGTCCCAACCGGCGCTTTTGTGATGCGCTACAACAACAAAGTCTCGATCACTGGCAACTGTCACATGACGTTCGCGTTCGCGGTCGTCGCCACCGTCCGCCGCGAAGAACCCGAATTGTTCGACGCCGAACTGGAACGCGACGTCCGACAGATGATCGACGAAGCTATCGACTGCGAAGCCGCCTTCGCGGAAGACCTCCTGGCAGGTGGCGTCGCCGGCCTCTCGGTCAACGACGTCGTGACGTACCTCCAGTTCGTCGCCGATCAGCGTCTTGCGGCGCTCGGCTACAGCAAGACGTTCAACGTCAAGAATCCGTTCGGGTTCATGGACCTGCAGGACGTCCAAGAGATGACCAACTTCTTCGAACGCCGTGCGTCGGCGTACCAACAGGGCGTCGAAGGCGAAGTCGACCTGAACGCCGACTTCTAACGATTCACCAAGGAGATCTCGTGCAGAACGGAAAGCCCGTCGTCGATCGCGACCCCTTCACCCGCAGCGGCGAAGTCACCGTGAAGGCAGGTGAGAAGATCGTGTTCCCAGACAAGACCGGACTTCACTCGATGTACCAAGACTTCGAAGTGTCTTCGATCCTGTTCAAGTTCACTGCACTCGCCGAGGGGGCTGTCTGTGACGTGCAGCCTCCCATCCTCGATCGGTTGATCAAGATCAGCGCACACGATGCCGCGAGGAATCGCAACATCGGCGAGTCGTTGCCACTCCAGGTCGTCGACGGCCATAGCACTTTCCGATGGACGCCGAAGCAGCCACTGCTTCTGCGACACGGCGATTGCATCATGCTCGATGCTCGTGCGCGTGAGTCGTTCGACGTCGCCATCGACGGCAAGCGCAAGCGCATCGATCAGATCCGTGTCGAGGCGACGTTCGATGGTGATCTACTCACGTACGAACACGTCCCCGAGATCGTGCTCGGCGGTCCCGTCGAGAAGAAGTTCGAAGCGGAAGCGCCGTTGCCCGGCTGAGCCCCGGACAACACCGAGCGTCTACGAGCAGGAGCGACCACAATCTCGTCACTAGGGAGACGAGCATGACAAAGCGTGAACCATTACTAGGAGCGGACTGTGCGATCGACGTCGACAAGCTCGTCGAATCGCGCCTCCTGGTTCAAGCCAACAGCGGTGCCGGAAAGAGCTGGGCGATCCGCCGTCTCATCGAACAGACGTACGGCAAGGCCCAACAGATCGTCATCGATCACGACGGCGAGTACCACACGCTGCGCGAGAAGTTCGACTTCGTGCTCGCGGGTCAGAAAGGCGACTGCCCCGCCGATTTGAAAAGCGCGACGCTGCTCGCTCGTCGACTTCTGGAGCTGAACGTTTCCGTGATCGTCGACATCTACGAGCTTGGTACCCAGCGTGCCGAATTCGTGAAGCGGTTCCTCGAATCGCTCGTGAACGCACCACGCGACCTGTGGCACTCCGCGCTCGTCATCCTCGACGAAGCGCACCTCTACTGCCCCGAAGTCGGTAGCGCCGTCTCAACGGGCGCCGTCAAGAACCTCATGGCGCTCGGCCGCAAGCGCGGCTTCGCTGGCGTACTCGCGACGCAGCGGATCGCCAAGCTCTCGAAGGACGCCGCTGCCGAGTGCAACAACAAGTTGATTGGCAGGTCGGCCCTCGACGTCGACATGAAACGCGCCGCCGCGGAGCTGGGTTTCACGACGCGCGAAGACACGATGTCGCTTCGCACGCTCAAGCCAGGGCAGTTCTACGTCTTCGGTCCCGCGTTCGCCGACGAAGTCAAACAGATCCAAGTCGGCGGCGTTCAGACGACGCACCTGCGCGCAGGTCAGCGTGCGACGCCTCCGACGCCGCCACGCGAGCGCGTGAAGAAAGTCCTCGCACAGCTCGCGGACCTGCCCCACGAAGCCGAAGAAGAGGCCAAGACCGTCGGCGATCTGCGCGCGCAAATCAAACAGCTGAAGTCCGAGCTGACCAAGACCAAGGCCGCGCAGCCGAAGGCCGAGACGAAGATCGAGACCAAGATCGTCGAGAAGCCTGCGTTCAAAGATCGCGACCTGAAGCGTATCGAGGCGATCGCCGTCAAGATGCTGGCGATCAGTGAGAGGCTCGCGCCGGGCCTGGAGACGCTGACGGCCGGCACGGCAAGCCTGCGCGCGCAGGTGACGACGCTGCAAACGTTCGTTTTGAATTCGGGCCGAACGCTCAAGGCGCCTGTCGTGCTGCCCGTGAAGCAGCCGACGAAGGCACCGAAGGGCTTCACGTTAACGCCCGCACCTGCGCCTGTACGTTCTACGTCCAAGTCGCACGGCACCTACGACGACAAGCCACTCCCCGAAGGTGAGGCCGCCGTGCTACGTGCGGCGATTCAGTTCGTTGACGGGCTGATCAAGAAGCGAGTCACCACGCTCACCGGCTACAAACGTTCGACGCGGGATGCTTACATCCTGCGGCTTCGGAAGAAGGGTCTCCTCTCGGAAGACGGCGATACGATCTTTGCAACCGAGGAAGGCATCGCCGCGATGCCCGACGTCGAACCGCTACCTACCGGCGAAGCGTTACGCGACTACTGGTTCGCCAAGCTCCCCAAGGGCGAACGTCAGGTGTTGGAGATCCTCGCCAACGCATGGCCGAACCCCGTCCATAAAGCCGAGATCGACGAGCTGACCGGCTTCAAACGATCGACGCGCGACGCGTACCTACTTCGCCTCGGTGCGAAGGAGCTGACCAACGAGGTCGGCAGCGCCGCTGTGAAAGCAGCCGACGCACTCTTCGAGGACGCGTCGTGACGCGAATCCAGATTCAACTGTCTGATGTCGAGGTCGCGCACGCCGTCAAGGTTGGTCGCACACGCTATCGCGTACAGCGTCAAGGCGGTCGCAACGATGGGCGCGTCACGCCGACAGCCGACGGTGAGACGATCGACATTCAAGGTGCACTCGCTGAGTACGCATTCGCACAGTTCCTGAACTGTGGATGGGCAGGTGCACTCAATCTGCGCGACTGGGAAGCGGCGCGGACAGAAGCTGGTCTTGTAGGGGGGATCCGTGTTCGCTCGACGAACTATCCCAACGGGTGTCTACCACTCCATGATCAAGATCCCGAAGATGTCCCCCACGTCCTGGTCAACACCCACCGTTGTCCGTCGATCGAGATCGTAGGTTGGACATTGCCACGTCTGGCGCGCTACGCGAACTGGTGGCGCGAAGACATTGCACGACCGTGTTATCTGATCCCGGAAAAATTTCTGCGCGAGGCTGACGCCGAACAATTGCTCGCAGCAGTGCCACCACCACCACCAACGCCTCACGAGACCCGAGACTGGTCCTGGCTTCCGAATCACACGGTGTCCTTGACCGAAGCTGCGCAACGGTATGTGCAGCACCACTTCTGGGTTGACCCGTTGCGAGATCTACAATTCACGAATCCGCTCAGGACCCCTGAAGCACAAGGCAAGGCCGGTTGTACGTGTTCAGAAGGAACAACCTGTAGACAACTTGGACTGCATCTCGTCTCACACACATTTCCTGGATGTCGCCCTGAACGCGTCGCCAATATGTGGAGGCACGCACCAAGCACGCGCATCGGCATTCGAACTGGAGGAGCATCGCGACTCTTGGTCGTAGTCACACGCGCCGTCAGTACTGTCGACGGGCCTCTACCAATCACGTTGACACATCAGACAGGTGACGTGCGCGCGCACTTCTACAACGTTCCGCACGGCCTCTGGCTCCCGCGCAGCCAACGATTCGCGGCCGGCCTAGAAATTCTCTGTGAAGGAGGCCTCATCGCAGTCGCCCCTTCAACGCAAGTTTCTGGTGAACCGGCGTTTTGGATTCCGGCGCCCATCGTCGATCTTCCTTCGTGGCTCACGTGGTTCATGGAGGCACTGCGCGCATGAGCTTCACCGTTGCCGATATGCCGTCCGAGGATCGCTTCGTCGACGACGACGCGCCGAAGACAATCCGCGGCAACGCGCACGGCGCCGACTGCGCAAACTGTCCATTCGGCAAGTTCGGCAAACCGAACCAACCTGTCTTCGGTGAGGGCTGGGAACGGCCAAACTTCATCGTCGTCGGCGAAGGACCTGGCCAGAACGAAGTCATCCAGCAGCGCCCGTTCGTCGGCAGCTCCGGTCGTCTCGTCAACGAAACGCTCTCCAGGCTCGGCATCGCACGTGAGTCGTTGTGGGTGTCGAACAGCATGCTGTGCGTCGAAGGGACCACCCAAGTTCGACTCGCAGACGGATCCCTGAAACGGATCGATCACCTCGTTGCCAACCGTTATGACGGACTCGTACAGTCCATCGACGCAACAGGGAGTGTGATCGCAGCGCGCGTTACGAACTGGTATCGAAATCCACGAGGAACGCGCGAGATGCGTGACGTATCGTTCCGATGGGCGCAACGTGCAGGAGCCCGAGGACGAACGCATGCCGTACTTACCGAAGATCATCCCGTCCTGACACCGGAAGGTTGGCGACCCGCCGCCGATATCAACGGTGGGTGGATCGCCACCGGCGACGTGGCACCTGCGGGTCGTGCACTGCAGGTTGCCTATGGAACGTTGCTCGGTGACGGAACCCTCGCAAAGGGCTCACTCGTAGTTACCCACGCCGAAGATCAAAAACAGTACGCGATGCTGAAGGCGCGCGTGTTGAAAAAATTCGGCGTGTCACTGTTCCAACAGCCACCCCGACAAAATGAGCAAGCTAAGTACGGGTTCCGTACAGCTGCCGGTGCATGGGGACATGCAACACGCGACCTCTTCTACCCCGAAGGCAAGAAACGAATCCCATCGACTGTTCTCGCTTCGGCGGACGAGCTGTTGTTTGCCGTCTGGTACCTAGACGATGGGTACATGCAGATCCGCAACGGGCACCGTCCGCTCGCCGAGATTTGTGGCGTCGCCTTTCCCGAACCAGATCTTCTTCACGCCTCTGCAGTACTACGTGCACGCGGTTTCGAAAACCGCGTTCGGCGCGGCCGTATCCGATTCACGGTCGAAGGGACTGCGCGATTCAGTGCTGCGATCGCGACTTACGTTCCACCTGTGATGGCGTACAAACTTCGACCTGAAGATCGCGGCAAGTACGACCCGCAAACATACGAGCCCATTCCAGCAGCGGCCTTTTACGATCAGGCCGAGAGCGTCTGTACGAGCCCCCGACGAAAAGGCGAAGGCGCGACCGTGTACTGCCTCGAAGTGGAAGGCACGCACAACTTCCTCACGCCCGGAGCCGTCGTTCACAACTGCCAACCGCCGCACGGCGCCTCCGACGCCATCAAGAAGCAAGCACGTCAAGCTTGTGGCGACCGACTCAAACAAGAGATCGCACAGTTCCCCGGCGTGCCCGTCCTCGCCCTCGGGGCTCACGCCGCCCAACAACTCACTGGCAACGAGAAGTTCTCGATCACGCAGATGGCGGGCTCGTACCACGAGGTCGACTGCGACAACAGCGGACGGACGCGTGCGGTGATCCCGAGCATTCACCCCGCTGCGATCCTTCGTGGCGGCGGTGCGAGTGGCGGTGGTGGGTCACACACGGTCGACCTCGCCTTCTGGAACCTGCTCTACGACACGGCCAAGGTGAACCTGATCTCGCAGGGCGCCGACATCAAGTTCACCGACGACATTCAGGTCGAACTAGAAGATTGGCAGCGGGCGAAGAAGCTCGTCGCCGACTTCGTCGTCGACGCATACCGTTCAGGTCGGTTCGCGTGTGACACCGAGACCTTCGTCGAAAACACGAAGCAACACACCGCGCTCTCACCTTACAACGCCAACATGTCGGCGCTCGGGCTCGCCACGTTCGAGCGCGCGATCAGCATCGCGTGGGAGCTGTGCATCCCGGAGGTTCTCGAACCGCTCGACAAACTGTTCGCCGACGAGTCCGTCGTCAAGATCTTCCACAACCGGATCTACGACGTACCTGTCTTGGAACGTCACGGTTTTCAGATCAACGGCGAAATCCACTGCACGATGCTCATGCATCACAGTGCGTTCCCAGGCCTCGCACACAACCTTCAGCGTGTCCTGACGCAGTTCTACGCCGCTCCGCCGTGGAAGGCCGAATACCGCCATGGTCAAGGAACGCTCGACGAGCTGCTGCCCTACAACGCACGCGACACGCTTGCGACGGCACGTATCGAAGGTCCGATCGCGCTCATCATCAAGGAGTCGAACGCCGAGAAGACCTACAAGGTGGATCTCGCGATGGCGCACGCCGCCAGCGTGATGCACATGAAGGGCGTCCCGATCGATCCAGAAATCAACGGGCAACTCCGCAAAGGCTTCCGCGCCAACATCGATGCGGCCAAAAAAGAGCTGGACGACAAAATTCAGGATCCGACGATCCTGGCGCGCTTCAAGGAACGGCTCGCCTTCGAACAGGCGCGGCGTACGCGAAAGCACGATCCGATCGATCTTGACGAACGTATTTCGAAACGCCTCGGCGAGATCGAGGCTAGCAAGTTCAACTTCATGATCGACTCGGGCGATCACATCGTGGCCTTCCTCAAGGCCTGCGGTGTGCCGCTCAGTCTTCAGACGGCCAGTGGTCGAATCTCGACAAAGAAAGACGTCCTCGAAGCGTTCTCGCAGTACCCGGAAATCCAAGCGCTCCTCAACTACCGCGAGAACGCAAAGCTCCTGTCGACGTTCTGTGAACGCATGCTCGATCGCCCGGTCCTCGACAAGGAAGGCCGACCGATCCCCGGCAAGATCCGTTACGGCTTCGCCGATCCGTGGCTGCGTGTTCACCCACGATGGAGCGTCCACGCCATCACTGGACGATGGCGCTCCGAAGGACCACAAGCACAGAACTGGCCCAAGGCCGACAAAAAGAAGGGACGCCCCAACCTCCGTAGCCAGGTGGTCGCACCGTACGGGCGTGCGTTCGTCGCTTTCGATGCGAAGCAACTCGAAGCACGCCTGATCGCGCTCATGTCAGGTGACCCGTTCCTCCTCGACATCTTCCACAAGGACAAGGACATCCATAGCGAGTTCGCGCGCATCGTCTGGCCGGACTTCGACACGGTTCCTGTCGACGAACGCAAGGTCCGCCGCGACCTGATCAAGCGCCCGGAGTACGGCGCGTTCTACGCCGGCTCGATCGAGACGTTGTGGAAGGCCGTCGTCCGCGACTACCCGCAGGTCACCATCGGCATGATCGGCAAGATGGTGCAGGTGATGAAGACCCGCATGCCGGGCGTCACCAAGTGGCACCAGGACATGCAACGGATGGCGGATCAGCAAGGCGAGATCCGAAGCATGATCCTCGGACGTCGTCGATGTTTTCCGATCAAGCAGTTCGACCTGACCGAAGTCGTCAACTTCCCGATTCAGGCGTCGGGCGCTGACCTTATCAACCTGGGGCTCGCGGATATCATGCCGCTCCTGCCCGAGGGCGCGTGGCCGATCCTTCAGATCCACGATGCCGTAGTCTTCGAGTGCGACGAAGACGATCAGGATCTGCTCAAGGCCCTCGTCGTGAAGTGCTTCACGCGCGAGGTCGAGTACAACGGCAACAAGATGAATTTTCCCGTCGACGCCAAGGCCGGAAAAACTTGGGCGGAAGTCAACTGAACTAGGGGAGCAGCATGAGCACGAACTACATCGACAACATGTTCGACGACTTCACGGGTGCGCTTGCGACCGTGATCCCGGGGTACTCCAAGCGTGAAGGTCAAGTGCAGCTTGCACAGGCCGTCGACGAGGCGATCGAAGGTCGCCTCGTTCTCCTTGGAGAAGCACCGACTGGAACCGGCAAAACGATGGCGTACTTGATTCCGGCCATCCGGCACGCCGTCCACAAGGGTCGACGCGTCCTCGTCGTCACGGCGAACAAGGCGCTGCAGGAGCAGCTGATCGACAAGGATCTTCCGGTCGTCGAGAAAGCCTTCGCCGCCGCCGACGAAGAGATTGACTTCAGTTTCGCGCTCCTCAAGGGCCGTGCGAACTACCTCTGCCAGCGCGAGATGGCGATGTTCGACAGTGGTGCACCGATTCCGGGACTCGATCTCGACGGAAACATCGAAGCGCAAGCGCTCAGCGCATGGGGAACAGCCACCCCTACCGGCGATCAGTCCGAGGCGCCACCGGCTGTCTCACAACGGACGTGGAACGTCTTCTCGGTGTCTGGTGAACGCTGCGGGCGTCGCGCGTGTGCCTACTACGAGTCGTGCTTCGCCGAACGCGCCGCCGACAACGCAGAGAACGCCACCGTGGTGGTCGCCAACTACGACCTGTTCTTCTCCAAGTTGCTCCACACAACTGATCCGACGTGGACGAACTTCCAGACCGTCATCTTCGATGAGGCTCACGAGGCTGCCAACATCGCGCGGCGATGTTTCGGTCGCGAACTGGGCCTGACCCACATCAACCAGCTCGCATCCGACATCTCGAAGTATCTCGGCGATCGCGGACTCGCCAAGGCGTTGCGCGACACCGCGAGCCCCTTCTTCGAAGACGTCGCGCGCTACGCGCTCAACATGGAATCACCCCGCGTCGCTGAAGTCGATTGCGTGGCGACGATCGAAATCGTCGACGTGCTTGACGATGCGATGCGGGCTGCGCAGGGCGGCTGTGGATGTGACACGCCCGCGCTCTGTGGAACGTGTGCGATGCGAAAGTCCTGTCGCGACCGTGCTGAGACGTTCGTCGTCCAAATCAAGGAATTTGCAGGGCAGCTCAACGACACGACGGCGTACTGGATCGACAAGCCAAACGACGATCAGCGCGTCACGGCTGCTACCGTCCGGCTTCGCGCCGTCCCATACCGCGTCGGACAGCATCTTTCCGAGCGCGTCTTCGAACGGTACCCGTCGGTGATCTGCGTGTCTGCGACGATGACGAGCGGCGGAACGTTCGACTTCATCCGCGACGAGCTGGGCCTCGTCCGCCAAGCGGTTTTACCCGGCACCGACAAAGTCAACGCCGGCAACGAAGACGTCCGGCTGCACAGCTGGCAGTTCGCCCAACGCGGCACCAACGTCCCCGGCGCCAACGTCATCGGTGTGCGTGTACCGAGCCCCTTCAACTTCGCGACACAAGCCAAGTTCATCGTACCGCTCGGCATCCCGTGGCCGATTCCAGAAAACGACGCGATCTACAACCAGAAGGCCGCTGAAGCGATCAAGACGCTCATCCGTGATTGCAAAGGGCGCACGCTCGTCCTGTTCACGTCGTGGCGGCGCCTGAAGTACGTCGCGGAGCAGTTGCAAGGCAACATCGACTACCCGTTGCTGGTTCAGGGCGACGCGCCCAACAAGACCCTCGCGCACATGTTCCGCGAACAGACCGACTCGGTCCTCCTCGCGACTAAGAGCTTTTGGGTCGGGCTGGACATTCAAGGCGAAGCACTATCGTGCCTCGTGATCGACAAGCTGCCCCTCGAATCGTTCAACGATCCGCTCGTCGACATGATGAAACAGAAGCACCCAGACACCTTCTGGGACGACTTCTACTTCCCGCGCGCCGCCATCGAGTTGGCGCAAGGTGCCGGTCGACTGATTCGCAGTACGACGGATCGCGGTGTGTTCGTGCTTCTCGACACGCGCATCCTCGCAAAGTCGTACGGCGGCATGATGCGCCGTTCGCTTCCGTTCGTCGGCTTTTCGAAAGTCCTCGCCGACGCAGGCAAGTTCCTCGCATCAGCCTCACGATAGATTCGGAGAAGAACATGACCGAGACCAAGACCGCACACATGGACTACGAAGATCAACAGCGCCTCGCGGCACGCCCTGGCGGTGCACGCTTCCTCGCCTTCGAGGGCCCTGACGGTAGCGGCAAGAGTACCCTCTCGCGCGCTGTCGCCGAGACGCTGCACAAGCAAGGTGTCACGACCGACAGGATCTACACCTGCAACTTCCCCAGTTCGATGTCAGCGCCGGGCCAGATGATCCGTCGCGTGTTCAGCAAGCACGAACACGTGTCCGCGCGCGGGATGGCGTATCTACTAGTCGCCGATCGCGTCGAACGCGATCCGGACCTCCAAGCCGCCTACGATCGCGGCTGCTACATCATCGCCGATCGTCTCGTCGAGGTCAGCGGCCTCGTGTATCAGGCCGAGGAGTACCCCGTCGAAGCGATCTACGCCTTCCAGCAGCGCGTCCAGTTCCTTCGTCCGGATCGCGTGTACATCATCGACATCCCGCCCGAAGTCATGGAGGAACGTTTCGCCAAACGCGCCGAAACGCGCAACGAGCTGTATGAGAAGAAAGACCGCGCCTACCAACAGCGACTGCGCGCTCGCTACCTGGCGTACGCCTACCAGCACTTCGACAACACGGTGCTGCTCGACGGAACCTTGCCGACCGACAAGCTCCTCGATCAGGTGTTGACGGACGTCCTCCGAGGGTGAACCTTCGGCGCCCTATGGCTGACATCGATCCAGAACGCGAACGTGCCCAAGCCGAGCAGCTCATGGCCGCGTTCGCGGTTGTCTTGACGCATCCAGCAGGCTTCGGCATCGAGCTGTTCGCAGATTTTTGGATCGACCGCGTCGAAGACGGTCGTTTCCGCGTCTCGCGTCAATACAGGGCCGACGGCGTGGCTGTCGACGAAGAATTTTTCGACGACGTTCGTGCCGCGGTCAGCTTCTACCTGGATCTTCGTGACCAGCTAAAGCTCGGCATGGACTACGAAGGCTCGGCAACGTGAAACTCAGCCGCGAGACCCGTAACCACCTGTGGCGCGACTTGCTCGTTCGCAGCAGCGATCCGTATCTACAAAGTCCAGGTCTACTCGAACAGCTTCTACGCTACGCTGTCACGCTGACCTTGATCGTGCTCGCGCTGTACCTGTTCGCACAGCTCTAGGGGGCTCTATGATGACGACCGCAACGCCCAACCCGCTATCGACCGTTCCCACAGCGAACGTGTTTCCACCGCGCGTCGGCTGCACCCCGCCACTCAAGTGGGTCGGAAGCAAACGATGGCTGGTCCCGCTCTTGGCGCCCGCGATTCATGCACGACTCGCCGTCACCCGAGGACGTTACGTCGAACCGTTCCTCGGTGGCGGTGCGGTCGCGCTCGATCTCGGGCTTCCTGACATGGTGCTCGGCGACAACTGCAAGCCGCTGATCTCGATGTATCAGACGATCCGGAAGACCTCCGCATCGGTCGCGTGGGCGCTGAAGACGCTCGTGGATCGTGGCACCGACAAAGAGAGCTACATCCGCATCCGCGCCGAGGAGTCGCGTAGCCCGGTCCTCGCGGCGGCTCGGTTCCTGTACCTGAACCGGTTCGGCTTCAACGGTCTCTACCGTGAAAACAGCAAGGGCAAGTTCAACGTCCCGCACGGCGGTGATCGCAGTCGCGCGAGCGTTCCCACCGCCGAAAGCCTGGCGATCGTCGCGCACGCCCTTCGCGGCGCCGACGTTCGCCACGCCGATTTCCGAGATACGATCGCTGCCGCGCAAGCAGGTGACGTCGTCTACGCCGACTCGCCTTACTACGAGACGTTCGACAAGTACACGGCGGGAGGCTTCTCCGACGACGATCACGTCACGCTCGCCACGGCCCTTCGTGCCGCACACGATCGCGGTGCCACAATCGTCGCGTCCAACAGCGACCATGAGTACGTTCGCGACCTCTACAGCTGGGCGACCATCGCGCCTGTCCACGAACGTCACGCTGTCGGTGCTACCGCTGAACGTCGAGGACTTCGACCGGCGGTCCTGATCGTTTCCGATGATACGTTCTTGGGAGGAGAGTGACATGGCGCAACGACCGTCCCTGCCCGACGATCACGTCTTCCCCGATGGGATGACCCTCAGGAACGTTCGAGACGCGGTTGTCGCTGCCACCAAGATCGGCATGTGGCATACCGCGTACGAGATGGCAGAGCGCCACGGTATGCAGAAGAAGCTCTGCCTGAAGTGCGCCAAGACCAACCTGAACGAGCAGGAGATTACCTACTTCGCGTACCGCGGTCTTTCGATTCGAATTTGCCGCAAGTGCAAGGGCAACGATACGACCCTGCGCTAACGCGGGGTCTGTCGAAGGAACCAGAAGCTCGTCACGCTGTCGAGCGACGCCGGATCGAAGAGTCCACGCGACGCAGCTTGTCGTGTGCCGTCGACCGATAAGCCGAACAGGTCACCCAGCTCGGCGTAGCCATACGACCAACGGTTGCGTCTCGTCGAACGGACGTGAACGTCGGCGGGCGCGATGAGGTTGTCGGGGTGGTTGTTCCAGCTGTTCTGATCAATGTGCTCGACCGCACCCGAATCGATCACGCCAAAAATCACCCGACAGATCGGTGTGTACGCTCGGCCCGTCCACATCACGAAGTGGTCACCCTCAATCTTCACGGTCGGCCGAGCCGACCCACCATGGCTAACACACAGGCCAGCATCGAGGAGCGTGTTCACGCAGTCGGGGTAGCCGCATCGATATAGATCGAAGCGTGGCCAACGACCTCGCCATTCCTTCAACGTCGCGGCTCCTGCGAGCGCTTGCACAGCTTCTTCGTCCGAAAGTCGGACAGAGCCACGGGCCAGTGCGTCAACGATGTAGAGCGCTACGGTCCTCGCGTTCGTCGTCGTTCGCAGCTTCTTGCGTGTCGTTGCTGGCGCCTCGACAGCCGCTGTAGCAAGGTCATCAAACGTGAACAGTCGAGTTGGCTTTCGTTCGCGGTGTTCTCCTTTGAAGACTTTACGCGGATCGCTACCAGGTTTGAACGGTTTCATCGGTTTGGAGCCGTAACTGTACCTTCAATCGTGACCGTTGGGCGTCTGCTTCCATGACACCGATCGCAGCAGCGATCATCTTGACGACCTCGATCGCTCGTGGGATCTTCTTGAAAGAAACACCCATCGAGACGGCGTCGCCGACTTGTGGGGCAACTTCAACAAGGACCAAGAAGATGGACACCTCGAATCAGGGCGACGGTCTCGGCAAGCGTCGCCGCCGTCGTCGTCGCCACATGGGCGCTCTCCCCACCCTCGTCGGTCGCCGTCGCCGCGGTCGCAAGGGTCGCCGCAAGGGTCGCAAGATCTGCATCCGCACCGCGCGGGGCACGAAGGTCTGCGGCACGCGTTGGCGCAAGCGCCGCCGTCGCTAGTCCGTAGGCGTTACCTACAGACTCGGCAAACGCAAGCGTGCGCGCAGGAGGCGTCGCTGATGCCGATCTTCCGAATGAAGGTCCACACGGGTCCCGTCACCGTGGTCGAGATGAGTCGCAAGATTCGTCGCGCAGGCCTCAAGGTCAAGACGGTCGGGACCGAACACGTCTATGTCGACGTGGCCGCGACCGACTGCACCGACGCACGCATCAAGATGGAGGACAAGTTACGGCAGAAGTACCAGCGGACCTTCGGCCTTCGTCCGGTGTGTTTACTCCAAATCGCCGGACGCAGTCGACGCACGCGAAAGAGGAGACGTTGATGCCAGCGCGTACGTTCCGACAGCTTCCGATCGGCGCCTGCTTCGCGTTCGACGCCGAGACGATCACGGCGACGCGTCGCAAGGTCGACGCTCGTCACACGGTCATCCTCCCGGGCGGCCGTCGCCGACTCAACGTCGGCGACGTCGACACACGCATCCACGAGCGCGCGTGCCCCGTCAACTTCGGGCGCCGTCGTCGCAAGAAGGGCAAGAGCAAGAAGAAGAAGAGGAGCCGCTAGCCATGGCGAAGAAACGTCGTCGTAGGAAGTCACTCGGCTCGTCGTCGGGACGATTTGTCGTCAGCGGCCCTTCGGGCTATCGACGCAGCCTCCACAAGTCATACAGCGCAGCGATGGATGCCGGCCACGCGTGCTCGCGCCAGTTCCCGAACGCGGTCTGTCGCGTCGAGGAAGGGCTGCCTGGCATGCAACGGACGATCGCCGAGTGCAACCGCAACGAGTGCTACAACGTCGGCGGCGGCGTCGGTCGTCGCCGTCGTCGCCGGAAGGCGAAGCGCTAGTCATGGCGAACAAGAAGACGCGTTCTCGCGCGTTCCACAAACGCAAAGCGCACGAGCGTCGTATGAAGGGCCATGCACAACGCCGTAAGCGTTCACGTCGCGGGCTTGGCAGCTCCGAGGCGATCCACACCAAGAAGATGACCGAGGCGTCCGACGACATCGGATACTCGATCGCGATGGTCACCAACAAGTCGCGCAACGGCAAGTGCGGTGCGGCGTGGGCTGACTACGCCGAGATGATGACGCACTACGGTCAGTACCTCGCACACCAGAGCGCGGGCGGTCGTGCGAGCGCGCCGTCGCACGCAGGCCTGATCCGCAAAGCGGCGGGCGAGTTCGCGGAGAACTGTCTCGTCAATCGCAACAACGGTCTCGGCCGTCGACGCCGTCGGAAAGCGAGGCGCTAGCCATGGCGAATCCACTGATCAAGGTCATCAAGCCCGGTGATCGCGTTACGATCGTCACGCCACAAGGCCAACAGCGCACGGGCACCGCCGTCATGCGTTCATCGCATGGTGGCTGGGTGCTCAACATGGGTGGCAAGCACGGTACGCCCGGCATTGCCGACGATCGCAACGTCGTGTCCGTCAAAGTCAAGGGTGGGCGCGGCTCGCGCGGCCTCGGCACCGCGAAGCGCCGCGAGCACGTCTCGCTGATCGCGAAGGGCCCCAAGAAGAGCGTCCAGCGTGAGGCGGCGCGCTACGGCATCCCGATGTCGTCGTGCGTGACCCACGGCAAGGACGTGCAGTGCTTCACCGCCTGCACACCATCGACGCGTGATCGCCTCGACAAGTGGTTCAGGGCGAGCCGTCCCAACCGTTCGACGCAGCGGACCTGGAGTTCGCCCGGCTCGCTGCTGTACGTCGGAGGTTCGTGCCTGAGCGCGCTCGACGGCACACGTCGTCGTCGCAAGCGGAGGCGCTGAAGATGCGTGCACCAAATCTTCGCGAAGGCGTACGCCCCAACTCGGGGAACTTGTTCGATCGTCGGGGTCGCGACCGCTACCGCATCACCGAGTAAACACCATGGCAGCCATCATTCCGCACCTCGAAGTCACCGAAGACGTCACCGCCATCGAACGTGCGTACGATATGTGCGTCGGGTCGATGAACGGCGCGTACCTCGGTGAGGATCATCCGGCCTGTCCTGCGCCCAGTGCTGTTCTCGCGGATGCGCATGCTGGGCTGCTCGGCATGATGTTCGTACGTGACGCCGTCATCCGTAGTCTGGAGACCAAGCAGTTTGTCGTCCGTCCCGGCAACGTGCACGGCAAGGATCCGAGCAACGTCTACGTCGTGCTCGATCAGCCGATCGGGCCTGGCCCGGCGTGGAATCCTGCAACCAACCCCAACGTCCAGCAGTACCAACTTCTGTCATGGACGTCGAAGATGAACACGCCGTCGTGGAGCATCCCTGCAGGACCGCCGCAAGTCGGTGGCGCGTGCCCTGGTGCGGTCGCTGGACAAAGCCTCGTTCCCGCAGATGCACTGCGCAAAGCAGCGAAGTACGTCAACTACGGTCTCGGTCGACCGTACAACGCGCCTGTCAACCTGGCGCAGGCCATCTGCCAGTTCTGTTACGCGCAGGGTGGACAGTACTCGACGGGCCAAGTGCAGTTCGCGCAGATCCTTCGGTTCCTGTGGGCGCGGCAAGCGATCAAGTTCAATGTTCAAGGCCCGTACGGACCGTCGACCGCGTTCGTCGAGACAATGGTCTACGCGATCAACAACGCGGACTACAAGCTGAACGGCGGCACGGTGAAGGAAGAGGTGAAGATCGTCAACACCGAGACCGGTGAAGAGAAGGTCGTCGAGAAGACGCAAGCGCTGCCATCTGAACCGACCGGTCGGCGCTTCTTTCGGATCCACGACTCGGGCGACTTCTTCGAACCTGAATACCTGCAGCAGTGGAAGATGATCGCAGATCGCCTTCCTGACATCACGTTCTGGGCGCCGTCGCGCATCTGGGCGACCGAATGGGGTACCGACGCGGTCAATGACATCAACCGCGATCCGCGCAACTTCATCATCCGACCGAGCGCGTACGAAGTGAACGAACCCGGTCCCGGCTGGAATCGTCGCATCGAAGGCTACGACCCCGTCGGACAGCATCTCGGTCCTGGCTGGGCGGGCGCGACGGTCGTACTGCAAGTCGAACAGAACCGCGGCATGACGCCGGAGCGCGAGCAGTACGTCTATCAACATGCCCAACGCTTCGAGCCGAAGATGACGGGTCCCGATCCTCGCTACACGTGGAACTGCCAAGCGTATGCGACCGAAGACGCGAAGCACACGTGTCGCAAAGCCGTAGCACCGCCAGGTCTCGGCGGACCGGACGGCAAGGGCTGTCGCGCTTGTTGGATCGCTCCCGGTGAGATCGTCAACTACTCTCTTCACTGAGGATCGCCATGGCGAAATCCCAAACGACCACGACCAAGCCCAAGAAGATCAAGAAGCCAAAGCCAGACACGTCAAGCGTGCCTTGTCTTCGTGTCGTTGTCGGCGCCAAGTCAGGTCGAACGGGACAGGTCGACGCCAATGCGTGTACGATCGTTGGCGAGAGCCGCGTTGCCGTCACGCAGTTCGACCTCAACCGCAGCTTCCGTTCGACGAGCAAGAGCGTCGATTCCGTCGACGGGAAGTCGTGTGGCCAGTACGAAGTCAAGAAGGGCAAGCACAAGGGCAAGATAAAGCCACGCCCCTGTCCCAAGCCGTGCGCAGGTGCGCTCAAGCGCAAGGGTTGCCCAGTTCAACTTGCATTCGACAAGGGCCAACCGTTCTTGCGCTTCTGCACCACGGACAAGCAGCCCGGTGTGCGCGTCGACGTCGACTCGCCCATGGATGCGGTCGCCAAGGCAAACGCCGCCTGTGGCACGTGGGCCGCGACCGGCAAGTTCGATTTCCCGCCCGACATGCCACTACGGGGGCGGCGACGTAAGTAACGATCGCGCACGCGATCGTGGTAGGTTGTAGAGCAAGGAGCTGACCCAGTGCCCCACGTATTCACCTTGGAAGGTCTCAGTGACGCGCAGCTCGCAGGGCTGCGCGACGAGCCCACGGTGTCTTTTCCATCGGCTGGTCAGCCGCTCGCGCCACATCAGGCCATCGTCGGACCGACCCGCGTCGCGACACCGGTCTACGGCCCCGGCGGCACGCCGCAGATGTACCGCCGCCGCTACCCCGCACGCGGACCTGTCTGCGACTACTGCGACCCCAGCTACTTCACGTCCATCAACGGAGGCCAGACCGTGATCCCCTACCGACGTCAGTTCGGCGGCATCGACTCGTTCCTCGCGAACCAGAGCCCGACGGTTTCGAACATGCTCGTCGCCGGTGGCGCGCTCGCCGTCGGTGGTGCGCTCGCAGTGTTCGGCGTCGCGCTCTACCGCTACGCGGGCCGCACCAAGAACCGCACCGCAGGACGCTAACCGTGGCGACACGTGCGAACAGCGTCTCGTTGATCGTCAAGGGCCCAATGAAAAGCGCGCGCCGCGCCGCGCAGCGCCACGGCCTCAGTACGCGCGAGTGCGTCGACGTCGCGATGGCGTCGGGGAAGCCGAGCCAGCGCGGCGACATCCAATGCTACGTGCCGTGTTCGTCCTCGACGAACCGTAAGGTCGTCGACTGGTACACCGAGCGGAATCAGACTCGGCAAAACCGTGGATACCCTGCCGGCACGCTGCTCTACCACGGCAGTCTCTGTCCCACGAATCTCGGCCGCTCGCGCAAGCGCAAGAGCCGCCGCAAGAAGCGCCGCTAGCTACCCGGCTTCAACTCTTCGTGCTCGGTGATCTTCACGATCCGATCGCGCGCCTTGAACACGTCACGAACGTACGGCGAGACCTTGTAGTTCGCCGCACCTGCATACCCGGCGTTGTGTCCGGCAAGCGTACAACGCAGCCGATCGTCATCCGGTAGTCGCGAACAGCTCGGATCGTTCCACCACTTCGTCAGCTCGCGCACGCCCTGCTGGTAACCGTACAGCACGTCCGTCCGCATCCGCTGACACTCGGCCCACGTGACCCAGCCGCCCGTCTGTAGCGGCCCACAGTACCAGTCCGGTCGCGCCGTCGGCGGCGGTACATGGCTGGCCCACACGCCGGTCTTTCGAATGCAGGTTTTAGGATCCTTCGGATCCGTACAATCCTCCAACCGACTCAGCGCCGTCTGATAGAAGCGCGATTCGACGTAGGCCGTACCGAGGAGAACTTCGACCGGGAAATCGACGGTGGCGACTGCCTGTGCGCTCTCTGCGTGCACGCGCGCATTCTTGGACGTGTGCGGCGCTGCTGTGCCCGTGATGGCAAGGATCGCAACGATGAGAGATTCGATCGTCATGTCGGCGACCCTACTACGGGATCCGCGATGGGGAAGCACAAAGGCTGAGTCGTGATCGCTCGCGCGATCGATGATAGGCTTGGACCGTGCTCGCACTTCAACATCAGCTTGGCGGCTCCGTGCGAGTGCTCTCGACCGATGCGCAAGAAGACGCGATCGCACGCGCTGGTCGCGTCTTCCATTTCATCCCGCAACCCCCCGGCCTTGCCGGCGTCGGCGCGATCCCAGGTCAGCCCAAGAACTGGCCGACGGTGTGGTCGACCGATGACGATTTCGATTTGCAGTCCCGCCTTGCGCGGCTGCCTTTCATGTCGAACGGCCTTGGCGACATCACCAGCGACATCGCCGCCATCGTGCAGCAGGCTCCCGAGCTGCTTGCGAAGCTCCAACAGATCCTCACGCAAGCCGGACCGCACCTCGACACGATTCTTCAGATCGCACAGGACCCTGCACTTCCACAGGTGATCGAACGCCTTCAGACCTTGAAGGCGCAAGAAGCTGCCAAGGCACCCGTACCCGCTGACGGTTCTGCGCCAGCTACTTCGACGGGCTCCGGCGTCGATAAGCTGATTCCTGTCCTCGACACAGCGATCTTCCTCAACAAGCATCCGGCGGCCCAGTTCGCCCTCGACCATCCGATCCTCGTCGGAGCCGGCGCGGCCGTTGTGCTTGCTGGGCTCGGTGCCGGAATCGTGTATGGCGTGTCCCGTTGGCGCGCCAAGCGGCACGGCAGCGCGGGCGTAGGTCGACGTTATCGTAGGCGGCGTTGATCGCTCGCGCGATCGGGTGTAGCTTCATGGAACCTCGTCCCGCATTTTGCGGGATCCGGCTACGGCACAGGAGAAACCATGAGCAAGAAGGCAGGACAGCTTCTCTGGAATCGTCAGCGCATGACGCTGGCGGGCGGCGTGACGACCATCGACACCGGTCTCACCCAGGTCAACAGGTCGTTCGAGAGCGAGTCGATCGGCGAACCGCCTCTCGGTGTGACAGTGGCACCACCGGGACCTGCCGACGGTACCCTTCCGGCGTCGCGTATCCAGGTGATCCCGATGGCGCCGCTATCGGACTGGACAGGCATCACCCACGGCGAGCCGTTCGTCGACCCAGCGACCAACACCGTAAAGGTCACGTTCACCAACACCAGCTCGCCACCGGTGACAGTGACACCGAACGTGCTCTTCTGGGATCCACACTCGATCGTGGGACCCGGCGACGCGGACACGTACAACCCCGGCCAGTAGTCACAGCTGGACGGTGAGTACGCCCGTGCGATAACCGTTCCAGCCTTCACGCTCTACGATGTGATGCGCGAGACCGCGCTTCTTGATGTAGGGCCATACCTGATCGCCCTTGAGGGCGCCGATCGGTTGGTTCGGCATACGGACGTCATCGATCATGACGAGACCGCCATCGGTGACGAGGTGCTGCGCGATCAGAAACTCGTGCAGGATGAGCTGTGCGTCGTTGTCGCTGTCGAGAAGGATGACGTCCCATCGTCGACCTCGACGGCAACGGAACGCCAGACGATCGATGCTGTGGCCTTGTTCCAGTTCGACGCCATCCGCGACGCCGTGCTCGGCGAGCACCGTTGCCGCCGTCGACACGTCCAGGTCGATCGAGAGCAGCTCACCGCCGCATCGCGCACGACGCTCTGCGAACCAGAGCGTCGACCAGCCGTCACCGAGGCGAGACGCCTCACTGTCGCCGCGAATCGTACCGGTCTCGATGATGTTGAGCGGTGCGTTGCCGAAACGGTTGAACTCGGCAGTGAGAATTTCGTGGAGATGCATCACATGCCTCGCAGTAGGACGACATCCTTGTTGCCCCAGGTGAAGACGACTTCGCCGACGGAGAACGGCGATTTGGTCAAGTCGATTGCACGCCAGCCGCCGGTCGCGATCTTGGTGTTGACCGTCGGCCCGTAGTTGCAGTTTGTAACGAGCGCGAAGCGAAAGTGTGCCCTTCGCAGATCGACGAGCCAGCCTTGGATGTCCTCGTTCGACCAGTGTTGGACGACATCCTTGCAAATGAAGAGGTCCGCAGCCGGGAACGGCCCCTTGTGAATGTCGCGATGCTCGAAAGCCAGCTGCGGACACTTCACGCGGTTGCGCTTGATGCGTTCGGGAATGACGTCGAGTCCTAGGTATTGCGCGTCGTTCATGTCGACGTTCGACATGATGGTCATGTCACCGCAGCCGAGATCGACGATCGAACGGATCTTCAGATCGCGGATGAAGTTGCGCAGAAACTCGCGGTACGGCGCACTGAATTCGACCGTCGAGCCGGGTCCTGATCGCTCGACGTACTGTGGCGCGAAGATGCACTCGTGATCGGAAACGTCGACGGTCGCTGCCGGGTTTGCGATGACGACGCCGCCGATCTTCATGACGGGCTTGGGGGCTTTCGGATCGGTGACCATGGAGATATAGACGTCCTTGTTAGGTTCCCATAGGTAGTTGTAGAGCACTTCGTTAGGTGTGCCTGCGCGCGCAGCGGTCTTGAGAAGAGGCTTGACCTGTTCGAGCCAACGAACATCTTCAGCGAACCAGATCTCCTCAAACGGAACCGACTTGGCGATGTCCGCACGGATGGGACACAAATGGGCCGGGTTGCGCCAGAGGACGCCGTTCTTGTCGACTTCGCCTTCTTCACCGCCGAGCCGATAGTCGAACACGACTGCAGCTCCACCCACATGCGTACGGCGACCGCGAAGCAGGATGACGTCGACGCCACGATTCGCATCGATCGCAGCAAGTACCTTGGGGACGTAGTCGACCGCAACCATGTCATCGTCGTCGATGTGAACGACGTAGGCACCAACGGCAGAAGCCACCAACCGATTGCGCTTGGCACCGGTGGGATGTCGTCGCTCGTCGGCAGCGATCAGGATCTCGATCTCGTCGCTACGTGGTTGTGTCTGGAGCTGCCGTACGAGACGGTGCAACGTTGCGTGCCGACTGTTGAGCGAACTGATGCAGATGGACAGCTTGATAGGGTTCATGGTGCGAAGGCGATCCGTGCGGCTTTGCGGTTGAGTTTGACGAAGTCAGACCTGTTGTGAAGACCCGGCAGACCCTTCGGATCGGGGATGGCCATCGGTGGACGAACGATGCGACGTTCGATACCACGCCGATAGAGGTAACCAGAGATCCAAACGTCATCGACAAGTCGAAACTCCGGCGGCGGTTCGAGTACGGATCCGTCGAAGAAGCTCTTGCGATAGGCAACGCCCGCCCAGCCTTCTAGGACGTCGCACGTGTCTTCCTGCGCCCAGATGAAGTAGCCGTGATGCTCGCTACGCAGGAAGTCTGCAACCAACCAGCCCGAACGTCCAACTACCGCTCCCGGCGACGCTTCAGCGGCAGCCACCAACGTCTCCAGCCAAGTCGGTTCGTAGAGGATGTCGTCGTCGACGGTAACAATCAACGCGTCGTCAGGAATTTCTGGATCCACGACCGCTGACAACTTGGTGATCGGCCCGCGATCTTCAACATCGACGCACGTCACGTCTGCGACGAGCGCACATCCAGGCCCGAGGTAGAGCCGAATCTCGTCTGGCAGCCGTGTCTGTGATTGCAACGAGGCGAGCGTCGACGCGAGTCGGCCGTTGCGCGCCGGAATCGACGTCATGCTGACGATCACCTGCATCGAACGGTATGATGAAGATCCTCACCGCCGATTTCAACGATGACACTCGTAAGTGCGATCATGCCGACGACCGTTCGGCGCGCCCTCTGGATTCCTCTCACGCTCCGCTGCTGGCAGGCACAGACCTACGACAATCGTGAGCTGATCGTCGTCGGACCACGACCAATCGCGTCACTGCTGCCAAACGACGAACGCATCCGGTTCATCGAAACAGACGGCCTCAGACTCGGCGCCAAACGCAACCTCGGGCTCACGCACGCTCGCGGCACCATCGTGGCGCACTGGGATGACGACGATTGGTACGCACCGTGGCGACTTCAAGAGCAGGTTGGCGTCCTTCGTGCGGGCGGTGTCGCAGTTTCAGGACTACGGACACTTCCGTTCTTCGACCTGCGAACCGGCGACTACTGGCAGTACACATATTCGGCCGAGCTTCCCGGAGCTGTTGGTGCGTCGCTCCTATACCTACGTGACCTCTGGCACAAGCATCCCTTCGATGACGTCGACTCGGGCGAAGACGTCCTCTGGTGCAACGCACACCGTGAACGCCCAGCGATGCCTGCACGGACCTTCCTGATCGCATCGACGCACGTCAACAACACCAGCCCTCGACGATACGTACCACCGTCGTGGCGCACGCTCTCGCACGCCGAACACACAGCCATCCCGGATGAAGCCACCGATTGGTTGATCGCGGCACGCCGGCTGACAACGCTCAGCGCGGCGTGATCAACGCGTTGACGGGTTGGGTCAGCGCCGTCGGACACGGACCAACCACGATGATCTGCTCACCGGTCGGCATTCGGATCGTGAACTGACAGTCCGTCTATACGGGCGGGAGGACTACAACCTCAGGACCGTAGCCGTAGTAGTTGGGCCACCATCCACCGCCGCGACGAAAACCGCCGCCGCGACGGAAACCGCCACCGCCGTGTCCACCGCCATGTCCGCCACCACCGTGCCCTCCACCGTGTCCGCCACGCGGACCACTAAACGTCATCGCTAACATGTGTGCCTCCTAATATGCGTCAAAGGCGATCGTAACGCGTTCGCCGCCGCCGAGGTGAGGTTCTACGCTGTGAGGTGTGCACGACGGAAACACCGTCATCAGGCCCGATTCTGGATCGATGTGAAAGACTCGTCCTTCGATTTCGAAAAGTGTTCGCGCACTCGGATGACCGCCCGCGTCGACATAGAAGACGCCCGACCAGATAGATCCTCCGTGGACGTGTCTGCGGTGGAAACTACCTGCGCGGTTCACGATCGCCCATGCACGATACCGGTACGTATGAGGGTCCTTGGTCGACGGTAACTCACCGACGATCTCGGCGAAGCGCACACGGAGCTGTGTCGCCTGCTCCAACGGCCATTCGAAAAAATCGTCTTCGGAGCGCCAACCGCCGACGTTGTGCGAGAAGAACGACGGCGTGAGTGATGCGCGACGAAGAACCTCCCCTCGAAGCGCGTCGAGGAACGTCGATGGATCGTTCCAGCAATACCGCCGGAGCATGTTCCGACTAGTCCGCGAGGTTGTACGTATCGGCGTCGCCCGGACCGATCATCGAGTGCGGCAACCAGAACAGGACGTTGAGATCGGTGATGCCAATCTCAGAGGCGTTCTGAAACGCGACGAAAATCGTGTTCGTCGCCGGGTTGAGGTACGGCTCGCCGTGGGTGACGTTGGCCCACTTGTCCGTCTGAGCGAGCGGGATGACCTGGACACGTGATGCCGGCAACGTGCCAGGCGCCGGCCCTGGAGGCGCCGCAGTCACACCGAGTGGTGGTTCGCCGATCGACTCGCTTTCGAACGACCGGTTGATCTGGGTGAGACCGGTGTTGACTTGCGTCGTTCCCGCCGGGAGATTGATCCGTTGGCGGTTCCAAAGAAGTTGTCCTGCGTTCTTGCTCATGGGGTCCCTTTACGCTGCGAGTGTGTGTCGAAATTCGAGCGCAACGATCGCAGTCGCGTTGGGCTCTGCCATGATCTTGAAGGCGACTGCCGACGACGGACCTTCGGTGACCGCGTCGACAGCAACTCGCGCGAACGTCCGTGGCGTCACGAAAGTCCGCATCGACGGGTTGCACAGGAGGTAGCGGCAGGGATCGTCGACGCGAACACCGCGTTCGACGTACGTCTGCAAGGGTCCGCGTACGGTGTCTCGAATCAAGGCATCACGGCTCAACACGACTTCACCGCCCTCGGCGTCGGCCACGACGCTGTACTTCAGAAGATTGGGCGACGCGCCTTCGCGTTTCAGAACCAGAGCCATGATCGCCTCCTAGCCGTAGCCGGGCTCGACGAAGTCGAGCGAGGTGCCTGAACGGTACCCCCGATCGCTCGCGCGATCAACTCGCTTCCCGTGCGCGATCGATGGTATGGATAGGGTATGGCAAAGCGCAGAAAGCGTCGTCGTCGGTTCACGGCTGCTCGGCACGGCAAGTCGGCCTACTGCCGAACGTTCACGGCCAGCGACTGCAGCATCAAGATCGGTGGCCGCCGCTACAAGGGCAAAGGTCGCTACTGCCCCGTCGGCAAAATCCGCGTCTGTCCGCTGAAGCGCGGGCGCAAGACGTCGTACAAGGTCGTCGGAAGCGGCGGCAAGATGATGGCCCTCAAGAAGATCGCCCGTCGCCGTCGCCATCGGTAACTCATGTCCGGTGACTACGAGAAGCGCGAGATCGCGATCGCGCGCAGGCAGGCCCAGGAAGTCAACGCAGCTCCGCTCGTCGATCGACAAGCAGCGCGCGACGACTTCTTCGAGGCCATGCGCGATACGCCCCAAATTGTTGGGGAGCGAGTTGGCTGGTTGCTCGGAGGCAACTACGGCTTCGGCCCGAAGTGGCTCGCGGAACGCGTTGTATTCAGTCGAAGCAGGAGCAAGGTCGCGGCGCTCACGCAGATGGTCGGCGTGTTCGAGTGGCAGTCGCCCGAAAGGATGACTGTACAGGCGTGGAAGCGCCTCACCATCGATCAGAAGCACAACCTCGCCAGAGCCGTCGAAGAAGAGATCGACGAAGCACTCAAGCGCGCTGGCTTCTAACCGTTGTTCCGGCCGAACGACGGCACCACGAACAGCTCGGCCAACGATCGTGGAAGCGCCGCTGAGAGCGTGTCGACGCAAGCACGCTCGGCCGCAACCGCACACGTCTGACGAAGTGTTCGACAGATCGGAATCTGTGGGTACGAGAGTGTCAACCGACGCTGCAAGTACTTCCCGCCCGGGAAACCTTGTTCGATTCCAACGACGACGCACAAAAGACCTGTGGCCGCCTTCACGGCCAGCTCGCCCAGTTCGAAGCGTGCGTTCGCAGCATACGGTCGACTGCAGTGATGCTTGGTCTCCTTCGCCAACCAGAACAACACGACGCCGTCCGCCGCCGCACGAACAAGTGCCTGCTGCTCCCACGCAAGAAACCTCTCGGCGCCACCCTTGAAGTCCTTCGCCCGCGGCGACGCGACGTGAAGCTCAGGCGCCAGATCATCAAGAATTTGGATCGCCTCCATCTGCCAGTTCGCCGAGCCCTGGATCGGGCCTGCGAGATAGACCATCGGTCCCGAAGGACAGGTCATCGTCGGAGGATCGTCCGGCGCGGTGATCACGTGGCGCGGCACCGCAGCATGATACCATTCGAAGTACGCGGACAATGTTGGCACTACAATCCCAAGGTCTTGGTGATGCTGGGTTGGGTGAGGTAGCGCCCTACCAACAGATCCAGCCATACTCGTGCGGTGCCGCCGCACTCAAGGCGGTGATGGGACACTGGGGCGATCACGTCGACGAGTCGACTCTGATCCGCGAAATCGGCATCGATCCCAAGGCGGGCTCCACGGCATGGCAGGTCACGATGGCCGCCCGTCGACGCAACTACTTCGCACAGACACGGCGCTTCAGCAACATCGACGAGTTGGGGTCGTACACCAACAGCGATGTTCCAGTGATCGTAGCGATCCGCAGCTTCACACGTCCAGGCCAAGGCCACTTCGTCGTCGCCACCAAGGTGAAGCCGACCAACGTGGTCGTTATGGACCCGAACGTTCGCGGCAATCGTCGCACGATCTCACGCCGCGAATTCGATCAGCGCTGGCAGTTCCGTGACCGCGTCGGCGTGGTTGTAATCCCCCGGCGCAAGAAGATGATGCTCGCCGATGCGACGCCATCGCCTCCCAAGCGCTTCTTCGCACTCGTGATCACAGGCGCGATCGTTGCGGCTTCGATCACCGTCGGCGTCGTGATGGCGCGTCGTCGCAGGGCGGCGTAACGTGGCGCGCTTCCCGACCGGACCGTTCGACACGCACCGGACGGGTTGCTTCGGGTGCGTTCGACAAACGCCTGCCGACGGCTCGTGCGGCATCGGGACGTTCCCGTGTCAGCACTTCGGGGTCGACATGTTCGCGACCGCGCCGCAGGTGTTCGCACCCGAGGACGGTACCGTCATCGATGTTGCCGACGGCAACTCAGCGCCGTTTGTCGGCTACGGTCCCGGCGTTGTACTAATGCAGGGCAAGAGTGGCTTCTTCCACCTGCTCTCGCATCTCGATTTCAATTCGATCACGGTGCGTCCTGGTCAGACGGTGCTTGAGGGCACGCTCCTCGCGAAATTCGACGCGGCCACTGGGCACACGCACTGGGAGGTCCGCAAGCAACGTCTTGGGGTCATCCCACCGAACACGATCGATCCAAACCAGTGGTTGAAAGATCAACTCGCGCTCGTGAAGCCAGCCGCGCCGCCGACGTCATCGACGGGTGCAAAGGTCGCCGCCGGTCTAGTTGTAGTCGGGAGCGTCGTCGGACTCAGTTGGCTCGCGTTGCGCCTCGCACGAAGCGCCGCTGTTCGAAGCGTCGGGTGATGCCGCCAACGTTGACGGCCACCGAGCGTAGGTGAAACTTCCTCCGCCAACTCCGCGTACATACATTTCGCGACTTGACGAAATAGATTAACGGTAAGTCCGTCCGTATCCATCTGCGTCTTCGCTGCAAGCCACGCCGTAATACCCTTTTGGAAAGGCGGTGACTGGGGAGGCGGTGGTGACTGCTTCCGTCGGCCTCGCATCACTTGCTCCTCGGTGACGACGTCATCGCAGTACAGTTGGTCATCGGCGTGCCGTGCATGAGGCGCGGCAGCTTGCACTCCTTGCAGACCTTGAGATCATCGCGCGGCACGACGTCCGAGATACGAGTCACGCCGACGGTGACTTCACCACCGTGGACGCGAACTCGCGCGCGGCGGTGCCAGACTTCGTCGGAGCACGCGACCGTTGTCGGTCCACCGGTCGCGTGATGCGTGCAGCACGACATCCACTGCTGAGCGGCGACCACGCCGCCGCGCCCGCGTGAGTCGACCTCGGTGACCGTGCGATCGACCAAGTGACCGAGTGCAGCCTCACACCAGACGTAGATCCACTTGCGCTTGACGTTCGGCTTGCCCTCGTGCTGCTTCATGTACTCATCGACCACCCACGCGATTCGGACGCCGCGCGGCGTGCCGTGCTTCGAAAGCAGCTCGACACTGAACGGCGCCATCCCCCGCGAGAGGTGCCACAGCTCGACCAGCTCACGCTGTTCGACGTCATCCGGCTCGTACCCACCGACTGCTCGCTCGCGCATCGATTTCTATCCTTTCCCTTCAGCTTTGAAGGGTTCAGCAAACGCGCAAAGGCGACGCTGTACGCGACGCTCGTTACGCTTTCGACGCCATTCACGCCGCGTCGTGATTCGGGCCCAGATGGCACGCCACACGTCGTCTGCCCAGGGAGCTTTGTCGTTGTTCTCGTCGCTCATTCTTCTGTCTTTCATGACAGTAGACGCCTGAGGAAGGCATCTTATTCAACAAAGCGAGAGTAAATCTAGCAGCCGGCGATTCGGGCGGCAATCGTCGCGCTCGACTCGCCGACCGGCGCCGTACGAAGCTGGGCGAGATCCACATGCTGCAGCTCCACACGAACCGTCAGGCGCAACTTCCCGGCCACTTCGTTGACCCGCGTCTCGTGCCGCTTGATCGACCCCGGGGAACACGCACAGGGACGCACCGTCGAACCGTGCCAGCCGCACGGGCAGGGGTTCGCAGCTGCGACCACGAGGGGCCGCGACGCCACCGGCATCGCATTCAGCGTCGAGACCAGACCATCGATCGCGCCGCGCGAGAACTGGTCGACTTCGTCGAGGAACAGCACGCCGTGGGTTGCGAGTTGAACCTCGCCCGGACGCGGCGCGATCCCGCCGCCCGTCAAGGCAGAAACCGAGACCGTATGGTGCGGAGCGCGAAACGGACGCTCGGTCACGAGCCCGTCGGACATGCCGACCGCGCTGTAGGCTTCCGTCACGTCGATCTGTTCGTCCTTGGTCATCGCGGAGAGCACCGTTGGGATCCGGCGCGCGATCATGGTCTTTCCGACGCCCGGCGGTCCTGACAGGAGCACGTTGCTGCGCGTGCGGACTGCGTTTGCAATTGCCAAGACCGCATCCGACTGTCCACGGACTTCGGAGAAGTCACACGTCGCCCTCGTGCGCGACGTTCGCACCGTGTATTCGAGCTTCAGAACGTCGATGTCGCCGTTCAAGTCGACGAGATGCGAGAGCACATAGACGTCGATCGCATCGCCGATCGTTTCCTTCGCGTCACGTTCGTTGTCGGCAGGAATCAGCACGCCGCGCAGCCCGAGGCTCTTGGCGAGGAGCGTCGCCTGCACGATGCCGCGCACGGGACGCGTGCGCCCGTCGAGTCCAAGCTCGCCCGCGACGAGCAGTCCGTCGACGTTCACGCCCGCGATCGCACAAGCAACCGGCAGATCGAGCGCTGCCGAAGGGAACTTGGCGCCTCGGGTATCGACATCGACCGTCACCTGACCGACTGGCCACGCGCACAGCCCGACTGACGTGATCGCAGAACGAACACGCACCTCGATTTCCTTGGCGCGCACCGGCGATACACCGGTGATCTTGAACGCATCGAGCCGATCGGCGTCGACAGTGCACGTGATGTAGACCGGAATCGCGTCGATGCCGAACGCGCCGCCGAGCGTGAAAGACGTGATCTTCATGTTCAGGCTCCCTTCGAGCGGGTGAGGATGATCGAGTGAAACGTGCTGTTCTTGAGGAAGCACACGACCTGGCCGGCGTTGTTGCGACGGACTTCCTGCAGCTTCTGGCCACCGCTGAGCAGCCGGTGCTCGCACAGGATCTTGGTAACCGCGTTGCGATCGCCCGGCACGCCGTCTGGCAGATCGTGGTGCTCGACGTCGGGCTCGTAGCCCTCACAACGACAGTCACGCACGGTGCACTTGCCGCGGGTCCATTGCAGACCGTTCGGCGCCTTCGCATCGGCGACGTAGCTGTAGTGGCTTCCCTCGACGTGCTTGCAGCTGCACGTCTGCGTGACCTTGTGAACGTAGCGGACTGAGTACTTCACGGCTTAGCGTCCCTTCTGACGACGAAGCTCGGCGCGACGCTTGTTCTGCTTCGCGCGCTTCTTGAAGAAGGCAGTGATCATCGAGGGCGGTGCTAGACTGAGCCGTGCAGGGAGCAGCTTGCCCTCGCACGTGCACTTCTTGTTGGACTTGGGCTTGGACATGACTAGAACCCCGCCGTGGCGCACTCGGGACCCAGACCCGCCTCGATCGACTCGGGCACCGTGAGTGCCCGACCGCACCGGCCGCACCGGCCCTCGTGCCAGACTTCGCAGCCCGGCGGCAGTTCGCCCTTCGCCAGGAAGGACCAGGCCCACGCCCAGCCCTTGGCGCTCGGCGCCCCGTCCGAGACGGTCGACTTACGCCCGTGACGGTATGTGGTCTGGTCCTCGAAGATCGTCCCCAGAAACGTGTAGTCCGTGGTGTTCTCCGGGCCGCGCAGCAGCGAGACAAACCACGGGGCCTCGGGCGCGCCCGCCTTGGGGATGTCCTTCGCCTTGACACGGAACGTGAACCGTGTGCCCGTCCTTTGGGAGACGAGGGTCACCCGCGCGTTACCGCCCAAGATGAACTTGCGTGCCTGCGCGCCGTCCGTAATCTGCCCTGCCGACATGGTATCCTCCGAAGCGGCGAATCGCCGTGGATTAAAATAGCGAGAGCTACTTGGCAACTCTGCCAGGAACGACGCCTCAGATCACCAGTTTATTCAGACTTGTCGAGAGTAACTTGTAAGTATGCGATTTCCTAGGGCGAATTTGAGCGTATTTTCGAGGATCTAGCCGGTTCTGGGGCCTAGATCAAGTAGATCCTGACCCATCCCTGAGACGCTCGATACGTCAGGTATGCCTCCCAAACAGTCCCGTCCGACCCCACGATCGACGATCTTTTTGCAGCTGCGTTTGCCGAGCCCCTCGGCCGATCGACTCCACGCACGAGTCATCGAAGCACTCGCGCGTGGTGCCGAGCGACGCGGTGATCACGCAATGGCCCGCGAGCTACGACGCGACAGCCCGCGTCTAGTTCAAGCTACGAGAGCCGCGAGGACAGCGCGGTTGCGTTGACGCGACGATTTCGGCAGTCTAGCCGGTCTGATCACAGGACAGCCGTAGAAGCGTTCCAGCGCACGGATCTCACGTTCGGACATGTCGTGCAGCGTGCGTAGCTTCGTGTTGCGAACCAGCTCGGCGAGCGCTCGCGCCGAACGTCCCTCTTCGTGCGGCGGACCGCCGTAGAATCCCCACGCTTCGTCGGTGTCCGGCTTCTTACCTCGTGGCATCGCGGGACCTTACTGCGCGATCGTTCGCGCGATCAAGGTGCTGTTTCCGGTGTAGGATTGAGGCAACATGCTCGCCGCCGTGTCGACGCCCCTTGGTATCGAGACCCTCTACCCCGTCCATCCGCACGAGACGGTCTTCGTCACCGGCGGGGGCGGAAGCATTCAGAAAGTCCCGTGGGATCTGCCGCCCGACGGTGATGTTCACTTCAATGGTTTAGGAGCGCTTACCGAAGACGACAAGAATACGCTCGCGAAACGACTTTTGGACCTGATTACACAGTTCGGGACTACTGAAAACTTCGATCAAGCCGTTGCGGTTCTTCAGACAATCCCCGACGCCAGTGATCGCTCTGATGTCGCTCTGCGTGCCGTGAAGCTTGGCGCGCAGGCGAATCAGATCAACGCGGCACTTGCCAAGGCGAACGGTATCACGACGATCTTCAAGCGACTACCAACGCCCGTTCGTATAATCTGGAGCGTCCTCGCAACGGCGTCGTTCGCGGCGAGCGTCTATCACGGCTACAAACGCAACGACAGCGTGGGCTGGGCGATCGTCTGGGGTATCTTCGGAGCCTTGTTCCCCATCATCACGCCGACGATTGCGATTGCTCAAGGTTTCGGCAAACCCAAGCATCGGGCAGGATTCGGCCGCCGTCGCTTCAGTCGCAACCACCGCACGCCCAAGTACTTCCGTCGTCGAGCATGAAATGGCTTTCGATCCCGATCTCGGTCGCGTCGCCCCCAGCAACGTCACGTTGACAGTGCTGGACGGTTGGTCGCAGCGCGCGACCGGACTTCATCCCGCGCTTGACATTCCGTTGGCCGTCGGGACACCGATCCTTGCTGCAGCTGACGGCGTTGCAACGCGCGTCGTCCCAACCGACTCTAGTGATGCTGGCATCTTCATCGCGCTCACACACGCCGATGGCGTCGTCTCGCGCTACCTGCACCTTTCGCAAGCACAGATCTCTCAAGGTCAAGCGGTCACCAAGGGCCAACAGATTGGCCTTTCAGGCTCGACGGGTCTCTCTGGTGGACCGCATCTCCACTTCGATCTGTTCGTGCCGCAATCGTTGACCGCAGCTGTCGTACAGGCCGTTGGCAAGCCGTCGACGGGCTTCTTCTCTGATTTCGGTTTCGGCGTTGGAATCCCCGCCGAGCCGTGGCTCCCTGTCGACGGTTATTCGGCATCGGTGGTCGCGAACGCGAAGACACTCGGCATTCCGCTGTTCCGCGATCGTCCTCAGACGGCGGTCACCGTTCAAGAGACAAGCCACGCGACACGCGATTTCTTCGTCGGCGTCGCTGCGCTCGGTACACTCGTTGGACTCAGCTGGCTCGCACTGCGCTTCGCCAAAGGCGCCGCGATGACGCTTGGTCGACGGAGGCGCTATGGCCGTGCTTGATTGCTACCCGACGTGGCACCCGAAGTTCGCGCCGATGCGCGGTGGTCCCGCCGATCTTCGAATCCTGAATTCGGGCTGTCGTACCGACGAGCTAGGAGAGATTCGCTGCGACCCGGAAGCCATGCGTGCGAGCGCGGAGAAACAGCTCCAAGCATCTGGCTTCTGGCCTGCTGACAAGCCGCTCACACTGTTGACGTATACGCTCGCGCGCTATATGCACAGCGAGGTCGGTGACGGCACCGTCGAAGAACGTGTCGCCGTCGGCGAGGTCGCCGTCAACCAGGCCGCGCGCCGCAAGACGGACGTCAACGGCCTGCTCCTGTTTACACAGCCGTCCAAACTCTACGGCGAGATCAACGTTCCCGGTCACGGCAACATCGGCAACCGCTTCGCAGCAACAAGTCGCGATCCAAGCGTTCTGACAACTCTACTCGCCGATCTCGTCATGAGCGGCAAGAGCGAGAACATCAACCTCGGCGCCGACGATCAGGACGGCCTTGAGTTTCGCGCGTTCTTCCCGGTTCCGATGGAACGAGTTTTGTGTGAGGCATTCGGCAAAAAACGGACAGGTTGCACGCAGTCGGGCGGCAGTTACTGGGTTGGGCCAATTCCCGGTGTCGATCACTGGAAGACGGCGCAGTTTCGAAAGCTTGGTTTGGACGCAAATTCGTTCGAAGGTCAGCAACTGATCGAACGCGCTCGCAAGGTCTTCGGCAATCCGGTCTACGACGCCAACGGCATCATTGCGCAAAGCCTGCGTCCAGTTTGGTCCGCCAGTCTGCCGATCTGCACAAACGTACCTGGGCAGCCCGCACAAACGAGCGGTCGACAGTTTCTTGCGGGCCTCCTTCTCGTAGGCGGCTTCGTCGGCCTTGGTTACGGTGCTATCCGTCTCGCAAAAAAGTTCGCCACCACGGCGGTGTTGCGTGGGAGGCGCCGTGAACGTCGTCGGTGAACGCATCATCATCTTCGGCGACAGCTTGTCGCATCCAGGCAGCGATAGCGGCCCGACGATCGTCGATCTCGCCAAACGTGTTACGGCGTCGTCGGCGCCCGGCGAGATCGTAGGTCAGCAGTTGCTCAACGGTGGCGCGCAAGCTGTCCGCATCGATGCGCGCGTCGGTCGCTCGGCACAGAGCTTCTTCTCAAACGAAGACAGCGCGGGCCTTCTCGCAAGCGACCGTACGTTTCGTCCGAGCAAGGTCATCGTCATGCTCGGTACGAACGATATCGATCAAGGCCTGACGGCTGCCGCGCTTGCACAAACTACGAACGCGATGACGAAGATCCGCGATGCGTATCGCGCGATGGGAGCAGAGGTCTTCGCGATCGGGCCACCGTCGTACACAAACGACCATTACACGCAAGGGGCACCGACCCTGTTGCAGGTGATGCAAAACGTCTTCGGTGTCGATCACACGATCGATGCACGCAACCTGACACGCGACGCTGAGCACACCTCCGACGGCGTTCATTTCACCGTGGCCGGTGCCGCGAATGCAGGCCCTCAGCTCGCCAACGCAGTCCTGACGACCGCAACCCCGACACCGATCGCAGGCATGTCGCCCAACACCAAGTTGGCCATCGGCACACTCGGCCTCGTCGCCGTCATCGGCATCAGCGCCCTAGCGCTTCGCGCCGCCAAGCAACTGGCGCTGCGCGATCGACTACTGAACCCGCGCGTCAGCCCTTGATCGCAGCCGCGATCGCGTTCTTGCAGGTTTCGCAGATCTTGAGCGGACGACGGCCCTGGCCGTCGAAGTCGGAGAAGCTCATGACGGGCCGACCATCGAGAACGAAGTCCGGTACTTGCACTACGCCTCTGTCGACGTTCATTTTGGTGCCACAGACGGTTACTACGGCTACGTGAAGACGTTCACGACCTACCCAACGGATCACGCACAGCTTGTCTGGTAGCTCGATCGCGGCAATCATCTTGTTCTCGACTATACACAAGCCGTGCGCGGTTGAGCTGACCTTCGACGATTTCGAGCACGAGCAGCTCCAGTTCGTTCTGGTCGGCTTCGGTGGCGATCGCTGGAGTAACTAGTTCCCGCATGAAGCTGCGGAACCTAGCACGACATGAGCGCTTCGCGCACGCTGCCCATGATCGGCGACGGTCGTACGTCGGGGTCTACTTCAGGGTCCAACTCAGTCACGAAGAGCATCCGCTTGCCATCACCCCATCGAACGATATCAGCCGCAATGCGGTTCAATGTGACCTGGTCGTGACCGTAACCGTCGAGGCGAAGACCGAGCACGCGAGTGTCCTCGGCCCCGCGAAGCACTACAGAACCGTCTACCGGTCCAGGAAACGTCGTGAAGGCTGATCGCCATAGGTAGACGTTGCCGAGGTCGTACCACTCACCGTCTTCGCGCAAGAGATAGCAGGCCAGGGTCGGAGGCATCACTTCGACTGTTTCAGTCGATCGTCGAGGAGATCGTTGATGAACCAGCTGAGCGTGAACCAACACACGCCCGCAAGCAGCAACGGCTCTCCGACGGCGTAAAGCGACAAGGCGATCGCGAACGCGACGAACGCTGCGACCGTCGCATGGAACCCGGAGATCATGGTCCCTCCAGCTTGTTGATCTCTGCTTGCGTCTGTCCGCAAAACGGACAGGTGTTGTTCAGGTCACCGATAGGGACTTGATGACCGTTGCAGTTGCAGCAGATGCACATGTTCCGTGCCTCCGGTTTGTGGTTCGGATCGATCCAAGGTTCTTTCTCCGGCGGGATCGGCCATGGCGACTCGCCACGTACGAGCATGGCAGTCTCTTCGTCGGTCGGCCGACGCCACGTGCCGTTGCGGTAGTCGACGTCACAATCGTAGTCGCCTTCGAAGCTCTGGTGTGACGACCAAACGACCTTGCCCTCCCAGATCCAGACGCCGGGCTCAGGCGGCTGCTCTTTCCCGAGGATGTCGTCGATCGCGTGCGATCCCAGCTGGTCGATATCGTCCATCACGTGCTTGTTTGCGAAGACGATCCAACCCTTGTCCATGTCCGGCGTGACGATCAACATCTTGCCTTCGTACGACTTGCTGCTCATCAGATCCTCCTCATCGACCAAGTGCTTTGAGAAGCGCGACATAGCCCGGGTTCTCGCGTCCGAGCGGTAGCGGGTGTCCCGGTCGATCCGCGTCACCACCGTCGTTGCGCATGTTCTCGGCGGTGTGGATGCAGCCGCGCCATCGAGCCGCGATGAAACACTGTGGACAGCTGCAGCGCCGTCGTCCGCAGGACTCGCCTAGCCGACCGATGCCTCCCCTCATTGGATGGGTAGAACCTCGATGAGACGACCGTTCTCGTAGACGATCCGCTCGATCTCGACTTCGGACGCGTTGAGCATGCACGACTCATCCCAGCCGGGCGAAGTCACGACCGGTGTTTCCGGGTTGAGAAGATTGAACTGTCCGATGCTCGCGAAACCGTAACGCCATGTGCTGGTCTTGCCGCATGCGCCGCACACGAACAGGAAGCCTTCGCGTGCAGGTCGGTTGCCGGTCTGATTGTCTTCGTCGGTCATAGTTCAGTTCCACTTGCTGATATGTTTGTGCTGACGCTTGTAGAGCGCTTCGGTGAGACGATCGACGCGTTCTTCAGCCTCGATGCGACGATCGCGCTCGGTTTCGAGCCAGCCCTTCAGGTCGCGGATCTGGTCACGGTAGTTACGGCGACAGTGAAGCCAGGCGAGTAGGCACAGTCCAAAGGCTCCAAATACGTTGATGACGTGCCAGTTCATCCTGTCAACTCTGCCATGATTGCCTTGGCAGCAGCAGCACGATCAGGAGCGTCGCGGATTGGCCGACCGACAACGATGAAGTCGGCGCCCGCCGCACGCGCATCAGCTGGCGTCGCGACGCGCTTCTGGTCGCCGACAACACTACCGGTCGGTCGAATCCCTGGCGTTACGAGCAACATGCTCGGGAAGAAGTCGTGAAGTTCGGCAGCTTCATGCGCCGAACAGACGAGGCCAGGAACGCCCGACAGGCTCGCAAAGTTCGCGAGGCGGAACGCCCACTCGCGCGGAGTCATGTTGATGCCGAGCTGTCGGAGGCGCTCCTCGTCGAGCGACGTCAGAACCGTCACGGCGAGGATCGTAGCCTTGTTGTTGGCACCTTTGACGGCTGCTTCCATCATCTCGGGACCGCCCGCTGCGTGAACGGTCAGCATGTCCACGCCGCGCTCCACGGCTTTCTTGGTCGCCCGCGCGACCGTCTCCGGGATGTCGTGCAGCTTGAGATCCAGCATGATCTTGTGGTCGATGTTCTTGAGCGTCCGAACGATGCGATCGCCGTCAGCGATGAACAGCTCCAAGCCGACCTTGAACCATGTGACGCGAGGTTCCTGCATCCTGGCGAGATCGGTGACGAGGTCGACGGCTTCGTTGTAGGAGGAAACGTCGAGTGCGACGATCAGTTCGGTCTTCTTCGGTTCGGTCATGCAAGCTCCTCGCTGGTTCGGGTACAGGTCTCTTCGATCAGATCACCGACGGCGATCCAGAAATCTTCCTGAGCTTCGCTAACGGCCTTCTTGACGTTCTTCTTGACGGCCTTGAGCGCGCCGTCGCGGCCATACTGATGGATCAGTCGGCTCGCCTGCGTGTAGAACACCCATCCGTCTGGAGTCTCTTCGGTGCTCACAGGTTGCTCTTCTGGTAGAAGAGCCCGTACCTGTCGAGCAGCGCACGCGCCCCTGTGCAGCGCTCCTTGTGCCACTGGAGCGAGTCCCGATGGTGTTTCTCGATGACCGTCAACAGCGCGATGAGCGCTTGTCGATGATCGGTTCCTCCCGCCGCCAGAACAGTCGTGGTGCCGTGGATCGTCACCGTCGCACGAACCGTGCGAGGCAACGATCTCGACGCCACGAACGTGATGTCGGCGCCGTTGCTGTAACCCGCCGCCTCACTGACGACATCGGTCAGCTGTTCGAACGTGAGCTGCGGCGGGTGTTGCGCCGTCGACAGGTTCGCAGCGGAGTCGCGAGACTTCGCCGGCTTGATCTTCTGCGTGACTCTCGTGGCAGCTTCGGACATCGGGTCTTTCATGGTACGGGTTGCGCGTCCTCGCGGGCCTTCAGAAACGCTCGCACGTCATCGACGATTTCCTGGCCCTCGGCGTGTTGCGTGCTGATGCCATACGCGAGGCAACGTTTGAGCAGGGCAACAGCAGACAGCACCCCGATCGCGGGATCGTTCCACGGCGTGGCTTTGTCGGGACGTGCAGGCTCGACGACGTGACAACCGGTCGCGTTCCAGTCTTCGAGCTGGCCGGTCGACGTACGAACGATGAGGTGGGCGCCTTGCAACGCGAGCACGACGCCGCGTCTGTGATCGTATGCCGCCTCCACGGTAAGGCCGTAGACGCCACCGCCCTCAACGGCTTCGAGTGCATCGCGTATTCGCTTGAGCACGTTCCGCGACTTGCTTTTGGCCATCCCGACGCCGTCGTGGAGCAGCATCCAGTAGCCGTTCTCGTCGTCGCGCTCCAACGTGTACTTGCGCTCGATCAGCATCGCGGAACCTCTCTTTGAAGCTTGTCGTCGTACTTCCACAGTTCGTGGCGGACGACCCCAGTCGGAACGTCGCGAACGCGAACCGGCCAGAGTCGCGGCTCGTGGCCATGCCGGCGACGAAGACGTCGCGAAGTCCAGATCGCGCTGTGCAGCACGACCCATCCGATCGCCAGGGTCATCACTTCGACTTGGCTTTCTTCGGTCGGTAGCGCGTCGGCCGACGCGTGTCCGGCGGTAGCACCGTTCGAACGGTCCCGTCGAACGACACGACCATGAGCGCGGTGCGACCCTTGTTGGGGCCAGCACAGACGACGAACGACCAGATGCTCTGGCACTCGTCGGGAACGGTCTCGACGAAGACCGCGCGACTGCAGACGGCCGCCATTAGCTCGTCGGCGCGAAGCTTCATGGCCTTGTCCCGCGCGTGCCCGTGCCGGCGTTCGGTCGCCGTCAACGGCCACCAGCGCGTCACGAACCGTGTGAGAGCGTGGAACTTGTCGTCGAGACGCATCGGCGCCTTCGCGGTCATGGTAACCGCCTGGTCTTCACGTACCGCCATTGATCTTTCCTCCTCGAAGTCTCTCCAGCATGAGCTTCTCCACAGTCGCGTAGTCGTACGTGTGGAACGGCCGCGTCGGGTCGATCGGCTTGAATTCTTCGTACGGGATTCGCATGATCTTGCCGCCCTTGGTGATGACGTAGTACGGCAGTTCGTTCGCCCAGCTGGTGCGTCGACGCTTCACGGCACGTTCTCTTTCGATGCTTCGGCTTCCTGAATCTCGCGGAACGCCTCGTTGAGAAGGCTGCTGGGGAGGTTCTCGATCGCCTCCCAGAACGGCGTGACACCTTTGCCGCCGATGAAGAACGCCTGCATGCCGCGCTTGAACTTGTAGGCGAGCTTAGCGACGAGGACGAGCTTATCCAGATCGCCGTCCTTGTGGAAGTACACGCGCGCGAAGTGACTGATCGTCTCGCGCATGCGGTGCTCGAAAGCACCCTTGCTCAACGTCCCCTCGTCCCACTCCTTGAGGACGGCGCGAACCGCCGTCGCAAGTACGCTCTCGTTCGTCGGTGGTTTGTAGCCCGCCGCGAGAAGCGCCGTCTGGAGATCGTCGGAGAATTCCGGATCGACGGACCGACGACGGTGTGAGTACTCCCAAAGAAGATCTTGCGCCGTCTTGTCCTTGACGCTCAGCGGGACCTTGCCCGGCGGGCAGGTCGGGTACTTGTCACTCTGAAACTGTCCACCAACGATGTGCGCGCCCATGGTTCCCTTTCTACGGCTTGGAAGTGATCCACATGTCGGAGCCTTCATGCTGCAAAGCATCGTCGGTGGCAAGCTCCAACGTCGCGCGCGACGGACCTCGCCAGCCGCAACAACAAGTCGCGAACCGAGTCGTACCGCCGCGCCGAAGCGACTCGCGGTCGATGTCGATGAAGGCAAGATGTGCAACTTGACCGATGCGATGCATGGTCAGGCCGGCGTAAACGTTTGAAGGAACTTCTCGACGGTGATCGAGCACGTTGCTACATGTCGGCCGGTTTTCTTGATGCACTTGTAGAGGATCTGCTGACGAAGCTCGCGCGCCGTCTTCGCCAGCTCCTCGTACGCGTCGTCGCCGTCGTCACGAGACGCTCGACGGCTGTCCAGTTCGTAGAGCAACATCGACGGTTCCGGTCGGAAGCCGGAGACGACCGTCGCCACGCGCTTGTTCTTCCGATGCTTCCAACGCGATCCGGTCTGGATGTCGATCGGCTGGCTGTTCTTCGTCTTGTTCTTCACGGGAAGATCTTCCTCGGGGGTTTCTTCGCGGGTGTACTGTCGTCGATGCACCCAACGGTTCTGGAGTGCATCGACGATGTCGTTGCCCCAACGATTGCGACGCGGCGGGGCGATGCGATTCGCTTCGAGCATCGCCGCGAACGTCGGGAACAGTTCGACGGACGTCTTGTCTTCGACCTCGGCGAGCGTCACGCGACCACCCATGGCAGCAAGACGAACGCCGATCGCATCGAACCCCATCACACGAATCCAGCCTTGGCAGATTGGCTTCTCTGTCGATGGTGCCCCCTCCGGCATCTTGTTCGCCTTGTGGCACAGCATCATGTTCATGCCGTCGTCTTGACAGTTGCGCCAGATCTCCTCGAAGTGCGTCGGATCCCAGTGCGCTCTCGGTGCGTCGACGCGCCAAGGACACGACTCACATGGCTTGCGCAACTTCACGTTGCCAGCTTTCTGCGCGCTCGACGACGCGCGTCTCGAACGCGTGCACAAAGACGGCACATACGACCCCCATCGGTACGAATGTACGTGCTCTTCTCAGTCCAAGGATGGCCGTTCTCGCACGCAGACGACGCACGCATCAATCGTGCAACATTGCAACCGATGCATGACGGAACTAAGTTGCTCGGAACGTTGTTCCAACCATCTCCATCGAGATGGTCCGTGACCAAGCGCTCCTTGTAGTCACCGTTCCACACGACGGCGGTTCCACACCAATGACAAGGGTGGATACCGGCGCCGATCTTGTTCCACAGGTTGAGCCGATGGAGGTAAACCACGCCATCGGCGTGTGCTAACGGGTGGCCGATCAACTTCACCTTACGGTAGGGAGTCGTCTCGGCCTCTTTGCCACCACCTTGTGGTCTCACTTGAGGTTTCCGTCCCAATCGGGCAGCAGCAGGTTTGCTGCCTCTTCACCCGCGTCGTCGCTATCGCCGATACCGTCAGACTTGTGACCCGTCACTGCCTCGATCTGTTGTGGCCTCGCGCCTGCACGCTTGACCCATGCCAAAAACGTCTTTCGAAAAACGTGTGGTCGAAGATCCCCGAGACCTGCTTCCTTGGCGCGTAGTTGAAGTGCGCGGTATAGCCCGTCGGGCGTCAGCTGCGCTCCGATCGACACGTCGTCGTCGAGGCTGATGCGTTGCCGTCCGAGAGAACGAAACACGGGTCCTTGTTCCTCATCACGCGCGGTCAGCCAGTCCATCCACGCACGCAAGGCAGCATAGGTTACGGCGTCGAGAACGATCGAGTGCCGTCCGCCGCCTTTCTTGGTGAAGGTCAACGAGTTGTCCTCGATATCCTCGAACGTGAGTTGACACATCGAAAAACGCAACATTCCTGTGCGCAAACCGAGAGTGATGATGGCGTTGTCGCGAAGATCCCGGCCTCGCAACCCGTCACACGCGGCGACCAAACGCTTGCCTTCGCTCCACGTGAGAGCACGAGCAGCCTTCGCTTGTGAAGGCGTTCGATGTTGTCGCACAGGAAGACGGTCGACACCGTCGACGAACTTCTTGCAGTCGGCGCGATCTGCCGCGTAACGAAGTGCGTTGAGCGCGACGTTGACGCTCTGTGGCTTGATCTTCCGGCTGCGCATGTCGTCGCACCACGCGACAACAACTTCCTGCGTGAAGTCAGCATCCGTGATCGCAACCTCGGCGATGTCCTTCTGAGTATCCGTACCCGCCTTCGTTTCGCGAACGAAGGTCAGGAACGCACGGACGTGTTGCAAGTACAACTGCTTCGTCCGAGGCCGGAGGTTTCTGCTTCGCGTGACAGCCGTTTCGAGTGTGGTCATGTGGTCTTCTTGACGGGGCGGGGCTTCTTCCGCGGCACATTTCGCAGCGGGATCGATGCCACAGGAGGCTCAGCCTTGCAGAAACGCAGGTGCGCTGTCACGGATCTTCGTCGGTGATCCGAGAACACGTGACAGCGCGGGCACGTCCATCGTCGCGTTTCGGTGTCGTAGATCAACGCCGATGGCACGAGCGCATGCAACTCCACCACCGGACCGACAGATTGGAGCTGCAGATCTTCGTTCGTGAGCCCCCAGTTCGCGAGCATCGCAGTTGTCAGCTCTTCGGTTAGCTCTTGCGTCTGCATCTGCGAAAGTGCGACGAGATCGCGCGTCAGCGCGCTGAGGTGCTTCTGAAAAATGTTTCGGACGCGAGAATTCGTCGCGAGGTGCTTGAGGTTCGGCATGGTCTCTCCCTATTTCGCCCAGTCCCGCATCTGCCAGGCCTTGACGTGGAAGCGTGCGTTGAACGCTGACTTCGCAGCGCGTGGTGCAGATTGGTAGAACTTTGCGAGCAGGCGGCGCTCTTCAGACGTGTATGCGCCCGCAGGATTCGGCGCGATCGCGCGAATCTCGACAGGCAGAACTAGATCACTGTTTTCAGATCCGGGCTTGTGACGTCCTGGCACGGACTTTCCGTGGACGGCAACGCCGGTCGACGCCATAACGGTCACGCTGTCTCCGACGAGGAACTGCTGACCGATCACGACCGAGTCGAGTAGTGATGCGGCCATGACGGCATGCCATGTCGCCGCGCAGCGCTCGCACAACTCGGCGACCTTGTACAAGGGCAACGGCTTCCGTCCCTGCCTTGCGAAGCAGGTGTGCTTACCGCCGAGGTAGCACTCTCCTACGATGTCGCTGGTGCACAAGACGTTCGCGACGTCGTGAGCGGTCGTACGTAAGGTCTCAACGGAATTCAAAACTCGAACGGTACTACTCATGCGCGCAACGCCGCGATGCTGGAAGGCGGCCCTTTCTGCTCTTGACAAGAAGGATGCCGGGTATAGCTAAACAAGTCAAGAGCGTGTTGCGATGGCCGATCGTGTGCGCGATCAGGTGGGCGGAACGCAAACACCACCGATGACGATGCCCTCAGCACAGATGCCGCCGGGTCCCGGGCTGACACAACACGTACCGGGCGTCTGCGAGCTGCACTGAGAGTGCACCGTGCACGCAAAAGCGTCCGGTGGAGCGTCCGGGCCGGCGTCGACAGGACCATCCGGTGAAGCATCGATCAGCGTTGCAGCACCGTCGCCGTCAGGTGTTGCGTCGATGGCTGCCGTCGCCTCGAACAGGAGGTTGCAGCCGCCTGCGGCTAGGCAGCCGATCAGCCAAAGCCGGACGAGCTTCACGAGTCCTCTCCGACGAGCTTGCGACGCGCAACGTGCGACGGCACGAAGCGACCATCGCAGAGTACGACGCCGCCGCGCGACCAGATGCCGTCGCAGATCGAGTAGTCCTCGCCGCGCTTGTTGAAGGGTCGACCCTCGGCATACTCGTGCTCCATCACGAACCACGGAGCCTTGGGCCAGAACCGACGAAACCAGCCACAGTTGACGGCGATGCAGGCCCCGCCGATTCGGCCAACAGGCTGGACCTTGCCGACGAGATCTTGGAGGTCCATCGATTCGCCCGTCGCCCAGTAGTCCCTACCAGGTTCGTCCGGGCTCGGCGCGCTGCGAACCGATTTGACGCAAACACCGCCCGCGTCCCCGCCGCGTCCTCGAACGGGTGCCCCCACGAGCGCGACACCGTTTCGATTCGAAAGCTCTTGGATCGGCGTCAACACGACGTCGCCCTTGTCGTTGACCTTGGCCGTCGCGTTGCGATCAGCGTCGCGAATCATTTGAACGATGTCGACACCTGCATCAGCGATGCCTTCAACACGCGAACGATGAAACGTGTCCGCGTCGATCATGAATACCCAGTCGCAACCCGCCTCGATCGCGTCGTACAGCGCCGTGTTACGACAAAGATCGACACCGTTGACGTGGTACTCGACGAACGATACCAACTCGACCTTGTCCGCAGCCTGGAAGAGGGCGGCGCCCACGCCCACCCACATGGCAGCGTGACCGACGTCGAGTTGAAAACCATATGCTGGCAGCGCTACACCAAGTCGAAGTGGGCTCGTCATCGTTTTGCTGCCTCCTGGCGAAGTGCGATGATGCGAGGGTCATCGCGGTCCCCGATGAGTTTCTCGGCGAGGTCGCAAGCTTCGAGGAGCTTGAGACGTAGCCGACGGTTCGCTTCGAGAATCTCAATGAACCCGTCGGCTGACAGTTGGTTGCGCTCGAAGCAGTGCTCGAAGATCTGCAAGATGCCGCGAAGTGCCTGTGCGATTTGCGGTTCACGCGTACGCACTGCTGCGATGAAGTTCTTGTCATGGTCGTTGCCGACGATGTCGACGACACCGTCGAGCGGATGCTTCGATCCATGAAGAACATCACCGTCGCCCCGCGCACTCAGACGTCGAACCGAGTTGCTCGTCCACCACTCCCACGGGCCGGGCGTAGCTCGAACATCATCGGCGAGAGCGTCTTCGCAGAGCGCGTTCAACGCCTCCACGGTCATGCGCGCTTCATCGGTGATCATGGGTTCCTCGATCCATAGGATGAATAGAGCACCGTCTGACGCAGCTCGGCGATCTCGGCTTTGAGGTTGACGACAGCCGCTTCCAGCTCGCAGATGCGCTTGATCTCGTCGCTCGGTTTTGAACCAAGAATCGTGCTGACGACGAGGTCTCGCAAGCTCATCTTGCGATCGCGGCGGATCACTTCGATGGCGTCCGCTTCTTCAGGCGTGACCAGTGCCTGGATCGACTTGCTGGCCGCGCGGTTCGGTTTGTTCTCGGCGGTCATGGAACGATCCCTCGACGAATCGCAGCGACAGCTGCACCCGTACGCGTCTGTTGCCCGAGCCTCTTGGTTACCGCGCGCACGTGGAACTTGGCTGTGTGGTCGCTGATGTCGAGGCGCTCGGCGATCAGCTTGTTCGAAAGACCCTCGGCCATCAACGTGACGACCTCGACCTCGCGAGGCGTCAATGGGTGGAAGTTGTCGCCGTGGACGCTGTGTGCGTTGTCGCCGACGAAGCAGTCACCGCACCAGCAGCACGCAAGGTTCTCGCCTGTGCCGTGGAAACAGTGGCGCGGGTAACTACCCTCGCCTTCGGGGACGGCACCGCAGAACTGTTCGCCGTGCATGCGCGCGACGTCGTTTGGGTTCTCGAAGCCGCGCGGGTTGTGACGATCGTCGTGCTCTAGGCTCATGACGGAACTCCTGCCGGCAGAATGAACGACGGCGGCCACGAGGTCTCGTCGACCAACACGAATCCGTAGCCCTTGAGGAAGCTCTGGAAACGGTCTTCGAAGACGTTCTCGACGTACAGATGCAGTTTCGGAAACCCGCCACGAAGCGTGTCGAGCAGACCGGTGAAGACGCTCCCACGTTTGACCGTGCCTGGGGGTGACATCGAGGGTCAACGGAGTAGGGCCGACCTGCGACATGATCTGACCGACGCGCTCGCGTAGCCCCAGCGTCGGATTCGGGAAGTACTTGTCCATGATCGCGGCGACCTGCGCCTCCATGCCCTCGGGAACATCGACATCGAAACGAATCTCGTCGTGGATCATCAGGATCGGCACGTTGATCTTGGCGCCGACCGCAGCCAGTTCGGCTTCGAGCGACGTGAAACGCTCGCGCGCCTTCTTGGCGCTGACATCGGCGCCGCTCGACTGAATGTACGGCCACTCTTTACCCACTGTATTGCTCCTTGAGTTGGACGGCACACGAGCCGCAGATCTCGCCCCAGTCTGCGGCGAACGCCGGTTGGTTGTCGAGATCGCGTAGCTCGCGCATCAGTCGATGGAGACGCCATGTCGGCCGCTGACCGACGTCAGCAGCGCACGCCAAACAAACAACCAGACCGTAGCGCTGTGCAATCTCACTGGCGAGTGTCCAGTTGTCGGCGAGAGATGCCGCTTTGATCGCTTCACGGATGTCATCTTCTTGCGTGCCGTCGTCGACTTCGGTGAGCATGCTCGTCAGCGTTCGACGCGGGACGATCAACACCACACGCGTTCGAACTTCCAAACCGCGCGGTCCGGTGACGAGCTTGTGCTGTTCTTGTAAGCCCAGCTCGTAGGTCGTCGCGTCGGTCTGGAAGACGAGCGATTTCATCAGTTCACGACGTCGGTCTTCTCACCGAAGTTCGCATCCCAGTTGTCGACGTACGCACGGCTCCAGTGAATCGTCGACGAACCCAAGATCCTGTCAGCGTCAGGTGCGCTGTACGCGACGTCGCTGTCACGAACTGGCTCGATATCCGTCAGGATCAAGTTGCCGTGCTCGCACTCGGTCAGTCGTCCCTTGAACAGCTTCATGGCCACACCTCCAACGATCGAAATTGCTGCGTCACCTGCGATACGGTCAGTCCACCATAGAGGTGAGCAATCGCCAAGGCTTCAAGTGCTTCGAGGAAGGTCATGTCGGTACGTGCACGCTCGATGAGGCACGCGAGTAGGTAGTAGCTGGACCAGAAGACCTGCTCGTCGGTTTCGGCCAGTTTGCAAGCCGCTTCTTGAAATCGAACAGCGGCGTTGAAGGCCCAACCGTCCTGACCGCGGAGCATCGTTCGTTCGGTCTCGGGCCAACAACTCAGCTTGAGTCGCATCACGAAGGGATACCAACTGCTACCCGCTTCATGGGAAAGCTCTCGATGCGGACGCCACGCATCAAGAGCCATCACGGCGCCTTTCGAGCTTTCCACACGCCGAGGACGTCGTAGCCGATCTCTTGGTCGTTCAGATCCGGCGTGGACATCTTCGTACCGGCGAGCCCGGTGCCGTTGAACATGGCGCGTTCGAAGATCGCGACGAGGCCGTTCCGCGTCAGGCCCTTCGAACGGAGCTTGCGGTAGGTCTTCATCGTCGGACCTTTCGGATCGGCCGCTGCCATGTCCTGAAATTCCACCAGCTCGCGCTGCTGTAACGTCAACGCACCCGCGCACTCGTGCGTGTCCTCGCGATCGGCGAGCGCTTCGTAGCCGGCGAATTCGCTTATGCGCGGATCGGTCGGGTGACACGACATCCGCGCACCGTCGCGAAGGCCGCGCCATAGTCGCGCGAGGTTGGCCTTCGTGTAGAACTTGTGCGGATCGGGCTTGGAGCCTTGGTTCGCGAGACGCCACGGGCACGAGCTGCACGGCTTGGGGCATGCCGGCTTGACGGCGACCTTGCTGGTGTCGATCTCAGCGCTCACGGGATCCCCTTGCCTGCGATCAACGGCGCGTCGTGTGCTTCCCGCGCTCGTCGGCGGCCTCCTTGGCCTCCCAACCGGCGCGGAAGAATTCCCACGCCTGGAAGTCGCGGATCGGGCTGTTCTGGTTCATCGCACGCAGTAAGGCCGCACAGCCAAGCTGTGAAGAAGACCAAGAAGTGAATCTCGAAGCCGTGTCCTACGAGCCCGAAGTGGAACGCCACCGTTGGTGGAGGAAGAACTTCGGCCGCTGCACGACTGAAGCCGATGGTAGTTGCGGCGACGACGTTGAGTTGTCGGAGTTGCTCTTCTTGTCGTTGAGCGGTCGCAGTGAATCGCCGCTGTTCGGTACTTCGCACCCGGTCGCGCCGAGGCGTTCGCGTTGTCTTCTTCGAACTGGCCATACGTTTCATGCGATCTCCAGCTCGATGATCTTCACGGGGAAGTGGAACCGCTTGTAGTGACGTTCGGCGAACTCGCGACGGCGCCAGCCGACAAGGCCCAGCAGCCGCCCTTGTTCGCTGAGCGCATCTTCGTAGCGACCGGATGCGACTTCACGCGTTCGTTCGCGCGTTCCGTAGACGCGCGCTCGAACGCCGTCGTCGTAGACGATGAAGTACTCGGTGTGCATCAGGGATCTGAACCGTCGGCGTTGTGATTGGTCTTGCATTCAGGACGATCACAGTCCCACCGTCCGCAGCCGAGACACTGCGCAGACCTGGCTTCGCTGCGAACCTGCGCCGCGCTCTTGCGTTCGATGGTGACCATGTACTCGCCGGCCGTAATACGGCAACCGTTGATCGCAAGGGCGACGTCGAGGCGGCTCGTGAACGTCCGCCGCTTGTCGACGTCTTTGGGCAGAATATGGATATCAAATTCGTACTTCGCCAAGTTACTTGCCTCGCTTCGCGCGTGTCCGTGCCACAGGCGGATTGAGCAATAACGTCCAGAGCAGGGCGACCTCGTCGGCCAGCTCTGCGATGAACGGCCGCCAGTCGGGTGGCCCCAGGTGGTCCTCTGCGACGAGGTTGCGTGCTTGTCGGGCGAGCTTCTCGACGCGAGCGAGGGCCGCTTGACGTTGTGCAGCGGTCACGTGTTGGGGCTCTCTTCGGAGAAGGGCTTGGTGAGCGTCTTCGAGAGCGACGCCATCTTGGAACGACAGTCGTCGACGAGCTTGGAGACTTGCTCCCACATGTCACGTGCCGCCTTCCAGTAGATCTCGTCGATCTCAGTGTCGGCGCTGATCTCGTTGATGGCCTGACCCAGTCGACGCGCGATCTCAGCCTGCAGACGCTTCGTGAAGGCGCGAAGCTGGCCCTCGGACATGTTTTCGAAAACGTCATCGCGCTCGCTAAGCACCTCGACGAGCTTGACGTGCGTGGCACCGCGGAACGTCGCGTCGTGATTCCGAATCGTACCGGGACCCTTGTGCTCGTTCGTGTGCATGTCGATGAGCACTTCGAGCGGCGTGTCCATCGAGATCGCCGACGCGTGCTCGGACACGAGGTGCGCCCATAGCGCGAGCCGTTCTTCCGGCATGCCGATGCGATCGCAAGTGCGTCCGTGGTCGTTGATGCGACACGCGACGTTGTGTCGACCTCCGACGTACGCCAGATGCGCTGCTCCTGTCGATCGATCGATCCGTCTTCGATGCGGTCCATCAGTTCACGCCTCGGTAGAACAGCGTCGGCCTGGTGAGTGCGAGCTTGACCATTCGTGCGCCGAGATCGCAAAGCGCCTCGTGGTACTTCTCGTCGAGGTGATTGTGTTCGAAGTGATGTCCCAGCTCGTGGATGATGAGCTGGTTCAGCTCGACGGACGGGCGATACGATCCCGACGGGGCCTCGTCGTTTGGCGCGTACTCGTTCATCGCGCGGTCGAAGAACTTGTGACCGAGCCGACCGAGGTTGAACACGAAGCCGAGATCACCGAAGCACGCGGCGTAACTCTCGGTGACGTCGGAGAGAACGTTGACGGCGACCGGAGCACCGAGCAACTCCGTCGCGACGTCGCGCGTGTAGTTGATAACGCGCACCATGTTCGCCGTCCACTTCTCACGCGGCACCCAACGGTCCACACCGTCAGGTGAGAACCGCGCCTTCTTCGTCGGCGCGATCTGTCCTGCCGGTTTGGTGCGCTCGCTGTCGTGCTTCTTGACGTTCGTCCACTGTTCCTTGGTGAGCTGCGCGCCCTTGATCAACGTGTAGCCCTGCGACGTGAGATTCATGTTCGCTTCGGCGTCGTTCGGGTCGAAGATCGCACGCTTCTCGCCGTACTTCAGGTCGAGCGCTTTCGCGACCGTCTCCGGCGTGGCGTTCTCATCCGCGAGCGCCTCGTTGAGGAACGTCGCGTTGGCGTCGTCCGGCGAGAGTTGTTCGTGAAGCGCGTTGACGACGAGCGTACGGACGTCACGCAAGTACGCGGGCGTGACGTTGTCGCGATCCATGTTGAGCGGGATCTTCTGTTGGACGTCGACGTGCCACCGGTCGCCGGTCTCGACGACCGGGATCCCCATCTCGTACAGGTAGGCCGTCTCGCCAGGCAGCGGCTCGTAGATGTTCACCGTGGTCTTGCGTGTGCTGCGCTTCAGGTTGCCGTCTTCGTCGGCGATCTCGGTGGCGAGTGTAGCCTCGACGGTCTTGATCGGCTTACGCGTCGGGATCTTCTCCGTGTTGACGATGATCGTCACGTCCTCCGGGACGATCAATCGTCGAAGACCGAGCGTGATCTCGGCCAGCTCGGTGCGCGTGATGCGCGCGATGCCGTAGAACTCGGTGCCACGCGGACGCCGCGCTTTCATGGTCGTACGCCCACGTGCATCGAACATCACGGCATCCTTGGTTGAGATGATCGACGCCTCATTGCAGAGTGCCAGGACCAGCTTCTCGCCGAGGTTGAAGCGACCGCGCTTGTTGGCGTAGCTCTTCCGGCTCGACTCTGCAAACAACGTCCACGCGTGGGACATGTTCGTGAAGCCGTCGGGGGCGTCGTCGGACACGGTCACCTCGACGTGTGGAACACCTTCTACGGGCTCCAACACAACTTCGACCGTTGTCACGCCGTCCGCATCGAGTGCGTTGCCGACCAGCTCGAAGAGCAGCGCGATCTTGCCGCGCCGTTCGATCAGCTTGGCGAGACCTTTACGGTCGACGTCGAACCAGTTCTTCTGCATGGGTGCTCGTTGGTTTCGCATATCGGTTGTAACAAAGCGAGAGTAACTTGTCAAGCGGACCAGACGCCGCCGAAGTCGTCGTGCAACCAGCGTCGCAGCTCTTCCTTGGCCTTCGCGTAGCCTTCACGACGACAGTCGGCACCTGCCGACTCCGCGGCCTTCAAGATGTCGACGATGTGTTCGGGCGTGAGCTGCTGCGCGAATTCACGCAGAACGATCACGACGACCATGTTGAACACGACGGATGGATTCGTCTCGCACGCCACGACGTACTGACCGGCAAGTACTGCCGCGACGGCGGCCTCGAAACGATTCGTCGCCGATGTTTGCATTGCAGCGTGCAACTTCTCGCGTCGTTCGCGGGCCTTGAAGTGGTAGCTGTCTCGCAGCGCGCAGAGCTTGTCGCGACCGACGACGTCCTCGTCGACGGTGACGGACAAGAAGCCGATCTTGACCGTCACGATCGGGCTCAGGTCACCTCGATGACTCGCGTTGCCCCAGTTGATCGCTTGGCTGCCCTCTTCGGCGATGAGTGCCGTCGAGGCGCTGGTAAAGCCGCCGTTGCCGACGGCGAAGCGATCGAGACGGATGTGGTTGGGATCTCTCACTGGAGCCCCTGCACGTCGACCTCTTCGAGGGAGAACGACTCGTCTTGGTTGTAGTGGAGGTAGACGCGGACGCACTCGTCGTAGTCGCCTGCCTCGAAGAGCTGCTTCACGCGTTCGCTGACCGTGATCGTGGGATCCTCGTCGATCATCGGCGTCGGCACGTAGACGCGTTCGTCGATGCCGTTCGCACAGATCTCGGCGCGTGCAAGGTTCGCCAGCTCGTAGTCCGCGAACGCGCTGAGGTCACAGCCGTGACGGTGGTCGTACTTCAGAATCGTGATCCTCACGGTGCGTGGACTCCCTTGCCAGCGAGTAGTCGCCGCGCGGCGGCGTACTGGTTGATGGTGACGAGCGCGGACGCTGCTTCGAGCGTCGTGTTGTCGGCGCGAACAAGATGGGTGGTGTCGGGCCGGCGCGGCCCCATGAGAACGGCGAACTCGGCCAGCAACAGATCGCGTTGTGCCGGCTCGTAGGCGAACGCCTTCGCGTGGAGGACGCGACACGCGGCGAGTGCGAGCGGCGAGACGTCGCGATCGCCGCCTCGCGTGGTCTTACTGTCGAAGAAGCGCGATGCTGCTTCCGAGCGCGTCGCTGCGAATGCGGCTTCAACATAGGTAACTTCACGCGCGGCATGTGGCTGCGTGGCACCGCCTAACGTGACGCCGTACCACACAGCAGCGCGACCGTCTGGCGACGCGATCACCATGGCGACCTCGGTTCGAAACAGTCCGGTCCAGACGGGTTTTTGGGATGACGGTCCGATCTCGCACGCAACCTGCCACGCGCTTTGTTTGATCGCGTACCGCGCCCATTCGTGGGCATCGTTCTCGTCGAAGTCGACCCGTTCCGATAGGTTGTCGATTCGGTTCGGCTCGACGATCCAGATCGACGTACGCTTCATGCCGCCACGAACTTGTGAAGCTGTTCGACGAACTCGTCGGGATGGCATCCCTTGGCGATGAACTTGTCGTGCAACTTCTCTGCTTCAGGCGAGCCGAAGAGAAGACTCATGCCCGATGGCGTTACCGCCGTGAGGTGCAGCATCGACGGATGCCGTGCAGGACTGTAGACGGTGACGAAGCGATACTCGGCCGGTGTGGAGTTGGTGCCGAACATCAGCTCACCGTCGACGCGGAGCCCAGGGCAGGAGCTGTTCTCTTCCAGCTGACGTCGGAACGCTTCGAACTGCGCCTGGTTCAACGAGGTCCCGAACTGAACCGTGCGTACGTAGTTCTCGACGCCGAGCCGGTCGGGGTCGACGGACACCGCGGGATCGCGCGGGACCTTCACCCAGCCGCTGTCTTTGCGAATCGACGGCATGGTCTACTCGACCTCGACCTCGACTTCGGCGGCTTCCGCCTCCGCCTTCGCCTTCTTCGCCTTCTTCGCCTGCTTCTGGACCTTCTCCAGACGCTTCGCACGCGCCTCGGTCTTCATGAGGCCGTAGACTTCGTCGATCTTCTTGGAGAGCCACGGATCGTTGATCTCGTCGCCGACGACCGCCTTCAGGGCCGCGATCATACCCTCACGCCGCGCGATCGTTTCCTCGCTCGTGTTCGAGCGCTCCGGGGTCTCCTCGATGTACGAGATCAGGCGGCGCTGCGTCTTCTTGTCGGTGATCCCGACGATCCCGCCCGAACCGTGCTTGCCGGCGATGACACGCGCCGTACGTGACGACGCCTTGCCCTCGAAGGCGAGCGTTTCGTCGAGCGCCTTCTTCTGCGCGACGGGATCCTTGATGGACGCGATACGGGCTGCCGCCGTCGGCGACAAGCGATCCATCTCGGCCGCGCGCTTGGTCTCGTCGATCGCCTGATCGTCGAACTTCCACCAGCCGTCGAGCACGGGACGCTTGATGCCGAAGCGCAGCGCGATCTTCTCGTCGGAGAGGCCCTTGTTCTTGAGGCGCTTGGCCTTTGCGATCTTGACCAAGACGCCGTCGTTGACGCGCATCTCGTTCTCGCTGACAGCCTTGCCCATGAGATCGAGATCGGAGCCGCGCACGACCTTGCAGTCGATGACGAGCGGATCTCCGCCACGTTCCTTGCGACGCTTGTTGACGAGGCGACCCACGCGCGTCTTGCGGCGGCCGGCGACGACGACGTCGATCCCGTTCTTCTTGGCGATGTACGCGACGCCGTCGATTCCAAACGCGTCGGCGTGCGCGATCTCCTCCTCGGTGATCGGCGTCAGTAGACGCTCGTCCCAGTGGTCGTGCTCTTCACCGTCGTCGGTGTCGAGGGGACCGATCTCGTCCTTGTTGCGGATCTTCTGGCCGCCGATGATACAGAGGGCGTTCGGATCGAAGCCCCACAGGTTGCCGCGCGACGCTTCGGTGCGCCCACGCTTGTCGCTCTTCTTCGACTTCTTATCGACCATGACTCGTCTACCCCTTGCTCGATTCGTTTAGGAAACCCACGCGAGCATGGCGCGCGCGGCGTTGATGAGTGCGTTCTGAACGTTGCGAGGAAGATCGTCCTCGGACGGCGTCCACTGAAACTTTTCTCCTCCGAGCGTCCATTCGGCCAGCTCGTCGGGCGGAAGATCGCGATCGTTCGGCCCCACCTTCCGCAAGAGGCTCCAGTCTTGATAGTCGTGCGTTCCGGGGCTGCCGTCGCCGAGACAGTACGCAGAGATCCAAACACCGTCGTCGGTGCGTGTCACGCGTGCGTCGATTTCGCCGACCGCCAACACCCAAAACGTTGCCTTGACGATGACCGTGCTCACGACGTCCACCATGCGAGCATCACGCGCGCGGTCCTGAGCAACTCCGTGCGCAGCTCTGACGGCAGTTGGTGATCGAACGGTGCGCCGACGATGGCGCCCTCGTGGCGCCATTCGATGCGCTCATCCGTCGACGCGAGAATCACCGTCCAGTCGCCGTGAACGTGTACATCGGTCATGTGTGCGATCGCAGATGACCGTGCCACCGGAACGTCGCCGCGACGTTCGATGATCCAGTGTGCACGCGCCGTAATCTCGCCGTTCGGCGTCTTGAACGTCGCATGTACCGTTGCAGGCTTCATGACCTCACCTCGTTCCTACGCGCCTCTTGTGCGCGCTTCGCGACATCACACTTGGCTTCGCGCGCCTCTTCTTCGAGCACTTCGGCTTCGAGCGCCGCACGTTCTTCGAGCCGCTTGCGATCGCACTCACGGCCATCCATGTCGCGCTGCTTCCACCGGACGTTCGTCGGGTGCGTCTCGTCCCAAAGACCGCAAGGCGCGTCTGTAGTTCCGCCCAGGTTCGCATCAGGCACCCTTGCGCAGGTGCTTCACGATGTCGCGCCAGAGGTTCTCGATCGCCATGACGTGGTCCTTCTCGCCGTCGCCGCCCACCTTGTGCGAGTACTCGTGCACGAGCGTGGCGAGCGTTTCGTCGCGGTCGGTCAGGATGCGCGCCGCGAGCAGGATGCGGCCGTCCTTGAACTGACCGAGCAGCGTCTCTGAGCGGAAGTCGACGACGTCGACGAGATCGAGCGTGCACTCGGGACGGACCGCGCCGGTGATCGTGAGCGCATCGAACAGGTTCGTGCGCTGCGTCTCGTCGAGATCACCCCAGGCGAGCTTGCGCGTGACCTCCTCGCGCATCGCCTTCATGATCGTGTCCTTCGTACCGAGCGTGTCGGCGAGGATCGAGGCAAGGCTCTTGTTGACGACAACACCGCGCTTGCCGAGGTGTTCGACCTCGTGCGACTCGGCCAGATTCGCGACAGGCACGACGTCCTTGCCGAACTGCTTCACGAACTTGGTCGCGACCGCCTCGCGAACCTTCTTGGGGGCGTAGACGGCTTCCGACCTGATGTCGGCGTCACCGTCGGAGATCAGCTGGAAGTACGCCTTGAGGAGATCGGGACGCGCCTCCGCTGCCTCACCCCAGATCGCACTGGTCTTGTACTCCAACTCCCACGAGGAGACCATCTTGCGGTCGCGATCGACCGTGGCGTCGTAGAAATTGTAGCCGTAGTTGAGGCGCTTGTCGGTCTGAACGAAAATGCCCTTGACGTAGATGCGCCCGCGGAACCGATCGCCGATGAGGAGATCGCCGCGACCCGTCTTGACCCGCTCGTCCTTCTTGAACTTGGCGAGGAACAGGAAACGCTCGCGCAGCTCGTTCCAGACCTCCTCGGAGACGTTCCCGATCTCGACGCGAACACGCTTCTTGGGCTCGCGACCACCGACGCAGTCGAACTTGAGGACATCCGCGTCGTACTTCTCGCTGCGCTCGATGAAAGCCGTCCAGACCTCGTTGCCCGTCCGGATCTTGACCTCGTGACCGTTGCGGACCAGCGCCAGCGTGCCGAGCTTGAGCCCCTCGCCGAACTTGCCGATCATGTCCTTGCGGTCCGCCTTGGTCGTGGCGCCGAAGAGCAGCGACTCGCGCGGCATCTCCGCACCGTCGTTCTCGATGCGGAGCGTGCCGTTGTGGAACGAGACGTCGAGCGGAGCGTTGAACTCCGTCTCCGCATCCTTGCCGTTCTGAATCAGCTCGCGAATTCCCTGCCATGCCCCCCATTCAGGAAGGTAGTCCACTTTGATGGAAAGCTCGATTTTGCTCACGATCGACCTCGCTTGTTCAGCTCACGAACACGCTTGAGAGCGTGCCAGTCGCGAGCGTCGTACGGTTGGCCGCGCAACGCGCGGCGGCGCGAACAGAACTCCAAAACGACGTGCGCCACGCGTCGCTTGACGATCAGATACGGGGTGATGACTTCAAGGAACGGTCCAACTGTTTCGACAGCCCACAGCGACCAACCGAAGACGTCTCGTTGGTTTTCAGGTCGCTGCTTACGGCCGATATAGCCGATGCCTGTTAGGCGTCGCAGCTCTAATTGCATACACCTCGTCGCACTGTGTACATCGATCCGAGGCGTCAGCGACGTTGCGCGGTTCGGCGTCGCGTTCTCGACAAGCCCAACGTAGCCTTCGCCGTCAACGATCCCGGCGATCCAGCCTTTCTGTGCGTCGGCGAGCGCCTGCATCTGTACGACGCCCTGTTGAAACTTCTCGTCGCGCACCTGCAACTGGAGACCGCGAACCACGTTCCAGAAGCTGCTCGGGCTGCACTTGAACTGCTTGATGATCTTCTGATACGGCGTTCCGCCGAGATACAGAGCACGGATCTCGTCCTTCTGATCGGACGCGAGGCGCACTTGGTAGCCCTTGAGGTTGCTCATGTTCAGAATCATACGTCAGACAGTTTAGAATCGTCTCGTGTCTCGCGCTTCGTTGAGTCAGACGCGCGGGCGGCGCCGTTTATTCGACAAAGCGAGAGTAACTTGCGATTTGATCGCTGCCGGGATCGGTCCGGGTTTGGAGGCTGAAGGGTTCCCTTGGGGTTTCGCGGACTTACGGGGTTGGTCGATCGCTCCCGGGATCGGCAGAGCCGGTAGGGGCTTGAACATCGCCGGGGCCTTGGGGCCTTCGCACGAGGGACATTTAGGCCCGACGAACCAGGTCTGGCAGTAGCGGCAAGGCTTGTTGCGCTCGCACCAAGCCCCAAATTCGGCGTCCGAGATGATCTTCTTGCTGGTCATCGCACGGCTCAGTCGAAGATGTCGGCCGCGCCGAATTCGCGCTTGAGCAGCTTGGCGGCGTCACGAAGCTTCAAGCCGCGCACCGCGCGGGTCATGTTCTTGGCGTCCTTGAGGGTGTTCTCGCTCGGCTGTGGGTCGCACGCATCGACATCGGCGGGCTCGACGACGGGTTCGCTATCACCGTGTCGTTCGATGAGAACCATCGGGTAACCGTCGTTCGGATTCTGAAAGCAGAAGCAGGCCATGGTCATCCGCCTTTGTTTAGGTGTTCGGCGCACTCAGTGGCGAAGTCGAGGACGCGTTGGATCTCTACCAACGCCAACGCGACGCGACTGTCCGGTTCGCGTCTCGCCTGTAGCGTCGCGGCGGCTGACTGCTTGAGTCGATACTGCGCGGGCAGGAGCGCGTTGCGCGCTTCACTGATCAGCGCGATCGCAATCTCGCGATCCGTCGGCGTTTTTCCGTGAAACAAATCCGTCACGGCACCCAGTCCGGATCTGCCGCTTTCATCGCCGGATACGCCTTGTGGGCTGTCCTCGCGGCGACGTTGAACCGAACCGACGTCAGGTGATCGAGCGTGCCGCCGTGTGCATCTCGCATCAAAGCCTCGATGTACGGGACTTCATCGTCGGAGCAGCTCGTCGCCGCTACGATCGCCTTGTGATAGAGGCTGCGAGGACGCTTGGTCACGACAGCCCCGGCACCGTGTAGTTGTCGATCAGCCGACCCCATTCGGCCGTGTCGGCGCCCATGCTCTTGAGCACCGCCGCGTGTCGCTCACGCGTGAGGTGCACCGGCGTCTCGCGCATCGAGTAGAACAGCCAGCTGCTGCGGACGTGCTTCGCGAGCGTGTCGAAGACACCGGTGCGATCCGGGTGCACCATGTCGTAGCGCAGCGTGTACGTGAGCGGGTCGCCCGTCGCGTCCGGCTCCCACGTGATCTCGACGTCGCACTTGTCGTAGCCGCCCGTCGCCGGTGCGGTCATGCGCGCCTTGCGGATGTGCGCCTCGACATCGTCCCAGCACGTCGGACCCTCGAAGACGTGCCTCGTGCACTCCTCAACGCGGCCTTCGGCGCGTTCGAACACGATCTTGGTGGCGTTGAGCTTGGTCATGACTCCTCGCGTTCGCGGTGAAGTGTTTTGACGATCTCGTGGGACGCCGGGCGACCGAACACACGCTCGACGTTCCCGAGAATGGCCGCAATGTCGGCGTAGGCGCTCTCGACGGTGAACGGACGATCGCTCACCGTGTGCGGCTCGCTGTGCTTGTGTCCGTCCGCGAGCTTCGGATGATCCACGAAAGTGAGCCCGTCGCTCCCAGACGCCCAGTCGGGCAGCGGCTTCTGTGTCGGCGTCGAACCGTTACCGCCGCCCGAGCCCTTAGTCAGCTCAGCGAGACGACGCTCACGCGAAGCGGCCTTGTCCCACTGCGCGACCTTCTTCTGTCTCGTCGGCTGGTTCGTGTACGCCGCGCCGCGTGCGGCGGCCAACAAGTACAGCCTCTCAGCGCCACGATGATCACCGTCCCAACTGGCCCTGGCGGCCTCGTCGGCGATGTCTTCGGGTTGCTTGTGGATCGTCATGATGTGCGACTCCTCAGTTGAACATGCTCGCGCCCCAACGATCCCACTTGGAGATCTCGGCGGGCGTCGCGACGTGGAGCGTGCTCTCGTCGACGGTGAGACCCTTGAAGGTGCTCGACGGCGCGCCCTTCTTGCGCGCCAGTCGCAGCGCTTCATCGCGCGTCTCGGCGGAGACGGTGTTGTAGCCACCGCCGATCCAGTTGAACAACCAGGTCTTCTTCACGTGATGCTCCTCGTCGAAATCAGGCAGCGTCCGGCCGGACCTAACAGCCCAGTTGCCCCATGGGGTACTTCCCGTAGACCGGACACTTCGTGGCTCTGGGTGGGATCGAACCACCACTGGGATTCAAACCTCGGCCGGCACCGTGCTCGGCAGAGCCATCGTGCGGGTTGTGCACCCGCGGGCGTTCCATCTCAAGCCGCGCGCTGACCGGCGAAGTACGCCGAGACCTCCTGCTGCACCAACTGCTCTCGGGTCATGACCCGCGTCGAGCGTGCCTCTCGCAGCATCGAGACGTACACCTGCACCGGCTGCAGCAGGTGACGCGAGCGGCGCTTGCCCTTGCGCGCCTTGAGGTAGGCCTGGATCGCGACGTCACGGCGGTAACGGATGTTCTCCTGGGTCATCTCTCTGCTCCCTGCTTGCTTGGTTCGTGGATACAGACGTCAGACTAAACGACCTTATTCGACAAAGCGAGAGCTATTTCGCAAATAGGAGCACGGCCAGCGAAAAAAGATGCGATCCCTGGGGCGACTGGTCGGGATGATCCAAACGGTAGGACTCGTCGCGATGTAAAAAAGCTCTCGCTTTGCAATAACTTACCCGAGATTCGTCGGGAACGGGCGGTCGACCTGTCAGATCCTGAGCTGCGCGGCGTCTGGTCCTTTGAAAGGGACGGATGTCGAAAATCGGAAAACAGCTCGCGATCTGTGAAGCCCCGGCCGGCGGGTGCGGCTTCCGTGAGGGTCGCAACTGGCGCCGCGGTCAGATCGTCGCGAGCTTCGACTCGGACGGGACCCCGCGCTGCCAATGTGGTTCGACGATGCGCGCGTTCAAGCGGACGCGTTTTCAAATCGTGAACTGTCAGAAGTCGTCGAGCACGACGTCTGAGAGCTACGAGCAGTGGCTCGATCAACATCGCGCGCAGCCCGGTGGATGGCTCGTTCTCGCCGCGCCGGAAGAGCTACTGCGCGCGACCTACGAACAACGGCTCGTCGCGTCCGACGAGGAAGGAGTAGAAGAGCAGTGAAGAGGCACAAGGAAAGTCACTTCGATCATGGTCTCACTGAGGCACAGATCGAACACGTGATGAAGCGCTTCGCGGATCGCGACGCGTTCTTCGTCGAAACGATCGAACTGCCCGAGGAGCTGGGCACCGTCCCGTGCGGCCTCTACGGCCCGATCATGGGCGATGCGCCCGTCGACGACGCCAGTGTGGTAGCCGCGCCGCGAGGCGCGCGGACGTGGAAGTCACGGCTCGTCGAGTGGCCGGTGCGCCAGGTTCGGACGTTGACGGTGATCGCGGGTCCGCACGACGGGCACGCGTGCATCGTCTACACGGTGTACGGCGGTCCGTTGGCGCCACAGGAGCCGGGCGACGTTCGTCAGCAGCTCGAAGCTGTCGAGAAGCTGCGTCGCGAACGTTCGATGCGTGGCGAGCCCGATCCCGGCATGGGCCTCTCCGACGAAAACGAACGCGCGCGACTCGATCCCGAGGTCTACGGAAAGATCGTCGCGCTCCGCAAGAAGCGTGAAGCGGCCGACGCGTTCTGGTGTGCGCACGCGCTCGCACGCTGATCCTCGACGACAAACGGAGGAGCTACATGCATCCGACAATATGAAGAGCCGCGCGTGGACGCGGCGGTTGTGCTACTTGCTTCTCGTGAAAATTCGCTCGTCATGGATCATCGTGAACGGAGACGTTCGGCCGGTGGATGACCCTCGCGTGAACACGCGGCCGTCGAAAAAACGGGGTCGACCTCCGGCGACCAAGACGCAAACGGACACCCAACCTAGTAACGATCAGCAAACCATCGAAGAGCATCACGATGCGTCCGCAGAAGGTCATCCCGGCACGCATCCCCGACGGGAACCCACTTGAAGGCGATGCTCTCGGCGTTCAGACGAACACGTCCGGTCCAATCGACCGAGTGGTAGACGTCGACGACGAACGGCGCAAAGTGCACGCGCACGACTGGCATCACTTTGGCCACACGAAGACCCGCCTCCTCGTATGCCTCCCGGACGGCCGCCTCCGCGGCCAACTCACCTGGCTCGACGTGACCGGCAGGAAGATTCCAGCGACCCGGCTTCCACGACATCGTGGGACTGCGCTTGAGAAGCAACACGCGTCCGCGGTCGTCTTCGATGATGACGGCGGCGCCGTACGTCGACACTATCTACCGTGACGCTTCTGCGATTCGCGAACAAGCGCGTTCTGCGCGTTGTCCGTGCCGACGAGGCGAACGAATTGCTTCGCGACACGGTTGGGGTTCAGGGATACCTGGCAGTCGTCGGAGCCTGGAAGCGCTGGCAGCGTGCACATCGCGTACTGGCGCTTGGACGACGTCGCGGTTCGGTAGGGACCGACGGAGATGTTCCGTTTGCGACCCTGTCGAACACGTTCGGTCAGGATGATCCGACCGTCGGCGATACGATCGGCGATCTTGCGAACCGTCTCGTCGAACTTGCGCGCCATGTCACTTCTTCTTTCTGCAACGAACGTTGGTGATGTTGAGGATCATCGCGTCACTTCGGTACGTTGCTTGTAGTTGAAATTTTGTCTGGGACCAAGTTTGTGTGCGCGCCGAACCGGCGACTTCGGTTTTGCTGTCTGAAGCGCGTGTTCAAATTGTCCACGCCGTCGTGTGCACAACCACGGCTTGAACACGCGTACAGATCAACGACGACGTGCCAACTACCCGTTCCCCATTCGTACACGTCCTTCAACCGGACGCCGTCGCTGGCGCGCACGTGTTGAATGGGGCCGTATACGGAGCCGACACCGACAACCTTCGCGAAGCGTTCAACGACATCTTGATCCGTCATCCGCAAGTTCATACGGATTCGCCTCGTGTTGTAACGATCGCTGCGTACGGTGCCGTAGCAACTACCTTCGCCTTCGAACAGGCCAGCCGCCCACGCGATCTCTGAATCGGTCGCCATCCGCGGAGCTTACCTCTTCGAACAGCTGACCTTGACGATGTTATCCGCGCTCGCGATCCCAGGGGTTCCGTGTCGTCCTCCGAGATTCAACACCCAGCCGTGCGGTCCCTTCATGACGGCACGACCCGTTCGTTGCGCGCCGAAACGATCGACGATCGTGACGCGGCATCCCGCACGAACCGTGTCCATCAGGCCGGCAAGAGCGCGCTTTCGTTTCGCCATATCCGCAGCCTAACAGATCGTCTTGACATCTGCGCACGGCCGTTCTGGGTGTGTCGATCGCTCGCGCGATCGTGGTAACTTCAACGACATGAAGAAGGCCACGCTCGGACGCCGACGGAACCACGATGACGCCTTGGCGGACGCCGAGTGCTCGTTCACGCCAAAGAAAGAACGCGGCATCTACGGCATGCTCGCGGGCGGTGCTATCGGCCTAGTAGCCGCAACCGCGGGGTTCTTCATCGCCACAACGCGCGATCGTCAACTTCAAAAAGTCGCTGGCGCTCCTGCACCAAAGCCAGGCCTCAAAGCAGGCCTCGCCGCGGCAGGTGCCGTCACTGTGGGCGCGATTGGCGGTCGGTTCTACGCACGACGCAAGCCGACCTGCTAGCGCGCGGCGCGTGTCACCATGACGGCGGGGCGGCGGGCGAACAACTTGATCGCTGCGCCGATCACGACCACGGCAGCGACGCCACCACCGACGGCGACCCAGAACTTCGGATTCTTCACGTCGAAAAACTTCTTCTTGGTGGCGACGACAGCTTGCTGTGCAGCCGTCCGGGCGGCTGCTTGCTGCTCAGCCTGCGAGCCGCCCTGCGCTTTGACCTGAGCTGCTGCCTGCGCCGCCGCGGCGACGATCTTCGGACGTTGCTCGGCGGAGATGTCTTCGTGAACCAGCTCGACGGTAGCTTGCTCCGCGATCGCGGCGTCTTCTGCAGCCGGAATTATGATTCGCGTGAAGGCGTCGACGAGCGCGGACGCATTCTGCGCGATTCCCTGTGCGTTTAGATTGGCGGCCGCGGCAGGAGCCAGCGTTGCGATCGCGCTAAGATCCAACGGGCCTGCTATGTCCAATGCGATCTGTGCCGCGCGGGGTAGCTGCGCGACGGTCTCAGCATCGATAACGCCAGTCTCGGCCATCTGTTGCGCGATGCCGAATGAACCGACGAAGAATCGATTGATCTGCGCCTGTAGTAGTCGGATGGTGGTTGGGTCGGCTTGAGCTGTCGGGCTCGCCGTCCCCGCTCCGGCAGCTGCCTCGACTGCTTGCCGCACCAGAGCCGCGTTCGCCCCCAGGCCGATGGCGCGACCGGCGATCAAGGTCAGATCGAGGGCTGAGAAATTTCGAAGCATCGCAACGACGCCCTCGGGAACGGTCCCATCTTCGAGCGCAACCATGAGCGTCGCGGCGGCCTGATCAATCGCCGACGACGGCGCCGCTCCTTGGCCCAGCGGTAAGCCGAACCCTTGCTGTCGATAGACTGTGAGCATGGTGATGTAAGATTACCACGATCGCGCGAGCGATCGGGTCGGCCTAACAAGCCGCCTTGACAGCGCTTGTCGCGAGCATTATCGAAACGCCTTATGGCCAAGCCAGCTTCCGATGGCGACACCGACGCCACCAAGACCCCGTACACGTCAACGCAGGTCAAGACGATCGAGATCGCCGGGCCGATCAAGATCACCTTGACGACAAAATTCGATTCCAGTCACGTGCCTCCGGCGCGGCCTTCAGATGGTGGTGACGAGAGCGACGTCGATCGCTTCATGGAGGCACTACAACCGTTCGCCCAAGCGATTCTCGCCAAGCTCGACGAGATTCGCCAACGGCAGGATCCATCGTGAGCGACCCGTTCATCAAGCTGCAGGGCGCCGAGATCTACAAGCTCGTCGAGCGACTGCAGCTGCTTCAAGGCGCCGAATTCGCGTTTCGCTTGCGATCTGAAGCGCGGCGACGCGAATTTGAAGAGGCCGAGCGACGTCTCGCTGAGGAGCATCGCAAGGTTCAGAGCGAGCTTGCCGACGTCAAGAAGACGCTTCGCGAGAAGCTCGGCGTTCCAGAACCCAAGCCTGTCGATGAAGAAAAGTCGGGTTTCGGTGACGTCAGCGATTTGTTCTCGAAGATGCAAGACATCTTCGACGGCAATCAGATGCCACCTTGCGATCTGCTCGCACCGTCAGGTCCCGACGGACCTCCGTGCGGCTGAGCTACACTGAAAAGTTGCACCGCGCGAAATTTTGAAACTGCGCGCGGGCCGCGCGATCGTACGCACGCGCGGCCTCCTCAGGCGAATCGAACAGGCCAAGGTACTTGCCTTTGATGTACGCCCGCCAGCGGTTGTTGGCACTGCGTGCGACGCCCTTAAACCCTGAGGTGTTGTGTCGAGGCTTTCGCGCGTTCTGAAGATTCTGTTTATGCGTCGCTGGGCGCAGATTGGCGCGACGACAGTCTAGCGTATTGCCATTCTTGTGATCTACCTGCACGTTCTCGGGTGCCTGTAATACTTCCCGATGCAGATACAACATCCGCGTCTTTTGATCTTTCCCAAGGGACACCGCGCGGACGGCGTAAAAATCTCCAGTGTGTGATCGTTGGGCACGCCAAGGAATCGCCGCTAACTTCCAGTCTTCGGGATCGATCAAGGCGAACAGCGGTTTCTCACCGCGACGCCGTTTGTAGGCGAGCCATAGCCTAATGGTACCATCAGCAGCGAGCTTCTTTTTACGCGCCATATGGACAAATCCACCGGATCGGGACAGCGTCACCTCGGGTATAGCATGTGTGTTTTGGCGTGCCGTTCTTGTTAACGGCCACGCAGTACGCTTGCACGTCGCGCCCAATCAGCTGCGCGATCCGTCGTTGACGCTCGGGCTCGATGTTTTTCCCCCAGGCCACGAGTAAGCGTCCGCCGTTCCGGCGGACGAGTTGGACGGCGCACCGGATGGCAGCGTCGTTCTCAGGTCCGACGATGTCGATGCCGCGGTCTCGCGCCTCGAACATGTGGACGGGCTTCGTCGCGCGGTAAGCGTACGCGTTCAGCTTGATGAAGCGTTCGTAGCCCCACCAGATCGTGTAGAACGATTCCTTGTGAACGGTCGGATCGTCGTCGTCACCGGTCGCCGTCGACGGGTTGAGGCCAATCGACACGAGTACACCCTTCGGCGGAAACTGATCCGCAGGACGCGGGTAGCCTGATAGATCTCGCGTCAGTTCGTATCGCCAGGTTCTACATGCACTGAACCGTGCCGTGCCGGGTCCGAGCGGCTTTAGTGATCGCGCCATCGCTACCCCAGGGGTACCGCACCGTTTTGAAAACGTACAGCTCTACGGTCCGACCTCGATCGCTATGGCGATCGTCGATCGCAGCAGCGATCGTGGTAGCGTCGGTAGGTGCCGATTTTGAATGCGTGCTGCTGCGGGTCCGACGGAACAACAGGTCCGACAGGTCCGACAGGTCCGACAGGTCCGACAGGTCCAGCTGGAGCTGCAGGCGCTACAGGTCCGACAGGTCCGACAGGTCCAGCTGGAGCTGCAGGCGCTACAGGTCCGACAGGTCCGACAGGTCCAACTGGTCCCACGAACACGACGCCGCAGGCCATCGGTTGGTTCGGCGACGGATCCGACGGCACGGTGACCTGGGACGGCGCCACCACGATCCTCGGTTTCGTTCCCGTGGCCAACGTGTACACGCTCACGCGCGACGTGATGGTGGTCAACTCGACGATCAACAATGGCGTCACCGTCGATACGGCGGGCTATCGCTACTTCGATAATGGCACGTGCACGATCAACGGCACCGGCAACATCTCTCGCAACGGTAACAACGGTGGGAATGCTGTGGCGAACATCGCCGGAGCTGCAGGCGCCGCCGCACGTGGCACGAATCAGCTCCTCGCGAATGGTGTCGCAGGTGGAGCAGGAGGCAGTAACAATGGCGGCGCTCAGGCGACGGGCTCGCGTCGCCTGACGGCAGGATCGGTCGCCGGTGGAGCTGGTGGGATTGCAGCAGGAGCCGGAACCGTTGGTACCAATGGCGGCGTCGGTCAGGGTGGCGGCGCCGGCGGCGGTGGCGGTCATCTCACTGGCACGGGTGGAGCCGGCGGCAGCGGCGGCGCCGTGACGCTCGGCGGCGTCAGGCTCGGCAGCGACACGGCCGAGATCCTGACGGCCTACATCGGCGCGCAGGTTCGCAGCACAGGCACGACGCTCGGCGCGGGAACCGGCGGCGGCGGTGGCGGTAATGGCGGACTTGGCGGAGCCGGAACACAGGGAGCCGGCGGTGGTGGCGGCTCGGCGGGCGGCTACACGGTGGCGGCCTTGCGGCTCATCGCCGGTACATCGACGACGCCCATCCAGTCGAAGGGCGGCAACGGCGGCAACGGCGGCAACGGCGTGGGTGGTCAGAATGGCGGCGGCGGCGGCGGTGGCGGTGGTGCCGGCGGCATCGCCGTCGTCGTCACGACGACCACGTCGACGGACTTCCCTTCCTCGCGCGTAGACGTCACGGGCGGTACGGGCGGCGCCGGTGGCGCACAGAGTGGCGGCGGCGGCCCCGGCGCGGCCGGCGGCAACGGCGGGACGGGAGTCAAGCACATCTTCTACGTGGGATATTGATGTGATGTATGATTAGGATGGCCGCCTGAAATATTTATGAACAGCCTCCATACGTTCGTCGATCGTCTCTTTGAATAGACAGTCCGTACAAAGCTGATAGAGCAGTTCCGAAAACTGCTGACGACGTTCAACGTGAACCGGTGCCCCGGAGATGAACTCACTTGCGCAACGCAAACAAACTTGGTCAAAGAGGCCGTACCTCTGTGCGATGTCCTTCGCCAGAATTCGGTGTCCTGCCAGCCACGCCGCCGAGATCGCCGCACATACGTCTTCAAAACGTGCTCCATCTGGGAACACGTCGACGTGAAAGAGGCCAAGACAAAAACTCACGAGGCACCTCGATCGCGTATCGTGGAGGGATGCAACGCTGGTTGGTGATGATCGGCAACCACGGCGTCCTCGCCGAGGTCGTGTCGACCCCAGAAACCATCCAACGGGGCCTCATGTTCCGTACGCAGCTCGCGCCCGACGCGGGGATGCTGTTCGTGCTGCCTCATGAGTCGGACCACAAGTTCTTCATGCGGAACACGCTCATCCCTCTCGACATGATCTTCATTGGACGCGATCTGCGTGTGGTTGGAGTCGTATCGAACGCGACCCCGTTGACGGAAACACTTCGCGGCGTCGGTCGACCGTCATCGTACGTTCTCGAAGTGAACGGTGGCTGGGCAGCAAAGAACGGCATCACCGTCGGCGCACCGGTGCGTTTCTGGCGCTGATCTTCTGTTTGGGTACAAGTAGCTCCAAGAACAACGCACCAAGGGCTTCTGCTTGCGCCTTCTCAAACGCTGGCAAGTCGTCCGTTGCAAGAAGTACGATCAGGAACACGGGCGCGTCGAACACCGTCGCGACCTTTTCGAGGGTCTTCATCGTCGGTGAAGCACCCTTCGACAAGGTCCGTGACACGAAACTTTCTTCGACGCCCATCGCTTTGGCGAGATCCTGCTGCGACATCTCGCGAAGCGCGCAGAGCGTCCTGATCGCACGTCCGTAGTTCACTTGGTCGCTCCGCGGTCCTCGACGTTGAAGCCTGCGAGGACGGCAACGCCGTCGACACGACTGACGTGATGGCTGACACCGTACTGGTCGAGGACACGGTCGGCACCATCGCGACGGATGCCTTCACGACTGTCGTACTCTTCGTTCTCCGACCAGCCGCATCGCGGACAGCCCCATGGGCCGTACATGATGCCGATGCCGACATCGGCCGATTCGCGATCGCAACTCTCATCGCAGTGTGGACAGTTCATACATCCAACATGGCGCAGCGGTTGGTGCAGTAGACGGCTGGCCATTGTGGATGGAGCGGTCGAAGGCAGTCTTCGTTGCCGCACGTCCGTCCCGGCGACGGCTTGGTGTTGCACATGAGGCACGTGTAGCCCCAGAACTCGACCTGCTCGGCCGGAATCTCATCGCACGTTGGATCTGTGTCGAGCTGAACGAGACACTCACGACAGATGATCATGCCTTCGTGTTCGTGGCGGTCGTAGATCGCGCGCGCCGGATCCTGCGGCGTGATGACCCGAAGTAGGATCACGATTGCCCTCGAAATGCGTACGGCACGACATCCCGAATGATGTCGTTCAAAAATCGATTCCAGGCACGATCAGACACGGCGTACTTGTCGGCGAGATCGTCCGGTAGCCAGGCCAGATCAATGTGATGGCGCAGATACTCACGCATCTCGTCGAGGGAACGTCCTGCGTCGTACATCTCGCGTAAGGCTGAGCCGTTCGCGTTACGCAAACCGGAAATGGCGTGATTTCGGTCTTCGAAGCGACTCACCAGACGTCCTCCGAGGTCAACACGTCCTTCGGCGTCGGCTCTCGAACCAGCTGCCGTGCAGCACGCGCGATCTTGCACGCTTCGTAGCGATCGACGAAGCGGCCCGTGCTTGTCACGAAGCCCTGGTTGCGAATGTCCATGAAGCCTTCGGGTAGGTTCAGCTCGACCAGTTTCCACAAGATCGTGTGGTGCCGCGCAGGCGGCGGCATGGACATGGTGATGTCATCGAAATTGATCGCGGCTGCGACGATGCGTTCGACGGGCGCGGCCTCGGTCTTGGCTTCTGTCGGCGGCGCCGGCAGGAAACCTGGAGGACAGTTCTCATCGGCGTCTTCGTGAACACGCAGGCCGCAACGCATACAGTGACCGTCGCCGTCGACGCCCTGTGAACCGCACCGCGGATCAAACTTGGTGCCGCGCCAACGGATACGCATCGCGACCTCCTTGGTGTACTTGTCGAAACCGGCGCCCGCACCAATCGTAGCGTCGCCTTCCATCTCGTAGGCCGCCTTCAGGCGCTCCTTGTCGCGTTTGTTCATCACTTCCTGACCTTGGGGCGCTTGCGATCGTGACGATCACGCGCCCGATTGTCGTCGACAGCCTGACGTTCCTTCGCGGTACGCTGTTCGTGTTGCATCTGCGTGATGCCGCACCGTTCGAGGCGGTGCAGGTGCGCGTTCATCTCCGCGTTGGGGAGTTGTGCATCAAGCTTGCTCAACTCGCGCTGCACTGACGAATAAAACCGGGGCTCCAGCTTACGAGGAAGATGTTCACGTAGACCTTCACGAGCACGCTGCTCGGCTTGCTGACCGAGCCGAAGGTTCGTGGTGGCGAGAGAACACGACTTGGCTTCCATCGCTCGCACGTAAGCGCGCCCGGCGACGAGAAGCCACTTCTTAGTGTCGGCGACGTTCATATTGGTCGGCTCCTTCCATTGGCAAAGCGGCCCGTCTGCCTGACGTAGTTCGCAAGGCGTTGCTTCTCGAAATCCTCCCAGTTCTCCTTGGGGACGTACTCGATCATGTCGACGACGGTGATCTCACACGGTGGATCGGCACACTCACCGTACAAAGCACAGCCTTTGTGGTTCTTGCACGGCTTGGTGGCTTCGTAGATCTCGTGGCGACGACGCTGCTTCGTGGGTGTGTTCATCGACTACTCCTTCATCCGAAGCGCGCGACGCCCGCGCTCGTCCTCGAACAAGTACATCTGCTCGTTGGGGTACACAGCGATAAAGTCGCCGGCCTGCGGGGTCGCTGCTGGGTCAATGCCGGCGGTCGCCCGCCTACGCTCGTTGTCCGCACGATACCGCCCGGCGCCGACGGCCCCGTAGGCGCAGTCCGGCTCCAGGTTTCTTGCGGCTTCGAGCTGAGCCCTTCGAAGAGCCTCCTTGGCCGCGATCCGATCATCGTCATCAACCATGTTCACTCCTGAGAAGCCATTCACGTGCGTTGCGAAGCCGTTCCGACGAAAATTCATGTGTGCTGAGGGCATCGAGAACTCGTTTGCCCTTGCGAACGTTGCAGCCGACACATGCCGGCAAACAGTTTCCTACCGTCGTGCCGCCCCCCAAATCGATAGGCACCGCATGCTCGACGAGGGACCAAGCACCACCACAAAGCGCACAACGATCACCAAAAAACTCGACCGTGCGTGCCCATTCTTTCTCGGTAAGCGTCGCCGGAAGATGCGCTCGGCGCGCACGCACAAGCGCCGATCTGATGCCGCCTCGCGGCGGCCTGCTTGGCGCGGCGAGGCGCCGCTGTTCACATGAATCACAGATCGATCCACTGAACCGCCCCGTCGCAGGGAACCGTAGATCGTTTGGATGAAGCACTCCTTGACACTGTGCACAGAGACGTAACGCCAGACCGTGTTCCTCGTCCCAGATTCGCGTGAGCGCCTGCTCGATGCCGTCGATGTCTACGCGACTCAAGAGGTCCAAGACCTCCTGGCAACGGACAGGGTCTCTCAGAAGTACCAACGTCGCAAACAACTCGTTCGGGACTCCGTGTGCGTCGAGCAATTCATGACGCCGTAGGTCGATGCGCGCCTGCACGCGCGCCGCGTAGGCCCGTCGATCTTGTTGAAGCAGCACCTCGTCGGACGTGTCTTCAAATTCGAGATCCGCACGACCAACGACGACCATCTGCTTGTCGTCGTCGATCACTTCTGTCCTCGGAACGCCGCTACTGCCGCAGGTACTGCACCGCCGCGAGCATGGCGATCGTAGCGACGCGTCGTCTTGGGATCGCTGTGATGTACCGACGCCTGGATCTCGTGTTCCGGCAGCCCTGCGTCATAGCCGGCGGTCACGAATGCAGCACGGAAGCAGTGGGGATGAACGTGACCCGCACCGACGGCTTTCGCGCGCTGCTTCACGATCTTGTTGATCGTGGCGACGTTGATCGCTCCGCGCGGCCCAGGAAACAGGAACGGCCCCGACGCGTTCCTCAACCACCGGTCGACGGCAGCTACGCTGGATGCCGGCAGTGCGATCTCGACCTCCTTGGCGCCCTTCACGATCGCCCGCAGAACGCCGTTTCGATAGGTCGCCCGCAGGATGCGCGCGACTGACGCGCGGCGGAGCCCCGTGTCGTAGAGCAGCTGTAGGATCGCGGCGTCGCGCGCCCCACGAAGTGGATCGGCGTCGGCTTCCGCGTTCGCGATCATGGCGCAGGCGTGGGTGTCACCGACGAGCTGCGTCTTGGGCAGCGCGTTCGCTGGGGGCCAGCTGAGGACGGCCGGGTGAAAGGGATTGACGCGCACCGCGCGGGCGGCGAGAAGCGCGCGATAGATCGACGACATCGCAGCGATTGCTCGGCGAGCGCTCTCGTTGGACAGGCTCGCTTGTAGGTGGTCGCGAAAGGCCGTCGTCGCGTCGAGGGGCGGCGAGCCCGGATTCGCGTCGATCACGTGACAGAAGTCGAGCCAACGATCGAGGTCCCGCAGGTAGGCAGCGCGGGTGTTCTCAGAGCGCTTCGCGGCGATCAGGGCGCGGGCGGCCTGCTCGAACTGGAAGTCACCAACGGGTCGCGCAAGGGCCTGATCGGACACTGTCCAGGAGTAACATAACTGCTACTTATGTCAACAGATCCCAGATTTGGTGTTTCCTTAATAATTTCAAGCATTTATACGTTATCCTCGTTGAGTCGCTTGTCCGACTCCTAAGGATTCCGGCAACGTCGAGCCATGGGCCAACGTGGACCACAACCAAGCTCAGGCGCCTTCTTTCGAGGCCGCGAGGTCGTGCTCAACGGGACCTCGCCGACCTTCCTCGCGGCGCCGACGGCGCCGGAGCGCGCGATCGCGGATCGCCGCGGATACGTGTCGATCCACCGATTCGTCGCGAGCGAGCAGCTCGGCCGGTGGGTTACTCGCGGCGAGGCCGTCGTCGTGATCGACGGGGACCCATGGAACTGGCACCCGTCGAACCTACGGGTCCGGCCGCTCGCGGCGAGCCTGCCGAAGGCACGACGCGGACAAAAACCAGCTCGATTGAGTCCGCCGGCTAAATTTAGGTCGAAGGCTAAGCCGGGCGCAGGGTCATCACCCCCCGCGACCTCAAGCCGGCGAACAGGTCGCCAGAGGGTGACGCCGCCGAAGGCGCGATAGCTGTTGGCTTGCGGAGGGCGTGGCCGATTACTAGCTTGCGACGATGCCTCGCAAGCGAAACGTGAAGACGCCGATCCAGCTCTTGACGGTGTCGATTCACGGGAAGGGCGTCGACATCGAGGCGCGGTTCTCGGACTCGCGCCTCAGCGACGTGATCGCCGACGCCGTCCGTCGCACGACGACAGGTCCGATCGCGCCGCCGTCAGCAGCCGCGATCGGCGAACACGATTTCGACATCGTACGCCGCGTGATCCAGCTTGCCGAACCGAAGGTGTTGCAGGCGATCGTCGACCTCGCGAAGCACGAACTGGAAACACGTCAGAACGCGAGCTGACGCGGTAAACTGTCCTCCTTGAGGCTTACGTGGGCCCTGAGGCTGGCCGTCCGGCGCAAAGCAGCACCCGCGAGACGGCGCGCGGGTGCGATAGGCTTGTCGGATGACGGAGCGTCCGAAAATGGTCCATCGGCAACGGCTGGATCAGGCGTTGACCGCTCTCAACAACATGCTGACCCTCGTGCGCGTCGCGAAGCGTGAAGGCATCGTCTTCAACGTCGAACACAACGAGCTGTTCAAGCGTGCCGAATCGTTGATGGAAGACGAGGTCCCGCCCGAGGACGAAGCCCTCGATGGTTTCGACGAGCCGCGATAGGCTTGTCGGATGGCGAAACGACAGCGTCGACGACAGTTGACGGACGCGGCGAGCTGTCCGCGTTTCAAGATCCACGAGTACGAGCACCGTTCGATCACGGGCGGCGTGCTGGCGGTCGACTTCGAGATGACTGTAGGGGTACGCCAAATCGGACTGCTTCAGACGAAGACGTCGGGGAGCGCGCTAGAGGTCGAATCGATCGCGATCGAGGACGCAAAGTTTCGGCGTTGTGGCCTGGGGACCAAACTGTACGAGGCGGCGGCCAAATGGGGATGCGCCAACGGCATGAAGCTTACGAGCGACGTGCTTCGAACGACCGATTCGCAGGGCTTCTGGGAGAAGCAGGTCAAGAAGGGCCGCGCACGGTGCATGGTCGGTGCGTCGCAGAAGGCCTCGACGCAAGACACGGACGGCCCGCGCATGGGACGCGGTGGCTGTGGGATGTACCAGCTGATCAGTTGCAGCTCGACGGACCTATCCCGCCGTCGAAGGCGCAAGAAGTGAGGTAGATTAGTTGAATGGCGCGCAAATGGACGAGTGATCTGGATACGTACGTCGACGAAACCATCGACAACCATCACGTGTTCACGCGTAAGACGGGCCGATCGTGTGAGTTCGTGATCACCGATGACCGCACGGGATGGAGAATGACTGGTTCTGAACCGGGGCCGTGCAGCAAAGCTCACACGACTGCGAAACAGATCGTCGCGGATCGCGTACGTCGAGGGCTCGCGAATCGCGCTCGCCGCCGAAGGCGTCGAAGGAAGTGACCGACGAGATCTACCAACCATGGACGCCGGAGCAGGTCGACGCGTTGAACGCGTACCAACGATCCGGCGCGTTCCACCCATTCACGTGTGGGCGCGACCGCGGTAACGCCGCGCACAGCGCGTACGCTGAGCAGCACGACGAAGACAACGGTCAACTTGTCGCGACGTCCGAAGGCTGGAAGTGCCCCGTCTGCAACTACCGTCAGGCGTGGGCCCACAGCTTCATGGCCGACCCGACGCTGCTCCAACGACCGGCGGCACTCGCGCGACGCAGGCGCGCGAAACGTCGGAGAGGAACGCCATGAAGCGGATGCGCATCGGAGATCTTCCGCGTGACATGCGCGAGGAGTTGTTCGGCCTGCACGCGACCGGCGTCAACCCAAGAGCCACCCAGCGTGGGTTCGAGGCGCGAACGGTCCCGCTTCGCGAGATCGACATCGCGCGCATCGACGTCTCGGGGTATCCCGCCGCTCAGACGCGCTCGTACGACCCGTTGAACCTACCGCCCGTTGTCATCGCCGACGGCAAGCTGATTGATGGTGGTCATCGCGTCGCCGAGGCACAGCGTCGTGGAATGTCGACGGTGCGTGCGATCGATGTAACAGGGTTGATCGATCCGAATGCTACGGGTTTTGTGGCTGCGCTCGGAAGAACGCTACGGAGGTTCACCATGAAACGTCGCCGACAGCTCGCCGATTCGTGTCCAGTGGTCAAATTCGAAACGCGCCAACCACCGAAAGGCAGCGGCATTCGCGGCGCGGCGATCGCCGCAATCGTCAACGGCGAGAGCGTTGGGCAGGCGATCGTTGTCTACGGCGAAGGCGTCCCCTATGTTTCCGACATTCGTGTCGCTGCTGAGATGAAACGTTGCGGCGTCGGTACCAAGCTCTACGAGCAGGCTGCACAGTTCGCGTGCAAGACGTTCAAGGAACCACTGCACAGCGACGTCGAACGCTCGGCGATGTCACAGGGTTTCTGGCAGAAGCAGGTCAAGAAGGGTCGCGCGTCGTGCGTCTCTGATATGCGCGCCGTCGACGAGGATGAGGTGCCCGACTGGATGGCGACGGCGGGACGCGATGGCTGCGTGCGCTACCGGCTGACGTGCCCTGCGCCGAAGGATCTGTCACGCCGCCGCCGACGTCGGTAAAGTCGTCGCGTGAAGACGCCGACCAACATCGTCACGAAAAACGGCAACACGCCGATCTACATCTCCGACAAGCCTTGTACGAGGTGCGGCTGCTACGAGGCGTTCGTGTTCGAGTGCAACTGCGGCCAGGTTCACTCGGACATCTGTTACAACTGCGGTCGTTTCACAGACATGGTGCACGAGCCCGTCGACGGGACTGATCGTTGGGAGCGGCGCTGTTCGATGGGACCCGTAGAACACACGCACAAGACGTTCTAGGATGGATGACGTGCGCCGCCGTATCGACAAGGGCCTGATCGACATCAAGCAGCCGTTCACGATCGTCGTCGAGAAGTCGATCGGCGATGACAACTTGTGGGTTGCCAAGATTATCGGCCTCTCGTGCGGCGTTCAGATCGGATGTGATCCGACACCCGAAGGCGCCGTCTTCATGGCCTGGGACATCGTGCGCATCCTGACCGGCCGCTGCAGTTTCACGCGTCTCGAACACGAATACACGATCGACACCGTGATCACGGCGACGCCAGGCTGTGAAGACATCCCAGCGTGGGGCTGCGCGCACTGCGATGTGAAGACGGGCAAGAGCATGTTCGTCGAGGAGACGGTGCACTGATGGACGCCGCCGAACTTGCGCTCCAGGGAACGCTGTTCGGCGTTGGCGGCTGGACACTAGAGAATGTCTTCTTCGGACCGCGCTTTTCGACGGTCTTCGACGGCGTCCAAATCCCGTTTCTTCCTGTGTACGCCTTCGGCGGCATGACCATCATGGCGACGCGGCCGTACCTCGACAAGCTGCCATGGATCGTGCGCGTGCCGATCTACTCAGCGTTGTTGACGGGCGTTGAATTCGCCGGTTGTCAGATCAACCGTCGCGTCTTCGGATCGTGCTCGTGGGACTACTCGAATCAGAATTGCGCGAACCCGTGGGCCGGCTGCATCGATCTCGATCACGGTCTCTTGTGGGGCATCCTCGGTGTCGCCGTCGAAGGAATCGTCTGGCTCGTTGATCGCGTCGCGCTACGCCCGTCACGCGGTACAGTGTGTGGCCGTGGTCACCGTTCAGTGCGAGTGCAGGGCACGCGTCAAGGTCGACGTTCAGTACGCCAAGGAGCAACTGATCAAGAGCGGGGACTTCGCATTCGGCAGGCACGTCTCAGATCCGCGCGCGTTCGTGATGCGCTTTCTGAAAATTCATTACGGCTGGATCGGCGCCGGAGGTCGGCTCGGCAAGTCGACGCTCACGATGGTCTGTCCCAAGTGTCGTGAGAAACTGCCCGGCTTGCCGGTCGATCCCGACGATCAGGCGAAGTGATGTTCCTGTTCCGACGCGTCGCGAATGATCACGATCTCCCGACGGTGCCGGGTACGTATCGCCGCATCGCCGAGATGTGGAAGGCATATCACCTGAAGACGCCGACGCAGCGTTTCTGGGCGGAGTGTGCCTGCCCGATCTGCAAGAAAGTCTCGATGGTCGGTCACAACCACACGGTCGCCGATGACGGCACGGTGTCGCCGTCGTATGTCTGTCCGTTCCCACCATGTACGTTCCACGAATTCGTGCAGCTCGACGACTGGGGACGACTTACAACCTGAAGCGTGCAGCGCCGTTCGAGCATCAAATCCGTGAGGCACGAACATGGATCTCAAGGAGCTGCAGTGCGAAGTGAACGACCGGTGGGGCAGCCAAAAGGACAACCCGTGCCATCTCTCGGATCCTGAGCACGCACTTCTTCACATAACCAAGGCGCTCGGCAAGGTCGCTTCGGCGTTGAACGACGCGGAGCACGAACGACACGCGCTTCGCACCGACGAGATCGGGAAGTATCTCGCCGATCTCGTCATTTGCGCCGCGCGGTTTGGACAGAACGTCGTCGATCTTGACGCGGCGTGCGTCGCGCGCCTTGCGGAGAAGTTTCCCGTTAAGCTCTCGGGATGACTAAACTCCGTGTGCTCGTGAAACGCGAATCGAGCGGCGAACACGTCCCTGTGTGGGTTGCGCAAGCTCTCGAAGAAGATCTCGCCACGCAAGTCCTCCCCGACGAGACAGCACTCGATGCTGTCGCCGCGCTCGGCGACATGTTCGACATCCGCGACGCGGCGGTTGCGGACTACGCAACGCGTGGCGTGACGATCGAACCGCCACCGGTCACCCCCAAGAGCTATCACCGGTTGTGGGAATCGGGCACGCCGCTCGGCGAGCATCCGCTCGGCACCAAGCGAGTTGCAGAGGTTCGGTCGTGCAACTCGTAACCGAGCCATGGCGTTTCTGTCGCGACTGTGCGGCTCAGACCGGCCGCTGCGCGGCGCACTCGACATGGTTCGAGGTCATCCCGGCGATTCTGATTCCGGCCGGGACGGTGATCCCGACGGAGACGATCACCGTCCCGACGGGAGACGATCACGATCCCGACGGGAACGCCTGTTCTCACCCGTTGCACCCCTGACAACTCCCACACGCCGTGACGCATGTGTTGGCGGTGCAGTTGAGGCCGGAACACAGCGTCACGCTCTGCGGGCACGGGTTCTGGCCGCCGCTTGGGCACACGGTTCCCGAGCACCCAACACAGATACTACCGGTCATACCTCCAGCGACCTGTCCGAGCTGGACGTCGTTGAGTTGCTTGATGGTCTCGGTCTTGAGGGTCAGCTTCTTGATGGTCTTCTTCACGTGCGCTCCTTTCGTTCGGGTTCGTCCATGAGCTTGCCGATGAGAACCTTGACTACAACACGATCGTTCGTGAAGTCGAACCACCATTCAACGCGATCGACGGTGTAGCGAACGTGCTCGACGAGCACGTGCTCATGTTGTCGCGGAAGATGATCGAAGGAACCGTTCACGCCGTAGAGAACGACGCCGGTCACGCGGTCGCAGAACGAGATGTGCGTCTCCATGATCAGTCTCGCTTCACGTCGCGCTCGAAGAACTCGTTGTTGAGCACTGCGTAGCTTCGCCGTTCACGCATCAACAAGACCGCCGCTACGCCAGAGTAGCCGCGAGCGCGGAGCGCCAAACCGACGACCCAGCCGGATCGATTCTGGCCCATCGAACAGCTCACGTAGACCTTCTTGCCGGCGTCGATGTGTTGGTTGACAAGTTGGGCCGCCGCGCGGGCGGCAACACGCTCTTCTGGCGTTGGCGGTCCTTCGTCTTGAAGTGGGACGTGGATGACGATCGCATGTGGATGATCGATGACGTAGACCGGCTTCTGTTTCGACACGCCGATGACGACGTCGAACGCAGTCAACGTGCCGGGCTGCTGGTGTCTACCCATGTAAAGCTGGCCTGGAAGGATCTCGCTCGGGGGATCGTCGTTCGTGTCGGTCATGGCTGCCTCTCGGATAGCCAGAGCCTCAACATGAGACGCGGCGCGGTCGGATCATCGATATAGGCGTCGCGATCGTGCGCGATCGCCGTGTTGTCGATGAAGAGCATGTCGTTCGGGACCATGCTGAACGAGAGCACGTGGTCGGGCGCAGCAAGCTCAGATGTCGCAAATCGCGTTCGCGATTACGCGCGCAGCCTGGCCGGGGCTGTTTTTGTTCGGCGGGACAGTTTGTAGCGATCGCAGGGCTGTCGGCGTCGGGTTGTTGAGCGTGCCGCTGTCGAGTGCTGTGAGGAGCTGCTTCACGGTGTGATGCGGCTCGGGCGTGAGATGTGGGATCAACGCGCGCAGGTATCGCACGAAGTGCGGGTACGTCCAGACGCCAAGCTCTTTCTCGCGGGTCAAGTACTCCTCCACCGAGTAGGTCTTTTTGAGAAGCGCCACCATCGCGCCGTAGGGACCGTACAGCGCCATTAGAGCAAGAGGCCGCCCTGTCGCAACACTGGGGCGACCGACGACACCGTGCTGCGCGCGATAATCGGCAGCTCGGAACGCTCACCCGTGTCTTGCGCGTTTTCGAAGGTGCTTTTGGTGAGGTTGCGAAGTGTCGTCGAGAGCTGTGGGTTGGCGGGATCGAGTGCGCGACCGTTCTTGGCCTCATCGAGGGCGAACGCCATCAACTCGTCCCACGTGTCAGGACCGCGTCCTTTGGAACGCTTGAACGCGTTGACGGCAGTGTTCGGCATGCCGAACGCGCCGTGATAGAGCTTCACGAGCTTCCAGAAGTCGCGCCCGTGCCACTCCTGACCGACGTTGTTGAGCGCACGCTTGGCCTGGTACGCGAACATCTTGGCGTGCTTCACGCCCGTACGTAGCGCAAGACCGATGTCTTTCGTCAGTGCCTCGAACTGTTCCTGCGTCAGGCCCAAATATTCACGCTCGTCGGGGTGAACCTGGAAGAGGCCACGCTCGCCGCGCGGGTCAGCGCCAAGCTCGATGATGGTCGGGATGCCGTTCGACTCGACATCGATCCAGCCGAGCAAGAAGTCGACGGGCACCCAGTCGGCGATCTTCTCCAGCGACGAACGCCACGACTCGGTGACGTTGCCGCCGCCTTTCCAGAATTTCTTGCCCATGACGCAAGTTTACAGGCCGCCGAACCTAGCATCTACTGCCCTAGCGAGGATGCGAGCGGCGGCCTGGACGACATGACGCCACTCGTCGGAAAGTGCTACGCGGATGGTCGTTTCGCGCGGACCTAGAACGCCGTCGATAGAATCGTTTGGATCGGGCCGCAAGATCACTGCAGCGATCGCCTCCAACGCCTCGACACCCTTCTGACCGTCGAACAGGCGTTTGGGATCGCCGTTCGCGGCATCGATGTCTATGGGCTCAAGCCCTTGCCGTTTCGCCTGTCGCACGATCGTCGCGGACGTAGTTCGCGATGGCCCTGCCCGTTACGGATAGCGTGCTCTTGTGCGCCATGGCTAGCTTCTCCTTCGTGAACAGGCGCGCAAGACGCCGTAGACGTCAGGACGCTTCGCGATCAGCTTCTCGATCTCGGCCTGCGTGAGCGGGTTGGGGCCGGATTGGATCTCGTTGAAGGTGTTGCAGACGTTGAACATGCGCTGCTCCGCAGCGCGTGCCACCTGCTTCTGCTGTTGCCCGGATGCTTCACGTGCCGCTTTCTTGCGCGCCATGACTAGCGGCTCCTCTTGCGCCGAGAACGTGACCGCCGACGTCCATGGATTTCTTTGACGTTCTTCTTGTACGGCTCCAGATCCGACTCGTAGGAGACCTGCGGCCAGCCGAAGCGGCACATCTTGTTGACGTCGCCGACGAGGATCTTGCGTGTCGTTCGCTCGCCGGGCATGTCTGGATCGGGAATGTCCGGCGTCGAGATCTGAATCGAAGCAGCCTTCCCGGCGCCGCCGATCGAGCAGACACGAAACTCGCGTTGAAGCGTTTTCGCCTTCTGTCCCCATCGTTCGAACGGACCGCCCGCAACGACACGGATGCACTCGCCGCTTGTGAGCTTGAGAGCTTTGGCCTTGCGAAGTTCGCAGTCGGACGCCTTGCGATCACTGCGTTCGGCTGCGCACATCGAGCAACGCGGCGGCTCGAATCGAAACGGCGTGATGTACCGCGCGTGCACGCCCTCCTGATACCCAGCCTTGTACTCGGACGTGTCGACGTCCGGCGGTAGGCCGTCCTGACCGTCGACGAAGCCTTGTTCGAAACTGTCTTTGGGGAAGTCGTCGGGAGGTGCGTCCGAGATCATTTTGGGCACCGTGAGGACGCGGCCGAACAGCTTCCGCTCCAGCTCGTCACCGATGTCGTTCATGCCATGCCGACGAGCTTCTGCGAGTGCGTGAACGAGCGCCTTGGGGTCTTCGCCTGGCGGCGACTGAGTCTCACCACGCAGCATTGGAAGTGCGGCAAGCAGCTCACGGATCATGCGAGCGCCGTAGGTCTCGGCGACGATGGATGGTGCAGGCGTCGCTGACGGTCCGCTGATGTTGTCGAGCGGGCCTTGTGCGTCCTCGACGGCTTCGATCGCGCTTCCAACGCTGTTGCCGGAAGCAGTCACGAGCAGATCTCGGGCCGCGATCGCGATGTCGTAGACGCGCCGTGCGACGGCGATCGAGAACGGCTTGCCGTCGGCTTCGAGGGCGGTTCGGATCTCGGCGCGGAGGGCTTCGGAGAGGGCAACAGAGACAGTCATGTTCGTCCTTTCATTCGAGCAGTTGCTTGGCGAACTTGTAGTTGCCGACGAGCCAAGCAGCTTCGAAGGCAGCGCGACGGTTGAGGCCACGATGTTTGCGGTCGGTCAGATCGCGAAAGCGCCAGTTGCATTCGATCAGTTCGATCTTGGTGCCGTCGACGCCGGCACGAAGGGCTGTGCTGACGAAGTCGTGCCAGGTCTTGGCCCAAAGGGCAGGAGTAGTCGCGCGGACGCCGCTATACGGACTGCGTGGGGGGACCTGTTCGTGCGTGTAGGCCTTCCAGCCGTCGAAATTGCGCATGACCAGCTCGGCGATGCCGAGCGCGCGCTCGAAGAGATGTGTGATGGTCGACGTTCGTTCGGCGGCCGAACCTGGACGAATCATCAATTTGCTGTGGTCTCGTAGTTCGTCGCGGTAGACGCGTTGTGTGCGTTCATAGAGATCCGCGCCGTCCTGTCGTCGGTAGCCGTTGAACACGCGGCGCGATGCTCTGGAAAACTCGCGCCCGAGGTCGCGCGCTGTGATGAACACGCTGTTCGTCACGTCCGGGATGCTGTCGTCGGTTGGGATCGTAAGCTCGGCGACGTCGATCATGAGACCGACGGCGTTGCGCGGATCCTGAATCGGCGTGGTGTCAGTCGGTCGCATCGTTCTTTTGCTTCAGCTCAGCTTCGAGGGCGTGAACGCGTTGTTCAGCTTGATCGGCGCGCGCTTGCTGGTCGTACATCGCAGCACGAGCCTTCGCGACCTCTTCACGAAGCTCGCGGATCTGCTTCTCGGGACCGACGGCATGATCAGGATCGATGCGCGTCGCAGCTTTCACCAGGTTGTCGAACGGCATGGTGCCGTAGGCGCTGCCGTCGATCGTCAGCTTGAACTCGACAGCACCGGGTCCTGTTCGCGTGAGCTTGATCTCGTAGGGGATGGCGGAGCGTTGATGATGATTCGCGCTGCAGTGGCTGCAGTAGTACGTACCGTCGACGAGGATCGCGTAGGTTGGCTGATGGGGTTCGCGCGTGTGATGGTTCTCAGGCGGCATCTTGTGACTCCTCGTCGTCGGAGGGATCGTCGAGGTCCGCTTCGGTCTCATCGGTGTCGTACCGCGACGAATCCGGCGGCCAGTGCGTTTTGGGCGTCGGGCAGTGCGGTCTCAACATCTTGCTGAGGCCTTTGCCGTCGGGATGGGCGAGCACGTACGCGTCGCACGCGGCGAAGAACGTTGCGTCGGCTTCGATGCGCTGACAGGCACGGAGCCCGAGCAGCGCTTGTTTGTCACGCGTCGTATCGACGACACGCGTGATGACGTGATCCATGCGGCTCGCGTTCAGCTCGACGATACGACGGACGTTGGTATGCTGCGTGTCTTTGTCGTCGTTCGTCATCCCAATCGCTTCGATGGCTGCGACCAGGTTTCGATCACGTACGAGTCGCATCGAGAATCGTTCGGCGAGCGCGTGGTCATGCGTCATCGAATCCTCGACGAGAGAGCGCGCTACGTAGTGGGCTTGCGGGCCGTCGTGTCCGATGTAACGAAGCAGCCGTTGACGCGCGTAGTAGTTGGCGGTCTCGCGATCCGCGAACCGGTGCAAGTAGTGCAGACCGCCGTCATTTTCGACGAAGTTCTGCCAGAAGATGCTGTACACGGCGGACGTCGCACTCTCACCGAGCAGTTCGCTAGTGGCGAGAGCGCGCACACAGATGTACTCGTAAGGGGACGCTGATCCGAGAACGCGCCGTGAGTTGTTGACCTCGACGCGGTCAACGACAAACTCTGGAGTTGTCGTGGCCGGTGGTCGTGCCATCTCCCTGTCGTAATCGACGCGCCAATACAAACGTGGACGGTCTTCTTCCATCCAGAAGTACAACTCGGCACCTCGTGACGGGTTTCGCGATTGCGTTGGTTCGAAAACGAGCGCGCGGTTGCGTCCTCGCTCACCGTAACCGTTCTTGTTGAGGCGCATGGTCCACAACGGTCCGCCGTCGTGGCCGATGCGGTTGAGTCGTTCGAACGTCATACAGCGAGCAATTCCTGTTTCTTCGGGCGTTTGGTCTTGGGCTCGGCAAGCGCGATCACGAGCGCCCACTCGGCGCCCACATCACCGTTTCGTGCCTGCTGGTGGGCGATCGCGCGCGCGATCACGATGAAGGCGTCGTAGCCGTTGCGTGTAACCAGGTCATCTGGCGTGAGCCCTTGACGTTGTGCCTGCGCCGCGAGGCGACGCATGCCGTTGAGCAGTTGGACGTCGGTGAACGTCACCTTGAATTCCTTCAGGACGATCAGAAGGAGCGCCTTGGCCGCCCTCTTGCGGCTACGTAGCGTCATTGCACTCCTTGATGTAGTCCTCCCAAGACACGGCCGGCTTGTAGCCTTGTGTGGCGGCGAGATACTGCCGGTCGTACGGAGGGTAGAACGGACGACACGAGCCGCTGGTTTCGTGACTGCGTGCGCGAGCGGGAACCGCATCGTCGAAAAACTCGACGCTCTTCCCGAGCCAATCACTGCCCGGCGTGTGGATGTTGTAGATGACGATCCACTTCGGGTACTTCGGCTCGACCATCAGGCCCTCCGATCGTGTCTGCACTTCGGGCAACGAAGGTAGCGCTCGGGGCTGTATCCGCCGTAGTTTGCGCCCTTCCAGACCTCGATACTGCCTTCGTGATCGCAGATCGCCAGGTTGGCGTTTTCGTAGCCGTCCAAAGCCTTCAACATCGCCTTCAGCGTGACACGCGCTGCCGCGATCTCGTGCGCGTTCTTCGCCACGTTCTCGGGCGACAGTTCAATGGTCGGCATTTCGAAATGCATGCCCACGGCACCCTCCAAGTACTGCACCCGAGCCTAGCAAGTCAAGAGTAACCTAGCAACCGTCAGTCCTCGTCGGAGATCTCCATCAACGCGACGCGTCCCGCAGCGGTGATGACGACCTCGCGATCGAGCGTCGCTAGAAGTCCGCGACGCTCCAACGAGTGCAGCGTACTCTCGACGCCAGCGTGACCGGACATGCCGTAGGCGCCGCGATCGTACGGTTCACCTTCGCGAACGAGACGCAGCATGCGAACTTGCGTCTTCGACAGCGGTCGCTCAGCGGTCATCGACGATGCTTGAGCAGGTCTTCCGTGCGCACGTCACCGAGATCGGCGCGGAGCCGCGCTTCGACCTGCACCAAGAACGTTTCGCGGTTCTTGAGCTTGTCCTTGGCGTGAAACGTGATCGACAACGCACTCAACAACGCCTCGGGCGGCAAGGTCGCGATGTTGAGCTGCGTGAGTAGAACGTCGGCGTCGTCGAACTTCCCCATCCTCAGCACGAACTCGAACGATCCGAGAATCACTTCGGTGATGCTCTGCGCGATAGAACGCCTTGCCTTGCCTTCGACGATTTGTTGCGTGCGTTTGACGCCGTCACTCTCTTCGCACATGCGCAAACGTTGATCGACCGTGAAGTGCGGCGAGAAGACGCGATGGCCCTTGTACGTAAAATGCTCCTGCACCACGTGCTTATAGCTGCGCCGTGTGGCGGCGTAGGCCGTGGCGACGACGTCGCTCTCGGTCGCGTCGGGCTCGATGAACCACTTGCGCGAGTACTGTGGCTCGATCTGACCAGTTTCGACGTCGGCCTCAGGATACGTGACCTGAAGATGCCATCCCCCTCGGTCCGAGGGCGTCGCGATGAAGAGCCGATCGAAGATTTTGATGTCGGCGAGGATCGCGAGCAGCTGTTCGTGCTTCATGAAGTTCCTACAGGGACACGGGCACGCATCGGATCAGTCCGTTGCGGGCGCGGAAGTAGACCCGGCGACTGGTGTACTTGGTGGCGGGTGCTGTCGACGTGCGGCAGACATGGTTGTGCTCGACGACACGTCCAGCACCGTTGACGTGTACGACGTCGACGTCACCACATCGACGACAGAATGCGAAGGCGTTCACGGCGTTAGCGACAGCCGAAGCGCCGACCGGGCAGACCGCGGATGCGGCGTTGTGCAAATTCCAAATCTCGCAGGCGATCGGCATCGCGTACCGACCGCTGTCCGATCGGCAACTTCTTGAAAGCGGCGATCTCTGTGTTGATCTCATCCAGGGTCATGAATTCGATGTCTCGGTTGTACATGTTCGTTCCTCTCTACCGACCGCCGATGACGTGCGTCGACTTGTCCGGCGGAAGCCACTCCATGGTCCCGAGAAGTGCGTCGACGAGCTTCTGCCACTGGCAGCCGATGTTCGCGGCGAGTGATTCAGCGACCGCGCGAAGCGCGTTGCGCAACTTCTCTTCAGTGACGTCGCCCGTGATGGCCAAGAGGCTCACCTCGATGGCGTCACAGAGCGCTTCGATAGCTACCTCGTCGTCGGGATCTTCGACGAGAGTTCGCAGGAAGACCGGGAGGGCGCTCTTCTTGGCGCGCTCGATGGCGTCGAGCAACCACTGGTTGTCGGGCTTTTCGTCTGACATCAGGAGATCTCATTCGAATCGCGCAGTTCTTCGAATACGTGGAACACGAGCGGGACCGCATGATTGAACTGGAACGTGCCGATGTAGTGGAACGCGTCGCACGACCACTCGATGCCCGTCGCGACCGCACGTAGCTTACGAACCTCACACGGTGCGTTTGGATCGACGAGCGCCCAGACGACCGGTTTGTCGCCTTGAAGCTGAACGGTGAGAATCCGCGCGCCGCGCGGCATCGAGATCTCGTTGAGCGCTGGCTCCAGCACCCACTTCCAGACCGCACGCTGCATCTACGCAGCCTCGTCGAGATCGGCGTCGACGGAGTCGTCGGTGAAGTGCATGATCGCCGCCTCGATCGCCTGGATGTCGACCTTGGCGCCTGCCCGCCTGGCGGCGGCGTTGACGTCCCTCTCGACCCTCTCCTTGCTCTTGCCGTCGTTCTGCGCACCGCGCTTGGCGTTCTTCATCTCCTCGCGGATCTCGTTTGCCGCGAGCGGTACGCGATCGAGCGCAAAGCGGATGGCGTCCGACTGAAAACCGACGGCCAGCTGGTGGAGGTTTTTCGAGCGGATCTTGAGCTTGTGAAGGTTCGCCAGGTCACCGGCGCGGAGCGTGTCGCGCAGCTCGATCAGAATCGAGCGGATCGTGTGCGCGATCTCCTGCACGGCTTCCGGCTTCGCGAGATCGAGTCGGAGCGGCACGACGCGGATCTTGGCGCGGCGTGCGCTCTTGGCGCGGCGCGCACCCGCCGTGTTCAGCTCCTCGGCTTCGGCCTCGATCTCGGCGACTTCAGCCTTGACCCTCTGGAGGGCACGGTCGTCGGCAAACCAGCCCATCTCGGTGCGCGCGCAGTGCTTACGCAGCACGTAATCGACCTTTTTCACGACAGCATCGACCGCCGCGCAGAATTCGACGTTGTCGACGGTCTTGCGGGTCTTGTGATCGGCCTGCATGCCGTTGCCTTCGTTGATCGACTTCTCTTTGAGAAGCTCCCGATCGTACTGGATGCCGCCGCTCGCCGACGAACAGTCGACGATCATCCACCCTGGCCTGAAGTGGAACACACCGCTCTCGCTCTTCTTGCTCTTGCTCATGATTTCTCCCTAGATTTCAACCCTCGTCGGTGATCAGTAAGCACCGACGCTGCGACGTGCCAGCTTCAGATTTCGACTTCGATGACGCGTGCATCCGGCGGACAGTTGTCTTTGCAAGCCGAACCCACCAGTGCGACGACGAGGCGCCGTACCGACGATGGACGTGGAGGCCACACACCGCCGATTTCTGCATCAGTCAGGTGGACCATGACGTTGAACTTTTCGCCTTCTTCTTGAACACGATCATACGCCTCGTCGAAGCTGGTACCGCCACGGCCTTTCATTTCCTTCTTGATGTCCTGATGGACCTTGGACTTGACGCCAGGACGGATCCAGGTAGCAGACTGTACGGCGTGATCGTGAACGACGAGAAAGACTGCGACGCCACAGTGGTTGACGATGGCCGTGGTCTCGGCGGTACAGCGTGCAAGAGCTTCATCGTCGACCGATCCGGACGCATCGATCACGACGGCTGCCTTGCAGCGGTAGTTGACGCCGCCAGGTAGGATGAACTCCACCGTGCTACGTCGCGAGCGGCGTCGCCACGACACATCGTCGCGGCCGGCTTCGGCGATGGCACGGAGAAGCGCACCACGCAGAACCTCGGACCAGCGCACGAGAGGATCGGGAACGTCGAGAATGTCGGCGAGCATGTTGCCTGCGACATCACCAGCTTGACGGCCTTGCATCTGACACTGGACCGCACACTCCTGCCAATCACGCTTGAGCTGGTCGGGCGTCTTGGCTTCTTGACCGTCCGGATCATCGGGATCCGGGTTGCCGTTGGGATCGGTGCCGTCGTCGACACCACACCCTTGGCCGACGGGGATTGTCCCAGCCTCAAAGGCTGCGCGCATCTCGGCCGGCGGATCTGGGATGTCGGCGTAGAGCTGTTCTGCAGTCAAGCCAGCCTGGCTCTCGTCGGCGATCAGTCCCACCTTGGGCATCTCGAACGCGCCCGCGCCGACAGCGTCAGCAACGTCCTTGAGCGTACGGTTGATGATCAGGTCGGTGGCGATGTTCCACTTCAGTCGATCGCGGTGTCCACGACGATCGTGGTGGAGCAACAGGAGGTGCATCAGCTCGTGTGCGATCACGAACTGCAGCTCAGCGTCCTTCAGCTTGGCAGCGAAATCGACGTTGACGTAGATCCGTCCACGCAAATCAACAGCCGCGGTCGGGATTTCTGTTGTGGGACGGAACTCGACGCGTCCTACCGCGGGCAGGAAAAACGGCGTCTGTTTCCATCCCAAATACAGTGCGTTGGCCTTGCACCGTGAAATCAGTGCCGCCGCAACAGCCGGATCAACCACGCGAGGCCGCAGCGGCTTTTCCGTCGACGTGTTGACCTGATGGGGGCTCTTGTTGCGATTGGACATGGACGGCGCTCCTACGAGCTGAGTTACGGCTTGGTGTTCATGCTACGATGAATCGCAGCGAGGCCGTTGACCTGCGCGTTCTTGCCTTGCATGAGCCACTTCGACTTGCCGGGGTCGTTCTTGGTCATGAGGACACGCGCGCACGCGGCACTGATCTCGGGCAGGAGGCGCTCGACGTAGATCCATGACGCCCAGAGATCCTTCTCGGCGACGCGCGCGATGAGCCCAACGGCTGCGATCTGCTGGTCCTTCTTCTCTGGGACCTTGGCCTTCACAGGATCGTTGAGGATGTCGTCGATGCTCGGTAGATGCTTGCGCATCTTGCGGATCGCGAAGAACGCGACCGCCTTGGTCTCCCCCACAGCGCCGGAGAGCAGCGCGAAGCCGACGTCATCCTCGTTCTGACCGAGGTTGAATCCAACCTTGGCCGCGTCGCAGTAGCTGGCGTACACCGTGAGTCCTCGATCCCACGCGCGCGGCGACGCGAACGGCGCACCGGCATCGATCGACGCGCGTGGTGGCGACATGTCGAGAAGGTCTGCGTTGACCGCGAGCGTGGCTGCGAAATCGACCATCTCCTCGTGGAGACGCGTACCAGCATCGCCGACACGCTCGAAGTAGCCACGGATCTCGTCGAGGGTCGGCATGAAATCGACCATCTTGATCACGCGGTTGATGCTGGCTGCCGACAATTCGATGCCGCCGGGACACTCTTCGGGACGGTTGGCGGCGCCGACGACGCAACTCTCGGGGTGCAGACGAGTCCCACCTGCGTATCGTTCGAGGAGCAGCCGCATCAGCGGCCCCTGTACGCTCGGCGGGACAGCCGTCAGTTCGTCCAGGAACAGGATGCCGGGCGCCTTGACACAGGCTTCGATCTCCGGCAGCAGTGCGCGCTTCAGCGTTGCGGTCTTGGCATCGACGAACGGGAAACCGGCGATGTCGACGGCGTCGCAGTTCGATGCCAACAGCTCGTGCACCGGCAGCTTGGCCTTGACGCCGACGGCGCGGACGATCGCCGTCTTGCCGATTCCGGGCGGTCCGACGACGACGGGCGTGATCTGGGTCTTGACGCAAGCGAGCAGTGCTTGCTCGGTCTTCTCGAACGACAGTGGCATGTTCTTCGTGGCTCCCTAGTTTGGCCCCGCGGGCCGTAGCTCGATCGTGTCAGCGACGAGTCTGCGATCGCTCGCGCGACTTGTCAAGAGCTTTATCGCATCAGCGATCGACCTGTTGGCGGTGAGGCGATCTTCGACGAGAAAGCTCTTGAGGGGCCCCTATGGGCGGACCCAAAACGTGCCGTCTGGCAGCTTGACAGCCGGCTCGTAGCTCAGCAAGGTCAGTAGGACACCAGTTGCGTTCGCCCCCAAGTAACGGACGTAGCGGTCGGCGATTTCCTTCGCGACGTTCGCGTGTCCTGCAGCAAGCGAAGCTTGGATGGCGTTGCGGGCGTCTTCGACGAGAACGCCGTCAGGGAAACGATCGGTGACGATTCGCTTTTCGCTTCGATACCCGGTGCTGCTGTACTCGTTCCCAGCGGCACAGCACGCCAACGAGAACCGACTACCTCCGGGGAAGACGACGCCAGCAGCTGAAGCGAGGCCGGGTCGCCAGCTATAGCCTTCTCCGACGTCGATCAGATGTGCATTCGCGCGAAGCTTCGAGACGAGCACCCAGCCCGTCAGCGCGTGTCCTTGTCGGTAGCGATGTTCGCAGGTCGTATAGCGAATCGGCATGCACGGGCCGAAACCTAGATCGTTGAGACGAAAACCGGACGGTGCGACGGTCGAAGTAGATGCCCACCGACGTGAGCCATCGTGCATCGTGATCGGTCGCCAAGTCGTACGGCCGACTACCGAGCGAGGTTCCTCTTCGAACACTCCCATGCTTGTCGAGAACGCTCGACAGAAGCCGTCGTCCTCGGCGTAGAAGACGCTACGGTGGCAGCCGTTGTTGAGTGCGTAGTTTCGTTGATCGAAACGCATGTCCTCGCGTGCGGGAACAGCATCAACCAGGAGCAGAACGTCGGGGCGTTCCGTGTGATCGTCTTCCCGCCAGTCGACGCGGCCCTTCAAGATCTTCACGATCAGTCGTCCCGGGCCCAAGGGTTGAGCATGCGCGTGTTCGCCGGGAAGATCCGGTAGTAGTCGATGTCGTCGAAGCAGGTCTTCTCGGTGCCGTTCTTGGTTTCCTTGCACCAACGCTGCAACGCGAACGCTAAATCGACGCCGACAAGTACATCGCACCAACAGTGGTCCATGCCGTCGTAGACACGCACCGTGAACGGGCCGTCGCCTTCGATCTCGAACGACGATGGTCCCATCGTCTTCACGTACAGCGTCTTCATCTCATCGAGCGTCATCACGTAGAACCTTCCAGTCACGCAGAAATTTTTTGGCCTGTTCGACATCGTCACGCGTGAGTGCCGAATCAATCAGCTCGCGTTGGATGTTTGTCAAGAAGCCGCGTACGTGCTTCTCACGCCATAAGAAGCGCTCGACCTCGTTCACGGGAACGTCTTCGTACAGATTTCTCGAAAACACTGCGCTCCTCCTCCATCATCTCGACGTCGCGCGGCGACAGGCGACAGAGCCAGTTCAGGATGTCTTCCCAGCTCCGTCGAGGTTCGAGCGGGCCAGCGCCGAAGTCGACCATCCACTGACCGTCGCGCGACCGAACGACCTCGTACGTTCGATCCATCCAACCGTCGCCGCATGGGATCTGGCAGGCAATCAGCGCACGGGTCTTGGGCTCACAAAGCTTCGCGATCGTCTCGTAGAACTGATTCATACGCCCATTACCGTCCGGTTCGCCGTGTTGACCACCACCATGTCGCCTTCCTGAAAGCGCGTACGTGCGTTCGCGATGCGGACGATCGGTAGAGCGCGCTCACGACCAACCTGGGCGAGGTGTGCCGTCATGCCGCCTTCTTCGGTGATGACCGCCGCCGCGTTCTCGATGGTCTCGACGTAGTCAGGATGCAGGTTGGGGAGCACGACGATCGCACCGTCGGGACACGGTTTCTTCTTACGGCCATGGTGGATGGCGCCGCCGACAGGTGCACCGTCGACGAGGACGTGCACGTCGCTAGGCGCATCGAACTTGTCCTGTAGCTCGTGGGCGAGTTTGAGCGACGCTTCGCAAACAGGACCCGGGTAGTAGAGTAGTTCGCGGTTCTGTGGATCGAGACCGCCACCGACGACCCAGTCGGTGTGGAACGGATCGTCCATCGCCATCTTCATGCCTGAGGGGCAGACGCATTTCCATGGTGGGAGTTGCGACTCGAACATCTTCATGCGAGCGAACGCCCAGTGTAGGAACGGCGCGCGCGGGACCTTGATACTGCCAGCAGGGATGCGAGCCTCCTCCCCGTCGAGGGGGCGGGTCTTCATGACTGCGTCCCAGGTGAGATCGATCAGATCGCCGTTCGCCTGTTTCAGAATCGCTTCGCGCAACACGGCAAGTTCTCGCACGCGCAGATCTTCCAACTCGCGCTCGATTTGTTCTTCGGCAAGCTCACGCTCGTCCTCGTCGTCGATCTCTCGGGCTAGGTACAAATCTTCACGAAGACCTACGATCTTCTTCTGGACGGAGGCGAGCGTGTCGGGACCGAGATGTTCTTCGAGCGGAGCTTCGGACTTCTTCTTGGGCGCCTTGTCGGTGCGCAGCACTTGCACGATCGGACGATCGTCCTCGTCGAGCACCTGCGCTAGCTCCAGCTCAGCGTTGAGGCGCGCGTTCATCGGCGTCAGGTCGCCGTTCTTGATGGCCTTGCGCTCGCGCGAGACGCGCTCGCCGAGCGCGAGGATCCGCTTTCGATTGATCGGCGTCTCCTCGTCGGATGACACATCTTCGTTGCGGTACATGATCGAGTGGCTGCGCTCTTCAAGGAACTGTCCTGCCGCGAGGTACTCGTCGACGGCGGCCTGTTCGGTGATCGGCACGTCCAGCCAGTGGGGGCGGTCGCCGCAGGCGCGGAAGATGACCTCGCGCTTGATGCTGGGATGATCGGGGTCGGGGTAGGTGGCGCTCTCGGAGACGATTTCGTCGGGTCCGGCGTAATGCCACGCGCGGTTGGCGTAGCCCATGTTGTCCCGGCAACGGTACACAGGCTTGTTGTGATCGTTGCGCATGTCGTGTCGACCGCAGTTGGTCACGTACGCGATCGGGCGGTACCACTTGTCGCGGATGCGAATGCGGCCGGCGTAGATGAACGCGACCTGCTTCAAGTAGGCCTCGGTGACCTTCTTGTGCTCCTTGACGAGCTTCATGCCGCTCTCGTTCCCGACGAGCTTTTTTGTACCCTTTAAGATCCCGAGCGCGACGTCTGCAAGACCCTCTTCGCGATCGTCGCTGGCGTCGTTATTGAGACACATGGCAAGGCGCCATGCACCGTCGGGCGCGGTCCACAGCTCCTTGTGCTCGTAGCGCCCGTCGATCGTGACGTCGTGTAGGATCCAGAAACGATCTCCGACGGGAACGAGCTTGGCAATTCTGATCGCCTCACCCGTCTCGGGGTTCTCCATGCCCGAGTACATGCTGATCACGCGGAAAATTTTCCCGTTGGGGACCGTCGGGCGCTTGCGCCAATCGTCCTTGACGCGACGATCGGGCGTAGGGTTCACGACCTCGACGGTCAGGCGGTAGGTGCCGGGGGTAAACTTGCTCATGGGGTGTCTGCCTTCGCCGGTGAGACGCTTCAGTGTCGTTGGTTATTCGAACAAGTCAAGAGTAACTTGCGCGATGTTAGTTCGCGTAGATCGCGGCATACCATCGGGTGCATTCCTCGACGCGCAGGCCAGCTTCTTCCAACTTCGCCTGCATGGCCGTGTGGTGCTCGTAGCACTCGGGATAGCCGCGCCTCGACGCGACAACCTCGTAGCAGTAGTCCAACGAGAAGGCCGTCTTCAGCGCAGCACAGCCGTCGTACATGACGACCAGCAGCGAGTCGCGGCCGTACTCCTCACCGCGTTCGCACCACTCCGCGGGCGCGTAGAACGCTTGCACCTCGGTCCTGGTGAGGCCGTTGGCGACGAGGTACTCGACGATGATCGCGTGAGCCTTCTGGCCCTTATCGCTGAGGCCTTCGGGCATGCCGAGGTCAGGATTCTGAATCTGCATGGTGGCTCCTAGAGGCGTTGGACGTGGACAGGGATCGGTGCGAGGGGGTACCGCGCGTTGATCTGCTTGACGATCTTTCGCGCCTGCTTCGCGGTGAACTGTTGCGCGAGGTCGATGTGCGCGAGCCATCGGTCTTCACCGCCGTCCCACGCGTACAGGAAGTACGTACAGAAACCGGTGCGCTGTACGATGATGAAACGGTCCATGATCAAAACGGGCACTCGGCGGGGACGACGATCTCGATGTCGTCGTACGCGAGCTTGGTGTACTCGGCCATCAACTCGGCGATGCGTGCGTCGAGCACTTCGCAGGCCGCCCGATTGCCGGCGAGCATCGTGCGGCCGATGTTCAGCTCGCGCAGGTCGTGGTTGATGACGGCGATGCGTGCGTCCGTCGGCGACAGTGCCGGGGCGACAGGCGCCGGGACAGCCTGCTCGGCTTCGAGCACGGCGATCTCGGCTGCGATCGCCTTCTCAGCGCCGGCGGTGATCGCGGCGACGTCGACCGTCGGGACGCTCGACACGACTTCATCGCCGCCGACGACGGCAGCGTCCACGCTGCTGGCGATGATCTCGCTCTTGCGATCGAGCAGCATCGCCGTGTGGCGATCGAGTGCGTGCGTCGCAACCAGGCGGGTGATGACCACGCCGCGCGACTGGCCGATGCGGTAGACGCGATCCTGTGCCTGGTTGTTGAGTGCCGGGGTGACTTCCTCATCGATGAAGATCGCGTTGGAGGCGCGAGTCAGCGTGATGGCAACACCGCCAGCCTTGATCGTCGCAGCCACACCGGCCAGCTCACCGGCCTGGAAGCGTGCCGCGATCGCTTCACGCTCCGTGCCCGGCGTGTCACCAGTGATCGCCGCCCAACCGGGACGCTTGCCAAGCGTGTCCACCGACGCGCGGTGCGCGCTGAACACGACGACGGGCTCCTCGGCGTCCTCGAAGGCCTCGATCATGTCGAGGGCGGCGCCGAGCTTGACCGTAGCGAGGGCGGCGCGCGCCTTGGACCAGATCTGGATGCTCGGACGCGTGATGTTCTCCGTTTCGGAGGCGATGCGGAGCGCTTCCTCGATGGAGACGCCGTCGGCCTCCAGCTGGGCGAGCGCCTGGTCACAGAGACGGCGAACGGAATCGGACAGGCCGTTCACTTCGACGTCGCGGACCGTCTTCGGCGGCAGCTGCGTGAGCACGTCGCGCTTCATGCGGCGGAGCATGATTTTCTTGAGCAGCGACGCGACCTCGGGCTGTGCATCGCCCCACACGGTGCCGTAACGGCCCTGCTGTGCGTTCCACAGGCGCTTGAACTTGTCGTAGCTGCCGTAGACTTCGCGACCGGCGTCCATCGCCTGCAGAAGCGCCCACAGCTCCGTCGGCCGATTCAGAATCGGCGTCGCCGTCAGCAGCCACACGCGACCGTTCGAAGCGAGCGCGGCCTGGCGCAGCGCGCGAAACTGGCTCGTGCGGTTGGCGTCGCTTTCCTTGAGCATGTGGGCCTCGTCGCCGATCAGCACCGTGCCCTCGGGCGCGTTCGCGAGATCGGCCGACAGCGTGGCGGCGTAGCCCTTCTCCGTGGCCGGCTCGCCCGGGAGAATGTCGTAGTTGACGATGATCATCTCGCCTGGCTGCGCCCAGCGGAACGAGTTGCGACCGGACAGCACGACCGGCGTGATATCAGGACGGAAGCGCGAGACCTCGCGGAGCCACACACCCTTGGCGACGGCAGGGCACACCACGACAATCGGTGCACCAACGGGCGACGCCGCGAGTGCCTGAACAGTCTTGCCGAGGCCCATGTCGTCGCCGAGTAGGGCCTTCTGGCGCGGCGCAAGCCACTCGATGCCGATGTTCTGGAACGCCATCAGTCCGAGGCCACGCTCGGCGAGGCGCGCGTTGACTTCGACAGCACGACCCTGTGCATCGGTGACCTCTTGACGGGCCTGTGCTTCACGTGCCTGGAGCTGCACCAACAGCTCGGGTGAGACGTCCGGCGTGAACCCTCCTGCACGGAGGTTGTTCACCAACGCGAGCGCCTGAGCCACCGTGCCGACCTGCGCGTTGTCCGCCTTGCTGTAGCCGAAGCCCGCCTCGCGGGTGATGGCGACGTACTTCTCGAAGGTGCCGTTCAGCCGGGCAACCGGCGCACAGAACACGCGGCCGGCAGCCAGCCACACCCGGATGACCAGTGCGACGACTGCCTGAGCAGCAGACACCGAGCCGTGCGCAGCGCACAGCACCATCCAGCCCTTGTTGCCCATGCGCAGCTCGCCCTGACCGGCAGGAACGGGAGTCTGGCAGGTCGCGCACTTTCCGGGGTGTTTGTTCGTTGCCATGTCTGTAGGACGGTTGATACGGCCGGTTTATTCGCAAAGCAAGAGCTATTTGCTAAATATGCGTAATTTCAAGGGGTTTTGGAGGCTCCAAAAACCAGCTTCTTCATCAGGTCTTTAAGCTCAGGGAAGCCTGTATCCTTTCTGCGCGCGAGAGACCTCGCGCGGGAGCTTGCGGACTCGCGTAACTATGTGAATTTACGTCAATAGCCCGTGAATCAGGGGCGGATCTGCAGCGATCCAAGCCTGGATCCGCCCTCAAACGACAGCACGTCGATCGCCGGATCTGTCGGCAGATCGCCGGGACTATCGACAGATCAGCCTGACTTTCACTCGTGGTTTTGCTTTCTTATCAACTAGCTCTTGCTTTGTCGAATAGCCGGCCCTATTCATACGTCTGTCAAGCGAACCAGCGAACGAACGGAAGGAAACACCCCGATGAAGTCTCCCAAGCTCGCAGCGCGAATCCACGCAGGTCAGGGCCGCAACTCCTGCCAGGTCTCGATCGACGGTCTCGGCCTCTTGCAGTACACGTCTGGCGGGCCGTTCACCATCGATGAGATCTCGTCGAATGAACCGAAGAGCATCACCTTCAAGCGCGTCGATCTCGTCAACTGTTCGCCGCACGAATGGTGCGAGCAGCTCAACATGGCGGCGAAGATCGGCGTCACCGATGCCATGATCGGCAACAAGCCGCGGTCACGGAACGAGCTGGTGGCGCTGCTCGCGACGCAGTACCGCAACGGCCACGCGCGAGCGCTCAAGGCAGCGTACAGTGCTGGCCGCTTCCACGTCGACGTGATGGGGAAGGACTAGCCCATGACCGAAGATGAACGTCGAGCGAAGGCCCTGCGGAAGCTCAAGGCTCTCCAGAAACGCTGCGAGCATCCGCCCGGACGTCACTGGCAGGACGCCAACGGGTACAAGTGCCACATGCGGCGCGATTTCAAAACCGCGCGGACGTTTCACTGCGATCATTGCTTCGCGCTGCTGCCGTTCGGCGAGTCGCTGAACCCGTACGTCGAGCAGCTCGCCTACGACTTCCTGATCGGGAAGTTCGAGCACATCACAGGCGGCTTTCCGTCGACCGCCTTCCATGACGGCTATCGCAACTACAACGAGCGGATGGAGTCTTGGCGTTCCGCCCACAACGGCGACGAGCGGCAGCGACAGTGGTTCGCCGATCAGCTCGAAGACTACGAGGCAGGCGCGTGGGCGCACCATCTCGAAACGGAGGGTTGGCCATGCTGAGACGAGTCGATATCCGGGCGATCTTGGCCGATCCGGTTCTTCGTCGAAGGTTGATGGTCCCGACCATCATCGCGACCCAAGCTCGCGAGGGCATCGTCACGACGTACGCACAGGCCGAGGCGGCGTACGACGTCGTTCAGAAGGAGCGCAGGTCCCGATGAGCTTCCACATCTACCGTGCTGTGGATCAGCCGGCGACGCGTTACGCGATCGCGTTGTTGGACCGCAACCACTGGGTCAAGAACCCGCCGAACCGACTGCTTCCGACGAGCTGTTGCAAGGTTCGACGCAAGCCTGCACGGCGACCGGCGAAGAACCTGATCGCGCATGTCTACTACGACGGCACGTACTTCTTCTGTCGCAAGGGGAAGGGCTGCAATAAGGGGGTCAAGTAACGTCCACGCAGCACCACTAACATGAAGCACGACGCAAGAGACCGCGAGCGCTACCTCGCTAGCATTCGGGCGGCAGAGCCGTAAGCACGCTCTCGCCGGCCGTGGCGGCGCCCATCACGCCCAGTCCGACAAGGATCGCGGTCTTCTTCGAAGACCCGCCCGCAAATACAAGGCCGCCGATCAAACCGCCTGCAAACAGACCGACGATCGCGCCGAGGGCTGCACCTTCGACTGCGCGTGCAGCACGCGAGCTTCCCTTACAGCTGCGCTTCACAAGGATGTCGCGTGCCATCAGCACTCCGGTTGGATGGCGCTCGCCGTCGCGCCGACAAGAATGCCGAGAGCGGTGACCCCGGCGGCAGCTCCAATCGAGGCCTTGAACGGTGCCGTCTGCGACGATGCATCGTTGATCTTTTTGAAACCGACGACAGCGCCGACAAGGAGGCCGATTACGCCGCCTGCGACGCCGCCCATGATGCCGCCGACGACGCCACGCGACAGGCGTGAGCTGGTGGCACATTCCGCGCCTAACTGACGGTGTCGGCGTCTCACGTGCACTCCGGCTTGGCGGCGGCGAAGATGCCGACGCCCGCGCCACCAACGAGGGCTCCGAAGATCGGGAGCATAGTTGCGGTCTTCAGCCGAATCGCCGACTGTAGCGGCTCGGTGATGCTGGCCGAGTTGACCATCACCATGGCGATGCCGCCGCCGATCATGCCGCCGAGGACGCCGCCCAACAAAAGTCCGATACCGCCACGGACCCATCGTGGGCTCGTCGAACAACTCGTCCCTCCGACGGCACCGAATCCACCACGACGTTTGAGAAGCAGCTGTTCGTGTCGAACACCTGCCGGGATGTAGTAGGGACGTCCCTTGTTTTCGCAGATGTGATCGAGGGCGATTTCACGAGCGATTTTTGGGTCGCTCGTGTGCTCCATCTCGACTTCCATTCCGATCTTGAGCTGCGCAGGATCGACATCCTTGGCCGTACAGCCGTGACGACGCGCATAGCCGTTGGGAATCCGAGATCGGCCGAGTCGGCGCATACCGCGACGATACCACACCGATCGCTGGAGCGATCGTCAGGCTGCGCGCGCAGCAGTGCGGAGCCCCAGGCCCTTCCGCATGGCGTCTCGCGCCGCCGCGGAGAGGTTCAGCCGGCGACCGACAACCTTTGCGCGAGGGTCAAGCTTGACGGCGTGCGCTTCGAGGCCTTCTTGCAGTTCCTCGTCGATCACGACGTGCAGATGGGAGATTCGATCGCCGCTGCGACTGGGTCGCGCACGGGACTTGGGGCGTTTGGGCTTGTTCACGAGTGTGATTATACTCGCGCTTTGCCCTACTTGCTAGCGATGGGAAGAACGCCGCGATCGCGAGCTGATGAAGATGCCGGCGCCGATCAGAACTGCCGTGATCCCTACACCGATTGCGACGCGACCTGCGCGGGCTGTACCTGATGACGGGGTCTGAACGGCGGCCTGTGTTACCGGCGGTGTCGACGCTGGTTCGGTCTGACCAAACCCCCGCGTCGGGAACGGGTTGGGATCGTAGTTGCCGGGCTGCAGGTACATGTTCTGATCGAACATGTAGTGGTAGCGGCCGGTCTGCGCGTCCGGGTAGTGCCGACCGATCACACCGTTGTAGATGCAGCTTTGGTCGTAGTACATCGGACGGACCGGGAACTGCGCTGCGTAGAAGTCGGGGAAGCCGTAGCGATAGCCGCTCCGCCCCCACGCCGCGATCAGTTCGTTGGCGCTCTCGCCGTTTCTATCCTCGACGCGTTGGGATTGCGTCACGGAGAGCATAGACGACCTCTCCAGTTTGTCGAGGAGGCGAGCACGGGCTAGTACCTCCGCGAGCGACGGCGACGACCGCGACCGAGCGCGGGCTTGTCGGCGTAGAGCGCCATCGGCTTCTTCACGCCGGCAGCGTACGCTGCGACCGAGGTCAGGCCGATCATTGCGGCCGTCGCAGCGATGATCGCCTTCTTGTTCGACGTGCCGGCGACAGCGGCCGGAAGCACGAATGGAAGCGCTTCGATCGTGGCGGGATCGATCACCGTCTGAATCGACGTACCGCCGCGTGCCTTGAATGCTTCAACAAGCGCTGGAAAATTGTCGGCGACATCGTTCAGGTAGGCCGCAATATCGCCAGACATTTCGGCCTGAATGCCGTTGTTGAGCGGTTCGATGATCGCGATCATCACGTTCCGCCCTCGGGCATCCAGAGGAACTTGTTTGAGGGCTCCGGCAAATGTCAGTGCTAGGCCGACGACACCTCGTGTGGTGTCGCCAACAATGCCGTCGATTCCGCCGCCACCGCCGCTCGCGATTGGATTGTCTTGAATCTGACCGATCGGAGCACAGTTCTCGAACGTACCGGAACCATCTGCGCGCGGGAACTGTGCACACAGTTGGTCGCCTGCGAGTTGGTTACGAAGGCCTTGATTGATGAGTGTGATGATCCGATCAGCTGCTAGCTGCATTGCACGAATGGGTGCACGCGCTCCATCACCGGTCTGATTCAAGATGCACTGCGGACGGTTGGTCCCTGCTTCCTTGTTGCAGAAGACCACATTGCCGAGACCGAACCCTGCAGGGTCACCGACAAAGGATGCAGGTGACGACTGGCCGTTGTTGAAGGCGATAAAGTCGTTCGCCGGTTGCCCTAGTCCTTGAAATCCTGCACCCAGTTGCCGTTTTTTGCTCATCTGGGCGAAGTACTGCACGAACGACGTTGGCGCCTGTCCGAAGCCGTACGCGTAACCGTTGACATAGGTTGCGAGCATGTGGGGTGCCTCTAGCAGAGCCTACCACAAACTTGATCGCGCAAGCGATCGCTCAACGAACGCGCTTATACCGACGGGCCGGACGTGCATCGTTCCCGAGTGCCACGGCTTCGGCGGCGCGACGTCGACGGGCGTGGAGGACGCCGATTCCGATGATGGCGCCTACGCCGAGGCCTCCTGCGAGCAGGAACACCCAGAGCGGTGTCGAAGTCGAGTCGCAGATTTCTTTGACTTCGGCGAGCGAAGCCTGGGGCGTCCCGCGGATGCTCTTGCACATCGTCTTGGCGCGGGTACACGCAGGACTCGAACGACTGGCACGACACGCGGCAACGGTCTGTTGGATCACACCGTCGATCTCAGGCGACGGCGTCGATGTGCCGACGATGGCGGTTGCAGCAGCCGGCGGTGGCTTGGTGAGGTCGGTATCGGTGGCCGCGATCTTGGCGCGTTCGGCATCGTTGATCGGCGCGATCACGCCTGCCGTGACAAGCATGTCGATGATACTCGACAGCTGCGACGTGAAGTCGTCGACGCTGGCTGCGACGGCTTCGTGCGTGAGACCTGGTGACGGTAGTGTTGCAACTTCAGCAGCCGCGTTTGCGGCAGCGACGGTTAGATCTCCGATGAATCCGTCGACATCGAGCGGCTTGAAACCCTTCCCGAGCGGTGCGAAGCGGTTCAGCGTTTGCTGAAACAGCTTGTACTTGTCGTGGACGGGACCGATTCCAAAGCAGATGTCCTTGTTGCAGTTGAAGTCGACGTTTTGTGTGAGCGCAGCACCCCACATGGATCAGTCCTCCTCGTCGGCGCCGAGGTCGTCAGCGTCGTCGTAGTCACCCCATCCCGCCTGTTTCAGGAGTCTGTTTCGATGATAGAAGAAACCGCCGACGCCGACCGCGGCGACAACAGCGAGACCGCCGAGGATCCACGGTAGCAACTTCGACTTTGGGACAACGGCAGCGATGCCTGCTGCGGTTGTCGGTGCTGTCGTCGCAGCGACGATTTCACTGCCGGTCGACGACGGAACCCCGGTCGACGCCACGCTCTGTGCTGGAGGGACGGGCTCGCCGATTGATGCGAGCGTGTGTCCTTGTTGTTCTAGCTGCCTTGCAGCGTTGTCGATCTGTATCAACAGGCCCGTTGCACGTTCCGTGACTTGCTCCTTGGTCCATGGCGGATCGATCGGGAGGATGGCTTGTACGGCGTTGACGGTGTTGGTACCAACAAAACCGTCGACGGTGAGCTGTGCGAAGCCCTTCAGAACCGAGAACTGGTTGATGGCCTGCTGTAGGAGTTGAAGGGTCGCGTGGTTGCCGGCGCCGATTCCGAAACAGAAGTTCAGCGGCGTCCCGGCACGATCGGCGCACTTGAAGTCTGTTCCAGGGACAAGACTGTCGGGAAGTGGGAACTGCTCGGGGAGAAGACTCACGGCTATAGCTCCTCGCTACCGCCGTCGAAGTCGTTGTCGCCGAGATCGTCGTCGCCGAGATCATCGTTTCCGAGATCATCGTCTCCGAAATCATCGTCGTCGCCCCATCCGAGTTGCTGACGCGCCTTGTGGCGGTGGTAGAAGTAGCCGCCGACGCCGACAGCGGCGACGACCGCCAAGCCACCCAAGATCCACGGCAGGAGCTTGAAGGTTTTTTGGTTACTCGGTGCCGGTCCGAGTGCGGCGGCGATGATGTCAGCTGCGCTTTCTTGAGGAATACCGGTCGACGTCGCCATCGTCTGGATGGTCGGCTCGACGGGCGTACCCTCGGGCGCTAGTACGTCGCCCCTGGTTTGAAGATCGGCGGCGATACTGTTCAACCCGTCGATGACTTCAGACGCGTTGTTGGAGATTGTCTCCTTGGTCCAAGGAAGGCTGCCTACGGGGCCGATGAAGAGCACCTTTCGAACGGCAGCCACCGTATCAGGTCCGATAAAACCGTCGACGGTCAACGCGGGGAATCCACCGAGGTTCGCGAGCCGGTTGACTGCTTGTTGCAACTTCTGAAGCAGCGTGTGGTTTGCTGCACCGATCCCGAAGCAGAAGTTCAGCGGGTTGCCCGCTTTGTCGACGCACTTGAAGTCCGTATCTTGGGTGAGACTCATGGATCTCCGTGTCGGATCGTGCGCCTACGTCCCTCAAACGTGTATCACGCACCTACCGGACCGGTCAAAGATCGCTCGCGCGATCGCCCTCCGAAGTGCGCTGAAACCTCGATCAAACGTCCGTTCCAGAGTAGGATGATGGCTGCAAGGCAAAAACGCATGCCGCATGGACCGAACGTCGTCGTGGCGCTGTTCACGATCCCAGGTTGCGAAGCCTGTAGGGGACATAGCCGTGGCGCGTTCTAAAATGGTTGAACTGCGTCAGGCGAGAGACTGCGGGTTGTCCTGGGCTGCGCTTGCGCGTAAGTTCAATGTCTCGGCGTGGACCTGTCGAAGTGCTGTGAATGGCCAAAGCTGGAGACACGTTCCGTGACAAATCTCGTCGAAGCGCGTGTCGTGATCTTGGTTTTTACGATTCCAGGCTGTGAAGCGTGTCTTGAGTACAAACCCCGCTTCATTCGCGCCGTGCAGCATTACCGTCAGCAAGTCCCTGCACTCCAACACGTCCCCATCTTCATGTACGACGCCAACGACCCCCGCTGTGCTGAGATCGCGACGCGACTGGGCGTGTACAACGTTCCGGTCACGTTTGTATTGCGACGCCCAACGGGTGTTGCTCGTCTCGAAGGCGGGGCTCCAGATTCTGAAATCGCGCGACTGCTCGGTATCGCTGCGCGCGAGGCCGCAACCAATCATTAAGGGAGAAACACGCACATGATGTACGCCAACCTGCGCAGCGCCAACGGACAAGTTCTCGGTTCGGTCGCCATCGATCCGTCGGCCCACAACAACCTGCAGAGTGCCTTCGCCGACGCAATGGTCAAGCTCCAGCAGCAAGGCGGCCTGCCCCAGAACGCACGGCCGCCGCAGCCGGCGTTCATGCCGCCGGGACCGCCGCAACCGGTCTCGCAGTCGCGGCCGTTCATCTGCCGCATGCGCTTCCTGACGCGCCTCTCGAACGGCCAGGTGACGTGGACCGAGCACGCGATCAACTGTCCAGTGGGGCTACCGCCGGGCATCTACACGCACCACCACACATCGCTCTAGGTTTCTACCCATGTCGTCACGAAGTGGCGACAGGAGGAAGCTAGCACGTCGTCTAGTAGCCGCCGAAGCCGAAGCCGAAGCCGAAGCCGTTGCCCGTCGCGACTGCTGAGGCATCGACGACCGGTGCAGTTGCAGGCGCTGCAGTAGGTGCTGTCGCCGCCGCGGTCGCCTGCGCAGTTGCTGTGTCCTTGGCGACCTTGGCAGCCAGCGCTGTTGCAATGAGGCCTGCTGCGACGGCGACACCGCCGAGGAAGAGGCTCGGCGTCCAGACGCGCTCGGTGCGTGCGAGTCCGAAAGCGCCCGCGGACACGAACGTTGCCACAACGCCAGTGCCGACGGCGGCCGGGATGCCAACCTTGACCATCTTCGCGCGAATTGCCGCGATGCGGTCTGCGATCGACTGGGTGACTTGTTGCGTGACGCTCGGGGCAGTCGCCTGACCGAACATCATTTGTGCATTTTCGTGTTGCAGGGCGAGCATCAGTATCTCCTTGGCGTCAGCCGCCGTGTTTTCGAGCGTCGTGGAACTTCCGGTCGGACAGGCGAAACGTCACGTAGAACGTGATGCACACCATGGTGTTGAGCGTGAGGATCGTCGCGAGCGGCCACAACTGGAAGTCGAACGACGCGATCGCGAAGACCGGCATGTACAGTGCGAAGAGCACCAGCATGCAGATTGCGAAGCTGATCGGGTTGTTCCGAATGCGCCACGACCGGAAGAACCGGAGCAGCACAGGCAGCCACGCGAGCGCGACAAGGACGGAGGCTGCAATGGGGACTTCGTGGTGATTCACTTGGGTACTACTCGGTGATTCACGTTGGGTGTGGGCGGCCCTCACGATGTTTTCACACCTTTCGGTGTGCACCGCCGTTAGCGGTGATTGTGAACGAGGCGTTGAGGTCGGTGCTGGCACGGCCGAAGCGCTTCTTGTGTCGTCGTTGGGCGACTTCAGCGACCTCGGCGATCTGTTCATCAAGGTGTGCGACCTCGATTTTGAATCGCTTCCGCGTCGCGTGTTTCCAAATGCCGAGCGCGATCCCGGCGACGATGAACACGATGATCGAAACGAGAAATGACTCCATGGGCTAGTCCTTTCTGCCCCCGTCCTTGCCCTCGTCCTCGGCGAGAAGCGCCGCCTTTTCTGCCTCCGGGATGTCCAGCGTTTTCAGAATCACCGTGTTGACGACGACCAACTTGGTGATCTGTGCTCGCTGCGCCCGCTGTTCACGCATGACGTCTCGCATGAGCCACACGACGAAGAAGGCTGGAAAGCCCCATCGTTCGATGACCATCTGCAAGAAGTCCACGGCGTGACCTACTTGCGGCGACGGCGACGGCGCTTGCCGCCACCACTGCGCATTGCGCTCGCGACGCAGCTCTCGAACTGGCGCTTCTTGAGGCCTTTGCAGGAGCGTGCGGCGCTTGCCATAGCGCGTTTGTACGGGGCGAGGTGGCCGGTACGCGGCTTCGGACGCGGACCGCAGCCGGCGCCGCTCTTGCCGCGGAACCGGACGACTTTGCCCCGACGCGTCTTGATCGTGATCGTCTTGACAGCACATCCACCGCGGCCCCTGCGGCTCTTGCGGCTGCGCTTGCGTCGACGAGCACCGAGGTTGCCGAACATGTCTCCGAGCATCTTGATCTCCTCTTATCGCTTCACGAGGGGGCGTTGGATCGGGCGCTGTGTCGGTTGTGGCACTGGACGCGGTGTGACTGCAGGACGAGTGGGGACCTGCCGAACACAACAGTTGTTGCCAGCTGCCTTGGGAGCACGACGACCGAGCATGCGGCCATCCTAGCACGATCCCAGGAGCGATCGCGCAAGCGATCGCCGCAGGAACATGAGGGATCCCAGCAGCGACCGTTTGACCCTCTCTTCGAGGCCTCGTACATTGGGACCGAGGCGCTATGGCCCAGATCAACCCGCGAACGTTCGCAGACGCGATCAAGCTCGGTGACAACATCTACGAGCTGATCCTGACGAACTGGGGAAACCGCGGACAAAAACAGGACGCCGACAACGGCTCGATTCAGTATCCGCCGGTCAAGACCAACGCCAACGGATCGATCCCCATCGAGGGACGGTTCATGGCGCCGTTGATCCCGAGCGTCTACGCCATCGCGATCTCGCCGCGTAGCGACATCGACCGTTGCATCTTGCACTTCAACTCGTTGCCGCAGACGCCGCCCAGTTTGCCGAACGTTCCGCCGTCGCCTTTGTTCGTTCCGCCGCCGTTGCCACAGGTGCCGCCCCCCGGCGGCAACGTGCCGTTCGAGTCGGGCTTCGTGAATCGCGGCGGCATCCTGGAGACGGAGTTCGTTCTCAACAAGGAATCGCCGTTGATTGGCGTCGTACCGGGGCCGTTCATCGTGCGCGCGGATCCCGCGCACTGGTACAGCGACACGTACCTGCAGCTGACAACAGGCGCGAGCTTGCCATACGGCACCGCGATGAATTCAGGAACGGTTGCACTGCCGGATACGTGGACGAACCCTGAGTTACGCTTGTTGCTTTACATGAGCAGTCTCGGGGCGCTTCCGACGGGACGACGTGCGCCGTTCCACCGTGCGTACACCTACCCGCTCAACGTGCCTCAAGGAACCATGGTCGTTCCGATTGCTGGCCGACGAAACATCTCGGTCAGCGTGCGCAACATCGGCGGTTCGGATTTCGACCTCGCGGTATCCGGGACCTTTCATCAGGTCGTGGAAGTTTCAGGTCCCGTATTCGCGTCGCACACGAACGAAGAGGTCGAGATGCTTGCAGCGACGACTGTTCCTGCAGGGGAGAGCGCCGTTTTTCAACTTTGTAACCCCGGCGTCAGTTTCATGCTCGTCAAGACGTCGGCGATCGTCATCGCAGGTGTCTCGATCAGCATCGACGCGTTCGACTAACCACTAACTACAGACGCCGTAGATGAACGGGTCTTGTGCTGGGAAACAATTGTTGTGGATCGGTGCGCACTCGGCGGCGACGGTGCAGAACTTGATGCACTTGCCGTTGAAGCACCCTGTGCCTGCTGAGCAGTCAGTATCAACAAAACAGTTTCCGCCGTAAGGCGCAGTACCCATCGTATCGCAGTACGTCCGTCCGGCATCGGGCCCGGTTGCGTGATGGTAACAAGCCTGTCCCGTCGCACAGCCGGTCTGGTTGATCGGATCGCAGCAGCCTTCACACGGCGCGTACGACTTGGGCCCGTCGGGGGGCGCGTCGATGACGACCGCAGGCGCGTCGATGTCGGCGTCATCATCGTCGCCGTGGTTGTCTCTGCAACCGCACCCGGCGAGCGTGAGCATCAGAACCATCATCATCATCTTCTTGATCTGCTTCATAACTTGTCAAGAGTATGTTGGCATGCTGTACGAAGCCCTGCAAACGGTAGGTTTCCGGGCCTGTAATACGCTGAAAATTCAATAAGTTACCCGACGCGCTGTCAACCCGACGGTAAGTTTCCGACGACGGAACGCTACAGATCGCTGAACGACAGGATCCACCAGTTGGTTGTGCCGTCGGACACGACCAACATAACGTCGTACTGATCGGGCAGCGATCCGCCGGCCCCGCCATCGATCAGGTCTCCGCCCGATGGTGCCACGGTGACTGCGCCAACGCCGATGTTTTTGATGTAGAACGCGCGGCCTTTGTTGTCGACGGCGAGCGGCAGCGTGATCGTGATGGCGCCGTTCGCGAGGATGACGGCCGCAGCGCTTTCTTCACCAGCCGTAATGGACACCGTCGTCGTGAAGGTGCCGTAGTGCAGGTACGGGTGGTTGATCAGATTGTAGCGATCGTCCCAGGTCTCTTGATCCTTCATGACTGTCCTTTCAGCCGACCGGCAACGCTTCGGAAGCGGTGACCGACATGAGACCGCCGGCAGCGACACCAACGGCGTGGAGGCCTTGTTTGGGTGCGAGCACGAGCGCGTGCTGTTGACCCGGGAACACGCGATAGGTCTGCATCGACGGCGTCGGCTGTAGATCTGTCGTGTTGAGGCTGACGAAGATCGTGACCGGACCGACGTTGTTGACAAGGACGCGCAACGGATGCGTCGCGGCCTTGGCCAGCGTTGTCGGCGTGTTGGAACCGACGGGTTGAACGTTGAAGGTCTCGAAGGTCGTATTCTGCATGGTTCACCGAACGCGTGAGCGTTAGCGGACCTCGCTGGGTGGACCGACGATGTCGAGATAGCCCTGAAGATTTACCTCGACGCGAACGAACTCGACGAGCACGCGCTCGGGTTCGATGTTCTCGTCGAGGATGACGACGGCGGGAAAGTCGAGCGTGTCGACGCCGACTTGGAAGCCCTCGCTGCGGACGATCGTGTAGGGCTCTTCGAGATCCCACGCACCCGTGTTGCGCGCAAGAAGAAGCCCGACGAGCGTCGACGACTTCGTCAGCTTCTCGTTCTTCGAGAAGTCGAGGATGTTGAGCCGCACGCGACGCTGCATCGTCGTCGGTTGGGGCTCCAATACAGTCGGCGTGCTGAAGCCTTCTGGGGTGCCCTTGGCCGTCAGCTCGATCTTGACGCGGTGGATCTCGAACGGTTTGTCGACGTTGTGGAGGAAGCAGGTGTGTTAGCGAGCCGCTGTTTATGCGGCTCCTACCGGTTTCCCGGTAGCTCAGACTATATCTTCAACCGGTGTGACCGGTTGCCACGCACTCGTGGGGCTCTACCATCTCACCGACCTGCGCCGCTGAGACTCCATGCCCTAGTCGTTGAACCTTCGACTCGTCGCCGAGTCGCTTGGCTGCTGATTGCCCATTGTACATCTCGACGCTTTTCAAGCCGTCGCGCTCGCCGTTGCCGGCCACGCTGTGGCGTTCGAGCTTTAGGGGGTTCCAGCAGTTCACGTGGTTTTTCGTCCCAAGTTACCTTGGGCGGCGTTCAGTAGTTGGACGCTTCGGGGAAGACAACACCGTTGAGATTTGGACCAACGTCCAATTCAGCAGCGATGTTGTACGGAATCCGAAAGGTGATGTCCTTTCCGGCAAATTGTAGTGGCAATCGGCCCACGTTGTCCTCCTCGCTAGTCACGGGCGCGATCGATGTTGATCGCTGTTGTGATCGAACTTAACGCAAGCGAAGACCGACGTGCGTCTGTCGAGCAAAGTTCCCTTGCGGATCGCAACATGTCGTTGCTAAGATCTCCTTATGACACGCGGTTTGCCTGCCCCGTCGTCTAGCTTCCGTGCATATCTTGCGGGCTACTTCGACGCCGAAGGTTGTATTCGTGTCGCGACGAATCACGAGCAGTTCTGGCAGGCGACTGTCGCCTTCCAGCAAGTAAAGCCGATCGTCCTCGAACGTATTCAACAGATCTACGGTGGAACATTACGTCGTAGTGGCAACAAGACGTGCTGGCAAATGCGTCGCTACGCTGTCGTTGCATGTTTCCTCAACGACGTTTTGCCTTTCCTCGGTGAGAAGCGTGATCAAGCACAGATGGTTTTGGATCGTTTCGCATCGCGGTTACCGCGCACAGTGGGCCGAGCGTTGATGCGAGATCTTGCGCGCGCGAAGAGACGTCGTCTCAAGAAAACTGATGTCCCGTTGACGAAGAAACGTCGCGGCTCGTGCAGTCACGAAGGCTGTCGTTTCGTGGCCGTTTGTCGCGGCTTGTGTGGTTGTCACTATCAACAAGCGAAGCGCGATGGTGCGTTCGTTGTCGGACCGCGAAACAAGTTGCGAACGTTCGAGTACGTACGTCAACCAAATGAAACGGACTTGAACTATTTCGCGGGGTACTTCGACGGCGACGGTAACATCGACGTCCAGAAAATCGGTCGTACGTGGCACGTACGTGTTGCGTTCGATCAAACCTTTGCAGACGGCGTCAAACGCATCTGGCAGGTCTATGGTGGATGCTTTCAGTACGTCGCCCGTACAGGGCGAGAACGTTCATCAATCATGTATCGTCTGATCGCGCGCGAGGCCGTTTTCAAATTTCTACAAGACGTTCGGCCATACGTGATCGAAAAGGCCGCAGAAGTCGATCTCATCCTGACGCGTTACCGAGCTGATCTTGAACCTCATGAAGCGGAGCAACTTCTGGATGAGCTTGAGCGTCTACGGTGGCCTTCTGGGCGAAGCCCGTACCGCAAACGGTCGCGGCACGTCTCAGCATCTCTATACGACGGTTGATCTCGCGCTTACGGTCGACCTCGGCGCGCCAGTGTGCAGCCGCAACTTGAGCCGGCGTTTCAAATTTGGACGAGACGATCTTGAGTGCCCAGTCGACCGCGCTAGCCCAGAGACCTCGCGGTCGATCGATCACCGGTCGGTACAGGATCGGTGTGGCCATCAGTGCGACGGCGATTGCGATCAACGCATCGACACCGTTCGGTGTGTCAACGTCGACGGGTGAAAGACCTTGTCGTGATGCCTTCAGCGCGACTTCCATGATCGAGATGTGCCGATCGGTCGCGTAGACAGCGGCGACAAGCGCCCTGCCGACCCGTTTGTCGACCATCGTGATCACGCGTTCATCTTCAGCGACTTACTGGGGTTGATTGGGCGCGCGTGGCCGGATACCCTACAGGCGTGTTTCTTGCTGGCCGTGGGATGGTACGACGGTTCGCACGCGGTCCTTCCGTGCGAGCGCCGACTACGGCTGTAATCGTCCATCGTGATGCCCCAGAACCGTCAGAACCATCATCGTCTACGCCAACTCTTACGGGCTCTTCACCGACGTCGACGGATCGCCTTTCTCCATGGGTACCGCTCGCGATCGGTCTGGGTGCGATCGCCTTCATCGGCTTGACTGGCGTGATCGTATACCTACTTCTCCGTAAGGACGATTCGACAAAAACGGCGCTTGGCGCGTCCGAGCCACGGTTCATGTCGGCGCCATCGCCGCAAGTGTACTTGATCAACACCGGTAACGGTCAAGCGCAAGTGGTTCGCGCGGAGCCTATATCGCCGGAGCCGCCGATCTTCGACGACAGCAACATGCTGGCGGCGATCGGCCGTCTCGAATCGGGGATCGGTGCACTCGTGAGCCACTCAGAGCGTCCTTTCGGACAATCAACGATGCGAACGTATCGGTTGCCGTGGCTCGCTGACGCAAACACACCTGCGATTCGCATCGCTACAGCAGGCGGCGTCTCTCACGAAGTCATCGTTCGCGTGGTCGCTCCGCCGGGAGCGCTCGCATCGTTTTCGTTTTCGGCGAACGAGCTGAATATCCCACAGAACGTGATTGCCGCCGGCTTGTCAACGGTGCCCGCCGGAGACACGCTGACCGTTCCAGCTGGTCAACATCAACTGATTCGGATGAATGCAAAGCAAGTCTTGTATGCCAAGGGCAACATGTCGCCTACGCTGAACCCGACGGGCCCCGTGGTCGTCTCGATCAGCGGCGTCGACAACTATGCTTCGCGCTGAGCGTTTGGGTGCGCGTGATAGGCTGAGGACATGGACCCGGCGCGGGCGCTAGTCACGTCACCGACGATTCGTCAGGACGCGCCTGCAGCGCCCGACGACTGGGCGATGGTTGTCCTGCTCAAGGGCGGCGGGATTCCGATCATCGTCACGATCACGCAGCCGTCTATCGGCGTGACGACGACGATCCCAGCGTCGGCTGTCCCGGCAGTCTATCTGGCAGCCAATCCCGCGCGGCTCGGCGCGACGATCAACAACGACTCGGCGAACCGCTTCATGTACATCAAGCTCGGCGGCGGTGTGAGCAGCGTTAGTTACTCGGTACGCCTGGGGCCGCACAGCTACTTCGAGCTGCCGTTTCCCGCGTACACGGGCGTCATCGAAGGCGTTTGGGGGCCCGGCGTTGGTGGCTTCGCGACGGTCACCGAGTTGACGTAGGATGAAGCCATGCCCGTTCAAGCTCTCATCCGCAAGCTCACCCGTGCGCAGGTTGACAAGGCCGTCACCGATTCGAAGGCCAAGCTCACGATCCAGGATGCCGGAGGTGGCGCATCGCTCGTCATCGTAACGGCATCGATGGACGGTGAAGGCAAGGATCCTGCCGCAAATCTCGCGCTGCAGAAGATCTGCGACATGGATGCTGCCATCGTGCAGAAGGAACACGAGGAAGCAACTGCGAAGCTCGCCGAGGAGCGTGCAGCGAAGCTCGCCGCGGACGCCGCCAAAGCGAACGGTTAAGCCGAACGACGCTGACGTCGCGCGGGCTTCTTCACCTTCTTCGTCTTCGCCTTCTCTCGGGCCTTCGCCGCAGCTGCGACGAGACTCGGCGGATTTTCGGGCAACGTCACGGGCGGTGCCGGCGGCACGGGCGACGCGGTGTTGTACTTCGCAAGCGCGATGATCTGTTGAACGATCACGCTGCGTGGTTCGGGCGGCTGTTCGGCGTCGAACCAACCGCAGCTCTCCCACATCGCATCGAGCGCCTGTGGATCGCCACCGACGTACTCGGTGGACATCACGAGCGTCAAGAAGTGCTGACCCGCCTTCTCGACGAACGTCGAGACGTAGGGCGCAAACTTCGAGACTGAGATGCGCCCAACGTCGAGCCCGGTCGTGACCTTCACGGCGCGCTGTACGGCGCTCTCGACCGACTCGCCGACTTCGAGCGTGCCTTCTGGGAGTACACAGAAGCCACTCTTCTTGAGCTTGCCCATGAGGACTTTGCCCTCGTGGATCATCAGCGCGGTGACGGCGACGCGAACGACGGGTTTGTCTGTTGCATCGATCTCGCCGATCTTGAATTCGTCGGACACTGGATGCGTTGGATCGACGGGCCACTTCGCGAGTGCCCACTTCTTGGCGTCCTCTCGATCGAAGAACGTTGCAAGCGGTTCTTGGCTTTCAGGTGGGGCAAAGACGGCGTGAACGCGCCGACCGCCGATGGTTAGCTCGGGCGGCTTCGAGCCGATTGTCAAGTAGACAGGCTTGCCGTCTTTACCTTGGTCGAGCACGAGAAGGGCGTCGTCTCCTAGCTCGGCACGACGCGTCGAGTACGCTTCGGCAAGCATTCGTACCGCCAGTGGGGGCAGCTTTTCCGCGACAATTCGCTCGGGTGTGTCGAGGGCGTGAGGGCTAATACGGATGATCGTCTTCACGGCGGCACGGTAACACGCACGAAGACGGGTCGATCGAGGTAGACTTGGGGGGCGATCGCTCCTGCGATCGACGAGGAGCATAGACGGATGTCGTTAACGAACGCCTACACGGTTTTGTACAACTCCGCGGACGTCGAGACCGGCACCGCTGCCAACCCGCTACGCATCGACCCGACAGGCACGACCACGCAGCCTGTGAGCGGCACGGTTACGGCGAATCAGGGCACTGCAGCTGCTGTCGCGAGTGCGTGGCCGATTCTGGTCACGGACGGCGTCGACACCGCCGAGGTCGTGAACGCCGCACCGGGCGCGGGCGCCTTCGGTCTCGTCGTTCGTGTCGCAGGTTCTATCACCACGACAATCGCGCAACCTGCCACATCGACAGTCACGAGCGTCGCGCTCTCGACCGTCGTCGCAACGGTCCTCGCATCGAACGCGAACCGCCTAGGTGCGATTCTGTGGAACAACGGCGCCCAGCAGGCATACGTCAAGCTCGGCGCCGCAGCGACGACAGCAAGCTTCACGGCGCGTCTTGCGAACCAGAGCGAGTGGGAAATCCCGTTCCCGGTCTATACCGGCATCATTACGGCGATCACGGCTGTGGGAACAGCAACGATGCTCGCCACCGAGCTGACGCCGTAGTCGCACCAGCGACTGCGATGGGATAGCGTCGGACCCGACCGATGCCGGTTACCGATCAGACACCCGACGTCATGCTCTACGACTCCAACGGGGTCGAGCTGGCTGTCGCCAACGGTGTCGCGATTCCGGTCGGTACACGCGGGCTTCTCGCAGCAGGTTCCGACGGCACGAACGCGCGGTTTATTCTCCTCGACGCGTCAGGGCGTCAGTTGGCGGTCGGTGCGGCAGCGAGCGGCGCGGCGGTCGCGGGCAACCCAGTACTTGTCGCGGGCTCCGACGGCGCAAACGCGCGTACGCTACTGACCGACGCCACCGGCAAGTTGATCATCGGTACGACGGGCGCCACGGATGTCACGTCGACCGGTAACCTGAACGCGCTCAACGTTGCGGTGCAAGTCGCGCTTGCGGGTCTCGCAGGCGCGGGCATGCAACTCTCGGCCGGTACGTTGATCGGCACGCTCGTCGCCGAGCTTTCGTTTGATGGCGGTACGACGTGGGTCTCGACGTTCTTTTTCGATCCGACGACAGATCTGACAGCATCGAGTTTGGTATTTAGTGCCGCGAACACGGCAACGGCACGATCGTTCTTCGCGTCGAGCGGCGCTTCGCACGTTCGCGTGCGTGTGTCGGCGTTCACATCAGGCACGGCGTCGTGTCAGCTTCGTGCGTCGGCGGTTGAAAACTCGACGCTCACAACACTCGATTCAACGAACATCAAAGGCACACAGTTCGGTACGGTCACAACCGCGGCGACGACCAACGTGCCGATCCGTGCATCGACGTACAACGAGCCTGCCGCGAACGCGCAACGTTCGATTTCGTCGGCGAATGCAAATGATACAGCCGCCGGTACCGGTGCACGCCAGGTTCGGATCACGTACTACACCGCGACGTTCACAGGTCCGTTCACGGAAGATGTCACGCTCAACGGCGTCGCGGCGGTCAACACCGTCGCAACGAACATCTGCTACATCGAGTCGATCAAGGTCATCTCCGTCGGCTCGGGCGGTCAGAACGCGGGTATCTTGACGCTGTTCAACGCGACGGCAGGCGGTGGCGGTACGCTCGCGACAGTCAACGCAGGTGACAACCAAACACTGTGGGCGCAGCACTATGTCGCGACGGGTAAACAATGTAGCGTCTCGATCATCTCGGGCCACAACAGCAACGCGTCCAACGGTACGATCGTGACATTGCGCAGTAAGTCGCTTGGTGGTACGGCCCCAGACATTCAGATCAGCGACTTCATCCGCGTCGGCGGTAGGGGCGGAATTCAAGCATCACGGCCTCGCACCGTTCCGCTGATCGTGACAGGTCCGGCACGTCTACTCCTCTACGGCGCGCCTGAAGGCACACCGAGCATCACCACCCGTGCGAGCTTCGACTACTACGATCAGTAATCTATGGCCCTCTTCGATACCGCTCTCACGATCCTCGACGGCTCCTGGTCCTTGGCCATGGGGCAGGTCGGTAACGGTGTTGCCGTCACAGGACGTGTGCAAGGCTACACCGCGACGAGCGCAACCACCGGCAAGGTGATCCGCGCGACGACGTACGCGCCACAGGGTGCGAACGCGCAGCGCAGCGTCAATTCGACGAACGCGAACGACACAGCGGCCGGTACGGGTGCCCGCACCGTCACGATCAATTATCTCGACACGAACTTCGTGCTCAAGAGTGAGGTCGTTGCACTCAACGGTTTGACGGCGGTCGCGACGGTCGCGACCGACATTGCATTCATCGAGTCGATCGTCGTCGACACAGTCGGCTCGGCGGGCGGTAACGTCGGCACGATCCAGCTGTGGACCGCGAACAACGGCACAGGCGCGATCTGGGGATCGATCGCTGCAAGCGACAACCAAACGTTTTGGGCGCACCACTACGTTCCTGCAGGCGTGACGTGCTATCTGCTCGGCATCGTCGCGGGGGCGACGGTTGTCGCAGGACAGACCAACCTGAACCGGTCGGGAAATCCGTTGGCGACGAACTTACCGCAGCTGCAGATCGGCCCGACGATCGTCCACGCGGCAGCAAACTCGTTCAAGAACGAACTTAAGATCCCTCTTGCTGTTCCGGGCCCTGACTTTGTATGGCTCGTCGAACGACCTGTCGCAGCAACGGCCTCGACAGCGGTCGCCGGTTTCGAGTACATGCAGTTCTAACTCAAGAGGAGAAACCACTATGGCTGTGACCCCGCTGACCAATCGTCCTGTCCCGCCCAACAGCAACATCAACCGCGCAATGTTCACGTGGGTGACATCGAACGCAGCACAAGATCCGCTCGACACCGATACCGATCAGCAGAACCTGCTCAACTTCTGCGGCACCGTCGGCTGCAACGTCATCTTCCTCGACATCTGGCTCTACCTCGGCGGTAGCAACTGGACGAACACAAAGCGTGACCGTATGCGCCAGTTCGTAGACCGCGCGAAGCGTTCAGGCATCAAGGTCTACGCGCTGTGCGGCTCGCCGGACTGGGGCACCAACCAGTCGTGGGTGACCAAAAACATCCTGAACGCGATCATGGCGTTCAACGCACAGTCGCAGGACATCTCAGGTTGCTTCGACGGCGTCATCTACGATGTCGAGTACTGGAGCGACGAAGTCACGTACCCGCCCGCGACGAACCTGCCGGGTCTGTGCGATCTGATCAAGGCGACGAAGCAGATGACGAACCTCGAAGTCGGCTGCTTCGCGGCGTTCTATTTGAAGGACAACACCGGCACGCGCCCGAGCATCTCGTACAACGGCAAGAGCGCGCAGGACGGCGAGCATCTGATGGACGTGTGTGACTTCGTTGCTGTCGGCTCCTACCGCAACCACGCCGCCGACAACGGCACCGACGGCCCCGGTCAAATCTCGCTGTTCCAGCCTTGGTACGACTACGCGAGCCAGCAGGGCAAGAACTTCGGGCTCTATGCAGGCTCGGAGACCATCAGTGTCACGCCCGCATACGTGACGTACTTCGGCATGAGCAAGGCCACAATGGAAGCACAGCACTCGCTGATCTCAAACCAGTTTCGCGTGACCGCGAACGCGAGCTTCCTGGGGCAGTCTGTGCACAGCTACGACGGCTGGAAGGCGATGTCCTAGATCCTGATCTCAATCTCGCGCATCTCGCAGACGCCGACGATCTCCTGCCCGTCGATCTTCACCGTCATGGTGTTTTCGTCGAGGCTCGACCATTCATTGAACCAGACCTGGCCCACGATGATCCCGAACTTGATCTGCGCCGTCTGGTAGATGAGGCCACGGGTCTTCGCGATCTGCGCCTGCGTCTGTCCCGTGAGCCACTTCTCGTGGAGGTTCTTCGGGTTCTTCTTGAGGAAGTCGTCGACCTCGTTGATCACCTTCGCCATGAGCGCAGTCGGGCCGTTCATCTTGCCGCCCATCTTCGCCTTGGCGTCCTTGAGCGACGGCAGCGTCGAGTAGCCCTTGAGCTTCACCTCCAGCTCCTTGCCGACGATGAAGTCCTTGCTCTCGGCCTGGACCATCTTCGGCGCGAAGCCGTTGTACGTGAAGCCGTTGTCCTTGAGCCACGTCGCGCCGTCTTCACCGTAGAGATCGGCAAAGCTCTTGGTCTTCGCGTCCGGGAACAGCTCGCCCTGGTAGGCCTTGTAGACCTTCTGCGCGGCGCGAGCCCGCGTCAGCTCATATTCCAGCTCGATGATGTCTTTCGCGGAGACCGCCTTGACCATCTTGCGGTTGATGATCGGCAGCGGCTTCACATCGATGACGACGGTTCCGTGTCCGTCATCGGACATCGCAACACCCGCCTTGTGAAGCGTGTCCCACACCGTCTTCGACATTCGAACCGGTAGCTTGTCGACGTTCACGAGGCCGTGGCTCACGATCGCGTAGTTGCGCCAGATGTGCGTCTGGAAGCTCGTCGGGATCTTGTACTTGGCGTGATCCGGACGCGACGACAGATCGACCTTGCCGGTCTTCCTGACGCGCACGCTGATGTTCGGGCTGTTCTCGTTGAACACGAGGCCTGAGATCGCATAGCCGTCCGGCGCTTCGTCGGCCACGAACTTGAGTGCGTCGCGCTTGGCTGCGAGAACGCCGTCCAGTTCAGACTGTAGCTCCTTGAGACGCTTGGCGGACTTCTCGCCGGCCATCTGTTGACGGATGACCTCGACGGCGAGCTGTTCGTCGGCGGTCAGGTTTTCGTCGGCGTCGACGCGTCCGCGGCTGATCCGCGAGTACTTGAAGTCGGGGTGATCGAGGAGCAACCGCGTGTTATCGTCTTCAGAAAGCACGCGGAGTAGATCGAGCACCGTGAACGCATCGTCGGTTGGGACTTTCTTGGGGTCGCGGCCCTTCGTGTAGCGCTTGGTCTCGTCGACGGCGGCGAGTTTCGCGGCGTCCATGAATTCGGAGTACTTCTGCTTGCCGAAGCACACGCTGAATTGATCGATGAATGCGACGTCGCCGAGTGCCTTCAGGATCGGGTAGACGATGTCCGGCTTCATGCGAACGGCGAAGAGTGACATCGCCGCGTGCGCGGGGCTGATCGCGCAACGCGCCTTGCCGGATGCCTCCCTCTCGGCGCGGTCTGCCAGGAGTCCTGTGTTGCCGACGGCGGTCGGCGACAAGTAGTAGATAGCTTCGGTGAATTCGGGGACGGACGTTTTGCCGGTCGACGCGTCATAGGTGACGAGATCGTCGTCGCACGTGATCGTCCACGCGAAGCCGCCGATCGGGTCGCCGCCGACAGCGACCTCGACGCGCTTGCCCGCCATCGGCCGCTTCTGCATCGAAGCCTCGAACGTGACCTCGTACTTGTCGAAGGCATCGGCGTGAATGTGCGTTCCGCCGGCCTTCTCGGCCATCGCGGCGAGCAGCGGTCGGTCGGCGTAGTAGCCGTACTCGACGAACGTTGACGAAGCCAGAACGCCGGCCGTCTTCTCGACGACCTTCAGGATGTCGGCGCGCGGCCACTGGTTGTCGCAGCCGTCGCTCATGAAGAAGAGCGAGAACGGGTTCTTGTTCTTCTTGGCGACGCGGCCGACGAGCTTCTCGACCTCGACGAGCGGCTCCTTGAAGCCGGTCAGGCCAATCGGGCGCAGCCAGCGGTCGACGGCCTTGTTGACGTCGTTGAGATCGGCGAGCGTCGCGACAGGTTCGGCCTCGAACAGAGCGCCAGTCTCGCCCTTGCCCGAGAACCAGATCATCGAGAGCGTGTCGCCGTCCTTGAGCAGTTTCGGCAGCTTCTTCTTGAGCTGTTCGCGGATGCGCGGCAGATCGCTGGTCATGCTGCCCGAGCAGTCGATGACGGCGATGTGATTGGTCGGCGTTTCGGCAGCCTTGGTTGATTGTCCCGGACTGATCGTCTGCTCGATCAGGTAGAGGCCCTTGTCGATCTCGAACGAAACGGCGTCGATCTTCTTCCCCATGCTCTCGTGCTCCTTCTGAAACGGTCGGTTGAACGCGATCAACGCTACAGGAGCTGTCTGACAACGGAGATTTTCCCAAATCAAATCGAGGCGTTACGTACGGTGCAGACCAACCCCTAACTCATCGATCGCGGTGTCAGCCGTAACACGACCGCCAAGTCGAGAGCAAGATGCCGTGCGCGACTGGATCGCTCCAGCGATCGACAACTCGGGTAACCTAGAGACATCTCGCCGCTCACGTGCCCAGGTCCGACGTGTCCGTTCTGTCGCGGCGACGCATGCAACACGTGCCCGATTGGAACGACGTTAGTTACACCGTGTGGCCATGATGTTGGTCAGCGCCATGCGGCGCGGTCGGCGATAGACGAGGTCGAGAAGACGATCGTTGACGACATCGAGCCACCGGAGAGTCGCGTACCTACCAAGCCTCTGCCGAGACAGCTTCTGGCAGCGCGCGTGATTTGTGAATTTTCGAGTGCGGACGGTGAAGACATCGCAGCGTTTTTCGAAATGCTGGCGAAGATCATCCGTACCAAGAAGAAGATCACGGTGATCTGTGAGTGATCTGTGTATATGGACGCTACGCTTACGCGTGCGCTGCGGCGCCGTCACGCAGTTGCTCGAACGTCAGGCCGTAGCGACGTGCGATCTTGCCGATCATGTCGTCGCTGATAGTCTCCTCGTTGAGGAGGGCGACATCGCCGCCGACCTGTGAGAGTGCGACGGTCAACGTCAGGCCGCGAGCGACGAGGAAGGCGTTGAGCGCCTTGGTGGAAGTTGGGCGCTGGGTGGTCATAGGCTCAACGTAACACAGGTGCGCGGTGTCAGCTGGCGATCTCCGGCCAACGCCAATGATGTACCTGCGTCGGATCTTCGGGGATCACGAGCGCATCGCGCGGTCCGCCAAGGTGTGCGACGATCTGGCCGAGCTTTTTTAGATCCTGCGCGACGTTCACGAACGTGCGCCGTGACGCAACGAGATGCCAGATGTAGCCGCTAGGGCGTCGCATCCGGCTCAGTGAGATCTTCCAGCCGTGTGCGGAGCACGTCGCGCCTACACCAAATCCGACGTCGAGACCTTGACGGGCTGCGGTTCGGATTTGGGCCATCTGGGCGTCGGCTGTGGGCGCGCGGAGAGCGTCTTCGATGACGGCGCGCGCTTCGGGCGTCGGTGTCGGATCTTCGATCGTGTTCGTGAAGGCGTCGCGCTTCAAAGCGTCGATGGTTTGGCGCCAGGACATGGTCACAAGGTACATCGAAAGACAAGGATCTTCTCCTCGCGGCGCGGACCACGACCGAAACTTCGTAGCGGCCATGTCAACATCCGCTCAATGCGACCGCCTAGCACCTCAGCAATCCGCACAGCGTCAGTTGGAAGATCATGTTCGCCTACGGCAGCCACGTTGAGCACAAGTCGCGGTGCAGCCGCGAGCGCGCGTGCAATCAGCGTCGTCAAAAAGCCGTCGCGCCAGCTCTCGTACGTTTCCGTACCAGGCTCGTTGCTGTAGTCCTCGATGTTGAAGTACGGCGGGCTCGTGAAAATCAAATCCGCCGAGGGCCAATCGTCGTCGAGGACGGACGCGAGCGTTTGCGTGACGCGTTCGTCGACCTTCAACTGTTGCGCTAGCTGTTGGTTGCCGCGGACGGAGTCGGGGTTGATGTCACGTCCGATGTAACACACGTTCTTCGTGCTTGCTATTGCACCAAGCAAGCGACCACCGTAACCAGAACACGGATCGAGAACAGTTCCATGTTCTGGTGCATATTCATCGACGATCCAACGCGCGAGTGCAGGCGGGAAGTTGCGCGGTGAACGCACCAACGCTTGAAGCGCGCGTACGACGCTAGCTGGTGTAGTGGGATCGCCGCGACGTTGTTGGTACTGAATGGCGCGCGTCAGCGTGGCATCATCGTTGAACGCTTCAATCAGAGATAGTTGCCCGCGGTGCCGCGCCGCGAATCGGTGTGGATGCGCCTGAAGACAGGTTGCCTGACCGCCGCTTCCAACGCTGGTAACGATGTCGTGCTCGACGACAAGCTTGGCATTGCGCACACGCGCGATAGGATCTTCTTCGACGTCGAGAACTGTTTGCCATGGGAAGCCTTGCCTACGCAGTGCCTGAAGAACACCCGCGGTTGAACCGTCGACGGCGACATCTTGATATGCACGGTTGGTGACGACCCGCCAGACCGTACGTGCATTGACGTTCAACGCGCGTGCGAGCTTGTCTATGGATTCACGTTTGGGTTCAGCAGCGTTTTTACGCATCGCCGTGAAGACTTCACAAATGGCTGCCGCTTGTGCATCGGTGAATTTCGCGAGTGGGATCCGTTCACCGCGTGCGTAGTTCATTCGTCCGGCTTCTATGGCGTCGTGGACGTTGTCGCGTTGCGTACCGAGTTTGAGATGATCGGGACGACAGCACGTCGGCTGATGGCAGGTATGCCGCACGACGGCACCTTCGGGGATTGCGCCGTAAGTAAGCTCGTAGGCCATACGATGTGCCGAGCCGTGACTCGTCGAGCCGTATCCGAAGGTGTGTTTGCCGCCTCTCCACGGCCAACAACCGTTCGCGTCACTACGATCGACGTTTCGCCAGAAGCGTGAGGCGATCGTTCGCACTTCAAGATGTGTTGGCTCGACGCAGAGCGTGTTGCCACACGTGCGATCGACGAAGCGCTCGGTGGTGTTGTGGGTCAGATACCATGCGACAAGTTGCGCAGAGATGTCGCGTCGACCTTCGAAGACAGCACGCTCGTCGGCGAGAAGATGAAACCGCGCATGGCCGTTTGACTGTCCGCCACGCCACACACAACATCCATCAACTTGCTCGGTAAGTGCCCAAAAACGCGTGGACAAACTTGTCATCGAGAAAGTTTTGTCACGTTTTCACGTTAGCTGTCAATCTTTCACGCTAACTTCTTCATGTACGCGACTGATCGACGTGAAAATTTGACTACATAACCAAAACGGCTACCAAGGTTTCCCTTGGTAGCCGTATTACGCGTTAAATAACGCGTAGTTGCTCACACCACGGTTCTTTTGATTAGACCGTATTTGTAGAGCTTGACGTCCGCGAAGTTCAGTGCCGTAGCACCATCCGATGCAGCTTGCGCGATGCGCACCGGTGCCTCGGGCTGAAAGATGCCTTTGTAGCCGAGGTTCTCGCGCTCGTGCACGGGGAGCACGAGCGCGACGCGGTCGCGCGGCGACGGCACGCCGTTCTGCGCCAGCTCGAACGCCGTGTTCGTCGAGAACACGTTGTAGCCGTGTCCCTGCGGGTAGTCCTGGAGGACGCCCTGCGTGTAGAACTTGGCGTTGTACTCGTACTGGAAGAACGTCACACGATCCATCTGGAACAGCGTCACGAGCATCGGCGGATCCGACAGCGCGAACGGCGCGATCGGGGCGCCCGCGCCCGGGATCACCGTCGAGAAGTCGTCCTTCAGCGTCGGGCGATCCGGTGCGGTGTCCGGCGCGCGCATCACGCGCACGACCTCGATGCCCCATCCATAGACGAGCATCTCCCAGTCCTTGGGCAGACCGGAGTCGCCGTTGCGCGGGATGTTGGTGTCGACGCGCGTCTGCACGCGCTGGCCGCCGGGGATCGGCTGGCTGCGGCCCGACGAGTAGGCCTCCAGCGGCGTGGTGAGCCCGTTCTGGAACTGGACCGAGCCGTACAGCTTGTCGTCGATCCAGTCCGCGAGGGCGATGGTGCTGCCGTCGGGCAGCGTGAGGGTGGTGGTTGATGGCGCTACGCCAACTGCTCCGGCCATGGTCTTGTATCCTTGTTGTCGAGGGAGGAGCGGCTCAACGCCGCCTGATGACCCCGAAGCAACATGCTTCGGGCGTCGTGATCGCCGACCAGCGATCGCCCAAACGACCCAGTCGTTGTTGCGACTGGATCGCTTGAACAGCGTTGGTCGCTAGTTGTTGCCGCCGAACAGGGTCGCGCCGAAGTGCGCGCCCATGGCTGACAGGCTCGGGCCGCCCAGGATCTTGGTCTGGTTCGCGCCCGCGTTGTCGCTCATACCGTAGTCGCCGGCACCGACGAGCGTCGGCGGACCGACCAGCTCGACCGGGCGACCGAAGCCCTGCCCCGGCTGGATCACCGCGGTCGGGTCGATCACGACACCGCCCATGCCGCCACCGTGGATCGAGCCCGGAACCGGGAAGGCCGGATCGATCGTCACAGCACCGAAGCCGTTGTTCGCCATCGCTGGGAGGTTGGCCGGGACGACGTAGCCTGGCTCGATCGTCGGGATGCCGAAGCCGCGACCGAACGCGGCCGGCGTCGGCGTCGGCGCCGTACCCGTCGGGCTCGCCGCCGCCTGCTGCGCCTGCTTGTCGAGCGAGTTCTCCAGCTGACGTAGGCCGTTCGTCACGAGCGCGGTCGCGGCTGCAGCCCAGCCCATGCGACGCGTGCTCGGGAACGCCATCATCACGCCGCCTGCGATACCGCCGGCCGCGAGGCCGAGCAGCTCGGAGAACTTGTGGATGGACTTCGTCGGATTATTCGTCATCTTGCGCGCGATCATCGCGACGCCGGTTCCGACACCACCACCGATGACGGCACCCCACATGGAGTCGCCGCCCGCAGGTTGTCCGAATTCATCGAGGCCGAACATGTCGACCTCGCCGACGTCGGAGAAGCCGTCGGTGTCACCCAGATTGCCGTTGTTCTTCATGATGCTTTCGACCTCTCTTGTCGGTTGTGCTCAGCGCCGCGTCGGGCAGCGCGAAGACCCTTCTTGGAATTCCCAGCCGGTTCGACTCTTCTTGCCGTTCTTGGTCCGTGAACCGACGCCGACGTAGCAGAGCTGCATCTCGCATCCGGTTCGCGGGTTCTTGACGGTCTTGCAGAAGCCGACGACGGGGGCGTCACCGAGCGCTTTGGACACTCGCTTGGACTTGGACTTCTTGGGCGGCGCCACAGGAGCGCCGTCGATGGTGAAGACGCTGGGCATCAGCGACCCCCTCGGCGGGTGTGGACCATGTGCGCCTGGTGCGGCCACACCGCTTCGGGGTGTGGCCATCGCCGCATCACCATCGGTGCGCGCGACGCGAGCGCCGGATCGACCTGGCGTTGAGCGTCGCGCACCGGAATCGATGCAACGGCGTTCGTCGCCGCGATCGCGTTTGGTGCAAAGCGACTCGCGATTGACGCCTGGAAGTTCCGACGACCCCAAACGTTGTCGTCGTAGTTGAGCTTCCGGTACGTGAATGCGTAGTCGAGGAACGGTTGTTGAGGGACATGCCCGGGTGGTGGGACCTTCGGTAGCACTTCCTGCATCTGGCCGAGGCCACTCGTCGGGCCGACTGTCATCGAGGTAGGCTGTGCGGGCGAAGCTGCACCGTTCGCTGGTGTGATGGCCGGTGCCGCGCCGTTCGTCGGTGTGATGGCCGGTTCACCATTGGGTCCGCTGTTGCAGACCATGACGGCGCGCGAGCCGATCTGGATCTTCACCGGGCCACCGCGCATGAGCTGCTGTGCGGCCTGGATGATGATGCCGACGATACCGCCGCTCGGCGGCGTGTTCGCGTCGACGCGAATCTTCTCCGTGCCGGCACATACGACACCGGTCTGGCCGCGGGCGAACAGCTGTGCGAGCTTGCCCGCGGCGTACGCGACGTCCTCGGACGATGGATACGGCGATACCGCCGGACCACGACCGCGAACGGACGTAACGAACGGATCGACGGTGTGCGTTGCCATGTCCACGGGCGAGAGCTGACGGATCCACATCGGCTGGATCACGCTCGTCGACGTAATGGCGTCGGGGCGCCAATGCATCGAGACGTGCTCACTGCGCGTCCACGGGACCATCATGCGAATACCGTAGTCGATCGCTCGCGCGACTGCAATATAAAGGACTGCGATTTCGCTGAGTTAGCCTGTTGATCCCTGATCATCACTGAGCATCCCTGATCACGTTGGTGACTTGATCGCGTCCGCGACTCCACGTACGTTGTGCTGAAGAGATGGCGAAGCGTCGACGTCAACGCGCGCTGGGGGACGTCGTGATCCCTCAGACGATCGAACGGCCGCTGACGCCGCGGGAACTAGCGAGCTTCTTGAAAGTGAGTTCGGCGACGATTCGTCGACGCCTTCATGAACTGCCGCATTTCCGAATCGGAAATCGTGTTCGCTTCATGCCAAGCGAAGTACTCGCACACGTCACCAAACGAAAGCCGTCGGGAGATACCTAATGCTCGCCGTCTCGTGTTTGGGTGCCTGCCCGTCGAGTGACCCGAACGCGCTCGTGCAGAAGCTGACGAGTATTTCAGTCGGTCCGATTCAACCCATCGACGAAGCGACGGCCAAAGGCATCGCCGACGAGCTAGTCTCGACAGTTCGCTGTAACGCCGAGGATGCAGCTCGCAAGGTTCTCGTTCCTGCTGTTGTCGTCGCAGGCATCGCGGCGATCGGGGCTGGCATCGCCGCACTGACAATCTTTCGACGTTCGTCAGAGGCGTTGGCGGGCGCGAAGCGTGGACCGTACAAACGGCCGACGCGGGAGCGGGAGCCCGTCTACTTTGTTGATCCAGCCACAGGCGACGTAATCGAACTTGATCAGTCGACCGTCGAGTACAAGAAACTGCGTGGTCGTGCGCTCGGTGCGCGTTACCGCGTGACGGTGCGCTACCCGAAGTTCCCGACGCCGACGAGCCTCTGTGTCGAAGCGGCCAACAAGACCGATGCAGCGGATCTGGTTCGCGGCGGTGTAAAGAAGGCGCGCGTCGTTCGTGTCGTTCGCGGTTGCTAACCCTCGGAGGAAGTTATGCTGGCTGCAACACACAGCGAACTGGGTCAGTTCAACCAAACCATCACCGTTCCACCCGAGGTCGCGACCGCCGTCGACAAGCTAACGACGGCAGCTGAGAAGCTTGCGACCATCGCGTCCGATTTCAAGATCAAGATCGAGCACGACGTAGTGCTCCCTCCGACGACGGACATCATCGGGCGAGTGCTGCCACCGCTGATCCTGACGGCGATGTTCATGACGGGGACCGTCTTCCTCACGAAGAAGTTCCTTGAAGGCTCTCCGCGCACGCCCGCACACGCCAGGAGGGGTGGCTTCGCGCGAGCGCGGACGCGTCGTCGATCGTTGGGTGGGCCGATTGCGCTCGACTGGCGTGAGAAGGGTCCGCCGGGTCGCAAGCGTATCGGCGCCGCGTGGCGTGGACCGCGTCTCGAAGCGAGGCTCGGTGCCTGTACGCTTCGCGTCACGTCGTTCACGCCGGAGGAGATGGAAGACTTTCGGCAACGTGGTGTGATCGATCCGGTCATCGGCGGCAAACACTTCTGGAGCGTCATCCACCGCGACGGCGTCCGTCGTGGCGGCCTCAACAACGGGCTCGTCAACAGCGTTGCGACGGGTCAGAACCGCGCTGTCGAGGCCGCGCTCGCATATAAGGATTCTGCTGGTCGTCCGATTTGCGGACGTGGTCAGCAGGTCAACGACTAGCGTTGATCTGCGATCGCGATGATGCGATCGATGATGCCTTCGAGATCTTCTACGGTCGTGAGCAAGTCGAGGTAGTCATCGCCGTCGATCTCAGCGCTAGTTGCGTCGGCGAGTTCGACGGCACGGTTCAGCTCACGCAGGACGCCGCGCAAATTTCGAAACGAGAAGTCGTTGTTGATCAGGCGATGACACGGGCTCCGCTGGTTCTCGTACCAGTCCTCGCAGATGTCGACGGCGTTCGCGAGATCGCCATCCCAGACGTGAACGAACGCACCCGTCTTGGTGTTCTTGTAGACGAGGTAGCCGTTGTCGTCTTGAAAGTAGTGAATCGGCACGATTCACCGTCGACGACGCACCCGATGCTTGCGACGTCCGGTGAAGGTACGCTTGCCTCGACGCGTGATCTTGCCGGTGTCGTCGCAGATTTCCACAGCGCGGATCGTCGCGCCTGGCCATTTCTTCTTGAAGTCGCGTGCAGCTTGCTTCTTCGTGAAGACCACGTTGCGCGTTGTCTTCAGCGAGCGAACTTCGAACGAGACCTCGTAGCCGATGGAGCAGCTCACGTGATGAACGTATCACGGTCGCGGGTACGATCACCATAGCGTCGAGGTTATTGCGACCAATCAGCGTGCATGTTACAACCAATCAGACGTGAGTGACATCTCCAAAATCTGCACGAAGTGCAACCTACCCGGCGAGTTCTATCCACGCGGCCGGAAACGCTGGTGCAAGGAATGCTGCAAGGCGTACTTCCGCGATTGGTACAGGAAGAACCCGAAGAAGGTGAAGGCGATCGCGAAGCGAAAGTGGGCAAAGCCTGGACATCGAGAAAAGGTTTCGAAATACCGAAAGCAATATCGAAAGCGTGGTGGACTTGTTCACGAACGCGAAAAGATCAACCAGCGTGCGTACAAGTACATGCGCAACTATGGCATCACGCAAACCGACTACGATCAGTTGTACGTCGCTCACGATGGACGTTGCGCGATCTGTCGACAGATCGAGACGCGAATTAAAAACAGTCGCGTGAAATGGATCGCAGTCGATCACGACCACAAGACCAATGAGGTCCGTGGACTTCTATGCCATCAATGCAACGTCGGCATCGGTAGCTTCAAGGATGACGTTGAACTTCTTGAAGCTGCCGTGCGCTACCTTCGCGGCACACAACGTTTCAAGTCGTGACTCTTGCTACTCAAGCAACAAAATCCATGTGCTTGGCCGAGGGTACTTCTCGTCCAAACATGTTTCCTGGAAGGGTTGTATCCAAGGGCACCCAACGCTTCGGATTGGTCTTCGGGAGGCCCGCGAGCCCGAAGATGTGTGCCCAGTCACTAGATTTCGTCGGCGCGGTGATGCGAAACTTTGCAGGGATGCCGTTGAGTGAGAGAAGCGTCGTCGTGACGACCGTGTGGCCATCGCAGTCTTCGCCACCGAATTCGACGGTGCGGTGCGGTGCCTGGAAGAGGTCGACGCCTTCAACGTCACCTCCTGGCATCTTCACGGGCGCGACGTCGCCGGTGTAGCGGATGTTGTTCTTGGTCCAGTTGTAGACCGCCTCGGACTCGCAAAGTCCGTCGCGCGCGGGACAACCCGCACCCTTCACACGGAATCGCCGCTTGCCGACGGTGACGTCACGTGTTCCGTAGCCCGTGATCGCGAGCGCAAGTTCGCGCATCTGTGGGTTGGTGACGCCCTTCCACACGAGATCCTGGAGAATGCCGACGCGTTGCTGGATCGGCATCTCTGGATCGTAGTGGTGGGTGAGCGTCATGCCGCCCTTGCTGACGCGTGTCTGGACGCGACCGAGCGTGTCTCGCAGTGTAGCCGTACGACGGCGCGCGGCAATTCCATACGCGATTGCACCACCAAGCACGGCGACACCGCCTGCGATGATGGCAGCGATGGCGATCTTTTCACTGGAAGTCGTAGTCAACCCGTCGGTTGCACCGAGGGAGCTGCGGACGCGATGTCGTCGCGCGAGCGCGCGGCCGGCCTGAGCACCGACGGTGAAAGCGCGCCCGAGTACCGCTTCGGTCATACGTTCAACCTAACATGACCTCAGGGTTTCTGGGTAGCTTCGCGGCGATCGCTGCTGCGATCGGGCATTTGACAACGTGCGTACCCGGCGAGTAGCTTGAAAGTGTCAAGATCGCGCGCGCGATCGACTTGGAGCCAACATGCTTTACGCGCAGCTGAACGGTCGTGATGCGCGCCCAGTCGAGGACTCGACTGTGGCCGATCTGCAGAATCTCGCTTGCGAGATCGGACCTGCTGTCGAGGGCGTTCATGCGCCACGCTCGACGCCGCAGGCGATGGGTGCCTTCGTGACGTCCGCCGCGCAAGGGATCTGTGGCGGTCGACCCGCAGAGCAGCACACGCCGACCACAACGGCGAACGCACATCTCGCGCAGGCGGCTTTCGGACCGTCGTTCCAGACGACATCGTCGTCTTCGACGGATCCACGGTTCGCGGCGTTCCAGACATCGAACACGTTCCAGCCGGCAGGCGCGGACCAGCAGTTCCCACCGAGCCAGCCATTCCCGACGACATCAACACAGCAGTTTCCGCCGTCGACGCAGTTTCCGACGACGCCATCGAGTACTGGCACACCGCAGACATACACCAACCTGCCGGTCGGATCAGTTCAAGCGTTCAGTGCCAAGACGGGGTTGTGGCGTGTTGGCATTCCCGTTGGTACGACGTTGCCGCCGCAAACCGGTTTGCGCGATTTTTTCGGTTTAGGTGCATCCCCAACCATTTCTGAAATTCCATCCGCGGCAACGCCTTCAGCAAGCGCCACAACGATCACGGAGGGTAACTTCGAAGAGAAGACGGGCACGCAGCCGATCTTCAAGAAGCCGCTCTTCTGGGTCGCGATCGCGGGCGGCGTGATCATCCTTGGTGGCGGCGCGGCGCTGCTCATGCGTCGTCGTGCACCTGTCGTGGCGAAGGCGGCGTACTACTAGGTACGTGCGTGCTCCACTACAACCAAGGTGACTTGCTCGGTGACGCCGCCGCGATTCCGACGGGTGTCACGGCGGGCGTAAAGGCGCTGCAGGAGCAGCTCCGCCGTTTTGCATTCGAGCGTGGGAAGCTCGAATGCGATCCTGCGCGCTACGACGGGACGATGACGTTGAGCACGATCATCGCGATCGCGCATACGGGAAAGTTCGTAGGGACGCAGATCCATCCTGTCGTCGGCGCTGCTGTCGACGTCGTTGGACTGATCAAAAAACCGATCAGCGTCATCCCGTACGGCGAGGAAGTGATCAACGTCGTCCTCTCGCCGTGGATCATCGATACGGTCTACAGCGCGCTGCTCGGCATCATTCGGTTGATTCCAGGCGGTGGCGGTGTTGCGAGCAGCATCGACAACGCGATGAAGGCCGTGAAGAGCGCGTTGAGCGTTGCAGCAGCTCCGATCGCAACACTGCTTGCCGTCATCCCGCCGCCTGCGCCGTCGTCAGGGTTGGGATCTGCTGAGGCGGTTCTCGCGTCGGATTGGCGTCCGCCCCGTTTCTACGACCCCAAGATCGACGGTCCGCTCTATGGGCTTGGTGGAAACGGTGAAATTGGCCTCGGCGGTTGTGCGACCAATGCAGCACCAGAAGTCGGAACGTGTAGCGCGGACGGAAACTTCATTTGGGCGGCGTCGCCCGGCGTGCCGGGCCACTGGGAGCGACTTCGTTCGGGGCAGTGGTGTAAGAAGGTCGATCGAACGATCAAGTATCCGTTGATGACGGCGCAGCTGACGACGTGTCCGTCGCCAGCCGGTTGCCAGCCCGTGCTGCCACCACCTTCGCCAGGGATCATGGCGCGTGAGGCAGTACGCGACCACCGTGAGTGGCCCAAGGGTAAGGAGATCGTGTCGGCGGACTGGGGCGCGTCACGGTCGTACTCCGGTAAGGCTCCGCGCGCGAATCTCGCGGCACGCGATCTCGCTGAGTGGGAGAAACACAAAAACGAAGGTGATTCGCTCGACCTGAGTGTTCGGCGTGGCGCGATTGCGTTCCTCGTTTTCAAGGGCAACGACGGCTCGCGTATGGGCGCGTTCTGGAACGATCAGACCGAGCTGCTCGTGATCAAGCGCGTCCCCGATCCAGACGAATCGCGGTACCCGTGGGACTACGTTGCCGATGCTGTTGCAGCTGCTGCGCGAACGGTCATCGACGCTGCGTCGGACGCGTGGAATTGGATCGAAGACAACATCGGGGAGATCTACTCCACCATCAAGGAGTTCGGCTGCGCACTGATCAACAACGATGTCGTCGTCGCGATCGCGGCTGCTGGAACCGGTCTCGTCGCAACACCGGCGACGTCAGCCGCCGTCGTATCGGCAGCGGCACAGGGTCGCGCGGCTTGCGCGGCGCTCGACGTCGCCGAGCTGGTGTATGCGATCTTGAAGTTCCTCGCGATGGACTTCCCCAAGCCGGCGCCGCTGTCGCCCGGCGCGGGTTCGTCGACACCAGTTACGGGAATTCCGAATCACCTCCTACAGCTGCGTGCGTCGATCCTCGCGAACATCTCCGCGAACATGATCACGATGGCGACTGCTGCCAACGACGTGACGGGTTGTCCGGGGAAGACGCCCGTTGGCGGCCAGGTGCTCCTGCCGTTGACGCCACCAGTTGTCCCGCTTGCTACGACGCCGATCTATCCGAGGGGGTCGATTGCCGCATTCGATCCGAAGATCCAGCGTTTTCGAATCGCGAAACGAGTTCATACAAGGCTCGGCGCTTTTGAGCAAAGCGCACCCTTTGAAGTCGTCCAGCAAACTGCGGCGACGTTACCATCGAGCACGTCGCTCGTGGCACTGACCGAATTCCAGAAGGCGACGGGCACGTTGCCGATCACCAAGCAACCGTTGTTCTGGGTCGTGGTGGGGACTAGCGTAATCGCAGCAGGAGCGGGCGGTTACGTGCTGTACCGACGGCGACGACGTTTGACAAGGTAGCTCCCCACCGCGTAGCTTGAAGGGGTTAGATCGCTCGCGCGATCGACCAAGGAGCACGCGGATGCTGACGACTCAACTTCTCGGTGCGAGCCCGGCCGGTTTCCTGAGCCCGATGAATGGTCTCGGGGCAGAGATGTCTTCGCCTGCGATCAAGTCGCTCCAGACTTATTTGATAAGCCGAAAAAAGATTCCACAGGATCAAGCAACCGGCGTGATCAACGACATCACGATGGCGGCGATCTTCAACGAGTTCATTGCAACGGCTGAATTCGTCAGCAAGTTGTCGTTGCTCGACAAGCAGCCGGACGTCAAGTCGGCCATCACCGAGATCGTTACGACGTTGAAGGACGCTAATGCTCAGATCGAGAGCTGGACGAAAGGCTTCTTCAATCTATATGATTTGTTCCGCCACTTCACAGATGTTACTGCGCTAATTCGTGGAGTCGGCAATGAAATCAGTGAAGGTAGAGGTGATCAAGCCGCAGATGCGGCCTTGAAGATGCGCGACACGATCTACAACGCTGTCGGCGGACAAGCAGCGATCATCGAAAAAGCGTTACGTGTCATCTTCCCCGCTGGCACAACGCCGCAAGCGGGAACGCCCGGTGCACCAGGGACAACGACAAGCGGTGGCCGCAAGATCACGGCGCACGTCTCGCCGGACGTTCTGAAAAGCTTGACGACAGGTACGGTGCTCAAGGCCAGCCCGGTCAAGGCCAGCCCGGTCAAGGCCGGCACGGTCTACGCATTCAGCAAGAAGCTCGGCAAGTATCGCGTCGCCGTCCCAAAGGTTCCGGTCACAACGCCGACACCGACGACTACGACACCTCCCAAGACGGCCGGTCTTGGCTTTGGCATCATGCGTGACACCACGTTCGGAGGCGGTCAGTGCATCTTCGGGGACTGTGGCCTCGGACAAGCTGCGAGCGCGACGTTCACCGAGACGGCACCGTCGACGACCGCACCCGCAGCGCCTGCTCGACAGGTTACTGAGGCCGAGCTGGAGAAGCTGACCGGCACGACGCCGTTCTACAAGAAGCCGTTGTTCTGGGTCGCTACGATCGGCGGTGTGGCCGCTGTGGGTGGCGGTTACTGGTATATCCGTCGTCGCAGAACTGTCCCCGCAGCGAAGGCGGCCTGAACATGTTCTCGGCATCGCCCACCGCACCCGGAATGACACCGACGACACCAACGGTGACGCCACAAGCGTGTCCGCCGGGTTCCGTGTTGACGTCGCGCGGCTGCCTGCGTTCGGGACAGTTCGCGCCTGCGTTGACGACCAACCCACAACCCACGCAACCGCCGCTCTGCCCGGCGCCGTGGATGATCGCGACGTCCGTCGGCTGTCTGTATCCGGCCGGGACGATCACAGCGTTCGACGCGCGTCGTGGGAAGTGGCGCATCGCGGTGACGTTCGACGTGCTACGGCCGCCACCGCTTCCAGTACCACCGCGTACGTTGACGCCGATGACGCCGACAGCGGCCGGTTTCATCACTGCACTCACGCCGGCAGCTGCGATGGCGACGCCGCGATCGGGCTTCGGTGGGTACTTCGGCCAAGCTGTGACCCACCAGTCGGTCGCCGAGACCGATGCCCCGCCACAAGGCGTGCAGCAAGTCGACATCGCGACGTTCGCGGTTGCCGTCGGCGAGCCTGCGCCGGGGGGAGCAACGTCGGTGACGCCGCCGGCCTCGACATCGACGGAGCCCGTACCAACGACCGTCGAACCGCCGCGTGTTGACGTGGGACCGACGACGGTTCCGCCATCCAGCTCGCCGCCGTTCGTACCGCCGAAGGTTCCAGGATCGCAGTTTCCAGGATCGCAATTTCCAGCAACAACGTCCGCACGTCCGGGCGAGGAGCGTGACAACTTCTTCCGTGTAAACAATCCAGTGATGTGGTTCGCGATCGTCGGAGCGGTGGCGGCTGTCGGCGGTGGCGGTTACTGGTTGATGCGTCGTCGTCGGAGGGCTGCGTGATCGCTGCACAGTGGACGTCGCCTTCGCGGTATATGATGTTGGCACAGGCGGCGCCGCCGACGTCGGCCCCGTCGACGCCGCCGTCACGTGGACCTGCAGTCATGCTCGGTGTTGCAGGCCTGGTTCTGTCGGCCGGGATCATGATCGCGATGGGCTTCCACAAGCCCGTCGGCCACCGTCGTCGTCGACGCTGAACTGCGATCGCGCACGCGATCGTGTTACAGTACGGGGCGATGCTCGCTTCGGAAATGCCTACGTTCGCCCGCTGGGTTGGGGTTGCACCAGCGACTACGACCATGCAGCTTGGTGCGCACGACGCGATCGTCGCAGCGGCGCTGCAAAGGCTGCCGTCGGTTGCTCTACAGCGAACGCCTCCTCCGTCTCCGCCACCGCGACCTGCTCGGGCACCTGTCCGTGCGGTGACGTCCTCTCCAACGCCGAGGTACTACATGCCCTACGCGTCTCTCGAAGAACTGAAGTCGGGCCTCGGTGTCGTGAACGAGTCCGATGCTTGGATGACGGGTCGTCCGTACGGCCTTCCCGGCACTGCAACCGTTCGGTTGATGCAACGGCAGGGTGGCTATCACGATCCAAACGGCTACCACTACAACGCTGCGATGGTCGGCGGCGGTTTCGGTGACGCTGACACGCAGGCGTTGACATTGCAGGTGCAGCAGCTCGTCGCGACACAGCAGGCTCAGGAAGCATCACTGAAGCGGATCGCGTTCTGGCAAGCACTCACGGGCGGCATCGCCGTTGGTGCTGTTGCACTCGGTGTTGCTGTCGGCATCTATGGTGCCGCACGCCGGAGCCGTCGCTAATGCTTGGCATCTACGTCAACGAGATGCAGCGTTCGATCAACGGCGCCGGTCTCGGTTGCCAGACCTGCACGCCGGCTGGTGGCTACTACGACACGCACATCACGCCGTATGGGCACTTCGCGCTGTTCCATCCCGGCACAGTGGCACGCGTGCCCGTGCATCCTGACATCGGTCTTGGCGATGTTCCGAACGATTTCGAAGCGTCGGTCGACCTACAGTACATTCCCGTTCGACAGGGCTGGTACTACGGTTACCCGGTCGACGGTTCGGGTTACCCGGACGGCGGCCTTGGGCGTACAACGACGTCGGTCGAGCGTCGCCTGCGTCGGCGGCAATTCGGGCAGGCGGCAGCAACAGCCGCAGCCGCCGATCCTGTCGCGCTCGCGTCACTGGCGAAGATGGAGAAGATCCAGACCGTGCTCCAGGTTGTCTCGACGCTGTCAATCGCGACGGTCGCGACGCTCGCACTGGTCAAAGCCGTACGCTCACGCGGGCGGCAGTTCTCGGGTGACGAGGACTGACCGTGTTGAGCCAAGCGCAAACCGAAGCCGCGAAGCAACAAGAGACCAAGGGTGCGCTCGGTGTCGCGATCGCGTTCGGACTGGTTGCAGCGATCTACATTCCGTTCTATCTGCGCGCCAAGAAGCGGGGTGATCTCGGTGGTGCGATGGAAGGCACATTCTGTGAGAAACAGGCAGCGCCGAAGAGCCGTTTCGCCAAGGGCAGCTTCCGCTACAAGAAGTCGGGCGACGCGTGGGTGCTGATCGGCTGTCCCAAGCGTCAGTGGAACGCGAGCGCGGCGCGATGTCGGGTCGGGACGCAGGCCTACAAGGTGCTGGCTCCGGCACGCGGCGGTCGTTGCTCGATCGGTACCAAGCGCATCACGAAGTAGTATCTTCGGCGGATGCGCCGAACGCTGCGCAGTCCGCCCGTCGACGTTTCTCAAGTGGCGCCGAACCTGTTCATCGGTTCGCGACCACCGCCCGGCTATTACCGGTGGCTCGGGGTGATCGTGCTGTGCGCGCGCGAGTACCAGCCACCCGTTTGGGCCTTCCCAAACGTCACCATCGTTCGTGCGCCGCTCGACGATGATCCGCGCCGACCGATGACGGATCTTGAAATCACCACCGCCGTCACGAACGCCGGTACAGTCGCGCGATATCTGATCGCTGGACACCGCGTGCTCACGAGCTGCCACATGGGCCTCAACCGTTCATCGCTCATTGCCGGTCTTGCGATGCAGCGGGTGTTTGGGATGACCGCCGACGAAGTCGTCGAGCGCGTCCGCGAATATCGACATCCGCACGCGCTCGGCAACCCGCGCTTCGTAGAACTACTTCAGCGCGCCGACAGACGCGCCTGATGACGTCGTCGGAAGCGCCGACGAGCGTGTCCTGTGCCCAGGCCGCGCCTACGACGCCGGCCACGTCGTTGACGCTCGAAGGCCGTGTAGCCGATCAGGAATAGCGACACGAACGTCGAGCTGAGCAATGCGCCTGTCACGAGGCGCGAGTCGCGAATGCCGACGGCGGCGAGGCCAGGCATGATGAGCGCGGAGCGCAACATCCAGTGGCCGATGACCTTGGGGGATGGCGCCGGCTTCGCCGTTGAACATGCCGCAGACTGAAGCCGATGAAGGTGCAGTTGGGCAGCTCGACGACACACAGGAAACGTACCACGATCGCTCGCGCGATCGCGAAATGGTGCCGACGAGTGGATTTGAACCACCAACGCGCGCGTCTTGAATGCGCCGCCTCTACCAGGTTGGGCTACGTCGGCTTGGTGCCATCGACAGGATTCGAACCTGCACTTGTCGGTTTCTAAAACCGGTGACTCCTTCCAGTTGGTCTACGATGGCGTTCGTGCCGACGGCCGGATTCGAACCGGCACTGGATGCATCCTGAGTGCATTGCCGCTACCAGGGTTGGGCTACGTCGGCTCTCGTGTCACGGCCGGGATTCGAACCCGGACTGTCAACCACCTCAAGGTTGTGCCGCTACCAGGTTGGGCTACCGTGACGCGTGCTGGTGGCCGGACTCGAACCGGCACCGCGCGTGGCTTAAACACGCTGCCGCTACCGTTGGGCTACACCAGCTCCTGCTCGATCAACGCAACGACGTCGAGCCGGCTAACTGGTGTAGCCGACGAAGTCGAACGGAGAGCAGGAAGCGGTGCATGGGGAGACTTGTGTGGCCCCGCCGGGCTAGGGGACCCGGACGGGGCGGCTTTCGAGCAGAGAGCCACGAACGCTGGAGCTGCAGCGTCCGTCAGCTCTACGGTTACCAAGTTCGATCGGACTTGTCAACGATCGCTCGAAGGCGTGTGTGCTTGGAACGGCGCAGGACCCGGTTCGACGCCGGCCGCAGCGCGGCGTTTGTCGTATTCGACGTGCGCTGCTTCTGCATCCGGCGTTTTTGGGCCGAAGTCGGCTGCGGTCGCCATCGTCACAACCTGCGTCTTGCGTCGTTCGGCACGCTGCGCCTCGAAGGCGGCGGCGAGCTTGGCAAACTCACGCCAGTCGTTCGGAACTTCCTTGATGTGTGCATCCATCGCCGGAAGCTTCTCGATCGCGTCGGCGATGTTGATGAGCGCTTGGTGTGGCCACCCTGCAACCGTTTCCGGTGCGAGATTGCCGACGGCGTATTGCACGATCTTGAGCGCTTCGTGAAGCGCTTCGTGGAGCTGCTTCGTCGTGCCTGACACGTCGTCGAGCTGCGCAGCGCTGACCTGCTTCTCCAGCTCGTAGATGCGCGTCTGTTGTGTCTTCACCTCTTCGCGGAGCTTCTGGTACTCCGAGAACTTAACTTGAACGACCGGGTCTTCCATGCCCCGACCGTATCGAGTCAAGAGCTTCGTCGCAACTAGCGATCGAACGTGTGGTGGAAGCGGATCTCGACGTTGGCCTGCATGGCGACGCCGTCCTTGCCGATGCACCGGAGGACGCGACCGTCCGGGACGACGACTTCAAGGTCCGCCGAGATGCTCGAACCCGCGACGGTCTGGCTCGTCATGTTCGTCGCCAGCGACAGCTGGGCACCGCGATCGAGGAGACCCCAGGCGCCGTCCGATGGAACGCCTTCGAGCAGCGCCTTGAGCGGGCTCGGACCTTTGGCTCCACCCGCCAGGAAGTCGGCGATGAGCTGCGCCTGCGTGCGGACGACGGTGCCCGAGTTTGCGCCTCCGACGCCATCGTAGACGTAGAGGTACTTGAGCGCATAGGGGGTGGCGCTGGTGAGCGTGAGGCTTACGGCCATGGTCGTTGATCTCCTTGGCCTCAACCGTACCACAACACAGATCGCTCGCGCGATCGACGCGTTACCGAATGCCGTTGAACGGTCCCGTCGACGGGTTCGACGAGTACACAGGCTTCTCGTCGACGGCGGCTTGTGCAGCTGCGTACGCGGCCATCTCGACCTTCAGCATTTCTGCGCAGGCGGCGTGACAGACGACCTCGCGAGCGATCTCGTTGCCTATCCCCCCACGATCCTGCGTTCCGTCGAGCCGTTTGAACGCGAGGTACTCCCTTTGGCGCGTGGACAACGTGACCTTCACTGAGGTCTCACCGGGCTGCGAGACCTGACGACACTTTTCGCACTTGAACATGGAGAGTCGACTCTACTTGAAGTTGCGGAACATCTGTGACGGTTGCGGTCGAGCGCAGCGTTCGGTGTACTTCGCGTTCGGCTTCTTGTTGTACGGCAGATCGACCGGACCGGTCTCGAAGTAGATCAGCTGGCCGATCGGCATCCCGACGTAGACCTTCACCGGCTTGGTGACGACCAGTTCCATCGTCCAGTGGTTACAGAATCCAACGTCGCCGCGTCCAGCCGTGCAGTGAATGAAAGCACTGAGTCGACCGGTCGACGACTTGCCGTCGAGGAACGGTACGTGCTTGTGCGTCTCCGTGTACTCCTGCGTGACGCCCAAGTAGAACTGCTCTGGGAGCAACCAGAAGCCGTTCGGTCCGATCTTGTGCTCACGCGTCGGTTGTTCACGTTTGGCGTCGAGGGCGATGTCGTAGTGACGGATCATGCCCTTGTCGTCGATGATCGTATCGAAGCCGTCGGGGTGGTCGGTTTTGTACGTGAGGAGCGTGTCGCCGAGGTGCACGTCGTAGCTGTTCGTCCCCAGCTCGTTCTCGTCGAACGGATCGATGAGGATGTCGCCTGATTTGACCGCGGCGAGGATCTGGCTACGACTGAGGATCACACTTCACCTCGCGTTGAACGACGCTGCGTAGCTCGATGAGTGTCGAAACGAGATGCGGACCGCCTCCAGAGCGCATCGAGTCGAGGAGGGGCAGGTCGGCACAGAGCGCGATTAGTTGTCGTGCTCCAGCAAGAAGCTTCGGCACGTCGTCGAGCTTGATCGAGTCGATGCCCTCCTTGAGGGGACAGATCGAACAGCACAGCTCGCCTCGGGCGTTGATGTAACGCGCGATGTTGTCGCACAGTACACGTTCTGGCTTGGGCTCGTGCTTGTCACGGAAGCCCGGAACCGCGAACGGCGTTCCGCGTTTCATCCAGCCGCTACAGAGGACGGCGCCGCCTTGGATGATCACGATCGACCCTCGGTGCTAGAAGTCGTCGCGCCATTCGCGCGCTTCGATTCGCTCACGTGCATGTACATGAGCTTTACGATCGAGCGGCTTGCCGCGTCCAGTGTGTTTCGTGCGGAGCTTGCGAACGGCGATCTCGGCACGGCGGATCTGTTCGAGCTTGGCGAGATACTGCTGACGCTGTGTGCGCCAACCGAATGAAGTGCGGGAGGCGAGTCGGAGCGTTCGATGACGCCAGACACGACGCATCGAGATGTCGTCGAAGCGGCGTGACGTCGATCGTTGTGGATGCTCCGGTGGCGGGTAGCGTAACACTTCAGGGAGCTTCTCGTACGGCACGCCGTACTTCGCAACCTGCTGCGCTTCGAGAGCCTCTAGCTCGCGGTAAACCCGCTCGCGATGCTCATGTTCTTCGTGTGGAGGGCGCGCCATGACGATCTCTGTCTTGGAGTTGCGGGAGCGGGATTTGAACCACGCGACCTTCGGGTTATGAGCCCGACGAGCTACCAGACTGCTCCACCCCGCAAAAACATCAGCTTCGTACGTGAGTCGCGGGTCGAAACCGGGTGGTAGTCTCGATCTGCGCGGCTTGTACCGGTGATGGTGCTGATACCGCTCCATCCAGCTTCTCACGGGAAGATTCCAGTTGGAGAACCGGAGTCGTGTCGGCGCTGGCGACCGCAAAAAGGTGTCCCTCCGCGTGGGCTAGATCGCCGAAGCGATGTCGCTTGGACTTTGGGACAAAAAGAAGCCGTCGAGGAGGGATGCTGGTGTTGAATGCAGGGGTTTTGAGGCCCCAACCTTCGCCTTGTCAGGGCGACGCTCTACGATGAGCTATGCGTGTGAGCATCTCAGGATGACGACTTCGGTGTGGATCTCGGATTCGAACCGAAATGGGATCCGACTATCCCCGATCCACAGGTCTTCGATTAAAGGTTCGAAGATGATGATAGTTTGCCCTCCAAATCGTATTTGGTGCCGAGGGCCGCTGTTGGGTTTCTTGCTTGATCCGTATTGTTTCTATCAACGTTGACGTTGCTGTGACGTCAACAAGGCGCGCTCTTCAGTTGTCAGACGGAGGCAGGTGTTGGAATCGAACCAACCTAGCTTGTAAACAGTCGCGGGTGTCACGCGCGCGTGACGAGATGAAACTGTTGGTGTGTTCTTTCTTATGAGGAAAGCGGGAGCCCAGCTCCCTTACCTGCCGTAGACCTAGTTACCGAGTGCGTCGTGCTGGTGCTGTCGTTCTGGAGTGACGATGCCTTGCGGCGCTTGTAAGCACGATGCGGTTGGTAACCAGTCGAGAAGCACCCTAGCGGCTCGCGGTGAGGTTGTCAAGCACGACAATGCGAGAGCATGTTCACAACGCCGATCTCCGTCGAGAACTTCTTCACCGAGCGTCCTGATCTTCATCGCCTGGATCGTGATCGACCGGGCAGTCGGTGAAGTCGTCACACGGTCGCCAACCGCCGCGATGCTTGCACAGGTTCATGAGTCGCTTCCAACGATGCTGACCTTCATGGTTGGGCGGGAGTCGACAACCCTCGTGGCCGAGCGGGTTCGTCGGATGTGCACGGAAACACCGGCGGTGTGTTGGATCTACAGAAAGCACGACTTGGTTATACCCCTCGACACGGTTCGTGGTTTTCTCATGCGTCGATCCGTGGAGCTTTGGCATCGCAAGCGAAGGAGGTCACCATGGGCAAGAACCGCGACTGGTTGGCAACGTGGGTCGATTCACAGACGAAGAACCGTCCGTTGACGCCGCAGGCGCGCGAGACGGCGCTCGATATCGCCGAAGAGGCGTTCCACGGCAACGTCGGGGTCGGTGATGCCGCTGCGACAGGCGTTCGTGCAGCGGAGAAAATCCACGGCAGTTCCCGATGATGGAGCTGCGGAAGCTCAGGCTTGGCGTGGAGACGGTCCAAGTGCTCGTGCTCTCGGCCGGCTCCAGCGCTGCGAGCAACTCCTCGCAGTGCGGCGGTTGTTCGTGTGAGCAGCACTGTGAGCAGATTCGACGAACGCAACCGTGTCATCCGACGGGATCCGATGCGTGCGGTTCGATCGATTCGTGCGCATGCAAGCCCTAGGGCTTCTTCTCTTCGAGGGTCTTGATGACTTGATCGGCGTGATATTGGATTTCGAATTGGACGATCGCGTCTTCCAACTTGTTGCGGATGTCGTCGGGAAGATTTTGGAGCTTGCTTTCGTCGGGAAGAGCTTCGACCGCGGCTAGAATTTGGTCTCCGAGCGAGCCGCTTTCTGTCGTTCGTTCGGCGTGAGCAGCGCGCACCAGGTCTCTTAACTTAGCCTCGGCGTGCCGACGGCCTTCTAGGGCAAGACGTTCCACAACGTGATAACCGCTCAAGTTCATCGGACGCATGCGTTAGCGCTTCTTGGGCTTCTTGTCGGCGGGTTTCTTCTCGCCGGGCACGGCGTACGTCGTCGAGCGCTTCTGGCCGTCGGCTTTGAGACGGCCTTCGGCGATGAGCTTTCTGATCGGCAACATCAGTTCCTTCGTCGTCGTGCCGAGCTGCTTGTTGATCTGCTCGATGCGGAGATGCGGGTTCGTCTTCACGAAGTCGACGAACCGATCGGCGAGTCGGTCGAGATCTGCGGGGGCACGTTTCACGCCGCGACCGTAACCGACACCGTTGCCGTTCTTGAGCGAGCCGACCTTCCCGCCAAGGGCGTCGACGATTTCCTGCTTCCAGAGATCGTGGAGCTGATCGACGAAGTTGTTGACGAGTTTCTGAAGCGATCCCTGATTCACGTTTCGATCCTTTGGTTGGTACTGCGACTGGTTGAGACGATTACACCATTTCGATACGAGTAGGCGCGATCGACCAACCGTATCGTTTCCCGCGCAGGAGGAATTCCTGAGCGGAACGAGCAATGAGGGCGGAGACGACCGCAATGAACGGCAAATGTGCGCCGTCCTCGCACGTTGCTGCGCCGGCCGTGTTGTCGTCGATGACGAAGTTCTCGTCCCAGATCACGCGGCCGAAGCCGCCGTCGGCGGCGAGCGCGCCGTGAAGGCACGGCATCTTCTGTGCGCGTGCGAACGCCTGGACGAGTCGACGAGCATCTCCGTTGTCGAGGCAGTCGATGACGAGGTCCGCCTTGCGGACGATACCTTCCGGCCAGCGGAAGTCGCGGTTGAGCAGGACGTCGACGTTGATGTCGACGAGCTTGGCGTTGGCGCCGTCGACTTTGACGCCCCACAGGAAGTTCATGGTCTGGCCGATCGACGCGACCTTGCCCTTGCCGACGTTGGGCTTGCCGTGGAACTGGCTGAGGACGTTCTTGGATTCGACGCGATCGAAGTCGATCACGAAGAGGTTTGCTTCGTTGCGTATAAGCTGAACCACGTGAGAACCAAGGGCTCCGACTCCGACAACAATCACGGTCTGTCGATACATGACGTCGTGAGAGTGACGTCGATACATAAACTAGTCAAGACTAAGTTGCTACGTAGTCGTACTACGCAGCTTTCTGCGTAGGAGGAGTTCGCGGGCTTCTTTCATGATTTCCTCGACATCGGTGCGCGGCACGGGCCGTCGCACGCGGGGATCTGGCATCGGGATTTCGAGAATCCCAACACGCGATCGGAAGGCATGTTCGGCCCCGCCGTTCCGTGCGTAGACCATATCCAGAAGCTCGCGGTAGGCTCCTGCGACCTTTTCGGCGACCTCGCGCGTGGCAAGCTCGCCCTCGGTGCCCAATTCGAAAACGATGTCTGTAACGCCCTCAGTCCAGATCACGATGTGAAAGACACTGCCCATACGACAGCGTCTCGCACGAACGACCTCAGCGGGTCAACTTCACGCGCGTGGCTTGTTCAGGATCGGCATAGACGACCGGTCCCGCCACGATGTGGGTGACGAACTGGACGGGGACGTCGACGTTGTCGAGGGTGAAGACAGCGTTCGTCGTGATGTCGTACGTGCCGGCGGGCGCGTCTTGAATTTCGTAGTCGACGTAGCTCGTCATCGTATCGACGCGTGTTTCCGACACCAACCCCGAGTCGACGAGCTTTTCGCCGCAGAGGCCGTTCGCGAAACCGCCTGCCTTGTGTGGTTGGATGGTGATGTTCAGGTCCGGTTTGATGACTAGCCGGACGTTGGCGACGGGATGATCGTCGGCGATGCTCTTGATCGCGAGCGACGACAAGTTGAGCGGCACGTCAGTCGTGTTGACGATCATCATGCACAACGAGAATGGGTCGATCAGAAAATCAGATCGCCGCCATACGTTCGGGTACGCGATGTCGAATGCGGCAATTTCAGGAGGCGCATCGACAGGTGGCGGCTCTGGCGGCATGCACGTACCGTTCACGCACAACAAGGTCTCGCAATCGTCGGCGCTGTCACAGGCGTTCGTGTTCTCGACGCACTTGAAGTTCACGCACGCGCCGACCTCACAGAGGATCGCGTCGGGTGTTCCGAGCCGCATGCACTCCTCGATGGTCTCGCAGCACGCTTCCGGGTTGCGCGTCGACCCGTAGCACGCGACGAGACAGGCACACAGAATCGATCCCCAAATCCATTTCTGCATGTTGATTCTCCTAGCTCCTTGATGAGTAGCGTACCCCAACGAGACGATAGTCTGCGTTGAGAATCACCTGGACGAGGTCCCCCGGCGTTGAGACAAAGGTCCCTCCACCGCCTTCGACTGCGGTGGAATGAAACGGAAGCTCGGCGATGACGCCACGGTTGTCGCGGCGTAGCCTTTTGGCGACGCGAGAAGCTTGGGCGATTGTGGCCGCCGAGATGGCGTCGATGATTGCGCGGCCGTCATCGTCGGGCGCGAACAACAGCGTCCCCCAGAGCGTTCGGCAGTCACAGTGGACGACGACGCCGTGGTAGATCACGGTTCACAGCCCGTTGAGCAGTGCGCCGAAGCGCTCACGCAGCGTAGCCTTCAACTCTTCTCGGGCGGCATAGGCACCATCGCGAAACAGATCGCGCAGCGTGCTCGTGAGCCCGTAGACGACGCGCTTGAAGACTGCAGCGTCGGCTTCGGTCGACATCTTGATGGTCTCGACGAAGATCTTGTGGACCTCGGCGAGGAACTTCTGTGCACGCTCTTCGTGAGGTGACGTATCGTGTTCCTTCACGAAGAGACCGCGTCGAAGCAGCTCGTCTTCGACGTTCTTCACGATCGTCTGGGCCATGTGATGACCGTTTCCGATCGTGTGGCCGGCGTGTTCGCGGCCTTCGCACTCCTGAACGGCGCCGTGGTAGACGGCGTTCAGGACGTCCTGGAGAGCACGACCGTCGCCCAAAAGTTGTTCGCTTGGAGTCATACTAGCGGCTCCCCGAGTTTGGCAAGTTTTTTGATGAGCGCGCGTACCTGTTCGGCTGTGAGTTGTTTGGATGCGCCACACGAACAGAGTGTGCCTTGTGGGTTGAGTGTCAGTTGAAATGCCTCGATCAGTTCAGCCACGGCTGCACCACGTCCCCAACTCTTGCGCCCGATTTGGAAAATCCAGTCCAACATTTGAGACGAAGTCAAAACCTCGTCGAGCTGGATCCAGTATCCGGCGTGTCGCCGATCGTGTTTGCTCTGGGAGTTCCCCTGGAAGACCAGTGCGCAATCATCTGGAAGGAGTTGCCACCTACCTTTACCTTCGATGAGGGCGCGCACCTCGGCACGGTGCTCGGCGTCCAACTCATCGGCCATCTCAGCAACGCTGCGTACCTGCCAACCATGGGCGTTATCGGGGGCATCGTCGGACACGGATTGCTACCGACCGAACGCCGTCTTGGGACGGACCTGGATCCGGTTGTACGTGTACTGCTCGTTCGGCGGGAATCGATCGACCACGAAGTCGTCGAACCTCGCCGCTTCGTCACGACGGATGCCGGGGACGCCGCCGTTACGGACGGCTTCGGTCACCCAGGCCTTGACGTCACCGTCGGCCGATTCGAAAAACACAGGTTGCGGCAGATCGCCGTTCTGTCCAGCGTACGTGATGTTCACGCGCGCCTCGTCGGGTCGGATCACTTGTACCAGCTCGTTCGCCATGCGTCACCTCATCCTACGGAGAGGAGCGTTCGTTGCTCCCCAGTTGACAGTTCTCGATGAGGTTAGCTGGTAGCTCTTGACAAGTCAAGAGCTACTTCACAAGGCAGGATCATCAGGAGGGTGAAGTCTGAGTAACCCGCGATTTTTTACGATCTCTGCTGAGACAAATTTTCCGACCAGATCGGAAGGTCGAAAACCGCCGTCAACATCTCCATCGCTTACGAGTCCGGTAGCGAAGGCTAACATTACTAACCAAACCCTCGCGATCTGATCCTTCGACAACGTTTCCGGGGTGTCGTCTGAAGTTGGCTCGGGCGTGTTGTCGGGGGGAATTCTGAAACGTTCACGAAATTTTCTCCCGTGCGCACCCGGACCCGCAATGATGGCGAAATCAACGATCAAGAATCTGTTTTTTAGAACGGCTGCTTCGACTCGACTCGCATAGCATCCGCTCCTTAGCTGGCTTGACTTGATCACGGCACCCTTTCTACAAACGGTCGGGAACGACGATGCCTGACCGCCGCCGCAGTTCGACGACCCATGCAGGCTCGCGTTCGACATCGATCTCTCGAATGGCGTACACGATGTGGCCGAAGGTGCTGTCCTTCGAGCGGTTGATCAGGATGAGTCGGTCAGCGCTGGTGATCCACCACGAGAGGGCGCGCCCGAGTGCCTTCTCGATCGCGATGAAGGTGGTCGTGTCTTCGTGCGATGGGTGCGGAACACCTGAACCTGGATGCGAGTGCGCGACGCCTGCAAGCCAGCCGTCTTGGTGAGCGCGCCAAAGGACGTTCCACAGGTCGCGGCTGTCGGGTAGCGATCCTGACGAACGGCCGTTGGGCTCGTGCCAGTAGACAGGCTCGCCGTTGGTGTTGATAACGACGCCGGTTTCCATCATAGGCCGAGTCCTTTCATCAGGTCGTCGTCGATGATCTCGCGAGCGTGAACGCTCACGTTACGGAGCACTGTACGATCGAATCAAGTCGACGAGGTCAGCCGTTGGAACATAACCCTGCTCCTCTTCGGTCTTGCGAAGGATCTCAAGTGCCCGCGTGACTACGTCGGTCACGCGCCGAAATTCGTCCTGCGGAACTGGTTCATCCCAACGTCCCCGAACTTGCCGAAGGATGTTTGCGATCGTGCTGCCAACTGCGGGATCGATCTCCGACCAAACGTCGAACGCATCGATCGCCGTGTCGAGGTTGTCGGGTGCGAGGCCACGGCGAAGTGTGTCGGCGAGGTCGCGTGGACTCACGAGCGTTCCCGACGACGTCGGGTGAACTCTTCAAGCGTGAACGCGGGGTGGAAAAGCGCCGCGTACGAGTCGAACTCTTCCGAGTGACCTTCTTGACGATCGACGAGACAGTAGATGCCGATGATTTGAGCGCCGATCTCCTTCACCGCGCGGATCGCCTTCATAGTCGATTCGCCGGTCGTGATCACGTCATCGACAACCACCACTCGATCGGCTGGGCTCAGGTCACCCTCGACCAGATTCCCGGTGCCGTGCTGCTTCGCCTGCTTGCGCACGACAAATGCCTTCAGCGGGAAGGTCGCGCGATCCATGGTCGTGCACGCGATAGGTATCGCGCCGATCTCAAGGCCCCCGATCGCGGTGGGAAGGGCGTCGAGCTTCCACAACTGTTCCAGAAGCCAACTCGCGAACAGACGGGAGCCTTGCTGGTCGAACAGAACCTTTTTGCCGTCGAAGTAGTGGCTGCTACGGCGGCCGGAAGCCAGGGTGAAGTCACCTTCGCGGTATGCCTTCGCGTTGATGATCGAGAAGAGATCATCAAGCGGCTTGCTCCCTGCGACGGCGACGTTCATGTCCTGGCTCGTCATTCCTGTAGCCTGCTTGGCGGTGATCATCGGGGCAGATACTTGCGCACGGGTCTGACCTCTGACGCAAGACCGCCTTCGGTGCAAAGTAAACACGCGTTCTTACTCGCGAAACTCGCGGAGGCGTCCTCGGACGATAGCATCGACCATCCACGATGGCGACTGGCTGCATGGCGCGGAGATGATGACGGTGCGGAGCCGCGGTGACACGACGGACGTCCCTGGATGGGCTCGGGTGGCGGAGGGCACTTGCAGTGCGGCAAGTGCGGGAAGACGTTCGCACGAAGCCAGTCGTCTGCCATGACGGCGTCAGGTGTGCCGTCGGCACAGAGCCACTCACTGTCGCAGAGGTACAGCTCGCGGCCGTCGTCGCAGACAAGCGCGATCGAGATCAGGTGGAGGTCGTTGGGGCCCTTGTCGAAAAACTCGGTGTCGATGAAGTAGCGCGTCACGGTTTCTCCTCGGATTTGGCGTCGTCCATCAAGCGCAGCACGCTGATCTTGTAGTTGTACTTGCGCGCAGCGTTGTGCATCGCCTGGTTGTAAGCGTGACGACCGTCGGTGTAGCCCTGGTTGTAGGCGTCGCGGATCAGGAAGCTCTCATGCTCGGCAGCTTTGAGATCCATCGCGCGGAACGCCGCACCCGCGCGCCAACCTTGTTGGTAGGCACCGTACTGGTTTCCTGCATCAATCTCAGCTTGCGTCTTCATGGTTGGTGTCATTTCCCAGCGAGCGCGTTCTTGATCTTGGTCAGGACGCCTTCGTAAAGATCGATTTGTCGACGAAGCTCGCCATCGGCGACGCCTTGGTAGCCGCGGGCGTGGTGCAGCTCTCCGAGATGTGCCTTGGTGATCACGCGTAGGCCCTCCAGTTCGACGGGCGTCAGGTTCATAGGGGCAGCTTCCAGACGCGGTCGTCCCACTCCCAACCCATCGCTTCGAGCTTCGCACGGTCATCGCCACCAAGCGCCGCGCAGTGAACACCAACGACGTGCAACTCGTTGGCGCACGGCAGTACGCCGCCGTCGTTGACACCAGGCTCCAGGTACCGATCGAAGATCTCCATGCTCAACTTGAGCTTCTGGATTTGTGTGAGTCCCATCAGGAACGTCCTTTGTCGTTCGGGCCACGCGGCGGCACGCTTGTCGTCCCAGTAGTCGACGAGCAGAACATCGATGACGGTGTACGATTCACCGTCGATGATCTTGCCGCCGACGCTCGGGGTTCCCCATCCGACAGAAGTGCGACCGAACATGTCAACGAAGTCGGCGTAGATCGCGAAGCCGTTGGGCAAGACAACCTGGACGGAGTTGTATTCGTAGTTGATCGTCGATGAACTGTAGATGTCCCAGAAGAAGCTGTCGCGGACGGCCATGCCTGCAGCGAAGTTCGGGTTGCGCATGCGATCTTCCCAGTCGGGTGCCTTGGCCAGACGATCGAGATCTGCGGTCTCGCGAGCGCGCCATCGAGCGTTCTCTTCTTCGAAACGCTGACGGACTTCGAGCTTGAACTGCTCGGCGACGCGCTCGTCAGTCCACTGGTTGGAGTCGTCGTTCACGCGAAGTCCTTCGGGTCGATTGGACGCGAGACCATGGCGATGAGCGCCTGCCGAGCGAAGTCTTGCAGTTCTTCCCCGGAGAAGTTTTTGTGCGCTTCGCGCCAGGCGGCGAACGCGTCGTGGTCGGTAGTTTGGACGAGGATCAGTACCTGCTTGCCGCGAACGTCGTGAAACAAGATCGGGCCTTCCCATTCGCCGTTCCAGATCTCGTCGACGAAAGCGCCGATTGACTCAAGAGCGTCGAAAAGGCTGATCGTCTCGCCACTCGCAAGCTTCGCAAGGAGCTTCTCGCGCCCGCGTTGCAGAAACTCGGCGGCCTGTTGTGCAAGCTGTTGTGGGTCGTCGTTCACGGTTGTCCCGAAAAACGCTTGCGCATCATCTCGACCTCTTCGGCGGCACGGACAAGCAACGCGGCGGCGTTGCGCGCCTCCGTCGGTTCGAGTGTGATTTTTGGATCACAGTGCAACTCGACGCCGGCACGGCTGGCTTGGACGTGCATGGCAGCAGTTGGGGTGTGGTCGAGACGCGGTTTCACTTCTCCGATGCGAACGCTCATCAGCCGTGTCCTTCCTCGTCGGGGTTCCATCCGGCGTGATCTTGTGGACGATGTCCGGGCTTGCCACACGTCGCACAGGCCTTCGTCAGGGCTTTCGATTCTGAAAGCGACATGACACCCGTCGTCCACAACACGCCGCGGATCGTGCCGATGTGTTCGACGGCTTCGCCGTATAGGTCGAGACGGATCAGTCGATCGACTTCATCACAGAGCCACAGGACGTGGTTGAGGACCACGACCTCGCCGGGGATGATGCTATCCGAGCTTGCAGGTTCGGGGATCAATCCCGGCACGAGACGTTTTTGTGCGTGTCGAGCGACGACGTTTCGAAACGCGTCTGCGAGCTGCTTGAAGTAGAGGCGACGCTCGGCGTGCGGATCGTAGTTGGGCATCATGTCTGACTCCCTTTCGTGACGATGATGATGCGACACGGTTCGCCGTAGTTGCTCATCGTCGATACTTGAACGACCTCGTCGCCATTTTGCAACCAGAACCACAGGAACGATCCATCGATGCCGGACGTGACCGCACGAACAAGACCGCGAGCGTGTGTTCTCCAAGAGGGCTCCCTCTCGGATGTGTGCACGGGCGCTTGCAGCTCAATGAAGTCGCCAACGAAGTCGGTCGCGAGGCCGTTCATCTTGGTTCTCATACGTGTCTGAATCGTACGAGCTTGCCGGTATCGATCGCTTCGCGAACGACGGCCGGCAGCGACTCCAAAGTGAACCACGTATCACCCTTGATGCCCGTACGATGATCGATCAAGCAAATTCCCGCATCAAGCACGTGCAGGTTCTCGTCGCAAACACACTCGAAGCGTTGACCGTCGAATCGAAAGCGGACGGTAAACTCGCGAGCCTGTCGTGAGACCTTCCAGTCGAGCAACTCCGCGCCGCCCACCGCCAGAGCTGCGCGGGCGGCTTCGCCGAAGTCGACTTTGGCGAGTTGCCGTCGGCTTGCGCCGTCGCCGAGCTTCTCGACTAGTTGTCGTCGGCGTTCTTCGGCGGCGCGTTTGGCTTCTTCTTCGGCGCGACGTTTCTCCAGCTCGGCTCGGCGTCGTTCGGCTTCGGCTCGCTGGCGTGTTTCCATGTAGAAGGCTGTGTTGAGAGCTGGTGTGACGCCCTTGATGTCGTCGACGGTCGTCTTGCGGTCCTCGTAGGCGCGAAGGACAGCATCTTCGGGACCGAGGGGCATCTGTTGCACCCCAAAGATCATCGGGCCGCCGGGATAGATCATGCCAACGCTGATACGTGCGAACCGGTCGATACCGTTGTCGATCAGGTGGACGCGCGGCAACCAGCTGAAGATGGGAAGACCGTCAGGACCGAAGCGTGGCGAGAAGTCGTCAGCGGCGAACCGATCGCCGATGAGGTAGCCGTTCGAGAAGTGCGCACACGTCGCGTGTGTGAGGCCGTCGGGGCCGATGCCGACTTGGACCGTCGCTGTGCGGCCTTTGAGAATCTTGAAACGATACCAACCGTGCTCGCGAGGCAGATCACCGGCGATCGTCCACGTGCGTGAGAGCGAACGCAGCTCACGACCACCGATCCACGGCAGGATGATGGTCTCGTTCTCGGCTTGAAGTAGATCGCGCCAGCTCATGAAGTTACTCGTCGTCTTCGATTTCTGCCGTCGTTTGGTAATCGAACGCGTCGTTCCACTTGAACTGTCGTTCGTCGTTCTGATGAAGGGCGCCCATTCTCACGAGCGCTTCGAGGATGTCGTACAGTCGATTCCCGAACAGGTTGCTCGCCCAGAACAGTGCTTTGTGTCCAACTGGATCCCACGGCACGTTGGGCATGAGGCCGAGGCATTTCGCCAGTTCGAACTGTGCGCCGTCGAAGTCGAGGGGCTTCGCGAATGCTTCTGCAAGCGTCTTCCGTGGCGGTGGCGGTGGCGCGTGGTCGCGTCGGTACAGATCCGCTGCGAAGTTGCTGAAGCAGCCGCCATCATGGAAGCGCGGTAAGTCGCACGGGTACTCGCTGTTCCGCACCTGACCGCCGCAGAGATTCTTCTTGTCTGCAGTCACAGCGACCTCGAAGACCAGAGCGTCTGGCACATGAGAAGACGAAATCCGAGGATCTTCGGACGCGCGTCCCAAGCGTGCCTCCTTGGGAAGTCGGTGAACAGCTTTGCGCGCGCCTTGATGAGCCTCAGCTCGTCGTCGGTCGGTTCGCGTTGTAAGAAGACGCCGACGCTTTGGAACGCCGGGTGACGTCCGTCAGGAGGGAAGCGTTCGCAGTTGAACGAATTCTCTTCGTAGTGGACTCCGTCGACGTTGAAGAACCCTGGCGTCGTGCAGATGGTCACGTACGCGAAGTGATATCCGTCGTCGCCGGGATCGTTGATGCGTTCTTCGAGGAGGCCGTCCATGTCCACGACGCCCGCTTCGATCGCGACGTCGCGATAGTACGAGAGATCTCGCGTTCCGCCGTCGGATGTGTCGTCCCGTCCGAAGATGAATGCGAACATCTGCCGCTCGAAGTTGCCCGAGTACTCGTCGGTGTCGATGACGAGCGTCAGCTCGCGGCGATCATTGGCGTAGAGACCCATCGCTCACCGCTCCCGAACGTGAAGCATCGTCGGGATCTTCGTCAGCTTGTCGACGAGCATCTCGTTCTGATACCGCACCTCTGGTGTCAGGTTGCGATAGACATCGAGGTAGTACTTGTGCTGTAGCCACTCGACATACGGCGTCTGGCCTCGGATCTTGTTGCACTTCTTGCAGCTCGTGACGAGGTTGTCCTCGATCGACGGGCCGCCCTTCTGCCAGAGGATGGCGTGGTCGACGGTGAGCGGAACCTTGTCGTTGCCGCAGTAACGACAGCGGTAGCCGTCGCGACGAAAGACGTTCCACGAGACCTGCTGTGAGATCTGGCGTTCGCACTTGCGCAAGATCGCCGTGAACAACTCGCCGTTCTTCGCCTTCGCCAAGACCTCCGTCTCGACGAGGTCGGTCTGCCGAAGGAGTGCCTTCCAGGCGTCGTGGTCCATCGCGACATCGACGAATTCGAAAGCGTCGCGTACGTACTCCGGGAAGTAGAGAACGTAGGCGTTGCCGTCGTCAGCCCAAACACCACCCACGAGTTGCACCGTGTCGCCGAACTGTCGCAGATCCAGCTCCGAGAACTTCAACATCACCCTTTACCTTTCGTGGATTCGACGAGAATCGAACTCGTTGAAGACGCGCCAGCTTCGAATCCAAAAATAACGTTGCCCAATCACCTCCGTTTCAGTTGTCGGTCGCCTCTTTATCTCGTCCGGTTGCTGGGCAAGCTGTCCTTCCGCCCTCGCGGCACTGCTCCTTCCGATCCGAGGCGAAATCGTTCAGTCGTCGTCGTGGCCGGGGTTGCCTTCGCGATAGCCTTGAGAGCGTCCCTCCTCGTACACAACTTGGAGAAGCTCCTCCAGTGTGGCGATTTGGTTCGTGCTCAGGTAATCGAGAAGCAACTGCAAGCGCTTCCCGATCCGTGCGTGATGTTGTGCAGCGACCTTCATCAAGCCCACGTCGGCTTCTTGAGCAGCTCCGTCTTCAGAATCTGATCGACGAGCGTCATGCGCTGCTGCGCCGCCGTGACGACCTTGACCTGACCGACCGGTGTCGCTGCGATCAGGTTTCGAACCGTCCGTGGGATCGCGTACGCGTCCTCGAAGGTCTTCTCGTCGATCATGAAGCACGGGATGCCGAGGTTTGCGGCCGTACGCTGTACCGAGTCACCGTTCTCGCCGGGGACGCGGAGCATGCCGAACGCGGTTGGACGCAATCCCGAGTTGCGAACGGCGCCCTCGAACGTCTTGTGGTTGCTCTCGGCTTCGTCGCCGACGAAGATGAACAGCGTGTCCTCGTCGTCCTTCGGCTTGAAGCCTTCGAGGGCGCGAATGCCGGATGCGTGCTCAGTACCACCTCCTGCGGTGATGCCCTTGAACGCGTTCTCGACGCCCTTGGTGGACGCGTGCTTGATTTCGATCACACGCCCGGACGTATCGAACACCGCGACGTGGATGCGATCCAGCGGGAAGCCTTGTAGGAGCTTCGCGATGTGGCTCTTTGCCATTTCGATCGACTGCTGCATCGATCCCGACTTGTCGATGAAGGCGTAGATACGGAGGTGCTTCACCACCTCTTCGACGGCCTTCTTGACCGCCGCGTCCGCGCCCTCGACGAGCTTCTCTTTGATGTCCTTGCTCTTGACGTTGCGCGCGATGTTGGCGGCGCGCGTGTCCTCGGCGTTCTTGACCGCCTTCTCCCAGCGTGCGCGGATCGACGCGACGTCGAGGAGGCCCAGCTCTTCGAGCGTCGACGACGCGATGATGAGGTCGCGGTCGGAGAGCGCCTTCGCCTCGATCGCGGCAGCGACCACGGCGCGCGTGACACCGACACTCGACGGCAGCATGCCGACGATGCGCTTCCAGTCCGGCTTGTCCTTGGTGATCTTCTCGCAGATGTCCTTCTCGGAAAGGCCGGCCCACGACTCCGCCTTCGCGACGTCGACGCCGATCATCATTTGACGGCGACCGTCGTCGGCCTGCTTCTGCTTCCAGCGCAGCGCCTCGAAGAACTTTGGCGTCTCGGGCTTGTAGCCAACACGCTTCGCCAGCTCGATGACGGTAGAGCGGAAGCCTGCCTTGACCAAGCCGTCGAGGAGCCTTGGGTTCTCCTCGCGGTGACGTAGCCACTTCTGGACGACGGCCTCCCAGCGCCCAAGGCACGGCTTGCGCGTCGAGATGCCGAACCCCAGCTCGCGATTGATCGCCGCGACTGCCGGCAGCGCGAGTACGTCGCGGATACGTAGTAGGAGCTTCGGGTTGAGATCCTTGTCGTCCTTGCGACGGATCAACATCATGGCCTCGCCGACGTCGCGGAAGTCCTCGTCGTAGAAGACGACCTTGCCGGCATCGCGCACGGGCTCTCCCTTGCGGGACTGCACGAGCATGAACGCAGCCAGCACGACCTTGAGGTCGCGGTGCTCCTGGCCGAAGGCGAAGCTCGCCCAGCGCGCGGCAAACTCGTTGTCGAGCTTCCATACGTCGGCGACCTGACGGTAGAACCACGCCGCGACCTCGGGGAAAAGACCTGCGTCGCGGTACTCCGCGATTGGCGTCGGCGCGCCGTTCATGATCTTGCCGTCGGCGCGAAGCGTGCCGAGCTTGATCTTCGACTGCTTCTTGCCGACCTTGGTCAGCTTGTAGACGACCTTGGTCGGCGTGCCGTTGACGTCTTCGACCTTGTGCGTGACCGGTTCCCAGCGGACGCCGACATTCGTCCGACCGTCGGGCGTCACGGCGCCGGGGCGGTTGTGCATCATGTGATCGCTGTAAGTTAGGATCGACTGAATGATCTTTTCTGCAGGTCCGAGATTTTCCTTGTTCACGGCTTAACCTTCTTTCCAAACGTTCGCTCGCGGTGACAGTTGGCGCAGACGACGTCGCACTTCTCGATCTCTTCGAGAAGTAGCCGAACAGAATTGGCGTACACGAGTGCAGAAACCTTGGCGACCTTGACGCCACGTCGATGATCGAAATCCATGACGTACGGCGGATACGTCTTGCCACAATCGATACACGGGACGTCCTTGGCCTTCTTGACGATCTCCCTCAACTCGCGTTGCGAGGTCTTCTTGGCGTCGCGATAGCTTGCGCGGTTTCGTTGCCGGTCACGCGCATTGGAGTGTTTGGCGCAATCACGACACTGAGGATGCCGACGTCCTTTCGACCGATTCTGCCAACGAAATAACGACGCCGATCGTACACGGCGGCAACGGGAGCACTGCAGACGCTCGCTTCCGCGGTTGGATTTATAGCGACGATGTCCAAGCGCAAAAACTCGCGCAGAATGAACTGTCGATCGCTCATTGTGAAATTTGAGACCGACGACGGTGCGACACGGCTTCCAGGGCGCAACGTGACAGGCCGGACAAACGACGCGAAGAGATTGTGTACGTGCCGACTTGGCGCGTTCCGCGCGAGCGAAGCGTTCGGCTGGTCTGAGGTTATCGTTCTTGTTTGTCGCCATGACATGACACGAAGGCCTCGCGCCTTCGATGAAAGGGTCTGGCAGCAACACCACCGACAGATCCCAGGCAACCGTCGTTCTATCGTTCTGTTCGCGACAAGTCAAGAGCAACTTGCTAGACTGTCGACTCTATGGCCGATCCCGACGAGAAAAACAAGCTAGAGGTCGTCGACCTGACCGATCCAGACTGTGAAGACTGCGACGGGACGGGTCACGTGGATGGTTGCGAAGCGCGGCAGCCTGCGTGGGACCTCGACGACCTGATGTTTCGTCAAGCCTGCGATGCTTGCTGTCCGCGAGGTCATCAACCTGACGGGCTCCAAGCCATGCAGGACCGCGCGACGCGCAAACTACATCGAATGACGGGCCGCTGATGACCTTCGGACGAATCTGTACGTACGATCGTGGCGTCGTTCTCATGGACGACGGTGAGTACCTACAAACGGTGAGACGCTTCGTGCGTACTCTCATCGTCATCGCTGAGAACAACGGCCTCACCGTGTACAACGACGAGAACACGACCAAAGCTGAGAGCACGGACCTGTTGACCCTTCAGCGTTCGCTGTGTGCGCTCATTCAGCTCGCCAAGGCGAACGGTCTCAACGACAACGAAGACGTCAACGAAGCGAAGGAACTGATCCGTTGCAGTGTGCTCGGCTGCGGTAGCGCAGGTGCGTGCGACGGCGTTGGAACCGGTCGATACCCGTGTCCGCTTCGAGAAGATCACTCCGGCGCGGGATTCGACCAGCCGAGCGGCGCGAACGTGTCCGGTCCGACGTAGGCGTCGGGCGTCAGACCGTACTGCGCCTGCAGCGTCTTGACGGCGGCGGTAGTCTTGGGCCCGAAGTCGCCGTCGATGACGAGACCACCACAACGCTGCTGCACCCACTTTACGTGGTCGCCCTTGGCGCCAGGGCCGAAGACGCGAAACCGGTTCGCGTCGACGGTGCTGGTGAAGCCGGGCCAGCCGGTCGCGTCACCTTGGTACTGGTAGAAAAACCACTGGTTGCCCCACGGCTTGATGAGGATCGGTGGGTACGCCGGCATGCCGTCGAGGTGTACGGGTTGGTTGATCGCGACGGGCCACGGCTTGGCGATCCACAGTGGGCAGTTGATCAACGCGCCGACGGGAACGCCTGTGTTGAGGCAGTCGTGCCACGCGGTGTAGATGCCGGGCCAGACGCCGTAGCGTTTGCGAAGGCGCTTAGCTGCACGTAGCGTCCACGCGACCATCTCTTCGTCGTTGAGGATGTCGGACTTCTCCTCGACATCGAGCATCGGAACGTAGTCCTTGTACGCCACGAGTTGGACGTAGTCTGCGAAGGCGTCGGCTTGGACTTCTGGTTCGGGCGTGATGAGGCCTTTGCGCGGAAAGCAAAGGAACAGGTACGCCGTCTTCTTGAGGCCGTTGACGGCGATTCGATCCTTGTCACGCTTCCAAACGGGATCGACGTAGACGGGCGCCTGTCCGTCCGCCGGACGTCCGTAGATTGCACGCGGGATCATGAAGCGTGCACCAGCACGCTTGCCGGCAGCGATGTCCGGTGTGGCGTTGCCGTCGATGGATGCGTAGTCGGGACCGATGGATGCAGCCATGATTAACCTCCGGGATCGAACTTGGAGTCGACGGTGCGTGGGAAGCGTTCGCGAATCGCACGCAACTCTTCGCGAACGACGTCAGGGGTGGTCTTTCCGGTGAAGCCGTCGTGCAGGCTGTTGACCGTCGCGGCGACCGCACGCATGGCGTCGCCAAGATGTTCAGGCTGAACCTGCGTGAGGTCTCGGATCACTTCGAGTCCGTCGACAGAGACCTCGATCATCTTGAGCGCGTCACGGAAGCGGCTCCAGGTCATGCTGAAGCCTTCGACGGCTCGACAGGTGTTGACGGGATCGGCGTGGTCGACGCTGCGATCGGTTCGAGCTTCTTTGCCCCGACCACGACCTCAGCGACACCGGTTGCTGTCTTGGCGCCCGCGTAGATTCCAAAAATCCACATCGTGTAGTCGCGCCATTCCGCCACGGTCATGTGTCCGAGGGCGGTCAGGACGGTTGCGCCGACGACAAGGAGCACGGCGAGTAAACCGCGCTCGCTCTTCCAAAGATCTGTGATCGCTCCCATCACAGAAACGTACCACGATCGCTGCTGCGATCACCGTTTGAGCAAGTACGCGAACCGATCGAGGATGCCACTGTTCTTGACGGCCTGACTGAGATCAGCAACGACGCGGCGCCACGGTACGAGCGCGAGCTTCACAAGCGCGCGCGGAACGATCGTCATCATGTACGCGACCACGCGATCGGTCGTGTTCACGAGCACAACCTGCGTGAGCGTCACGTCACGCATGAGGAGGTCACCTGCGTTCGGCGTGACCGCGAGCGGCTGTTCGTTCTCTCGGAGCGGCGGGTCGATCGGGAGGACGATCGTCTGGCGCGGTTCGAGAAGACCGGCAGTCGGACGACGGCTTGTCTTTCGACGCCGACGTCGGTAGACCGTTCGCTTAGTTGTTGTTCGCGACATCATCTTCGTCGTTGTCGTTGTCTTCGACCCCGTCTTCATCTTCGTCTTCTTCGTCGTCTTCTTCGACGTCTTCTTCGACGTCGTCCCAGTCTTCTTCATCCTCCGATACAGTCTCCTCTTCGAGGACCGTGTCGGTCGCCTCCTCCTCCTCGTTGGCGACCTCGTTCTTCTTGTCGTCGTCATCAGAAACGACGCGCAGATTGGGGCGCGGCGGTCGCTTCGTGCCTGGTTTGGGCCCAGGTTTGACCTCGGGGATCGGAATTCCGAGTTCGCGCATTTCCTCGCTGAGGTAGTTCGACGAGATCCCCAGGAGCGCTGCGGTACCGCGAACGGTCTTTCCGTGTTCGAGCGCGTACTCGATGATGTTGCGCTCTGCTAGCCGCATTTGCTGCCAGAAGGGGGCGTTGTTGTCACGGCGCTTCGGCATACGGATCTTCCTCTTCAGGGGCGACAACTTTAGGGTCCGCAACACCGAGCCGTAGGAGGGCGTTGACGTGCAAGTCCGCAAGGATAGGTGTCCAGATCATCGACCCGAGGCTAACGAGAATAGGGGTGTACCAGGTTCGACCGACAACCCCCAAGAACTGCAGGTCGAATGGTACCCCAATCGCAAGAGCGACCACCAACCCGTAGAGGAACCCTGAACACGCTGCGCACATCGTGTAGTAGTCGAGCCAGCTAGGGTAGCGAGACCACAACGGTTTGGTGATCATTGCCCGCGCGAACAAATAGTAGAGCGCGGTTGTGATCAGCCCGTACAGTAGGATCGTTTCCATGGGCAGCCGATCCTAGCCCTTTTTCACCGCGCGATCGTCGGCGATCTCGTGAAGCTCCTCTCCGAGCTTGTCGTCATGGCCTTCGGTGATGGTTGAGACGCCATCGATACCTGTCCAGCGATCGCACAGGAAGTCGGCGTGGATGAAGTCGGTAGACGGACCGCCGTCAGCTTTGTCCCGCTTGCCCTTGCGACAAACACCCGCACCACCGTGTGCGATTAGCTGATCCATCTGGTGGAGCTGTTGCAGCCGTGCGTCCTGCATCTCGGCCGGACTCCACCTGGGGTTCTCCATGTCGGCGAGACGCGCGACAGGCGCCGTACGCATGTAGTCGTCGATCCGAGCCTTCCGATGGATGTTCCACAGCTTGTGAGAAGGCTCGCCGGTCTCGAAGTGCGTGCAGTTGGCGCACCGACGAGCACGGGTGAACGTTCGCTCCGGCGCGGTGATGATCATCCCCATCTCGTGGTCGTACACACTGCTTGTTGGAAGGTCAATCGCGGATGCGATCGAACCCGCGTTGACAACGCGGTATTGCACCCTTAGAGTGGCCCGGAGCAGTCGCATCAGCGATCGATTGGCGATCGCAGCAGCGATCACCACCGTCGAGGGAGACTCCATGGCCGCGCAGAAGGAAAAGAAGGACCAGCGCTTCGACCCCGTCAAGCTCCAGGGCATGCACGAGCCGCTCTCGATTCGCGTCGAGAAGATTCGCGGCAACGTGCGCCAGCCGATCGAGCTGCCGCCGAAGGGCAACGAGCAGCAGGGCTACAGCCCACCGGGCGCGGGGTGGACGCGCGATGAGGTTCTTCAGCTGGAGAACTTCGTGCTCACGAAGTGGGCAGGCGGTGGCTACTACGAGTTCACGGTGACGGATGCCAAGAACGATCAGATGACTTGGCAGGGCGTGTGGGACCCGCGGATGTACCCCGAGAAGATCCCGCCCAACACTGCCGAGGCCGCGTTGATCGGTGCGACCCAAGGAATGCCGACGGCGGGTCCGCAACCGGTGCCGACCGTGGTACAGCCGCTCGGACTTCAGCCGCAATCAGGCTGGCCGCCTTCGAGTGCACAGCTTGGCTACGGTAACCCGCCGTTTTCTGGGCCGGTGATGCCGCAGCCACAACAGAACGGTTCGGTCGGAACACCGCCCGCACAACAGCTGACGCCTTCGCAGGCACCGCCGATGTGGGCTCAACCCGCATGGCCGATGGGAGCAGGTCCGATGGCGCAGTTTCCGAATGGTCCGTGGGGTTACCCACAGATGGGCTACCCACAGATGGGCTACGGCAACCCGTTCGGGATGCCTAGCTTCGGACCGAGCGGTTTTTCGCGCGGTCCTCGGGGCGGCTACGGTGGGTATGGGGGTTACGACGACGAAGAAGGACGCGCACGCCGCGCACGCCTGTTCGATCAGGACGACGAGAAGGCCGAACGGGCCGCTGCCGAAAAGCGCGACCTGGAGCAGCGCCTGCGTCAGGCCGAGTTGACGCAGAAGGAGATGGAGTACAAGGCGCAGCTCGACCGGATCCAGCAGCAGCAGCAGCAGCAGCTGCAGCAGCAGCAGGCGGCACAGGCACAGCAGGTCGCCGCGATGCAGGAGGAGATCCGACGCCTCGCGGATGCTCGCGGCAAGGGCGAAGACGAAGAGACGCGCCGGCTGCGCGAAGAGGCACAGCGTCAGCGCGAGGCGCAGCAGGCCGAGATCCAACGCGAACGCGAGCGCGCTGCCGCGGAAAAGGCCGCGCTCGAACGACAGATCGCCGATCAGCAGCTCGCACAGATGCGCGCACACGCCGATCAGCAGATCGCTCAAATGCGCGCACAGTCGGAGGCGCAGATCCAACTACTTCGCGACCAGCTCGCGCGTATGAGCGAGCAGCCCCGCGGAGAGACAGAGGAGTTCCGTCGCCTGCGTGAGGAGCAGGAGCGACAGGCTCGCGAGCACGATCGGCAGCGCCAGGAAGATCAGCGTCGCCTGGAGCAGGAGCGCTACGAGCGCGAGCGCGAGCGCGAGCGCGCCGATCGTGAGCGCCGTGAGGAGAACATCCAGCGCGAGATGCGTGAGGCGCGTGCGGAGACCGAGCGTCGCTTCGAACAGATGATGAACGCGCGCAACGCCAGCGATCCGATGATCGACGCGCTCAAGGAGACGTCGCGGATGAACGCTGAGCAGATGCGCGAGATGGCGCGGATGCAGCAAGCGCAGTCCGACAAGATGGCTGCGTTCATGGTCGCACCGGCACAGCTCGCAGCGATCATGAAGGACAACTCGACAGGCGCCGACGGCGTGATGCGCGGCATGATCCAGTCGATCGGCGAGATCGGCAACCTGTACAAGAACGCCGCGCAGTCGGTGATGGAGATGAGTGGCGGTGGCGGCGAGCCACCGGCCGTGCGCCTGATCCAGGAAGGCATGGCGCGCGCTGGTGAGGTCGCCGAACGGTTCCTCGCCGTCAAGCGCGACTCGGTGATCAGTGAGGCCAAGGTCAAGCAAGCTGAGGCGGCGCGCGATCAGACGAAGATCCAAGCGGAGGCGCAGCTCCGTGCGCAGCAGATGTACACGCAGGCGCAGGCACAGCAGCAGCGCTGGGCGACGCCGCCACCAGTCGCGAGTGCGAACGGAGCAAGTGCGAATGCTCGACCAGCACAGCCACAGCAGGCTCAGCAGGCCCCGCAGGCTCAGCCACAGCAGCCGCCGCAACAGGCGCAAGCGCAGCCCGTCCAGAACGCTGGTGGCGGTCTTGGCGGCGCGGCTTCGCAGCCACAACCACAGCCCAAGCGTCAACCCGGCCAGATGATCGAGTACGTCGAGCCGGCCGCGCAGGCCAAGCCGTCGGGGATGATCGAGTACGTCGAGCCCGCCGCGCCGCCAACCCGTACCGGCCCCACCGAAGAGGAAGTCTTCGGCATGGCGCTGGAGAGCGTCCATCGGCTGCGTCGCGGTGTCGCCGAGGGCAGCCTCACCCCCGACAAGACCATCGACGCGATTCTAAAGGGCGTCGAGCACGTCATCTCGAACCAGCTCGTCATCCCGGCGTTCGTGCTCTTCCAACAGGAGCGTTGGGCGGACTTCATCGATCTCATGCTGCCCGCTGCGCCGCAGGAGTTCCGTGACGAGTGTGTGAGCATCCTGATCAATGAGGTCGAGCCGGCCGATCCGGACGATCCTGCCGACCCACAAACGTCGAGCGCACTCGTGCCGAGCGGCGTTTCGTGACGACGGCGCTCGGCCCTTCCGGGTTCAAGATCGTCTACACGACCCCGCCGACAGCTTCACCGGACATGGTGAACGCGACGGTGTTGGGAATGCTCGGCGTTGTTCCGGATCTCGCGAAGCGTCTCAGCGTCGACCTCGACACCGTCGACGTGACGCTTCGAACCAAGAACGGTCACACGGTGTCGATCCGTCTCGAACGAAACGAGGAACTGAAATGATGGGTTCTCCTCAGGGGCACACGAAGGTTCGACTCCTTCCACCTTCACCCGGCGTGCAGGCCGATATCTGCAACCACCTCTACGGATGAACTTGGAGTTACGCATGAAGCTCAAACGCTCGACGGCACGCATCCTCGCGCCGTCGTAGCTCAACTGGTAGCAGCATTCGGCTTTTACCCGATAGGTTGAGGGTTCGAGTCCCTCCGACGGCACAACACTCGGGGTTCGTACAACGGCTCACGAGAGAAGACTCAAACGTCGCGTTCAACAGGGCGCGGCAGTTTCTGAATCGAGCTTATCCTGTTACCATGCCCCTGTAGCTCAGCAGATTAGAGCATCCGACTACGGATCGGAGGGCCGGAGGTGCAAGTCCTTCCAGGGGCGCTACGTGGTCTTGGCTTCGCGGACGGCGAACGCGAAGAAGCAGCCAAAGAGAATCGGGTGCAAGTCCCGAAGACCACGCTTCGGGGTGTAGCGAAGTGGTATCGCGCTCGCTTCGGGAGCGAGAGATCGAGGGTTCGAATCCCTCCACCCCGACGGAAGACGTTCGATGATTCAACGCGTACGCGAAGACATCGAGGGACGAAACGCACGAATCGCGCAGGCTACATACCAGCCCAGGGAACCTGCGCCGAGCAAGCTCGTGACGTCTTTCCTAACGCTGGACAGTTCACCTGGCGGTGATGGCAGTTTTACACACTGCTCGTGGTCGGTTCGATCCCGACGTCCAGTACCAGCGCGTAGATTAGTCAGACGACGTAACGATCGATCAACTCATCCACTGCGTGCCAGTCGATCAGTTGCCGCGTCTGATGAACCAGATCCTACGCGTTGCTTATGGTGTACGTGGCCGTCTGGTGAAAGCGCCTGGTTGTGGACCAGGTTTAGGCGGGTTCGATCCCCGTCGTACACCCTCAACAGCCTGTAGCGCAGGAGCAGTGCGCTTGCATCTGGTGCGACGACGTCTGGTATTGTCACCAGCATGTTCGACACAATGAACCCCATTGAGATCAAGATCAGCCTGGGTATGCTCCAACACGAAGAAGTGCGTCAGGCGATCAACACGCTGGTGACGGCAATGAGCAAGGCACAGGAAGCAATCAGTGCGAAGTTGGAGCAGGAGATGCGCGAGGAGATGCGCGATCATCCGCTCCGTGGTCTGGGGAATCCGTTCGCCCCACGAAGAGGGTAGGTTAATGTTGGCGGCGTCGCCGCTCGCACCTCGGCCAACAGATCAGGCGTCGAGGCGTGCACTAATCGAAGGAGGACATATGCAAACGCGGACGCTTGTCCTCAGCCAGAGTTACGAGCCCGTCGAGATCGTCAGCTGGCAGCGCGCGATCACGTTGCTCTTCCTCGGCAAAGTCGAGGTCGTTGAAGAATACGACCGCAACATCAAGACGACGTCGCTCGTCATCAAGATCCCCGCCGTCGTTCGACTACTTCGCGCGTTCCGCCGACACAGGAAGCCGATCAAGTTCTCGCGCGTGAACATCTACGGCCGCGACAACTACCGCTGCCAGTACTGCGGTGACGAGCGAACGATCAACGAGCTGACGTACGATCACATCGTTCCGAGGTCACGTGGCGGCAAGACGAATTGGCTCAACATCGTGACGAGCTGCCAGGACTGCAACTGGCGGAAGGCGAACCGGACACCGGCCGAGGCGGGTATGAAGCTACTCAAACAGCCCACGCAGCCGACGGCGATTCCAACGCTCGTCGTGACCGTCAGTCGCGATTCGGTCCCAGACGCATGGCGCGACTACCTGTACTGGACCGGCGAGTTGGACCACGACTAGGCGTAGTGCTTCAGCATCCCTCGTGTTAAGTTGGTCTACGATGTTTGCTTACGAGCTGATGTGCGAGGTCGAACGTCGGCGCGCTGCCGGTGAGACGATCTTGGTCGTGTACCTCAGCGGTCGCGATTTCGTCCGTTGTATCGGCATCTTTGACGGACCTGTTCGTCAGACCGATGGACGCTGGTTCCTCGACGCGACGGCTGGTCATCTCTTAGCTGCGAACGTCCCGAAGGATCCTCCACCGCCATTCGAGATTGTACGCGACAAGTCCGTCGCTGATGGCGATCCGCCCAGGTTTGTGTGATGGATCGCGTCCACGTGGCACGTTCCTCGTGCTGTATGTCGCGGCGGTTGTCGCGGTCGTCGGCGCGTCCCTAGCGCACCGACCGCGGCTTGTCATTTACCATCCAACCGGGCCCAACCATCCGCTCGTCACTGGCAAGCGATGGTCGCCGAACACATGTTCGACCACCTTCGATTGCGGTGGTTGGTCCGATGAACACGGTCCGCTCACGATCACGCGATGCAACGGCGACCTCAGCGAGATCGCAACTGATCTACTCGCGAAGTTCGCGCATGCGTTCGACGGTTGCGTAGTCGGCGTCGCGCGATGTGAGATCTCGAACGCATTCTTGGATCAACGCGAGCGTTCCAAGGCGCAGCGCGAACGTTCCCCATGCGCTGAGTTGTTCGAGCATTGCGAGCACGACCGGCCATGACGGTTTCAAATCGCCAGGTTCGAGGCGGACGGTCGGCCGCGTAGACATCAACGGTCGCTTGTTTTGGTCGTCTGCCATCAGGAAAGTCTACGCGGATCGCTGACGCGATCACTTTTCGCAACGCGTCGATCACCGACGCGCAACTACATCGTCGTCGACATCACAGCGTGAGCGCTCCGTGAGCCGACACAACTCGGTTCACAATTGGTGCGCTCGCGAACAGAAGCTGAGCGCGGACGCTCGCTCGCTCACATGTTGATGTAGCGCCACCGCTGGACGTCGTCTTGATAGATGAACGACGCCGAGTCGCCGGTGTTGAGGACGATGTTCGCGCGGTTTGGTGTGATGAAACGGTTGACGTCCGTCGAGTTGAGATCCTCAAACGAAATCGTCAGCTGAGCCGTACCTTCATCACCGACGGCCGTGTTGATGATCGTGAGCACACGGCCGTCGGTACCAAGATCGGCGTCGACTGCTGCGATCGCGGCTGTGTCGAACCCAGTAAGCGTCGTCCCTGCGGCATCTGGAACGATCGCGATGATGCGCATCGTGTTGCCGGGCGAGGGGCTGTAGTTGTTGAGGTTGCCCGCCGCTTGCGGGTTACCTGCACCGTTCGTGACGCCGTAGAACGTGCCCGTGCCGAACAAACGAAACGCCGTTCCTGCGATTTCGGTTCGCTGCTGACCCGGACCACCACCGCCGCCGATCAACGTTTGTCCACTGAGCACCGTCGAGCCTTGCACCAGGCCGAGGCCGATGCCCAACACGTTGCCGATGAGCGTGTCCGTAAGAATCGAGTTGGGACCGTCGGCGGCGTTGTCGAGTGGATCTGAAACACCGATCGGCGAACCGCCTGTACCGTCGCCGGTGAGGCTTTGGTTGTGTGTGATTGCACCGCCGCCCCCAGGGCCTGTGGGACCGGTGGGACCGGTGATACTGGCACCCGTCGGCCCTGTGGGACCCGTCGGACCTGTCGCGCCTGTAGGCCCTGTTGCGCCTGTTGGGCCCGTTGCACCGGTTGGCCCTGTGGGGCCTGTGGGGCCGAGACCGCCTCCGCCGCCTCCGCCGCTGCCGATGAACGGTACGAGCGATCCCAAGCCGCCGGGCGGTTCGAGATCCTCGATCGTATGCCAGTGCTCGCAGTAGACGTTGATGCTGTCCGTTGGAGCGTCGACTGTTCGCGTGACGGTAACGTTGATCGTGTTGGCGGTGATCGTGAAGCCTGGTTGGGAGGGCAACACGACCTGTGGGATCACCGCGTAGCCGTTTACGTTCATGCGGTGTGGTAAGGCCGTCGGAACGCCTACGGCGAGGCCTGTAAACGAGACGACGTTCTTGAGGATGGTACCCACCCACAGAAGCTATCACGGATGATCGCTCCCGCGATCGGTCTACGCAGCTACGGCGTGATCGCGTTGACGAACATGCTACGGCTGTTCGCGCTCCAAGTACCGTCGCTCGTCGAGTCGGTCGTGATGGCGAGCGAATAGACGTGTGCGGCGCCGTCAGCGACGAACGCCCACGCAAAGGGGATCGCCGTAAAGCCGTCGAACGTCGGACCGTCAACGGCAACAATAGGAAGCGCGACCTTCCACTGCGCGATGTCAGTACCGTCCTCTTGCAATACGGCGATCGCGGTTGGTGTCGTGTCGGTCGTGTTGCCGATGATCTGAACGGCAACGCTACCCGTGGCCTGTACGAACGAGCCTGCTGCCGGCGTGAACGACGGACACGTAAGCACCGTCGTCGTGCCGTTGTTGAGTAGCTCTTGTTGCGTGACCGGCGTACGTTGCGTGTGTTGAATCGTCGAACCGCCACCGCCCGAAGCCGCGATGAACGGCACCAAGGAACCGAGCCCGCCCGGGGGCTTCAAATCTTCGATCGTGTGCCAGTGCTCGCAGTAGACGTTGACGTTCCCACTCGCTGCAGCGACGGTTCGCGTAACCGTTACGTTGGTGCTGTTCGCCGTCGTCGTGAACCCGGACTGTGAGTCGAGGACGAGCTGTGGGATGACGGCGAAGCCGTTCACGTTCAGCCTGTGCGGCAGCGACATCGGTACACCTACGACCAGCCCCGTGAACGAAACGATGTTTTTTAGAATCGTACCCACGTGCGTAGGCTAACACGGACGATCGCTCCAGCGATCGACCTATGTCAGGACGTAGAACCACATCTGGTAGATAACCAACAACACGAACGAAGCGATCAACAGCGCGAGACCGATGTTGACGACGGTCCATACAAGCTGTGTGGACCAGTGTGGCGGTGCTTCTGAGGGCGCGTCTTCGTCGAGATCGTCGTCTTCGTCGAGATCGTCGTCGTCTTCTACATCGGACGTCACGCGCTCACCGGCGTTTTCCAAATGTTTGCCGTAAAGCCGAGCTTAGGGTTCGGGCGTGTTCGAACGATCGCGACCGGTGGACGCTTGTGCTTGGCGTCGTCCGCCGTCTCCCAGATCGTGAGGACAACGTCGCCCACTTCGGGCCCGTCCTTTTGTGTGTACGGAAGACATGCAGCGACCGGCCATCGTTTGAAGACAACGCGGGCGAGCTGTCGCTCTTTTTCGGCGCAGTCGATCAACTCGGCTTGCGTGACGTCGTTCGGGTTCAGGCAGAAGAGGCGGTACGTCGACATGACCTACGGACCGTATCGCTTGACGCCTTCATCGTCGACGGCTAGAGTACCCTCGTGAAGTTCTCGCGCTCGTCACGCTCTTCTAGTTGCAGTCGCTAAAGCGGCTCCTAGGTGTGTTGGAGCGTGAGGAGGACGGGTGTCCTCGCCTGTCTCGAAAACAGGTCCACGGTCGAGAGGCCGTGCGGGTTCGAGTCCTGGACGCTCCGCTTGGAAGGTACTTCCGTGGTGGCACGGACACCGGTTGCTAACTGGATGGACCCCGCAAGGGGTCGCAGTTCGACTCTGCTACCTTCCGCTACGTCCCGTTGTCAGGTCTGGTATCACGTGATACCGGACCTGAGCTAAGTCTGCGTTGATCCTTGCTTCTCACTGCATCAGGACGTCCGTCGGAACTCCGCTGGGCGTCTCCGAACGATATCCGCCAAACGAAAGCACCCCCAGCGGAGGCAACGCAGCGATGGAGGTCCCCCCTACGATGTCGATGTCGCGCGTGAAGCGGTCGGATCCGTACAACTGGAGCGCAACGCCACCGGCGAGGGCGACGGAACCTCCGGTGATTGTCGCCAACTCGTGCAGGCCTCGCTCAATCTCCGCCGGATCGAGGAACCGGCTCTTTGAAGTGCTCGTCATCGCCGCACCCGACCGCGACGTCGGAGGGGCTTGGGGCCCCGCTCGCCGGGCGCGTTCGCGCGGATCAACCTGCCGCCGAGGCGCAACCACACTTCGTGCTGACCGAGGCGCTCAGCCAACTGCTCGGCAAGCGCGATCATGTTCTTCTTGAACTGCCGCGTGCGCGCCTCCTTCGGCGACGGGATGTGCTCGACCTCGCAGACCATCGTCGGCTCGGCTGGACTATCAGCCCAACGTCCTTCGCAGCGCGTGATGGTTGCGGACGCGCCCTTCGGGCCGACCTGCGCGATACGGAGCCTTGCGAATTCGTTCTGCGCGACCTCGGTCTTGATCACCGTTCCCTTCTTCTGCGTGATCGACTTCGGACGTGGCTTGTCGGCGCGCAGACCGACTGTGAAGCTGGCGCGCTCGCTTGCGCCTTCGTCGGTATAGCCCGAGAGCGTAGATGCGTCGTTTGCGGCACGCCTCGCGACACCGCGAACCCAACCTGACAAGGTCGAACCTTGTCGCTTAGCCGCGCGGCGGAAGAGTCTATCCTCAGCATCAGGTACCTTGACGAGGATCGCTTTACGAGTCACCAGACCAAGGATAGCCAACGGATATCCTTGCGTCCATTGCGATCTGCACCCATGTACTCGAACCTGGCGACGCGATTCATGCGACGCGTGGGTCGATCCTTGCTCACGTCCTCTACGTGCCCCTATCACCACCTTCGTCGTCATCGGAAGGCCGTTATGAAAGATCTCACCGTGGGATCTTTCGTGGCTTCTCCTTGCCGCCGCGCACGTTGTAAAGCTTCAACGACGGCTGCGTCGAGTCACTGCACACGACGCAAGTGAGCGAATCAGCGCGCTATCTTGTTGGGTCGCTGGACGTTGGCGGAACTTTCGCGAAAGCGATGCTGGCGGATCGTAGAGTCCGTCTCTCACACCGTCCAGCTTGTGTTCGGCGTGGTTCGCGACCGCTCCCGTTGCCTGCAGGAAGTCCTGGCCGAGGAGCGGCGGTTCGTCGCGATCGACCTCGCGTCTAATGGTCTTCGTGATCACGCGTCCGGTCCGGCGGTTCTTCCTCTGGAGCACTACCTCCTCGACGATCGGGATGAAGATGTCATTGAGCGTAGCCTTGTAGCGTCCGGTTGCAATCGAGGTGGGTGGAAGCTGCAACCCGACGAGTGTTGCGCCGCCTACGGTCTCACGCCGTACTTCCTTGGCTTTCGAGACGAGATCTGGGCTCAAGCGACACGCCGTGTTCAGGCCGATGACGCTCGTCGCCGATCCGCCGTCAACTTCGAACTGAACGGTGCGCGCAGAGGCCCGTCCGGTCTTGACCTTCGCGCGAACATAGATGCTACCCATCGTTTGAGCCCTTCTCTGTCATGGATAAGACTAACCCGCAGCTCGTAGATGAGCCGCCTTTGGCTTTGTTGTTCTGCGTCGACGCTGGCTGCTCCGCGCGATGTCGCTCAGCAGCGACTCGTACGGGATTGAGTACTCTTGATGAAGCCTCACGATCATGATCTTGGACAGCGCCCGCTTCCTACCGAGCACCTCAGCGACCTTCGCGCTGCCGCCGAGCACACGTACGAGGTCAGCGCGCGTAAACTGTCCCTGATCCATGCGAAACTTGATCGCCTCGATCGGTGAAGGCGGGTCGATGGGGTGATGGACCCGCTCGTAGGCATCGACGAGTGTCGCGAGAACGTCGAGTTCGTCAAACGCCGAAGTTCCTGGCTTTGCTGCAAAGAGGTCATCGATACGCGCGAGCGCGGTTTCATGATCGCGAGCAGTACGAATCGGTTTGATGTTCATGGTCCTACCTCCGCTACGTCTACTTTGTCGTACTCGGCGTGGGTCCCGAAGAACTTGATGAAAACGATCCCCGCCTTGTAGTTGATCGCCACGACCAGCCGGTACGCGTTGCCCTTGATGTTGAACACGATGCGCTCGTCGCCCACGACGCTGGCGGTCGGGTATCGAACGCGAACATCCTCAGGGTTGGCCCACGTCGAGGCTTCGGCTTCCCTGTACCAGGCACGCAGCGGTTGTTCGGCATCGCGGTACTTCCCCCAGGCCTCCTTGAGCGTCTTGCGCGAGATGATCCGCACCTGTACTCGTGACTAACGGTAGCACGCTCCCAAAATGGGAGCAAGGCCGAGAACCCGAACCGCGCGATCACCCCCGAGCGCTTTCTCTTGTCATCGGCAAGCCGTTCGATGGAGACGTTGCCGTTTGCGCTGGAAGCTGGGCGCGCTATGCACGCATACCATGAAGCACCGCGAGACCGACGATCTCCGACCCGGAGTCGTGACGCACGCGCTGAATCGCGCCTTCCATCGTGCCGCCGAGCGTCACGACGTTGTCGAGGATACAAACCCGCTGCACCCGCGGCGCTCGTGGGGGACAGAACCGCATCGTGCGGAAGTGTTCTGCGGCGTCGTTGCGTACGCGGTACGCGACCACGTTTCCACCCTTGGGCTCTTCGAGACGTACCAAGTGTTGAGGCAGGTACCGGACCCCAAGCCGGGCAGCGAGTTCACCGGCGAGCTGCTCCAGTTGATCCGTCGCGCCGGGCCGCCTACGTGGCATCGCAACGATCGCGTCGAAGCTCGGCATGTCTCGCTGTGCGTACCGTGCGAGGTCCATGGCCAGTGACCGAACTTCCAGCTCGCCGGCCGCGCCCGCTTTCATCCGACGGATGAGGTCGCTTGTCGGGTCGCCGTGGCGCTCGCCGAAGTAGCGCATGTACGAATAGACCGGCGCCGAGAAGCCGGTCTCGAATCCCGCGAGGCCGGTCGTGAAGCGGTCGGTTTCCACGGCGACTTCTTCAAGGCTCACGACCGGGACGACGACGACATCAAGACCACGTTCCGTGGCTTCCTGAATCGTGTAGTACGTGCCGCCGGTCTCACGACCATCCGTGAAGGCGAGCAGGCGATCGGCTCCATCAAGGAGCAGGTCGTTGCGTCGAAGCGGCGCTGTACGCGATCGCGGCAGCCGCATCTCGATGATGTGGTCCGCGCAGTCTTTTGCGACCTGCGTCGCATTGTGGGGCTGATCTCGGAGGCGATATGGAACGATGACCGTCTTGTAGATCGGCGCGTCGCAGATGGCTGCCAACGCCGCGGTGTCGACACCCGCTGCGCCACCGAACCGCATCTCGTCGACTTCGGTGGCTTCTTCGATCGCGGCTAACTCAACGTCCGCGATCGACGCCTCGGACAGATCACGGATGCCGCTCACGGCGACGATCATGACAGGTTCATCTTAGCGGTCTTCGTCGTTGTCGTCGACAGGACGCTCGATCGCCGGAGCGGTACCCCGGCGAAGCTGCCGACGAGCTGGAGCCGCTGGAGCCTGCGTGCTCTCGCGTGACGTCACGAGCACGGTCTGTGCGGGGTCTTCTGTTGTCGACGACTCGCGCTTCCACGCAGCCATCTCGACGTCACTGAGCCGCTCGCCGCGTGCGAGCCGTGCGAAGTAGGGCGCGTTGATCGCAGCTGCAGAGCGACCCTTCTCGGCGATCTCGTTGACAGCGCCGCGCGGGCCGACCTGCGCGACCATCGCTTGATCGTAGGCGCGTGCAGCGTCTTCTGGCGTATCGCACACGGCGACGCGTCTCTGCTGACCCTCGAAGGAGACCACCGCCGCCCACTTCTTGCCGTAGGGGTACACGCCTTTGTAGCCGCTACGCGATTTCGCGCCCTTATGCTTATTCATGGATGGTCGAGATCCACCTTGGATCCCCGTCCATGAATGAGTTTGAACGTTGAGCTGGAGCGTGTAGTGATCGATGATAAGTCTGCGAATGAATTCGTCCGCGCTGACGAACTTTTCGCGGGCCTCATCTTGAAGCGCGGTCAGGACGGGCTTCGGCAACGAGACCGAGATCTTCACGTCCCTAACCACGTGACACCATTGGTGTGAGATCACGTCGCGATCGCATTTCATAGACGTACGTGAAAACTCGCGAACGGTCAATCTACAGGCCTCGCGGGCGGGCATAAATAGCTACGTAACTAGTTGATGCGTGGTCGACGATCTCGACCGAATGCTCTTCATGTTCAGAGTCACCACGTTTTTTCGCTAACTACTTGTTTTTTATTGGTGACAGTGGTTGCTGTGAGATCATCTTCTCTTTGTTCCTAGTTCAGCAAAAATATATGAAAATAAAGAGGTTAATAAATGGTGGGTATAGGAGAGGTAGAAAGCGGTGATCCCGCCCAGATCAACCACCAAAATGTAGGGGGCATCACGTTTGATGTCCCAAATGACTAGGTTCCCGATAGTGCGTCCTCCGTAGCGCATCCCCGGAAAAGAGCGCGCCGCGAGGGACCGGTCTGCGTCTACTCAGCGGCTGTCTCCAACGCCTCGATCGGGATACGGACCGTGCGTCCCCAGCGTCGCGAGGCAATCACGCCCGTCGCCGCCCACTCATCACCAATCACCTAAAGGCGCAAAACGTCGACGATCGTCTGCGTGGAGGAGAGTAACTCCAGGTGCAGTCCAGACCCAGGTCTGTCCGCCATTTCGACGGAAGAAGTCGAGGTCGATGCTGGCAAAGATCGGCGACTGTGCCGTTCGACGCCGTGCTGTTACGCCGTGGTTGTAGGCTACGGGCGGCGGTCGCCGACCCTTTAAAGACTGTCGAGCGCGCTCCTTGGCAGCTCTCCAGTAGTCATCGACAGGATCCGTACCGCGTCGCTGTGGATGCTGATACCAAGTTTTGAAGACAGCGTCGAGGTAACGGATTGCTGTGCGAGTAGCAACCGCGCAGATAGCTAACAGTCTTTGGTAATCTTCTGAAGTGTAAAGTTGAACGCTCAAACGAGGCCCTAGTCCAATACAGCCCTGTTGCTCGGCCAACAAGTAGTTAGAATGGAGTTTGTCCAACTCAACGACGTGTGTACTAATCTCACGATACCATCGATAGGTAATCGATTCATAGGCAAATCCGCCATTCTGAACGCGGACCCCTAATGGGATGATCGACAAATCGTCGAGTTCAAATGTCCAATCCCAACCAGCACCAATATCCAGTACTCGTTGAAGAATTTCGTCGGTTAGGAGATCGTCAGTTGGAATACGGATCGCTTCGAGAGCAAAAAACCGTCCAGGCCCAAACCACGACTGAAGTTGTGGAGCGCCGAATTGTCGAAACGCCTCGTTTGCGTGTTTCAACGACTCGGCAACCGTCTCATCCATTTGCTGCCTTCATCAGACCTAGGACGCTGCCCTTGAGTTCACACCCGCGCCCTCGCGCGATCTTGATCATCTTGTCGTCGATTTCGCAGCCAATCGCGTTGCGGCCGAGCTTCGCGGCTGCAAGCAGGAACGTTCCTGTTCCAGCAAACGGATCGATCACTACGTCGCCCGGCTTGCTTGCGTGCCGAATGATCTGCTCGGCCAGCGCGTCCGGCTTCTGCCACGCGTGAAAGCGATCGCCGAGACGCCCGTCGGGTGCGGTGATCTTCTGTGCCGCAAACTGCTCGGTCTTGATCGGGCAGTCAAGCGGCGGCACCTTGGGGCCGCGCAAGTGATAATAGGCCTGCCAGTTGAGCTTGTAATCGGTCTTCGGCGCCGGGCCGATCGTGTTGTCGTAGGACCAGACGTTCACGTTCGCACACGTGAAGTCTTGCTGCTTCAGAAAGGCATCGAGATAGGCGTGTAGCTCTTCAGGATATGCACCCGAGAATATGTACAGCCGCCCTGTCGGCCTTACGCACTTGAACGCGAGCGGCACCCAACGCTTCGCGAACGCGGCGATGTCATCGAGGTCGGTCATGTACGGCGGATCGGTGACTAGTAGATCGACCGACTCCGGTTCTTGCGATCGCAGGAAATCGAGTGCGTCGCCTTTGGAGATTTGGGCTCGGACCGGCGCCGCCTTTGCGGCGTCAGCGGCTTTCTTGCGAGCCTCGGCATGTTTGATACCGCGCAGCTCGTTGTGAGCCTTCGCTTCGCCTTTCTTGACTCTGTCGAAAGCCTTAGGGTCCTTCTTTCGAAGCGCGATCACACGCGCTGCGGTTGCCGAACTGATGCCAGCACGTCGGGCAACTTCCTCACGCGTGCGCTCAGGTCTGGTATCACGTGATACCGGACCTGAGCTAAGTCTACGTTGATCCTTGCTTCTTGGTTGAGATTTGGTTGCGTCACTGCGGTTCTTGTTGGCACGATCCCTCTTTGCCGTTTGCGCCTCCTGCCATTCCTCGTCGGCTTCAAGGACTTCAAGCGTGATCGCCCCCCGTTGATCTGGTTCCAGGTCTCGACGGCGCGCGTTCCTGTCGAGCACATACTGGTACGGCGAGCCCTTACCGTCCCACGGTTTGGTCTTCGGCTCGATGCCCTTGAGCTTGCATGCCTCGTATCGGTTGCGACCGTCGAGGATCGTGTGCTCATCGAACAACGTAATTGCGTCGCGTTGACCGTTCGCTTCGATCGCGTCGGCAAGCTCGTTGAGACGCGCTTCGTCGAGCGGCGGAAACATTGTGCAGGCAGGATGCAGCTTGAACTTCATGGGGCCTTTTTTGGCGGTGTCCGCGCCGTAGCTAAATATGGAATTTCACGATCTAATACCGTACTGAGAACATCCTGTACGGTTCGACCTTGCAAGGCGGCGTGCGCCCGAAGTCTTCGGATTAGGTTGTCTGGTAAGCGGACGCTCAACATTCGTAAGGAATCGGACACAGTCATAAGTTATGGAAAGCTTACTTGAAAGTCAAGCTTATTTGGCTCAAACCTTGACGCCGTAGCCGTGCTTCGCGAGGCTCGTCGCAAACTCGTTCTCGCCGGCCATCAGCGCAGCCTCAAACGCCTCCAGAAGAAGATCATCCTCGGGATGTTTGGGCATGCGTCCAGCAGCCACCACGAAGCACCAGAGTCGCTCGACGTTCATCGCGACCTCGCGTTCGACGCCGCTATCCTCGATCTCTCCGAACGCTCCTAGCGCAGCGTGGTGTCCGTAGGTGTACGACGCCAGCTCGGCCGTCTCGCTGTCGGCGCAAGCCTTCTCGGTGAGCGCAGCAGCGTACCAAGCGAGCCGTGCGGCGCGTGTGGAGAAGCTGACGTCGGGTTCGGGGTCGTAGGTCCCGTGTTGGAGTGCGTACAGTCGATTTTCGCCGCGGTACTCGTGCGTATCCAGAAACCGATCACCGACCAGCGGTCTCAACTTCGTACGTGCATCCTTCGCCTGCCAGTACGCGTCCGAGATCACACGACCCTCGACTTCACCGGTACGCGTCAGTCGTGGAATGCCGGCATACGAGCCTGCAGCTTCCGTCGCAAGCACGATCGCGGCGTCTTGCCCTTCGGGCGGCTTTCGTCGAGGACGCTTCTCGTTGAGGAACGTCGCAAATCCAGCCAACGTCCCGACGGCCGATCGCGCATCGGTCCAGACATCGCCGGTCCACGGCGACGAAAACACGCGCTTCGCCATGACCACATGGTGCCGGCGTCCGGTCGATCTGTCGAGCCGCGATCGCACACGCGATTACGTAGTACAAGGGCATGTGCCCGCGCTGCATCGCCTTCGAGACGTCGACCACCCCTTCTACGGTGCTGTGAAAGTCTTCGACGAGGCCGACACGATCTCGCGAACGATCATCCACCATCAAGAATGGGAACGTGAGATCGCAAGGCTCCTCGCATACGAGACCAAAGCCAACACGGACGTCCTTGACATCGGCGCGAACATGGGCTTCTCCGCACTCGGGCTTTTGCTCCACGGCGGCAGACCGCGGCGAGTGCACTGCTTCGAACCGCAACCGGACGTTCACGCGGTTCTTCAGTACAACACCCGCAACCGATCCGAGATCTTCACCTACAGCTTCGGGCTCAGTGGTTCGCGCTTTGCGATCTTCAGCTACGACCAGGTGCACAACAACATCGGCGGTACGCAGCTTCACATCGGCGAGGAACGCCATCGGGTAGCAACAACGTCGCTCGATGAGCTGGACCGACGAACCTTCCCGGTTCCGATCTCCGTCGTGAAGATCGACGTCGAAGCCCACGAGGAGTTGCTGCTCATGGGCGCGCAGCACTTTTTCAAAAACCATCGACCTGTGATCGTCATCGAGATCATGGACCACTGCGTCACGGCAGTGACCGCAGCGCTCGAAGCTCTTCGCTACCGTCGCCGTGAACACCTCGGCGGTTGGGACTACGTGTTTGTTCCTCAGGAGGGATCGTGACCGCACCACTACTCGGCCTCGTGATGATCATCCGCAACGAAGCTCACGGAATTCTCGCCACGCTCGATTCGATCCTGCCGTTCGTCGACTGCGCGACGATCCTCGACACCGGCTCGACCGATGGAACCCAGACGATCGTTCGCGAACGGCTCGCACGGTGCGGTGAAGGTTTCATGTTGCACGAAGCGCCGTTCGTGAATTTCGGTGCAACGCGAAACCGCGCACTAGAGCTACACGGCCAGGCGAGCGTCTTCACGTTCATGCCGGACGCCGACGACACGATCATCAACGGCGCACAGCTTCGATCGTTCTTGAACGATCAGATCGACCGCGATGATCCAGCCTACATGATCACGATCCGCCGACCAGGCAGTCGTGGCGACCTCCAGTATCTACTGCCGCTCGTGTTGCGCGCCTCCGCGCGCTGGCGTTATCACGGGCGGGTACACGAGTACGTTGGCGGACCGGCCGGCTCGAACATGTACGCGCGACAGCTCATTCCCGAAGCCGTCGTACAGCAGGACATGTCCGAACAGAGCCTCGCCAACTCGCGGGCGCGCTGGGAGCGCGATCGCGACCTCCTCGAACAAGACACGATGGAACAACCATCCGAGCCGCGTTGGTGGTTCTACTTGGGCCAGACCTACGAGTGTCTCGGTGAGCACGAGAAAGCCATCCGCGCCTACCTTACGCGCATCGCACTCGGAGGCATGCGCGAAGAGGTCTACGAGGCAAAATTCCGAATCGCCAAGATGCTTCAAGCGCTCGGCAAGCCGTGGGCGGATGTCCAACAGGCATATCTCGACGCACACGCGTACGATCCTCGTCACGCCGAACCGCTCGACGCGATCGCACGATACTGGGAGGGCAAGGACAACCTGCCGCTCATGCATCTCTTCGCCGCGCATGCAGCTGCGATCCTACAACCCAAAGACGCAATCCTGTTCCTCGATCGAAACGTCTACGACTGGCGCGCGGCAACGATGGCTTCGACCTCGGCCTACTACGTCAGCAAGACGACCGGCGATCTCACCATGCGCGCCCGAGGTCGTACGTGGGCCGAGAAGGCTCTACGCGCACGTCCAGACGATCGACAGCTCCGCTTCAACCTCAGCACGTACGCGCAGGTCGCGTCCGAGTTGTTCCCGAGCACCAAAACAAAAACGATCAACTACACGCCGTCGCAGCCGTTCGTACCGCTCAACCCGTCGATCCACTTCAGCGATCGATGGCGCTGCGTCATCCGAACTACGAACTACCGTGAACAGAACGGCCAATACCTGACGCCCGACGGCTCTTCGATCCAGACCAAGAACTACATGGCCGAGCTGACCGATGATTTCGAGATCGAGCAGCTCTATGAGATGCGCGATCTCTCCGGCGTGCCGCGCACGGAGTTTCCGGTGCATGGCTTCGAAGACTGCCGACTGTTCTCCGGCAACGATCAGCTCTTCTGTACGGCGACGGTCTGCGACTTCACCGACGGTCAACGTCAGATCGCGCTTCTTGGACTGAGCGAAGGCTACGACATCGTCCAGGCCGCCGTGCTTACAGGTCCGTGGGATCGGTTCCCACAGAAGAACTGGATGCCCATCGTCGGAAAGCCCGTACTGGCGACCGACTTTCTTTACCGCATCGATCCAACGCCGATCGTCATCCCTCGCGCGCTCGCGATGACGGACGTCGACTACAGCCCCGGCCGCCTCCGCGGCGGCAGCCAGGCGGTCTGGGTCGACAACGGCTGGCTAGTGATCGTTCACGCCGTGGCATTCCAAGGCGCGATCCGCAACTACAGCCATCGGTTCGTGTACCTCGATCCCGACTTCCGGATCGTCTCGATGACGCCGCAGTTCGTTTTCGAAAGGCACGGCATCGAGTTCTGTGCGGGCCTCGGACGGCGGCCGGGTTCGGACCAGCTCGTCGCGAGCTTTGGCGTCGGCGACCTGACCGCGCACCTGGGATTCTTCTCGCTCTACGAAGTCTTCGAGAAGCTGGAGACCGACTACGTTATCTAGACGACGTTGCGCTTGATGAGGCCGTGCATCATCACCTTCACGTCGCTGAAGGCGATGCCGACCGGCCGGTGTTTTTCTTCACAGTCATCGCACACGCGCCAGCGCGACGCGCTTTTGCTATCCGAGATGAACGTCGTCGCGAGCGCACGCACGCAAGCGACACAGATGCCGTGTAGACCGTAGTGGTTGACGAGGTCGGTCGCGGTCTGCCACTCGTCGGCTAGCACGGCTGCTTCTGCAGCGGCACGAATGTCCGTACGCGTGACGCCACCCGGATAGATCTCGTCGCCGTTGGCGTCGTACAGGAGTGGCACCGAACCGTAGCGTAGCGCAGCCTACTCGGACTCGTCGACGGGTCTTCCCAGTACTGGACGGTCAACCGGCGTGATTTCATCGTCGACTTCTGGCAGCGGTTCAGGTTCGGGCTTCAAAACATCACGCGTCGTGGTCCGCACCGATGGAATCTCGTCGAGCGGAAGTCGAACCGACAGCGGGGGCATCTCCTCCGTCGGGATGCGCACGGGCGTCACGTCTTCGTCGTTGATGTACGGCGGAATCAGAAGCTGCAGACGCCGCTCAGGATGGTTCGGCACGTCGACCAAGATGAACAAGTCCCGGCCCGCGTTCGGCCGCAAGCCCGGCAACTGGCCCATGCGACGCAGCTCGCGGACCTCCTCCCAGATCGCAGGAAGGCCTTCCTCCGCGATTTCACATTCGACGAACGCCAAAAAATCGCCTTGCCTCTTCCCGAGCGGACGGAAGTAGACCAGCTGCACTCGGTATGGCATGGCAGGAGGATAGCGGCGAGCGTCGCGGCGTGCTCACCGCGCCTTCTTACTCTTGCGCGAACGAGATTTTTTGACCGGCGTGGCCGACGTCTCAGTGGTGGCGGCCTCGACACGTTCGGCAGATTCTGATACCGACGACGCCGACATCTCTGGTTCGTTCGGCGTCAGGTCGTCTTCGTCGAACGAGATCACGATCTCTGGTGCTGAATCCCTCTCGGGCGGTTCAGGCGTTGCACTTCGAGACGCCGCGCGCAGCTCGTCGAGCTGCGCGCGAGGAATGACCTGCGTCGGTTCTGGCGTCGGCGGCACGGCTGCAGGAGGCGGTAACGTCACTGTCACGGGCTGCGCCTCGATCTTGATGGTCGTAACTTCGAGCGTAGCCGGTGGCGTCGACGGCACAGGTTCGGGTAGTGGCATCTTGCGGACAGCCGCCATCAGATCGGGCAACGTCATCCTCAGATACTTCGCGACGCGCGTCAGAACTTCGGCACCAAGGAAAGGTTGTCCTGCTTCGATTGGCAGCTGCCACATCTGTGCGAGCTTGACGAGGGTAACGGGCGCACCGGCGAAGGTCACTCTGCGGCTCACGATGTAGGCCGCGACGAGATGAGTCTCCAGGGTCTGCGCCATGCGTCGACGATACACCTGATCGCGCACGCGATCGAGGTGCTTCATGGTAGGTTGACTTCGTGCTCGCCGCTCACATCGACGCGTCAAGCCAGCTCGCCTATGACGAAAACGTCGACTTCGTCGTGTCGCTCGATAGTGAAGGGTTTCGCGTTCTGCGCCCACTCAACGACGACGCGCGCAACGCGTTCCTCACGCTTCAACACGCGATCAACCGTGTCGCACTGTTCGTCGGCGCACCGACCATCCCCGAAGACGGCCTCATCGGCAGGCGTACGTTCCTTGCGGCGCGCGTGATCTCCAGCTCGACGAAAGTCGTCACGACAGCGCGTTCCAGCATCTTGGGGCTCGATCCCAACATGACCTTCGCCAAGTTCCTGGGCCTCGACACGTTCCGATCGGACATCATCGACCCTGCCAACCTCAAAATCTTCACCAACATCGTGATCTTCGAAATGGGCAACCATGCCCGTCTTTGGGCAGCGAAGTTCGCCGGGATCGCCGACGCTATCTGGTCCTCGTCAACATCAAACCTGACTGCGCCGATCGTTCCCGATCAGCTCACCACAACCTCCAAGGTCGGCATCGTCATCGGCGTTGCCCTCGGTTGGGCTATCGGTGTCGCAACGACGGTGTTTTTCGTACGCCGTCGTCTACGTAGCTAACGCCGTCGACGCCGTGCGGCGATCGCGTGTGCGCGCGGGCTCGGCACGCGCGTCGTGCGCCAAAGTAGAAACGCGCTTCCGCCAACCGCCGCGACAGCGCCCGTCACCCACAACGCCGTCTTCGCGCGCGTCGACAGCTGAAACTTTGTTGTAGGTGCCGCGGGCGTCGGTGTTGTAGACGTCGGCGTAGTCGGTTTGGGAAGCGCCGCGAGGGCCTTTGCGGCCGACGCTGCCATTTCACGCTGCGACGCGAGATCGGACAGGTCTTTCAGTTTCAGAATTCCGCGCGCCGCAGAGGCTGATGTCGCTTTGGGGATGTTGGTCGCGAGAACCTTCGTCGCCTCGTCGACGGCCGTCTTGTCGTCGTCGGCGGCGCCGTTCAGGTTGACGTGTTCCAAGATCGCGTCGATAGCTTTGACGGCCGTAACGACGGCTGTATCGGGATTCGCTGATGCGTGCGCAGCGAGTGCCTTCAAGACGGCCGGGCTGCCGGTGAGCGCACGATACGAGAGGTTGCCGCGACCCTGTTGGATCATCTTGTCGAGGTTCAGGATCACCGTCGCACTTGGCGGACAACACGCCAACGCGGCGAAGTCGACTACCGGGTTCGACGCTCGTGGATCACCGGTCGTGTCGATACAATTACCGGCGTCGACGCAGCTCTGAAGCTCCGCAGCTGGTGACGGCAAGAAGCCGTTGTCCGCACAAGCGTCAGGTGCACATCCCGATGCTTGTCGAAGCTCAGCGCCGAACCACTGCGCGCGTTGAACGACGAACACGCGTTCTAGTCCTCGAAGTCACTGTCGCGACGCATCCGAGACGCTCGTGGCTGATGACCGTCTCTCTGTGAGTTGCGGTAGATCAGGTAGCCACCTCCTGCGATGACGGCGACGCCGATCATGATCCCGGCGGCAGTGAGAAACCCGATCGATTTTGGTCCTGTGCTTGGTTGGATTTTGGCGATGCTGAGGATTTCTTGTAACGCTTTAGAATCAGCTGCAGCTGTACAGGCACTCAAACGTGCTTGATCCGTCGTGCCGCGGATACACTCGATTAGTGTATCAGCACGCTTACTGATGATCTTCACAGCCGCGTCCGAATTAGCGATTTGTCGATCGGCGTCAGCGCGTGCAATGATCGCCGCGTTACTCTCCTTCAAAATCGCGGAGACAGCCACGATGACCCCGCCGACGATCGCAAGACCAATGAGCACGAGTACAATGGGCGAAACGCCGAGGCCCGCGCTTGTGGAGGCCCCTGAGTACGCGTACGCGAAGTACGGATCGTAGAACGATGCAGCAAGACCCGAGACCTTCTCAGCGCCGATCGGTCCGTACTTCACGACGATCTGTGACGGCAGAATACCGTCCGCCAGTCCATGCCGTCCGAGTCCCGCTGTCAGGACACTAATGTCCGGCGGCAGGATCGGCGCAGCCGTCGGATCGTCCGGGTTGCGTTGATCCTGCGGCGTCTGGTTGTAACCGTCGATCCAAACCTGCACGGACGCCGCAAACGCCGCGCGTTGTGTCTGGTATGTCGTGATGATCTCGGTCCCGATTTTTTGATTCGGTGCCGCAACGCTCGCGATCTGGAGCGCGTTGAACATCTGCTTCAGGTTCGATTCGACCTGCGCTAACGTGTTGCCGATCGACAGCACCGTAGGATCGAGCTGCGGTACGGGAACATCCGTCTGACCGAACGCGCGAGCGAGCTGCACGGTGAACATGCCACTAACTTATCATAGATCGCGCGAGCGATCGCCCTTGCGTCGAAGGCCTGCCTGAGCCTTCCGACGCAGTCGACCACCGTGTGTACGCGCCCGTGCCAACGCTGGCGAAGGTCCCGAGTTCACGCCGATCAGGATCGCGATCCCGACGACGGCGATTACACCGAAGCCTACCGCCAGCGCGATCTTGAACGACGACGTCGTCGGTGACGGCGCGGTCGATGTCGCTGCCGCTTCAGCTGCACTCGCCGCAGCCCGCTGATCGGCCGATTCTTGTGTCGGCGCTGGCGCCGTCACCGACTCTCCCATCGCCTGTAGAACCCCGGCGGCTTCCGGCGCCACCTGAAGCCCTGACGCGGCAAGCTGACGAAGAACCGCCACAGCACGGGTGCCCAACTCCACAGGGACCGGCGTCGTCGAGCGGATGACGAGACGCTGCTGCAACCCCCCGATCGCGCTTTTCAGAAAACCGCCCTCACCATCACTCGCGCGCGTCGTCACGGCATCTCGAAGAACCACTTCGAGTGCGTTGACGATCGTCGTCGCCGCGAAGTCAGGATCTGCGTCCGCGTGGAAACGCACCACGCTCAACGCAATCGGCGCCGCGTAGAACTGGTTCGTTCCGCCCTCCGGGCCACGCTGCATGGCCTGACCGACCAGCTCGATGACGCGACGATCCGAGCCGATCTGCGTCAGCGTCGCAAGAATGCTCGTGAACGCTGTGCAGGTTGCCGGTGTTGCCGCGCAGGCGGCCAGCGCCTCGACTGGATCGGCTTGTCCAAACTGCGAAAAGATCACGGACCGATGCTACTACGGGACGATCGCGCGAGCGATCCGCTTTGGGACCTGTGGTATACTCGCGACATGCCGCGCGCGCATCCGAACGACTGGTACGATTGGGGCTCGTTTGCAGAGGGCGCCGCGCGGGCGTTCTGGGCGAGCCCGTACATCTCACAGGTCGAGAACCTCGCCGAGGATGCTCGTCAAGAAGAACGCGACGGCAAGCCACGACGTGCGGAGGCGATGATGGCCGCCTACCGAGCGCTCTATCCTGGATCCGGCGGTGAATGGATGGATGTTCTGCCGCCTGTCCCGGCCGCTGCCGATCGCGTCGGCAAGGCATACGCGCGCAAGGTCCGCGACGTCCTCACGACCGAAGACCTGCACCATCTCGACGACAAGATGGAAGACGCCGATCAGGCTGGCTGGTACGCCGCCATGCAGGCGCAAGGTGAAGGCGTCGGTTGGTTCGACTACAGCGTCGGGTTCGATGCGCCCGATTGGCCGGCGTACGATGTGAAGATTCAGGACGCCGTCTTTCGTGCGATTTCCAAAGGCATCCGCGAGGCCGGCATCCAAATCCCGCGTAGAGGCTGATCGATCGCTCACGCGATCGTGCTGTGATACGCTCGGGGCATGTTGCGCCCGCTCCTTGTTGTGTTCTTCGCGCTCGGGCTCCTGTCCACGAACGCGAGCTGTCCGGGCACCGGACCGGATCCGCTCGGACCGATCACCGCGGCCATCATCGAGTGCGGTTCCGAGAACCAGACCTCGATCAGCTCGCTCATCGGCGAATTCAAGACGCTGCTCAAAGGCAAACTGCCCGACTGGGGCGCGATCTATCAGAAGGCCAAGGGTGCTGGCAAAGCCATTGGTGGTTGCGCGCTCGCGACCCTCGTCCAGGAGTACCTCGGCAACCGCGCGGCGCCGCCGGACACCGCTGACAGCTGGACGGCGGCAACGACGTTGGACAAGTTCCGCTACGAAGTGGCAGGTGGTGCTACGTTCCGCATGAAAGTAGGAGACCTCTAGTCAGATGCGACGTGTTATCGGTCAACGCTATGGACGGCTTGTAATCGTCGCTCGCGCGCCGAACGTGATGCGCGGCGGCCGGGCACGTCTTGCTTGGGTCTGCATCTGTGATTGCAATCCGAAGACGACTTGTATACGAGTCGGTCAAGATCTTGGCGCTCGCACCAACTCGTGTGGTTGTTTGCAGCCTGAAACGAACACGGATCGTCTGACCACGCATGGTCGATCTGGATCGCCAACGCACAAAACGTGGTGTTCGATCATTCAACGTTGCACCAACTCCAAAAATCCAAACTGGAAGGACTACGGCGGACGTGGGATCGGCATCTGTGATCGTTGGCGTAACAGTTTTGAATCGTTCCTAACCGACATGGGCGAGCGTCCATACGGGATGACGATCGAACGCAGAAACAACAACGGCAACTACGAACCGGGTAACTGCGTATGGGCGTCGCGTGATGCACAAGGCCGCAATCGACGAACGTGTAAACTGACCGAAGATCTTGCCAATGAAGCCCTCGGTCGAATGGAACACGGCGAAACGGCGGCTTCGGTCGCGAAACGTTTGAATGTCAGCGCAGTCATGGTGAGCCGCATCCGTCTTCGAAAATCGTGGACGAATCTAAGACCGTTTGCAGGAGGGGCGCTCTCATGATCAGATTCCAATTTCGTCGTCGTGAGGTGGCCGGCAACGCGACGTTCCGTACAGCACAAGGCGACTACTGATGTTTGGCGCGATCACGCAGGAGCAGCTGACGAACATCAGCAACAGCGTGATGGCGTCGTGTCAGCGCGTCACGCCTGAGAAGAGCAAGCTGATCGACAACCAGATCAGCGACATCCTGAAGTCGTTTCCCGATCTTGCCGATCAGGCGATGATCCAACAGCAGCTTGTAACCGCCGCGACGGCGTCGGGTGACGTCTCGTGCCTTCAGGACGTCCAGCGGCCGTTCCTGTCGGCACAGGCGCAGCCGTCGAAGCTGAAGAAACTCCTCACGTCGCCGGTGTTCTGGGGCATCAGCATGGGCCTCGGCGGCATCGCGGCCGGCGTCTTCATCGGCCGCAGCATCAAGCTCCCCAAGAGGCGGTAGGTCTATGCTCGCGTTCGGGATGGCAACGGCACCACAGATCCGTGCCCTCACCGAACAGGTCTGGATGGGCGACGACGACGCACGGCACATCCTCGCCGACGCGTACGACGAGATCGGCCGTCGGGACATCGCGATGCTCTGGCGCGACGAACTGCCCGGCTACCGTCGACGCAAGCGCGTCGAGAAGCTGTCGCACACCGAAATCGATACGATCAGAGCGAACGCGGACCAGCTGGAGACCGGTGTTCTCTTTCGAACTGGTCCAAGCGATGAAGCGCTTGCGCTCGCGGCGATCGGTTGCATGTACCGCGCAGCCGTAAGTCATCGTGGTGAAGACGAGCGCTACCTCGCGTATCCACGAGTGACGTGGCTGCCGTCGCCCGCGATCGTCTACCGTAACCTCTTCAACGATGAAGGTTACCGCCGACAGAACCTCGGCGAGATCATCTGGCGCTTTCGTCGTACGTGGGATCGTCAGATGTCGGTCAGCGTACTGCACGAAATCATCGACGCGGCGCACTTTGGGGAAGGCCTGTCTCTCGCCGTTCGTCGTGCCGGCGAAGACGAAGATCTGCCGCTACGCACGGGGCTCGCATCTGGTCAGTTCGACCACACGTTGTTGCGTCACGCCGCCGTCATCGATGTTCTTCGGTTGGTTCAAGGTCTCAATGAAGACCTGTACCCAGAGATCTGCGAGCTGAGCCTCCGCGCGAGTCTCGCACTCATGCAGTGCACGCCGATGTACTACCCGTTCGAGAAGGCGTGCGTGCTCTCGACGCACCCGACCGTCATCGACGGCGATCAGCCTCGATGGGCGTGGCTCGACGGCGAAAATCACCCTCACCAATGGCCAACCACACGATGAGCTACGGCAAAGCAGGTCGTTCACAAGTCTCACCCCACGATCGTCGAACGTTGTGGTTCTCGCGCTACGCTGAAGGCCCTACCTATACAGCGCCACCGCCGTTCGATGACTGGACCGGCGACGTCAACACGTACAGCTGGCTCGGCAACCGCGACGTCGGATGTTGCACGCGAACCTGTTACGGCCACATCATCCAACAGCGTTGCGCGCTCCTCGGCGTGAAGTGCGAGCTGACTGATGGCGACATCTTGTTGGCGTACGCCGATGGCATCGGTTGGGACGGCACGGCCGCGACCGATCGCGGTGACACGATCATCAACGCGCTCGTGCAGATGAAGTACTACGGCCTTCGCAACGGCAAGTACAAGATCTCGTCGTTCGGACGCGTGAACCACAAGGACCCAGTCGAAATGCGTGCAGCGCTGCACATCTTCGGTTCGGTGATCGTCGGTGCTGATCTTCCGAACGCGATCCGTGCTCAACGCGACTTGTGGGACGTCGGGCCGCCCGGAAGTCGTACGCCCGACGACAAGATCGGTTCGTACGGTGGCCACGCGTTCATCCTGACGGGCCACCAACGCGGTCAATGGTTCGCGATGCCGTGGGTAAGCCCGCGCAAGATCTCGTACGCATGGGAAGACCTCTACATCGACGAAGCGTGGTTCGTCGTCGATGATCTCTGGGTCACACAGACACGCCACGCACCCAACGGTTTCGACCTGGCGCGCATCACCGCCGACGCCGCCGCGATCGCAGCTTAACTCTCGCCGAGCTTCTTCATCTCGGCAACGAGCCAGTCACCGCAGGCCTTCTCGTCCGGCATCGGGAAGAGCGCCTTGCTGTTGGCCGCGCACCATAGCTCGTCGGGAGCCAAGCCGCCGCGCTCGGCGAGTCGCTCCAGCGTCTGGTCGTGGTTCAGCTCGGCTTGAGCACGAAACCGTTCGACGAACGACCACGGGACTGTTCGCGGCCAGGTGTCACAGATGGCCCGCCCCAAACGACTTTGGCCTCGAATGATCGGGAAGCGTCGCGTGTCGGTCACAGCTCGACCAATGAGAAACGCGGAGACAAGACCTCGCCGCGCAACACCTGCCCGCAGAAGACGTCGAGATGTCGGCTCCACGACATCGCGTAGGGATCGTCGAACTGTTGATACTGCACGTACGGTTCAAGATCCGCTTCGTTCACGCTGACTACCAGCACCCTGTAGATCACACGAGTCTCGTTGTGACGGTAGTACTGCCCCGGGAACACGCCGCTCTTCGCGATCCGCTGGAGCGTTTCCTTCAACCCCGTATCGTCGTCGCGCATCTACGCAGTATACGACGTCAGCGGCGACGTGGGCGACGACGGCGACCTGCAACCGTGGTCGGCTTGGGTGATCTGAACGCGTAGATACCGAGGCCGACGACGGCCGCACCACCCGCGAACGTCGCCCACATGATCGGGTTCTTCACGTCGAAGAACTTCCTCGATGAGGGTACGACATCCGGCTGGCACTGCATCACCGGAGGCAGCAGCCCGATCGACGGTAACGTGAAAAGGTGCTGACCCGCCGGACACTGTGGTGTCTGATCGGGCGACGTTGCGTTGACGTTGATGGCTGGTGCGTCGTCCGACACGCACGTGCTCACGCCCCACGGGAACGTGAAAAGGTGCTGACCCGCCGGACACGTTGGCGTCGAATCCGCAGAGATCGCGCTCGTATCGGGCGGTGCGGCGTCGTCGGCAACACACGTGTTCACGCCCCACGGGAACGTGAACGAGTGCTGACCGGCAGGGCAGCCGGCTTGACCAAATCCAGAACCCGAGTAGGTGACGGCGAGCATGTGGTTGCTTCGAGGCTACCACAACGTCGATCGCTCGCGCGATCTACGTTGCCAACTGGCCGACGCTTAACAATTCGCGCCCTGTTGCCTTCCGTGTGTACAGAAACCACGCCGTCCCGTCGAAGATTCGGATCGCCGTCAAGCGGTCGCTTTCACGCAGGGCCCTGAGGCACCTGAGAAACGTCCGCTCACCGACATAGCCAAAGTCATCCGCGACGCGTTCACGCAGAACGCTGCTCGTTACAGGAACACGACCGAGGTGCTTGAGGATGTACTCGTCGAGCCCAACGTATGGCTGTTCTCTGGGGCGCTTTCGTGGGTAGATCGGTCGTGGACAGTTTCGACGGTCGTGTCCGCGTCGATGACATGCACGACACCGTCGCATCTTATCGCTCTGCGAACTGCTCGATGTCGGTCAGGAGCGAGTACGCGAAATCGAAATTTCCCGACATCCACGCCGCCTCGAACGCGGGCCGCAAGTTCGCTTCCATCGTCGGGTTGAGCTGTCTACCGCGCAGTGCATCGCGAACACGCCAGTGGAAGATACGCCCCGTGATCTCTTCAGATGGCTTGCCCGTAAACGCGAGGTGCCAGCTCAGACGATGTAGGACCGCACCGCCGGCACCGTCGATCATGCCAACCGTCTGGCTCGCCGAGGCGTGCTTACGCAGAAACTCGCACGCTTCTTCGGCAGCATGACCGGTGTGATACCAGGGCGTCGATCCACCGAGCCACGTCTTGCTCGGCGGTGCGAGTCCGAGCCGTGCCACAGTCTCACCGGCGATCTGGCCGTGTTTCGCCGCGCGCTTGCCGATCTCTGTCGCGTACCAGTAGAGCTTCTTCATCGGCGGATCGTCAGGCTCGCCGAAGTCCTTGGGGATGACGATCGGTTCGCCGGCAACGTAGCGCGACAGGTACGCGAGGATGTTCGCGACTTCGAAGCGTGCTTCGGTGACCTCGGGCGGATCGATGTTGATCTTCTGGTCGCCGGGCGTCCGGTACGGACCGTTTTCGGATACCTCCGCACGGAGGTGTTGGTTGACGACGTCGACGCGCGGATCATCAGCAGGAACCCACATCGGCGCAGGCATCACCCATCGAATCAACTCACATGAGAGCGCGGCGGCGTTACGTGCGTCGACCCATGGCCACCCGAGGGAGAGCTTCTCCAGGGAGATCTCCTCCTCGCGCTTCATGACCGGCGTCCGATTATCCACCGGAGGTCGCGATCGGAGCGACATCTACCGACCGGCCTTCTCGATCTGCGCCAGGCCCGCCAGCGCGAGGCCGACGTCGCCACCCGGCGGGACCATACAAACGAAGTCGTCGAAGGCCTCGACGTCTTCGATTTGTCCTGTTTCGTCGACGATCATCGGGCGCGGCACACGAAGCGGCGGCATGTCGGGGGGTAGGTTCTGTCCCAGGACTTCGATGAGCGCGAAACACGCCACGCCGAGGATACGAGACGGCTGGCCAGAAGTGTCCTCGAATACAGCTCGCCAGCCCTCGGCCGGGATGAGCTGCATGATGACGTAGCCCGGATGCTCCATCTCGTCGCCGTCGTCATCGTTCGCGCCAGGCTTGTCACCGATTCCAAAAAGATCTTTGCCCATGTTGGTCTCGCTTTTCTACCGCGTCGGCTGACGAAGCTCAAGTGCGCCTGTACTGCTCCCAGTTGAGCGGCAGGATGCAGTTGGCCGGTGCCTCGGCGAACATGGGCCCGATCTGGTGGTCCTTATAGCCGGCGAGGCCGCAGCCCACGCGCGTGACCTCGTAGGTGGTTTCGGGCGTATCACGCGCGAACGCCAGGAACGTCTCGACAGAAGCACGAATCTCGTCGAGCGTCCGCGACTTAAGGTCCCGATCCTTCGTTGGAATCCCGTACGAGTAACCAGAAAGTCCTTCGCCGCAGCCATACACCGCCCCGTGTTTTTGTCGCGCTTCGAGCGCGGCACCAGTCCCATGGCGACCGGCGAGGTTGCTGCCAAACACGAAGATCGGCCTGCTACCTGACATCCAACAAGGCTAGAGCCGTTTCAATCCCCAGGGTAGTCCCTACACTGTTCATCGATCGCGGGCGCGATCGCGTACAATGCCGGCATGCTCGCGGTGCAATTTCAATCTACGACCGATCGTCCGAACATCTTCGGTCTGGGACAGGACGCGACGACGCCGGCCGCGACGCCCAACGTCATCACCGACCCAAAGATCGTGATGCCTGTGATCCCAGACAACGTTACCGTCCGCTGCAAGTTCGATCCGGCACTCAAGAACTTCCAGTGCTCGCCGGTCGGTCTCTTCGAGCCGCCGACGGTCTTACTGCTCGCCGCGGGTGCGCTCGCGCTGCTTGGTCTTGGCTACGCGTTTGGTCGTGTTCGCTTCGTCCCCCGCGCCGTCGAGAGTTTCGTCGAAGACCCGCGCCTCATTCGTCGTTGATAATTGCAACCGATAGATCTTGATACGACTCCCGCATCACGAAGGCAGCTGGTGAGGTTTCTATCCACGTCGCGATCTCGATCGATCGCGATCGTCGTGACCGGCCTCGGGATGACTGCCGCGTTTCTATCCACGCCGCGACGTATCTCGACGAAGTACGGTTCAACTTCTGGTTTCTATCCACGATCGCGTCGCGATTGATCAAGATCGCGATCGCGCTCAGCGCAACCGGTTGGAACTGCGCGACGTTTCTATCCGCGTCGCGATTCAGATCGATCGCGACGTCACCGCCCATTCGGTCGCGGCAAGACGCACTTTTTTCGTTTATCCGCGCCACGATCCAGATCGCCTGCCTGATCGATCTCGTGTTTCTATCCACGCGACGCGTTTCTATCCACACCGCGATCCACGACAACTCCTCGACGACGACACTGCCACCGATGATATCCACGTTGCGGACAGGATCTCGCCGTACAGGATGTTCTTGTTTTTATCCGCGTCGCGATCCAACACGACGACGACGATCACGACCTTCGCCGTAGAAGTCGACTCCGTTCGCGACGGCGCCGTTTTTATCCGCGCCGTGATCTGCGTCGATCACGACGTGTGGGCGGTTGAAAATCGACGGCGCTCGGTCCAGCGGTTTCTATCCTCGCCGTGATCGCGATCGATCACGACCACGTCGATCCTGATCTTGTAGAGCTTGCCGTCGCTGTTTCTATCCTCGCCGTGATCGCGATCGATCACGACGTGCTTACGCACCTGGAACGCGAGGCCCTTCGCGACGTTTCTACCCACGCCGCGATCCTGATCAATCACGTGATCGCGATCGATCACGACACGCTCGGTGCCGGGGCTCCGCTATATCCTCGCATCGTTTCTATCCGCGTCGTGATCGTTGTCGATCGCGACCGCGCGGAGCTTCGCGCTGACGAGTACGTACAGATGTTTCTATCCACGCTGTGATCGATCGTGACAAGTACACGCCGCCACCGGCGATGCAGAGCCACGAGTTTCGCAATGATCGTCCCGATCACGCCGATGTTTCTGCCCACGTCACGATTCCTAAGTCGATCACGACATCCCGAGGTTTCATCGCTCGCGACGATTTCCTTGTTTCTACCCACGCCGTGATCTGAGTCGATCACGATGAGCAGTGCTCCGTGATTCGCCAAACGGTGATCGCGTTTTTTATCCACGCCGCGAGATAAGCGTAGATCGACTACTCAAGTAGCCATGCTGTTTCTATCCTCGCCGCGATCTAGATCGATCGCGCCGTATTCTATAATGAGGTGACGCCAGTTCAGGATTTGTTTCTATCCGCGCCGCGATCCAGATCGATCACGACCAACGGCCCGGCGTGCGGTGGACCTAGTTTGACCGGGTTTCTATCCACGTCGCGATCGATCGCGACTACAGCAATGTATTCCGCCCGGGTGGGCGTACAACCTGTTTCTATCCGCGCTGCAATCCAGATCGATCGCGACCTCGCCTGTGATGTCTTGGTACGGCGACCGTTTCTATCCACATCGCGATCCTGATCGATCACGACCTGATGAGCCCGCGCGTCGATCGCGACTGATCTTGCCCTCCCATTCAAAGTGCTCTCCCGTGCCGTTTCTATCCGCGTCGTGATCGTTGTCGATCGCGATTCGTGCAGGACATGACCGCGCTCGTACGTGTGTTTCTATCCGCGTCGTGATCGTTGTCGATCGCGACGGTTAGGATGCTTTCCTGACTCTTCTCCCCTTCTTTCGTTTCTACCCACGCCGTGATCGTTGTCGATCGCGACCACCGTGGCGTCCCGACGAAGGCCACGAGATCATCCAGTTTCTATCCGCGTCGTGATCGTTGTCGATCGCGACGGAGCTTCTTCAGCGTCGGCATCTTCACGTCGCCGGTGTTTCTATCCGCGTCGTGATCGTTGTCGATCGCGACAGGTGGCGTACCAGTCGTCGCTGGGGAGCGAGGCCGAGTTTCTATCCGTGCCGTGACCGCCGCCGATCACGACCTCCATCCACACGTGCAGCGCGAGCCGGACCCGCTTGTTTCTATCCACGCCGCGCCGCGCCGCGATCGATCGCGACTGAGCGGCGCCGTCGGTTCGATCAACTACCCGTCGCTGTTTCTATCCTCGTCTGCGATCGCGATCGATCACGACGACGTGGGAGTGGATCGGCGAGACGCCGTACACGGCGTTTTTATCCACGTCGCGATCCTGATCGATTCACGACGGTCGTTGGCAACGAGATCTGGGTCGCGTACTGGTTTAACCTCGGCGCGAGCGGAGTCATGATCGCGATCGATCACGACGGCGCTGCGCACCAGCTTGCGGGTCTCTGCGTCGACGTAATTTCTACCCACGTCGCGATCCTGATCGAATCACGACTTACACGTACCTGCGCAACCTTGGGGCTCGCGTAGGGCGAGCGCGACCGCACAGGTTTCTATCCACGGCGTGATCTCGATCGATCACGACGACACCCAGCACGCTACACCACCAACGACACCACTCGAACTGTTTTTATCCGCGGCGCGACCCACGACGCCTTCCTTCAGTAGCGGCTTTTCGCCGCTCACGTTTCTATCCACACCGTGATCGCGGTTGATTACGGGGCTGGTGATCGACCCCACGTCGCAATCTTGGTCGATCGCGACGTCGACGGGGATCACGCGCCGGGCCACGTCGTCGACGTTTCTACCCACGTCGCGATCCTGATCGATCACGACTACCACCCGAGGCCGTCGCACATGCGGTCGCCGAACAGTTTCTACCCACGTCGCGATCCTGATCGATCACGACCGCGCGGAAATCGAGCGCTGGCTGGCGGCGCGCGTGGTGTTTCTACCCACATCGCGATCCTGATCGACCAAATTGCCCGACGGCAACTCCCTGCAGTTGTTTCTATCCACGTCGCGATCCTGATCGATCACGACTGCCGACGCAGGTTGTCGCACGCAAGGTGGTTGAAATCTGGTTTCTACCCATGATTGCCCTTGTCGTCGTAGGCCCGTCGTCCAGCGTGTTTCTATCCGCGCCGCGATCTGAATCGATCGCGACCGGTGCTGGACCGTCGCCGTCGCTACCACCCGCGGTGTTTCTATCCACGTCGCGATTTAGATTGATTGATCGCGACCGCGCACGACGCGTATGTGTACTCGGCGTCTGCGAGGTTTCTATCCACGGTCGTGATCGTTGTCGATCGCGACCCGCGTCATCCGTACGGTGAAGGTCGTCCAGGGCGCCGCGTTTCTATCCGCGTCGTGATCGTTGTCGATCGCGACCCAGGGAGCCGGACGGCATCACGCGGAGGTTGCGCGTGTTTCTATCCGCGTCGTGATCGTTGTCGATCGCGACGCGATCACGTATCAAGCGCGAGGAAACACGCCGACGGTTCGGCCATCGAAGTAGCGATCGTTGTTTCTACCCACGCCGTGATCGATCTCGATCACGACCCCCGACCGCGGTGCCTGTGGATGAGGCCCAACCTCAAGTTTCTACCCACGCCGTGATCGATCTCGATCACGACAACACTTTCTGAAAAGACAACTGGCGCTGTTCGTTAGGTGATGCCTAGCGAGCGACGCCCATAAACGCTTCTTTTGTGCTGCTATTCGGTTATCAGAGAACCGTGTTACGTCAGGACTTGCGCGGTGTTAGATCATGCGAGCGGTTCTGGTAACTCGCCTCGCACCAAGGCGCTCGTTGCTAGGCGTCGTCGCTCGACGCCTCCGCATCCAAGTCGCTCTCGTCCATATCGACGTCCTCGCTCGGATCAGGCTCCTCCGGCGCCAGCCCGAGCCTCGCGGCGGACCGTTCGACCTGAGCCTCCAGAACGGCCTCCTCGGCGACGAAGATGTCACAACCCAGCGCCTTGGTGAACCAGTTGCGAACCTTGCGCTTGAGGCAGACGTCCATGACGATGCACTGCCCCGTGACACTGTTCATGCGCGGCGCGTTGGCGTTGTCGGGGTCGCCATTGGGGTTCGACTTGACGGCCTCCCAGATCAGCCACGCAGTGTACTTGTGGTCGATCTGAGCATCGTCCGGGATCGGCGCCTGTCTCGTCGAATTCAGAATCCCTGCCATCGTGAGATTGCTGTTGACGAACGTCATCGGCTCGACCTCGAACAGCTCGATCGTCGGGGCAGGCGGCGTCGTGTTGATCACGACGTTGAAATCCGCGTACGACCGGGGATGCGGGACCAGCTGCTGGATGTTGATTACGTGCTCGCGGAGTTCCGGCCTGGGATAACTCCCGAGCGGCGATGCGTGTCGCGCGATGATCAACTTCCTCACATTCATCTCGGGACGAGCCGACGACGCGTCGAGAGCGAAGATGTTGATGCAGCTCTCGAAGAACCGTACGACATCGCCATGAGTAAGCCCGGTGATCCGGCCGGGATACGCATCCACCTCGATACGCGTACAGAAGAGTGCGTACTGGACCCAGTGCTTGACGCCCATAGCGAGGTTCGCGTCCTTGCTCTGCGACATCGTGTGGTTGGCGATGGCATTGCGCGTGATCGTCGACTGGTAGAGATGGACCACGTTGATCGAGTCGGAGATCTCGAAGTGGATCGGCCCGAGGATCTTGCCGGCTCCGCTACCGCCCTCGCCGCCAGGTACGGCGCCAAACATGCGGATGTCGACGTAGTCGGCACACAACTGCGCGCGCAGTCGCGCCTTCTCGGCCGGCGTACGCTTCTTGCCCTTGCCGTTGCCGCCGTTCCTACCGTGGCGGCCGTTCTTACCGCCACCACTCCTGCCGTTGCCGTTGCCGTTGCCGTTGCCGTTGCCGTTGCCGTTGGACTCGGCGCCCGTGGCGCCCGAAAGAACCTGCTTGGTGAGGCTATTGGCGGTAGGGCTATTCTTCTTGTTCTTGGTCATTGGTCTCTTTCCCTTCTCTCTACTGCTCTGTGTTGCGTGCGTATTTGTATCTACGACGACGACATCGTCGTCGACGTTTGTGAGTTACTGGGACATGTCGTCGGTGTCTACGTCTACGTCTTCATCGGTGTCCGTGTCCTCGTCGGCCTGAGCGGCCTGAGCAGCCTGAGCGGCCTGAGCGGCCTGAGCGGCCTGAGCAGCTGCCTTCGCCGCCGCCTTCGCCGCCAAGTGCTCCTTCATCCACCTCTCGTAGGTGTAGTAGCCAATCCAGAATCGAGTCTGCTCTTCGGCACCGAGTCGTACCGGTAGCATCTCGTCGCCGAGTCGCGTCATCAGACGTCCCATTCGTTCCTTGGACGGACCGGATTGTTTCCTGATCTTGGCACTGGAGGTGTGCTTCTCGTACTTCGTCAGAATCGCCGCGAGTACGTTGTGTGGCGCCTGGACGATGTCCGTGCGTGACAGGCTGGAACGCTGCACTGGGCCAAGGGCCCAGCGTTGGACGCGATTACACTCGGCCATGACGTAACCGAGTACGTTCGCGATGTGTGTCTCTTCGAGGTTGTCGAACGGATTTTTCTGCACGTGTGGTTCAAGTCCTTTCCTGACGAGATCGAGTTTCAGGATGCTGATCCGAATCGGAAGCAGGCGCTTCCACCGTTTCCTCGCATCCTTATTGGAAGGATAGGTGTTGCATCGCTTGAGCGCGGCGGCTGCGAGTTCAGCTGGCACGGGGGCGCCTTCGAGTACGCAGCGCAGCATGTTGTCGGTGGTCCTTGCTGTGAACTGCTCTCGATCACGTGCGCGAAGCGCTTCAAAGATCTTGGTTAGGGGCGGAACACGGTTGACCGTCGGCAGCCGCATGTCGTCGACGTACTTTTGAATCTTGGCGCGCAGCTCACCGATCGTACCGATCAGCGTGCTGCGCGGCACGACGCGTTGATTATCCGAGAGCAACAACGCGTGAAAAGCGCCCTCGTTGAACTGTGGCATCGCACGACCTGTGCGATGCACTGCGAGCAGATCGTGGATGATCTGCGGATCGTTCGTCTCGGTCCGAAGTAGCTTTTCGACGGCCGACTCACTCGCGTGTTCGATATCGAGTAACGTCTCGACCTCGCCGCCGCCAGAGAACAGAGCTGTGAGACCGCCACGAACCGTCAGCTCGACGTCCTTCTCCGCCGTCCAACAAACGAATACTGTGGCTCCTTTTTGCGGCGCACCGAAGCTAAAGGGGTAGACGCCGCCGTACGGTTTGATCCGCACACGCGTCTCGATCTCCTCGGTCTTCGAGTTCCGCCGCGTGTAAGGGACTTCCACCGGTCGAAGAAGATAGTTGAGCCCTTCGACAATGGCCTCTGCAGTGTCCCGTCCCGTATG
>Ga0233425_10000094_pt1 | contig 224639 bp, 221 predicted proteins | sample Watercolumn_Towu_2_FD_181712 | JGI IMG/M metagenome (GOLD analysis project Ga0233425, IMG submission 181712) | Freshwater microbial communities from Lake Towuti, South Sulawesi, Indonesia - Watercolumn_Towuti2014_140_MG | ecosystem: Environmental > Aquatic > Freshwater > Lake | place... | reverse complement strand
CGAGCGTGCCCCAGGGTGCGGAGCGAATGCGGAGACAAGAGGAAGCGAAGCTTCCTCTGTCGGCGGAGCCTTTGAGCGTCGCACCCTGGGGCACGCTCGCGCCCCGTCCGCCCCGCCCCCGCGCCCTCTCCGCCCCCGCCGGCCTGAGGTGTCAACGATACGCGGCGAACAGCTGATCGAACGCGACCATCTGATTGCCGCGCGCCGACGACGGCACGACGATGACCGTCTTCACGCCCGTCGCGCGCCACGCCTCGACGCCGTCGCGCACCTTCGACGCCGGGCCGTACAGCGTGACGTCGGACAGCCAGCGGTCGGACATCGCGGCGCGCACGGCGTCGTCGTCGCCCTTCGCGATCGCGGCGCGGACCGCGCGCATCTCGTCCTCGTAGCCCGCCTCGATCCAGTAGTTCTGGTAGTTCGGCAGCTTCACGTAGCTCGTGAGCGTCCGGCGATTCACCGCGGCGGCGGCCGCGACGTCGTCGTCGATGCACGTCGGCACCATGTCGCCGACGAAGAACTGTGGATCGCGCCGCGCGGTCTCCGGCAGCGCCTTCAACGACGTCGCCATGAACGAGCGCGCACCGTTCGCCCACACCGCGCCCTGCGCGATCTCCGCGGACAGCGCGACCATGCGCTGACGCAGCGTCGCGAGCGTGATCGGCGGGAGGCCGCCCACCTGCTTGTCCAGCGCGCGGAGATCGGCGACGAACTTCCGGATGTCGTCGAGCGGCTTGCCGGGACGAATGCCGAGCCGCTCGTGCGCGGGGCCGTGACTGACGCCGACGCCGAACCGGAAGCGGCCACCCGCGAGCTCTCCAATCAGCGCCGCGGTCTGCGCGTACTCGGAGGGGTGGCGCGTGTAGATGTTCGCGATGCTCGTCCCGAACGGGATCTCGCGCGTCACGAGCGCGAGCGCTTCACAGAGCGCGAGGCCGTCGTTCGGGCTCGGACAGTAGATCCCGGTGAATCCTTCGCGCTCGAGACGCTGCGCGAGATCGAGCGTCGCCTTCCGTCGCCCCGGCACCGCCACGAGACTCACCGCCGGCTTCTCCGCCATGCGCGCCTCCTCCGGGCGGCGAGTATACTGCCCGCGCCATGCCGAAACTCAAGGACAGGGTCGTCGTCGTGACGGGTGCGAGTCGCGGAATCGGCGCCGAGATCGCGCGCCTCTTCGCCGCCGAGGGCGGACGCGTGGTGTGCGCGGCGCGCACGCTGCGCGAGGGCGAGCATCAGTTCGCGGGATCGCTGGAGACGACGGTGGCGGAGATCCGCGCCGCCGGCGGCGAGGCGCACGCGGTCGCCGCGAACATCGCGGACCCCGCGGAGTGCGAGAAGCTCGTCGAGGCCGCGCGCACGACGTACGGGCTCGTCGACGTGCTCGTGAACAACGCGGCGCTCACCTACTACGTCCCGATCAAGGACTACCCGCTCAACCGCTGGATCCGCTCGTGGCAGGTGAACCTGCACGCGCCCTTCTACCTGAGCCAGCTCGTGCTCGGCGACATGATCCCGCGCGGCAGCGGCGCGATCGTCAACATCTCGTCCGCCGCCGCGATCGGTCCCGGCCGCGGCCCGTACACGGACCCGTCCGTCGGCGCGCGCGGCGGCACGTGCTACGGCGCGGAGAAGGCGGCGCTCGAGCGCTTCACGCAGGGGCTCGCGTCCGAGGTCTACCAGCACGGCGTGAGCGTGACGTGCGTCTCGCCGTCCCAGGTCGTGCCGACGCCGGGCACCGTGCATCACAAGCTCGTCGCGAGCCTCGACGACCCGCGCGGCGAAGCGCCCGACCTCATGGCGAAGGCCGCGCTGCTGCTCGCCACCGAGCCGCTCGCGCGCGTGAGCGGGCGCGTGACGTACAGCCAGCAGATCCTGAAGGAGTTCGGCTGGATCAGCGACGCGAAGGGCCGCGGCGTGACCACGCGCGGCAGCGGCTACTCGGAGATCTGACCATGGACATCGGCTGCCATCTTCCCACGCAGGGCCCGGTCGCGACACGCGAGGCGCTCACGCGATTCTGTCGCGAGGCCGAGCGGCACAGCATCGCCTCGCTGTGGGTCAGCGATCACGTCGTGTTCCCGCGCGAGAAGACCGGTCAGTATCCGGGCGGACGCTTTCCGCACGCGCCCGACACCGCGTATCTCGAGCCCGTCGCGGTGCTCGCGGCGGCGGCGATGGCGACGGAGCGCGCGCGTCTCGGCTCGTCGGTGTTCATCCTCGGGCACCGCCACCCGGTCGTGATGGCGAAGATGCTCACGACGATCGACGCGCTCTCGAACGGCCGTCTGATCTGCGGCGTCGGCGTCGGCTGGTGGGAGGAAGAGCTGACGGCGCTCGGCGTGCCGTTCAAGCAGCGCGGCCGCCACGCGGACGAGATCTTGAAGATCTTCAAGACGCTGTGGACGTCGGATCATCCGACGTTCGACGGCGAGTTCTTCCGGTTTCCCGACCTCGGCTTCCAGCCGAAGCCCGTGCAGAAGCCTCACCCGCCGATCTGGGTCGGCGGCAACAGCCCCGGCGCGTTCCGTCGCGTGGTCACGTACGGCGACGGCTGGCACGCGACGTATCTCGAGCCGGCGGAGCTTCGTGCGAGCCTCGACAAGCTGCGCGCCGCGGCCGACGCCGCGAAGCGCCCGTTCGAGAGCATCGAGCTCTCGATGCGCGCGCGCAACACGGGCATGCTCAGCGGATCGAAGCAGGAAGTGATCGATCTCCTCGGCGCGTACAAGACGATCGGGCTCACGCACGTGATGCTGGACGTCCGGCGCGACAGCCTCAGCGAGATGCTCGAGAACCTCGAGATCGTCGCGAGCGAGATCCGCCCGGCGCTGAAGTAGCCGCGCCCGCGCGCGGCGCGAGGTCAACCGCGCAGCGCACGCTCCACGCACGGAGACAGCCGCGCGCGCGCGAGCAGCGCCGGCACGTCGTACGTCACCTTCTTCCACGCCGGGTGGCCGTTCTCGCGCAGCCACGCCTGCTGATCGACGACGGCGCGGGCGAGGCGCCCGAGCGCCTCGCAGTCTGCCGATCCCCACGTGCCGATTCCGCTCTCGATCGACACGGTGTCGACGGCGGCGGCCTGGCCCCACGCGAGGCACTGCGCACGCTCGAGCAGAAGGGATGGCTCACCGTCGCGGCACGCGAGCGGCTCGTCTACATGTCGGCGCGCTCGGAGCCGGACGTCTGGCGCGCCGTGCAGGGCGCCGGGATCGCGAGCCTCGTCTACTGCCCCGACAAGCTCCCCGACGATCCGAACACGCTCGCGGCGCTCCGGCCGTGGCTCTCGTCCTCCTCCTATCCGTTCCCACGGCGGTGAGCGAGGCGCTCTCCATGCAGACGGTCGTCGAGAGCCTCCAGCGCTTTCAGTTCGCCTACCCGTTCGTGATGGCGTGGGTGTGGATCGCGGGCGCGCTGCTGTTCTGGCATCTTCACGAGCGGCGCGGCCCGCCGGCGGACCGCGCGCCCAGGCTGAACGCAGCGCACAAGGCGGCCGTGCTCGTGCCGTGTCACAACGAAGTGCGCCAGGCGCGCGAGACCGTGCTTGCGCTGACGCGTCTACGTCATCCGAACTTCGAGATCGTCGTCGTGGACGACGGCAGCACCGACGGGACCGAGGCGCTCCTGCGTGAGCTCGCCGCGGAGCATCCGCTGGTGCGTGTCGTTCATCTGCCGACGAACCAGGGCAAGGCGGCGGCGCTGCGCGCCGGCGCCGCCGCGACGGACGCGCGCTATCTCATCTGCATCGACGGCGATTGCCTGCTGGACGAGGACGCGCTCGCGTGGATGGTGTGAGCGCTCGAACGTCACCCGCGTGTCGGCGGCGTGACCGGCAACCCGCGCATCCGCACGCGGTCCACCACGCTCGGCCGGCTGCAGATCGGCGAGTTCTCGACGCTCATCGGCCTCATCAAGCGGTCGCAGACGGTGTGCGGGCGCCTGTTCACGGTCTCGGGTGTGATCTGCGCGTTCCGCCGCGAGGCGCTCGCGGAGGTCGGCTACTGGCGCTCCGACGTGCAGACCGAGGACGTCGACGTGAGCTGGCGGCTGCAGCTCGCCGGCTGGCGGCTCACGTTCGAGCCGCGCGCGCTCACGTGGATCCTCATGCCCGAGACGTTGCGCGGCCTCTGGCGCCAGCGTCTGCGCTGGGCGACGGGCGCCGCGCAGGTCTTCCTGCGCAGCCTCCCCGCGCTCGCGCGCCGCGACGCGCTGCCGATGTGGCCGACCGCGATCGAATACGTCGCGAGCGTCGCGTGGGCGTGGACCACGGTGACGCTCGCCGTGCTGTGGGCCATTCAACTGTTCTCGGGACCGGTGCTGGGCGTGACGATCGGCGGCCTCGTGCCCGAAGAGTGGGGCATCGCGCTCGGCGCCGTGTTCCTCGTCCAGATCGCGGCGGGCATGAGCCTCGATCGCCGCTCCGAGCCCGGCGTCGGCCGCTACTTCTTCTCCGTCCTCGGCTATCCGATCGCGTTCTGGATGCTCATGGCGATCACGGTCGTGGTGGGCTGGCCGCGCGCGCTGTTCAGCGTCCGGGGGTACCCGGCCGTGTGGGTCAGCCCCGACCGCGGCGTGGAGACGGCGCGATGACCGCCGAGCAGGTCGTCATCGAGCAGCGTGGCCGCCGTTCGGCGACGCTGCGCTGGCGGGATCGCGCGCGCGTCGTTCGCCGCGTCGTGCGCGGTCGTCGTCGTGATGTCCGTGGGCACGTATCGATGGAGGCGCGACCGGTCGAGCGCGTCGCCGCCGCCGTCGTATACTGCCCCCTCATGATCCTTCCACTCGACGACGTCACCGTCCTCGACCTCTCGCACGCGCTCGCCGGCCCCTTCGCGTCGACGATGCTCGGGGACTTCGGCGCCCGCATCGTCAAGATCGAGCCGCCCACCGGCGACATCGCGCGCGCGTGGGGCCCGCCCTTCTACGGCAGCGAGCCGTCGTACGTGGTCGGCCTCCATCGCAACAAGCAGAGCGTGGTGCTCGACTTCAAGCACGAGGAAGGCAAGGCGCTCTTCTTCGAGCTCGTCGAGCGCGCGGACGTGGTCCTCGAGAACTACCGGGTCGGCGTCATCGACAAGCTCGGCATCGGCTACGAGGCCGCGAAGGCGCGCAATCCTCGCATCATCTATTGCTCGATCTCCGGCTTCGGACAGACCGGCCCGTATCGCGACCGCGCGGCGCTCGACCTGATCCTCCAGGCGGAGAGCGGGATGATGAGCGTGACCGGCGAAGAGGGCGGGCGCGGCGTGCGCGCCGGCGTCTCCATCGCCGACATGACGGCGGGCATGTACGCCGCGTACGGCGTGATGCTCGCGCTCCACGCGCGACAGCGCACCGGACGCGGCCAGCAGATCGACGTCTCGATGCTCGAAGGGCAGCTCTCGCTGCTGCAGACGATGGTGTGCGCGTACCTCGCCGACGGCCAGGTGCCGGCGCCGATGGGCACCGCGTACAAGGCGCTCCTGCCGTACCAGACGTTCCGCACGAAGAGCAAGGACCTGGCGCTCGCCGTCGGCAGCGAGAAGCTGTGGAAGGACTTCTGCCCGCTGATCGGCGCGCCGGAGATGACGAACGATTCGCGCTGGCACAACAACCGCGCGCGCGGCCAGAATCGCGAGTCGTTGATCGCGCGGCTGCAGGAGATCTTCCTGACGAAGACCTACGAGGAGTGGGAAGCGATCCTGGTGCCCGCCGGGATTCCGATGGGCGCCATCAACACGATCGACCGGATCGTCGAGCACCCTCAGGTGAGGGCGCGCGACGTGCTGGTCGACGCCGAGCATCCGACCGCGGGCAAGGTGAAGGTCGTCGGGCCGCCCATCAGGTTGTCGGAGACGCCGGGCAGCGTGCGCGCGCCGGCGCCGCTGCTCGGACAGCACACCGCGGACGTGCTGCGCGACCTGCTCGGGCTGGACGACGCGGAGATCGCGCGACTGCGCGGCATCGGAGCCATCCATGGATGAGCTGAAGGCCGTCAATCTCGGCGACGTGATGACGATGATCAAGGGCTCCGGCCGGCCGAACACCGTGCTGTGGCAGGCGCCGGACAGCATCGCGTTCGTCGCGCGCGGGCGCGAGTTCCGCAGCGAGTTCCACAGCGATCCGAGCGACGAAGTCATGTACATGGTCAAAGGCGACATGCGCCTCCACTACCGCACGCCGGACGGCGCCGAGAAGGTCGCGGTGGTGCGCGAGGGCGAGCTGATCTACTGCCCCGCGGGCACGCCGCACTCGCCGCGCTTCTCGCCGGAGTCGTTCGTGCTGGTGCTCGAGCGCAAGCGGCGCGGCGGCGAGGACGACAGGTTCACGTGGTTCTGCGAGAGCTGCGGTACCCAGCTCCACCAGAGCGTGAAGCACGTCGCCGACTACCGCGAGGACCCGGTCTCGCGCGCGTACGAGGAGTTCTACGGCTCCGAGAAGGCGCGCACGTGCGCCGGGTGCGGCCACGTCACCGCCGATCCAAGGGCGGCGCGCGCATGAGCTGGGACAAGGAGATGGAGGAGCTGCGGCGCCGCGAGGCGTTCGCCGAGGAGCTCGGCGGGCCCGAGCGCGTCAAGCGGCAGCACGACGGCGGGCGGCTCACCATCCGCGAGCGCATCACCAAGCTCGCCGATCCGCAGAGCTTCCACGAGATCGGCAAGATCGCCGGACGCGCGGACTACGACGCGAACAACGACCTCACCAGGCTCACGCCGTCGAACTTCGTCTTCGGGCGCGGGACGATCGACGGCCGCCCGGTCGTGATCGGGGGCGACGACTTCACCGTGCGCGGGGGCTCCGCGGACGCGACCATCAAGGGCAAGCACAACCAGTGCGAGCGGATGGCCCACGATCTGCGGCTGCCGCTGATCCGCATGGTCGAAGGCTCGGGCGGCGGCGGCTCGGTGAAGACGATCGAGACCACCGGCCGCGCGAACGTTCCCGGCGTCGACGGCTGGGAGTGGGTCGTCAACAACATGGGGACGATTCCGCGCGTCGCGCTCGGCCTCGGATCCGTCGCGGGTCTCGGTGCCGCGCACCTCGCCGCCGCGCACTACTCGGTGATGGTGAAGAATCTCTCGGCGCTGTTCGTCGCGGGCCCGCCCGTCGTCGAGCGGCTCGGCCAGAAGCTGACGAAGAACGAGCTCGGCGGCTGGGAGATCTCGCTCCGCGCCGGCTCGGTCGACGACGCGGTGGACACCGAAGAGGAAGCGTTCGAGCGCGCGCGCCGCTTCCTCTCGTACATGCCGTCGTCGATCGACGATCTGCCGCCGCGCGGCCCGCGCACCGACGACGTGAACCGCCGCGATGCGTGGCTGATGGACGCGATCCCGAAGGATCCGCGCAAGCCGTACAAGATGCGCCGCATCGTCGAGGCCGTCGTCGATCAGGGCTCGTTCATGGAGGTCGCACCGCTCTACGGGCGCTCGGTGATCACCGGGTACGCGCGGCTCGACGGCTGGCCCGTGGCGGTACTGGCGAGTGATCCCTATTTCTATGGCGGTGCTTGGCCAGCCGATACCTGTCGAAAAGTCGAGCGCTTCATCGACGTCGCGCAGACGTTCCACCTGCCGGTCTTCTACCTCGTCGACTGCCCGGGCTTCCTCATCGGGCTCGACGCGGAGAAGCAAGGGACGATCAAGGAAGGTGTCCGCGTGATGTCGGCGATGTGGCAGACGACGGTCCCGTGGTGCGCGATCATCGTGCGCAACTCGTTCGGCGTCGCGGGCGCCGCGCACCGCAACCAGAGCCGCTACTGCATGCGCTACGCGTGGCCGTCGGGGCGCTGGGGCTCGCTGCCGCTCGAGGGCGGGATCGAGGCCGCCTACCGCGCGGATCTCGACGCGGCGCCGGATCCGAAGGCGAAGATGGCAGAGATCGAGGATCGCCTCAACAAGCTGCGCTCCCCCTTCCGCTCCGCCGAGACGTTCTGGATCGAGGAGATCGTGGACCCGCGCGACACGCGCCCGCTCCTCTGCGAGTTCGCGAACCTCGCGGCGCCGCTCCGCCGGACCGGCCCGTCCGTCCACCCGATGCGTCCATGACCTGTATCAGTCCGTGCACTCTTTACACACCGAGCGTGATCCATACACTGTTGGGCGCGGAGCCCGGTCACTACGATCTCGCAGTGGTCCTCGCGTTCATCATCGCGATCACGATCGCGGGCTTCTCGTTCATGTTCTGGATCGCCTGGAAGATCCACAAGGAGTCGAAGGAAACCTTCGCGCTCGTAGATCGACGATCCCGCGTGCTCGGATCGCTGATCGTCCAGGAGTCCGAGAAGATCCGGGCGCTGATGGCGGACGACTAGGAAGGACGCGGGCCCAGCGTCGGGCGACGAAGGAGCGCGCCGGCGAGCGGGGCGAGGACGATTGCGGCGCCCACCGCGTTCAGGATCGCGAAGCCCCAGATGCCGAGGATCATCCCGCCCGCCGTCGATCCGAGCGCGCCCATCAACCCCATCGCGAGATCCGCGAAGCCCTGGATCGACGCGCGCTCCGCGGCCGAGAGCGCGTCGGTGAGCAGCGCGCTCGCCGCGACGAACGCCATGTTCCAGCCGACGCCGTTCAGGAACAGCCCCGCGATCACGAGCACCGAATCCGTTCCGGGCGCCAAGCCCGCGAGCACCACCGCGCCGATCAGCACGAGCGCGCCGGCGACGATGATCGGCAGGCGGCCGAAGCGATCCGAGAGCCAGCCAGACAGCGGCGACGTCACGTACATGCCGCCGAGGTGGAGCGACACGGCGATGCCGATGGTCCGCACGCTGTGTCCGTGGTCGTGGAGATACACGGGCGACGTCGATGTCGTCGCGATCATCACGAACTGGTTGATCGCGAGCGTCGCGAAGGCGATCTGCACGCGCACGTCGGCGAGCGCCGCGCGCAGCCTGCGCGCCGGTGCGGCCGCACGACCCGCCGCGTTCGCCGCCTGCGCGCTCCGCGCGATCGCGAGCGGATCGGGCCGCAGCCACAGCGCGGTGATCAGCGTCGCGAGCGTGAAGCCGACGATGCTGATCAGGAACGGACTCGCGGTCGACGACACGGCGAGCGCGCTTCCCAGCACGACGGAAAGCGCCATCAGGTTCGGGCCGATCATCGAGCCCGCGGCCGAGCCCCACACGATCAGGCCCATCGCGCGGCCGCGCTGCGAGCCCGGGCTGATGTCGGCCGCCGCGTAGCGGGCGAGAAGGTTGGAGCTGTTCGAGACGCCGAGCAGCGCCATCGTCACGAGCAGCAGCGGGAAGCTGCGCCCCATCACCGCGACGACGCCGAGAACCGCGCCGACGAGCGCCGCGACGTAGCCGAGCACGAGGCCCGGACGCCGGAGCCCCGAGCGATCCATCAGACGCGAGAGCGGCCAGCTCCCGAGCGCGGCGCCGAGCCCCGCGACGGCGACCGCGAGCCCCGACCACGTGTTCGTCCCGGTGACGCTCGCGGCCATGATCGACCCGACCGCCATCGTCATCGAGTGCCCGGCGCTGCCGCAGACCTGCGCCGCGAACAGCGTGGTCATCAGCTTCCCGCGCGCCGGAGTCACGCCCGGAAGGTCCTGATTATCTGGTCGACTGGATCACCCGATCGTTCAGCGGCTGCACGGGCCGCGCGTTGCGCCGGTACAGCTTGCCGAAGCGAGTGACTTCCGCGGCCGACACTTCGGCCGGCGACTTGAGCACGTACCAGGTGACTCCTTCCGTGCACGGCGGGGTGGTGAGCGAGCCGGCGAACGTGTAGTAGCCGTGATCCGCGGGAATGAGCGCGGACGGGTCGATCGACACACCGCCGACGGCGTGCTCCTTCTCCTTGTCGGCCGGCAGATGGATCCAGAGCGTCTCGATGAGCGGATGCGCCTTGCTCTTCTTCAGCAGCACGGCGACCACGGCGAGCTTGCCGTCCGGTCCGCGATGGACGAGATGGACGTCCATGTCGGCGGCCTTGCCGTTGATCCGTTCCTCGCTCGGCCGGTGGAAGTGGAACTGCACGAGCTCGTAGCTCTTGTCGCCGACGCCGATCGAGCTGCCCGGAGGCACGTTCACCTGGATCGTGTGGCCGTTGTCGACGATCTTGAGCGGCGCCGCCTTGTACGCGAACGTGATCGGCGGCAGATCGCCCGGCGTCGTGCCCTTGATGTCGATCGGCGATTGCATCTTGCCGGTCTTGCAGGCCGCGAACCCGGGGGTCATGTCGCCCCACCTGGCGGGGCCCGCCGCGCCGGAGTATCGCCAGTGCGGCGGGCGGTCCTCCGCCGAGGAGACACCGGCACACGCCACGAGCGCCGCCAGCACTGCCGCCGCCGTCGGCCGGATCCTTCGGATCATGATGCCCCCGTCGTGTGAGCTCACCGCTTCAACGGCACGCGCGGCGCGCCCGGCACGATCGCCAGGTGCACCGGGTTCACGCCCTCGATGTGGCCCGCCAGCGCGTGGATCGCGTCCTCCGCCTGCTCGAGCGGCAGCGACAGCGTGTGCATCTTCTCGAACGGATAGCGGCCGGACTCGATGATGTCCATCGCACGAAACGTCTCGTCGACCGGCATGCTGAGCACGCCGCGGACGGTCAGCTCCTTGTAGATGATCTCGTCGACCGGCACGTCGTTCGCCGGCTTCATCCCCTTCAGGCCCGCCACGATGACCCGGCCGCGGCGCACCGCGATCGCCACCGCGTGGTTGAGCGACTGCGGCGCGTACGGTGTCGTGTCGACGACGACCTCCGCGCCGCCGCCCGTCGCCTCGCGCACCGCCGCGACGACGTCCTGTCGCTCGACGTCGATCGCCGTGTCGGCGCCGAGCTCGCGCGCGAGCGCCAGCTTCTGCGCGTCGCGCGACAGCCCGGTGATCACGACGGTTTTCGCGCCCGCCTCGCGCGCGGCGATCACGGAGCAGAGCCCGCGCTGGCCCGCGCCGAGCACGACCACCCGCTCGCCCGGCTGCGTGCGCGGCACGCCGACCGCCCACGAGAGCCCGGCCGCGAGCGGATTGAACATCACCGCCACGCCCGCGGGGATCCTCGGATCGACCTTCTTCATCACGGAGTACGGAGACAGATACATGTGCGTCGCGTAGCCGCCCCAGAGATGCGGCGGCGTGTTGACGTCGGTGTAGCCGTACGTGCCGCCGCGCTTCGGACACAGCCGCGGCTCCCAGCGCGCGCACGCCGGGCAGCGGCCGCAGCCGTAGCCCGAGCGCATCGCGACCCGATCGCCTTCTCTGACATCCCAGCGCTTGCTCGCATTCCCGCCCACTTCTTCGATGATCCCGAGCGGCTCGTGGCCGGGGATGACGGGATAAGGCGTGTAGTCCTCGGTCACCGGCTGCGCGCCCTCGTACTGCTCGTAGTCGCTGCCGCAGATCCCGCACGCCTCGATGCGCAAGAGTCCGTCGTCCGCGCCGATCGCCGGACGCGCGAACTCGCGCGCCTCGAGCGTCTTCGGCCGGGTGAGCACCACGGCCCGAATTCCTTGCCGGCCCATGGCCGTCAATCTTAGCGATCGAGCCACGCCGCCGCGAGGCGGCCGCCGTAGTCGTAGCCGAGGTTCGGCCCGTAGTTCTTCAGCGCGCCCTCCCACACCGCGATCGTGACCGCCGACGCGAGCTGGATGTAGTACTGCTGCTTCGCGATGTGCCGCTGCAGCTCCGCGAGGAGCTCGCGCCGCTTCGCGACGTCCGCGGTGCGCCGCTGGCGCACGAGCAGGTCGGTCACGATCGGGTCGTTCACGTGGCTCTGGTTCTTCAGCTCTTCCGGGTAGTGCATGCCGTAGATGAAGTTGTCGGGGTCGAGGAAGGGCGTCTGCGGCCCGTACGTCATCGAGTCGAACTTGCCGAAGTAGCAGCTCGCGATGAACGCGCCGTACTCGCGCTGGTCGAGCTTCGCCTCGATGCCGACGTCCTTGAGATGGCGCAGGATGAGCTGCGCGGTGTCGACGAGCGCGGTCGAGCCGTAGCTGTTGAAGCACAGGCTCGCGCTGAATCCATTCGGATACCCGGCGGCCGCGAGCAGGCGCTTCGCCTCCGCCGGGTTGTGCTTGAAGTAGCGCGCGCCCTCGCCGAGCTGGTCGATCGGCACCGCCCAGTCCTTGAACGCGGCGGGCACCGCGGGATTGACGATCCCGACGCCTTCGAGGACCGCGTCGATGATCCCCTGCCGGTCGACGGCGAGCGAGAGCGCCTGGCGCACGCGCACGTCGTTGAACGGCTTCTGGTCGGTGCGCAGCGAGATGTGGGTCTCGACGTTCGACACGAACTCCGCTGTCTTCAGATTCGGACGCCGCTGCTTCAGCGTGTCCTTGATCTGCACCCAGTCGGTGCGCCCGATGGCGGCGGGAAACTCCCAGCCGAGGTCGTACTTGCCGGCGAGGAACGCCGCCATGCGGGAAGCGTTGTCCTCGTCGACCATCATCTCCACGCGGTCGATGTAGGGCTGTCCGGGCTGGAAGTACTGCGGATGCCGCGCGAAGGTGACCCCGACGTTCGGCTTGTAGGTCTCGAGCATCCACGGCCCGGTGCCGACGACCGACTCCGCCTTCTTCAGGTCGCCGTACTTCTCGACGGCCTCGCGCGCGACGATCGCGACGAACATCGGGCTCGCGAGCATCTCGAGAAACCAGGCGTTCGGCTCCTTGAGCACGATGCGCACGGTGAGCGGATCCGGCGTCTCCACGCGCTCGATCGCGCGCAGCATGTAGGCGCTCGGGTTGCCCTTCACGGTGAGGAAGCGCTCGATCGTGTACTTTACGTCGGCGGACGAGAGCTCGCGGCTGTTCACCGGCGGCTTCGGGTGCCAGCGCACGCCGCGGCGCAGCTTGAACACGTACGTGGTCTCGTTCGGCTGCGTCCACGACTCGGCGAGGTCGCCCTCGATCGGAAACGTGCCGGGCGCCACCGACGGTCCGGCCTTGTGCCGCACGAGCCGGCTGTGCGTGAAGCTGATCGGGATCTGCACGCGATACGCGGTGGTGAGCATCGGATCGAACATCGGCGGATCCCAGCCGCGGAACGTCAGCGTGCCTCCGCGCTTCGGCGCCTGCGCGAGCGCGCGCGACGACGGCAGCGTGGCGGCGGCGAGACCCAGACCTCCGAGCGAGAGGACATCACGACGGCTCCACGTCATGGATTCCTCCTGGGTGAGCTGCGTGCTACTTCAGCTGATCGAACTGGGCGGCCCGCCAGCGGAGCGCGGCGCCGAGGCCGTCCTTCTCCCGGATCTCGTCGAACGTCTTCCCGACCTCGGTGGTCGCCGCGTAGAGCGGCGCCAGCACGTCGAGCCCCGCGCGGATCGCGTTGCGGAAGCCGGCGGCGTCGGCGCCGCGCCCGAGCGCGCGCTTGGTCGCGACCAGCGACTCCGGCGCGATCAGCGACAGCCGCCGCGCGAGCTTCAGCGTTGCCGCCTCGAGCTCCGCGCGCGGCACCACGCGATTCACCATGCCCCACGCGAGCGCGGTCTTCGCGTCGATCGGATCGCCGAAGTAGAGGATCTCGCGCGCGCGCTTCTGGCCGATCACGAACGGGAGAATGAGCGCGGGGCCCACGTTCGAGAAGCGGATCTCCGGCTCGCCGAACAGCGCGTCGTCGGACGCGATGGCGAGGTCGCACATCATCGCGAGCTCGCAGCTCCCGCCCAGGCAGTGGCCCTGGATCGACGCGATGACCGGCTTGCGCATGTCCCACGGGGTCATCTCGAGCGTGACGTCGTCCGTCAGCGAGTCGTGCCACGCGAGCGCGTTCCCCTTCCGCGCGGCGCGCGCCGGGTTCGGGCTGATGTCGTAGCCCGCGCCGAAGCTCCGCCCTTCCGCGCGCAGGATCACCACGCTGGTCGCGGGATCGCCATCCGCCTCGTGGAAGCGCTCGATCAGGCGCTTCTTCAGCTCGAGGCTGATCGCGTTGAGCTTGTCGCCGCGGTTCATCGCGACGATGCCGATCCTGCCGTCGACGGTGTAGTTGACGAGGTCGCTCATGCCGTCACCTCCTGGGGCACGTCGAGCGTCGTCACGCGACGGAGCTCGCGCCGGTACTTCTGGTCGTCGAAGGGGCACGCGCGGTGCATCGTCGCGCGGTTGTCCCAGATCACGAGATCGCCGACGCGCCACGAGTGCCGGTACACGCGCTCGGGCCGCGTCGCGTGCTCCATGAGGTCACTCAGCAGCAGCCGGCCTTCGGGGACCGGCCAGTCGATGATCCGCGAGGCGTGCGCCGCGACGTAGAGCGACTTGCGGCCGGAGCGCGGGAGCGTGCGCACCACGGGATGGACGGCGCCCCGCAGCTTCGCGTGCTCTTCCTCCGAGAACTCGAAGCCGAGCATCCAGCGCGAGTGCGTGACGGAATGGTGCGCGTACAGCCCGTCGACCTGCGCCTTCGTCTCGGCCGGCAGCGTGTCGTACGCGGTCCGCATGTCCGCGTACTCGGTGTCCGCGGGCACCGGCGGGATGACCTTCGCGGAGAGCATCGAGTAGCGCCCCGCTGGATCGACGAACGAGGCGTCGGTGTGCCAGAGCCGATTGCCGAGCACGTACGCACGGCGGCGGTCGCCGGCCTTCATGAGCGTGCCGTCGTTGCCGACGTTCGAGATGTCCGCGACGGCTTCGTCGCCGAGCCGGTTCTTGCCGAGCGCGGCGCTGCCGGTGCGCGTGTGGAGATCGCCGTCGAGGCGTCGCGCGAACGCGACCTGCTCCTCGTCGGTGAACGTCTGATCGCGGAAGACGAGGATCGCGTGCGCGTCCATGCCCGCGCGGATCTCGTCGAGCGTCGCGGGATCGTGCAGCGCGCGCAGCGGCGGGGCGCCTTCGACCTCGGCCACGAACGTCGGATGCAGCTTTCTGAATGTCAGGCCCACGTCAGCCTCCCCGAGCGGTCGTCGAGCCACGCTGCAGCAGTCGCGGCAAGTCGCGCATGTCCTCGAACAGCGTCGTCGCCGGTCCTTCGAGCCAGTGCCGGGGCGTGAGGCCGCCGGTGTATCCGAACGCGCGCATCCCGGCCGCGCGCGCCGCCTCCACGCCGTAGCGGCTGTCCTCGATCACCGCGCAGCGCGCGGGATCGGCGCCCATCTTCTTCGCCGCGTGCAGGAACAGATCGGGCGCGGGCTTGCCGTGCACGACTTCCTCCGCGCTGAAGATCCGTCCGGCAAAGCGCTCGTAGAGTCCGGTCAGTCCCAGCGTGAAGCGCATGCGCTCGTGCGTGCCGCTGGACGCCACGCACGTCGCCGTCTCGATCGCGGCGAGGGCGTCGACCACGCCCGCCACCGGCGCGAGCTCCGCAACGAACGCGTCGCGATACCACGTCCTGTACGGAGCCTCCCAGTCCGCTGGCAGCGGGCGGCCGAGATACGCCTCGACCTCGGACACGAAGTACGCGTCCGTGCGCCCCATGAAGCGCTCGACCACCTCGGCCTCGGTCATCGTCCAGCCGAGCTCCGCGAGCACGCGTACGTCGATGCGCACGGCGATCCGCTCGGTGTCGACGAGCACGCCGTCGCAGTCGAAGATCACCAGGTCGAACGCCCCCACGCCTACCCGACTTCCGCGCGCAGCTTGCCGTGAAGCGCGCGGAGCTGATCGATCATCGCGTCGACGGAGCGCGCGCCGGCCTGGAAGATCGCGGTGGCGTTCACGGCGGCCCACTCGAAGCCCATCGCCTTGATCTCGGCCACGCGGCGCACCACCATGTCGTGCTGCGCGTAGAACTGCTTGCCCGCGGCGTCCTTCGGCGGCGACGCGACCATACTCTGCAGCCCGATCGTCCTCGGATCGCGCCCGGCCTTTTCCGCCGCGCGATGGATCGCGTCGATCGCCTTCCGGGCGCTCGCCGCGTCGGTGATCTGGCTCGCCAGCCAGCCGTCGCCGAGCGTGCCGACGCGCCGCCACGCGGCTTCCGACATGCCGCCGATCCAGATCGGCAGCCGTCCGCCCTGCGGCGGCTTCGGCTCCATCGCCATCGCGGTCATCGGATAGTGCTCGCTCGCGAAGTCGACCCGTTCATCCGACCACCACGCGCGCATGAGGCGGATCGCCTCGTCCATGCGCTTGCCACGCGTGTGGAAGTCTTCGCCGAGCGCCTCGTACTCGGATTCCTGCCAGCCGACGCCGACGCCGAGCCGCACGCGTCCGCCCGAGAGCGTGTCGATCGTGCTGATCTGCTTGGCGACCAGCGTGGGATGACGTTGCGGGAGCACGAGCACCTCGGTGCCGATGCCGATCCGCGACGTGACGGCAGCGACGTGCGACATGAGGATCAACGCCTCGAGGATCGGCATCTGCGGCGGGTACGGGCCCTTCGCGCGGCCCTCGATGGGATAGCCCATCACCACGTGATCGAAGATGTCGATGTGGTCGAAGCCGATCTCCTCGACGGCGCGCGCGAACTTCCGCACGGCGTCGGGACCTTCGCGATACGAGACGCTGGGGAACTCGACGGTCAGTTTCATGGCTGGATTATCCGGCATGGGGGGTGCGAGACGCACTCCCCAATCCCCCCTCGCTCCGGGCCGCGAGTGAATCGCGGCCCTCCGCGGGCGCAGGCATCGCGTCGCGGATCAAGCGGCTGAACACGACCATCTCCGGGCTCGTCTTGCGGTAAGCGTCGAGCGCCGCGCGCACGGACGGAAACTCGCTCGCGTCGGGCATCGGCGGTGTCGCGCCGAGCGGCGGAAGGCTCGCGAAGACCGCGCGGACTTCCGCGTCGATCGCGGCGAGCAGCCGCCCGCACGCGTCGGTCGTCACGGGATCCTCGAAGTGTGGCGCGAGCACGGTGGCGAGGTGCGCCGTGAATGCCGGCCACTGCGCGAGCATGCGATAGAGGCCGGGCACGAACGGCTGGCCATCGACCGGCGTGGCGAGCGACAGCAGCACGCTGCGCTCGGCAGGCGGTAAGGCATCGACGTCGACCAATGTCGGCAGCGCGCGAATCGACGGTGGTGGAGTCCATGCCGCCTCGTGCGCCTCGGTGCCGTCGGGACGCCCACCGTCGAGCAGGCGACGCAGCATTCCGGAGAGCATCAGGTTCGTCGGGCTCGCGCGGATGAAGCTGTCACAGACGTCGCGGATGGCCGCTTCACCGATCGCGTCGACGCTCCAGACGCGGAGCGCGTCGCGGCTGAGAGGCGAGAGCCGCGGCACTCTCAGACCATCTGCCGCGCGCCACGCCGCGGTCTGCGCGCGGCCGCTCGCGAACGCCGGGCGCAGCGCCGCCCACACCCATTCGAGCCAGCCGGGCCGGGTGGCGAGGTGGCGCTGCATCGACGACACGTACGGGATCGCGCAGAAGCGACGGATCTCGTTGTAGATGACCGCGATCGCCCCCGTCGCGTCGCGCTCGGCCAGCTCTTTCACCGCGCCGGCCCGTTCACTTCTTCAGGCGCGGCAGGATCTTCGACGCGACCTCGTCGACCTGCGCGAGGTGGTCGCCTCCGGCGAACCGGAACATGAGGTGGCCGGCGCCCCCGTCGATCCACCGCTGGATCCACGCGGCACAGCCGTCGGCGGGACCCGCGTACGTCGCCTGCCGCGCGCGAATCGTCTTCGCCGGCGCGTTGTAGTAGCTCTCGAGATACTCGTCGAGGCGCCGCTCGCCGGCCGCTGGATCAGCATCGAGCGCGAGCGTGAGATACGCGGCGCCGATGACCGCATCGGGTGCGCGCCCGGCCGCGCGCGCGGCGGCCTGAATTCCTGGAAACTGCTCGATGAAGAACTCGACGTTCGGTCCCGTCGGGAACCACGCGTCGAAGCGCGCGGCTTCGCGCAACGCCGTCGGGCCGCTGCCGCCGATCCAGATGGGCGGGCCACCCGCGCGGTGGGGCTTCGGCTCCACCGTCGCGTCCTCGAACGCGAAGTGCTTGCCGGCGAAGCTCACCTTGTCGCGCGTCCACAATGCCCGACAGATCTCGAGCATCTCGAGGAACCGGCCCACGCGCTTCTCGAACGGCACGCCCGCCGCTCTGAACTCGCTGCGAATGGACGGGTTGTCGGCGGCGATGCCGACGCCGAGGATCACGCGGCCTTCGGAGAGACGGTCGAGCGTGCCAACGACGTGCGCGAGCACGACGGGATTGCGCAGCGCGGGCAACAGCACGCCGGTCCCGAGCTTCACACGCCGCGTACGTCCCGCCACCGCCGCGAGCAGCGTGAGTGGCTCATGACGTGGCCGCGCGGTCAGCGAGTCGCCGACCCAGACGGAATCGAATCCTGCGGCTTCGGCGCGGTCGGCCATCGCGAGCATCGAGGCGGTCGCGGGGCGGCCGGACATGATCAGCTCGCGCGTGGGCAGCAGCACTCCGAACTCACAGGGCATCGCGTCCTCCTTGGATCTGGCATTCTAACGGCCCATGGCCGACGAGTGTCTGTTCATCGAGGAAGCGGGCGCGTATCAACCGACGGAGTGGGCCGTCGGACCCTGGTCGCCCGACACGTTGCAGGCCAGCGCGTACGGCGCGCTGATGACGGGCATCCTCGAAGCCGAGGCGCCGGCCGGATTCATGCTCGCGCGTCTGAGCTTCGATCTCTGGCGTCCCGTCACGCGCGAGAAGCTCACACCGAGCGTGACGGTCCTGCGCGAGGGCGGCAAAGCACGCACGATCGAAGCTTCGCTCGCGCAGCGCGATCGGCCGGTCGCGCGTTGCACCGCGGTGTTCCTGAAAACCGACACCGCGGCCACGCCGCCCACGAGGCCCGCGCAGGCGCCGGCACTCGGCCCCGATCAGGGACGTCCCGTGCCGCCGCAGGTGCGCGCGTGGAGCCCGTTCTTCACCGGCGTCGACACGCGCGTGGTCGAGGGCGACTTGCTGAAGCCGGGCCCCGCGTCCGCATGGTTCAACCTCGAGCGTCCCGTGGTCGGCGGCCGTACGACGTCACCGATGGAGCACGCAACGTCCGCCGCCGATCTTGCGAGCGGTATTTCGGCCGTGGTCGACCTCCGCGTGTGGAGCTTCATCAACGCGGATCTCACGATCGTGTTCTGGCGGATCCCGAAGGCACCGTGGATCCTGCTCGCCGCCGAAACCCACGTGGGCGATCGCGGCACCGGCATCGCGCGTGGCGTCCTTTCGGACCTCGACGGCCCCTTCGGAAGCTGCGAGCAAACGCTCATCTTCGACAAGCGCGGGTGATGTAGGCTCCCGGCCATGATCTACGACCCCCGCACCTTCAAGGCGCTGACCTTCCACGACGCGATCGCGCAGTTCCGCAGTGGGACCGACACGCCGCGCGCGTACCTCGAGCGCTGCCTCGAGACGATCGAGAAGCGCGACCCCGTCGTCAAAGCGTTCGTCACGGTCAACGTGACCGGCGCGCGCGACGCGGCCGACGCGAGCACCGCGCGCTGGAAGGCGGGACGACCGCTCTCCGCGATCGACGGGTTGCCGATCGCGATCAAAGACTTGCTCGAGACGAAGGACATGCCGACCGAGATGGGCTGCGAGGCCTATCGCGGCAACTTCCCGAAGCGTGACAACGCCGCGGTGTGGGCGTTACGTCAGGCCGGCGCCGTCGTCCTCGGCAAGACCGTGACCGCGGAGATCGGCGGCGCGCACCCTGGGCCGACGACGAACCCGTTCGATCCGTCGCGCACGCCGGGCGGCTCGTCGTCCGGCTCCGCCGCCGCCGTCGCGGCGCGGATGGTGCCGGCGGCGATCGGCACGCAGGTCGGCGGCTCGATCATTCGTCCGGCCGCGTACTGCGGCAACGTGGCGCTCAAGCCGACGCAAGGCGGGATCAATCGCGGTGAGCGCCAGGCCACGAGCATGAGCACGCACGGCATTCACGCCGGCTCGATCGAAGACATGTGGCAGGTGGCGATCGAGATCGCTCGCCGCGTCGGTGGCGATCGTGGTTGCCTCGGTCTCTTCGGACCGTCGACGCCGCCGGCGCCGGTCAAACCGGAGCGTCTGATCGTGCTCGAAACGCAGGGCTGGGCCGAGCTCGACACGGCGACGCGCAACGCCTTCGAGACGCTGCTCGACGATCTGAGGAACGCGGGCGTGACGCTGCTTCGCCGCGACGATCATCCGTGGATCGAGGCGCTCGAGCAGTCGATCGCCGGCGCGCGCGAGCTCTGCGGAACGATCACCGGATGGGAGAACCGCTGGAGCATCCGCAACCTCGTCGACCAGTTCCCCGACGGTGTCAGCGCGCGGGCGAAGGCGGGACTCGCGCGGGCGGAGGCGATGACGCCCGACGACTATCGCGCCGCGCTGATGGACCGCGCCGGCGCGCAGCAGCGTCACGCCGCGGTGGCGCCGCTCGCGGACGGGGCGATCACGCTCGCGTGCCCCGGTCCCGCGCCGCTTTGGTCCGGCGATGTGCCCGGTCAGCCGCTGGCTCAGCGGCCGACCGGTGACTTCGTCTTCAACGCGCCGAGCTCGATGCTGTTCGCGCCGGCGCTCACGATGCCGCTCGTCGCGGTCGGTGGCATGCCGGTCGGTGTCCAGCTCATGGGGCAGCAGCACGACGACGCGCGCATCACCGCGATGGCGCGCTGGGCCCTCGAGACCGTGAAGCCCGTCGTGGCGTGAAGACCGACCTTCTCCTCATTCCGATGAGCGCGCGCTACGCCGACATGCGCGCGGCCGCCGTCGCCGCCGAAGCCGGCGGATTCCACGGCGTGTGGACCTGGGATCACCTGCGCGATCCCGATGACGACGACAGCGCAGGCCCCGGCGTGCCCGAAGCGTGGACGACGCTGACCGCGCTCGCGGAAGCGACGAAGCGCGTGATGCTCGGGCCGCTCGTCCTCAACGTCGCCAACCGTCCCCCCGGCGTGCTCGCGAACATGGCGGCGACGTTCCAGCAAGTCTCCGGCGGTCGCCTCCTGCTCGGCATCGGCGCGGGTGGAAGCAAGCGCACGCCGTACGCGGTCGAGCAGCGCGCGATCGGCGCGCAGGTCGACGCCGACGTCGTGCGCGCGCAGCGCGTGGCCGACGCGATCACGCTGATCCGCAAGCTCTGGTCCGGGGCGAATGGATTCCTGCGTCCCGATCCGCCGCCACCGATCATCGTCGGTGGATTCGGGCCGCGCATGGCCGGCATCGCCGGACGGCACGGCAACGGCTTCAACACGCAGGCGTTCCATCCGCGGCTTGCCGAGCTCATCACGGTCGCGCGCGAGGAGCACGCGAAGGCCGGCCGCGATGCCGCGCGATTCATCGTCACGGTGTTCGCGGGACTGGAGCAGCGGTGGGTCGATCCGACGTCGCGCGCGCGCCAGGTGCTCGAGCGCGCGGGTGTCGAGCGGCTGATCCTCCTCGTCTCCCCGCCGTTCGACGCCGGCGAGATCAAGGCCGCGGGACGGCTCATCGCGCCGAAGTAGCCGGCGCGCGTGTGGCATACTCGCCGCCCATGATTACACGCGTCGTCGTCCTCGCCGTCCTCACGCTCGCGCTGGCCGCCCCGGACGCCGTGGCGCAGGGCTCCATCAACGTCCTGTGCAGCGTGCAGCAGGAGTGGTGCACGGCGATCGCCGCCGCGTTCCAGAAGGAGACCGGCATCAAGGTCGCGATCACCCAGAAGGGGTCGGGCGAAGGGCTCGCGCAGGTGACCGCGGAGAAGGCGAATCCGAAACTGGACATTTGGTTCGGCGGCACCGGCGACCCGCACCTGCAGGCGGCCGAGCAGGACCTGACGCAACCGTACAAGTCGCCGCGTCTGAGCGAGCTGCACCCGTGGGCGCAGAAGCAGGCCGAGACGTCGGGCTTCAAGACCGTCGGGATCTACGCGGGCGCGCTCGGCTTCGGCTACAACACCGAGCTGCTCGCGAAGAAGAAGCTCGCCGCGCCGGCATGCTGGAAGGATCTGCTGCGCGCCGAGTTCAAGGACGAGATCCAGATGGCGAACCCGAACTCGTCCGGCACCGCGTACACCGCGATCGCGACGCTGGTGCAGGTCATGGGCGAGGACCAGGCGTTCGCGTACCTGAAGGAGCTCCACAAGAACGTCAGCGCGTATCCGAAATCAGGCACCGGCCCCGTGAAGGCGGTGGCGCGCGGCGAGAGCGCGGTGAGCATCAGCTTCGTCCACGACGTGCCGGGCGAGGCGCTCGCCGGATTCCCGGTCAAGAGCGCGACGCCGTGCGAAGGCACCGGCTACGAGATCGGCTCGCTGTCGATCGTCAAGGGCGCGCGCAACCTGAAAGATGCGAAGACGTTCGTCGACTGGGCGCTGACGCCGGCCGCGCAGAAGCTCGGCGCGGAGGCCAAGCAGTACCAGCTGCCGTCGAACACGGCCACGCCCGTGCACGCGCTCGTGCCCGACCTCTCCAGGATCAAGCTCATCGACTACGACTTCGTGAAGTACGGCAAGACCAGCGAGCGCAGGCGCCTGATCGGCCGCTGGGACAAAGAGATCGGAAGCCAGCCTCGGTGACAGGACGCCGCGGCCGGCGCGCGCTGCTCGCGTGGATCGTCGCCGGCCTCGCGGGCGCGCTGGCGTTGCCGTGGCACGCCGACGCGCCGCCGTCCGCGGTGGTTCTGGTCGCGCGTGGTCGGATTGCCCTCATTCCCGTCGTTCTCGCGCTCGTCGCGCTCGCGTTCGTCGCGTGGCGCACTGCCGATCGTGATCGGCTCGGGCGCGCGCTCGTCTGGGTGAGCGCCGCGGGATGCGCGTATCTCGTCGCGCTCGGCACGATCGCGCACGCGACGCCGCGCGCCGCCGCGCTCGGACTCGGCGCGCTCCCCGTCGCGATGGCGCTCGTCGCGTGTCTCGGACTCGGGCTCGGGCTGCGCGGCCGCTTCCACGGCGACGGGTTCGTCGCCGCCGCGGTGATCGGCGTCGCCGCGACCGTCGGTCTCTTCACCTTCTTTCCGCTGCTCAAGATCCTCGTCTCCGCGTTCCAGGATGCCGACGGCGCCTTCGGCGTCGCGGCGACGATCGACCGGCTGCTGTCGGCGCGGATCTGGGGGCTCCACTGCCTCACCAGCGCGCGGCGGTGCGGCGTCGCGTGGAACACGCTCCTGCTGGCGCTCGCGTGCGCCGCGTGCTGCACCGCGCTCGGGCTCGCGTTCGCGCTGATCGTCACGCGCACCGGATTCCGCGCGAAGGCGGTGCTGCGCGCGCTGACCGTGCTGCCGATCATCACCCCCCCGTTCGTGATCGGGCTGGGGCTGATCCTCATCTTCGGGCGCGCGGGGCTCGTCAACCAGCTCCTCGAGTGGGCGTTCGCGATCCGGCCGACGCGCTGGATCTACGGGTTCCCCGGCGTGCTGCTCGCGCAGGTGTTCGCGTTCACGCCGGTGGCGTTCCTCGTGCTGATCGGCGTGGTCGAGGGCGTGTCGCCGACGCTCGAGGAAGCGGCGCAGACCGTGCGCGCCGGCCGCTGGCGGACGTTCGCCGACGTTTCGCTGCCGCTGATGCGGCCCGGCCTCGTCAACGCGTTCCTCATCAGCTTCATCGAGAGCATCGCGGACTTCGGCAACCCGGTGGTGCTCGGCGGCGACCTCGGCGTGCTGTCGACCGAGATCTACTTCTCCATCGTCGGCGCGCAGCTCGACCAGGGGCGCGCGGCGACGCTCGCGCTGCTTCTGCTCGCGTTCGCGCTGATCGCGTTCTTCGTCCAGCGCCGCGCGCTCGGCCGCCGGCTCTACACCACCGTGAGCGGCAAGGGCGACAGCGGGTTGCCGGCCGTGCTGCCCGCCGGTGTGCGGACGCTCTGCTTCGCGATCGCGCTGCCGTGGGCAGTGTTCACCGTGGTGATCTACGCGATGGCGCTCGCCGGCGGGTTCGTCAGGACGTGGGGGCGCGATTACACGCTCACGCTCGCGCACTACGCGAAGGCGTTCGCGGTCGAGAGCTCGCCGCACGGCATGATCTGGGCGGGCGCCGCGTGGAACTCGTTCTTCGAGACCGTGAAGCTGGCCGCGATCGCGGCGCCGCTCACCGCCGGGCTCGGCATCCTCACCGCCTACCTGCTCACGCGCCAGCGCTTCGCCGGCCAGTCGCTGTTCGAGTTCGGCACCATGCTGTCGTTCGCGGTGCCGGGGACGGTGATCGGCGTCGCGTATATTCTCGCGTTCAACGTGGCACCCATCGAGGTGACCGGCACGGGCATCATCCTCGTCCTCTGCTTCATCTTCAGGAACCTGCCGGTCGGCGTGCGCGCGGGCATGGCAACGATGGCGCAGATCGACCGGAGCCTCGACGAGGCCTCCGCCACGCTCGGCGCGCGCGGCGCCACCACGTTCGCGCGCGTGATCCTGCCGCTGCTCAAGCCGGCGATCGCGGGCGCGCTCGTCTACAGCTTCGTCCGCGCGATGACGACGGTGAGCGCGGTCGTGTTCCTCGTGTCGCCGGATCACGAGATGGCGACCACGTACATCATCGGCCGCGTGATCAACGGCGACTACGGCGTGGCGATCGCGTACAGCTCGGTGCTGATCGTGCTGATGCTCGCCGCCATCGGCGCGATCCAGCTCCTCGTGGGCACGCGCCGGCTCGGACGCCGGGTGCCCACCGCCATCGGCCCGATGACGGAGAGCGCCGCGTGAAGGCCGCGCGCATCGAATTCCGGAACGTCAGCAAGCGTTACGGCGACGTGCGCGCGGTCGATCGCGTGAGCTTCACGATCGAGCCCGCCACGCTCGTCACGTTGCTCGGGCCGTCCGGCTGCGGCAAGACCACGACGCTGCGCCTCATCGCCGGGCTCGAGTTCGCGACGGGCGGCGACATCGTCATCGGCGATATGGAAGTGAGCGCGCTGCCGCCCGCGGATCGCAACGTCTCGATGGTCTTCCAGAGCTACGCGCTGTTCCCGCACATGACCGTCGTCGAGAACGTCGCCTACGGCGTGCGGGTCTCCGGCCGCTCGCGCGCGGAGGCCACCGCGCGAGCGCGCGCGATGCTGGAGACCGTCGGCCTCGCCGGCCTTGGCGATCGCCTGCCGTCGGAGCTGTCGGGCGGACAGCAGCAGCGCGTGGCCGTCGCGCGCGCGCTCGTGCTGGAGCCGGCGGTGCTGCTGTTCGACGAGCCGCTTTCGAATCTGGACGCCGGACTCCGGCGCCACATGCGCGGCGAGATTCGCGACCTCCAGCAGCGCCTGGGCGTGACGGTCGTCTACGTCACGCACGATCAGGGCGAGGCGATGGCGGTCTCGGACCGCGTGATCGTGATGGACCACGGCGTGATCGCCCAGGACGGCACGCCGCGCGAGCTCTACGAGGCGCCGGCGAGCGAATTCGTCGCGGGCTTCATGGGCGAAGCCAACCGCGTCGTCGGCCACCTCGAATCCCGCGACGGCGCGCTCGGTGTCGTGCGGCTCGGCGGGCTCCGCGTGCGACTTCCGCATCGAGGCCAGCCCGTCGGCCCGGTCGTCGTCGCCATCCGCCCCGAAGCGATCGCGGTCACGGCGAAGGGCGCGGGCGCGATCGAGGGGACGGTGCGCAAGGCGGCGTACCTGGGCGCGGTCATCGAGTACACGATCGCCACCGGGCTCGGCGAGCTGTTCGTGATCGATCGCGACGCGGAGGTACCGCTGAGGCCCGGCGACCTCGCCGGCGTCACGCTGCGCGAGCGTGGTGTCGTGATCCTCCCGCGCGCGCGCTGACACAACAGGAGGGACGAAGACATGGCGCTCACTCCCGGCCTCAAGCACACGCAGTCCTGGACGGTCACGCACGACATGACGCCGCCGCACCTGCGCGGCGACGCGATCCGCGTGCTCGCGACGCCCGACATGGTCCGCCTCGTCGAGCAGACGGCGATCCAGTGCGCGCAGCCGCATCTCGCGGACGGCCAGACGACCGTCGGCACCGTCGTCAACATCAAGCACCTCGCGGCGACGCCGGAAGGCATGACGGTCACGATCACGGTGGAGATCACCGAAGTCGACCGGCGCCGGCTCGGCTACACGTTCGAGGTGCGCGACGAGATCGACAAGGTCGGCGAAGGCACGCACGAGCGCTTCGTCATCGACGGCGCGTCGCGGCTGCCCAAGCTGCAGCAGAAAGTGGACGCCTGGAAGGCGAAACGCGGCTGAGCGGCGGGCCGCCCGCGGCGTGGGCTGGCATCTGCCATGATGCCGTGGCACAATCCATGGCATGCCTGCTCCAGTCTGTAACTTTCACCTGCCGCTTCCAGAGCCGACGTACCGCCGCCTCAGAGACGCCGCGGAGCGGACGAACCAGCCGGCAACAGCCATTGCCAGACACGCGATCGAGACGTGGCTTCGACAGCACCGCCGGTCCATGGTCCGCGAAGAGATCGCGCGCTATGCCGTCGAGACCGCCGGCACGAGCCACGACCTCGACGAAGATCTGGAGGCCGCCGCACTCGAACGGTGGCGGACCCCGCCAACGCCACGGAAGCCCAGGGCGCGGAAACGGTGAAACGCGGCGACGTCTTCTGGGCCGAGCTCAAGCCTCGATCCGGGGCGGAGCAGCGCGGGCGGCGTCCCGTGATCGTGATCTCGAACGACGGGTTCAACCTCACGCCCACATGGCGTTCGGTGATCGTCGTGCCGGTGTCGACGTCCGCGACGCAAGCTCGACGAGGGCCGACGGCAGTCGCGCTGGCGGCGGGGAGTGGCGGCCTGCCGACCGCCAGCGTCGCGATCTGTCATCAGATCACCACGCTCGATCGTGCGAAGTTGACCGAGCGTCTGGGCGCGCTTTCGGCGCCGGTGATCGCAGCCGTCGAGGGCGGCATCAAAGCCGCCCTCGATCTCGAGGGATGAGAGGAGCCGTCATGCTGAAGGCGTGCGGGAAAGGCAACTATCGATTCCTGCCGGGGATCGCGCCGTTCTCGTCGGGCGCGATCGGGGACGCCGGATACCAGGTGATCCACGCGACGCTGCGGAGGCCGATGCCGTGGCGCAAGGGCTTCGACCTCATCGACGCGCATCTCAGTGCCGAAGGACGGCCGCGGCAGGCGCTGTGCGCGATCGAGCTGCGCATCCCCGAGCCGCTGACCGGCGACGGCTTCGACACGTTCAACGCCGGCTATCGCGCGCTGCTCACCGAGTGGGAGATCCTGCTCGACGGCGGCGAGAACCCGATCGCGCGGACCAACGTCGCGCCGGTCGTCGGCGCGCCGTCCGAGCCGTCGCTGTACGGTTTCGCATACACCCAGACCGGCGGCCCTGACGCACCGACGTTCGTCGTCGCGGGATCGGGCGAGACGCGCGGCCGCACGTACGACGCGAACGGCCTCGTGCGCTTCCGCGAGACCACGCCGGACGCGATGCGCGAGAAGGCGGCGCACGTCATGGGCGTCATGCGCGACCGGCTGCACGGGCTCGGCGCCGACTGGCCCGACGTGACAGCGATCAACGTCTACACGAAGCATCCGATCGAGTCGTACCTGGCCGACGTTATCCTGAAGCAGGCCGGCGCCGCCGCGATCCACGGCGTGCACTGGCACCTGAGCGGTCCGCCCGTGAAGGACATCGAGTTCGAGATGGACATGCGGGGGGTCGCGCGACGGCTATGGCTATAATCCCGACGCCATGAAGCGCATCGGCATCGTCGGCGTCGGGCTCCTCGGCACCGCCGTCGCCTCGCGCCTGCTCGCGCGCGGCTACGAGGTCGCGGGCTACGACGTCCGCCCGGAACAGTGCGACGCCCTCGCGGCGAGCGGCGGTCGCGCGGCGAAGAGCGTCGCCGACGCCGTTGCCGCCGCGGATGTGGTCTTGACCGTGCTCACCACGCCGGACGTCGTCGAGAAGGTCTGGCTCGGCGCCGATTCCCTCTTCGAGCACACGCCGAAGCAGGCGGTGCTGATGCAGATGAGCACCGTCAGCCCCGCGCTCAACGCGAAGATCGGCGCCGAAGCCGCGCGCCGCGGCTTCGCGTTCCTCGAGACACCGGTGAGCGGGACGAGCACCGCGGTCACGAAAGGTGGCGGCACGATCTTCATCGGCGGCGACGTCGCGCTTGCCGAGCGCTGCGCGCCCATCTTCGACGCGATCGGCAAGACGGTGCACGTCGGTGGCGTCGGCGCGGCGGCCGTCGCCAAGCTCGCCGCGAACCTCATCGGCGGCATCAGCGCGATCGCGCTCGCGGAGGCGCTGGTGCTGGGCGCGAAGGCGGGCGTCGAGCCCGCGAAACTGCTCGAGGCGCTGCGCCAGGCGCCGGTCCGCACCAGCGCGATGGACATGCGTGGCCCGCTGATGGTGAGTCACACGTTCGAGCCGCACATTCGTCTGGATCTCTACCTCAAGGATTTCGGACTCATGCTGGAGGAGGCGAAACGTCTCGGCCTGCCTCTTCCGCTCACGAGCGTCGCGCACCAGCTCTGCACGGCGACCTCCGCCGCCGGTCACGGAGCGGAGGACCTCGCGGCCGTGATCACGACGCTCGAACACCTTGCCGGGATGAGGAGCTGACCGTGCGCTTTGGAACCTTCTTCTTCTTTCAGGCCGCGCCGGGGCTCACCCACGCGGAAGTCGTGCACCGCGAGCTGCAGCAGATGGATTGGACCGAGCAGCTCGGGTTCGACGAGATCTGGCTGACCGAGCACCATTTCATCGACTACGGCCTCGCCGTCGATCCCGGCACGCTCGCGTGCGCCGCGGCGTCGCGCACCCGGCGCGTCCGCATCGGGCTCGCCGCCGCGATTCTCCCCTTCCACCATCCGCTTCGCCTCGCCGAGCAGCTCGCGCTCGTCGACGTGATCTCCGGCGGCCGGCTCGACGTCGGCGTCGGACGCGGCAACCGCCCGGCCGAGTTCCGCGGCTACAACGTGCCGCAGCAGGAGAATCGCGACCGCTTCGAGGAAGCGGTCGACATCATCACGCAGGCGTGGACCGAGCCGCGCTTCACGTACCGCGGGCGCTTCTTCACGGTCGTCGACGCGCAGGTGCAGCCGAAGCCGATCCAGCAGCCGCACCCCCCGATCTACCAGGTGTGCGGCAGCAAGGAGAGCATGGAAGGGACGGCTGCGCGCGGCTGGCCGATGCTGAACTCCGTGCTGCGCGGCAACGCCGAGCAGCAGATCGTCGCGAACCGTGACGCCTACGTCGCGGCGCTCCGCAAGGAAGGACGCTCGCAGACGGACATCTCCGCGCTCCTGGACAACTGGGGAATCTCGCGCCAGATCTACGTCGCGCCCACGGACGCGCAGGCCAAGGAAGAAGCGCACGAGGCGGAGATGTGGTACCAGGACTCCTTCCGCAAGTTCGTCGTCCCCGAGCGCATCGAGGACGCGCACCCGAGCCTGCAGCCTCACTTCCGCCAGCTCGCCGAGCGTCTCGCGCACGTGAATTACGAAGACCTGATTCGCGAGACCGTGGCCTTCGGCTCGCCGGACACGGTATCGCGGAAGATCGAGGCGATGCGCGCGGCCGGCGTCGGCCACGTGCTCTGCTGGATGAACTTCGGCGGCCTCGCGCAGGAGAAGATCAAGCGCTCGATGGAGCTCTTCGCGCGCGAGGTGATGCCGAACTTCCGCTGACGCGGGCGGTGAGCCTGGCGAAGTGTCCGCAGTGGACGACGCTCGAAGAGCTTCGTCAGGCCGAGGCCTGGAGCGACGCTCGGCTCCGCGCGCTGGGTCTTTCCCCTCTTGGCGAATACCGGATCGTCAAAGCCGGCTCGATCTCCGTCGTCTGGCGACGGCAGACCGCGACAGGCGAAGGGGTGTTCTTCAAGGCCGTGCCGTCGCTCTTCGCTCAGGAGCCGCCGTTGACGGAATGGTTGAGCGAGCGCTGGCCGGCAAATATTCCTGCCGTCGTGGCGACCGACCCACACCGGCGATGGATGCTCACTCGGGCCGTCGAGGGCGCCTCACTGTCCGAACTGGATTCAGTGGACGCCTGGGTGGCCGCGATTCGGACGCTGGCGCGTATTCAGATCGACAGCATCGGCTGGGAAACCAGGCTGGCTGAGTAGTGTGGGTGCCCGACCCGCGGCCTCGAAACACTGGCTGACGAGCTCGATCTGCTTCCGTCCGAGACCATACCGCACGCCCGGCGGAGAGACCTTCCCGCCACGCTCATCCACGGCGACTTCAACGCCGACAACGTCATCATTCCCGCCCTCGATGCGACGCCGGTGATCCTCGACTGGACCGACGGCGCACGAGCGCATCCGTTTTTCGATCTGCTGATCTTCCTGAGGGGCCGCGCCGCCGGGCGCGTTGCGCCGCACCGTGAAGCGCTGGTGCACGCATACCTGTCCGAATGGAGCGAAGCAGGAGTAGGCTCGGTGGACACCCTGTATGAAGCGTTCACCGTCGCTCAACGGGTCGCACCGCTCTATCACGCCGGAAGCTACCGACGGGTGTTCACGATCGGTGCCGCTGCCGCGACGGAATTTGACGAGACTCTTTCCTGGCTGCTCGGAATGCTCGCCGGGGCGACTCCACACTGAGGTGATCCGATGACAGACACGACATCTCCTCGCACGCATCTCGTCGTCGGAGGGTTTCCGCCCGGATCGCACGCCGGGCACGACCATGACTACGCCCGTCTCCGCCTCCTCGGTCTCCTGGCAGAGCGGGATGTCCCGACGTCGGTCGCCAACGACTTCGCGGACGTCGCGAAGTGGCTGCCGCTCAGCCGGCTCCTGATCACGTACGTGGCGGGCCCGTATCCCGATGCCGGGCAGTGCCGCACGATCGGGAGCTGGCTGGAAGCGGGCGGGCGCTGGCTGGCCTTGCACGGCACCAGCGGCGGGCGCGCGGAACGTGTCGAAGGGGCGCGGCAGCGCCGCACCGTCAAGACCGAGCACCACGCGCTGCTCGGCAGCTACTTCCTCACGCATCCTCCGATCCAGAAGATTCGCGTGGACGTGGAGCGAGGCGAGTCGCCGCTGACGCGCGGGCTCGGCAGCTCGTTCGACGTCGAGGACGAACCTTACTTCATCGAGCTTCAGGACCCGGGATCGACGCGCGTTCTGTTGACCGCCGACTACGGACCAGGGTCGACCTCATCGGCGATCGGCACGCTGTACGCGAAAGACACGTCGCTTCGGCCGGACGGCAAGACGCGCGTCATCGGTTACACGCGCGACGTCGGCCGTGGCGGCGTCACGTACTTCGCGCTCGGCCACTGCCACAATCCGGCGATTCGCGCGGCGCGCGCCAACGATCCCACGGACACCACGCCGCTCACGTTTCACGGCGCGTGGGAGACCGACGCGTTCGTGACGCTGCTGCGGAACGCGATCGCGTGGGGTGTCGGTTAGCAGGCTGCGGAACAACGCGGCGCGGCCCGGCGGCGGCCTGGGATCGCGGCTCAGAGGTCGGACTGCGAGGCCGCATAGCGGCCTCGTGTCCTCCATTCGCCGCTTGATCCCAGGCCGCCGCCGGGCCGCGCCGCGTTGTTCCGCAGACTCCTAGCTCTGCAGACGGGCGCGGACGCTGGCGGGAAGCGAGTCCACCTTCTTCGCGAGCGCGGGGACCAGCGTCTCGCGGCAGAACGTCGAGCAGCTCGTTTCCTTCATGCCGAGCGCGGCCATGTGCTCGGTCACCATCTCCGGCGGTGTGACGCGATCGAGCAGCACGTCGTGGCAGACGCGCGCCACGTACAGCACGCCGAGCTCCGCCGCGTGGACGTCGAGCTCGTGGGGAAGCAGAACTTTTGGCTGGTCCTGTCTCTCGACCACCTGCGCGACGCGCTCGGGCAGGCCCCAGCCGGTCAACACCGCGGCTCCGAGCGCCGGCGATTCGACACAGTCGAGCAATCCGGCCGCTTCGGGCCGGATCCGCCGGATGAGCAGGGCGATGCTGTCACCGATGTTGTGCAAGAGTCCGATCGTGGAGGCGAGCAGCGGCGGCACCGCGCCCGACGCGAGCGCGACCTCGTACGAGAGCACGGAGATCAGCGCCGCGCGCGCCTGCGCCTCGCGCTGTTCCGCCATGTCACCGAACACGCCCTCCACGGCACTTTCGAGAATCAGCTGATAGACCGTCGCGGTGCCGAGCAGCAGCAGCGCGCGGTAATGATCGGCGACCTTCGTCTCGAGCCCGTAGAACGCGGAGTTCACGCGCTTGAGCACGAGGCTCGCGAGCGCGGAATCGTTCTTGATCGACTCGACCACTTCGTCCGCGTGCGTCCGGTCGTCGAGGATCTTGTTCGCAAGCCCGGCCGCGTGCACCGGCAGCGCGGGGATCTCGCCGAGCGCCTGACGCAGCACCGGTGAGCCGAGGACGCGGTTGACGCGGTGGTCGGCCGTACGCAGCGCGGTCGCGAGGCTGATGCTGCGCGCCGCCGACGCGACGTGACGCGCGGTGAGCGTGCTGAAGCGCTTTGCCGCCGACGAGGCGGCGAGCCGGCTGAGCTGACACTGCGTGGCGGCCGGCAGCAGCTCGAACGCGGCCGCCTGAAGCTCGATGACGCTCGCGGCTTCGCGCGCGACGAGCAGGTACGGCGCCGCGGAGCCCTCGCCGGCGACTTCGAGACAATCGCCGCGGCCGATGGTGCCCACGACGAGCGCCGCGCCGTTCGTCGTCGCGCGCAGCTCGAGCGGACCTTCGACCACGAAATAGGACGCGCCGGGCGCCGGCGCGAGTGTCTGATCCTTCGCAATCGTGCGAACGGCGCCGACGCTGTAGAGCGTGACGAGATCGGATTCGGGGAGCCCGACGACGGCGGGACGTGGCGGTCTCGCTCCGCCCATCGTCCCTGACCGTCGGGCCAGCGGACGCGCGTCGACGGCGACCGGACGCTTGGTCCGGTCCTCCTTGTGACGGCGCGCCCTCGTGAGGAAGAACCTCAACCGCAGACCCTCCGCATCCCTCATCGGCTCGGTGCACGTAGGACTTGAGACAATGCGAGCCGGGCGTCGCGTCCTCGTCTTCCTTCTCCTTCCCCTCATCCTTCTCGCCTCGTGCGCGCCCGCGCTCGCGAGACCGGAGCCCGTTCCGACGCCGGATCCCGGCCAGGGCGGCGAGATCATTCCATTCCCTGAGAAAAGCATCTTTGAGAAGGCGTGGATCTGGTTTCGCAACTTGCCGTGGTGGCTGCAGCTCATCCTGCTCATCGTCGTGGTCGCCGCCGCGATCGTCGCGCTCTATCTCTGGTGGACGAGCGGCGAGGAGGACGGCGAGACGCCGGACTGCGTCGTGATGATCGACGCGATCATGTTCAATCACGACACGACGAAGATGAGCTCGGACGCGATGAACATCAGGAAAGACCACGACGAGACCATCGAGCCGCCCGAGTGGATGCTCGGGGAGACGTGGATCCCCGAGGACTGCCGCGCCGCGTACAGCATCGCGGACGTGGGCTCCGTCGTCACGATCAAGGCGCGCTTCGCCGTCTATCCGACGGACGTGACGAGCGCGACCGTGTGGGCGACGGGCGGCGGGCTGCTCGGTCCCATCCAGCCGCAGGTGATCAATTTCGTCAACGGCATCTCCGACCCGGAGTTCGTCGAGATCCCGCTGAGCGGTCACACGATCAAGACCGGCGGCGTGCGGAAGGAAGACCTCTCGTGGACGTGGCAGTACACGTGCGGCCACGAGGAGGTCGGGCGCACGATGACCACGACGTACCATCGCGTGTACGTCGTGGTGAAGGAGCCGCAGGGTCCGTGGGAGCAGCAGCTCTACCCCGCCAACATCCAGAACCCGTGGGCGGACGTGCTGGAATACTCCTGCGAGTGGGCACGCGGCACGACGACCGTCGACAATGCGGCCACGATGATCACGCGCAAGGTGAACGAGCCGGCGGGCAACGTGAAGTACGACCAGGCGAGCGGCGCGTCCTACTACACGCGCGGCGACTGGTTCCTGTGCACCGCGTACATCGCGCAGCTCCGCGGCGAGGGCTGGTCGGACATCGTGAACTGCACCGATTGCGCGAGCTTCGTCACCACGTTCGCGAACATCCTGGGCTGCGAGCTCTGGGAGTCGCGCATGCGGAGGAACTTCGGGATCTATCCGATCATCGGCATCGGGCTCACGGACTTCGGGCCGCCGTTCACCAATCCGGACCGCTGGGGATTCAGCTATCACGAGGTCGCGTGGAAGGCGCCGGCGGGTAACGCGGATCGGCTCTTCGACGCGTGTCTGAAAGTGAACGCGCGAGAGGACGGACAGACCGGGCGCCCCGACCGCCAGAACCCCACGGCGGAGCTGCCGACGTACGCCGTCTTCTCCGACGCGTCGTTCTGCTACAAGAAGAAGCTCGTGCAGGAAGCGCATCGGCCGAATTGCAACCCCACCCAGCGCGGCTGGCGGAGACGCGTGGCCTGACATGGCGTTCGGCGACGAGCCGCTCGACCTCAGCGAGTATCGCGAGCAGTACCGCGCCGCGGACTGGCCGTCGGGGCGCGCGCCGGACGGGTGGGGTCTCTGGCTCGACTTCCACGTCGTGCCGCTCGCCTTCGACGGCTGGGACGCAAAGATCGTCCAGGTCTTTCGCGAGTCGGCGCGGCGGAGCGTCCTGCTGCTGCGCGCCGGCTCGCGCGGCGACAGCGGCAGGATCGCGACGATCACGATCGTCGAGTCGCCGTCCATCGTGGACGCGCACGAGGCGCTGCTCGAGGATCTCGCGAACAACATGGCGGAGGTCGTTCCGGCGTCGACACGCGGCCTCGACGTCGGCGACGTCGCCTACACGGACGGCGGCAACGAGGCGCGCCTCGTGATGTTCGCGCGCGACAACCTGACGGTGCGCGTGGGGAGCACGGGGCCGCACGCGGCGGATCCGACGCCGCTCGCCACGGCGATTGACTCGGCGATCGTGCGGCCGTACTCGCCTGTCGCAGGTGCGGGACCGCTCATCGAGGTGTTCGTGGTCCCGGCATCCGCCGTCGCCGGCCGGCCCGCCCCCATCGATCTGTCGGTGCGCCGCGCCTCCGGGCGTGGCGGCGGCGAGCAGCCGATCGCGCGGCGTCTCCGTAGCGGCGCCGGACCGCTCGACGTCACGACGGGCCGCATTCAACTGATCCCGCAGCGCGCGGGCAGTCACACGGTCACCCTCACAGCCATCACGGGGGAAGGAGGGGCATCGGTCGCGAGTTCGGCTATCCTCGTGACCTGATGACAGGCCCCCGCTTCCGCGTCGGTGTCGACATCGGCGGCACCTTCACCGACATCGTGCTCCTCGACGCCGCCGGCACCATCCACACGCGCAAGGTCTCGTCGAGCGTCGACGATTACGCGCGCGCGATCGTGGAGGGGCTCGGTGAAGTCTTTCGCGAGAACGCCCTCGGCGGCCACGACCTGAGCGAGGTCCTGCACGGCACGACCGTCGCGTCCAACGCGATCCTGGAGCTGAAGGGCGCGCGCACCGGCCTCATCACCACGAAGGGCTTTCGCGACGTCCTCGAGATTCGACGCATCCGCATGCCGAAGCTCTACGACCTCTCGTGGGAAAAGCCCGTCACGCTCGTCGAGCGGTATCTGCGGCTCGAGGTGGACGAGCGCGTCGACGCGCACGGCGCGATTCAAACGCCGTTGAACGAGGCTGACGTCGAGCGCGTGCTCGAGCGCTTGCTCGCGGAAAAGGTCGAAGCGCTCGCGGTGTGCCTGCTCAACTCCTACGCCAACCCCGCGCACGAGGCGCGCATCGCGGAGATCGTGCGAAAGAAGGCGCCGGATCTCACGCTGTCGGTGAGCGCGGAAGTCCTGCCCGAGATCCGCGAGTACGAGCGGACGTCGACGACCGTCATCAACGCGTACGTGATGCCGATCGTGCGCCGCTATCTCCGCACGCTGCGCGGCGGGCTCGACGCGATCGGCGCGAAATCCCCGCTGATGATCATGCAGTCGAACGGCGGGCTCATGACCGACGAGGCCGCGGCCGCGAAGCCCGTGCACATCATCGAGTCGGGCCCGGCGGCCGGCGTCGTCGGCGCGCAGGCGCTCGCGCGCAAGATCGGCCTCGGCAAGCTCGTCACGTTCGACATGGGCGGCACGACCGCGAAGGCGTCGATCGTCGAGGACGGCGAGGTCAGCCGCGCGACCGAGTACCAGGTGGGCGGCGGGATCATGCATGGCTCGCGGCTCTTGACGGGCGCCGGCTATCTCCTGCGCGTGCCCGCGATCGATCTCGCGGAGGTCGGCGCCGGCGGCGGCTCGCTCGTGTGGATCGATCCCGGCGGCGGACTGCGGGTGGGGCCGCAGAGCGCCGGCGCGTTCCCGGGCCCGCTCTGCTACGCGCTCGGCGGCACCGAGCCGACGGTGACCGACGCGAACGTGATCCTCGGCTACCTGAACCCGCATCAGCTCGCGGGCGGCGCGGTGAAGCTCGACGCCGCGCGCGCCCACGCGGTCTTCGAAGAGCGCATCGCTCGGAGGATGAGCCTGCCGCTCGCCGAGGCCGCGTACGGCGCGCACGTCATCGCGGCGTCGAACATGATGCGCGCGATCCGCGCGGTCTCGAGCGAGCGCGGACGCGACCCGCGCGAGTACGCGCTGTTCGCGTTCGGCGGCAACGGCCCGCTGTTCGCCGCGGGCATGGCGCGCCAGCTCGAGATGCGCCGCATCGTGGTGCCGCCGGCGCCCGGCCTCTTCTCGTCGTTCGGGCTCCTCTTCGCCGACGTCGAGCATCACTACGTGCGCACGTGGCGGCGGCTGGTGCGGGGCATCCAGCCCGCGTCGCTCGGCGACGTCTATGGACGCATGGAGGCGGAGGCGCGCGCTCAGCTCGCGGCGGAAGGATTCCGCGACGACTCGGCTCGCATTCGCCGCTCGGCGGACTGCCGCTACGAAGGCCAGTCGTTCGAGCTGACGGTGCCGGTGTCCGCGGGGCCGTTCGACGGCGCGCTGCTCAAGGGCATCGAGGAGGCGTTCGGCCGCGAGCACCAGCGTACGTACGGCCACCGCGCCGGCGACGACGAGCCGGTCGAGATCGTGAGCCTGCGCGTGGTGGGTCTCGGCATCCCGGATCGTCCGCGCGTTCCAGATGTGCTGCGCGTCGACCGCGCGGGCCCGGGGCGCGCGGGCGGCACGCGGCGCGTCTACTTCGGCCCCGAGCTCGGCTGGCGCGAGACGCCGATCATTGACCGTCCCGGCTTGTCGACACCGCGTTCGGGCCCCGCGATCGTCGAGGAATACGACGCGACGTGCGTGATCCCGCCGGGCGCGCGCGCGTCGCTCGACGCCCACGGCAACATCGTGATGGAACTGGAGATCTGATGGATCCCTCGCACGACCCCATCGGCTTCGAGCTCTTCCGCAACACCCTGCTGTCGATCGCCGACGAGATGGCGTTGACGATCCTCCGCACCGCGTACTCCGGCGTGCTGCGCGACAACATGGATTACTCCACCGCGTTCTGCGACGGCGACGGCCGCACGGTGGCGCAGGGGCTGACGCTGCCGGCGCACCTGTCGTCGTTCCCCGACGCGCTCGCGGCGACGATCGCACGCTTCGGCGACCGCATGAAGCCGGGCGACATCTACTGCCTGAACGACCCGTTCGAAGGCGGGATGCACATCCCCGACGTCTTCGTGCTCAAGCCGATCTTCTTCGAGGGCCACCGCGTCGCGTTCGCCGCGACGATCTGCCACCAGACCGACATGGGCGGCCGCGTGGCCGGATCGAACGCGTCCGACTCCACGGAGATCTATCAGGAAGGCCTGCGCATCCCGCCCGTGAAGATGTACGACCAGGGCGAGCCGAACGAGACGCTGTTCCGGCTCTTCGAGAAGAACGTGCGGATGCCGGTGCGCGTGTTCGGCGACCTGCGCGCGCAGCTCGCCGCCTGCCACATCGCGGAAGACGCGTTCCTGCGCCTGCTCCATCGGCACGGCGTCAAGCAGGTGCAGGCGTACATGGAAGGGATCATCGACCACACGGAGCGGCTCACGCGCGCGATCCTCTCCGAGCTGCCCGACGGCGAGTGGTCGTTCGAGGACTTCATCGACGACGACGGCGTCGACTACGGCAAGCCGATCCGGCTCTTCGTCACGTTCAGGAAGCGCGGCGACTCGCTGGTCGCGGACTGGACGGGCACCTCGCCGCAGCCGAAAGGCGCGATCACCAACACGCACTCGTTCACGAAGGCCGCGACCTACACCGCGCTGAAGTCGGTGCTGTCGTACGACGTCCCATGCAACGCCGGCTTCTATCGCGCGATCGACGTGATCGCGCCGCCCGGCACGATCGCGAACGGTGTGTTGCCCGCGGCCTCGGCCGCGCGCGGGCTCACGGGCTTCCGCATGATCGACACCTGCTTCGGCGCGCTCGCGAAGATGCTGCCGCGGCGCTCGATCGCGGCGTCCGAAGGAGGCAACACCGGCATCTCCATCGGCGGCTACTATCCTGATCGCCGGCCGTTCATCTTCGTGGAGTTCATCTGCTCCGCGTGGGGCGGCCGCGCGTGGGCCGACGGGCTCGACGGCAACGCCAATCTCATGGCGAACATGTCGCTGCCGCCGGTCGAGATCACCGAAGCCGAGCAGCCGCTGCAGATCCTCTCCACCGAGTTCATCCAGGACGTCGGCGGCCCGGGCCAGTATCGCGGCGGCGCCTCGATCCGCCGCGAGTACAAGCTCCTCGAGGACGAAGCCGTGCTGCAGGTGCGCGCCGATCGTCACGACTTCCGGCCGTACGGGTTGTTCGGTGGCGCACCCGGCCGCCCGTCGCTCAACGTGCTCAATCCGGACGGCGAGAGCCGCGAGCTGCCCGGCAAGTTCACGATGACGATGAAGCGCGGCGACGTGCTGCGCGCGGACTCCGCCGGGCCCGGCGGCTGGGGCGATCCGCTGCTCCGCGAGCCCGCGCGCGTCGCACGTGACGTCCGCAACGAGCTGGTGAGCCGGCGCTCCGCGCTCGCGGACTACGGCGTGGTGTTCGTCGGCGACACCGTCGAGGTCGACGAGGCCGCGACGACCGCGCGCCGCGCCGAGCTGCGCGCGAAGCGCGGCTGGACGGATCCGCCCGGGGTTAGCCGTTAGCGAGACGATGAAGAGACTCTCCATCAAGGTCACAGACCGTCTCGACGCGAGACTCACCACAGAAGCACGGCGTCGAAAGACAGCGAAGGCGGCACTCGTTCGCGCGGCTTTGGAGAGAGAGCTCGCGGCGGCTCGAGTGGTGAAGCGAGGTTCCCCGCTCTATCTCGTCCGAGATCTCATTGGATGTGTTGCAGGGCCCGGCGATCTGTCGGTGAACAAGCGTTACATGAAGGACTTCGGGCGGTGAACAACGCGCAGCTGATCGTTCGCACGCTGCGAGCGGCAGGTGTGCGACACGGGTTCGGGATTCCGAGCGGCAACGTGCTGCCGCTGATGGACGCGATGCGCACCGAAGGCGTGCCGTTCGTGCTCACCGCGCACGAAGGCTCCGCAGCGTTCGCCGCCGACGTCAGCGGACGGCTCACCGGCGCGCCCGGCCTCTGCATCGGCACGCTCGGGCCGGGCGCGACGAACCTCGCCACGGGCGTGGGCTGCGCCTACCTCGATCGCTCGCCGATGATCGCGATCACGTGCAACCTGCACACGCCACAGCTCGGCCGCCGCATCCAGATGGCGATCGACCATCACACGCTCTTCCGCCCGATCACCAAGGCGACGCTGCCGCTGCGGACCGGTCGGGTCGCGCCAGTGCTCGCGGAAGCCATCGAGATCGCCGTCAGCGAGCCGGCGGGGCCCGTACACCTCGATCTCCCTGAAGACGTCGCGATGGCGGAGGCGACCGAAACCGTGCCGACGGTTCCTGCCGCGCGGCGTGCTGCCGCTGCGCCCGCGGCGTCGGTTGATCGCGCGGCGGAGCTGCTGCGCAATGCCCGGCGTCCGGTCGCGGTGATCGGCGCGTCCGCGATGCGGCTGCGCGATCCCGGGCGGCTGCGCGAGGTGATCGAGCGGCATCGCCTGCCGTTCGCGACCACGACGATGGCGAAGGGATTGATCGATGACACGCACCCGCTCGCGCTCGGTTGCATCGAGCGCGCGCGCCGGCAGGTGCAGCGCGAGCTCCTGCGCGGCGCCGATCTGATCGTCGGGCTCGGCTACGACGTCGTCGAGGTCGAGTACGAGGCGTGGATCGGCGACGTGCCGCTGCTGTCGATCGACGTCGATCGCGTCGACGCGGATCCGAAGGTCACGATCGTCCATGAAGTGGTCGGCGATCTCGACGCGTCCTTGACGGCACTCGCGAGCGCGCCGGCCGGCGAGCGCGAGTGGGGAAACACAATTGACGGCCATGGGCCGTCAAGCGTCGAAGACGTCGCGCGGCCGCACGCCGAGCGTTTCCAGCGTTCACTCCGGCCAACGGCGGACGGATTCGTGCCGCACCACGCGATCGACGTGGTGCGCGAGGCGCTACCGCGCGACGGCATCCTCGCGTTCGACGTCGGCGCGCACACGCACCAGATCGCGAGCCAGTGGCCGGCGTACGCGCCGCGGACGTTTCTGATCACCAACGGCTGGTCGTCGATGGGCTTCGGCATCCCGGCCGCGATCGCCGCGAAGCTCGCGCATCCGGATCGCGCGGTGGTCGCCATCGTGGGCGACGGCTGCTTCCAGATGACGTGCGGGGAGGTGGCCGTCGCGCGCCGTCTCGGCCTCGCGCTCCCGATCGTGGTCCTCGATGACGGCTGGCTGTCGCTGATCCAGGTGAAGCAGGACCGCCGCAGCCTTCCTCTCTATGGGACCGAGACCGGCAGCGCCGCGGACACGCCCGCGCACTACTTCGGCGTCCCGGCGGTCGGTGTGCGCACGGCCGATGCGCTCGCGAAGGCGCTTCACTGCGCGCTCGCCGCCGATTACCCGACCGTCATCGAAGCGCGCGTCGATCCCGCGCACTACATGCAGACGGTGTACGACTAGCCGGGTGGGGAAACGGCGCGGCGCGGGGCCGCGCCGTTTCCCCACCCGGCTACGCGCACCACTCGCGCGGGCCGTCGTCGTCGTAGCCGCACTGCTCGCACGGGCTGAAGTAGTGGTTCGCGGGCGGCATCGCGACGGCGAGGCGAAGCGAGAGATCGGCGCCGACGTTCTTGATGTGGTGCACGGTGCCGCGCGGCACCCAGACGATATCGTCCTTCGTCGCGCGCACGACGACTCCGCCGGTGAGCTCCCACTCCAGCGTGCCGGCCATCACGACCCACCACTCGTCGAACTCGCGATGCCAGTGCGGGCGGTTGCCGCCACCCGGCGCGCTCGCGATCAGCGTCACCAGATTGCGCTCGTCGGCGATGATCCGCTGCGACCACGGCGGCGGCCCCTTCTTCTTCACGACCTCGGCGACGCGCGTGTGAAGCGTGTTCGGGCCGCTGGTGACCGGACGCGGCGCGATCGGCCCCTTGACCAGATCGGTGATGCTGATCGTGACGGGATCCATCGCGCTCACTTCGGCAGCGGCACGAAGATCGACACGCGCGCCTCGGGCCCGACCTCGCGCGTGGCGTGCCCCTGCCCGGTCAGATCTTCGGCGATGAGGATGTCGCCCGGTCCCAGACGCTTCACGGTGCCATCGCCGATCTCGATGTCGACCGCGCCCGAGAGCGTGAACACCGCGTAGCGTCCCGGCGCGTGGTGCCACGGGTTCGAGCGATCGGGCTCGAAGCGGCGGATGACGATGCCGCTGCCCGGAATCAGCTCGGCGCTCGCGGACTTGTCGCCGCGCGGCTCGAGCTTCGGCGTGATCTCCTCGAAGTGCGACTGTCCGTCATTGCCCGCGTAGACGCGAATGATCGCCATGAAGCCTCCCTGAGATGGTGACGCGCGATCCTACTGCCGAGGCGTGATGCTACCATCCCGCATGCTCGATCTCGCCGCGCTCGACCGCGCCGATCCGCTCCGCGCCTTTCACAAACGCTTCGTCGTCCCGAAGGGTGTGGTCTATCTCGACGGCAACTCCCTCGGCTGCCTGCCGCAGGCGGCGGTGTCGCGCGTGCTCGAAGTGGTACGGCTCGAGTGGGGCGAAGGCCTCATCCGGAGCTGGAACAACGCGGGGTGGATCGAGCTCCCGCAGCGCGTCGGCGGCAAGATCGCGCGGCTCATCGGCGCGGGTCACGACGAGGTCATCGTCGCCGATTCCACGTCGGTGAATCTCTTCAAGCTGCTCACGGGCGCGCTCGCGCTGAACCCCGGACGCCGCGTGATCCTCACCGAGGACGGCAACTTCCCGACCGACCTCTACGTCGCGCAGGGTGTGTCGGCGCTCGCCGGCGCCGAGCTGCGGACCGTGCCGGCGGACGCGCTCGTGAAGGCGATCGACGAGACGGTCGCGGTCGTCGCGCTGACGCACGTCAGCTACCGCACCGGCCGCATGCACGACCTGGTGAACGTCACCGCGCGGGCGCGCGAGACCGGCGCGCTGATGCTGTGGGACCTCTCGCACAGCGCGGGCGCGATGCCGCTCGACCTCGACGGCGCCGGCGTCGATCTCGCGGTCGGCTGCGGCTACAAGTACCTGAACGGCGGGCCCGGCGCGCCGGCGTTCCTCTTCATCGCCGAACGGCATCACGCGGTGTTTCGCTCGCCGCTGTCGGGATGGATGGGCCACGCCGATCCGTTCGCGTTCGCGTCCGACTATCGCCCCGCGGACGGCATCGCGCGCGCGCTCGCCGGCACGCCGCCGATCCTGAGCCTCGCCGCGCTCGAGGTCGGCGTGGACCTCGCGCTGGAGGTGGATCTCCACGCGGTGCGCGCGAAGTCCGTCGCGCTGTGCGAGCGCTTCATCGCGCTCGTCGAGACCGAGTGCGCGGGGTTCGGACTGGAGCTGGCGTCACCTCGCGACGAGGCGGAGCGCGGGAGCCAGGTGTGCTTCACGCACCCCGAAGGCTACGCGGTGATGCAGGCGCTGATCGCGCGCGGCGTGATCGGCGACTTCCGCGCGCCGGACATTCTCCGCTTCGGCTTCGCGCCGCTCTACGTGCGCTTCGCCGACGTCGGCGCCGCGGTCGGCCATCTGCGCGACGTGCTCGCCAAGCGCGAGTGGGACCGGCCGGCGTTCAAGCGGCGCGCGGCGGTGACGTAGCGCGCTTTTTCCTTCGGCGGCTCAGCGGCGCGCGTCGGGCCAGAAGCGAATGCCCTCGCGCGCGTAGCCGCCGCCGACGCCGACCGGCGTACCGTCGGCGCGCCAGCACGCGGCCCCCGTCATCTCGCCGTCGGCGGCGAACGCGATCACGCCCATCCCGCCCGCGACGTGCGGCAGCGGCACCACGCGATGGCCGCGCTCCGCGAGCCCCGCGCGCACGGCGTCCGGAATCGCGAGCTCGACTTCGAGATCCTGACCCTGCGTCCACACGCGCGGCGCTTCGACGGCTTCCTGCGGCGACATGCCGTGGTCGATCAGGTTCACGAGCGCCTGGAACACCGACGTGAAGATCCTCACCCCGCCCGGCAGGCCGAGCGCGAACGCGGGCCGTCCGTCGCGCAGCACGATCGTCGGCGCCATCGAGCTCGTCATCCGCTTGCCCGCCGCGGCGGAGAGCGTGTGGCCCGGATGCGGATCGAAGAGCGCCATCGTGTTGTTGAGCAGCATCCCCGTGCCCGGCACCATCGCCTTCGAGCCGAACAGGTTGTTGATCGTCTGCGTGGCGGCGACGACGTTGCCGTCGCCATCCGCGACCGTCAGGTGCGTGGTATGGGGCGATCCCGCCCCGACACCGGCCGCGTACGCCGCGGCCTTCTTCATGTCGATGTCGGCGCGCCGCGCCGCCGCGTAGTCCTTCGCGGTCAGGCGCGCGACCGGTACCTCGACGAACGCAGGATCGCCCGTCGCCGCGTTGCGATCGGCGAACGCGATCTTCATCGCCTCGGCGAGCAGGTGAATGCCGTCGACGGTGCCGAACCCGAGGCCCGCGACGTCGAACCCTTCGAGGACGTTCAGCATCTGGATGAGGTGGATGCCGCCGCCCGTCGGCGGCGCCGCGCCCGCGATCTCGAAGCCGCGGTACGTTCCGCGCACCGGCGTGCGCTCGACCGTGCGATAACGCGTGAGATCGTCGAGCGTGATGAGGCCGCCCTCGCGCGCCATGTGCTCGGCCACGCGGCGGCCGAGCGCGCCGCCGTAGAGCGCCGCCGCGCCTTCCGTCGCGATGAGCCGGAGCGTCGCCGCGTAGTGCGGCTGCACGAGCCTGGCCCCCTTCGCGAGCGGCGTGCCGCCGGGCAGGAACACGCGCGCGCTGTCCGGAAAGCGCGCGAGGTCGGCGGCGGACTCCGCGATGCACTCGCTCAGGTAGCCGGTGACGCGGAAGCCGTGCTCCGCATGACGAATCGCGGGCGCCGTCACCGTGGCGAGGTCGAGTGTGCCGAAGCGCGCGAGCATCTCGCACCAGCCCGCGAGCGTTCCGGGCACGCCGACCGCGCGCAGCCCGACGGTGTTCTCGCGTCCTTCCACTTCCATGTAATCCGGCCACGTGTCGGACACCGGCCGGTACATGTCGGGCCGCGAAGCGGCGGGCGCGGTCGTGTAGCCGTCGATCACCGTATGCAGACGGCCGGGCATGAAGATCTGCGCGTGACCGGCGCCGAACACGCCGACCATCATGGGCTCGACGACGGTGAGAGTGAACAGCGCGGCGACGGCGGCGTCGACGGCATTGCCCCCGCCCGCGAGCATCTCGGCGCCGGCCGCGGACGCGAGCGGATGGTTGGTGACGACCATCCCCCGCGCCGCGGTCGCGGGCCGCTTGTCGGTCTCGAACTGAGTGCCGGCGCGTGAGCGCCAGTCGCCCACGCTACACGCTCACGTGCCGAAGGAACTTCTCCGGCGGCGCCTCGCCCCACTGGCTGATCAGCGCTTCCTCGGCGGACAGCAGCGTGCCCGGCGTGCGCGCGTTCAGGCGGTCGGTGTCCGCCCAGCGCTCGTGCACGCGACCCCACGGATCCGCCCAGTAGTCGTAGACCTGGCTGCCGAGCAGGTGGCGGCCGACGCCCCACATGTGCTCGTACTTGCCGAGCTTCGCGATGTACTCGTGATCGGCGAACACCGCGTCGACGTCGGGCACCTCGAACGACAGGTGGTTGAGGCCGGCGCGATCGTTGTGCACCGCGAAGAAGACGTGGTGGTCGACGTACTCGTCGCCGCAGTCCACGCGGTTGAAGGAGCCGATCAGGTTCTCCTTCGAGCCCGCGTAGACGTCGTCCGAGCAGATGAAGCCGAGCGTCTCCCGGAACCACCTCACGCTGCCCTTCACGTCCGCCGTGGCGAGCACGCCGTGGCCGATGCGCTTGATCGGCGCCGGCGACTTCGGCAGGCGCATGAGCTCGCGCCGCCGCAGCGGCTCGCGGCCCGTGTTCATCTCCTGGCGCGGCACGGAAATCGGCGGCAAGTCCCCGATCCCGTGCACGACCTCGATCTGCAGGCCGCCCGGCTCGCGCAGCCGCACGCGCTGGCCGCCGCCGGGCTCGTCGATCTTCTCGACCGGCGAGGCGCCGGGGACCTTCGCGAGCTTGTGAAGGTCCTCCTCGCTCGCCGCGAGGTACGCGAGGCCGAGAACTTTTGGTTCACCCTTCTCGGTGACGTGGATGTGGTGGCGCGGATCCGTCCCGCGCATGTAGAGCGCGGTCGGCGTGCGCGCGGCACGGATCATCCCGAAGTGGGTGAGGAACTCTTCCTGGACGTCGAGGTCGGGCGAGCGGAGCCGGCCGAACGCGAGGTCTCTCACCTTGATCACAGGCATCGTCACGCCTCCTCTTTCTCCAGTCCAAGATACGCCTGCTGGATGCGCGGCTCGCGCCGCAATGTGTCCGCCGGCCCCTCGGCCACGATGCGTCCCTCTTCGAGGACGTACGCCCGATCCGCGAGGTCCAGCGCGCGCACCACGTTCTGCTCCACGAGCAGGACCGCCACCCCCTCGTCGTGGATCGCGCGGATGATCCCGAACATCGCGTCCACCACCGCCGGCGCCAGCCCGAGCGACGGCTCGTCGAGCAGCAGCAGCCGCGGGCGCGCCATCATCGCACGGCCGATGGCCACCATCTGCTGCTGTCCGCCGGAGAGCGACCCCGCGAGCTGCTGCCGGCGCTCGCGCAGGATCGGAAACAGCGTGTACACGCGCTCCAGCGACCCGGCGCGCGCGGCGCGCGCCTCGTCCCGATAGCACCCGATCTCCAGATTTTCTTCGACGGTCATGCGCGTGAAGAGCCGCCGGCCCTCGGGCACGAGCGCGATCCCGTGCCGGCACACCCGGTGCGACGGCACCGTCCCGAGCTCGACGCCCTCGAAGCGTATCACTCCGGCGCGCGGCCGGTGGAGCCCCGCGATCGTGTTCACCAGCGTGCTCTTCCCCGCCCCGTTCGGGCCGATGACGGCGACGAGCTCGCCCTCGCGCACCGCGAGCGTCGCGTCCCACACCGCGGGCGCGTCGCCGTACGCGATCGAGAGCGCGCAGACGTCAAGCAACGACGTGCGCCTGCGATCTGCCGAGGTAGACGTCGATCACGCGCGGCGCACGCATCGCCTCGCGCGGCGCGCCCGCGGCGATGACCTCGCCCTCGTTCAGCACGACCACCCGGTCCGAGAGCTCGAGCACCGCCCGCATCAGGTGCTCGACGAAGAGGATCGCGACGCCGCGCGCGCGGATCGCGCGCACCAGCGTGATCGCGCTCGCGATCTCTCCGGGCGTGAGCCCCGACAGCACCTCGTCCAGCAGGATCACGCGCGGCCGCGCGGCCAGCGCGCGCGCGAGCTCGAGGAACTTGCGCTCGTGGAGGTTGAGCTCGTGGGGCATCGCGCCGGCGCGGCGCGCGAGCCCGGTGAACTCGAGCCACTCTCTCGCTTCCGCGCGCGCGTGCTCCCCCTGCTGCGCCGCGCCGAACGTCGCGGCGACCGCGACGTTGTCGAGCGCGCTCAGGTGCGCGAACGAGCGCGGGATCTGGTACGTCCGCGAGACTCCTTCGCGCGCGATCTCGTGCGCGGGACGCGCCGACAGCGTGTTCTCGCCGAGCGTGATGCGTCCTTTGTCGAGCGCGTAGTGACCGCTGATCACGTTGATCAGCGTCGTCTTGCCGGAGCCGTTGGGGCCGACGAGACCCACGATCTCGCCGGGCTCGACGCGCAGGCTCACGCCACGCAGCGCCTGAATGCCGCCAAACGCCTTCCACACGTCGTCGCAGGCGAGTGCGGCGCCCGCGCTCGGCTCGCCGGCGCGAGCGCCGGCATCGGGCGTCGAATCATACGCGGCGGCCTCACGGCGGGTCCTGTCACCCGCCGCCGTTGCGGCGTCCCCCACGGTTCGGACGCCCGCCGTTCGGGCGACTCGGCGACGCCACCAATCGAGGGCGGTCGGCACGACGCCGTTCGGGAGCAGCAGGATCACGACCACGAGCACCAAGGCGATGAGGGCGCGGCCGAGGATCGCTTGCTGGCCGCTCGTGAACGTGTACAGGGACGTCGTGATCAGCGCGGCGCCCACCGCAGGGCCCAGCCAGTGGCGCGCGCCGCCGAGGACGCTCATCAGGACGACGTACAGCGGAACCGTGATCGAGAACGTGTCGCCCACCGTCACGTAGCTCACGTACATCGCGTGGATGCCGCCCGCGATGCCGGCGACGCCCGCCGAGATCGCGAACGCGATCAGCTTGTAGCGGAATGTCGGCACGCCTTCGACCTCGGCGACATCCTCGTCGTCGTGGATCGCGAAGAGGCCGAGGCCCAGCCGCGCGCGCGTCACGAGATACGCGCAGATCACCGTCGCCGTCGCGAGCAGGAGCGCGAGCAGGTAGAACGTGCCCGTCGGCGACGCCACCAGGCGCGGGAGCGGGACGTTGCTCAGGTACACGCCGGGGCCGCCGTCCAGCTTCGTGTTGAGGACGATCGTCGCCAGCACGAACGTGATCGCGAGCGTCAGCAGGCCGAACAGCTCGCCGCGCAGACGCTTGACACGGAAGACGACCGCGCCGATCCCCAGGCTCAGCAGCGCGGCGACGGCGGCGGCGACCGGCAGCGTGGCGAAGAACGGGACGTCGAACCACGTCGCGAGCGTCGTCGTCGTGTACATGCCGGCGCCGAAGAACGCGCCGTGGCCGAAGCTGAAGTAGCCCGCGTAGCCGCTCAGGATGCTCCAGCTCGTCGCCAGCGCGATCCAGTGGAAGACGAGATACAAGAACGACTCGTAGAACGCGGGCAGCCCGAGCAGCGGCAGGCCCGCGAGCGCCAGCGCCGCCACGACGAGCGTTGCCAAAATCCGCGCGCGCTCGCTCACCCGCGCGCTCCCGTTCTCACACGCGCTCCGGGCGGAAGATCAGGAGGCCGATCAGGATCGAGAACGACACGAGCGGCGCCCACGCCGGCGCCGCGACCGCCATCGTCACCGATTCGCTCACGCCGATCAGGAAGCCGGCGAGCAGCGCGCCGACCGGATTGCCGAGGCCGCCGATGATCACGACCGCGAACACCACGCCGAGCCACGCCCAGATCTGTGACGGCGCCAGCGTCGCCATCAGCGCGATGAACGTTCCCGCCGCGCCCGCGTAGGCGGCGCTCACGCCCGAGAGCAGCAGCGCGTGTCTGCGATGGTCGACACCGAACGCTCCGGCGATGGCCGGGTCCTCCGCCGCCGCGCGCAGCGCCTTGCCGACGTACGTGAACCGCAGCCACGCCCACGTCGCGAGCGCGAGCGCGGACGCGGTCAGGCACGCGAGCAGCTCGAGCAGCGGGACGAACACGGGGCCGAGGCGCAGCGACGCGCTCGCATACGGCGTCTCGTAGCGGCGATAGTCCGCCGTCCAGAACCACTGGATGACGGACTCGAGGATAACCGCGATGCCGAACGTCACCAGCAGCGACGTGAACTCGGTGACGCGAAAGCGCGCGAACACGACGTGCAGCGCCACGCCGAGCGCGAAGAACGCGGGCACGAGCAGCAGCGCGGCCAGCCACGGCGCCAGGTGAAACACGGTGCCGAGCTGGTACGTGCAGTACGCGCCGAGCAGCGCGAGCGCGAAGTGCGCGAGGTTGACCAGGCGCAGCAGGCCCCAGGACAGGCTGAGCCCGAGGGCGAGGAGGCCGTAGAGGCCGCCCGCGAGCAGGCCGGAGACGACCGCCTGGCCGAGCAGCGTCGCGCTCGGCATCGCCGCGCCTCCTTACGGCGGGGTCAGCTTCGCGCCGGGCGCGGCGAACTCACGCGGCCACACGACGACCCACTTGCCGTCCTGCACCTGCTTCACCTTGAACAGGTCGTCGCCGTAGTTGTTCTGCCCGTCGAACCGCAGCTTGCCGATGATGGTGTCGACGCGGTTCTTCTTGATCCACGCGCCGAGCACCTTGTCGTCGAGGCTCTTCGTCGCGGTGACCGCGGCGTCGAGGACCTGCCACGCCGCGAACGAGCCGGCGGCCTGCGTCTCGACGGACGTGTACGGCACGTTCGCCTTCGTCGCCTTCTCCTTGAAGAGCGGAATCAGCTTCGCGGCGCCGGCGTTGTTCATGAACGGCGGATGCTCTTCGAACACGCTGACCGAGAGCGCGAGCTTGCCGTCCGGCGCGGCGACGAGCGGACCCGGCGCCGGGAACAGGTGGAAATGGCGCGGCGGCGTGTAGTCGAGCTTCTTCAACGCTTCGAGCAGCTGGTTTCCGTCCAGGCCCAGCGCGCCGATCCACAGGAGGTCGGCGTTGGCGTCCTTCACGCGGGCGGCGATCGCGCCCCAGTCGCGCGTGCCGAACTCGTACTCGAGGTAGAGCGGCACCTTGAGGCCGCGCTTCTCCGCCACGTCCTTCGCGCCGTTCGACTGGTACTGCGCCGACGGGAACTTGCTGGTAACGATCGCCACGCTCTTGGGCGGCTTCGACGTGGCGGCGACGGCGTCGAACACGGTTCCCGGAATCGTCTTCTGCGGCTCGAAGCCGAACGCCGCGGTCGGGAAGTGCATCTCGTACTTCGCGAGGTGCGGCATGCCGAACGAGTGGTGCACGAAGACCTTGTTGTAGCGCTGCGCCACGCCCATCGCCGCGAGGATGCCGCTCGTCGCGTAGGGGCCGATGACGAGGTCCACCTTGTCGACGGTGATGAGCTTCTCGTAGAGGCTGCGCGCGAGCTCGGGCTTCGACTGATCGTCGAGCAGCACCCACTCCACCGGACGCCCGAGGAGGCCGTTGCCCTTGCTGAGCTCTTCGACGTAGACCTCGCCGGCGATCTTGTGCAGGAGCGCCGTCGGCGCGAGCGGCCCGGTGAGGGCGAGCGTACCGCCGATGCGAATCGGCGGCCCGGACGGTGCCGCGACCACGCTGCCGGCGACGGCGACGATGACGAGCGCGGCGACGACAGCCGCGCCCCAGAACGTTCGCATGCGGCCGATCATGACGCTCCTCCGCGATGAGGCATGACCCACGAAAAGGTGCGCGCACAGTATCACGGCTGGCGTGCGCGGCTCTTCCGGCCGGCGCCGACCGCGTGCTGGATCAGCCGGCAGAGCCGCAGGTCCGACGCGAGCACCTCGCTGCGGCTCATCGTCGGTGCGGGAATGGGCGGCGGCACGGAGCGGGATGTTACAGTCTCCGCCATGCTGAGCGCCACGCGCGATCTCGTGCTCCCGACGACCATCACCGGCTCGTATCCGCGCCCGCAGTGGTTCACCGAGGAGCTGCGGGGGCGCGGCTTCAAGGACGCGCTCGGCGACTCCCGCTTCCGCGAGCAGTACCTCGACGCGGTCGCGTGCCTCATCCGCGAGCAGGAGATGGCGGGGCTCGATATCGTCACCGACGGCGACTCGCGCTTCGATCTCACCGTCGGCGGCAAGTCGTGGTTCTTCTACGTGATCGAGCGGCTGCGCGGCATCACCGGCCACGTCGACCGCTCGACGAGCGGTGGATGGCGCGGGCTTCCCGCCGGGCACATCCTGCGCGAGGTGATGGAGGCGTATCAGCCGGCGATCGTCGGCGAGCCCGTCGCCGACGCCGGCCTCGACTACCCCGCGCTGTTCAAGACCGCGCAGCGCCTGAGCGCGCGCCCCGTGAAGTTCGGCGCGATCACCGCGCAGTCGCTCGCGAAGATGACGGTGAACAGGCACTACGCGTCGGATCGCGACCTGATCCTGGCGCTCGCCGACATCTTCAACGCGCAGCTGAAGCAGGTCGCCGCGGCGGGTTGCCGCGTGATCCAGATCGAGGAGCCGCAGCATCACATCGCGGGCGCGACGGGCGCCACCGACAAGGACCTCGAGTTCTTCACCGAGGCCGTCAATCGCGAGATGGCGGGCGTCGAGAGCGAGATCTGGCTGCACACCTGCTGGGGAAATCCGAACCAGCAGCCGCTGCACTGGGAGCGCCCGTCGTACGAGCGTTCGCTCCCCTACCTGCTCGCGACGAACGCCGACGTGCTCACGCTCGAGTGCGCGTCGACCAACGGGCGCGACCTTCCGCTGCTCGCGAAGCACCGCACCGACAAGAAGATCGCGATCGGGGTCGTGAACCACTCGACGGCGGCGGTCGAGCCGCCGGAGGTCGTGGCCAACGTCATCCGCAAGGCGCTGGAATACGTGCCGCCGGAGCGTCTCATTCTGTCGACGGACTGCGGCTTCGGCCGCGAAGGCCTCGCGCGCCGCATCGCGTTCTACAAGGCGGTCGCGATCAACCTCGGGGCGAACATCGTGCGACGCGAGCTGAAGCTTCCCGAAGTCGAGATCCCCGCCGCCGACGCGCGCTGGACGTTCGCCGGCGCATGAGCGAGGGCCTCGCGCAATTCCACGGCAAGCGCTACTTCAACCTCGAGAGCTATCGCCGCGACGGCACGCCCGTCCGCACGCCGCTCTGGTTCGTCGAGCGCAACGGCGAGCTCGCGTTCTACACGATGGAAGCCTCGGGCAAGGTCAAGCGGTTACGCCGCAACCAGCGCGTCCGCGCGGCGCCGTGCGGCGCGCGAGGCCGCGTGACGGGCACGTGGGTGGAGGGCGTCGCGCGGCCGCTCCAGGGCGACGAGGCGCGCCAGGTCTACGCGCTGCTCGACAGGAAGTACGGCTGGCAGCGCAGGCTGCTCAACTTCTTCGTCCGGCTCCGCCCGCACCCGCGCGCCTGCTACGCGATCCGGCTCGCGTGAGAGCGCCGTTCGTCAGTCGGACGACCTGACGCCAGTCCGCACCCAGCGCTCGGCGTCGTCGTAGTCGCGCAAGACGACCGTCGCCCCTCCGCGCCGTTCGCGCAGGATCTCGTACATCCGGGCCATGCCGTAGCCGAGGTCGGTCGGGACGACGACGGCGCGCCGGGATTCCGGGGACAGCACCAGGCGCTGCCTCGCGAGCAGGCGCACGCCGACGGGAGTCACCGTCGTCCCGTCAGCCTGCCGGAGATCGATCAGAAACGAGAAATCGGGGGTAATGCCGGGGACGTTCGCAACGTACTCGGTGAGGCTCAGCAAGTCCCCATCCTCGAGCTTCCCGCTCACCGTGAGGATCAGGAGCCTGGCCGCAGCATCGATGGTGCGCTCGACCTCGCTGTGCACGCGTCCGGGGCCGACGCAGTTGGGGGTGACACCGTGCTTCGCGATCTCGCGGGAGAGGCCCTTCGCCCACGCGTGCACGCCGGCGTTGGCGGCGACGGCCACGTTGACCTGCGCGGGCTCCGCGGTCCCCGTCACGCAGACCACGCGGCCCCACCGGCGCTCGATCATCCCGGGCGCGAGCCGCCGGCGTTGTTCACGAGGATGTCGGCACGGCCGAACGCGCGCAGCACGTCGTCGCGGAGCCGTTCGGGCGCGGCGCGGTCGTAGAGATCGAGCGTCAGCGCGAGCGGGCGCGAATAACCCTGACCCTGGATGTCCTTCTGCAGCGTCTCGAGCAGGTGCGCGATCACCCCTATAATCCGCTCGATGCCGCTGCTGCCGCTCCGCACGCGCGACGAGCTGCCCGAAGATCTGCGGGCGCTGTGGGACGAGTGCGAACGCCTGGCACCGTCGTTCCGTCACCTGTGGGCGACGATGGCGAACTCGCCGACGATCTTCCGTCACGTGTGGGGTCAGCTGCTGGAGCTGAAGCGCACGAGCCCGGTCGCGGCGCGACGGTTCGAGATCGGCATCGTGGTCGTGTCCGTCCTCACGCGCTGCGCCTACTGAGTGGGTCAGCACACGCCTCTGGCAGAGGCGGCCGGGCTCAGCGCGATGCAGCTCGACGCGCTCGCGAAGCTCGAGCTCGGCCCGCTCCCGGAGGACCACGCGTTTCCGGCTCGCGAGGGCTTCGGCGGGGACGACGGCCTGGTGATCGATCTCGCGTACTTTCTCGTGTGGTCCGGTATCCACGCGCGCGCCGCCGACGTCCACCCCCGTGTCGTCCACGCGTTGCGCCGCCGGCTCCACGCACGTCTGCGGGAGCGATTCTCGGCACGCGAGATCGAGGAGCTCACGTGGCGCTTCACGCAGTGCGTGGCGTTCAACTGGCACAACGAGTTCGTCGAGCTCGAGTAGGACGCCTACGGGCGGGGGCCCGAGCGGGCGGGCGAAGCCCGGGAGCCCGCGAGTTCAACGATACGGCTGGGGGAGAGCGGCATCTCGCGGATCGTGACTCCGAAAGGTGACAGCGCGTCTTCGATCGCCTCGGCGATGACGGCCGGGCCGGGAATCGCGCCGGCCTCCCCCGCGCCCTTGATGCCGAGCGGATTCAGCGGCGACGGCGTCTCGAGATGGACGACCTCGATCTCCGGGATCTCCATCGCCGTCGGCAGCAGGAAGTCCATGTACGTGGTCGTCAGCGGCTGGCCGGTCTCGTCGTAGACGATCCTCTCGTAGAGCGCGCCGCCGATTCCCTGCGCGACGCCCCCGTGGATCTGTCCCTCGACCACCATCGGATTCACGAGCGTGCCGCAATCGTGCTGGACGACGTACGTGAGGATCGCGACCTCGCCGGTCGCGGGATCGACCTCGACGATCGCGACGTGCGCGCTGCTCGCGAACGTCGACTGCGCGGGCGCGTAGTAGCCGAACGCCTCGAGGCCCGGCGCCTCGCCCTCCGCGAGCACCGCGCCGTCGCGCGGCTTCACGAGCTTGAGCGCCGCCTCCGATGCGTCCTTCCCGTAGGCGTAGCGAATCGGATTCGCGACCGTCGACAGCGCGCCGAGCGTGAGCTCCTTCCCCGGCGCGCCCTTCACCCGAATCCGGCCTTCGACCAGCTCCAGATCGTCGGCGGCGACTTCGAGCAGCGCCGCCGCGATCGCGACCGCCTTCTCGCGCACCTTCGTCGCCGCCGCGTGGATCGCGCTGCCGCTGGTCACCAGCGCGCGGCTCGCGTAGGTCCCGGCGCCCCAGTTGAACGTGCGCGTGTCGCCCGTGACGACCGTGACGTCGCGCGGGTCGCAGCCGAGCGCCTCCGCGGCGATCTGCGCGAACGTCGTGTAGTGGCCCTGCCCTTGCGGGGTCACGCCGGTCGCGACGAAGACCTTGCCGCTCGGCTCCACGCGCACGTGCGCGCCTTCGTACGGACCGATGCCGGTGCCCTCGACGCAGCATCCGATCCCGAGGCCGAGATGGCGGCCGCGCGCGCGCCTCCGCCTGACGCGCGCGGAAATCGGCGACGCCCGCGCGCTCGAGCGCCATCTCGAGCCCGCGCGGATGATCGCCGCTGTCGTACTTCGTCGGGCCGCCGTCCTGGAACGTGAGCCCGACGTCCCACGACGCCGACGGCCGCATCCTCGCGCTGCGCGACCGCTACGTGCACGACGCGGGCGCCTACACGCCGTACGGCATCGTGGTGCCGTGCATCACGGCGACGCAGCTGCCGGGACCGTACCGCCTGCCGAACTACGCGGTGGAGTTCGACGTCGTCTACACCAACACGGTGCCGGTCACTCCCTACCGCAGGGGCACGCGCGCCGCGACCAGCGCGCTGTGTTCCGCGGCGCGCTGGCGTGTCATGGCGCCGATCGCGACGCCGCCGTCGCGCTCCTCGATGAACGAGAGCGCGGCAACGCGGTTGAGATCGACGAGCCGCGACGGCGCGGCGAGCCGTAGGTTGAGGATCGGGACGAGGCTCTGTCCTCCGGCGAGCAGCTTCGTGTCGCCGCCGTGGCGCCCCAGCTCGGCGAGCGCGTCCTCGATCGACGCGACGGCGGCATAGTCGAACGCGGGCGGCTTCATGCGAGGTAGACGATACTATCGTGGGCGACGACGTCCACGAAGGAGACCGCGAATGCGATTCGGCATCTTCACGAGCATGGGCAATCAGACGTGGGGCGGCGTGCGCGAGCTCTGGCACCACCTCGAAGCGACGGGCTGGGACGCGGCGTGCGTCACCGACCACTTCATGCCGAACAACCCGCAGCGCGAAGGCTCGACGCTGGAAGCGTGGAGCTCGCTGAGCGCGCTCGCGGCGCTGGTGCCGCGCATGCGCGTGGGCACCATCGTGCTCGGCAACACGTACCGCCATCCCGCGGTCGTCGCGAAGATGGCGGCGCAGGTCGACATCATCTCGGGCGGCCGGCTGATCCTCGGCATCGGCTCCGGCTGGCAGGAGAACGAGCACGAGGCGTACGGCATCCCCTACGGGACGATGCGCGAGCGGCTCGACCGGCTCGACGAAGCGTGTCACGTCATGCGATCGCTGTGGACCGAGAAGCGCAGCACGTTCAAGGGCCGCTTCTACCAGCTCTCCAACGCGCCGCTCGAGCCGAAGCCCGTGCAGACGCCGCATCCGGAGCTGATGATCGGCGGCGTCGGCGAGAAGGTCACCTTGAAGATCGTGGCGAAGCACGCGGACCGCTGGAACATGTGGGGCGGACCGAAGACCGCGGCGCAGCGAGGCGCGGTGCTCGACGCTCACTGCGCGGCGGTCGGTCGCGATCCGAACACCGTGAAGCGCTCGGCGAACATGGCGCTGCTCATCACCGACAAGACGGCGGAAGTCGACAAGCTCGCCGAGTTCATCGGCGCACGAATGGGCACGCACGTCCCCGACGCGCGCGACACGTGCCTCGCGGGCTCGCCCGATCAGATTCGCGAGCAGCTCCACGAGCTGCAGCGCGCCGGCATCGACATGGTCTTCTTCCCGACGATGCTGCGCCCGCTGCCCGAGCTGCGCCCGGATCTCGACCGCTTCATCTCGGAGATCGCGCCGGCCTTCAGGTAGCCGCGGCGGCGGCGGCAAGCAGCGTGTACTTGGCGAGCGTGCGCGCCGCGACGTCCGCCGGCCAGCGGCCGTCGTCGATCGCCTTCAGGTGCGCGTCCAGCACGAGCGCGAAGTGCGCCTCGTGGCCGCCGTCGAGCTCCCGCGGGACGACGATCTCGATCGCGTCGTGCGCAACGCCGGCTGCGCCCATCGCGTCAGCCATCCGCCGGCGTTCGGCGCGCACGCCCGGAAGCTCCGCCTGCGCACGGCGCACGACCTCTTCGACCGCCTCGGCGACACCGCGATCGTGCGGCTCGACGACGAGCTGGCGCCGATGATTCGTGCGCGCGGTCTGCTCGAGACGGACATCGGCGCGCGTGCCGTGCGCGACCAGCACGGAGGTGTCGCCGCCGCCCGACGGTGAGGTGAGCACCCACTGCGCCTGCGCGTGCGTCACCACGTCGCCGATGCGGAAGCGAAGCTCGGCGTTGCCGTCGTAGGTGAGCGCGTCGCCGTCGACCAGCGGCTTCAGCTCGCCCGGGAAGTCAGCCGCGCCGGTGATGCGCGCGAACGCCTCGCGCGGGACACGCGTCGGCCACGGGCGCGCCGAGATCAACGCGGGCGTGCCCGGGCCGCCGGCGTCGTCGCTCGCCGCGAGCCACTGCGCGCGATCGACCATGTGTGTCGGAATGTCGACCAGTCCCCGGCCCTGCACGCGCACGTCGAAGAACCACCACGGACGGCGCAGGGGAGCGCCGTCGACCAGCTTCTCGAGACAGTGCGTGCTGTCCATCTCGATCGCCGGCGCGCCGGCCCGGAAGCCGCCGAAGACCTCAGGCGTCTCGACGAGGCGCTTCAGCAGCCGCGCGGCGACGTCGTGGCGCCCGGTCATGACCTCGGTCGCGACCGGCGGCCCCGAGAGCGCGGCGCGGATGTCCTCGAGATCGTCCGCGCTCACCAGCCACGGCTTGTCGGCCAGCACGTGAAAGCCGGCGTCGTGCAGCCGCCGGATCGTGCGCGCCTTGCCGCCGTTCTTGCCGGCGAGGACGACCACGTCGCCGCGCCGCTCGCCGATCAAGGCCCCGAGCGGGTCGGGCGACGCGACGGCGTCCACGCGCCAGCGCGCGCCGCGCGCGTTGAACCGCTCCACGAGCGCGAGGAAGTCGCGGCGCTCGGCGCTGTCCGGCGCGTAGACGACGATCTCGCCGGCGATCCGCGGATGCGGCACGCGCAGCGTCAGCGTCGCGTGGAAGTGGCCGGGATCGAGGAAGAGCACGTGGTGCATGGGCTATCCCGCCGGCTGCGCGACGGGCACGACGGCCCGCGCGCGCGACACGCGGCGAATGAGCGCGCCGACGACGATCAGGTTGACGACGCCCATCCCGACGGCGTCGAGAAACGGCCGCGTGTAGCTGCCGGTGAGGTCGTACGCGTGCCCGCCGTGCCAGCCGCCCAAGCCCATCCCGAACCAGGCGAACATCGTCACGATCGCGAGCGACGTCGCGACGTGCTTCGGCTCCACCAGCTCGCGGATGCACACCCACACCGACGTCATCACGCCGCTGTATCCGATCCCGAACAGCACGCTCAGGAGGTAGAGCAGCCACCGCGACTCCACGTGCAGGAACCAGAAGAGCAGGACCGTCTGCAGGACGGACGTCACGAAATAGGACCGAAGCCCGCCGAGATGGTCGGTGATCCGCCCCAGCACGACGCGGCCGAGCACGCCGGCGCCCATGATGACCAGGTAGACGCGCACGGCATCCGTGTACGCCATCCCGCGGTCGGTGAGCATCGCGACGCTGTGGACGATCGGCACGGACATGGTCGCGCAGCAGAAGACCGTCGCCACGCTGAGCCACGCCACCACGAGCGGCGCCGGCAGGATCGCCTCCGCCGTCCGTGTGATCGTCGTCGTCGCGGTGCGCGCCGCGAGCAGCACGGGCGGCGTCCGGATCATGAACGCCAGCGGGATGCTGCCGACCGCGTAGATCACGGCCAGCGTCAGGTAGGCGGCGCGCCAGCCGAAGCTGACGATCACGTGTCCCGCCACGAACGCGACGATGATCTGCCCGAGCGGGCCGCCGGCGGAGAGCACGCCGAGCGCGGTGCCCTTGTGCCGGGTGAACCACAGCCCGACGTTCGCGATCGTCGGCACGTTGATCGCCGCCACGCCGAGCGCGGCGAGCAGGATGTAGAAGGTGTAGAACTGCGGCAGCGACGACGTGCCCGCGAGCAGCACGAGCCCGGTCGGCTGCACCACGGCGCCGACGAGGACGATCGTGCGGGTGCCGTAGCGATCGGCCATCCGGCCCCAGAAGACGCCGGCGAGGCCGATCGTGACCGCGCCGATCGTGTACGCGAGCGCCGTCGCGCCGCGCGGCCAGCCGAACTCCTGCGAGATCGGCTTGAGGAACACGGAGAGGCTCGAGAGCACGCCGAGGTTCAGCGCGACGAGGACGGTGCCGACGGCGAGCATCGTCCACGCGTAGCGCGGTTCGGAGTCGGACGCGGAAGGAGGCATGATATGCCGCAGTCTAGTCGAAAGGGGTCAGAACGATGATGCTCTCGGGCCGCGTCGCGATCGTCACCGGAGCCGGCAACGGTATCGGCAGCTCCACCGCCCTCGCGCTGGCGGACGCGGGCGCCGACGTCGCCTGCGTCGACATCAACGAGCAGGCCGCGCGCGACACCTGCGCGGGCGTCGGCGGTCTCGGGCGCAAGAGCCTGTACATGAAAGTGGACGTCGGTGACCTCGCGCAGATCGACGCGATGGTCCAGCGCGTGGTGCAGACGTTCGGGCACGTCGACATCCTCGTGAACAACGCCGGCGTCACGCGCCGCGCGTACATCATGGACCTCACCGAGGACGACTGGGAGCGCATCACGCGGGTCAACAGCAAGGGTGTCTTCTTCTGTCTGCAGCGCGTGGCGCGCGAGATGATTCCGCGCCGGAGGGGCGTGATCATCAACATCGCGTCGATCGCCGGCAAGGGCTTCTCCGGCGCCTCGAACGCGATCTACGCGCAGAGCAAGGGCGGCGTGATCGGGCTCACGCGGCTCGCCGCCGTCCAGCTCGCGCGTCACAACATCAACGTCAACGCGATCTGCCCCGGCACGACGGTGACCGCGCTGTCGCAGGCGAACCTCGCGGGCCGCGCGAAGGAGGAAGGCGTCAGCGTCGAGGAGATGGAGCGCCGGCGCAACGCCGCCATCCCGCTCGGCCGGGCGAACACGCCGTACGACATCGCGCACCTGGCCGTGTTCCTGGCCTCCGAGGGCGCGCGTAACATCACCGGGCAGTCGTTCAACGTGGACGGCGGCATCATTTTCGACTGACCCGCCGGGCGCTGTAGACTCTGGGCACTCCCAAGGAGGCGCTGATGTCTTTGTTCAAACAAATTCAGCACGTGAGCATCACGGTGACCGACGTCGAGAAGGCCCGCGACTTCTACACGCGCACGCTCGGGCTGCAGGAGATCGCCCGGCCGGCGTTCGACTTTCCGGGCATCTGGTACAGCCTCGGCGGCGACCTCCAGCTCCACATCATCCTCAACGACCAGCTCGTGAAGCCGGCGGCCGAGCGCGAGACGATCACCGCGCGCTACGGGCACTTCGCGCTGTGGACGGACGACTGCGACACGACGGCTGCGAAGATCAACGAGCTCGGGCTGCCGAACCGCGACGTGATCTCCGGCCCCACGGGCCTGCGCCAGGTCTTCGTGAAGGATCCCGACGGCAACATGGTCGAGTTCATCGGCCCGTCGAAGAACGCGGCCGCGCGACGGATGGAGTCCCGCGCATGAGGAGCGCCCGCGTCCTCGCGCTGGCCGCCGCGCTGCTCGTCGCCCTCGTCGCGCACGACGCCGCGGCCCAGGCGAAGCCCGAAGGCGAGATGCGCTGGGCGCTGTACATCACGATCTCGCCGAACTACTTCGATCCGGCGGAAGTCGTCGGACAGCTCACGCCGTTCTGGTTCCTCTACGGCATCCACGACGCGCTCGTGAAGGCGATGCCCGGCAACCTCATGACGCCGAGCCTCGCGGAGTCGTGGACGGTGAGCCCGGACGGCAAGGTGTACGAGTTCAAGCTGCGTGAGGGGCTCAAGTTCCACAACGGCGACCCGTTCACCGCCGAGGACGTGAAGTTCAGCTTCGCGCGCGCGAAGGGCTCGAAGGTCCTCAAGGACAAGGTCAAGGAAGTCACGAGCCCGTCGCCGTACCGCGTGCGCTTCCACCTGAGCGAGCCGTGGCCGGACTTCATGGCGTTCTTCGGCACCGCGGTGTCCGGCGCCGGCTGGGTCGTGCCGAAGAAGTACGTCGAGCAGGTCGGCCCCGACGGCTTCAAGAAGCATCCGATCGGGCTCGGCCCGTACAAGTTCGTGAGCCACACGCCGGGCATCGAGCTCGTGCTCGAGGCGTTCGAGGGCTACTGGCGCAAGACGCCGTCGGTGAAGCGCGTGGTCTTCAAGAGCGTCCCCGAGGCCACCACGCGCATGGCGATGCTGAAGCGCGGTGAAGTCGACATCGCGTACCTGCTCGACGTGCCGCAGGCCCAGGAGCTCAGGCGCGACCCGAATTACAAGGTCGCGTTCTCCGGCGGCATCGCGGTCTTCTTCCTCGACTTCCTCGAGCAGTGGGATCCGAAGTCGCCGTGGCACGACAAGCGCGTGCGGCAGGCCGCGAGCCTGGCGCTCGATCGCCAGGCGCTCAGCGACGCGGAGACGCTCGGCGCGTCGAAGCCGATGGGCAACTACATCCCGCCCACGTTCGAGTTCGCGCTGCCACTCGAGCCCGATCGCTACGATCCGGCGCGCGCGAAGAAGCTGCTCGCGGAGGCGGGGTATCCGAATGGATTCGACGCCGGCGAGTTCCACCAGCTCCCGCCCTACTTCTCGCTCGGCGAGGCGATCGTCGGCTACCTGCAGGCCGTCGGCATCCGGACGAGGATGCGGCCGATGGAGCGCGCGGCGTACTACACCGCGCTCGGGACGAAGAAGCTGAAGGGCGTGTGCATGTGTACGAGCGCGCTCTACGGCAACGCCGCCTCGCGCATGTCAGAGGTGATCCCGAGCGACGGCACGTTCGCCTACGGCGGGTATCCCGACATGGACGAGCTCTATCGCAAGCAGGCGGTCGAGACGGACAAGAAGAAGCGCGAGGTCATGCTGCACGACATCCAGCGGATGATCCACGACCGCGTGCGGCTCGCGCCGATCTATCAGTACATCTGGCCGAGCGGCATCGGGCCGCGCGTCGCCGACCCCGCGCTCATGATGATCAACCCGTACCCGTGGTCGGCGCCGCTCGAAGACGTGCGCCTGAAGAAGTGAGGGGTTTGGGGTCCTCCAGGCGCGGGACCCCATGTGAAAGGGGAGTCTGATGGCGGACGCGCTGGCGGCGGTCGTCGAATCGAAAGAGGCGGAGCGGCTCGCGACGGGCTTCAAGTTCACCGAAGGGCCGCTCTGGCATCCGGACGGCTTCTATTACTTCGTCGACATCCGGAACAACAACCTGCACCGGATCACGCCGGGCAAGCCGGCCGAGCTGATCCGGAGCAACACGAACGAGAGCAACGGCACCACGTTCGACCTGCAGGGCCGGCTGGTGATCTGCGAGGGCGGCAACCGGCGCGTCACCCGCTGGGCGCAGGACGGCGTCAGCACGATGGAAGTGGTGATGGACCGCTGGCAGGGCAAGCGTCTCAATCGCCCGAACGACGTCGTCTGCAAGTCGGACGGCAGCCTCTACTTCACCGACCCCGGCTATCGCGTGCCGTTCGAGCAGCGCGAGATGCAGCACGCCGCGATCTATCGCGTGAAGCCCGACGGCTCGACGAGCATGGTCGCGGACTTCGAGTATCCGAACGGGCTCGCCTTCTCGCCGGACGAGCGCAAGCTCTACGTCGCCAACACGCGCTGGGCGCAGTACATCCACGAGCTCGAGCTCGACAGCGCCGGCAACATGGTGCGCCGGCGCATCTTCGCGGAGATGCCGTCGGACAGCGACAAGAACGGCGTGCCCGACGGCATGAAGGTGGACGTCGAAGGGCGCGTCTACTGCACCGGCCCGGACGGCACGTGGGTCTTCGCGCCGGACGGCACGCGGCTCGGCATCATCAGGACGCCCGAGTATCCCGCGAACATCGCGTTCGGCGGGCCCGATCTCAAGACGCTGCTCTTCACGGCGAACACGTCGGTCTACACGATGCGCATGAAAGTGCCGGGCGTCGCGCACCCCTGGTACCAGGCTCGCAGAGGATAGCGATGATGAACTTCGGCACGTTCCTCCTGATGCAGTCGCCGTCGGCGCGCCCGTCGCAGGAAATCTACGCGCGCGCGCTCGACATCGCGCAGGCCGCGGAGTCGCTCGGCTACGGCAACATCTGGCTCGCCGAGCACCACTTCTCGACCTACGGCTACCTCTCTCGCCCCGCGCAGCTCGCCACGTACATCGCGGCGAAGACCGTGCGGCTGCGCGTCGGCACCGCGGTCATCGTGGTCCCGCTGCACCATCCGCTGATCGTCGCGGAGGAGATCGCGACGCTCGATCTGCTCGCGGGCGGGCGCGTGGACATCGGGCTCGGCCGCGGCTATCAGCACTACGAGTTCGAGCGGCTGGGCCTCGAGCTCGACACGAGCCGCCAGCGCTGGGAGGAATCCGTCGACGTCATCCTCAAGGCGTTCGAGGGCAAGCCGTTCACGTACGACGGCAAGCTCTTCCAGATCCCGGAGACGTCGATCTTCCCTCAGCCGGTCCAAAAACCACACCCGCCGATCTGGGTGACGGCGCAGAGCCCCGAGTCGATCGAGGCGACGGTGCGTCGCGGCTTCAACGTGCTCACCGGCGGCTTCGGCGTGCCGATCGAGCGCATGGCGGAGTTCAGGAAGCTGTTCGATCGTCTCGTCGCCGAGCACAAGCCGCCGCAGCCGCTGAAGGTCGGCGTGCAACGGGCGGTCTACGTCACCGACAACGTCGCCGACGCGCGCGCGGCCGCGGAAGAGGCGCGCTGGAACATGCGCGTGACGCTGAGTCTCCGCAACCACCAGGAGAAGGTCGAGAACGGCCGCGCGATCGCGGTGCCGATGCCGAAGGAGCCGGACACCGACGACCTGCTCGACCGCTTTCTCGTGATCGGCACGCCGGACACGTGCATCCGTCAGCTGAAGCGGATCCAGGAGCTGGTCGGCATCACCCACTTCAACTGCAGCTTCTGGTTCGGCGACGTCGAGCACCCGCGCGTGCTCAAGTCGATGGAGCTGTTCGCGAAGGAAGTGATGCCGGCGTTTCGGTAGCCGATGAGGCCGGCCGAACCGCCGGTTAGTTCGACGGTCCGGACGGAAGAGGCGGCAGCAGGCCGGAGACGGTGACGAGCGCATTCGGCGCGGCGAGCGGGCTGACACTGTCGCCCGCGCCGAAGACCTGCACGCTCGCATAGTCCCAGCCATACGGAGCCGACCCGGCGCGCGCGGGTTCGCGCCGGACTTCCAGCGTGCGGTTCACGAGATTCAGCACCCAGTACTCGCGCCGGCCCGCGCGTGCGTAGAGGCTGGACTTGTAGCGGCGATCGAGCGCGATGCTGCTCAGCGCCACTTCGACGACGAGAACGGGGTCGCTCGGATGTGCGGTCATGTAATCGAGGAAGGTCCCCCGCACGACCGCGACGTCCGGCTCGGGCTCAGACGTGTCATCGAGCGCGATGGGCGCCTCGGTCCGTACGTCCCATCCGTCGCCGAAGGCGCGCGCGAGCGCTCGGGCAACGAGCCTGATCCCCGAGTAGTGATAGACACTCTGCGGCTCCGAGACGATGAGCGCGCCGTCGATCAGCTCGATGCGGTCGCTGCGAGTGAAGAACTCGCACTCGACGAGCCGGTCGTACTCCACGCGGGACCACCGCTTCGGCTGCAGCTCCGGCTCTGCCACTTCGGCTCCTCCGTGGCGGACTCTAGGCATGCGCGCACCTCATCGTCAATGTCCAGAAAGGGATACAGCGCCGTGGTATCACGAGCGTATGTGGAGGGACGATCATGACGACGCTTCGCGAGGCGCCGCGATCACGCGGCGCACGGTGTTGCGACTGATGGCCGCGGCGGCGGGCGGCGCGATGGGGCGATCCGGCGCGCACGCGCAATCAGCTGGGACATCACCCGTTATGCTCCAGCGCGCGATTCCCTCCACGAAGGAAACGATCCCCGCGATCGGGCTCGGCACGTGGCAGACGTTCGACGTCAGCGGCACCCGCGATCCGCAGCGTGAAGTGCTGCGACGCTTCGCCGAGGTCGGCGGGCGCGTCGTCGACTCGTCGCCGATGTACGGCCGTGCCGAGTCGGTCGTCGGCGAGCTCGCGACCGAGCTCACGCTCGGCGGCAAGCTGTTCGTGGCGACGAAGGTCTGGACGAGCGGCCGCGACGCCGGCATCGCGCAGATGGAGGAGTCGATGCGCCGCCTGCACGTCAAGAACCTCGACCTGATGCAGGTCCACAACCTCGTCGACTGGCGCACGCACCTCGCGACGCTGCGCGGATGGAAGCAGGCGGGCCGCGTCCGCTACGTCGGGATGACGCACTACACGGCGAGCGCGCATGACGAGCTCGAGCGCGTGCTGCGTGCGGAGCCCGTGGACTTCGTGCAGATCAACTACTCCGTCGGCGAGCGTGAGGCAGAGCGCCGGCTCCTGCCGTTCGCGCGCGACCGCGGGATCGCGGTGCTGATCAATCGCCCGTTCGCAGAAGGCGCGCTGTTCCGCGCCGTCCGGGGCAAGCCGATACCGACGTGGGCCACCGAGCTCGGGTGCGACAGCTGGGGGCAGCTCTTCCTCAAGTGGATCCTTGCCAACCCGGCCGTCACGTGCGTGATCCCGGCCACGAGCAAGCCCGAGCATCTGGAGGACAACATGAAGGCCGGGCTCGGCCCCCTGCCCGACGCCGCCGCCCGCGACCGGATCGCCGCCGCCGTCGGCCGCTGACAGCGGGCGAAAGCGGGGCGAAGCCCCTCCGGGTCAGAGGGGAATCGCGAGCAGCGTGTCGATCCGGTTCGAGTCGCAGACCACGACGCGCTCGCGGAAGTGCAGCGCGCCGGCCTCCTCGACCAGCACGTCGACGTAGCGGCCGGTCGCGAACAGATCCATGCGCCCGTCGCGCATGATCCGCACGACCAGGAACGGCGTCTCCGCGCGCAGCGCGCCGTCCGACTCGCCGAGCACCGCCGGGAGCCCGACCACGTGACGGTAGCTCTGGCGCTCGTAGATGTTCGCGCGCCGGAGCGCCGTGATGCGATCGCGCAGCATCGCCTTCGAGTCGGCGTAGATCATGCCGAGCGGCAGGCCCTGCTTGTAGTTGTCGACCGACGTGATCGTGTAGAGGCACGGCTCCGCGAAGAAGTCGGGCCACTCCTCGAGCCGGTCGTCGTCGATCGCGCGCGCGTACGCCGCGTTGAGCTGCGTGAGGCGGCCGTGCACACCGTCGGAGAGATCGATGCCGCCCATCTCAGTACCCCATGTGACGGCGGTACGCCTTCCAGAACCCGCGCACCGATGCCTCGGTCGCGCGCGTGTCCTGCGTCTCCGCCTCTTCTCCGCCCATGTTGATGACCGACAGCACGTCCGGCGCCGTCGAGACGCCGCGCTGCACGAACCCGCCCACGCACCCGTCCTCCATCGAGACGAAACCCGCGGGGCCGACGAGGTTCGACTGCTTGAGACGGCGGCGGTGCATCTCCGGCGTGTCGTCCTCGAAGCCGAGGTAGGTCCAGTGCAGCTCCATCGAGTCGAGGCCCTTCGGCACGATCTGCCGCACGGCGAGACAGTTCTGGATCTGCTGCAGCACGAAGCTCGGGAAGATCGTGAGGATCTGCAGCTTGATGTCGTCGCCGAACTCCTGGACGCCGTCGAACACGCCCGGATCCTCGAGCCGGTAGCCTTCCTGCTCGGTGCGGATGCCCTGATCGCGATACGCGGTGCTCGTGCGATCTTCCGCGCGGTCGATGGTCGTGCTCGCGTGGTGCGCGCCGTCGGGGCTCACGAGCACGCCGCCGGCCTGCGTGAAGCGCGAGAGCCGGAACGTGCCGAGGAAGGCATGGAGCAGGCTCGCGTGATACGTGTCCTTCACGTTCTCCGCGTAGAGCTTCCAGTTGTTCGGCAGCACCTGGACGATGCGCCCGAGCACCCGGACCGGCTTGCGCAGCACGCGCCGCACGCGGCGCAGGATCTGGTCGCCGAGGTAGTCCTCGATCGGCGGCGGATCGCCGAGCGTCGCGAACACGAGCCCGCACAGCGTGGTCGTGCGCAGCTTGCGCGGGCTGTGCTCTTCCTTGCAGAAGCCCGCCGGCATCCCGCCCCGCCCCTGCGAGCCCTTCTCGAACGCGATGCTGACCAGGTCGCCTTTGAGGTTGTAGCCCCACGCGTGATAGACGCACTGGAACCGGTTCTTCGCGTTGCCGCCGTCGTCGATCGCGATCAGCGCCCCACGATGCGAGCACCGGTTCTCGAACGCGTTGACGCTGCCGTCGGCGTCACGCACGATGATGACCGGCATCTCGCCGACGACGTTCGTCCGGTAGTCGCCGGGCTTCGCGAGGTCGGATTCGAGGCACACGAAATTCCACGTGTCGCCCTCGAAGATCCGGCGCAGCTCCTGCTGGTGGTTCTCCGGATCCTGGTAGACCCAGTACGGAACGCGCGCGAGCGTGTCGACCGGCCACGTGCGGTGCTGGACGACGGCCATGCCTGCCTCCGGGGGGTTTGGGGGGGCCCCCATGTTCAAAGACGTGCCTCGTCGATGCTGAGCCCGAGCCAGTAGCGGCCGATCAGCTCGTAGTGCGAGAGCCGGCCCTGCATGTGCTGCGTGATCACGTGGATGTCCTGGAAGTGCCGCTGGATCAGGTTGTCCTCGTACGCGGACGTCGCGCCGGACGCGTTGTACACGGTGTCGATGATCTGCGCGGCGAGCCGGATGCCGTGCGTGGTCGCGAGGCGCAGGTTCGCGCGCTCGTCGAGCGTCACCGCGTCGTTCTGCGCCGCGCTCCAGATCTCGCGCACCGCTTCCATCAGGAACGCGCGGCCGGTGCGCAGCGCGGCTTCCGCCTGACCGACGGCCACCTGGGTCAACGACTGGTCGCGCAGCAGGCCCGGCGTCGAGCGCGGCGTCTTCGAGCCCGCGAGCTCCATGAAGGCGGTCAGGCACGAGCGCGCCATGCCAAACGCCACCGCGGCGTCGCCCGACGCGAACGCGAGCGTGCGCGGGATCTTGTAGAGCGGCCCGGGCTCGCGGAGCGTCGCCGTCGCGGAGAGCACGGTGCGCTCGCCCGGCACGAACACGTCGTGCACCGCGAAGTGATGCGTGCCGGTGCCGCGCATGCCGCGCACCTTCCACGTGTCGAGCAGCTCGGCCTCCGCGACCGGCACGAACAGATACCGCGCTTCCGGCGTGCCGTCGGCTTCCTTGCGGACCTTGCCGTTCTCGATCACCTGGCAGTGCGCCGCCACCCACGCGGCGTTACGCGAGCCCGTGCTGAAGCCCTGGCGCGGAGTCGTGACGCGGTAGCCGCCGGGCATCACGACGGCCTTGCCGGTGGCCGACGGCGTGTTCGCGGCGCAGCCGTAGGGCGTGTCGATCCAGATCTGGCGCGCGACCTCGCGCGGCATCCGCGCCGCGTACGTCCCGAAGATCGAGAGCTGGTTGATCGTCCACGCGGTGCTCGCGTCCGCCTTGCCGAGCTCCTCGATGACCTGCACGTAGGTGGGGAAGTCGACCTCGGTGCCGCCGACGCTGCGCGGGATCGCGAGATGGACGAGGCCGGCGTCGAAGATGGCCTCGAACAGCTTGCGCGGCACCTCGCGCAGAGCCTCGGCCTCGTCGGCCGCCGCACGGATCTGGGGCGCCAGCTTGCGCGCGGCGTCGAGTGGAGCGTCGGCGATCATTCGTCCCTCCCGCCGCAAGAGTACACTGGCCGCGCATGAAAATATTCGCGCTCGTCATCGCGCTGGCCGTCGCCCTCGCCGCCACGCTTCCCGTCTTCGCGGATCCGAGCCAGCCGTCGGTGTCGGAGCGCCGCCAGGCGATCGAAGGGATCACCGCGCAGGGCGAGTACACCCGCGGTGTGCGCGCGCGGGTCGCGCAGGACTGGGCGACGGCGATCAGCGCCTTCGGCCACGCGACGCAGCTCCAGCCGGACTTCGCCGAAGCGTGGAACGAGCTCGGCTACGCGCTCAGAAAGCAGGGCCGGTACGCGGATTCGCTCCACGCGTACGACCGCGCGCTCGCGCTGCGGCCGGACTTTCCCGAAGCGCTCGAGTATCTCGGCGAGGCGTACGTGCTGATGGGCCGGCTCGACGACGCGCGCCGCGTGCTCGAGCGGCTCAGGCCGCTCGACACCGCGCGCGCCGCCGAGCTCGCGGACGAGATCGCGAAGGCGCGCTAGAAGCGCGACGCCGTCAGTGTCACGTCGGCCTGCGCCCAGGCCTTCTTGAAGCTCTCCTCGACGCGCGCGGCCTCCGCGGTCTTGCCCTGCGCGCGGAGGCTCTGCGCGAGGCCGTACAGCGACCAGCCGTTGCCGGGATTCCGCGCGAGGTCTTCGCGATAGATCTGCTCCGCGTTCGCCGCGCGGCCGGCCTGCAGCAGCACCGCGCCGAGCGACTGGCGCACGGGGAAATACCACGGCGGCGGCTCGGTGAACCAGTGCGTGTCCTGCTCGGCGACGGCCGCGCGCAGCACGCGCTCGGCGCTCACCACGTCGCCGGCCTTCGCCGCGATCTCGCCCGCGAGCACGTTCGCCGCGAGCTGGAGCATGTTCTTCGCGCGGAAGTAGAACGCCACCGTCCGCTCCTCCGGCACGCGCGCGAGCAGCGTGTCGATCGCGCTGAGCTCGCGCCGCGCCTCCGCCGCCTGCCCCTTCGCGTTGAACGCGCGGCCCCGCGCGTAGTGCCACACGCCGGTGGTGTAGAGCCACTCGGGCGGCGGCGGCGCAACGCGCAGCACCTCGTCCCAGCGCCCGAAGCGGACGAGCGCGACGATCGGCGCCACCGGCGCCGTCTCCATGTCCGGCATCTCCTTGATCATCTCGGGCGGCGCGTTCTGCGCGAACTCGCGCGAGGCGCGCAGCGTCTCGGCGGAGCGGCCCTGCATGCTCGCGGACTGCCAGACGAAGTCGATGTTGTGGGGGTAATAGAGACCGCGATAGATCATGCTCGGCTGCGCGGTCCTGAAGTACACGCGATCCGCCTCCACGGCGGCCACGTTCGACGCCACCGCGTCCGCGTAGCGCCCCACGCGCCAGTAGATGTGCGACGGCATGTGGACCATGTGGCCGGCGCCCGGCATCTGCTTCAGCAGCCGGTCGGCCGCGGCTTCCGCGCGCCCGGGATTCTTGCTCGCCTCGACGGCGTGGATGTAGAGGTGGAGCGCGCCGGGATGGTCCGGGTGCTTCGTGAGCACGCGCTCGAGCGTCTGCACGATCTCGTCGGTGCCGGGATACGCGGTGCCGTCCGGCGCCCAGAGATTCCACGGTCTCAGATTCATCGACGCGTCCGCGAAGAACGTCGCGGCCTCGGCGTCGTCGGGGAACTGGCGCGTGACGTCACGCATCGCGTCCGCATACGCCTTGTCGAGCGCGTCACGCTTCGCGGCCGGGTCGGTCGAATGCCGCGTCGCGAGCGCGGCGATCATCGCGCGCTCGACGGGCGTGGCACGCGTCGCGCGCTCCCGAGCAACGCCCACGGCCTCGAGCGCGCGCTTCTCGCGCTCGGCATCCGTGGGGCTGTTGTAGTTCGAGCCCTCGGTGATCGCGACGCCCCAGAAGCACATCGCGCACGACGGATCGAGACGCGCGCCCTCCCGAAACGCGCGCCGCGCCTCCTGATGATTGAAGGCGTAGACGAGCCGCAGGCCCTGATCGAACCACCGCTGCGCCTGCGGATCGGCGGTCGTGATCCTGTACGAGTGCGTGCCGAGCGTCTCGTAAAGCACGGGCTTCGCGTCCGCGGCGCGCTGCGCGTGGCCGTGCGGCCCTTCGGCCGCGCACGCGGTCAATGACAGCAGCATCGCGGGGAGTGCGACCCACCATCGTGTCGTCATGTCGAGTCCCCCTTCAGCCTCGCCGGGCGACGAGGACGTAGCCGGTGATGGAAAGGACGGCCGAGGCCGTGCCCGCGGCCGCGTAGACGATGCGTGACGGCCATCCCAGAAAGTCGCCGGCGTGCAGCCGGCGGATCAGATCGTAGACGCCGGACGACGGCTCCGAGACGACGATCGCGGCGAACGCCAGCGTCGTTCCGGTGAGTCCGATGAGCGCGACGAACGCGAGCGACGCCGCGCCGAGCGCGCGATGCAGGCGGTGCAGCGCCGGACGCCGCGCGGCCGAACGCCCGTAGAGCCACACCCCTGTGACGCCTTCCGCGATGAGAGCGATTCCGAGCAGGCCCACGACGGCGGCGCCGGTCGCGCCCCCGTGCAGCGACGCGTGGAGCGATCGGATCGGCGGGACCAGCGAGCGCTGCGGCAGCGCGCCGGGTGGGCGCGTCGCCGCGTCGATCTCCGGCGCGAAGACGAGCGCCACGCCGCTGAGCGCCAGCACGAGCACGAACGGCCCGGCGACGAGCGCGCTCCAGAAGTGAACGCGAACGACTGTATCACCCGCTCCCGGGCGCGCTCCTGATGGGGTAAGATTCCGGGCCATGAGCATGCTAGAGCGCGCCGAGGCAGCCGAGCGGAAGATGGCCGAGGATCTGGAGCGGGCGGTCGTGAAGTCGGCGATCTATACGTCGGGGGAGCGCGACCCGCGCGAGGGCGCGCCGCCGCGGCCGCCGGGCAAGAAGGTGATGATGGGCCCGGACCCGCGCCTGCCGAAGATGCCGGAGAAGCCCACGCTGATGGACTTCTTCACGCTGCGCTTCGGGCCGACCCAGCACATGATGCAGAGCGCCCGGCTCGCGCAGAAGAACGGGCTCCAGGAAAAGCTCGTGCTCGCGTGTCTCGTGCACGACATCGGCGTGGCCGGCTTCATCCGCGGCGACCACGGCTACTGGGCCGCCCAGATGGTCGAGCCGTACGTCGACGAGGAAGCGAGCTGGGCGATCCGCTATCACCAGGCCCTGCGCTTCTTCCCCGACGAGTCCGTCGGCTACGCGTATCCGAAGAGCTACATCGATCTCTTCGGCGAGGACTACGTCCCCGACGAGTACATCCAGCGCGACTACAGGTACGCGCGCGACCACAAGTGGTACATGAGCTCGCGGCAGATCTGCGTGAACGACCTCTACGCCTTCGACCCGAACGTGAAGGTGGAGCTGGAAGAGTTCACCGACGTGATCGGCCGGCACTTCAAGCAGCCGAAGGAAGGCCTTGGCTGGGATTCGAGCCCGTCGTCCCACATGTGGCGGACGATCATCTCTCCGACCAAGTACCTCTAGCCGACGTCAGGGCAAGAGGTCGGCGACGGACAGTGGGGCGCGGGGCGCGCACAGCGCGCGGATCGTGTCCGATCGCGTCAGGATTTCCGTTCGGGCGTAGCGCCAGCCCAGCGGAGCGTCGCTCGAAGCCGTCGGGGCGCGATGGGCTTCCACCGTCTCGTGCGGTACGTCGATGATCCAGTACTCGGGAAGAGCGGCGCGCGCGTAGAGACTCAGCTTGAAATGACGATCGATGCGATACGAGCTATCGGCGATCTCGACGACGAGGACCGGCCGTGACGGATGCGCGTCGCGGTATCTGGTCGGATCGCGCGCAACGACACTGACGTCAGGCTCCGGCTCCGACTCGTCATCGAGGGCGATCGGAAGCTGGGAGTCGATTTGCCACGTATCTCCGAGCGCACGCCTCAGTGCTTCGACGACCCGCCGAATGGCCGCGGCGTGGCGGCTGCCCTGAGGCTCCCTGACACTGAGCACACCGTCGAGGAGCTCGAGGCGCTCGCCGGTGAAGAGCCCGAGCTCGACGAGACGGTCGTACTCGACACGCTTCCACCGGCGCGTCCTCAGGACAACCTTCTGGGTCTGAGGCACCATCGCCGCTCAGCCTAGCAGCGGGCGGGAACGCGTCAATGTCCAAAATCTGATACGGCCCCGTCGGCGCGACGCCGAGCCACACGTGTATGATCCCGCCATGCCAGCCGTGCGCACGAGCACCCTCGAGATCGCGTACGAAGAGCTCGGGCCGCGCGGCGGCCAGGCGATCATTCTGCTGCACGGGTTTCCGGACGACGCGCACGCCTACGATCGCGTCGCGCCGCCGCTCGCCGACGCCGGGTGTCGCGTGCTCGTGCCGTACCTCCGCGGCTACGCGCCGACGCGCTTCCTCGATCCCGCGACCCCGCGCATGGCGCAGCAGGCGGCGATCGGCCAGGACCTGCTCGACTTCATGGACGCGCTCGGCATCGAGCGCGCGGCGCTCGCGGGGTACGACTGGGGAGGGCGCGCCGCCTGCATCGCCGCGCTCCTGAAGCCGGAGCGCGTGCGCGCGCTCGTCACCATCGGCGGCTACAACGTGCAGAACCCGAGCGCGGAGCCGCGCCCGGCGTCCGCCGTCGAGGAGCGCCTGTACTGGTACCAGTGGTACTTCAACACCGAGCGCGGGCGCGTCGGGCTCGAGAAGAACCGTCACGACGTCTGCAAGCTGCTCTGGCGCGAGTGGATGCCCACGTGGAAGTTCGACGAGGCGGAGTACGCGCGCACGGCGCCCGCGTTCGACTCGCCCGACTTCGTGCCGGTCGTCATCCACTCGTACCGCGTGCGGCACAAGAACGCGCCGAGCGATCCGCAATACGACGCGATCGAGCGGCATCTCGCGACGCGCCCGAAGCTCACCGTGCCGACGATCGTCATGCACGGCGCCGTCGATCCGATGTCGATGCGACGCTCCGAGACCGAGCTCGCGCAGTTTCCGGCGGGAACGGAGCGCCGCGTCATCCCGAACGTCGGCCACTTCCCGCCGCGAGAGGCGCCGGAGGCGGTCGTCGACGCGCTTCTCGCGCTTCTCCGGTAGAGTAGGCGCCCTATGCAGATCGAGATCATCTGTACCGGCGACGAGGTCCTGACCGGCAAGATCGTCAACTCCAACTTCAGCTACATGAGCCAGAAGCTCGAGGACGTCGGACTCTCGGTGCGCTGGGGCACGACGGTCGGCGACGATCGCGAGACCCTCCTCGCCGCGTTCCAGCAGGCCGGCGCGCGCGCGGATGCGGTGATCGTGAACGGCGGCCTCGGGCCGACGGTCGACGATCTGTCGCAGGAGATCGCGGCGCAGGCCGCTGGCGTCAAGCTGGTCTTCCACGAGGAGTGGTTCACGCGGATGGAGGACTTCTTCCGGCGCCGCAGCCGCACGATGCCCGCGAACAACCGCAAGCAGGCGATGCTGCCCGAGACCGCGGAGATGATCGACAACCCGATCGGCACCGCGTGCGGTTTCGCGGTCGATATCGGCAAGGCACGGTTCTTCTTCACGCCCGGCGTGCCGCGCGAGCTCCGCCGGATGCTCGAAGAGCAGATCATTCCGCGCCTGCTCCTGAAGAGCGGGCTGCAGAGCACGATCCACCTCAAGCGCTTCCACTCGTACGGGCTCGGCGAGTCGCACGTCGATTCGCTGCTGACCGGCGTCGAGGATCTCGCCCCCGACCGCAGCGTGAAGCTCGGGTTCCGCGCGCACTATCCGCAGCTCGAGACCAAGCTCACCGCGCGCGGCGCCGATCTCGACGAGATCAAGACGAAGCTCGCGCCCATCGAGCAGGAAGTGCGCAAGCGGCTCGGCAACTTCATCCTCGCGGAGGACGAGCAGACGCTCGAGGGCGTGATCCTCGCAGGGCTCGGGAAGGTCGCCGGCACCGTGACGATCGTCGAGACGTTCACGAGCGGACAGATCGCGGCGCGCGTCGGTCACCTGCCCGGCGCGGAGAAGATCGTGCGCCGCGGGATCGTCTCGCGCGATCTCGGCCAGGTCTACGAGGCGGTCGGGCTCGGCGAGGTACCGGCGGGCGAGCTCGCGCGCGAGCACGCGGAGGCGGTGGCCCGCGCCGCGCAGCGGACGACCGGCGCCACGCACGCGCTCGCCGTGCTCGTCGATCTCGACGAAGGTCCGGACCGCATCGAGTTCGGCGGCGCCATCTGTCTCGCGATCGCGACGGCGGACGCCGTCGAGTCGCGGCGCAGCCGCATCGTCGGCGGCCGCGAGTGGGTGCGCCTCGGGGCGGTCGAGATGGGCCTCGATTGCCTCCGGCGCTTCCTGCAAGGGTTGCCGGTCTACGAGCGCATCGACTTCGAAAAAGTCTGACCGTCCGCTCCAGGAGGGCCATCAATGGCGAGGCTCACCGCGATCACCAGCAAGGACCAGGTCCCGGCGAAGCATCACGCGATCGTCGACGGCATCATCAAGAGCCGCGGTGGGATCCAGCAGGGGCCGTTCACCATGTTCCTCCACTCGCCCGAGATCGCCGAGCGCGTCGCGCACCTCGGCGCCTACGTGCGCTTCGAAGGCTCGCTCGACATGCGCGTGCGCGTGCTCGCGGCGATGACGGTCGCGCGTGAGTTCGAGGCGCTCTACGTCTGGGGGGCGCAGACCGGCGGCGCCCGCAGGCTGAAGGTGCCGGAGGAGACGATCACCGCGATCCGCGAGAAGCACTCGCGCGGCGTGCCGCCCGAGGACGCGCAGATCATCGACTTCACGCGGACGCTGCTGACGAAGCACCGCGTGGACGACGCCACCGCCAAGGCGCTGCGCGCGCGCCTCGGCGACGACGAGTTCATCCAGCTCACCGGCGCGATCGGCTACTACAGCCTGCTCTGCATGACCGTCAACGCGTGCGAGCTCGAGGCCGGCTCTGGCGCCGAGGTGCTGAAGGTCTAGGAGCTTCGGCGATGCCTGCCCGTCGCTGGATCAGTCTCATCGTGATCGCCGCCGCGCTGGCCGTCGCCGCGTGTGCCGGACCTGCGCACATGTACGACGGGCCGGCGCTGTCTGCGTCGGAGACGGCGATCGTCAAAGGCGCGGTCGGCTACTACGTGCTGGCGGCGTCGCGCGTGATCATCGTTGCCGTGGACGGAAAGCCTGTGAAGGGGGGAGCGTGGTCGTTCCTCCCGGCACGTACGTGTTCTCAGCAACATACAACGGCATGGTTGGCATGATCATGACCATAGGAGACGCGATCGACGTTCGGTTCACGGTCGAGACCGGGCACGAGTACGAGATCCGGCCGCGCACCGGCGGCTCGAAGTGGACCGCGGAAGTGTTTGATCTGACCAGCAACACCGCCGTGCGATACGAAATCATTCCGACGCCGCGCGCGGCGTTGTGAAGGGAGCGGCCCGAATGCAAGTCGTCGACGCGCAAATCCACATCTGGACGGCCGGGAAGCCGACGAACGCGCACCATCGCCAGGTGCCGGCGTACACGAAAGAGGACGCGCTGAAGGAGATGGACGCGAACGGCGTCGACGCGGCGATCATCCATCCGCCCGCGTCGTGGGATACGGGAGCCAACGAGCTCGCGGTCGAGGCCGCGCGCCAGCATCCCAACCGCTTCGCGATCCTCGGCAACTTCCCGCTCGACAAGCCGGAGAGCCGCGCGCTCGTCGACACGTGGAAGCAGCGCCCGGGGATGCTGGGCCTGCGCTTCGTGTTCCTGCAGCCGCACATGAAGTCGTGGCCGACCGACGGCACGATCGACTGGATGTGGCCGGCCGCGGAGCGCGCGGGACTTCCCGTCGCGACGATGGCGGCCGGATTCCTGCCGAAGTTCGCCGAGGTGGCGCAGCGGCACCCGAACCTGAAGCTGATCATCGATCACCTGGGCCGGCCGTCGGGCGGCGCCGCGAGCCAGGACGCGCTGTGGGCGAACCTGTCCGAGGTCGCCGCGCTCGCGAAGCTCCCGAACGTGGCGATGAAGGCAACCGGCGCGCCGAGCTACTCCGCGCAGCCGTATCCGTATCGCGACATCCACGACCACCTGCATCGCCTGTACGACGCCTTCGGCCCCGCGCGCTTCTTCTGGGGCACCGACATCACGCGGATGCCGTGCTCGTGGCGCCAGTGCGTGACGATGTTCACCGAAGAGCTGCCGTGGCTGAAGGGTCGCGACCTCGACCTGGTGATGGGCGGCGCAGTATGCGACTGGCTGGGTTGGAAACGGTAGTCCCGGGCAGCGCGAAAGAGGGGCTTGGGGGGCGCCCGGAGCCCCCCAATTCCAGATGAAGAAGGTAATTCTCGACCAGTACGGCGCGCCGGAGCAGGTCGCGCGGTGCGCCGACGTCCCCGACGTCGGCGCGCCGGGCGCCGGCGAGGTCGTCTTCGACGTGCTGCTGTTTCCGATCAACCCGGCCGACGTCTCGTTCTGTCGCGGCACGTATCGCCTGCGGCCGCCGCTGCCCGCGACGCCCGGCGCGGAGTGCGTCGGCCGCGTGACCGCGGTGGGCGCGGGCGTCAGCCACGTGAAGCCCGGCGACCTCGTGATCAACCTGCAGCGCGAGAACTGGGCGCAGAAGCGCCGCGTGAAGGGCGACGACGTCATCCCCCTGCCGGCGGCGATGGATCTGAAGCAGGCCGCGATGCTGCGGATCAATCCCGCCACCGCGCTGCTGCTGCTCACCTCGCTCACCACCGTGAAGGCCGGCGAGTGGGTGATCCAGAACGTGGCGAACTCCGCGGTCGGGCGTCTCGTGATTCCGCTCGCGAAGGCGCGCGGCATCCGAACCGTGAACGTCGTGCGGCGCGAGGCGCTCTTCGCCGAGCTCCAGAAGCTGGGTGCCGACGCCTGCGTCGTCGACGGTGACGATCTCGCCGCGCGTGTGACGACGAAGACGGCCGGCGGCACGATCCGCCTCGGCCTCGACGCCGTGTCCGGCCGCGCGACTCACCGGATCGCGGAGTGCGTCGGCGAGGACGGCGTGGTCTGCAACTACGGCTCGATGAGCGGCGAGGATCCGATCATGTCGCGGCCGGCGCTCAGCGGGCGCGGCGTCACCCTGGCCGGCTTCACGCTCACGCGCCCGCTCTCGAAGTACCCGCTCGACAGGATCCGCGCGCTCTACGCGGATCTCGCGCGCCAGGTGATGGACGGCACGCTCGTGGCGCCGGTCGAGAAGGTGTACGCGATCGAAGACATCAAGGCCGCGCTCGCGCACGCGCAGCGCGGCGAGCGCGGCGGCAAGATCCTCGTGGCGCCCAACGGGCCCGAGTGACCGAGAAGATCGCTCCCCTTCCCGACGCCGCGCCGATCTCCGCGGCGCGGAAGTGGGCCATCACCTTCACCGTGATGGTGGTGGCCTTCATGCAGATCCTCGATACCAGCGTCACCAACGTCATCCTGCCGCACCTGCAGGGCTCGCTCTCGGCGGGACTCGACGAAGTGTCGTGGGTGATCACGTCGTATCTGGCGGCGAACGCCGTCGTCATCCCCGCCACCGGCTGGCTGACGGGATACTTCGGCCGCCGGAAGTTCTTCCTGATCTGCGCGACCGTCTTCACGGTCAGCTCGTTCCTCTCCGGCATCGCGCCGGATCTCACGACGCTGATCATCGCGCGCATCTTCCAGGGCCTCGGCGGCGGGCCGATCATCCCGATGTCGCAGGCGATCCTCTGGGAGATCTTTCCGTTCGAGCAGCGCGGGCTCGCGATGGCCGTCTGGGGCATGGGCTTCATCCTCGGCCCGATCCTCGGGCCCACCGTCGGCGGCTATCTCGCCGACGAGGCGTCGTGGCGCTGGATCTTCTACGTCAACCTGCCCGTGGGCGTCGTCGGCTTCCTCCTGGCGAGCGTCTTCCTGTTCGATCCGCCCTACCTGCGCAAGCATTCGCGCGTCGACTGGCTGGGCCTGATGCTGATGGTGCTCGGCTTCGGCTGTCTGCAGCTCGTGCTCGACCGCGGGGAGCGCGAGGAGTGGTTCGACTCGCAGATCATCCTCGCCATGACGGTGATCGCCGTGTTCGCGCTGCTGGCGTTCCTCGTGCGCGAGCTGACGACGAGCGAGCCGATCCTCGACCTCACGGTGTTCGCGGATCGCAACTTCGCCGCCGGCACCCTGCTGAGCGCGATCGTGGGCTTCGGGATGTTCGCCGGCATGCTGCTGGTGGCCGTCTTCACGCAGAAGCTGCTCGGGTACGACGCATGGACGGCCGGCCTCGTGCTGGCGCCCGGCGGCCTCGGCAACATCGTCTCGCTGTTCGCGTCCGGGATGGTCAAGCGCGTGGATCAGCGGATGATGCTGGCGTTCGGCTGCCTGCTGAACGCGGTCGCGCTCTACATGATGACCGTCCTCACGCCGGGGATGGATTACTGGGCGCTCGCGTTCCCGCGCTTCGTGCAGGGCTTCGCGTCCGGCTTCATCTACGTCCCGATGTCGACGCTCACGCTCGCCACGATCCGGCGCGAGAAGCTCGTGAACGCCACCGCCGTGTACAGCATGAGCCGCAACGTCGGCGCCAGCGTCGGCATCGCGATGGTCACCACGCTGCTCGCCCAGCGCAGCCAGATGCACCAGTCGACGCTGGTGACGCACATCACGAGCTTCGACGCCGAGACGCGCGCGCGCATCGCCCACTACGTGAGCCACTTCATGAGCCAGGGCAGCGATACTTTCACTGCCCAGCGGCGTGCGCTGGCGATGGTGTATCGGGAAACCGTCACCCAGGCCCAGCTGCTCGCGTACGTCGACGACTTCTGGCTGCTCGCGATGATGTTCGCGGCCGTGCCGTTCATCCTGCCGTTCATGCGGCGCATCCGGATGGAGAAGCCGGCGGCCGCGAAGCCGGCCGAGGAGGCGGCGCGCGCGGCTCCCGTCGAAGAAGGGGTCGCCTGACCTCGCCTAGCGCGCGAGCCTCGGCAGCACCTCGCCGACGAGCCGCTCGAACTGCTCGGCCTGACGCCAGCCGGTGATGCGCAGGGCGACCGACTTCATCCCCTCCGCGCGGAGGCCGCGCAGATGCTCGACGCATTGCTCCGGCGTGCCCGCGGCCGTCCACGCCTCGACCATCTGCGGGGTGAACACCGGGCCGTAGTACGCGTCGAGGAAGCGCTTCGACTCTTCGAGCGCCGCCGCGCGATCGGGGTTCACGTTGACGTTGTGATACGCCATCGTCGGAAACGTGGCGGGATCGCGCCCCTCCCGCGTGAGCGCGGCCGCGATACCAGTCCAGTTGCTCCTCGCCAGCCCGAGCGTCAGCCGCGTGGTCATCCATCCGTCCGCGATGTGCGCCACGCGATGGAGCGCGCGCTCGAGCCGCGCGCCCGCGAGCGGCGGGCGCGGGTTCGACGCGATCCAGATCGGACACGGCTGCTGCACCGGCCGCGGCTCCAGCGTGACGTTCTCGAACGAGCGGAAGCGGCCCTTGTACGTCACGCGCTCTTCGGACCAGAGCTTGCGACAGATCTCGACGTTCTCGACCAGACGGTCCGCGCGCTCGCGGTCCGCGACGCCGAAGTTCGCACCCTCGCGCGCGCTCGCGCCGCCGGCCACCAGGCCCGTGCACGCGGCGAGCAGCATGCGGCCGTTCGAGACGAGATCGAGCGTCGCCCACTGGTAGGCGAACACGAGCGGATCGCGCACGGGAAACGACGCCATGCAGCCGGCCCCGAGCTTCACGCGCGTCGTCGCCGCGGCGAGCGCGCCGAGCAGCGCGATCGAGTCAGGCCGCGGCTTCGCGCCGAGGCTGTCGCCGACCCACACGGAGCCGAAGAGCGGATTCGCGTCGGCCTTCGCCGCGAGTGCCAGCATCTCCGCCACCGTCGTGACGCCGAAGAACACGCCGCGCTGGGGAAGCGTGAAGCCGAAAGGCATGCGGTATTATCGCCGAACGCACATTCGCTCCGCGGGAGGACCCGATGATCGGGAACGGCTCGCTGCCCCTCGCCAGGTTCAACGTCCTCGACCTCACGCGCGCGCGCGCCGGACCCACGTGCGTGCGCCAGCTCGTCGACTGGGGCGCGAACGCGATCAAGATCGAGATGCCGGGCGGCCGCGCGGGCGACGGGATGGGCGGCAACCGTCACGGGTTCGACTTCCAGAACCTGCACCGCAACAAGCGCAGCATGACGCTGAACCTTCGCGATCCCGAGGGCGTGAAGATCTTCAAGGAGCTCGCGAAGACCGCCGACATCGTCGTCGAGAACTACCGCCCGGACGTGAAGCGCCGGCTCGGCATCGACTACGAGGCGCTCAAGCCGATCAACCCGCGGCTGATCTACGCGAGCATCTCCGGCTTCGGCCAGAGCGGTCCGTATCGCGACCGCCCGGGCGTCGATCAGATCGCGCAGGGCATGGGCGGCCTGATGTCGATCACCGGCATTCCGGGCCAGGGCCCGGTCCGCGTCGGCATTCCGATCGCCGACCTTTGCTCCGGCATCTTCCTCGCGCAGGGCGTGCTCGTCGCGCTCATCGAGCGCGAGACGACGGGTCAGGGCAAGTGGGTCCACACCTCGCTGCTCGAGGCGATGCTCTCGATGCTCGATTTCCAGGCCTCGCGCTGGCTGATGAGCGGCGAGATCCCGCCGCAGGCCGGCAACAACCATCCGACCGGCATCCCAACGGGCGTGTTCGAGACCAGCGACGGCCACATCAACATCGCGGCGTCGGGCGAAGATCTCTACGCGCGCTTCTGCAAGGCCGTCGAGCGGCCCGATCTGCTCACCGACGAGCGCTTCGCGACGTCGAAGGCGCGTTCGAAGAATCGCGACACGCTCATGGAAGTCCTGATGCCGGTGACGCGCAGGAAGCCCAGCGCGGAGTGGATCCGGCTCCTCAACGAGGCCGGCGTGCCGTGCGGCCCGATCTACAACGTCAAGGAGTCGTTCGGCGATCCGCAGGTGCAGCACCTGAAGATGGCGCAGCCGGTGAAGTCGCAGGTGCTCGGCGATCTCACGATCCTCGGTCACCCGGTGTCGTTCGGCGACACGCGCAACCCGATCCGCAACGCGGCGCCGGAGCTGGGCGCGGACAACGACGACGTCCTCACGGGCCTCGGCTACACGAAGGACCAGATCGCCGATCTCGCGAAGCGCGGCGTGATCTGATGAACGTCGACGAGGAGCTCTGCTTCCTCTCGATCGCGGAGCTCGCGAGCCTGATGCGGGCTCGCACGGTCTCGCCCGTCGAGGTGACCGAAGCGCACCTCGCGCGGATCGACCGTCTCAATCCCACGCTGAACGCCTTCGTCACCGTGACCGCCGCGGAAGCGCGCTCGGCGGCACGGCGCGCGGAGGAAGAGCTCAAGGCCGGGCGCTGGCGCGGCCCGCTCCACGGCGTGCCGATCGGCGTCAAGGACATCTTCGACACCGCCGGCGTCCGCACGACGAACGGCTCGTCGTTCTTCCGCGACCACGTGCCGGCGGAAGACGCGGACGCCGTGCGGCGACTCAAGGACGCCGGCGCCGTCGTCATCGGCAAGTGCAACACGCACGAGTTCGCGGCGGGATCGACGACCAACAATCCCTGGTACGGGCCGACGCGCAATCCGTGGGCGCTCGATCATTCTCCGGGCGGGTCGAGCGGCGGCTCGGGCGCCGCCGTCGCCGCGTTCCTCTGCCCCGGCGCGACGGGAAGCGACACCGGCGGCTCGATCCGCGGGCCGGCCGCGTGCTGCGGGATCGTCGGGCTGAAGCCCACGTACGGGCGCGTCAGCATCCGCGGGATCTATCCGAACGCGGTGAGCCTCGACCACGCGGGCCCGATGACGCGCACCGCGCGCGACGCCGGACTCCTGCTCGGCGCGATGGCGGGGTACGACCCGCGCGATCCGACGTGCGCCGACGTGCCGGTGCCAGATTTCACCGCGCACATCGAGGCCGGCGTGAGTGGCCTCAGGCTCGCGCTCTGTCCCGATCTCCACTTCCTCGAGCTCGACGCCGCGGTGGCGCGCGCGCTCGACGAGGCCACGCGCGTGCTCTCCGGGCTCGGCGCGAAGATCGAGACCGTGCCGTTCCGGCTCGCGTCGGAGGTGCAGGCCACGCGTGAAGCGATCTCGCGCGCGGAGTTCGCGACCCTGCATCGCGAGCGCTTCGCGGCGCACCCCGAGGGCTACGGCGCCGACGTGCGCGCGCGGCTCGAAGACGGCCGCCGCATCACCGCGGACGACTACGTGCGCGCGTGCCGCATGCGCGAGGCGCTGCGGAGGGATCTCGACGAGATCCTGCGCGTGGTCGACGCGCTCGTGGTGCCGGTGGCGCCGTGCGAGGCGCCGCTGATCTCGGGAACCTCGCGCGTCAACGGCAAGGACGTGACGTTCAGCGCCGGGCTCGCGATGCGCCAGGTGTTCAACGTGACCGGATTGCCGGCCGTCGCCGTGCCAACCGGCTTCGGCGAGAGCGATCTGCCGGTCTCGATGCAGATCGTCGGGCCCGCGTGGGCGGAGGAGAAGGTTCTCCGCATCGCGCACGCCTACGAAGTCGCGACGCCGGTGATCCGCAACCGCCGGCCGACCGCGATCTAGGGTTCGAAATAGTTTCCCCCTTCTAATCCCGTTCCCCCGCGGCGCTTACAGCTACGAACGTCCTGGCGGCCGCGCGGCTCGCCGGGCGCTCGCCAAACCGATCGAGAACACGCTCTTCTTTGCCGGAGAAGCCACGGATCACACCGGTGAGGCCAGCACGGTGGCCGGCGCTCTGGAAAGCGGAAGACGTGCGGCCCTCGAGGTGCTTCGCGCCGGCTAGTGCACTCCCTGGTATCCCGGGCCTTTGAGGATCCTGCCCGGGCGCGCTGCGGTGATCTTCCCGCCATCCACGACGAGCTGCCCGTTCACCGCGACGTAGGGAACGCCTTCGCTGTAGTGAGTGGGGTCCGCAAAAGTGGAACGCTCCTTCACCGTGGCGGGATCGAACGCAACGAGGTCAGCGGCCATGCCCTCCCGGAGAATTCCGCGATCGGCGAGCTTCATTCGCGCCGCCGGCAGCGAAGTCATCTTGCGGATGGCCTCCTCCAGCGGGACCACTTTCTCATCGCGCACGTAGTGACCCAGGATGCGCGTCGCCGACCCCCAGGCGCGCGGGTGCGATTTGTTCTGCGAAAGGATGCCGTCCTCGGCCATTGCGGGTGAATCCGTGCTGAACGAGATGAGCGGATGGCAGAGCGCCGTGCGCACGTCTTCCTCACTCATGTTGAACGTCACGCGGTAGGTGTTGCCGCGATCGTCCGCGACGATGTCGAGCATGACGTCGAGCGGATCCTTGTCTTCCTCCCTGCCGATGTCCGCGAGCGTCTTGCCCTGATACTTGCGCAGGTCCGGGTTGATGACCCTCGTGATGAGGATGCGCGAAGCGAGGTCGGGCCATTCCGCATTCGCCTTCACGAAGTCCTCGCGGATCTTCGCTCGCGTCTTCTTGTCGCGCAGCCGCTTCACCATCTTGTCGGCGCCACCTTCACGGACCCAGAGCGGCAAGCCATCGCCCAGTGAATTGGAGCCCGCGGTCCACGGGTATTGGTCGGCGGACACGTCCAGGCCTTGTGCGCGCGCTTCTTCGAGGCGTTTCAGCATCGCAGGCATTCGGCCCCAGTTCGCCTTACCTGCCGCCTTGATGTGGTAGATCTCGGCGGGAATGTTGGCCTCCCGGGCGATGCGGAAGAACTCGTCCATGCTGCCATCCAGACCCACGGTGTCGTCGTCGCCTTCGTCGCGCTGGTGCGTGATGTAGCTGCCACCGTAGCGCGCGGCCACCTTCGACAGCGCGATGAGCTCTTCGGTCGAAGCGAAGGTGTCAGGCACATAGATGAGTGCAGTGGAAATGCCTAGAGCACCCTCTTGCATCGCCTGCGCCACCAGCTGTTCCATCCTCGTCATTTCCTCCGCTGTCGCCGGCCGGTTCTCCTTGCCGATGACGAGATTCCGCACACCACCCGCCCCGACGAACGTGGCGAGATTGATTGACGAGCCGCGGCGAGCGAACTCCTCGAAGTAGCCGGAAAGCGTCGTGAAGTTCGGCGTGACGCCATAGTGCTCGTAGAGGTCCTTCGACTCTTCGAGCATGCGCGCATTGAGCGGCGCGATGGAGGCGCCCTCGCCCGTGATCTCGGTCGTGATGCCCTGGGTGATCTTGCTCGCGGCCCGACCGTCGACGAGAACGTGGTATTCGGACTGGCCCATCATGTCGATGAACCCGGGCGCCACGACGAGCCCTTTCGCATCGATGCGTCGTACCGCGGTTGCCGCGCTGAGGTCGCCGACAGCGGCCACCTTGTCGTTCTTGACTGCGACGTCGGCCTTGAACCAAGGCGCGCCGGTGCCATCGACGACGCGGCCGCCGCTGAAGATGAGGTCGTAGTCCGCGGCGATCAAGGCTGTGCCGCGGGCAGCGCGAGAGCAGAAAACCCGGTCATTTTCATGGAGCACTCCAGATGCAGGTGTCGGCATGGTGGATCGGGCTTGCCCGGCTGATGCGCGAGTGCCCAATAGGAAGGGTGCCGTCCTCGGCTTCGCGGACAACCAGCGCGTCACCCGGAGTTTCTACCAAAACGGAGTATCTAATGAGTCTCGTGAAATTGGGTGACGCGCCCCCGCCCGGGGGCCGGGTCGCGCGGAGGTCAAGCGCCGGAGGGCGCAGGACTCGTACGTCGACGGCCGCTGGCCGTCGACAGCGAGGCCGCAGCCCGACAGCGCCGCGGAGCGCGTGCCCGGTCCCCGGGCGGGGGCGCGTCACCCAATTTCACGAGACTCATTAGCGGGCGGTCGCGAGCTTTCCGCGCTCCCGCGCGACGAGCGCGGGCAGCAGCGCGAGCACCTCGTCCACCTCCGCGGCGGTCGTGGGCGCGCCGAGCGTCAGCCGCAGCGCGGTGTGCGCGAGCTCCGGCTCGCGGCCGATCGCCAGCAGCACGTGGGACGGCTCCTGCGACCCCGCGTGGCACGCCGATCCGCTGGACGCGTAGACGTCCTCGTGCTCGAGCGCGAGCAGGATCGTCTCGCCCTGGACGTCCCGGAAGCAGACGTTGACGTTGTTCGCCAGTCGCCGATGCCGGTCGCCGTTGAGGATCGCACCCGGCACCGTGGCCTCGATCCCGTCGATGAGCCGATCGCGCAGCTCGCCCAGCCGCGCGGCCGTCGCGGCGCGATGCGCGTCGACCAGCTCGAGGGCGGCGCCGCACGCGACGATGCCGGCCACGTTCTCGGTGCCCGCGCGGCGGCGACGCTCCTGATCACCGCCGTGGATCAGCGGCACGAGCGGCGTGCCGCGCCGGACGTAGAGCACGCCGGTGCCCTTCGCCGCGTAGAACTTGTGCGCGGAGAGCGACAGCAGGTCGACACCGAGCCGATCGACGTCGAGGTCGAGGAGCCCCGCGGCCTGCACGGCGTCCGTGTGCACGAGCACGCCGCGCGCGCGGCAATGACGCGCGATCTCGTCGACGGGCTGGATCGTGCCGATCTCGTTGTTCGCGAGCATCACGCTCACCAGGAACGTGTCGGGGCGGATCACCTCCGCCACCTCGTCCGGATCGACGATCCCCTGCTCGTCCACGGGGACGTACGTGACGTCGACGCCGAAGTGCTGCGCGAGATCGCGCGCGGCGCCGAGCACCGCGCTGTGCTCGATCGCGGTCGTGACGAGATGCCGGCGGCCGGCGCGCGCGAGCGCGGTGCCCTTCAGCGCCGCGTTGTCGCTCTCGGACCCGCCGCTCGTGAACACGAGCTCGTCGTCGTGGCAGCGAAGCGCGCGGGCGACGCGGGCGCGCGCCTGGTCGATCGCGGCCGCGGCCCGCCGGCCGATCGGCGAGAGGCTCGACGGGTTGCCGAACTCGTGCTGGAGGTACGGCGCCATCGCCTCCCGCACCTGCGGATGGATCGGCGTGGTCGACGCATAGTCGAGATAGATCGGCCGGCGCGACGGCGCCATCACTCGAGCTCGAGGCTCAGGTCGAGCGCCTTCGCCGAGTGCGTGAGCGCGCCGGAGGAGATCAGGTCGACGCCGGTCTCGGCGCGCTCGCGCACGGTCTCGAGCGTGACGTTGCCGGAGCACTCGGTGAGCGCGCGGCCCTTGATGCGCCGGACGGCCTCGCGCATCTCGGCGTTCGACATGTTGTCGAGCAGGACGATGTCGGCGCCGCCCGCGAGCGCGGGGTCGATCTGCTCGAGCGCCGTGATCTCGACCTCGACGTTCATCGTGTGCGGCACGCGCTGCTTGACGGCGCGAATCGCCGCCGCGAGATCGAGCCCGCGCTGACGGAGCGCCGCGAGGTGGTTGTCCTTGAGCAGCACGCCGTCGGAGAGGTTGAAGCGGTGGTTGTGGCCGCCGCCGACGCGCACGGCGTACTTCTCCAGCACCCGCAGGCCGGGCGTGGTCTTGCGCGTGTCGATCAGCTTCGTCGAGAGTCCGTCGAGCCGCGCGACGTACGCGGCCGTCATGCTCGCGATGCCGCTCAGCCGCTGGACGAAGTTCAGCGCCGTGCGCTCGGCGGTCAGCAGCGCGCGGGTCGGTCCTTCGACGCGGGCGACGACGTCGCCGCGCTTGATCCGGGCGCCGTCGGGCAGCAGCAGCTCGACGGTCGCGGCGGCGTCGACGAGCCGGAACGCTTCCCCGAACACGCGCCCGCCGCACACGACGCCCTCGGCCTTGGCGAGCAGGATGGCGCGCGAGCGTTGATCGTCCGGCACGCTGTTGTCGGTCGTGGCGTCGCCCCACGTCACGTCCTCGTCGAGCGCGCGCTGCACGATCGCGCGCACCTGTGGCAGCGGCGGATGCCCGAAGCCGAGGTCGAGATCGCTCATACGCGCGCCTCCGCGGGCTTGCCAGGCAGCGCGAGCATGCGGTCGAGCGCGATCCTGGCGCCCTTCTTGACGCGATCGTCCACCACGATCTCGTTCACCACACGCCCGTCGACGAGCGCCTCGAGCACCCACGCGAGGTATGCGGGGTGGATGCGATACATCGTCGAGCACGGACAGATCACGGGATCGAGGCAGAAGATCCGCTTGTCGGGATGCTCGGCCGCGAGCCGGTTCACCATGTTGATCTCGGTGCCGACGGCCCACCGGCTTCCGGGCGCCGCCGCCGCGATCGTCTCGAGGATGAGCTCGGTCGACCCGTCGAGATCGGCGGCGTCGACCACCTCGCGCCGGCACTCCGGATGAACGATCACGGTGACGAGGGGATCCTCGCGCCGCGCCTTCTCGATCTGCGCCACCGAGAAGCGCGCGTGCACCGAGCACCAGCCGCGCCAGAGGATCATCCGCGCGCGACGCAGCGACTCGACGGAGTTGCCGCCGAGCGGCCGGCGCGGATCCCACACGACCATCTCGTCGTCGGCGACACCGAGCTTCACGCCGGTGTTGCGCCCGAGATGCTCGTCGGGGAAGAACAGCACGCGCGGACGCCGCTCGAACGCCCATTCGACGACGCGCGACGCGTTCGACGACGTGCACACGATGCCGTCGCGCTCGCCGCAGAACGCCTTGAGCGCGGCGGACGAGTTCATGTACGTGAGCGGCGTGACGTCGTCGATCCCCGCGTCGCTCAGCTGACGCCAGCACGACACGACCGCGGCCTCGTCCGCCATGTCGGCCATCGAGCAGCCGGCGGCGAGGTTCGGCATGATCACGCGCTGGTGATCGCCGCCCAGGATGTCGGCGCTCTCCGCCATGAAGTGGACGCCGCAGAACACGATGTAGTCGGCGCCGTGCCGCGCGGCCGCCTGCTGCGAGAGCTTGAACGAGTCGCCGCGGAAATCGGCCCAGCGGATGATCTCGTCCCGCTGGTAGTGGTGACCGAGGATCACGAGCCGCGCGCCGAGCGCCGCCTTCGCGCGTGAGATGCGATCCGCGAGCTTCGCGTCGCTCGTCTCGCGATAGCGCGCAGGGATCTCGCCCTGGACGGGCGCCGAGGCGGGAATCACGTCCCATTGGCTCGCGCCCGGTCCGTACGCCGGGGGCTGCTGCTCGCCCGGGCGCGAGTCGGTGGCCCACGGGTCCCACGTGAGCTCGGTGCTGCACAGCTCGCGACGGGCGGCTTCCTTGACGCGCGTGGCGATCGAGAGCGTGGTCATGCGTCCCTCCCTTAAGGTTCAGCCGACCTTTACTGCGGCGAGTGTGAACGCGTGCATTCGCGAAGCGCTCCCTAGGAAGTGGTGGCGGACCGGAGCGGCCGGCGGGGCCGCAGGGTTGGGTTCAGGCTCGCGGGATCGTCGGCACAGCGATAGAGCGCGGGCGGGCGGTGACGTCCGCCCGCGACGATCTCACCGGTCGGCACGATCGTGCCCGCCGCCTCGACGCGGCGGCGAAAGTTCGTCGGATCGATCCGCCGCCCGAGGATCACTTCGTACACCGCGCGAAGGTGGGCCATCGTGAACGACGGCGGAAGGAACTGGAACGCGACGTGCGCGTACTCGACCTTGTCGCGCAGCCGCTGCAGCGCGTAGCGCAGGATCTCGTCGTTGTCGAACGCGAGCGTCTTCGGAATCTCGTCGACCGGAAACCACGCGGCTTCCATCGTCTTGCGCCCGGGCGCGACCTCGGTGCCGTCGGTGCGCACGAGCGCGTAGTACGCCACGACGGCGGCCTCCAGGCGGCGGGACGCGCCCGAGAGCTCGAACGTGTAGAGCTGCTCGAGATACGAGGCGCGCAGGCCGGTCTTCTCGAGGAGCTGCCGCCACGCGGCCTCCTCGAGGGCTTCGTGCCCCCAGAGCTTTCCCCCCGGCAGCGACCAGTACTCGTCGAACGGCTCGGCGGAGCGGCGCACGAGCAGGACTTGCAAGCGCGGCTGCCCCGCCACGTCCGGACGGATGCTGAAGATGACGACGGCGACGACGACGGAGGCTTCGACGCCTAGGGGTCGCGTGACCGCGCCTGGATTGGGTTCGGTACGCATCGTCATGGTGTGACTTAAGGTTGATGTAACCATAACAGCCGCGAGGCGGGCTCCGCAAGCCCCTCCGCGGCGTCCCCGGGAACCCGGCTAAGATTCGCCGCATGACACGACTTCCGATCGGCATGACACGACTGCTCATCGCCGCCCTGCTCGTGACCGTGGTCGCGGCTCCCTCCGAAGCGCAGCCGCGCGCCGCCGCCCCCGTGAAGCCCGAAGGCGAGATGAAGTGGGCCCTCTACGTGACGATCGCGCCCGCGTGGTTCGATCCGGGCGAGGTCGTCGGCAGCTTCCTGACGCCGTTCTGGATCATGTACGCGATGCACGACGCGCTCGTGAAGCCGATGCCCGGTAATCTCATGACGCCGAGCCTCGCGGAGTCGTGGACGGTCGGCGCGGACGGCAAGACCTACGACTTCAAGCTGCGCGAGGGCCTCAAGTTCCACAACGGCGATCCGTTCACCGCGGACGACGTGAAGTTCAGCTTCCAGCGCTCGAAGGTCGGCAAGACCCTGAAGGACCGCGTGCGCGACGTGGAGGTCGTGAGCCCCTCACGCGTGCGCTTCCATCTCCACGAGCCCTTCCCCGACTTCATGGCGTACTACGGCACCGTCGCGACCGGTGCGGGATGGATCGTGCCGAAGAAGTACGTCGAGAAGGTCGGCGACGAGGGCTTCAAGAAGCAGCCGGTCGGGCTCGGGCCGTACAAGTTCGTGAGCCACACGCCGGGCGTCGAGCTCGTGCTCGAGGCGTTCGAGGGCCACTGGCGCAAGGTGCCGTCAGTGAAGCGCCTGGTGCTGAAGAGCGTGCCCGAGCCGACGACGCGCGCGGCGATGGTGAAGAACGGCGAGGTCGACGTCGCGTACATGCTCGACGTGCCCGCCGCGCAAGAGATCAAGCGCGATCCGAACCTGCGGCTCGGGTTCTCGGGCGCGATCGGCGTCCACTACCTCGACTTCTTCGACCAGTGGGATCCGAAGTCACCGTGGCACGACCGGCGCGTGCGGCTCGCGGCCAATCACGCGGTCGATCGCAGGGGCCTCAGCGAGGCGGAGACGCTCGGCGCGTCGCGTCCGACCGGCAGCATGGCGCCGCGCACGTTCGAGTTCACGCTGCCGCTCCCGCCGTACGCGTACGATCCCGGGAAGGCGAAGCAGCTCCTCGCCGAGGCCGGCTATCCGAACGGCTTCGACGGCGGCGACTTCTATCCCTACCCGCCGTACTGGTCCGCGGGCGAAACCGTGATCGGCTACTTCGGCGCGGTCGGCATCCGGATGAAGATGCGCACGATGGAGCGCGCCGCCTTCCAGACCGCGTGGGCGGGCAAGAAGCTCAGCGGTGTCTGCTTGTGCACACTCGCAAACTTCGGCAACGCCGCGACGCGCATCGCGGACGTGGTGCAGAAGGACGGCACGTACGCGAGGGGCGCCGACGAGGACGTCGAAGCGCTGTTCAAGCGGCAGGCGCGCGAGACCGACCGCAAGAAGCGCGAGGCGATGCTGCACCAGATCCAGCAACAGCTCTACGACCGCGCTCGCTTCGGCCCACTCTACGAGTTCATCTGGCCGAGCGGGATCGGCCCGCGCGTGGCCGAGACGGGGCTGATGCTGATCGACCCGTACCCGTGGTCCGCGCCGTACGAGGACGTGAAGCTGAAGCCGAAGTAGCGCGCGTCTTTTGACATGCCGCGCGCGGGGTGCTAGCGTCCCGCGCGGTCCCGCGAGGATCGACTACGACGACGACGAGCCAGGCACCGACGCCCCGCTGAGGCCGGGCCGGAAGCCGAATGGCTTCCGGCCCCCGTGCCGAACACCGTCGATGCACGATCCAGCGGCCGTGAAGGAAACATATCGGCGATTCGCCGAGCGCGAGTGTCACGGCTACTCTCCGCTCTACGAGGGGCTCGCGCGGGCGGTGTCGGATGACGAACACCTCGCGAGTTTTCTCGCGCCCCTGCCGGTCGTTCAGCCGAACCTGTTCTTCGCGGCGATTCAGTGGTTGACGGGGCCCGAAGCAATGCCCCGCGACGCCGCCGGCCTGCGCGCGTTCGCCACGCGGCGCGGCGACGAGATCGCCGCGCTGATGCGATCACGTCGAACGCAGACGAACGAGGTGGGACGGTGCGCCGTTCTCCTTCCCGCGCTGCCTCCCGGCCCCCTCGCGTTGATCGAGGTGGGCGCGAGCGCCGGGCTGTGCCTGCTGATGGATCGCTTCGCGTACGAGTTCGCATGGGCGCGGACCGGCGACCCCGAGCGCCGCGCCTCGACACACGTGGGCGACCCCTCTTCGTGTGTTCGCCTGCGATGCACGGTGACAGGAGCGGTGCCGCTGCCCCGAGAGCTCCCCAGCCTGGCGTGGCGACGCGGCCTCGACACGAATCCGATCGACGTGCGCGACGACGATGCCGTCCGGTGGTTGCTCGCGTGTGTGTGGGCCGATCATCCCGAACGCCGTGAGCGGCTCGAAGCGGCGATCGAGGTGGCGCGGACGACGCCACCGCCGGTTCATCGCGGCGACCTCGTCGACGATCTGCCGTCGCTGCTCGCGGACGTCCCGGCCGACGCGCGGCTCGTGGTGTTTCACTCGGCGGTGCTGACGTACGTCAGTGCCGAGCGGCGCCGGACGTTCGCCGACATCCTCGCCGAGACATCGAAGCGACGAGAGGTCCTGTGGCTCTCCGACGAGGCGCCCGGCGTGATTCCGGAGATCACCGCGCGGGCGCCCGCGGTACGGGAGCTGCGCTTCCTCGTCGGCCGCACGCGGTTCGTCGAAGGACGCCGTCACGACGAGCTGCTCGCGCTCGCCCATCCGCACGGCGCCGAGCTCGTGTGGCGGTGAAGTACGCGAAAGAGTTCTTCGGCCTGCAGCTCGAGTTCGCACGCAAGGTCTCGGAGCTCGCGGGCGTGTCGTTCGCCCAGGCGGTTCGGCTGCTTCTCCTATGGCCGCCTCGGCGACGGCGAATCCGTCTGCACTTCCATGATGCGGAGACCGGCGCGCGCTCGTCGCTCGCGGTCGAATGTCGCGCGCAGCGGATCGACGAGCTCACGGCGCTGTTCGCCAGCTCGCGACTTCCACGACTACGACAGAGTCTGATCCGAGCTGCGTTCGAGCGGTGGCTTTGGCCGCCGCAATCCCGATCTGGCGGAAGCAAGGAGAAGCACGTCAACCGCGTGTGACGACCACCGAAAGGGGAAGCCTCACGCGTCCGTCCTGCTCCATCCACTTTTCATCCACGTTCCATCCACGTGGATTCCTGTGTATATCCACCGATAGTCCACAACGTTGTGCACTTTCAGGTAGTTACGCGTGTTTTTGGTTGACCAAGTGCGTGCGTGGTGCATAGATGCTACGTGGGCCTTAGAACTCCGGGAAGGGCAAGCGTGCACTCCTGATGCGCGAAGACGACAAACAACAGTCCAAAGACGACGAGATACGCGCTGCGCAGGCCGAGGACCTGGGCAGGCGAAACGTCGTGGGAGTTGGCTCAATACCGACGCCTTGAATGCGGCTCGGGAAGATGCTCGGCGGTTCGCTCAGATCAAGCGGATGATGATCAAGAAAGACCGGCGCGGCTCAGCTACCGCGCTGCGCGCTGCCGGGTTGAGCGAGAACGACCCGCGCTTCGTGGAGATTTGGCAGCGCGTTTTCGGGAAGGCCGCGCCACCGCCTTCGCCAGCGCGCGGTCGAAAGCCCTAAGCTTCGCCCGCCCCTCGTCGGCCGGAAGACGCCCGACGTGCTCCTTCACAATCGCCAAGAGCCTCGCGGCGGCATCATCTAGCGACATTGGACCCTGGCCGTTGCGGTGGCTCATTGGATGCCTTGTATACCACGGTATATGGACGACTTGCTCAGAGCAAGTGAGGGCGACCCCGTACCCGCCGGGACGGCCGGACTTGCTTAAAGCAATTGTCTCCATGGGCAATCGGCCTCTTACAGCCAAAGCCAGCGAAGCCCTCCTCCGGAGCTAACGCTTGAGGCCGTCGAGGACTTCGAGCGCGAGCTCGTAGCGGCCGAGCGGCGGCATCAGGTAGGCGCCCTGCACGCGGTCGCGCACGGCGAACAGCATCTCGCGCGCGATCGCGACACCTTCCCTGCGCGCGGCGTCGCCGCCCGGCGTCCTCCGCATCCGCTCGCGGATCTCGGCCGGGATCTGCATGCCCGGGACCTCGTTGTGGAGGAACTCGGCGTTCTTGTAGCTCACGAGCGGGAGCACGCCGACGAGCACCGGCAGCCCGAGGTGCTCGATCCGCCGCAGCACCGTCTCCAGCAGACCGGTCTGGAAGATCGGCTGCGTCATGATCACTTCCGCGCCCGCCGCCTTCTTCCGCTCGAGGCGCCGGATCTCCTTGTCGAGATCGGCCGCGCCCGGCTCGAGCCCCGTCGCGAGCAGGAACGACGTCTTGCCGCCCGCGAGCGGCTTGCCGGCGGGATCGAGGCCGCGGTTCATGTTCGACGCCATCTGCAGGAGCCCGATCGCGTCGAGGTCGTAGACCGCGGTCGCCTCGGGATAGTCGCCGACCTTCGGCGGATCGCCCGTGATGATGACGAGGTTGCGGATGCCGATCGCGTGCGCGCCGAGCAGGTGCGCCATCTGCCCGAGGAGATTCCGGTCGCGCCCGCACACGTGCAGGATCGGCTGGATGCCGTGGCGCTCGAGCAGCAGCGAGCAGAACGCGATGTTCGACATGCGCGCCATCGCACGCGGCGCGTCGGCGACGTTCACGATGTCGACGCCGTGGTCGAGCAGCATCTTCGCGCCCTGCAGCGCCTTCGACGGATCGAGACCGGGCGCGGGGTTCACCTCGACCGAGACCACGAACTTCCCGGCCGCGATCTTCGCCGCGAACGCGCTGCGCTCGGCGAGCGGCGTGGGCTCGAGCGCCGGCGTGACGGCCGTCGCGGCGACCGGCTCCGTGATCGCGACCGTCGTGCGCCTGTCGCCGAGCATGCGTGCCGACTTCGCCATCCACTTCACGTGCTCGGGCGTGGTGCCGCAGCAGCCGCCGACCATCGTCGCGCCGATCTGGATCGTGCGGCGCGCGAAGACGTCGAAGTACTCCGGCGTCGCCATGTAGAGGAGGCGGCCGTCGACGGTACGCGGCAGACCGGCGTTCGGCTGGACGCAGAGCGGGAGACCCGCCGCGCGCATGCGCTCGGCGATCGCGAGCGCGATCTGCGGTCCGTCACCGCAGTTGACGCCGATGCCGTCGGCCCCCCACTCGCGCAGCGTCTGCGCGACCTGCTCGGGCGACGAGCCGTCCGCAACGGTCTCACTCGGATCGAACGTCATCGACGCGACGATCGGCGTGTCGGGCACGGCCTGGCGTGCCGCTTCGAACGCGATGCGCAGCTCCTCGAGGTGACGGAACGTCTCGATCATCAGGAGGTCGGCGCCGCCCTCGACGAGCGCCGCCGCCTGCTCGGCGAACGTCGCGAACGCGAGATCCATCTCCATCTTCGTCGCGACACCGGGCACGAGCCCCGACGGCCCCATCGATCCCGCGACCCACACGTCGTCCCCGGCGGCCTGGCGCGCGAGCCGCGCCCCCGCCACGTTGAACGCGCGCACCTGGTCGCCGAGCCCGTGACGGTCGAGACGGAAGGAATTGCCGCCGTAGGTGTTGGTCTCGATGACCTGCGCGCCGGCGGCGACGTAGTCCTCGTGGATCTTGCAGACGATGTCGGGGCGCGTGACGTTGAGCTGCTCGAAGTTCTGCATGACGAAGACGCCGCGCTCGTACAAGAGCGAGCCCATCGCCCCGTCGAAGACGAGCAGCGATCGCATCGCGTCGCGAAAGGCCGTGTCCCGACGCGTCCCAGCCATCAAGCCATCTTACTGCAGCGGCCGCGAAGGGGCCGCTAGAGCTTCGCGACCCCGGCGCGCGCGCAATCCTCGTCCTGCTGCGACGTCCCGCCGCCCACGCCGCACGCGCCGTCCACCACGCCGTTGCGGATGATCGGCACCGCGCCCTGGTGCGGGATCATGTGGCCGCCCTCGGCCGCCGCGATGCCCTGAATGATGGGCGTGCCCGCGCGCTCCTGCAGCTCGCCGCTCGGGCGCGCGAAGGCCGCGGAGGCGATCGCCTTGCCCTGCGAGCCGTACACGCTGCCCCAGATCGCGCCGTCCATGCGGTTGAAGGCGAGCAGGCGTCCGCCGGCGTCGCAGACGGCGACGCTGACCTTGATGTTCATCTCGCGAGCCTTCGCGATCGTGGCCTGAACGACCTGATTCGCTTCATCGAGCGTCAATGCCATGGCTGATCTCCTTTGAACATGGGGCCCCACAACTCGGGACCCCAAACCCCTCGAGGCCGGACTCTAGCACCGTCATGAAGCGCGCGCGCGTGCTAGAAAGGTGGGGCCATGTTCGAGGGCTTCAAGCACTCCCAGATCCCGACCAGCGATCCCGAGTGCACGATCAACCTCCGGTACGGCGGCAGCGGCCCGCCGGTCCTGCTCCTGCACGGCAACCCGCTCACGCACGTGACGTGGCACATGATCGCGCCGCGCCTCGCGCGCGACTTCACGGTGGTGTGCGCGGACCTGCGCGGGTACGGCGATAGCGGCAAGCCGCGCGGCAAGGCCGATCACAGCAACTACACGTTCCGCCGGATGGCGCAGGACCAGGTCGAGGTCATGGAGCACCTCGGCTTCCGCGAGTTCTTCGTCGCCGGCCACGACCGCGGCGCGCGAACGGCGTTCCGGATGGCGCTCGATCATCCCGACCGCGTGAAGAAGTTCGCCAGCATCGACATCATCCCGACGCACTGGCAGCTCACGCGCATGACGTGGAAGTACGCCGCGCACTCGTATCACTGGTTCTTCCTCGCGCAGCCCTACGACTTTCCGGAGCAGCTGCTCCTCGGCAACGAGGAGTTCTACATGCGCAAGAAGTTCGCGAAGCAGGGCGAGGGCAAGATCAGCGACGAGACGATGAAGGAGTACCTCCGCTGCTGCACGCCGGAGCAGATCCACGGCGTGTGCTCGGACTATCGCGCGACGCTCGCGGTCGACTTCCCGATGGACACCGCGGATTTCGAGGCGGGCCGCAAGATCGAGTGCCCGGCGCTGATCCTCTGGGCGGAGAAGAGCCACACGCAGCGCGAGTTCGACGCGCGCGAGGCCTGGCCGCACTACTGCGCGAACATCGTCCGCTTCCGCATGCTGCCGTGCGCGCACTATCCGATGGAGGAAGCGCCGGACCTGACGTACGACGAGCTGGACACGTTTTTCAAGGGAGGACTAGATCCATGAATCCGTTCGCGAGCGCCACCGAGCTCCGGTCCGAGCTGCGTGCCGGCAAGACCACGGCGGGCGAGCTGACCGAGCTCTACATCCGGCGCATCGAGCAATACGACACGAAGCTCAACGCCGTCGTCGTGCGCGACTTCGAGCGCGCGCGCCAGGCGGCGCGGGCCGCCGACGCCGCCGGCGACTCCGCGACCACGCCGCTCCACGGGCTGCCGATCACGCTGAAGGAGTCGATCAACGTCGCGGGGCTGCGCACGACGTGCGGCGTTCCCGAGTGGCAGGGCTTCGTCTCGCAGCACGACGCGCCGGCGTGGACGCGCCTGCGCGCGGCGGGGGCGATCCTCGTCGGCAAGACGAACGTGCCGCCGATGCTCGCCGACTGGCAGTCGAGCAATCCCGTGTACGGCCGCGCGAACAATCCGTGGGACCTCGGCCGCACGCCCGGCGGCAGCAGCGGCGGCAGCGCGGCCGCGCTCGCCGCGGGGTTGAGCGCGCTCGAGGTCGGCTCCGACATCGGCGGCTCGATCCGCGTACCCGCCGCGTTCTGCGGCGTGTACGGGCACCGGCCGAGCGAGACGCTGTTGCCGAAGAGCGGCCAGTTCCCGCTCCCGCCGATGCCGAACGCGTCGGTCGTCATGGGCGTGCAAGGCCCGCTGGCAAGAAGCGCGGAGGACCTCGAGCTCGCGCTGTCGGTGCTCTCCGGCGCCGACGTCGGCGAAGACGTCGCGTGGCGCGTGGTGCTGCCGCCGTCGCGCGGCACGCGGCTCTCCGACTTCCGCGTCGCGGTGCTGCCGCCGATCCCGTGGCTGCCGGTGGACGAGCAGATCACCGCCGCGCTCGAGGAGATCGTGACGCGTCTCGGCCGCATCGGCTGCACGGTGAAGTACACGCAGCCGGAGCTGGTGGGCGATTTCCGCGACCATCACGTGCTGTACCGCTCGATTCTCTCGGCGGTGACCGGCGCGCGGCTGAACGACGAGGGACGGCGCCACATCATCTCCATGTGGCGCTCGGTGGACGACGACTTCGCGCGGGCGACGGTGCGCGGGCTCGAAGGCACGGCGGGCGAGTACATCGCGTGGAACGGCAAGCGCGAGATGTACCGCGCGGCGTGGCGCGCGTTCTTCCGCGACTGGGACGTCGTGCTCGCCCCCGCGATCAACGTGCTGGCCTACCCGCACGTCGAGCGCGCGTGGCCCCCGGACAACAGCGACGTCACGCTGACATTCGACGTGAACGGGCGCACGGTGCCGTACCGCGACGGTCTGGTCTACCCGGCCGTGTCGACGGTCGCGGGACAGCCGGCCACCGCGTTTCCGGCCGGCCGCTCGCGCGAAGGATTGCCGATCGGCCTGCAGGCGATCGGCCCGTATCTCGAGGACCGCACGCCGATCCGCTTCGCGGCGCTGCTGGCGCGCGAGATCGGAGGCTTCGTGAAGCCGGAAGGCTTCGAGTAACCGGTGACGGGCCGCGCGGGATCGAGGCTCGCGCGGCCCGTCCACCGGTGACGTTCGAGCACACGCGGCGCGCCTGCTACGCCGGCTACGTCACGCAGGCGATCGTCAACAACCTGGCGCCGCTGCTCTTCATCGTCTTCCAGACGCGCTACGACATCGCGTACGAGATGCTCGGGCGTCTGGTGCTGCTGAACTTCGGCACGCAGCTCCTCACCGATCTCGTCGCGGTGAAGATCGTCGATCGCGTCGGGTATCGGCTGCCGCTCGTGTTCGCGCACGTCGCCTGCGTCGCGGGGCTCGCGATGCTGGCGCTGCTGCCCTCGGCGCTCGCGTCGCCGTACCTCGGGTTGAGCATCGCGGTCGTCGTGTACGGGATCGGCGGCGGCATCCTCGAGGTGCTCGTGAGCCCGCTCGTCGACGCGCTGCCGACGCCGACCGAGCACAAAGCCGCCGCGATGAGCCTGCTGCACTCGTTCTACTGCTGGGGCCAGGTGGTGGTCGTGCTCGGCACGACGGTGCTACTCGCGCGCGTCGGCGAGTCCGCGTGGACGGTCCTTCCGCTGCTGTGGGCGACGATCCCCTTCGCGAACCTCTTCCTGTTCCTGCGCGTGCCGGTGCCGGCGACGATCGCCGACGAGCGCCGCACCTCGCTCGGCGCGCTCTTGAAGACGCCCGCGTTCCTCGCCGCGATGCTGCTCATGACGTGCGCGGGCGCCACCGAGCTCACGATGTCGCAGTGGTCGTCGCTGTTCGCGGAACAGGCGCTCGGGCTTCCGAAGGTGGCCGGCGATCTCGCGGGCCCGTGCCTGTTCGCGGTGCTGATGGGGCTCGGACGCTTCGTCTACGGGCTCGCCGGCGAGCGGATCCCGCTGGTCCCCGCGATGGTCGCGTGCGGCGCGCTCGCGATCGCGTGCTACCTCGCGGCCGCGCTGGCGCGGGCACCGTGGCTCAGCCTCGCCGGCTGCGCGGTGTGCGGCCTCGCCGTGAGCCTGCTCTGGCCCGGCACGTTCAGCCTCACCGCGCGGAGATTTCCGCTCGGGGGCGGCGCGATGTTCGCGGTGCTCGCGACGTTCGGCGATCTCGGCGCGGCGGTCGGGCCGTGGCTGGCCGGCGCGATCGCGGACGCGTCCGGCCTGCGCGCGGGGTTGCTCGCGGGAACGGCGTTCCCGATCGCGATCGTGGTGACGACGCTCGGCTTCGGCGCTAGGCGCCGCGCACGACCCGCTTGATCACCGCCTGCGCCTCTTCCTGGATCCGATGCAGGTGGTCGGGGCCCTTGAAGCTCTCCGCGTAGAGCTTGTAGACGTTCTCCGTCCCCGACGGCCGCGCGGCGAACCAGCCGTTCGCGGTGACGACCTTCAGCCCGCCGATCGGCGCCTTGTTCCCCGGCGCGTTCGTGAGGAGCGCGGTGATGCGCTCGCCCGCGAGCTCCTCCGCGGTGATCTGCTCGGGTGAGAGCTTGCCGAGCTTCGTCTTCTCTTCCGGCGTCGCCGGAGCGTCGACGCGCTCGTAGAAGCACTCGCCGAACTCCGCGGTGAGCTGGCGGTAGAGCTCGCCGGGGTCTTTCCCACGCACCGCGGTCATCTCCGCGGCCAGCAGGCCGAGGATGAGGCCGTCCTTGTCGGTGGTCCACACCGTGCCGTCGCGCCGGAGGAACGACGCGCCCGCGCTCTCCTCGCCGCCGAAGCCGATCGAGCCCGCGATGAGCCCGTCCACGAACCACTTGAAGCCGACCGGCACCTCGAGCAGCGAGCGCTCGAACTTCGCGACGACGCGATCGATCATGCTGCTGCTCACGACGGTCTTGCCGATGCCGACGCCGCGCGGCCACTGCGCCCGGTGATTCACGAGGTACGAGATCGCCACCGCCAGGTAGTGGTTCGGGTTCAGGAGCCCGGCGCTGCGCGCGACGATGCCGTGCCGATCGTGGTCGGTGTCGCACGCCCACGCGACGTCGTAACGGTCCTTCAGGCCGATGAGCTTGCGCATCGCGTTCGGTGACGAGCAATCCATCCGGATCTTGCCGTCCCAGTCGAGCGTCATGAACGCGAACGTCGGGTCGACGGTCGTGCTGAGCACGGTCAGCGGCAGCCGGTGGCGCTCGGCGATCATCGGCCAGTAATGAACACCGGCGCCACCGAGCGGATCGACCGCGAGCTGGACCTTCGCACCGCGGATGACGTCGAGGTCGATCACGCTCGCGAGGTCGTCGACGTAGCGCCCCATGTAGTCGTGGCGATGCGTCGTCGACGCGCGGCGCGCGCGCTCGAACGGCATGCGCTTGACGCCGGTGAGCCCGTCGGCGATGAGCGCGTTCGCGCGATCCTGGATCCACTTCGTGGCGTTCGTGTCTGCGGGGCCGCCGTGCGGCGGGTTGTACTTGAAGCCGCCGTCCTCGGGCGGGTTGTGTGACGGCGTCACCACGATGCCGTCGGCGAGCCCGCTCGCGCGTCCCCGGTTGTGCGTGAGGATCGCGTGCGACACCGCCGGCGTCGGCGTGTACCCGTCGCGGTCGTCGATCATCACGTCGACGTCGTTCGCGGCCAGCACCTCGAGCGCGCTCGCGTAGGCCGACTCCGACAGCGCGTGGGTGTCGATGCCGAGATACAGCGGCCCGTCGACCTTCTCCTGCGCGCGATAGGCGCAGATCGCCTGCGTGACCGCGAGGATGTGCGCCTCGTTGAACGAGCCGGTGAACGCGGACCCGCGGTGTCCCGACGTCCCGAACGACACGCTTTGCTCGCGCTGCGCGGGATCGGGACGGATCGCGTAGTACGCGGTCATGAGCCGCGGGATGTTGGCCAGCATCGAGGGATCGGGCGAGGTCCCGGCACGTGGATTCGCGCTCATGCGTAGACTATAGTCCGAACGCAGCAACCGAGAGGAAGACCCCATGACCACGATCGATCCAGTGTGGGCGACCGTTGCCGAGCTCTCGCGCGCGATCCAGGCGCGCACGCTGTCCCCCGTCGACGTCGTGGACGCGCTGCTCGCGCGCATCCGCAAGCGTGACACCACGCTTCACGCCTTCATCGCGGTGTACGAGAGCGAAGCGCGCCTCGCGGCGGAGGCCGCCGACAAGGCGATCCGTGCCGGGCACGGCGTCGGGCCGCTGCACGGTGTCCCGATCGCGCTGAAGGATCTCGTCGACCTCGAAGGCCGCGTGACGACGGGCGGCTCGAAGGTGTGGGAGACGCGCGTGTCGCCGGTCACCGCGACGCTCGCGCGGCGCGCGATCTCCGCCGGCATGATCGTGCTCGGCAAGACGCACACGGTGGAGTTCGCGATGGGCAGCTGGGGCACGAACACGCACATGGGCACGCCGCGCAATCCGTGGGATCTCGCGGTGCATCGGACACCCGGCGGCTCCTCGAGCGGCTCGGGCGTCGCCGTCGCCGCCGGCCTTGCGCCCGTCGCGATCGGCACGGACACCGGCGGCTCCGTGCGCATCCCGGCGGCGTGGAACGGCATCGTCGGCCTCAAGGTCACCGCGGGACGGATCAGCACGTACGGCGTGCTGCCGCTCAGCTTCACGCTCGACACGCCGGGCCCGCTCGCGCGCACGGTCGAGGACTGCGCGCTGATCTATCGCCTGATGAGCGGCCCCGATCCGAACGATCCGCAGACGCTCGCCTGGCCGCCGAGCGATCCGCTGCCGACGATGCGCCGCGGCGTCGCGGGCCTGCGTCTCGCCGTGCTGCCGGATGCCGAGCGCACCGGCGTCGAGAAGGAAGTGCTGAGCGCGTACGACGCGTCGGTCGGCACGCTCGCGAACCTGGGCGCGCAGATCGTGCGCGTGGATCTTCCGCACAAGCTGAGCGACTACGCCGCGACGACGGGCCGCATCATCGGCGCGGAAGGCTATCGCTTCGTCGGCCACCTCGTCGACGACGAGAAGCAGCCGACCGATCCCGACGTGCGCCCGCGCATCCAGCTCGGCCGCAGCATCTCGGCGCGCGATTACATCGTCACGCTCCAGGAGCGCGAGGAGCACAAGCGCGCGTACGCGACCGCGCTCGCCGACGTCGACGCGCTGTTGACGCCGACCGCGCTGACGGCCGCGATCCCCGTCAACAAAGTCGACCAGGGCGGGACGGCCGCGCACTTCACGCGCCCGGGCAACTACCTCGGGCTCTGCGGGGTCGCGATCCCGAACGGATTCACGCAGGAGAAGCTGCCGACGTCGCTCCAGATCATGTGCCACGCGGGCGCCGAGGCGACGGCGCTGCGGATCGCGTGGGCATACGAGCAAGCGTCGGGCTTCGCGGGGCGCCGGCCGCCCGAGCCCTGAGCCGTGCGATCATCCCCCCGGGGGTGAGCCATGGCGGCGCGCGCGGGCAAGCAGTTTCTCGAGCGACTGCGCGGCACCAGGCGCCGCCTGTGGCTCGAGAGCGAGCGGGTCGACGACGTGACCGCGCACCCGGCGCTGGCGGGCGCCGCGCAGACGCTCGCGGGCATCTTCGATCGCCAGCACGCGTTCGCCGACGAATGCCTCACCCCTGATCCCGAGACCGGCGAGCCGATCGGGATCGGCCACCTGATCCCGCGCTCGGTCGCCGACCTGAAGCGGCGCAACCGCGGGCTCGGGCGGATCGCCGAGGCGACCGTCGGTCTCATGGGTCGCACACCCGACTACATGAGCGTGAAGTTCGCGAGCTTCGCCTCGCGAGCGACGGACTGGCTCGGCGCCGACCGGGGGAACGAGCGGGGCGCCGAAAACCTCGTGCGGTTCCAGAAGCGCATCGCGCGCGAGGACACGTCGCTCACCCACACGATCATCCACCCGACGATCGACAAGTCGACGGACACGCGGATCGTCGGCAACCGCGTGCCGGTGCACAAGGTCGAGGACACGAGCCACGGGATCGTCGTGCGCGGCGCGCGCATCCTCGCGACGCTCGCGCCGTTCGCCGACGAGATCGCGGTCTATCCCGCGCTGCCCCTGCCCGCGGACGCCGAAGCGTACGCGCTGGCGTTCTCGATCCCGGTCGACACGCCGGGCCTGATCTTCCTCTGCCGCGACAGCGCCGCCACGCCCGGCGCGGCGCCGTTCGACCGGCCGCTCTCGACGCGCTTCGACGAGCAGGACGCGTTCGTCATCTTCGACGACGTCGAGATCCCGCGCGACTGCCTCTTCCTCGACGGGCGCATCGACCTCTACAACACCGTCGGCACGACCGGCCTGCGCGACAACATGACGAACCAGACGACCGTGCGCGCGCTCACGAAGCTCGAGTTCGCGTACGGGCTCGCGTGCCGGATGGCGGAGACGATCGGCGACACGAGCGCGGCCGCCAACGAGATGCTGGGCGAGCTGCTCGACTACGTGGAGGTCACGCGCAACGCCGTGCTGCTCTCGGCCGAGCGCGGCTACGACATCGGCAACGGCGTCTTCTTTCCCGAGGGCCGCGCATTGCATCCGATGCGGCCGCTCCTCGCGACGTGGTTCCCGCGCGTCAACGAGATCCTGATGCTGATCGGCAGCCACAACCTGCTCGCGACGCCGAGCCGCCGCCAGCTCGACGATCACGACCTGCGCCCGCTGCTCGACGAGTTCCTGCACGGCGCGAAGGGCGAGGATGCCGAGACGCGCGCGGCGCTCTTCCGGCTCGCGTGGGACTTCGTGGGATCGAGCCTCGCCGGCCGGAACGTGCTCTACGAGCGCTTCTACCTGACGTCCGCGACGCGCAACCGCATCAACAACCACCTGCGCAACGTCGATCGCTCGCGCGCCTACGCGCTCGTCGACGGGATCCTCCGGACCCGCGCGTGACCTGGGCGCTCCTCGTCGCGAGCCTCGTGCTCGGGCTGGCGGCGCTCGTCCGCATCGGCGATCCGGCGGCGACGGGCCTCGACGGCGTCACGGGCGTGATCCACCTGCCGTGGGCGGTGACGACCGCGCTCGCGTCACTGGTCTCGCTCGCGATCATCGTGTTCCTCGTCGGCCTCCTGCTCCGCCTGCGCTCGCGCCGGCCCGACGACGAGACGATCGTGTTCGAGGCGACGGCGCCGCGCCAGCCGTGGCTCCACGCGCTCGCGCAGCTCCTCTCGTTCGCGAACGCGCTCGTGATCGGCTACTTGCTGTGGAGGAACGTCGGCACGCTCGACGGGCTCCAGGGGCTCGGCCAGGCCGGCGGGCTCGACGGCATGTTCCCCGAGCAGATCAGGCCGCACGCGCCGTGGCTCGTCACGTGGACGTTCGCGGGCATCGCGCTGGTCGTCGCGGCCGCCGCGCTCGCCCTCGCGGTGTGGTTCACGTCCGGCGATCGCCTCGCGAAGTGGTGGGCGCGCAAGGAGGAAGAAGAGCAGGACGCGCCGCCGCCTCCGCTCGTCGCCGCCGTCGACGAAAGCCTGGACGACCTGCGCGACGAGACGGACGCGCGCCGCGCGATCATCCTCTGCTACGCCCGCTTCGAGCGCGCGGCCGCGGATTCCGGACTTCGGCGCGTGCCGTGGCAGACGCCGATGGAGTTCATGCGCGAGACGCTCCGGCGCCTGCCCGCTCCCGGCACCGCGGTGCGCGCATTGACCGGGCTTTTCGAGCTGGCGCGCTTCAGTGACCGCGCGCTCGGCCCGGGGGAGCGCGACCGGGCGCTCGACGCGCTCGACGACATCAAGGCCGCCATCGATGCCGCGCGCTGAGCGCTCGCGCGGACGTCTCATCGCCTGGGGATTCCTGCTGGGCTGCGCGGCGCTGCTCGGCATTCCGTCGTATCTCATGCTGCCGCCCGCGTGGCGGCCGCTGGTGGTCCGGCTCGCGTGCGCGCTCGCGGTGATCGTGGGATGCATGCGCATCGTCCGTGGCGCGCGGCACGCGCTGGCGGACGACCCGGTCTCGCGGCTCGACGCGCCACCGTCCGCGCCGCCACGTCCGTCGTTCGACGAGCGCTTCATGCGACTGCGCGACGACGTGCGCTTCGGCCTCGGGAGCCAGCGCTACTTCGAGACGATCCTGTGGCCCCGGCTGCGCGCGCTCGGCGCGACCACGCCTCCGGCCGTCGCCGAACCACGCTGCTGGCGCCGCCGCGGGCCGTCGCCGCGCGCGCTCCAGCAGGTCATCGAGGAGATCGAGGGCCGTCCGTGAAGATCGACAGCGTTGCCGACCGGTGTCAGGAGATCCTCGCCGCGCTCGGTCAGGTCATCGTCGGCAAGACCGCCGTGCTGGAGCAGATCCTCGCGGGCGTGCTCGCCAACGGCCACATCCTGATCGAGGACTACCCCGGGCTCGCGAAGACGCTGACGGCGCGATTGTTCGCCGGCGCGCTGTCGCTCACCTTCAAGCGCATCCAGTTCACGCCCGACCTGTTGCCGAGCGACGTCACCGGAAGCTTCCTCTTCGACCAGCGGCAGGGACGCTTCGAGTTCCGCCCGGGCCCGATCTTCACGCACCTGCTGCTCGCCGACGAGATCAACCGCGCGACGCCGAAGACCCAGAGCGCGCTGCTCGAGGCGATGCAGGAAAGCCAGGTGACGGTGGACGGCGAGCGCTTCCCGCTCGATGCGCCCTTCCTCGTCATCGCGACCCAGAACCCGATCGAGCTCGAGGGCACGTATCCGTTGCCCGAGGCGCAGCTCGACCGCTTCCTGCTCCGCGTCGCGGTCGGGTATCCGGACCCGGATGAAGAGCTCGAGATCCTCGCGCGGCGCCGCCGGCGGCGTGACGACGCGGTGACCGTGGCGCCCGTCACCACGCGCGAGGAGCTGCTCTCCATGCAGGCCGCGATGGAAGACGTCCACGTCGCCGACGTGACGATGCGCTACGTCGTCGAGCTCGTGCGCGCCACGCGCGCGGATCATCGCGTCGCGCTGGGGGCCTCCCCGCGCGGAACGCTCGCGCTGCTGAAGCTCGCGCGCGCGCTCGCGGCGCTGCGACGGCGCGACTTCGTGCTGCCGGACGACGTGAAGGCGATGACCGTGCCCGCGCTCGCCCACCGCCTGGTGCTCAAGCCGGAGCTCTGGGCGTCGCGGATCTCGCCGACGCACGTCGTGGAAAGTCTGCTCGCGCAGGTGCCGGTGCCCGGCCCCACCGGTCCGTGATTCCGCGCGCGACACCCGCCGGCCTCTCGCTGCTCGTGGTGGCTGCCTGGGCCGTCTCGCTCGCGGTCGTCTCCGCGCGCCCCGAGCTCTTCGTCGCCGCGCTCCCGCTCGTGCTCGCGCTGAGCCTCGCGGCGCTGCGCCGCTCGACGCCCGACGTGGTCGTCAGCCGCGACGTGTCGGACGACCGTGTACACGAAGGCGACGCCGTGTCGGTGACGGTCACCATCACCGCGCGCGCGGCGACGCCGCTGCTCGAAGTGCTCGACGTCGTGCCCGCGCACTGCGAAGTCGCGTCGGGGCGCCACCGCGCGCTCGTCTCGCTGCGCGCGGGTCAGAGCGCGCGCTTCAGCTACGCCCTGCGCGGCGCGCGCGGCCGTCACGACTTCACCGCGATGGCCGTGCGCGCCCGCGATCTCTGGGGTGTCCGCGCGTGGACGCGGGAGGACGAGGCGCCCGCGGCGCTCCGCGTGTACCCGCGCCTGGTGTCGCTGCGCACGGTGCCGCGCCCGCTCCGCACACGCGCGTCGATCGGCGACTACGTCTCGCCGGCGCTCGGCGACGGCATCGAGCCGGGCGACATCAGACGCTTCGCGCCCGGCGACCGCGTGCGCCAGGTGAACTGGCGCGCGTCGCTGCGGCTCGGCACGCTCTACGTCACCCAGCGTCACCGCGAGCGCAACGCCGACGTGGTGCTGATGCTCGATACGCTCGGCGACGTCGGCGAGGTACCCGGCGGCTCGCTCGATCGAAGCGTCAGCGCGGCCGCCTCGCTCGCCGCCGCGTATCTCGCGCGCAAGGATCGCGTCGGACTGATCACGTACGGCGGAACCATCGACTGGGTGCGACCCGCGTCCGGCCGCGTGCAGTACGAGCGGCTCGCGGAGACGCTGCTCGGCGCGAGCGTCGTCTTCACGTACGTCGCGAAGGATCTGACGCGGGTCGCGCCGCGGGTGCTGCCCTCGCACGCGCTGGTCGTCGCGGTGACGTCGCTGCTCGATCCGCGCTTCACGGCCGCGGCGCTGGATCTCGCCGCGCGTGGCTTCGATCTCGCGGTCGTCCTCGTCTCGCCCGTCGAGATCACGCGCAGCGCGCTCACCCCGTCGGCCATCAACGATCTCGCGTGCCGTCTGTGGACGCTCGACCGGCGCGCGAGCATCCACGCGTTCCGGCAGCACGGCATCGCCGTGTTCGAGTGGAATCCCGAGGAGCCGTTCGCGCAGGCGATGGCGGCCTCGGGACGGCGACGGCCGCAGGTGGCGGCGCGATAATCCGCCTCGTGACCGTGACGGCGGCGCTCGCGCTCTTTTTCGTCCCCGCGTTCACGGCGCCGCTGCCGGCCGTCATCGCGGGGAGCGCGGTCGGCGTGCTGCTGGCGGTGGGCGGCGCCGTCACGCTCTGGCGGTGGCCGCTGACCGCGGCGGCGTGCGTGTTCCTGACCGACTACGCGGTCGCGCTCTGGATCGCCGGCCCCGCCGTCGACGTCGTGAGCGCGACCGGCGTCGGCGTCGCGCTGCTGCTGATGCTGCACTCCGCCGAGCTCGCGCGCTCCGCGCGCCGCGCGACCGTCGACGCGCGCGTGATGCGGTCGCAGATCGCGGGCTGGATCGGCTTCGTCGCCGCGACGCTGGGCGCCGCCGCCGCGCTGATGACCGCCGCGCGCGTCGTCGCCGCGGCGATTCCCCCGGTCGGCGCGCCGCTGCTCGCGGCCGCCGCCGCGCTCGGCGTCGTGGTCGCCGTCGCGGCGGCGCTGGCTACTTCGTCGGGACGAACTTCAGGGACAGCGAGTTGACGCAGTGACGCGTGTTCGTCGGCGTGAAGCGCTCGCCGACGAAGACGTGGCCGAGGTGGCCGCCGCACGCCGCGCACTCGATCTCGATGCGCTCGCCGTCCGGGTCGGGCAGCCGCTTCACCGCCCCCGCGATCTCCTGGTCGAACGCCGGCCATCCGCACCCCGAGTTGAACTTCGAGGACGAGACGTAGAGCGGCGTGTCGCAGCGACGGCACACGTAGGTGCCGTCCTTGAAGAAGTGATCGTACTCGCCGCTGAACGGGCGCTCCGTGCCCTTGTGAACGATCACGTACTCCTCGGCCGGCGTGAGCTTGTTCATGGCCCTATCCTACGGCATCATCCCGATCCATGGCTTTCGGATGGGGCATCGTCAGCACCGGCAAGCATCCCGACATCAAGATCGCGCCCGCGATCGCGGCTGCCGCCGGCGGCGAGCTGGTCGCCGCCTACAGCCGTGACCAGGCGCGCGCGGACGCGTTCGCGCGGAAGCACGGCGCGCGCGCGGCGTACAGCAAGCTCGGCGACTTGCTCGCGGATTCACGCGTGGACGGCGTGTTCATCTGCTCGCCCAACGCGCTGCACGCCGAGCACGTCGTGCAGGCGGCGCACGCGCGCAAGCACGTGCTCTGCGAGAAGCCGATGGCCACGACGGTCGCCGACGCGGTCCGCATGGTGCAGGCGTGCCGCAGCGCCGGCGTCACGCTCGGCATCGCGTTCAACCTGCGCCAGCATCCGGCGAACATCCGCGCGCGCGACGTCATCGCGTCCGGCGCGCTCGGCCGGATCGTGCTCGTGCAGGCGCAGTGGGCGTTCGGCGTGCGCGGCCGCGACGGCTCGCCGCCCCGCAACGAGCTCACGCAGTGGTGGGACACGCCCGAGCTGATCGGCGGCGCGTCCACGATGATGGGCACCGGTGTCCACTCGGTCGATCTCATGCGCTTCGTCCTGGACAGCGAAGTCGAGGACGTCACGGCAGTCACCGACGGGCAGACGGCGGCGCATCCGCTGGAGCAGCTCGCGTGCCTCACGCTCCGCTTCGCCAACCGCACCGTCGGGCAGGTCGTCGCGAGCCGGCTCTTGCCGGACTCGCGTAACGACTTCCGCGTGTACGGCATCAACGGCGCGATCCTCGGCCATCACGCGATGTGGGAGGCGCGCACGGGGCGCTTCGAGATCACGAGCGACACCGTCAACGAGCGCGCGGAATATCCCGAGGAGCTGCTGCCGAACTACGTCGCCGAGATCGAGGACTTCCAGCGCGCCGTCGCCACCGGTGGTCAGCCGGCGGCGACGGGGATGGACGGCCTGCGCGTCGTCGAGACGACGCTGGCGATGATCGAGTCCGCGCGCGCCGGCCGCACGGTCAGGATCGCGCGCACGACCCCGTAGCCGCGCGCGGCGGAGGCGGCGCGACACGGGGGTCCGTCGCCGAGGAGCGGAGCGGAAGGGCCCCACCGGGGGATGGGTGGAGCGAGCACCGCAGGCGATGGACCCCCGTGTCGCGCCGCCTCCGCCGCGCGCGACTAGTCCGCGAGGTGGATCGTCGCGGTGAGCCGGCGCTTGTTGCCGACGACCCGCGTGGTGTGGCCCTTGCCGGTCAGATCTTCCGCGAGCGTGACGTGACCGGCACCGAAGCGGCGCACGGTGCCGTCGCCGAGGCCGATCTCCACTTCGCCTTCCAGCGTGATGACGTACTGCCGCCGGGGCGCGTTGTGCCAGTCGTGGAAGTGGCCGGGCTCGGTCGCGCGGAACACGACGCCCTTCGCGCCGTGGAGGGCGGTGAGCGACGGATGCGCGGCGGGATCGATCTCTTCCAGGTGTGACTGTCCGTCCGGACCGGTGTAGAGGCGCGTCATGGGCATCGCTGGTCTCCTTTACGCGATCGCGCCGGAGCGTCGAAGCGCGGTGATCCGCTCGTTGTCGTAGCCGAGGGACTTGAGCACCTCGTCGGTGTGCTCGCCGACGCGCGCCGGCGGCCGCTCGATCGACGGACCATCGTGCGCGAACGTGAACGCCGCGAGCGGCACCGTCACGTCCTTGTCCACGCCCGGGACCTTGTCGTGGCGGTGCAACACGCGCCGGCTCTCGAGGTGCGGATCGGCGAGCGCCTCGCGCAGCTCGCGCACGCGCGTCGCCGGCACGTGACGCTCCTGGAAGAACGTCTCCCACTCGTCGGCGGTCTTCTCCTTCATCTTCTCGGCGATCGCGGCGAGCTTCTCCGTGTGCCGCTCGTAGCGCTCCGCCAGGCTCGAGCGCTTCGCTTCTTCTGGATCGCCGATCGCCTCGTAGAACCGCCGGTGCTGGCGCGCGTTGCTGGCGGCGAGCTGCACGATGCCGTCCTTCGTCTCGAACGCGGACGAGCACGCGAAGCGCATGACGTTGCCGTTGCGCTTCGGATGGTGGCCGGAGTGCATGTAGTCGGTGATGTGCGAGCCCTGCAGGATCATCGCCACGTCGAGCATCGCGAGGTCGATGTACTGGCCGGCGCCCGTGCGCATGCGCTGGAACAGCGCGGCCGAGATGGCGAACGCGCCCATCGTCCCCGTCGCGTAGTCGATCACCGGCGATCCGGTCTTGATCGGTCCGCTCGCCGGCGTGCCCGTGGACGCGGTGATGCCCGACGTCGCCTGGATCGCGTGATCGTACGCGGTCATAGTGCCGCGCGGCCCGTCCTGCCCGAACGCCGTCATCGACGCGTAGATCAGCTTCGGGTTCAGCTTCGAGAGCTCGTCGTACCCGAGACCGAGCGCCTTGAAGGCGCCGGGCCGGTAGTTCTCGACGAGCACGTCCGCCCAGTCCGCGACGAGACGCTTCAACGCCTCGCGCCCGCCCTCGGTCTTGAGATTCAGCGCGATCGCGCGCTTGTTCGAGCCCTGCGTCATGAAGCCGGTCCCCAGGCCGAGCGTGTTGAGCGCGTGGTCGGCGCCGGTCTCACGGCTCTGATCGGGCTCGTTCGGATCGTCGACCTTGATGACGTCGGCGCCGAGGACGGCGAGCTGGTAGGCGGCGAAGGGTCCCGCGAGCACGTGCGTGCAGTCGACGATCTTGATGCCTTCGAACGGACGCATGCGATCTCCTCCTCGGGCCTGAGTCACTTCCTGAAGACGTCGTCGATCTCGACCTGGAAGCCGTCGGCGAGGCCGTTGGTCTCCCGCGCCATTCCGACGACGGCCATCAGCTCGCCCAGCATCGCGTCGGTCATCCCGGCCTTCCGTGCGCCGGCGGTGTGCGAGGCGATGCAGTACTTGCACCCGTTGGTCGCGCTGACGGCGAGATAGACCATCTCCTTCGTCAGCACGTCGAGCTCGCCCGGCGCCATCACCTCTTTCACGCTCTCCCACGTCCGGCGCAGCGTCGGCGGATGGTTCGCCAGCGCGCGCCAGAAGTTGTTCACGTAGTCGGTCTTCCGGGTGGCCCTGATGTCGTCGAACACCGCGCGGACCTCGACGCTGGCCTCTGCGTCCTGGATGAGCTTCACGTTTGCCATGGTGCGGGGCACGGTACCATACGGGGATGATCCAGTCGCGACGGCGCTTCCTCGGGGGAATGCTCGCGTGCATTCCCCTGCTGGCCCGTCCCGCGCTCGCGCAGGACGCGCCGCCGAGCCGGCTCCGGGACGGACAGCCGAGCCTCACGGCGCAGAGCACCGCGCGCATGCGGGCGGCACACCAGCTCATCGACGACCAGCCGCTCATCCTGAACGATCCCCTGGCGCTGCGCATTCTCGGCGCGAAGGTCGAGACCGACGTGCGCGCGTACCCGCAGCGCGAGGCGTACGCGACGATGCCGATTCGCGCCCTCGTGTGCATGCGCGCCCGCTACACCGAGGACGAGCTCGCGCAGGCGGTCGCACGTGGCGTCCGTCAGTACGTCATCCTCGGCGCGGGGCTCGACACGTTCGCGTACCGCAACCCGCACCCGGCGTCGCGGCTGCGCGTGTTCGAGGTCGACCATCCGTCGACGCAGGTCTGGAAGCGCCAGCGTCTCACCGAGGTCGGCATCGCGATCCCGCCCTCGATGAGCTTCGCGCCGGTGGACTTCGAGAAGCAGACGCTCGCCGACGGGCTGCGGCAGGCGGGCTTCAAGGCCGACGAGCCCGCGTTCTTCTCGATGCTCGGAGTCGTGGTGTACCTGACGAGAGACGCGGTCATGGAGACGCTGAAGTACGTCGCCTCCCTGCCGGCGGGCACCGAAATGGTGTTCGACTACTCGGTGCCGACCTCCACGCTCAACGAAGACGAGCGTATCCGGATGGAGACCCTCGCGAGGAGCGTGGCGGGGATGGGCGAGCCGTTCCTCACGCACTTCGAGCCGCCGGCCCTCGCGGCCGCGCTGCGCCAGGCGGGCTTCACGCGCGTCGAGAACCTGAGCCCCGACCGGGCGAACGAGCGCTACTTCAAGAATCGCGGGGACGACTTCCGCATGGGACAGTTCGCCCACGTGATGAAGGCCGGCCGGTAGATGACGCGGCAGCGGTTCCTTCCGACCTCGCGCGCGGATCTCGACGCGCGCGGCTGGAGCGAGGTCGACATCGTGATCGTCAGCGGCGACGCGTACGTCGATCATCCGGCGTTCGGTCCGGTGCTGATCGCGCGCTTCCTCGAGGGCCGCGGGTTCAAGGTGGGCTTCATCGCGCAGCCGGACTGGAAGAGCGCGGAGCCGTTCCGCGCGCTCGGGAAGCCGCGCCTGTTCTTCGGCGTGTCGGCCGGCAACCTCGACTCGATGCTGAATCGCCTGACCGCGCAGAAGAAGAACCGCTCGGAGGATCAGTACAGCCCGGGCGGCCGCACGAACGCGCGCCCCGATCGCGCGACGGTCGTCTACGCGCAGCGGTGTCGCGAGGCCTTTCCCGGCGTGCCCGTGATCCTCGGCGGCATCGAGGCGTCGCTCCGGCGCATCGCGCACTACGACTACTGGAGCGACACCGTGCGCCGCTCGATGCTGCTCGACGCCAAGGCCGACCTGCTGGTGTTCGGCATGGGCGAGCGGCCGATCTGGGAAGTCGCCGACCGTCTGCGGCGCGGCGAGCCCATCCGTGACATCCGCGACGTCCGCGGCACCGCGTTCCTGATCAACGACGCCGAGATGGCGAAGCACGAGGCGGATCCCGCGCGCATGGTGGCCGATCGCAAGGTCGTCGTGCTGCCGTCCTACGAAGAGGTCTCGACGGACAAGCGCGCGTTCGCGGAGATGTCGCGCAAGTTCCAGCTCGAGACGAACCCGGGCAACGCGCGCCCGCTGGCACAGCGCCACGGCAAGCGCGGCGTCTACTTCAACCCACCCGCACTCCCGCTGGCAGATGGCGACGGTGGTTCGGGCACCGGCGCGGGCGGGCCCTTGAGGGCCCGCGTGCCCGCGCCTTCAATGACGCCCGTGCCGTCAATGGACGAGCTCTACGCTTTGCCTTTCACGCGCGCGCCGCATCCGACGTATCACGAGCGCATCCCGGCGTACGACACCGTGAAGCACTCGCTCGTGCTCATGCGCGGCTGCTTCGGCGGCTGCAGCTTCTGCTCGATCACCGAGCACGAGGGCCGCGTGATCCAGAATCGCTCGGCGGAGAGCGTGCTGCGCGAGATCCGCGCGCTCCGCCGCCAGGGGGATTTCCGCGGCACGATCACCGACCTCGGCGGGCCGACCGCGAACATGTACAGGCTCGCGTGCAAGAGCCCGGAGATCGAGTCGAAGTGCCGGCGCCTCTCGTGCGTGCACCCCGGCGTGTGCGAAAACCTCAAGACCGATCACGGACCGCTCATCCAGCTGATGCGTCGCGTGCGCGAGGAAGACGGCGTGAAGCACGTCTTCATCGCGAGCGGCGTCCGCTACGATCTCGCGGAACGCTCGCCGGAATACGTCGCGGAGCTCGCGCGCCACCACGTCGGCGGCCAGCTCTCGGTCGCGCCCGAGCACGTGAGCCCGCGCGTGCTCGAGAAGATGAAGAAGCCGGGCATCGAGAGCTACGAGCGCTTCCAGACCATGTTCGCGTGCGCCAGCCGCAGCGCGGGCAAGGAGCAGTACGACATTCCGTACTTCATCAGCGGCCATCCCGGCTCCACGCTCGAGGACATGGTGGACCTCGCGCGGTGGCTGAAGAAGAACGGGCGCCGGCCGCGCCAGGTGCAGGATTTCATCCCGACGCCGATGGCGATGGCGACGTGCATGTACTACACGGGCCTCGATCCGATGACGATGCAGCCCGTGTACACGGCGACGGGCCTGCGCGCGAAGAAGCTGCAGAAGGCGCTGATGCTCTACTGGAGTCCGGACCAATGGCCGCTCGCGCGCGAGGCGCTGCGCGAGGCCGGCCGCGCGGATCTGATCGGCCACGGGCCGCAGGCGCTCGTGCCGCCGGGATCATGATGTTGGGGGGCTCCGAGCGCCCCCCAAGCCCCCCAACGAGCGCGCCGTCGGCAAAGCCGCCGTCGCACTCGACTGATCGACAACAGGAGGACGCATGGATCTGGAGCTGAAGGGCAAGGTGGCGATCGTCGGTGGCGCGAGCAAGGGCCTCGGCCGCGCGTGCGCGGAGGTGCTCGCGGCGGAAGGCACGAAGGTGGCGATGTGCAGCCGCTCGAAGCCCGATCTCGAGAAGGCGGCGCAGGAGATCCGCGACAGCGCCCGCGGCGACGTCTTCACCTTCGCCGGCGATCTCGACAGCCACGCGACGATCACGGCGCTCGTCGACGCGACCGTGCAGCGGTTCGGGCGCCTCGACATCATGGTGAACAACTCCGGCGGGCCGCCGCTCGCCCGCTCGCACAACGCGACCGAGGAGCAGTGGGCGACGGCGCTCGACCGCTCGCTGCTGTTCTTCGCGCGGATGTCGCGCGAGGCGCTGCCGCATCTGAAGAAGAGCGGCGCCGGCCGCATCATCAACATCCTCGCGAGCACGGTCTACCAGCCGATCCCGAACCTCGCGCTCTCCGGCGTCACGCGCATGGGCGTGGTCGCGTACATGAAGAGCCTGGCGGACGAGGTGGGGCGCGACGGTATCCTCGTCAACAACGTGTGTCCGGGCTCCCTGCTCAGCGAGCGCATGCTCTCGAACGTCACCTCGCGCGCGAAGGAGCTCGGCATCTCGGTCGACGAGGCGCTCGCTCAGCGCGCCGCCGAAACCGCTGTGGGCCGCGTCGGCGACTGCAAGGAGCTCGCGTACCTCGTGGCGTTCCTCGCCTCGAGCCGCTCGAGCTACATCACGGGCACGACGATGCGCGTCGACGGCGGGCTCGTGCGGTCGGTGCTCTGATGTATCTGCCGAAGCACTTCGAGGAGACGCGCGTGGATGTGCTGCACGAGCACATCCGCGCGCATCCCCTCGGCGCGATCGTGGTCGCGTCGCCGAACGGCCTCGACGCCAATCACATCCCGCTGGAGATCGATCCCGATCCGGCGCCGTTCGGCACGCTGCGTGGCCACGTCGCGCGCGCGAACCCGGTGTGGAAGCAGGCGCAGGACACGCCGGCCCTCGTGATCTTCCAGGGCCCGAGCGCCTACATCTCGCCCGCGTGGTACCCGACGAAGCAGGAGACCGCGAAGGTCGTGCCGACCTGGAACTACGCGGTCGTCCACGCGCACGGCGCGCTTCATTTCATCGACGACAAGGCGTGGCTCCGCGCGTTCGTGGAGCGGCTGACGGACCGCCACGAATCCGGGCGGCCCGAGCCGTGGAAGGTCACCGACGCGCCGGCCGACTACATCGACGGCATGGTCGGCGCGATCATCGGCCTCGAGCTTCCGATCGCGAAGCTCGCCGGGAAGTGGAAGGTCAGTCAGAACCGCCCCGCCCAGGACCGCGAAGGCACGATCGCGGGACTGCTGCGCGACGGCGGCGAGTCGGCGGCGGTGATGGCCGACCTCGTGCGCCGGGCGAGCGGCGCCTGACGACGCTCAGCGGACCTTGACGAGCGGAAACCCCTGGCCGCTGGGCGAGATGATCGGAAACTGCTTGTGCTTGAAGACGCGCTCGGCGAGCTCGGGCACCTGATTGTCCACGTAGTCCGCCAGCTCGAGCGTCTTCACGAATCCGTCCCTGTCGGCGTCGGCCGCGCCCTTCAGGCCCTCCACGACGACCCAGGTGAACAGGCCGTGGCCGTTGTAGCCCTCGGCCGCTTCCTGGGCCGAGGTCGCCGCTGACAGCACCGTCGAGCCCACCGCGCGCGAAAGCATCTTCATCGCGGTGTCGTCGCTGAGCCCGCGCGTGAGCATCGCCGCCTGCAGCGTGTCGCCGAGCTTGCCCGCGTTGCACGTGTCGAGCACCACGAGCTTCTTCGACGCGGGGACGTTGGCGATCAGCTCCTTCAGCTGGTCCTGGCCCAGCGCGTCGGCCCTGAGGCGGGCGGACGACGTCGAGCCCACGTTGGACGTGATGAGGAAATACTCGCCGTCCTCGACGGTGCCGTGGCTGGCGACGAAGAACACGAAGAGGTCCTCGGGCCCGACCTCCTTCTGGGCGCGGCGGAGCGCCTCGACGATCGCGGCGCTCGTCGTCTCGGCGGGCGTGAGCAGGCGCCGAACGTGGATGACGCTGAACAGGCCCCGTGCCTTGTCCTCGAGCGTCGCCGCGAAAATCTCGGCGTCCGCGATCGTGTACTTGAGCGCGAGGCGCGGGTTCACGAAGTCCTTGATGCCGACCACCACGGCGTGGAGCGCCGGCGCCCGCGGCCCGAAGGCCGCCTGGATCTCGAGAACGGCGTCCGCGCTCTGCATGCTGTTGTCGGCGTTGAACGCGATCGCGCGGATCGCGTTCTTGCCCGGCTCCAGCCGCACGGTGTACCTGAGCGCGTGGCTCCGGTCGAGGAGTACCGCGCTGCCGTTGCGATAGAGCCGGACGTCGCCGATCCCTCCGCCCGTGTCGTTCACGCGGAGCGCGACCGTCACCGTGTCGGACGAGACCGACGCGGGCGTGTCGACGATCGCCACCACCGGCGGCGGCTTCACGTCGGCGACCTTCTTGAACTCCTGGAGCGCGCGGCCGGCCAGCGCGAGCTTCACGAGCTCCGGGCGGAAGAACGCTTCGCGGAGCTGGGCGATCGTGTACGGCTTGCCCGCCACGGTGACGTTCAGGTACTCGTCGCCCTTGTCCGACGCGTGGTAGTACCCGCTCGGGGTCGTGAGCAGCCACTCGCCGTCCTCGAAGGCGATGAACGTCGCGCGCTCCTGGCCGGAGGCGACGTCGTAGAGCCGCACGGCGGCCAGCGATCCGGCGATGGCGGTGCGGCCGTCCGGCGAGAAGCTCACGGACGGGACCGCGTTGAGCATCGTCCCCGCGAGCTCGTCCGGCACCTTGAGCTGGCGCAGAAGCGTCGCCGCGGCGGCGTCCCACACCTGGTATCTGGCGCCCTGGTCGCCGGTGATCAGCGTGCGGCCGTCGGGAGCGACCGCGAGCGCGCGGATCACGCGATAGACCGGCTCCATCGCGAACATGCCTCCGCGCGTCACCGTCCGGCCGAACTCTCTCGACGATCGCCCGGTCGCCGCGTCGAGGACCACGATCGACGTCACGAGGTCGCTGGCGTTGCCCGTTTGCTCGTTGCGGGCCACGAAGATCTGACGGCCGTCCGGCGAAAACGCGAACGGGCCGGCGTGCGTGAGCGGCCGTGTCCACACGACGCGGCCCGACGAGGCATCGAGCAGCGCGAACGTCGTCCGCGTCTGCTCGGCCGCGACGTATCGTCCGTCCCGTGACAGCACACCGTTCCGCGCGGTCGTCTCCCAGATCACGCGGCCCGTGCGTGTGTCGCGAAGCTGAAGCGCTTTGCCCCAGTGCTCTCCGCTGTAGCCCGTCTGACCGAGCAGGGCGTTGCCGTCGGGAGTGAACGAGAGCTTCCCGCCGAAGTCGCCCTCGAACCGCAACGTCTCGGCACCCGTCGCGGCGCTCCGCAGGGCCGTCAGGTGGTCGCCGAGCTTGGTGCGCGGCGCGCTGGCGACGGCGATGGTCTTCTCGTCGGGCGCGAACGCGACGTCACTGACCCAAACCTGCTGGCGCACCGCCACCGCGCGCCGGGCACCGCCCAGGTCCCACACGCGCGCCCCGCCGTCGTAGCCGCCGGCCGCGATGCGTGTCCCGCTCGGGGAGTAGCGGACCACGAGGATCGCGGAGGTCTTGCTCTTGACCTCCACCGCGAGCTCGCGGTCGGCGACCTGGATCTGCGGGGTGGCACACGACGCGAGCACGGTGAAGGCGCCCAGCACCAGGGCCAGGCGAAGGACGATCGTCATCGCTCGAAGCGAGGGATCACCTGCTCGCCGAAGCGGCGCATCGCGTCCAGGACCCGCGCGTGCGGGAGGAAGCCGACCGACATCTGCGCCAGCACGTGATGCGTGCCGGCCTCGCGCATCGCCGCCACCTGCTCGGCCACGCGCGCCGGAGTCCCGCACAGCGCGGAGCTCTCCAGCGCGTAGCGCACGCCATCCTCGTGCGACAGGTGCGGATCGTTCCACGGGTTCACACGCGCCTCCGCCACGTGGAAGTCCGGAGGATTGTAGGTCGCTCGCGCGTCGAGCTGATGGCGGCGCGTCTCGAGCAGCGCCGCGCCCAGCTCCTCTTCGGCCTGGCGCTGGCTCTCCGCGACGTGCACCCACCGCCACACCGCCGCGCTCTCGCGCAGCTCACGCGTCGTCGCGGCGGCGAGCCCGCTCTCCGCGAGCCCGGCCTCGTAGAGCGCGAAGCGCTCCGGGAGGCGCGCGAGCGGCACGCGCGCGATCAGGATCGGCGCGCCGATGCGTCCGCAGTCTTTCACGGAGCTCGCCGACGAGACCGCGCGCCACACCGGAGGATGCGGGCGCTGCCGCGTGCGCGGACGAAGCTCGGGCAGGCTGAGCTGATAGAACTTGCCGTGGTGGACGAGCGGCGTCTCGGTCCACGCGCGGACCATGACGTCGAGCGCCTCCGCCATGCGCGCGCGGCTGTCGTCGCTGCGCAGCCCGTAGCCGAGGAACTCGTACTCGTTGTAGTTGGTCCCGTGCCCGACGCCGACGTCGAGCCGCCCGTCACAGAGGTTGTCGAGCAGCGCGAGCTGCGTGGCGAGCCGGATGGGATGGCGCTGCGCGAGCTGCAGCACGGCAAAGCCGATGCGGATGCGCGACGTCCGCATAGCGATCGCGCTCGCGAACGGGATCGGGTCGCAGTAGACGCTCTCGCCCGTGAAGTTGTGCTCGGTGAGCCAGATGCCGTCGAAGCCCGCGGTCTCCGCGAAGCAGGCCTGCGTCAGCTGGTCCTGGATCGCCTGCTGATCGCCGTCACCCGAGTGCGAGTGCCCGAGGGTCAACCACCCGAAGCGCATCACGCGGCGGACGGCCTCAGGCTCCGAGACCCAGCGCGCGCCCCGCGTCGGCGGCGAAGCGCTCCAGCGCCGGTGTCTCCATTTCCGGACGCGGCCGGATGATCAGCCGGTCGACACCCGCCGCCGCGTACGCGTCGACGGCGGCCTGGTCGGGCACGTCGTAGCCCGGCGGCGTGATGCTGATCTCGAGCCGGCCGAGCTCCGCCGGACGCGAGACCTTCTTCCCGGTCTCGCGCAGCGCGGTGACGGTCTTCTGCGTCTCCTCGACGTTCATGCCGAAGCCGTACCAGCCGTGCCCCTGCGCGACCGCGCGGCGGTACGCGGGCGGCGTGCGCCCGCCGACGACGATCGGAATCGGCGTCTGCACCGGACGCGGCATCGCCTGGATACCTTCGAACGCCACGAACGGCCCGTGATGCGCGGGCTTCGGCTGCGTCCACAGCGCGCGCATCGCCGCGAGGTAGTCGTCGCCGATGCGCCCGCGATCCTTGAACGAAGCGCCGGTCGAATTCATCTCCGGCTCGCACCAGCCGACGCCGAGGCCGAAGATCAACCGGCCGTTCGAGAGCACGTCGAGCGACGCGAGCTGCTTCGCGAGCACGACGGCCTGGCGCTGCGGAAGGATGATGACGCCGGTCCCGAGCTTGATGCGCGAGGTGTGCGCGGCGATGAACGTGAGCGCGACGAGCGGTTCTATCAAGCGCATGTCGGGCGCCATCGGGCGGCCGGGCACCGGCGGATCCGGCAACACGACGTGATCCGCCACCCACAACGACTCGAAGCCCGCCGCCTCCGCCGCGCGGCCGAACCGGGCCATCGCCTCGGGATGGCCGCACGTGTGGAGGTTGACGGAGTGGAGCCCGAACTTCATCGAGCGCTCCCGTGCGCGGCGCTCTCCATGTCGCGGTCGATCTGCGTGGTCACGTCGAACTTGCCGTCGATCAGGCCCCAGCTCGCCATCCACTCCCACGCCCAGCGCGCGTCGCCTTCGGGAATCGGCGTCGGCTCCTTCAGCTGGATGCGGCCGAGATTGAAATCGTCGGGCGTCAGCGCCTGCACCTCGGGCGCGTTCGGGAAATCGCGGTGGAAGTAACTCATGTAGCGGCGCTTGTCGGCGTTGATCCGCGGCACCGCCTTCTTGATCCCGCGCAGCAGCGCGCCGTACGCCTCGGGACTGGTGCCCGGCGCGGCGACCCACGTGCCGTGGAAGAACGTGAGCGAAACGATGCGGCAGCCGGCCTTCTCGGCCACGGTGATGTAGGGCTCCTGGAACACGGTAGCGGCGAAGTCGCCGCGCATCAGCGCCACGAATCGCTCGTTCGGCGGTGTCGCCGCGGGCACGGTCACGACGGCGTCTTTCGGCACCGCGCCTTCCAGCATCTGAAAGCCGGCGTACGCCGTGCCGTTGCCGTAGTCGAGACCCACCGGCTTTCCGGCGAGATCCTGCGGCGTGTAGACGTCCGACGTGGGCGGAACGACGAGGGCTCCGCACACGATCATCGCGCGACGACCTGGAGCGCTCCAACTGGGCTTCCCGCCACCCGGCGGTTATTGCCGCACTCTCAGGCCTGGTACATCGCGGCTTCGCCGCGGTCCTGGCGCCTCCCCTGCGTCGTCATCGGATTGTCGGCGCGCCGCTCGCCGATCGGCGCGAGCTGGTCGGTGACCGGGCCCGCGATCGTCAGATCCAGGCCTTCCTCGGCGAAGAGGCCCTCGTCCTTCGCCACCAGCACGTCGAGAGCGTTGAACGCCATCACCCGCTCGATCGTCATCGCAAGCGCCATGGCCGACCTCCCCAACCCCCTCGCTCGGGTGCGGCCCATGATACAAGGAGGCGCGATGGCAAGCTTCACGCTCCGAGTCAACGGACAGTCTCGGAAAGTGGACGTCCAGCCGGACACGCCGCTGCTCTACGTCCTGCGCAACGACCTCGAGCTGAACGGGCCGAAGTTCGGCTGCGGCCTCGCGCAGTGCGGCGCGTGCTCGGTGCTGGTGGACGGCAAGGAGGTCCGCGCCTGCGTGACGCCGGTCGCCGCCGTCGCGAACGGCCGGATCACGACGATCGAAGGCCTCGGCACGCTCGACACGCTCCATCCGCTCCAGCGCGCATTCATCGAGGAGCAGGCGTGTCAGTGCGGGTTCTGCGGCAGCGGCATGGTCATCGCCGCCAAGGCGCTGCTCGATCGCAATCCCGCGCCGACGAACCACGAAGTCCGGCAGGCGCTGAACGGACACCTGTGCCGGTGCGCGTCGCACACGCGGATCGTGCGCGCGGTGCAGCGCGCCGCGAAGGAGATGCGGTCGTGAGGCGTCGCGCGTTCCTGACCGGCGCCGGCGCGCTCGCGGTCGGCTTCGCGCTGACGCCGAAGATCGCGCTCGCGCAGCCCGCGCGCCTGCCCGGGAGCCTCGCGACGAATCGCCGGCTCGATGCGTGGATCGCGATCGAGCCGACCGGACGCGTGACGATCTTCACCGGCAAGATCGAGCTCGGCCAGGGCATCGGCACCGCGCTCTCCCAGATCGCCGCCGACGAGCTGGACGTCGAGCTCACGCGCATCGACGTCGTGCACGGCGACACCGCGCGCACGCCGAACGAAGGCCAGACCGCGGGCAGCCTGTCGGTCGAGCAGAGCGGCACCGCGCTGCGCTTCGCGTGCGCGGAGGCGCGCGACATCCTGGTCTCCGCGGCCGCGACGAAGCTCGGCGTGCCGGCGACCGAGCTCAAAGTCAGTGACGGCACGGTGAGCGCGCCCGGCGGCGCGAGCGTCACGTACTGGGATCTCGCCGGCGCCGTCGATCTCAAGCGCGAGGCGACCGCGAAGGCCGTGCCGAAGCCCGCGAGCGCGCGCAGGTGGGTCGGCAAGAGCGTGGCCCGGCGCGACATCCCGAAGAAGTTCACGGGCGGCGCCGCGTACGTCCAAGATGTCCGCCTGCCCGGCATGCTCTTCGGCCGCGTCGTGCGTCCGCCGTCGCCCGGCGCGAAGCTCGTGTCCGTCGACGAGAACGCGGTGAAGCGATTACCCGGCGTCGTCGCGGTCGTGCGTGACGGCAGCTTCCTCGGCGTCGCCGCGGAGCGCGAGGAGCAGGCGATCCGCGCGCGCGACGCGCTCAAGCAGCGCGCGAAGTGGACGGAGACGGCATCGCTGCCTCCGTCGGGCGACGCGCTGTTCCCGCATCTCACGAGCGTCACCGCGCCTGCGCAGACCATCGTCGACAAGAGCTCGACGACGACCGCGGCGGCGGTGAAGACGCTCGAAGCGACGTACACGCGCCCGTACCAGTGCCATGCGTCGCTCGGCCCGTCGTGCGCGGTCGCGCAGTGGCAGGGCGGTGCGTTGACGGTGTGGACGCACAGCCAGGGCGTGTTCCCGCTACGCGCCGAGCTCGCGAAGGCGTTCGGAATCGACGCGAAGGGCATCCGCTGCATCCACGCGGAAGGCTCCGGCTGCTACGGCCACAACGGCGCCGACGACGTCGCGCTCGACGCGGCGCTGGTCGCCCGTGCGACTGGCGGACGTCCCGTGAAGCTCCAGTGGATGCGCGACGACGAGTTCCTCTGGGAGCCGTACGGCTCGGCGATGGTGATGAAGCTCACCGGCGGTGTCGACGCGCAGGGCAACGTGGTCGCGTGGTCGCACGAGCTGTGGAGTCATCCGCACAGCACGCGGCCCGGTTCCTCGAGCGGCGTCAATCTGCTCGCCGCGCGTCACCTCGCCCAGCCGTCGCCCGTCGTGCCTCCCGCGGACGTGCCGCAGCCGTCGGGCGGCGCCGCGCGCAACGCGATCCCGCTCTACGACTTCCCGGCCGTGAAGGTCGTCAGCCACTTCATCACCGACGCGCCGCTGCGAACCTCCGCGCTGCGCACGCTCGGCGGTTACGCGAACGTCTTCGCGCTCGAGTCGTTCGTCGACGAGCTCGCGGCCGCGGCCGGGACGGATCCTGTCGAGTTTCGTCTACGCCACACCAAAGATCCACGCGCGCGCGCCGTCATCGAAGCCGCGGCGCGCCGGGCCGGCTGGAAGCCCGGGGCGAAGGCGTCGGGAGGCGCCGGCCGGGGCTTCGCGTTCGCGCGCTACAAGAACCTCGCGTGCTACTGCGCGACGGCGGCCGACGTCGAGGTCGACCGCGCGACCGGCCGCGTGCGCGTCACGCGCGTGGTCGCCGCGGTGGACGCCGGGCAGATCGTGAACCCTGACGGCGTCGTGAACCAGATCGAGGGCGGCATCATCCAGTCCGCGAGCTGGACGCTGAAGGAGTCGGTGCGGTTCGATCGCACGCGAGTCACCACGCGCTCGTGGGCGGACTATCCGATCCTGCGCTTCGACGAGGTGCCCGAGGTCGACGTGATCCTGCTCGACCAGCCGAACGAGCGCTTCCTCGGCGTGGGCGAGGGATCGCAGGGCCCAGCCGCCGCGGCGATCGCGAACGCGATCGCGCACGCGACGGGCGCGCGCCTGCGCGCTCTCCCGTTCACACCAGACCGGGTGAAAGCCGCGCTGACGCGCGCCTGAGCGCGCTACTTCTTCAGCTTCAAATCCTCGTACGGCGCGGAGTACGGGTGATACGAGATGAGGCCGAGTCCCGACTCTTCCACGCGCGGGCCCGTCGCGTTGAGGAAGCCGAGCTCCCACAGCGGCGCGTGCATCACCCGCTCGTGCGCGAGCTTCTGGATCTGGTGGAGGAGCTGCTCGCGCCGCTTGGGATCCAGCTCACGCGCCTGCTGCTGGTACAAGTCCTCCATGTCGGGGTGGCTGCCCCACGTGTACGTGCCGTCCTTCGCGAAGTAGTTCTCGACGCGGCTCGCGGCGTTGCCCTGTCCGCCGGCGCCGGCCTGCATGATCGAGCGGATCTTCTTGTCCTTCCACGCCGCGAGGAACGCGGCGCGCTCCATCGGGCGCACCTTGGCGCGGATCCCGACCGCGCCGAGGTAGTTCGCGATCGCTTCGGCGACGCTGCAGTACGACGCGTCGCACGCGGAGTCGCCGGCGTCGAAGCCGTTCGGATAGCCGGCCTCCGCGAGCAGCTTCCTCGACTGCCCCGGATCGAACGGGTACGCGGGGATCGCGAGCGCGTACTCGAACGCCGACGGGATGATGCTGCCGGTCGGCCTGGAGTGACCGAGCGTCTCCGCCTCGTTGATCGCGTTCTTGTCGAACGCGAGCGCGGCGGCCAGGCGCACGCGCCGGTCGTGCCACGGCGACTTCGGATCCCACTGCAGCGGGCCGAAGTCGAGCCACTGCGTGGCGGAGATGACCGTCGGCACGAGCTTCAGTCCCGCCGTGCGCTTCACTTCCTCGCCGAGCGGGCCGCGCATCGAGTACGCGACGTCGACCTCGCCGCGCTTGAGCATCGCCAGGCGCGTGAGGTCCTCCGGCACCGTGCGCCACACGAGCCGCTTCACCGCCGGCGTCTTGCGCCAGTACTTGTCGTGCGCGTCGAGCACGATCTCGACGCCGGGGTTCATCGACGTGAGCTTGTACGGGCCGGCGCCGACCGGCGCGCGCTTGAAGCCGTCGTCCCCGACCTTCTCGACGTACTTCTTCGGCACGATCCAGCCCGCGCCCGTCGCGGGGGTGCCGTAGAACGCCATGAGTCGGGCCACGGCTCCTTCAGGCGGAACCAGACGCGGTACGGATCGACGATCTCGACCGCGCTCACCTTGCTCTTGAGGAGCTTGGCGGCGGCGCCCTTGTAGCGGTCGAACGTGAACTTCACGTCCTCCGCGGTGAACGGATCGCCGTTGTGGAACACGACGCCCTTGCGCAGCACGAACTCGTAGACGAGGCCGTCCTTCGACACCGTCCACGACTCGGCCAGCGACGGCGCCATGCGGTTGCCCGGCATCGGCTTCACCATCGCGTCGTGGACGGCGTACAGCACCTTCATCAGCGTGATGATTCCGGTGTGCTCTCCGGGATCGAACCACGTGGGCGCCAGCGTGATGTGGATCGCCCATGTCATCTGCGACTGTTGCGCGGCGGCCGACAGCGGGCTCAGGAGCAGGAGCACGGCAAGCAACACCGTGGGGAGCGAGAGGGAGCGAACCGTCATGGGGGCCTCCTCTCAAGGATCCTACGAGGTGGCCAGGAGGGTACCCCCAATCCAGTCCGCAATGTAGTCGATCCCGACCTGCCGGTTGTCCGCGCCGGCGTGGTAGGTCGAGCCGTCGGCGCGCGTCGAGATCTTCAGATGCTTGCGCGGCGAGCCGATCGCCTCGTAGACCTTGTGCGCGGACGCGACCGGCACCACGCGGTCCTCTTCGCCGTGGACGATCAGGAACGGCATCTGAATCTTCGGCGCGACGTCCACCAGCGAGAACTTCTCGGCCTTCGCGATCGCCGCGTCCGCGTCGTCGATGCAGCCCATGATCCAGCGGAAGTGGAACGTCGACTGCGCGGTGGTCTTCGGATCGGCCTCCTGCTTTCGCTTGACCTCGCGCTGCCACGCCGCGAGGTCCCAGTGCAGCGCGGCGTACGCGACGCCGGCGGCGTATCGCTTCTCGAACGCCGCGATGCGCGCGGCGTAGTAGCCGCCGAAGCTGTAGCCCATCACGACGACGCGCTTCGGATCGACGTCGGAGCGCGCGGCGACGAAGTCGTACGCGGCGGCGCCGGGCACTTCGTAGTCGTGGCGCGCGCAGAGATCGCGCAGCCGGAGCGATTCCCCCTGGCCCGGGCCGTCGATCGCGAGCGTGTGCCAGCCGCGCGCCGCGAACTCGAGACCCGCGAACAGCACGCTCATCTCCTTGCAGTTGTCCATGCCGTCGAACACGACGACCGTTGGCGCGCGGCCCGCGACACCGGGCGCCTTCATGAACAGCGCGGGCAACGTCGTGCCCTCGTACGGCACTTCGACGAACTCGATGCTCGGATAGCGGCGGCGCAGGCCCGCGTGCTGGCACTCGAGCGACTTCTTGCCGAGCGCACGCTTCTCCTCGCCCGGGAACACGAAGCGCTCGGCGGTGAAGTAGTACATGCCGGCGCGCAGGTACGCGTTGCCCGCGCTCTTCTCGAGACCGCGCGTCGCCGCGTCCGTCGCGGCGGCTTCGAGACGCCGGCCCATCGCCGACCATTCTTCGGTCCACGCGTGCGGCTCGCCTTGCCGCGCGCGCAGCCGCTCGCACACCTCGTCGATCTCGCCGAGCGCGACGGCGCCGTAGGGCGCCATGCCCTTGGTCACCAGCGTGGCGTTCGACCAGACGAAATTGCCGGGAAACTCGTCGACCCACGTCATGCGCGGCGATTGTATCGCCTCGTTCCCGCGACCTTTGGTAAAGTGAGGTGTCCCCGAGGAGCGTTGCAACGGTCGCCGGGTGGCGATCGCCAGGCTCGGGTGCTCACGTAACGGCGCTCGCGAACCTTTTTCCATCTGCGGAAAGGAGGGCGCGATGAGCGCCGCACCGCACAGCAAGCCCACCGGAGATTTCAAGGTCGCCGATCTCTCGCTCGCCGACTGGGGCCGCAAGGAGATCGCCATCGCCGAGGGCGAGATGCCCGCGCTCATGGCGATCCGCGAGGAGTACGCGAAGGCCCAGCCGCTGAAGGGCGCCCGCATCGCCGGGTCGCTCCACATGACGATCCAGACCGCCGTGCTGATCGAGACGCTGAAGGCGCTCGGCGCGGACGTGCGCTGGGCGTCGTGCAACATCTTCTCGACGCAGGACCACGCGGCGGCGGCCGTCGCGGCCGGCGGCACGCCGGTGTTCGCGTACAAGGGCGAGTCGCTCGACGAGTACTGGGAGTACACGCACCGCATCTTCGAGTTCGGCGACAAGGGCCCGAACATGATCCTCGACGACGGCGGCGACGCGACGCTGCTCGTCCACCTCGGCCAGAAGGCGGAGAAGGATCGTTCCGTCATCGCGAGCCCCAAGAGCGAGGAAGAGACGTCCCTCTTCGCCGCGATCGCCAGGAAGCTGCAAGCGTCGCCCGGCTGGTACTCGAAGGCCGGCAAGGACATCAAGGGAGTCACCGAGGAGACGACGACCGGCGTGCATCGCCTCTATCAGATGCACAAGGAAGGCCGGCTGCTGTTCCCCGCCATCAACGTGAACGACTCCGTGACGAAGTCGAAGTTCGACAACGTCTACGGCTGCCGCGAGTCCCTCGTCGACGGCATCAAGCGCGCGACCGACGTGATGGTCGCGGGCAAGGTCGCCGTCGTCGCGGGCTACGGTGAGGTCGGCAAGGGCTCCGCGCAGGCGCTGCGCGGGCTGCAGGCGCAGGTGTGGGTGACCGAGATCGATCCGATCTGCGCGCTGCAGGCGGCGATGGAAGGCTACCGCGTGGTCACGATGGACTACGCGGCGGAGCACGCCGACATCTTCGTGACGTGCACGGGCAACTACAAGGTCATCACGCACGAGCACATGAAGCGGATGAAGAACAACGCGATCGTGTGCAACATCGGCCACTTCGACAACGAGATCGACGTGGCGGCGCTCCGCCAGTACAAGTGGGACAACATCAAGCCGCAGGTCGACCACATCCTCTTCCCCGACGGCAAGCGCATCATCCTGCTCGCGGAAGGCCGGCTCGTGAACCTCGGCTGCGCCACCGGTCACCCGAGCTACGTGATGAGCTCGTCGTTCGCGAACCAGGTGCTCGCGCAGATCGAGCTCTTCGGCGACACCGCGAAGTATCCGGTCGGCGTCTACATCCTCCCGAAGCGGCTCGACGAGAAGGTGGCGCGGCTCCAGCTGTCGAAGCTCGGCGCGCAGCTGACGACGCTCAGCGACGAGCAGGCGGCGTACATCGGCGTGTCGAAGGCCGGACCGTACAAGGCTGAGCACTACCGGTACTAGTCGTCCCGCGTGAGGGACGGGCGCGGGGCGGGCGCGCGGGGTGGGGTCAGGGGCGAATGGAGGACACGAGGTCGTGAAGCGACCTCGCAGTCCGACCTCTGAGCCACGACCCCACCCCGCGCGCCCGCCCCGCGCCCGTCCCTCACGCTCGACGCTTACTGACGGCAGTGCCGCGCTTTTCCCACGCTCCACGTTCGGAGGGAAGCATGGCCGACAACCGAGCTGTCGTCGTCGATCCCAACGCACCGGGGAAACTCGTCATCCGCGACGTCCCCCGGCCGGTGCCGGACAAAGATGAAGCGATCGTGCGCGTGCGCGCGATCTCTCTGAACCGCGGCGAAGTGCGTCGCTCGACCACGGCGGCGGCCGGGTGGCGGCCGGGATGGGATCTCGCCGGCGAGATCGAGCAGCCGGCGGTGGACGGCTCGGGACCGCCGGCGGGCACGCGCGTCGTCGGTGTCGTCCTCGAAGGCGCGTGGGCCGAGCACGTCGCCGTTCAGACGAGCTGGATGTCGGAGCTGCCCGACACGGTGACGTTCGCGCAGGCCGCGACGTTGCCCGTCGCGGGGCTCACCGCGCTGTACGCGCTCGAGAAGGCCGGGCTGCTGCTCGGCAAGCGCGTGCTCGTGACCGGCGCCACCGGCGGCGTCGGCGACTTCGCCGTGCAGCTCGCGCGCCGCGCGGGCGCGCACGTCGTCGCCGGCGTCCGGCGCCCGGAACAGGCGGAGAGCGTGCGCAAGCTCGGCGCGCACGACGTCATCGTCGGGGACGAGATCCCGGCGGGGCCGGCGAAGTACGACCTCGTGGTCGAGTCGGTGGGCGGCCGCACGCTCGGGAGCGCCCTCGGCGCGCTCGCGCGCGACGGTGTGTGTGTCACGCTCGGCGTGTCCGCGACGCCGGACGTCACGTTCAACGCGCGCGACTTCTTCGTCGCGGGCCGGACGACGCTCCACGGCCTGTATCTCTTCACCGAGTTCGGCGCTCGGCCCGCGCGCAACGGTCTCCGCAGGCTCGCGGGACTCGTCGCGGGCGGCGAGCTCACGCCGAGCATCAGCGTCGAGCGGCCGTGGACCGAGATCGCGAAGGTGGCGGAGGATCTTCTCGCGCGCCGCTACCCGGGCAAGGCGGTGCTGGTCTTAGGGCAGTAGGTCGGAGACGGGAACCGACGCGAAAGGCGCGGCGAGCGGCGCGATCGTCTCGCCGGGCCGTGCGAGCGTCACGCGTTCGTACGTCCAGCCGAACGGCGCCGCGTCCGACGTCATCGGGCCGCGTCGAATCTCCACCACGCGGTCGACGAGGTTCACGATCCAGTAGTCCGTGATCGCCGCGCGCGCATAGAGGCTGGCTTTGTACTCGCGGTCGAACCGAAGGCGCGAGTGCGAGACCTCGACGACGAGCACCGGCCGCGTGGGATGTCCAGCGAGGTAGTCACGCGGGCTGCCGGGGACCACCGTGACATCCGGCTCGGGTTCCGAGTCATCGTCGAGCGCGACAGGGCCCGGGTGACGCACATTCCAACCCGCACCGAACGCACGCTGGAGGGCCGCCATCACCAGCTGGATGGCGACCATATGAGTCGAGCCCTCCGGCTCGCGGAAGATCATCCGCCCGTCGATGAGCTCGATCTTGTCGTCGGGACCGAGCAAGCCGCGGTCGACGAGGCACTCGTACTCGACACGCTTGAGGCCGCGCGTGGGCACCCCCGGCTCCGGTGTGGGCGTCATCGCGTTTCACGATAGCCACCCGCCGAAAGCGCGGTCAACGTCCAATGATGGATACACCCGGCGTCATCAGCACCGTGCATCGCCGTCAGAGACACTATGCATTGGACACATCGTTCGCCGGCACCTACCTTCGTCGCAGGAGGACACGGCCATGGCGACGCAGGCGGAGAAGGCGGCGGCATTCAGGGCGCTGCACGAGCGGCCGGGCGCGTTCATCATTCCGAATCCCTGGGACGCCGGCACCGCGAAGCTCCTCACGTGGCTCGGCTTCGAAGCGCTCGCGACGACGAGCCTCGGCCTCGCGAACACGCTCGGGCGCGTCGACGGCACCCTCACGGTCAGCCGCGAGGAGGTCCTCGCCAACTGCCGCGCGATCTGCGAGGCCACGCACTTGCCCGTCAACGCCGACCTCGAGAACGGCTATGCCGACGAGCCGCGCGCGGCGGCGGAGATGATCCGGCTCGGCGCCGAGACCGGGCTCGCGGGCGGATCGATCGAGGACGCCACCGGCCGAGAGGACGATCGGATCTACGAGTTCAACCTCGCGGTCGAGCGCGTGCACGCGGCGGTCGAGGTCGCGCGCGCGCTGCCGTTCCCGTTCGTGCTCACCGCGCGCGCCGAGAACATGATCCAGGGCCGCGTCGATCTCGACGACACGATCCGGCGGCTGCAGGCGTTCGAAAAAGTGGGCGCCGACGTGCTCTACGCGCCGGGTCTGCGCGACATCGAGACGATCCGCACGGTGACGTCATCGGTGACGAAGCCGGTCAACGTCGTGATGACCCACGGCGATCCGTCACTCACGCTCGACGACCTCGCCGCGGCCGGCGTCAAGCGCGTCAGTGTCGGCGGCTCGCTCAACCGGCTCGCGCTCGCCGCGTTCCTCGAGGGCGCGCGGGAGATGAAGGACAAGGGCGGCTTCACCTGGATGCGCGAGACGGTGCCGAGCCGCGAGATCAAGCCGATCTTCCGGGGATAGCGGGTCGTTCAAGGGATAGAATCGCGCGCGGGAGGACCGCGCGATGGCTGGACTCGCAGGACGCGTAGCGCTCATCACGGGAGCGTCGGGTGGCATCGGGTCGGCGACGGCGCGGCGCTTCGCCGCCGACGGCGCGAAGCTCGTGCTCGCCGACGTCGACGGCGGCGCCGCGAAGAAGCTGGCGGACGAGCTCGGTGGCGAGGCCGTGCGCGCGGACGTGACGCGCGCGAGCGACATCGAGGCGATGCTCGACGTCGCGTACCGCCGCTGGGGACGGCTCGACATCCTCTTCAACAACGCGGGCGTGATCCGCGTGCAGCCGCTGCTCGACGTGACCGAGGCGGAGTGGGACCGCGTGCTGGACGTCAACCTCAAGGCCGTGTTCTTCGTGCTCCAGGCGGCGGCGAAGCGAATGCGCGAGCAGCTTCCGATGGAAGGCTCGGAGCTGCGCGGCAAGCTGATCCAGACCGCGTCGATCGCCGGCTATCGTGGCGGCAATCACCTGATGACGCCGTACTCCGCGTCGAAGGCCGGCGTGATCAGCCTCACGCGCTCCGCCGCGCAAGTCTTCGCGCCCGACCGGATCACGTCGAACTGCGTGTGTCCGGGCGCCGTCGAGACGCCGATGTGGACGCAGATCGACAAGGAGTGGGGCGCGATGCAGGGCTGGGGCGAAGGCGAAGCGTGGAAGCGGCGCATCCGCCACATCCCGCTCGGCCGGCCGGAGACGGCGGACGACGTCGCGGGCGTGGTCGCGTTCCTCGCCGGGCGCGACTCCGACTACATGACGGGCCAGGCGCTCAAGGTCGACGGGGGCCTGGTGATGGGGGACTGACCGCATCGATTTCAGATGGGAGGCTCCGGGCGACCCCCCAAGCCCCCCCGCCTCCGGGCGGACGTGAAGTCCGCCCTCCGGCGACTCACGAGGGCTTCACCTGACGGCGAGGCGCGAGCGGCATCTCGCGGATGTTCGTGAGGTCGATCCGCGGCATCTCGAACGGCAGCGCGCGCAGCACCGCGTTCGCGAGCGTGTTGTAGTCGGCAAAGAAGCGGCGCAGGCGGCCGCGCCACGCGGGAATGCCGCCGTTCGCGTGGAGCTCGAACGCGGACTCGCGGCCGTCGAGCGACGAGATGACGTGATCGGACGCGAGCTGCAGGAGCGCGGATCGCTGCAGCGCCGTGTAGCCGCCGCCCGTGAACGATTCGTCGAGCCCGGCCCCCACCTCACCCGACGCGAGATCGGTGTCCGACGGCGCCACGACCAGCGACGAGCCCGGCAGCGTCCTGAGAATTTCCGCCATGCGCTGCCGCGCCTTGAGCATCGCGATGCTGCCCGCGGCGACGTGGGAGCGATTCGGAATCGCGTAGCCCGCCTCCGAGCGCTCGGGATCGAGCTCCGCGGCCGTCTGACACGTGCGCACGGTCTGCACGTCGACGATCAGGTCGACGAGGTACTCGATCGTCGCGTCGTGCTCCTTCAGCCCCAGCGCGTCGGCGCACGCGAGCGCCAGCTCGAGCGTGAACTCCGCCTTCGCGAGCCAGCAGTAGAGCTGGTGCCAGAAGAGCCACGACGCGACCGGATCCGGCGACAGCTCGGTGAGGAACACGCGCTCCCACGGGATGAAGACGTTCTCGAGCCACATCTGCCCGTCGAGCTCGTCGTAGCGGCTGCTGAGCGGCGCGATGAACGAGCTCGCGTGATGGACGGAGGTCTTGCGACAGACGACCGTCACGCCGGGTGCCGCGACCGGCACGATGAAGCTCGCGCGATGCTGGCCGAGCTCGATCCCGTTGTGGCTTCCGACGTAGACCTCTTCGGCATACGCCGGGCTCGTGTGCATCCCCACCTTCCCGCTGACGATCACGCCGGCGTCGGTCTCGCGAACCAGCTTCAGGGCCACACGCCGCGCGGGATCCTGGTTCAGACGCGTTCCGATCGTCGCGGCGCCCGCGCAGAACGTGAGGAAGCGCCCGGTGCGCGCGATCTCCTCGCGATACGCCGCGGCGTTCCGTCCTTGCTCCGGCGCCGCGTTGCGCTGGAGGACGGCGTCGTGCACGCCGAGCGCGATGAGATGGCCGTACGCGGGCGTGTGCGTGACGTTGCCCGCCGTCGGAAACGTCGTCGCGGCATAGCAGCGGCCCAGCGCGCGCAGGTGCTCCGGGCGCGTGGGCACGACGAACGACCACGGCGTGCGCGTGCCCGCCGTGTCACCCGGCGTGAGCACGATGTCCTGCCACGCCGGGTCGGTGTGACGGTCGTACCAGGTGACGTACTCGTCCACCATCGCGCGCGTCGCCGGATGCGTGGTGACGTCGTCGACCGCGCCGGCGCCGACGACCCACACCTTGCGGCCGTCCCGCAGCGCTTCCTTATATTCTTTGCCGGTCCGCATGCCGTGCCCTCTCTGGCCGTATTATCAGGTCTTCGCAGCAAGGGAGGAACGATGCCTCAGCCGAAGCTGTCCGTCCAGGAGTCGCTCCCGCAGCGGCCGGACGAAGCGGTGCTCGTCGGCCGCGCGTGGGTGCCGGCCGAGCAAGGTCCGGCCGTCATCGCGGTGCGCGGCGACGAGGCCGTGGATCTCACGCGCGCGTATCCGACGGTCAGTCACATGCTGAACGTCACGAAGGCCGCGGACGTGCGGGCGGCCATTCGCTTCGCACCCGCGCTCGCGAAGCTCGACGCGCTGATCGGCAACAGCGTGGAAGGCGCGCGCGACGCCGCGAAGCCGTGGCTCCTCGCGCCGTGCGATCTGCAGGCCGTGAAGGCGAGCGGGGTGACGTTCATCGCGAGCCTGCTCGAGCGCGTCATCGAGGAGCGCGCGCGTGGCAACCCGGCGCTCGCGGACGGCGCGCGGAAGGAGATCCAGGCGATCATCGGGCCCGACCTGCGTGGCATCCGCCCCGGCTCGCCGGAAGCGGCGCGCGTCAGAGAGGTGCTCGTCGCCAGGGGCATGTGGTCGCAGTATCTGGAAGTCGGCATCGGCCCGGACGCCGAGCTGTTCACGAAGTGTCCGCCGATGGCCTCGGTCGGGCTCGGCTCGCGTGTCGGCATCCATCCGAAGTCCGTCTGGAACAACCCGGAGCCGGAGCTGGTGCTCGTGCTCAACGCGGACGCGCGGATCGTGGGCGTGACGCTCGGCAACGACGTGAACCTGCGCGACGTCGAGGGCCGCAGCGCGCTGCTGCTCGGCCGCGCGAAGGACAACAACGCCTCGAGCGCGATCGGCCCGTTCATCCGCCTGCTCGACGAGACGTTCACGCTCGATCACGCCCGGCGGATCTCTTTCGAGACCACGGTGCAGGGCGCCGACGGGTTCAGCATCAAGCACACGACGCACGTGAGCGAGATCGGGCGCGATCTCGCCGACCTCGCCTCGCAGCTCCACAGCAAGTACCACCGGTATCCCGACGGCGTGCTGCTCTTCATCGGCACGATGTTCACGCCGCTCGACGATCGCGGCGCGCCCGGCAGCGGCTTCACGCACAAGGTCGGCGACGTGGTGAAGATCGCGGCGCCCGAGATCGGCGCGCTCGTCAACGAGGTCGTGCACTGCGACGACGCGGAGCCGTGGACGTTCGGCACCGGCGCGCTGATGGCGAACCTCGTCCGCCGGGGAGCGCTGCATGGCTAGGCTGCTCGACGGCATCAAGGTCATCGACGCCGCGAACTTCATCGCCGGCCCCGTCTCGACCACGGTGATGGCGGACTTCGGCGCCGACGTGATCAAGGTCGAGCCGCCGACGGGCGACGTCTACCGCGTGCGCGGCGCCGGCTATCCGCCGAGCGCGTACAACTACCCGTGGATCGTCGACAACCGCACCAAGCGCAGCATCGCGATCGATCTCCGCGCGAAGGACGGCCAGGCGCTCTTGCATCGCCTCGTGCGCGACGTCGACGTGTTCGTGACCAACGCGCCGCTCGACAGCCGCGGACGCCTCGGGATCCGCTACGAGGATCTGGAGCCGATCAACGGGCGTTTGATCTACGCGTCGATCACCGCGTACGGCGAGACGGGCGAGGAAGCGAGCAAGCCGGGCTTCGACAGCATCGCGCTGTGGGCGCGCACCGGGCTGATGGATCTGGTGCGCGCGTCGAAGGACGTGCCGCCGGCGCGCTCGCTGCCGGGGATGGGCGATCATCCGACGGGCATCGCGCTCTTTGCCGCGATTATGTCCGGCCTCTACCATCGCGAGCGCACCGGGCACGGGATCGCGGTGGCGACGTCGCTGATGGCGAACGGGCTCTGGATGAACGCGATCCAGGTGCAAGGCATCCTCTGCGGCACCCGCACGGAGGTGCGGCCGCCGCGCGAGGAGGCGATCAGCGCGCTGGCGAATCTCTACCATTGTCGCGACGGGCGCTGGTTCATGCTGACGATCACCGGTGACGAGCGGCACTGGCCGGCGTTCGCCGCCGGCATCGGGCGCGACGACCTGCTGACCGACGCGCGCTTCGCCGACGCGCCGAGCCGCAAGACGAACGCGCGCGCGCTGACCCAGGTGCTCGACGCGCACTTCGGGACGAAGGACTGGGCCGACTGGTCGCCGATTCTCGAGAAGACCGGCGTCGCGTTCGGGGTCGTCGGCACGCTCGACGACATTCCGCACGACACGCAGATGCGCGCGAGCGGGGCGCTGGTCCCGATCGAGGATCCGCGCGCGGGCGCGGCGCTGACGGTGTCGAGCCCGTTGCAGGTCGGCAACGAGGAGAAAGTCCCCGCGCGCATGGCGCCGGAGATCGGCGAGCACACGGTAGAAGTGTTGCGCGCGGCGGGCATCGCGCAGGCGGAGATCGACCGATTGTTGCAAGCCGGCGTCGTGGTTCAGGCGCCGCAACGCTGACGAGGGCTGCCGATGGCTGACGCCGCGCTCAGGGACCGGATGTTCCAGCGCATCATGCGCGGGCTCGTCGACACGGGCACCGCGCCGCACTACGCGGAGCTCGCGCGGGCGCTCGGCCTCAGCGCCGACGACGGCCGTTCGCTCCTGCACGCGGTGATGGAGGCGTACCCGATCGGCTGGCTCCATCCGGAGACCGACTACATCGCGTCGTTTCCGCCGCTGAACAATCTTCCGACGCAATACCGCATCACCGTGCGCGGCGAGCAGAAGTGGTTCGCGCAGTGCGGGTTCGAGGCGACGTCGGTGACGTGGCTGTTCCCCGGCGAGACCGTGCGCATCGAAGCGCCGTGTCTCGACTGCGGCGATCCGGTGACGGTCGAGATGCGCGACGGGCAGATTCTCTGGGTCGACCCGCCCGGCGTCGTCGGTCACCTCAACTACGGGTTCGGCGCCTCGCGCGGCAAGCCGTCGTTTCTCTGAACGGGCATGAACCTCTTCCGGTCGGAAGAGCACGCGCGCCGCTGGCCGCAGTTCCAGGCGGGCAAGGCGGAGCAAGGCTTCATCACGCTCGGCGAGCTCGCGGGATTCTTCGGCACCGAGACGCGCCGGCACATGCTCGACGCCGACTACCTGTCGACGTGGTTTCCCCGGCGCGGCGCCGAGCGCCGGGCATATCTTGAACGCATCGGCAAGACATCCCCGTTCTGGCTCGGCACTCCCGATCCTCAGGAGAATTCATGAGCGAAGAGATCCTCGAGACGGCGACCGGCCTCGGCTACGTGGACATCGTCGAGGGCAAAGGCCCGATGCCGAAGACCGGCGAGACGGTCAGCGTGCACTACACCGGCTGGCTCAAGAGCGGCCAGAAGTTCGACTCGTCGCACGACCGCGGCCAGCCGCTGCAGTTTCCGATCGGCAAGGGCCGCGTCATCAAGGGCTGGGACGAGGGCGTGGGCTCGATGAAGGTCGGCGGCAAGCGCAAGCTCGTGATCCCGGCGCACCTCGGCTACGGCGATCGCGGCGCCGGCAACGTGATCCCGCCGGGCGCGACGCTGATCTTCGAGGTCGAGCTCATGGGTATCGAGAAGTAGACATGGCCTTCGTCGAGGCCGAGCGTCACGGCGAAGTGATGGTGATCCGGATGAATCGCCCCGAGCGTCTCAACGCGCTCGGACGCGATCTGCGTCTCGGTCTCGCGGAGGCGTGGCGCGAGTTCCGCGACGACGACGGGCTCGAGATCGCGATCTTCACGGGCACGGGCCGCGGGTTCTGCGCCGGCGAGGACATGAAGGAATCGGTGGAGCGCGGCACGGCGGGCGGCGACCGCACGATCGACGACCCGTTCATGAAGGGCGAGCTGCCGAAGCCCGTGATCGCCGCGATCAACGGCTTCGCGATGGGCGGCGGCTTCCAGCTCGTCGAGAGAACGGATCTCCGCGTGGCGGTCCGCGAGGCGGTCTTCGAGATCTCCGAGGCGAAGCGCTGGCTGCTTGGCGGCTACGACCACGGCTTCATCGCGGGCATGCCGCATCCGATCGCGACCGAGATGGCGCTGGGCTTCCGCTTCACCGCCGAGCGCCTGTATCAGCTCGGCTTCCTGAATCGTCTCGTGGAGCCGGACGCGCTGATCAAGACGGCGATGGAGATGGCGGAGCACATGCTGACGCTGCCACCGGCGGCGCGGGTCAACACCGTCCACATGATGCGTCAGATGCGCGCGCGGGTTTCGCCTCCACTCCAGAAGCTCGCGGCCGCGCTGCACGACCACGGCGCGAAGTCGGATCTTATGGAGTCTCGCCGCGCGTTCGCGGAAAAGCGCAAGCCGAGCTTCAAGGGCTGGGACGATCCGGCCGATCGCCGCCGGCTCCCCAAGCTGGACGGCTGAGCCGGCGCCACACGAGGATGTGGCCCATCAGTGCGGCCGTGACCAGCACCGCCGGCAGCCACACGAACGGCGGGTACGTGACGAACACGTTCAGGTGATCGTCGCCGAACCACCGGAACCCCGGTGTGGAGAGGATGGCCACGGTGACGATGTTCACGAGCAGCGCGAATCCCACGACGTTCCACGCGAGCACGATCCACCGGGGCACACGGCCGTACGCGAGCCATAGCCCGAGCATGCCGGCGGTGATTCCCGTGACGATGTCGTAGTTCCGCCCCGAGTAGCTCATCTGCACGGGCATCACGCCTTCGACGTAAGCCCGGTGCATCACGAGCTCGAGCGGGAAGCGGTACGCCTGATAGCCCACGAGCGCCCACAGCGGCAGCCCGCGGACGAGCAGTGTCCCGAGCCGTGAGCTGGGCACCGCGACGCCGATGACGATGACCGCGAGCGCGAAGATCCCGAACGGCGGCGGTGTCGCGTCGAATCGGCGGAGCGCGCCACCGGCAGCCGCGAGCGCCGTGATGAGGAGCCACGCGAGCGCCGCGATACCGACCCACACGATGCGGCGTCGCCGCACGTTCGGCGCTTCACCGAGACGCCGTCCCGCCCATTCGAGGGCGATGACGAAGCCAGCCGCGACGACGAGCGGCAGCACGACAAACCCGCCCGTCACGATCCAGGACGCCTGGAGCAGCATCGCGTGCGACTACATCAGCGAGCGCGCCTCCGCGACCTGCGCCTGCATCGACTTCAGGATCCGGACCTCCGGAGACGGCGCGCAGTTGCAGTAGCCGACGCCGAGCTCCATGAGCTGCTTCGCGTTGCGCGGCAGCGTCGGGTGATTCATCGGCAGCGCGAGACGCGCAACGCCGCCCTTGCGCACCGCGTCCGCCACGCGATGGATCGTCTCCACCAGCTTCGGGTGATCCGACGTGCCGCCGACGCCGAGCGCGCGCGACATGTCCGACGGCCCCACCGCGACGATGTCGATCCCCTCCACCGACGCGATCGCGTCGATCTCGTTGAGCGCCGGGATGTCCTCCACCATCACCGCGAGCGAGATCTCGCGGTTCGACTGCTCCATGTGCTCCTTCATCGAGATCTTTCCGTAGTCCGACGCGCGCGACGCGCCCGCCATGCCGCGGTCGCCGATCGGCGCGTAACGCACCGCCTTCACCGCCTCGCGCGCGGCACGTGCGTCGCTGATGTGCGGCACCTGGATCCCCTGCGCGCCCATGTCGAGCAGACGCAGGATGAACGCGGGATCGAAGCCCGGCGTGCGCACGATCGGCGTGATGCCGACGCGCTCGGCCGCCATCGTCATGAGCTGGATGTCGCGCAGGTCGAAGCTCGTGTGCTCCATGTCGATGAACGCGGCGTCGTAGCCCGCGTGGCCGATGATCTCGACGATCTGCGGATCGGCGATGCCACCGGTGTACGTGCCGAGCGCCAGCCCACCCTCACGGAGAATCTTCTTCACGCGATTGGTCCGCATGTCCAGCCCTCCCGGCCTCCGAAGATAGCACCGCGCCTCATCTGGGGCCGGTCCGCCCCACCCGCCGGTATCGGCACGCGCACGCCATACCCATAAGGGTCTGCGAAATATGAGCGTCACGGCGCGCAGGCGTCTGGCAGCCCCCTTGCTCCCTTCCGTCGACGGAGGCGACTGCCATGAAGCGCGGAGACTCGATGTCCGTGCGCGAGCGGATGAGCGGCGCGGTCGTGAGCGTGGGGCCGGACGCGAGCCTCGCGGCCGCCGCCACCGCGATGCGCGACCGGAAAATCCGTCACCTTCCCGTCGTGGACAGCCACGGCCAGCTCGTCGGCATCGTCACGGCCCGCGATCTTCGCCAGGCGCTCTTCGCACCGGCGCTGGACGCCGAAGACGCCGACCTGCGGTCGATGCTCGGCGCGCTGCGAGTGGGCGACGTCATGACCCGGACCGTCGTGAGCGTGGGAGCGGCGGCGAGCATTCGCGACGCGGCCCGCGTCATGTACGAGCGACGGCTCGGCGCCTTGCCCGTGGTCGATGGTGGACGTCTCGTCGGCATCCTGACCGAGACCGACGTCCTCGAAGCCTTTCAGGACCTGCTGGGCGACGCCATGCCGGCCGCGATCTCCGTGTAGAGACGCGCGACGTCGGCGGCGCGGCACAGCGCGGTGCCCGGATTCATCACCGACGCCGCGCCGGCGGCCACGCCGAACGCGAGCGCCTGCCGAAGGTCGTCGCCGCGGCTGAGCGCGAGCACGATGCCGGCGACGAGACTGTCGCCGGCGCCGACGGTGCTGCGAACAGGCACGCGCGGCGCGGGAATGGAGCCGCCTCCGGACGCGGACATCCACAACACGCCGCGCGCGCCGAGCGACAGCACGAGCACGTCGCAGCGGCGGTCGTCGACGAGCCGGCGCGCGACCGCGAGGACGCCGTCGTCGTCGAGCGCCTTCTCGCCGGTGAGCTCCTCGAACTCGCGCCGGCTCGGCTTCAGCAGATGGACACCGCGCGCCACCGCGCGCCGAAGCGGCTCGCCCGACGCGTCGAGAGTGACCTTCGTTCCGGCGCGGCGCGCCTGATCCACGATTTGCGCGTAGAAGTCGGGCGGCACGCCCGGCGGCAGGCTTCCGCTCACGACGAGATGGGAAGGCGCCGGGGTCAGTGCCGCCAACGCCCTCAGCACCGCCCGCCACTCCTCGTCGGCCAGCACGGGCCCCGGCATCACGAAGCGGAACTGTCCGCCGGTCGCCGTCTCCTGTGCGTTGAGGTTCACGCGCGTCCAGGCCGCGATCGGCAGCGCGCGATGCCGCACGCCCTCGGCGTCGAGCAGACGCGCGACGAGCTCGCCCGTCGGGCCGCCGGCCGGAAAGAGCGCGAGCGCGTCGCCGCCGAGCGCGTGGATCGCGCGGGCGACGTTGATGCCGCCGCCGCCCGGTTCGTACGCGGGTGTCCCGCAGCGCAGCTTCTCGTCGGGCACCAACCGGTCCACGCCGGTGCTGATGTCGAGCGCCGGGTTCATCGTCAGCGTCACGATCGCGGGCGACGCGATGGTCACGGACGATCAGGGAGCAACGGTGGTGCCACGGCGGCGCCCAGGCGAAGCCAGACGTTAGCCGCCGCGCGGGCACGCGGCGGTGTCCCATCTGAGACCGCGCCGCCCCATTCCGCGGGACAGGGATGCCCCGGCGCGCTCAGCCCTCCCAGGCGTGCGCGCGCGCCGCCTTCTCGTTCAGGTCGGTGCCCCAGCCGGGGCGCTGTGGAATGGCCATCTGCCCGTTCGTGATCTCGGGCAGCACGGTGAAGAGCTCGTCGCGGATCGGCACCGCGTCGGGGTCGCTCTCCATGATCTTCACGTTCGAGATCGACGCCACGAAGTTCAGCGCCTGGAAGCTCGACAGGTGGCCGTTGTAGTTGTGGGGCGCCACGTTGATCTCGTGTACCTCCGCGAGGTCGGCCACCTTCTTCGCCGCCGAGAAGCCCTGCCAGCACACGTCGATCATGAACGTGTCGAGCGCGTGCTTCTCGAAGTACGGGCGATACTGCCGCACGGTCTGGAGCTGCTCGCCGCCGCACAGCGGCGTCCGCGTTCCCATCCTGAGCTCGACGAGCGCGTCCGGATCCTGGTTGTCGATCTCCATCCAGAAGAGCTTGAACGGCTCGAGCTCGCGCGCGAGCAGCAGGGCCTCGTTCGGCTTGAAGTTCACGTTCACGTCGAGGCAGATGTCGAATGCCGGACCCACCGCCTCGCGGATCGCGCCGATCTGCGCGACCGCCTGGTCGATGATGCCGCGGGTCGCGAGCTGATCGTGCGGCCCGGTGCGGCCCTGCGTGATCCGTGTCGCCGGGTTGCCCGGCCAGATGATGTTGGTCTTGAGCGCGGTGTATCCCTTTGCCTGCGCCTCGCGCGCGCAGTCGGCGACGTCGTCCATCGTGCGCAGCGGCTTCACGCCGAAGTAGTCCCAGTTCTCCACGCGATACGTCGCGCAGTGCGACCAGTAGACGCGCTGGCGCTCGCGGTGCGGGCCGCCCATGAGTCTCCACACGGGGACACCGAGCGCCTTGCCCGCGAGATCCCACAGCGCGAGCTCGATGCCCGCGATCGCCTGCTGGGTGGCCCCGTACGGCGCCTGGCGCGCGGCGCGATACATGTCGATGTAGTGCTTCTCGACGGCCGTCGGGTCCTTGCCGACCAGACGATGCGCGAAGTCCTGCACGAGCCCGACGAGCCCGCGCGTGATGCCTTCGCTGCCGAACTCGCTGTAGCCCGTCAGCCCTTCGTCCGTGCGGATCGCGCAGAACAGCCACGGCCGCGGCGGCTTGAACCCGGTGGTGACGGCGAACGTCTCGATCGCGGTGATCTTCATGCGGGCCTCGCGGACACCAGGATGAACGCGACCAGGCACGGCGCGCTGCTGCGGTTGCTCCACGCGTGGTTGGTGCCGCGCTGCACGAGCACGTCGCCCGCGCGCATGAGCGTCTCGCCCTCGTCCATCAGCGCCCAGATCTCGCCGCTGAGCACGATCGCGTAGTCCACCGTGTTCGTCTTGTGCATGCCCGGATGCCGCGAGGCGTCCTCGTCCATCGCGTGGCCCGCGCCCATCCCTTCGAACGCGGCCTTGCGATCGAACGTGCCGGCGAGCGTCGCGTCCGGCGGAAACTCGACGACGCGGAAGATCGTGCCGCTCTGCGGCGGCTCCAGAACCACGGGACGCTTGGCCGCGTCCGCGGAGCCGGAATTGTCGGCGGGCGCGCCGTCGGTGACCCACAGGTTCGTGAGCCCGAACGTCGGCACGCCCGGAATCGAGAGCACGTGCGGCGAAGGCCCGTCGCTGAGGATGACGGATTTCCCCTTCGCGTTGTGACCGGTCACGATCCGGCGAATCGGCTTGAGCACGCGGCGCCTCCTTGAGCGAAATCAGCCTCGCGCGCGCTCGCGCACGCGCCCCGCGGGATCGGCTTCCGACAGCACCGGCGCGGGCGTCCCGGTGTGCAGGTAATCCGCGATCAGCTTCCCCGCCATCGGGCCGCGGCCGAAACCGGACGACGCGAGCCCGGTGACGATCCACAGGTTCGCGCGTCCGGAGATGCGGCCGATGATCGGCTTGCCGTCGGCCGGGAACGGCATGAACCCGGCCCACGTCCGCGCGATCGGATGCTCGGCGAGGAACGGCAGCACGGAGATCGCGTGATCGCGATTCACCTCGACCCCCTTCGGCTCGGGCGCCGGGGACGATGCGGCGTCGTACGTCGCCGCGCCGCCACCCTCGAACGGGGGCAGCAGCTCGCGATCGCCGCCGAAGACGATCTCGCCGTTGCGGCGCTGACGGCCGTAGAGGTGACGGGTGACGCGACGGCCGTCGCGATGCGTGAGATCCGGCGGCGCGCCGCCGCGGTCGCGGTGCCACGCGAGCGCCGACTCCGCGGCCGAGATCGTGTGGAACGAGCGCGGCGGCAGCGGCGCCGTGGCCCACATCTGCCCGCGCACCGGAACGATCGGGATGTCGAGATCGAGCATCGCGCCGATCCGCGCGCACCACGCGCCGGCGGCGATCACGAGCGCGCCGGCCACGACGTCGCCCCGCGACGTTCGCACCGTGTAGCCATCGGCACGCGCGGTGATCGCCGTCACCGCATGGTTCGTGAGCACGCGCGCGCCACCGCGCTCGGCGAGCCTCGCGAACGCCTGCGTCGCCCTCACCGGATCGGCCTGGCCGCGCAGCGGCGCGTACAGCGCGCCGAGCATGTCGCGCGAGAACCCGGGCTCGATGCCCCGCACGTCGCGCGCGCTGAGCAGCTCGGCGACCTGCCCGCGCTTGCGGTACGTCTCGACGCGCGCGCGCTCGAACTCGTGCTCCTCGGCCGTCCGGATCGCCTGCAGCCCGCCCGAGCGCCGGAACTCGATGTCCTGGTCGAGATCGTTCTGGACCGTGTCGAAAATCTGACTGCTGCCGGCGGTGAGGTGCCCCTGCAGATCGGGCGCGTGTCCGAGCCCGTAGGAATCGATCCCGCCCATGTTCTGGCCGGACGCGGCGGAGGCGACCTCGCCCCGCTCCAGCAGCGCCACCCGGCGGCCATGCATCGTCAGATGCCAGGCCGCGGACGCGCCCGCGATCCCGCCGCCGATCACCACGATCTCGGAGTCGGTCATCCAGCGTATCCTGCCATGCGAGTGACTCGTCCGCGCGCCGCTTCTCCGTGGCTCCTCATCGCGTCCGTCTGGCTCACGCTCGGCGTCACGTTCGGCCTCATGTTCTCGTTCTCGGTGTTCCTGGTGCCGCTGCTCGAGGAGTTCCGCTGGTCGCGCGGGCTCGCCGCCGGCGCGTTCTCGCTCTCCGCCGTCGTGCAGGGACTGCTCTCTCCGGCGATCGGCACGCTCTCCGACCGCTTCGGGCCCCGCCGCCTCATTCTCTGGGGCGCCGTCATCCTCGGCGTCGCGAGCCTTCTGGGAAGCCGCATCACCGAGGTGTGGCACCTCTACCTCGTGACCGGCGTGCTGAGCGCCGTCGCGATCTCGGCGCTCGGCTGGGTGCCGAGCGCGGCGCTGATCACGCAATGGTTCGCGCAGAAGCAGGCGACCATGCTGGGCCTCGCGCTGTCCGGGATGGGCGTGGGGGTCCTCACGATCGGGCCGCTCGCGCAGCACCTGATCTCGACGTACGGCTGGCGCAACGCCTACCTGATCCTCGGGCTCGGCACGCTCGCGCTGCTCGTCCCGCTCGTGTATTTCGGCGTGCACGAGGCGCCGCGCACGGCGCCGGCAACACCACGCGGCAGCGCGCCGGCCACGCCAGGCATCCGCGTCCGCGCGGCGCTGCGCATGCGCGCGTTCTGGGCGCTCTTCTTCGCGTACATGTGCACGCCGCTCGCGGTGTTCACGATCGTGACGCACCAGGTGGCGTTCGCGGTCGATCACGGGTTCCCGCGACTCTTCGTCGCGAGCATCTTCGGGCTCACGGGGTTCATGTCGATCGCGGGCCGCGTGCTCTTCGGCGCGGCGGCGGATCGCATCGGCCGCGCGTGGTCCGCGACGATTTCCTACGCGTGCACCGCGGTCGGCACGCTGGCGCTGCTGTCGATCGAGATCTGGCCGCACCCGGCCGGGCTCTACGTCTACGCGCTGCTGTTCGGGCTCGGCTTCGGCGCGCGCGGCCCGATCATCACCGCGATCGCGGCGTCGCTCTTCCCCGGCCGCCGGTTCGGCGCGATCTACGGCTACATGAGCATCGGCAACGGGCTCGGCGGCGCGCTCGGCCCCTGGTTCGCGGGCGCGATGTTCGACCTCACCGGCAGCTATCGCGCGCCGTTCCTGATCGCGACCCTGTTCTGCGTCGCGGGCTCCGCGTGCTTCTGGCTGGCCGAGCGCGCGCATGGGGCAGTCGCGGAGGGCCGGGATTGATTCCCGGTCCGGAGCCCAGGAGGCTTGGGGGGGTGCGTCTCGCACCCTCCAATCAGGTGCGTATCTTGAAGTAGGATTCCTTCACGGCGATCCTGTCGCCCTTGAAGGTGAAGACGTCGCAGCCCTTCACCTCGATCTTCTTGCCGTCGCTCGTGGTGCCCGTGAAGATCCACTCGGAGACCCCGCGATCGCCGGCGATGAAGTGCTTCGCGCTTCCGAAGTGGGCGTCCGGGAAGATCTTGAACACCTTCGCGAACGCGTCGCGCACGGTGTCGCGTCCCGCGTAGCGCGTGCCGCACACGTCCTTGCCCGCCGTGGTCTCGAACACGGGATCGTCGCTCATGTACGTCATGATCTCGTCCACGTCGTGCCGGTTCCACGCGTCGCCGAACTTCTCGAGGTCCTTGATCGTGATCATCGGTGGTCTCCTCGTCCCACATTCTAGTTGGTGAGCCGCCACAGGCCGACCGCGCGATCGCGATAGACCAGGCGCGTGCCGCCGACCGCTTCGAGCGCCGCCGCCTGCGACGGCCATGCGTCCGAGCGCCCGGGATGCGGCAGATGGATCACCGCGACGACGTCGATCTTCGACGCCGCGAGGTTCCCGCGGAAGCGCCACGGATCGACCGTCATCTCGCCCGGCTCCATCGCATCGCCGATCGGTGTGGACGCGATCTGGCCGTTGCGGTCGAGGCGCACCGGCACGAAATCGTGGCGCGCGCCGAACGTCGGATAGATCCACTGATCGCCGAAGACGGCGACGCGCGTGCCCGGTGGCTGGCGGTCGAGCACCGCTGCCGCGCCGCCGAACAGCGGCTCGCGGTAGAAGCTCGCCGCCGTGGCGGCCGTCTTCGCCCCGTGTGACGCGGCGAAGAACACCGCGACCAGGCACGCGGCGGCCACGGCCGCAAGCCGGGCGCGCCGGCACGAGCGCCGCCAGCGGAGGCGTGACGCGACGAGCGCCAGCAACACACCGAGCGCAAGAATCGCGAGGACGTCCGTCGAAGCCGGCGCCAGCGACGACGTCGCGAGGGCGGCGACGGTCAGCACGATGGCGACGGCGGCACGCCACGGCGCGGCGCCGGCGCCGGCGTTCAGCGTGAAGCCCAGCGCCGCCCACCCGAGGAGCGGCAGCAGCGCGACGTATCGCATGCTGTCCCAGTGAATGAAGCCGGAGACGAACGTCATGCCGTTGCCGGCGGAGTACGGCGTGGACGGCAAGAGCGCCAGCGTCACCGCGGTGATCGCGAGCGCTCCGCCCGCGAAGAACACGCGCGCGCGCGCGACACCGTCGTCTGAGCCGGTGGGCTCGACGCCCGCCCGTCGGGCGGGCCGGGCGAGCAGCCATGCCACCAGCGCGACGAGGCCCGCGATCGCGACCATCGCGTGAAGACGGGGCCAGTCGAGGTACACGACCAGCGCGTCGCCGACGGTGCGCGCGAAGCCCCAGTGGCGCGCGTACTCACGCAGTGTGGTGTACGGAAACGTGGTCCCCGGCGATCCGAGGAAGGCCGCCGGATAGAACGGGTTGCCGGTGTGGACGACGTTGCGCAGGTACCAGTACGCGCCCGTCACCATCCATGCGCCGGCGAAGATCGCCGCCACGCGCACGGCCGCGCGCAGGCGAGCGCCCGGCCCGCCCGCACGCCACGCCGTCAACGCCAGCACGATCAGCGCGGCGGGCAGCGCGCTGACTTTCACTCCGATCGCGAACCCGGTCAGCAGCGCCGCGTACCACGTGTCGCTCGCGGCGTCGCCGTCGCCTGGAATCGCGAACACGAACGCCGCGAACAACGCCGCCGCGTGCGCGAGGTCGGCGTCCGAAAAACTCGACGCCATCACGCCGATCCGGTCCGACGTGAAGAACAACACCGCCGGCACCGCCCACGCGCCGGGCCGGCAGCCCACGCGTGCCAGCAGCTCGGCGAAGCCGAGCGTGACGATCGCCGCGTACAGCACACCGGTCAGGCTGACCCACGCGAGCGCGTCGCCGCGCGATCCCGCGAACGGCAGCATGAACCACGTCGACACGACGCTCGCGGACAGCGGATACCACGCCTGCATCGTGAAGGCCTGCGCCGGCCCGACCGCCGCGATCGCGTGCTCGCGGAGCCACAGCGCCGGATACACCATGTGATAGGTGTAGTCGTCCCAGATCCACAGCCGCGTCGCGTCGGCCACATGAGGCCTCGCCCACAGCGCGCCGGTCACCAGCGCGACACACGCGCAGAACCGCGTCGCGAGACCCCCGCGCGCGTGCTCCGCCGGCCGGCGCGCCATCACCGACCAGCGACGCGTCGCCGCCAGCGCGCCGGCGAGCGCGACCGTAAGGAGGACGTCGACGGCGATCGTCGACAGCCGTCCGAGCAGTCCTGCGGCCAGCACGAGCGTGTGCATGACGACGACCGCGCCGCAGACAGTCGCGAACCAGGCTTCGCGCCTCCGTGCCGCGCCAAACGCCGCGCGGGCGACGAGCGCAGCGATCGCGGCCGCGCAGCCGTTGAGGACGAGGAAGGTGAGCACGAGGGCCGCCCTATGCTACCGCGCGCCGTGATACGTTCAGGCGTCGATGAAAGCGATCGTGCTGGCGGCGGGGCTCGGCGCGCGCATGCGTCCCATCACCGACACGCTGCACAAGAGCCTCGTCTCCGTCGGCGGCACCACGATCCTGGGCCGCATCGTCGACGGGCTCCTCGGCATCGACGTGCGCGATATCCTCGTCGTCACCGGCTACCTCGCGCCGCAAGTGCGCGGCTGGCTGCACGAGCACTACCCGGACATCGCGTTCGATTTCGTCCACAACGCGCGCTACGCCGAGACCAACAACATCGTCTCGCTCGCAATGGCGCTCGAGCACCTCAAGCTCGACGACGACGTGATCCTCGTCGAGTGCGACGTGCTGTTCGATCCCACGGTCCTGCGCCGTCTCACGAGTCCGGAGCGCGGCAACATCGCGCTCGTCGATCGCTATCGGCCGGGCATGGACGGCACGGTCGTCGCCGTCGCGGACGGGATGATCACGCAGGTCTTCCCCCCGCACCTGCAGGGTGAGGACTTCGACTACCGCGACAAGTACAAGACCCTGAACGTCTACCGGTTCGACGGGGAGTTCTGTCGCACGCGCTTCCAGCCGCTCCTGTCCTGCTACGCGAACGTGATCGACAGCGGCGTCTACTACGAGCTCGTGCTGGGCATGCTCATCAACATGCAGCGCGAGCGCGTGCGCGCGGAGGTCGTCGACGGCGACCGGTGGACGGAGGTGGACGATCCGAACGATCTCGCGGTGGCGCGCTTCGTCTTCGAGCCCGCGCGCCGGCTCGAGATCCTCGAGCGCGCGTTCGGCGGCCACTGGAACTTCGACGTCCTCGACTTCACGTTCATGCGCAATATGTACTACCCGACGGACGCGATGATCGCGGCCATGCGACGCGCGCTGCCGGCGCTCGCGCGCAACTACGGATCGACGCAGCGGGTGCTGAACGGCAAGCTCGCGCTCGCGCTGCGCTCGGACTCCGCGCGCGTCCAGTGCCTGCACGGCGCCGCGCAGGTCTTTCCGCTGCTCCCCGAGCTGCTCGGCGCGCGCACGGTGCTGCTCCCCGAGCCGACGTTCGGCGAGTTTCCGCGCTGGTTCCCCCGGCACGAGACCTACGCCGACGCGGTGGGCGTCGATCGCGAGGCGCTCGCCGCGCGCGCCGGCGCCTTCGATCTCGTCGTGATCGTCAACCCGAACAACCCGACGGGCACCACGCTGCCGACGGCGTGGCTGCACGCGCTCGCCGCGCGCCACCCGCGCACCACGTTCCTCGTCGACGAGTCGTTCATCGACTTCTCGGGCGAGGCGTCGCTGCGCGCGCGGCTCGATCGCGAGCCACTTCCCAACGTGCTGGTGATCGCGAGCCTGTCGAAGTCGCTCGGCGTGCCGGGCCTGCGCCTCGGCTACGCCTACACCTGCGACGCGCGGCTCCACGAGGCGATCGGCGCGCGTGTCCCGATCTGGAACCTCGGCGCGCCGGCGGAGTTCTTCCTCGAGCTGCTGCTGAAGTTCCAGCCGGAGCTCGCCGCGTCGCTCGAGCGCACGGCGGCGGATCGCGAAGACTTCGCTGAACGCCTCGCGCGCGTGCCCGGCGTCACGGCCGTGCACGCGGGCGGCGGCAACTTCCTGCTCGCGCGGCTGGCCGGCACCGACACGGCGCGCGTGCGCCGTCTCGTCGAGCGCCTGCTCACGCGCGAGTCCATCTACGTCAAGGACGTGTCGGCGAAGCTCCGCGCGCCCTCCCTCCGCCTCGCCGTGCGCAAGCCCGTCGAGAATCAGCGACTCGTCGACGCGCTGGGCGCGCACCTCGGAGACCCGGCACTCTGAGCGGTCGCACGTGGAAGGACGTGTGGGCGGCGCGTCGCCTCGACCCCGCGCGCGGCTCCCTCTTCGCGCAGCTCATGGCCGCCGACGGCCTCGACACGGGTTTTGGTGACGTCGGCGAGGCATCGTGGCGAGGATTCATTCGTCACACCGCCGCCGTCGCGGGCATCCGCGCCGGCGACTCCGTCTTTGAAGTCGGCTGCGGCGCCGGTGCGTACCTCTACGAGCTGTCTGAAATGGGATGCACCGTCGGCGGCCTCGACAGCTCGGAGGCGCTGCTCGGCTACGCGCGCGAAGCGCTGCCGCACGGCCGCTGGATTCATGGAGACGCGCCGGAGCTCGACGCCACGGAGCGCTGGGACGTCGTCACCGCGTGCGGCGTCTTCCTCTATTTCCCCGACCTCGGCTACGCGCGCGTGGTGCTCGAGCGCATGACGCGGAAGGCGCGGCGCGCGGTGATGGTCCTCGAGGTCCCGGATCTCGCGAAGCGCGAGGCGACCGAAGCCGCGCGACGCAAGCGGACGGGCGACGCCGAGTACGCCGCGAAGTACGACGGGCTGGCGCACCTCTACATGGACAAGGCGTGGTTCGAGACGACGCTGCGCGAGCTGGGATTCGGGCGCGTGCGGATCGAGGACCAGGCGATCGAGGGCTACGAGAATTCGGCGTCGCGCTTCAACGTGTTCGCGTGGCGCGACGAGGGAGCGTAGCGCGCGACGAAGCGGCGCCCGGGCCGCCGCGCTGAGGCGACGGCCCGGACGCGCGGAACTCAGAGCGGCGCGGCAGTCACAGGCGGCACGGTGGTCGCCGGCGGCGGCGGCGGCAGCGTCATCATGGTGGTCGGCGGCGGCGTCATGGTCGGCGGCATGGACGTCACCGGCTGTGTCGTGGGCGGGGGCGCCGTCGTGAGACCGACCGGCGCCGTCGTCTGCGGCACGAAGCTGGTGAACTTCACCACGAGCCGCGGCGCCACGGTGGGATCGCCCACGAGATCGGCGGCCTCGTGCGCGTAGTACTCGATCGTCCCGGGACCGCGCTGGAAGCCGGGCGGGATGCAGCCGTCGCGCTCGTCGTCGTCCTCGTCCTTCCGGCGCTCCTCGTGCAGCTTCAGCTCCCACGCGGAGCCGCCGGCCGCCACGTCGGCCGTCACGTCCCACGTCAGCCCGTCGCCACGGTCGATTCCGTTGTCGTGCACGACGCGCGCGGTCGGCGTCGCGACGAAGCGGCCGCCGTTCCACTTCTCGGCCCGGCCCCTCTTGCCGTCGCTGGTGTTGAGGTCCGCGGGCGAATTCCACGTCACGCCGACGCCGGTGCCGATGTGCTGCTCCTCGCGCGGCAGGTCGATCTGCGCGCCGTTGCCCTCGACGAACGGCGTGATGAGGCGGTGCGCGTCGACCGTGTGATCGTTACGCTGGCCCCAGCCGCGGTGGTTGGTCTCGACGGTGAGGGAAGTACTGGGCGGACGGCGGCACGCTGCTCGGCGCGATCCGCCATCGCGGCATCATCCCGTGGGACCAGGACTGCGACCTCGGCACGATGGACGTCGACGTCGAGCGGCTCGCCGAGGTCATCCGGGCGCACGAGGATCGCTTCTTCCTCGAAGAGACCGGCGGGCCGCTGCACGTCACGAGCCGCGCGCTCGAATTCCGCGTCACCGACGTGTTCGTGTTCCGGCACACCACCGAGGTGGACGCGCCGTACTGGCGTGCCCACGCGCGGCGCTTTCGCATCGACGCCGCCGCCGGCTTCGTCGCCCACACGTCCGCGCGGTGGCGCGACGCGCACGACGGGCGCTTCAACTATCCGTCGTCGCTCTTCGCGCCGCTTCGGGCGGTGCCGTTCTACGACCGGCGCATCGTCGTGCCCCGCCGCGCCCTGGCGTATCTGAAAGGGTGCTACGGCGAGGAGTGCCTGCGGCGCGCCTCCCTGTCGCCGTACCAGTCCGACGGGCCGCGGGTCACGGATTTCGCGCCGCTCTGAGCGCGCGGGTCCACGCGGGACGGCGCGCTATACTGGCCTTCCGATGGCGTACAACGCGTGGTTTCAGTGCATCAACGGCTGCCCCGGAGAGTTCGACCTCCGCGAGGTGATCTATCGCTGCCCCACGTGCGGCGACCTGCTCGAGGTCCAGCACGACATGGAGGCGCTGCGCTCGCGGTCGGCGGCGGCGTGGATGCAGCTCTTCAAGGACCGCGCGCACGGCACGACCTACCCCTACGGCTCCGGCGTGTGGGGCAAGAAGGAGTGGGTGGTGCCGTTCATCGACAACGAGAACATCGTGTCGATGTACGAGGGCAACTCGAACCTCCTGTGGGCCGATCGCTACGGCAAGCAGATGCACGTGGACGACCTGTGGATCAAGCAGTGCGGGATCTCGCACACGGGGTCGTTCAAGGACCTCGGCATGACCGTGCTCGTCTCGGTCGTGAAGGAGATGATCGCGACGGGCGTGCCGATCGACGCGGTCGCGTGCGCGTCCACCGGCGACACGTCGGCCGCCCTCGGCGCGTACTGCGCCGCCGCCGGCATCCCGTCGGTGGTGCTGCTGCCGAAGGACAAGATCTCGATCGCCCAGCTCGTGCAGCCGCTCGCCAACGGCGCGCTCGTGCTCTCGCTCGACACGGACTTCGACGGCTGCATGGCCGTCGTGCAGGAGATCACGAAGGAGAAGCGGATCTATCTCGCCAACTCGATGAACAGCCTGCGCATCGAGGGCCAGAAGACCGTCGCCATCGAGATCGTCCAGCAGTTCGACTGGGAGGTGCCCGACTGGATCGTGATTCCGGGCGGCAACCTCGGCAACGTGCACGCGCTCGGGCAAGGGTTCGCGATGATGGAAGAGCTCGGCCTCATCAACAAGCTGCCGCGCATCTGCGTGGCGCAGGCCGAGCGCGCCAACCCGCTCTTCCTCTCGTACCAGGACGACTTCAAGACATACGAGCCGGTGGAGGCGAAGCCGACGCTCGCGATGGCCATCCAGATCGGCAACCCGGTCAGCATCAAGCGCGCGATCCGCACGCTGCAGAAGTTCAACGGCGTGGTGGAGCAGGCCACCGAGCAGGAGCTGGCGGACGAGGCCGCGCGTGCCGATAGGACGGGCATGTTCAACTGTCCGCACACCGGCGTGGCGCTCGCGGCGCTCCGCAAGCTGGTCGACAAGAAGATGGTGCGCTCGGGCGACCGCGTGGTGGTGATCTCGACGGCGAACGGGCTGAAGTTCGCGGACCAGAAGGCGGCCTATCACATGGGCGCGCTCGAGGGCATCAAGCCCACGCACCGCAACAAGCCCGTCGAGCTGCCGGCGGATCCCAAGCGCGTCGCGCGCGCGATCGCCAAGCACGTCGAGAAGGCGAAGCTGCTGGTGTCATGAGCGACACGCTCGAGCCGCCGAAGAAGCTGCTCGGACCGAGCACGCAGGCCGTGCACGGCGGCGAGCCGCGCGAGAAGCCCGCCCACTCGCTCACCACGCCGATCGTCCAGACGGCCACCTACACCTGGGCGAACACCCAGGAGCTGAAGGACCACTTCGAGGGCAAGAGCGAAGGGCGCATCGACTACGGGCGCTACGGCAACCCCACCCAGAGGATCGCGGAGTCGAAGCTGGCCGCGCTCGAGAACGCCGGCGACTGCCTGCTCTTCGCGAGCGGGATGGGCGCGATGACGACCGTGCTGTACGCGCTGCTCTCGCGCGGCACGCACGTCGTCGTGACGGACGACAGCTACCGCCGCACGCGGCAGTTCCTCAACGCGATGCTCCCGCGCTACGGCATCGAGGTCTCGACGGTGCCCGCGGGCGACTACGAGGCGCTGGAAGACGCGATCAAGCCGACCACGCGCGTGCTGATCAGCGAGTCGCCGACGAACCCGTACAACCGCATCCTCGATCTCGAGCGCTTCGCGGCGATCGGCCGCAAGCACCGGGTGAAGACCGTCATCGACGCCACGTTCGCGACGCCGTACAACGCGCGGCCGCTCGAATGGGGCGTCGACATCGTGATGCACTCGGCGTCGAAGTACCTCGGCGGCCACAACGACCTGCTCGCGGGCGCGGTGCTCGGCTCGCGCGATCTGATCGGCGGCATCCGCTCGCTGCAGCACACGACGGGGGCGATCGTCGACCCGTTCGTCGCCTACCTGCTCGTGCGCGGGCTCAAGACGTTCGCGCTCCGGATGGAGCGGCAGAACCAGAACGCGCAGGCGCTGGCGGAATTCCTCGCCGCGCATCCGCACGTCGAGGCCGTGCACTACGCCGGCCTGCCGAGCCACCCGGGCCACGCCGTCGCGAAGAAGCAGATGCGCGGCTTCGGCGGCGTGGTCTCGTTCGAGGTGCGCGGCGATCTCGACACCGCCTCGCGAGTGGTCGACGCGTGCACGATCCCCTACATCGCCGCGTCGCTCGGCGGCGTCGAGAGCCTCATCGAGCAGCCCGCGATCATGAGCTTCTACGAGCTCACGACGGAGGAGCGCCTCGAGATCGGGATCAAGGACAACCTGATCCGCTACGCCGTCGGCATCGAGGACGCGGACGACCTGATCGCCGACCTGTCGCAAGCCCTCGACCGCGCCTTCTCGTAGACAGCGGCGCGGCGAGGCCGCGGCAGCCGCGCGCCTCCTGCACGCGCGGCGGCCGACCAGCTCGCCGGCCGTCCCTCAGCTATTCCGCCAGCCAGACCCCGTCGAGCTGCTGGTTCAGGAAATGGCTCGGCGTGATCGTCCAGCCGCGCACCTTCGCGTGATGGGGGACGATCCGGTGCCACGCGAACGTGTGGATGAAGTGCACTTCCTCGTCGTAGAGCCGCTTCTCGAACGCGCGCAGGATCTTCTTGCGCTCCTCCGGATCCGTCGTGCGCGACTGCTTCGTGTAGAGCTCGTCCATCACCGTGTCCTTGTGACGGCTGTAGTTCGCGGGCGAGTTCGCCAGGAACCAGTGCAGATCGAGGTCCGGCTCCGGGATGGAGCCGCACGGCGCGTTCGTCGAGACCTCGTGCTGCCCTTCCTTCTGCGCGGTGAACCACGCGGCCGATTCCAGGTTCACCTGCTTGACGTTGACGCCGATCTGCCGCCACTGGTCGATGACCCAGATGCCGATCGGCTCGTAGGGCATCGGCACCGCGCGGTTCGTCAGCGTGAACGTGAGGTTCTCCTGGCCGGCTTCCTTCAAGAGGCGCCGCGCTTCGGCGCGCGCGGCGTTGATGTCGCGGCCGTATCCCGCCAGCTTCTCGAGCTCCGCCTGCGGCGTCGCCCACTGCGTGCCCGGCACGCCGGCGCCCGCGACTTCCTTCACGATCGCGATCTTCGACAGCGCGGCCGAGCCGCCCCAGCGGTCGAGCGCGAGCGTGAGGGCCCGCCGCACGCGCTTGTCGTTGAACGGCTTCTTCTCCTGGTTGAGCGCGAGCTGGATCGAGCAGTTCCAGACGCTCTCCTGCACGGTGATCTTGTTGCCGAGCGACTGCACCAGCTGATCGCGCTCGGCCGGCGTGAAGCCGCGGAACTGGATCATCGCGCGCTCGCCACGGATCGCCGCCACCTGCGCGGAGTTGTCACGGATGAACAGCGCGCGATAGCCGTCGAGGTACGGCTTGCCCTTGTCCCAGTAGTCCGGGTTCTTCTTGCTGACCCAGTGCGAGCCGCGCACGTACTCGACGAACTTGAAGGGCCCCGTGCCGCTCACGTTCTTCTCGTACCAGCGCGGGTCCTTCGCGAGGATCTCCGCGCGATAGATCCAGTTCCACGGCGAGGACACGCTCGCGATGAACGAGCCTTCCGGATACTTCAGCCGGAACACGACGGTGTCGGCCGACGGCGCGTCCACCGCCTCCACGGCCTTGTACTGCGCCTGCCGGCTCGACGAGACACCGGGCGGCGGGAACACGATGTGGTCGTACGACGCCTTGACGTCCTTCGCGGTGAGCTCGGCGCCGTCGTGGAACTTCACGCCCTTGCGGAGCTTGAACGTGTACGTCCGCTTGTCGCCCGACACCGTCCACGACTCCGCGAGGTCGCCGATGAACCTGGTGCCGGTCTTGTCCGTGGGATCCGTGCGCATCAGCGTGTTGTAGTGCGGCGCGATCGGATGGAGCATCGCGAACGTCTCCTCGCGATGCCCGTCGAAGCTCGGGGGCTCGGCCGCGACGACGAACACGAGCTCGCCGCCCGACCGGGGTTTGTCCTGCGCGAACACACTGCCCGCGCTGATGGCGAGCGCGAGACTCAGCACGAGCGCGAGACTCCGCGTTGCGAATCGTGTCATCAGACCTCCCGTCAGACGATGGACTGACGGGAGCTTATCGCATCCGCGCGAAACCGCCCCGGACTACCTCTTCCCGCGATTGATCTGCGCGTACGCGGCCGTGGCGGCATCGCGGATCGACGGCTGCTCGCTCGGTGAGTTCATGATCGTGTGCAGCGTCCCGAGCGACTGCTCGTCCCCCTGCGCGGCGAGGTACCGGATCGCCTGCAGCCGGTAGCCCGGCTCCACCTGCGCGGCGGCGACGTTCCGCATGAAAGGCACGGACCGCTCGTCCTTCAGGTTGCTCAGCGCGCGGAACGCCATCTCGCGGCCGCGGCCGTCGGCCGCCGCCTCGTCGAAGATCTGCGTGAGCGCGGTCACCCCGACGGGCTTGTTCTGATCCGCGAGGCCCGCCGCGGCGCTCAGACGGATGAAGCGATCCTGCTCCGGCTGCGCAAGCATGCGCTCGAGGACCGGCACCGACTCCGGCGTCTGGAGCTGCCGGAGCCCGAACGCGGCGGCGCGCCGCAACAAGAGGTCGTTGTCCTTCTCGACGATGTCGCGCAGCATCGGCATCGCCTGCGCGACCTGGAGCTGCCCGATCAGACGCGCGGCCGCGCGCCGCTCGTCGGTGTCGTTGGCCGCCGACAGCACCTGCATCAGCGCCTGGCCCGCGGCCGGACCCATCGCCTTGAGGTCGTCGACGAGCTCGCGGCCCATGCGCCACCGGTTGTTGTTGTTCGAGTCGTTGATGGTCTCCATGTACTTGTAGAAGCGATCCATCGCGGCCTGGACCTGCGCCGGCGTGACGGCGGCCTGGCGCGACGTCGAGCCCTGGGACGTCACGGCCGTGCGCTCGATCGGCGCGCCGCCCGGCGTCTGGTCGCGACTGCCGCGCGCGAGGCCCTGCGCGATCGCGCGGTCGTCAGGCGCGCTGGCGCCGGGCCGCGCGCCCGCGTCGCCCGGCTGCCGGTGCGCCAGATCCTCGCGCGTCCGCAGGCGTGCTTGCAGCGTCTCGACCTGGCTCTGGAGCTTCGCGATGACCTCGCGGTCGGGATCCGCGCCGGGACGGAGCGTGGGCGGCTGACGGACGACGCCGCCCGCTGCCCATCCGACCAGGAACGTGGCGACGAGGACGCTGGGCCAGAGCAGCCGTCTCATAACGGGCCCTCCTGAGGCCCGCAGTGTAACGCGTGGTAGAGTCTCCGCCCAATACGTCCGCTCCGGGAGGCTCCGCTCATGAGGGTTTTCGCTCCCGCAGCACTCCTGCTCGTCCTGCTCTCTTTCACGTCGCCCGCCGCCGCCGCGCCGGAAGGCACGATGACGTGGGGCGTGCACATCACGCTCGCGTCGCGCTGGCTCGATCCCGCGGAGACCGAGGGGATCATCACGCCGTTCATGGTGCTCTACGGGCTCCACGACGCGCTCGTGAAGCCGATGCCGGCGGGCCTCAACACGCCGAGCCTCGCGGAGTCGTTCACCGCGTCGAAGGACGGGCTCACGTACGAGTTCGTCCTGCGCAAGGGCGTCAAGTTCCACAACGGCGAGCCCGTGACCGCGACCGACGTGAAGTTCTCGTTCGATCGCTACAAGGGCTCGGGCGCGAAGCTCCTCAAGGATCGCGTGAAGGAAGTCCAGATCGTGGATCCCGGGCGCGTGCGCTTCGTCTTGAAGGAGCCGTGGCCGGACTTCATGACGTTCTACGGAACGTCGGCGACGGGCGCCGGATGGATCGTGCCCAAGGCGTACGTCGAGAAGGTCGGCGACGACGGGTTCAAGAAGGCGCCGATCGGCGCCGGCCCGTACAAGTTCGTCAGCTTCAACCCGGGGATCGAGCTCGTGCTCGAGGCGTGGGACGGCTACTGGCGCAAGACGCCGCACGTGAAGCGGCTCGTGCTCCGCAGCCTGCCGGAAGAGACGACGCGCGCGGCGGCGCTCAAGAAAGGCGAGGTCGACATCGCCTACCTGCTCCTCGGCCCCATCGCCGAGGACGTGCAACGCACGCCGGGCTTCAAGCTGGTCGCGCCGAAAGAATCACAGGGGACGTTCTGGCTCGACTTCCCCGACCAGTGGGATCCGAAGTCGCCGTGGCACGACAGGCGCGTGCGCCAGGCGGCGAGCTTCGCGATCGACCGGAACGCGCTCAACAAGGCGGAGACGCTCGGCTTCTCGTACCCGACGGGCTCGCTGATCCCCCGCGCGCTGCAGTTCTCGAAGTTCTTCGAGCCCGATCCGTACGATCCGGCGAAGGCGAAGAAGCTGCTGGCCGAGGCCGGCTTCCCGAACGGCTTCGACGCCGGCGACTTCTATCCGTGGCCGCCGTACTTCTCGATGGGCGAAGCGCTCGCGGGCTGGCTCCAGCAGGTCGGCATCAAGACGCGCATCGTCACGATGGAGCGCGCGGCGATGACGCTCGCGTGGCGCGAGCGGAAGCTGAAGAACGTGATCGTCGGCATCACGGGCGCCGGCGGCAACGCGGCGACGCGGCTCGAGGCATACGTCAGCAAGGGCGGCATCTACACCGCGGGCACGATCCCCGAGGTCGAGGACCTGTTCCAGCGCCAGGCGCGCGAGACCGACGTGAAGAAGCGCGAGGCGTTGATCCACCAGATCCAGCAGATCCTCCACGATCGCGTCACCCACGTGCCGATCTACGAGCTCGCGTTCACGTGGGGCGTCGGGCCGCGCGTCGAGGAGCCGGGCATCAACCTGATCCGGAGCCACGCGTACTCGGCGCCGCTGGAGGACGTCAAGCTGAAGCGGCCGTGAGGGCGCGGGGGCGCGAGGGCGCGGAGCCGGGCGGCGTGCCGAGGGCGCGGGGCACGAGGTCCCGCCGCCTGCGGTGCTCGCTCCACCCATCCCCCGGTGGGGCCCTTCCGCTCCGCTCCTCGGCGGCGGGACCTCGTGCCCCGCACCCTCGGCATGCCGCGTCCTCGCGCGCCTCGCGCACTCACGGTCAGGCGCCCGTCGAGCGCCTGCGCGCGATCTGTCTCGCGCGACCGGGGACGAGCGAGAAGATCTCGCACGGCGAGCCGACGTGGCACGCGGGCGGGCGGATGTTCGCGCAGCTCGACGATCATCATCACGGCGCCGACCGGCTCGCGGTGTGGCTGGCGGCGCCGCTCGGCGATCAGGAGGCGCTCGTGACGTCGGATCCCGCGCGCTTCTTCGTCCCGCCGTACGTCGGCGTCCGCGGCTGGATCGGGCTCCGCATCGACGGCCGGCCCGACTGGAAGCAGGTCGCGACCGTCGTGCGCGACGCTCACGCGCTCGTCACGGCGAAAGCGCCTCGACGGCGAACCGAGAGGAGGCGTCCATGAGGAGCATCGACATCCACGCGCACCTCGTCCCGCGCGGGCTGTGGCAGGCGGCCGAAGCGAAGCGCGAGTGGCACACGTTCCGCCACGAATCCGGCGACGGGCTCGGCACGGTGATGAGCGCCACCGGCAAGCGCACGCAGTTCAACTCGCCGAAGGTGCGCTTCACGCCGGAAGAACGATTGAAAGACATGGACGCGCAGGGCGTCGACGTGCAGGTCGTCTCGATCCACACGCCGCTCTTCGGCTATCACCTCGACGGCGCCGCCGGGCGCGCGCTCGCGCGCGAGGTGAACGACGAGATCGGGCAGATGACGAAGCAGTGGCCCACGCGCTTCGCCGGGCTCGCCACGCTCCCCATCCAGGACGTGAAGCTCGCGGTCGACGAGCTCGAGCGCGCGGTGGCCACGCTCGGGCTGAAGGGCGCGGAGCTCGACACCGGCGTCAACTGGGACGAGCCGAAGTTCCTCCCGCTCTTCAAGGCGGCCGAGCAGCTCGGCGCGGTGCTCTTCTTCCATCCGCAGCCGCAGCACAACTTCCTGATGGAGCGCACGACCAAGTACGGCCTCTTCAACAGCCTCGGCGTGATCATGGACGACGCGATCGCGGTCGCGCTCCTGATCCACGGCGGCGTGCTGGACGCGTGCCCGAATCTGAAAGTCTGCATCGCGCACGGCGGCGGCCCCGCGTGCTACGCGATGGGCCGCATGGACCGCGCGTGGCACGGCATGCCCGCGGAGCGTCGCACGATTCCCGAGCCGCCGAGCCGCTATCAGCGGCGTCTCTATTACGACACGGTGGTCGGGAGCGAGAAGGCGCTGCGCTACCTCATCGACGAGGTCGGCGTCGACCGCGTGGTGCTCGGCAGCGACTGGCCCTTCGTGCCCTGGCATCCATCCCCCGTCACGTGGCTCCAGGGTCTCCAGAGCCTGAGCCAGGACGAGAAAGAGCGGATCCTCTGGAAGAATCTTGAGGCGCTGCTGAAACTGTGACCGGCACTCGCGGAGGGCCCGGATTCACTCCGGGCCCGTCGCGCGGGGGGGGTTGGGGGGCCGCCTACGGCCCCCCAAGTCGATCAGGTGCGAACGGGCGGAGGTCGACGGCGCGCGCGCGGCCGTCGGCGATCAGCTCCGCGAGCGCGAGCCCCGTGGCCGGCGCGTTGAGCATGCCCCACGGGCCGTGGCCCGTCGCGACGTACGCGCCGGACGCGCCGGGCACGCGGCCGATCAGCGGCACGTTGTCGTCCGTCACCGGCCGGTAGCACGCCTGGCGCCGCTCGATCCGTGCCTTCGCGAGCTCCGTCGACACACGCGCGCCCGCCCGCGCGAGCACGTCACACGCGCCCGCGTCGACCGTCACGTCTTCGGGACGCTCCGGCAGCGGCGCGGGATCCGCCATGCCGCAGATGTAGACGTCGCCGTCGGGGCGCGGAAAGATCTCCGGCTCGAGGTGACGGCCGTCGGCGGTGCGATAGTCGACGAACAGCGCGTGCGCGGGCACCGACGCGCCAACCAGCGTGACGCTGTAGCCCTTGAGGCCGCGCACGCGCGGCAATCCGAGCGCGCGCGAGAGCTTTCCCGTCCACGGGCCCATCGCGAGCACGACGGCGTCCGCTTCGAGCTCGGCGCCGTCGACGCGCACGCCCCGTGCTGTGCCTTCGCCGATCAGCACCGCCTCGACGGTGCCGATGCGCAGCGTCGCGCCGTGCGCGCGCGCGCCGTCGACGAGCGCCTGCGTGAAGCGCGCCGGGTGGATCTGCGCCGTCGTCTCCGTCGAGCCGAGCGCCGCGTGCACGATCCCGGCGCCGTCGAGCCACGACGGCGGCGCGATGCGGTGGCCGCCGGGCAGGCTCCCCTGCTCGCGCGCGACCATCATGAACGTGTCCACGCGGCGATAGCCGTAGTCGCCCTTCAGCTCGCCGGCCAGCCCGGCGTGGAGCGCGAAGCTCGCGCGCGCGAGCGGGCCGAGCACGGAGTCGTCGCACCAGTCCAGCGCGAGGAAGCCGCCGGACTTGCCCGACGCCGCGCACGCGACGCCGGAGCGTTCCAGAATGGTGACAGTCACGCCGCGCAGCGCGAGGAAGTACGCGACCGACGCGCCGACGACGCCGGCGCCGCAGACGATCACGTGGCGCGGCGGGGTGGGGGCCACGGCGTCCACGCTACACCGGAACCGGCTATGCTGTGCGCAGCGCACTCACGGGAGGCTCGATGGACGTCGGTGTGTTCTTTCTGATGCAGCGGGACGAGGCGTGGGACGAGCGCGCGGTGTACGACTCCGCGCTCGCGCAGATGCTCGAGGCGGAGAGTCTCGGCTACCACTCGGCGTGGATCGCCGAGCATCACTTCAACGACTACGGCCTCTGCCCGGCGCCGCCGGTGCTCGCGTCGTACGTCGCCGCGCGCACGACGACGCTGAGGCTCGGGATGGGCGTGAGCCTGGTGCCGCTCCACCACCCCGTCGATCTCGCCGAGCAGCTCGCGACCCTCGACGTGGTGAGCGGCGGGCGGCTCGACGTCGGCGTCGGCCGCGGCGGCACGCTGCAGGACTACCAGACGTTCCAGTCGGACCGCGGCGACAGCCGCGCGCGCGTCGAGGAAGGCATCGCGCTCATGCGCGAGTGCTGGAAGGGCGCGCCGTTCGACTTCAAGGGCCGCTTCCACTCCGCCGAGCGTCTGCACGTGCGGCCGAAGCCGGTCCAGCAGCCGCATCCGCCGCTGTTCGTCGCGACGAACAGCGAGGACAGCGTGCTCTCCGCCGCGCGGCTCGCGTTGCCGACCATGACGTCGTTCTTCGTCCCGATGGCCGAGGTGCAGCGGCGCCACGGCGTGTTCCGCGAGACCGCGCGGAGCGCCGGCCTCTCACAGGCGGCCATCGAGGATCTCGAGGGGCGCTCGTGGCTGATGCGCGCGGTGCACATCGCGCCCGATCGGGAGAGCGCGCTGCGCGCCGCCGAGCCGCCGTGGATGAGCTATCAGCAGAAGATGTCGAAGCTCCGCTCGGACAGCACGGGCGGCTCCGTCCCGAACTCGTTCGACCGCTCGCTGATGAAGCTGCGGCCGTTCGAGGACTACGTGAAGGAAGGCTGGATCATCGCCGGCTCACCGGACGAGGTGCGTGACGCGCTGGAGCGCGACCTCGCGATGGCCGGCTACCGTCGACTGCTGCTCGTCATGGCGCTGCCCGGGCTCGACACGGACCTCGCGCTGCGGTCGATGCGCCTCTTCGCGGAGAAGATCGCGCCGGTGATGCGATAGGAAGCTGATGCGTTGGGAAGGAGTGGTGTGGGATGCGAGTTCCCCGGGATGAGTTCCGGAGTCTCGGCCTCGAGGTCCACGACGTCCTGAGCGACGTTCCCCTGCATGACGTCTCCGCCGTCGATCTGCCGGGTGGAGGCGCCGGACGCACGCTGTCGGACGTCCGCGTGCTCGTCGAGAGCGAGAACCTGCGCGCGGTGACGCCGGGCGTGCGATTCCTCGTGGCGGCGCGCGCATGGCTCGGCCGGGTGTTCGGCTGGGACGCCGACGCGCACAAGATCGAGAGCCACCAGGACAGCTCGTTCATCCATCGGCTCCGCGCCGACATCACGCGGCGCTCGGCGCTCGTGCCGGGTTCACCGGACGGCCGGCGCCAGCTTCTGTATCTGCTCGAGAGAGAATCGCTCGCCGAGTTTCGGAACGCGACCGCGCACGCCCTGTTCGCGATCGCGCTGAGGGAAACTCCTGCCGGCTACCGCCTGTACCTCGGCGTGTACGTCCGGCCGGTGTCCTGGCTGACGCCGCTGTACATGGCGCTGATCGACCCGTTCCGCCGGTTCGTCTACCCACGCCCGCTGGCCTGCTAGCCCGCGCTCAGCGCATCAGCTTCGCGAAGCGGTCGAGCGCGGGAAGAACTTCGTCGTCCTTCGCCGACGGGAGATTGAAGACGATTCGCGCGATGCCCTGATCGCGGTACCGCTTGATCAGGTCCGCGTCCTCCGCCACCCCGAAGACCGTGATCGGCAGCGTCGCGGGATCGCGGCCTGACTCGGCCATCAGCTTGCGCGCCTCCGGCAGCACGTTGATCAGGTCGCCGTACGCCGGGCGCTTCGCGTGCGGCACCCAGCCGTCGCCGTACTGGATCGCGCGGCGCGTGCCGTAGGGATACGCGCCGCCGACGATCACCGGCGGGTGCGGCTTCTGGATCGGCTTGGGCCACGTCATCATCGGGGCGAACTTCACGAACTCGCCGTCGTACTGCGGCTTGGACTGCGTCCAGATCGCGCGCATCGCTTCCACGCGCTCCTTCATCACTCTGAAGCGCGACTTGAAATCCGTGCCGTGGTCCGCCATCTCCTCCGCGTTCCACCCGGCGCCAATCCCGAAGAGGAAGCGGCCGCCCGAGACCTGGTCGAGGCTCGCGACTTCCTTCGCGGTCTGGATGGGGTCGCGCTGCACGACCAGGCAGATGCCCGTCGCGACCTGCAGCCGGTGCGTCGCGGCGGCCGCGGCGGCGAGCGTGACGAACGGATCCATCACGTCGTAGTACTTCTTCGGCACGTCGCCGCCCGCGGGGAACGGCGACTGGCGCGAGAGCGGGATGTGCGAGTGCTCCGGCGCCCACAGCGAGCCGATCCCTCGCTCCTCGAGGGCCCGGCCAAGGGCGGCCGGGCCGATCGAGTAGTCGGTGAAGAAGATCGCCGCCCCGAACTCCATCGGGCTCACGCGATCGCCCGCTTGATCTCGGTCTCCGCCCACTTCATCGCGTCCTTCGCGTTCGAGGTGCCGGTGACGACTTTCGCGAACATGTTCGGAATGATGTAGCTGTTCGTGATCACCTGCAGCTTCTCGTCCGCGGGCGCGGGCCAGCCGTAGAGGTGCGAGTACTGGATCATGTTCTTGAGCGGCTTGTACTTCGGATCGATGTCCCACACCGCGTGGTTCTCCATGTCGCGCCACGTCGGGTGGTTGTAGTTGTCGCCCGACATGATCCACTCGTGGTACTGCGCGGGCTCGAAGAACCACTTGAGGAACTCGCGCGCGGGCTCGAGGTTCTTGCTGAACTTCCAGAGCCCGATGCTCCGCGGCACGCCGACCGTGTGGCGTCCGGCGGGACCGGCCGGCGACGGATGAAACCCGGTCTGCTCCGCGACCGGCATCTTCTTCTCCTTCGCGACCACGTAGTGGCTGACGGGGTTCTGGATCCACGACCCCTTGCCCGAGTTGAGCCACTGGTTGTTCGAGGCGTTGTCCCACGAGAGGACGACCGGATCCATGGCGTCGTTGTAGAGCGTCTTCACGTACTCGATGGCCGCCTCGGTCTCCCGGGAGTTGATCGCGACCGTCTTGCCGTCGGCGGCGACGTCCTTGGCGCCGAAGCACCAGAGGACCGAGTACAGGGTGCTGACGGAGTCCGTGGTCTGGCTGATGGCGAAGCCGACCGGGTGGCCGATCTTCTTCAGCTTGCGGCCGGCGCGGAGCAGGTCGTCCCACGTGTCGGGCGCCTTCTCGCCGACCTTCTCGAACAGGTCGATGCGGTGGCTGCCGGGGAACGAGACGTACATGTACGGGATGCCGAGCCACTGCCCCTTCACGAACGCGTGCTCGCGCAGGAACTGGTACCACTCCCCGTGCTTCTTCGCGAGATCGGTCGCGAGGTCGGACACGTCCGCGAGACCGGGCTGGAAGAGCCACGGATAGTGCATCTCGAGCGTGATGATGTCGTGGCCGGACTTCGCCATGAGCTCGGACGAGAGCTTGGCCGGCATCTGCACGCTCTGGATCGAGTCGATGCGGACGGTGGTGCCCGTGGCTTTCGTGAAGCGCGCGGCGAGCTCCTTGAGCTTCACGTCCGAGGTCGGCGCGTAGTTCACCGCGCTGAGGATGGCGATCTCGCGCGCGGCCCACGAGGCGGGGGCGCGGCCGGCGGCGAGGATGCCGGCGATGCCGGCGGAGGTTCGCACGAAGGCGCGACGGCTGAGGGTCATGAACGTCCTCCGAATGCGGGCATGATTTCGCGCGCGAAGCGGGTGAGCTGCTCGATCATGAGGTCGCGCGGCGTGCCGAGCGCCCACGCGACCATGACGTGGTCGAGCGCGGGATAGCGGCGCTCGACCTCCTTCAGATACGCGATGATGTTCTGCGAGGTGTCGCAGAGCCACGCGCGGTTGCGCACTCCATTTTCCAGCGTCGCGGCGGTGGGCTTCTGCGCCTGCCGCTCCTTGACGGCGGAGACGAGCTCCTCGCCGTAGCGCAGCATGCCGAGCGGCCCCATGAACTTCGCGTGCTCCTCGAAGTACGGGTTCGCGAGCTGCATCGCGCGCTCCTGGTTCTCGGCGATCGCCATGCGGAAGCCGAGGATCAGATCTTCGCCGAGCCCGAGGTCGCGCCCGTGCTTGCGGTTCGCGGCCTGATACTCGCGGAACCACCGGTCGACGAACTGCTCCGCCGTCGCCGAGATCACGCCCTTGATCCCGTGACGCGCCATGAACTCGAGCCCGCGCGCGCTGCCGCTGACGATCGGCTGCCAGCACTCGACGGGATGGATCGGCCGCGGCACCAGCGTGATCTCCTTGAGCTGGTAGCCGCGATACGGCACCTCGGGCGGGATCGTGTAGTGCTTGCCCTGGTGCGAGAACGACTCCTCGCGCAGGGCCTTGAGGATGATCTCGACCTGCTCCTCGAAGAGCTCGCGATTCGCGTCGGCGTCGAGCATCGGATTGCCGAAGCTCTCGACCTCGCGCGTGTGATAGCCGCGCCCCACGCCGAACACGAGCCGGCCTTTGGTGAGGATGTCCGCGGTCGCGTAGTCCTCGGCGAGCCGCAGCGGATGCCACGCGGGAACGACGTTGAACGCGCAGCCGATCTTCACGCGCTTGGTGCGATGCGCGAGATCGACGGCCAGCAGAGGAATGTTCGGAATGACCTCGTAGCCTTCGTGCTGGAAGTGGTGCTCGGCCAGCCACAGCGTCTCGAACCCGAGCTCGTCACACGCCTGCGCGAGCCTCGCGGCGGTGTCGAAGACCTCGATCAGCCGTGCGTTGGTATAGCGCCGGTCGTCCGCGGGCACGCCGTCGAGCCCGCACTTCTCGAGCTCGATGTGCCCGACGTAGAGGGTCGAGAACCGCGTGATCATTCAGGCCACCTCGCCACGCAGTGTATCTGAATCGCACGTTGACGCTGGAATCATTACCATGGTAATCGACTCATATGGCACCAATCGCCCGTTCGCGCCTTACGGCCCAGGGCCAGGTCTCGGTGCCGGCTGCCGTGCGTAAACGCCTCGGCATCGGACCCGGCGCCGTTCTCGAATGGGACGAAGACGGGGGGACGATCGTCGTACGACGTGCCGGCCGCTACTGTTTCGAGGACATTCATCGCGCGCTGTTTCCCAGGGGAGCGCCGAAGCGCAAGACGCTCGAGCAGATGAAGCAGGGCATTCGCCGATACATCCGCAAGCGGCATGCGCGCCGTTGATACGAACGTTCTCGTTCGCCTGATCACGCGCGACGATCCCGAGCAGGTCGCTGTGGCCCAGTCATTCGTCGACGGCGGCGCCTGGGCGAGCCACGTCGTCATCGCTGAAATGGCGCGGGTCCTCGACGCCGTCTACGGCCTTGCTCCGCGGGCGATCGCGGGAGCGATCGACATGCTCCTGCACGAGCAGTCGCTGACGATCCAAGACCCGGATGTCGTGGCCGCGGCGCTCGACCAATACCGCGCACATCCCCGCGTCGGATTCTCCGACTGCCTGATGCTGGAAGTCGCCCGTAAGGCCGGCCATCTCCCGTTCGGCACGTTCGACCGCACGCTCGCACGACTTCCCGGCGCGGAAGTCCTGTAACGCGCCCGAACGATCAGCGCGTCGGTTCATCGTCGGGAGGTGCGAGGCGTAGACGGCCAGCCGCGATCTCGCCGAGCGTCTCGACGAGCAGCGCCCTCTCCGGCCGCCGCACCCGCTCGGCGAGCGTCTCAGGCGTAGTCTTCAGTCACGATGTGCACGGTCGCGCCAGTCCTCGGGGTGTTCAGGATCCGGCCGCGGAATCGTTGGAGCGTCTGTGGGCCGACCTTCTTCATGTTACAGGCATCGAGCACGGCCTGGAGCGTCGTGCCTTCGTGTGACGCGAGGACTGCAATCCTCACGGCCTCGTGCCGGTCGTAATCAGTAATACACCGAGCGGCCGGCGCCGCCCGTCGCCACGATCAGCTCGCCGCTGATCGCCCACGACCTCTCGGACGCGAGGAACGCCGTCACGTACGCGATCTCCGACGCGTCGACCATGCGACAGATCGCGTTGCCGCGCGGCGAGTCCGGCGCGAAGTCCTTCGCCTCGGCTTCCTGCGGCGAGACGCCCAGCTCCTTCGCGCGCGCCGCGAGCAGGCGCGGCGTGCGCTCGGTGCGCGTGGTGCCGGGATGCACGCAGTTCACCGTGATACCGAAGCGGCCGAGCTGCACGGCCAGCGTCTTGCTGAGGTGCACCAGCGAGGTGTTGCGCGCGCCGCCGCTCAGGTTGCCCGCGTTGCGCGCGTTGGTGCCGCTGATGTTGACGATGCGGCCCCACTTCTGCGTCTTCATGAACGGGATCGCGGCGCGCGCGCAGCGCAGCGCGCCCACGTACTTCACGTTGAAGTCGTGCAGCAGATCTTCGTCGACGACGTTTTCGATCGGGCCGGTCGCGCCCGCCGAGCCGCCCGGCGGCGAGCCGCTGTTCACGAGGATGTGGAGGCCGCCCAGCCGCTCCGCGGCTTGCGCCACCATGCGGTCGACCTGCTCGCGGCTGGTGACGTCGGCCGCGATCGGGACGATCCGCTGCCCGGTCTGATCGCCGAGCTCCTTCGCCGCGGCCTCGAGCACGTCCTTCGAGCGCGCGACGATCGCGACGTCGGCGCCTTCGCGCGCCAGCTCCAGCGCGATCGCCTTGCCGATGCCGAGGCTGCCGCCCGTGACGATCGCGCGCTTGCCCTTCAGTCCGAGATCCATGCGTTGTCCTCCTGACGATCGCGCTACAGGTACACGCGTGGGACGCGCGGCCCCACCGTCGTGGCCACATGATGCAGCGAGAGACCGCGCTGCTCGGCGACCTCGGCGGGAGTGATCTCCATGTCGCCCTGCCGGCCGATCACGACGACCTCGTCACCGACGCGCGCGTCCGGCACGCCGGTCAGGTCGACCCGCGTGTGCTCGAGCGACGGCGCGCCGACGATCGGCGCCGATCGGCCACGGACGAGCACGCGCCCGGCGTGCAGCCAGCGCAGCCCGTCGGCGGCGCCCATCGGGATCACGCCGAGACGCATCGGCGCGGTCACGGGGAACGGCGCGCGATCGGCGAACTGCTCGCGCGGGGTCAGCTCCTTCAACGCGATGACGCGCGACGTGAGCGCCCTGAGCGCCGGCCGCAGCGGCACCGGCGGCGTCTCGCCGGGGAAGATCATGCCGTACATCATCCGCCCCGGATCGACGGCGTTGAGATACGTGTGCGGGAAGCGGAGCACCCACGGCGTCGCGGCCACGAGACGTATCGGGACGCGCACCCCGCGCGCTTCGAGCTCGTCGACCACGCTCGTGTAGCGATGGAGCTGCCAGTCCGCGTACGCGGAGTCGTCCTTCTCGCCGTGCGGATGCGCGCAGATCCCGCCGAGCCTGAGGTTCTTCAGCTCGAGCATCGCCAGGATCGTCTTCACGGCCTGCTCGGCCGGCACGCCGAGCCGCTCGAGACCGATGTCCACTTTCACGAACACGTCGGTCGGTTCACCTGCCGCGTCCGCGTAGGCCCGCGCGCCGTCGAGGTCCACGAGCGTCGGCGTCAGGCGGTGCGCGAGCGTCTCCGCGGCGGCTTCGGGCAACGAGTTCGGATAGACGAGGATCGGCGCGCCGATGCCCCGGCCGCGCAGCCGTATCCCTTCGGTGACATCCGCGACCCCGAGACAGTCGGCGCCGTTCCGGAGGAACGCGGCGCCCATCTCGGCGGCGCCGTAGCCGTAGCCGTCGGCCTTGACCACCGCGAACAGCCGGCGCTCGGGACCGATCAGTCCGCGCACGGCGCGCGCGTTGTGCGCCGCCGCGCCCAGATCGACCTGAAGCGCGTTCGGACGAAGCGGCGCGGAAGGCCCCGCGGTCACTTCAGCGCCTGTCGTGCGATCTCGATCGTGCGCTCCACCTGCTCCGCGCTGACGTCGAGATGCGTCACCGCACGCACGGTGCGCGGCCCGAGCGCACCCATGCGCACTCCGCGCGCGAGCAGCGCCGCCACAGCCCCGGCACCGTCGAGCGACCCGCGCACGTCGAAGATCACGATGTTCGTCTCGACCGTCGACGGATCGAGCGTGATCGTGGGAATCGTCGCAAGCCCTTCGGCAAGACGGCGCGCGTTCGCGTGATCCTCGGCCAGTCGCTTCACGTGATGGCGGAGCGCGTAGAGCCCGCCCGCCGCGATGATTCCGGCCTGGCGCATCGCTCCGCCCATCTGCTGCTTGAGCCGCCACGCCTCCGCGATGAACGCGCGCGAGCCCCCGATCGCCGCGCCGACCGGCGCGCCGAGCCCTTTCGTGAAGTCGATCCACGCGGAGTCGAAGCCCGCCGAGTACTCGCGCGCGCTCACGCCCGTCGCGACGACGGCGTTCATCAGCCGCGCGCCGTCGAGATGCGTGGTGAGCCCGCGCGCGCGCGCGACGTCCGTCACGGCCTTGATACGCTCCCGCGGCCAGATGGAGCCGCCACCGAGATTGCTGGTCTGCTCGACCCACACGAGCCGGCTGCGCGGGAAGTAGCGGTTCTCGGGACGGATCGCGGCGGCGAGCGTCTCGGCGTCGAACTGCCCGCGCGCGCCGTCGAGCGCGCTCACGTTCACGCCGGCGAGCGCCGCCGGGCCGCCGCTCTCGAAGTGGATCGGATGCGCGGTGCGATGCGCGAGCATCTCCTCGCCGGGCCGGCAGTGCACGCGCATCGCGATCTCGTTGCACATGGTGCCGGACGGCAGGAACAGCGCGGCTTCCTTCCCGAGCAGCTCGGCGACGGTGTCCTGCAGCTCGTTGACGGTCGGATCCTCGCCCTTCTGCTCGTCCCCCACTTCGGCGTCGCACATGAACCGGCGCATCTCGCGCGTCGGCCTGGTCACGGTGTCGCTCTGGAGATCGATCTCGATGGCCGCCATCAGGCCCTCCCGGTCGGCTATCCTAGCGCGCATGGATACCACTGCGTTGTTCCTCGTCCGGATGGACGTCGGCCACGACCACGATGCGCTGTTCAACGAGGTCTACGACAAGGAGCACCTGCCGAACCTCCGCGGCGTGCCCGGCGTGCGCAGCGCGCACCGGTACCGGCAGCCGTGGCAGGGAGAGCCGCGCTACATCGCGGCGTACGAGCTCGACTCGCTGGCCGTGCTCGAAACGCCGGCGTGGAAGGCGGCGGGCGAGGCCGGGCGCTGGCCGGGCGAGGTCCGGCCGCTCACGATGAACCGTCACCTCGCGCACTACGAGCGGTGCGGCGGCGGCGCGGCGTTGACGAACAAGACGCCGTTCGTCTTCTGGGTGATGATGGACGTCGAGCGGCACAAGGAAGCGCTGTTCAACGACCTCTACGACAACGAGCACCTGCCGCTGCTCTCGAAGCTCCCCGGCTACGTGAACGCCGTGCGTTACCAGACGAAGACACCGGGCGAGCCGCGCTATCTGTGCGTGTACGAGCTCGAGCGCCGCGAGCTGGCGCAGTCGAAGGAGTGGAACGACACCTCGGACATCGGGCGCTGGAAGCCCGAGGTGCGTCCCTACACCTACAACAAGAAGTGGATCGTGAGCGAGCGCGTTACGCGGTAGCGGCTTTCAGATCGTCGAGCTGACGGCGCACGCCCGCGACCATCGAGGCGAGCTCGGAGGTCAGCATCACGAGGTCGAAGCCGCGCTTGAGCGACGCCGCCGCGAACGCCGCGCTCGCGCAGTGCATCGCGGCCTTCTTGCCGTGCTTGTGCGCGGCGTCGCGGATCCTGTCGCACGTCGCCATGTGCACGGGATCGGGATTGTCGGCGCGCGGCGGCATGCCGAGCGCGAACGACAGGTCCGCCGGGCCGATGTAGAGGCAGTCGAGCCCGGGGGTGGCGGCGATCGCGTCGAGGTTCTCGAGCCCCTGCTTGGTCTCGATCATCCCCATCAGCACGATCTCGTTGTTCGCGTTCGCGACGTAGTCGGCGCCGCCGTAATGCACGGCGCGCACGGGCCCGGACGAGCGGATACCGACCGGCGGATAGCGGACGGCCGCGACGGCCTTCGCCGCGTCCTCCGCCGTGTTGATCAGCGGCACGAGCACGGCGTACGCGCCGAAGTCGAGCACCTTCATGATCGTCGCCGGATCGTTCCACGGCACGCGCACGACCGGCACCGTGTCGGTCTGCGAGATCGCCTGCAGCATCGGCCACACGTCGTTCATGTCGGTCAGGCCGTGCTGCATGTCGACGACGAGCGCGTCGAACCCCTGGCGCGCCATGACCTCGGCGGTGAACGCGTGCGAGACCGACAGCCAGCCCATCGTCACGTGTTTTCCATCGGCCCACAGCTGCTTCATCTTGTTCGGTCTCACGGTTCCACCTCGTGTTGGCGTTTTGCCCCGGCCATTCTAGCTGATCGCCCGCAGCCTACTCGGGGGCTGCGGGCTATGTGATCGACTCCGGCGCGACGGCGCGGCCCGTGCGCCCGGCCTCGTAGATCGCGAACGACACCTGCAGCATGCGCTTCGCGGCGTGCACGTCCTGCGCGGGCTGGCGCCCGGCCAGCACGCCGTCGACGAAGTCCGCGGCGGCGCCGTCGAAGCCGAGGCGCCAGTCGCTCGGCACCTGGTAGCTCGTCGTCTCGGTGCCGCGGATCACCATCACGGGCGGCAAATCGAGCATCTCGCCGCTGCAGCGGGTCACCCAGATCGTGCCGCGCGTGCCGTGGATCTCGAAGAACTCGTCGAGGCGCGCGTAGCGCGAGCGCAGCACCATCTCCGGCGCGTACGTGTAGTCGACGATGCCGAGACAGTCGCGGCTCGTGAAGCGCCACGTGGCGACGCTCGGCGTCTCCATGATGAAGTCGCCGGTGCGTCCGACGATCGCGGAGATCTCGCCGATGTCTCCGATCCAGTACGCCGCGGTCGCGTACTTGTGGACGCCGTCGTCGTAGAGCACGCCGCCCGGGTTGCGGGCGGGATCGCGGCGCCAGACGGTCGCCTCCGGATCGAGCTCGATCGCGAGCCCGGTGATGTGCTGCGCGCGCGTCGTGTGGATGCGCACGAGCGACGGCTCGCCGATCACGCCCGCGTCGAGCAGCTCCTTCGCCTTCAGGATCGGCGGGTAGTAGAGAAAATTCTCGGTGACACGGAACACCGTGCGCGCGCGCGCGACGGCGGCGGCGACGCGGTCCGCATCCGCCACGGTGGTGGTGATCGGCTTCTGACACGACACGTGCTTGCCCGCCTCGAGCGCCGCGACGATCTGGTCGGCGTGCATCCACGTCGGCGTGAGCAGCTCGATCGCGTCGACGCCCGGGTCGTCGAGCACCTTCGCGAAGTCGTCGTAGATCCTCGGGGTGACGCGCCACTCGGCGGCTCGCCGCCTGGCTCGTTCCGGCGCCGTGTCGCACAGGGCGACCACGTCGCAGCGCGGGTGCTGCAGGTAGCCGGGCGCGTTGAGCTGGGAGATGTTGCCGCAGCCGACGATCGCGAGGCGCAGACGATCCATGCGCGACGTTATACTCTCGTCGCCCGGGGGCACGCCATCGAGGAGGCGCCATGATCCGCTCGCTCGCCGTCGCCGTGCTCGTCGCCGTCAGCGCCGCGTCGACGTTCGCCTCGTCCGCGTGGGCGCAGGACATCGAGCGGAGCGCCGTCGACTTCACCCCGCCCACGGACATCAAGTGGGTGCGCAACACGGCCGCCACCAACGAATCCGTCGTCCTCTGCGGCGATCCCGGCAAGCCGGGGCCGTGCGTGATGCGTATCAAGTGGCTGCCCGGCAACATGAGCCGCCCGCCCTTCCATCCCGACGCCACCGTGCCGGCGCCCGCCGGGAGCTACGTGATCCATGACGCGAACAGGGTCCACTACGACGGCGCGAAGGACGAGGAGGCGGTCATCCAGGTCTTGGGCATGGGCCCGGCCACGTCGACGCCGGCGGGGCCGCGCTGATGCGGCTCGGCCTCTTCATGATGCCGCTGCACCCGCCGCACCGTTCGTTCGCGGACTCGTACAAGCGCGACATCGATCAGATCGTGCTCGCGGATCGTCTCGGGTTCCGCGAGGCGTTCGTCGGCGAGCACCTGACCGAGCGCTGGGAGAACGCGCCCGCGCCCGACCTGCTGATCGCGCAGGCGCTCGCGCTGACGAAGAGCATCAGGCTCGGCACCGGCGTGACGCTGCTCGCGCTGCACAATCCCGTCTACCTCGCCCACCGGATCGCGATGCTCGATCACATGGCGCAGGGCCGCTTCCAGTGGGGCATCGGCGGCGGCGCGATCCCGACCGACCTCGCGCTGTTCGGGATCGACGCGAAGAACCAGTCCGAGGTGCGCGCACGCTCCGCCGAGGTGCTGGAAGTCGTGCTCGCGCTGTGGGCGTCGGAGGGCGTGTTCTCGCATCACGGCAAGTTCTTCGACGTCGAGACGCCCGCGTTCGATCCGGTGAAGGCGCGCGGCTACTACATGAAGCCGTTCCAGAAGCCGCATCCGCCGATCGCGGTCGCCGCGAGCACGCCGGACTCCGGCTCCATGAAGATGGCCGGCGAGCGCGGCTACATCCCCATGACGAGCTCGCTGCTCTCGCGCACGTATCTCCGCGACCACTGGAAGCTGGTCGAAGCGGGCGCGGCGAAGGGCGGCCGCACCGCAAATCGGAGCGAGTGGCGCGTGGCGCGCGACATCCTCGTCGCGCCGACGCCGAAGCTGGCACGCGAGCGCGCGCGCACGGTCCTCGGCCGGAACTACATCGATCACCAGCGCCCGAACCGCGTCGGCACGATCCAGATGACGACGACGAAGCTCGATCCGGCGATCCCTGACGATGCCGTCACCGTCGACTATCTGATGGAGAACACGTGGATCGTGGGCGACCCGTCGGAGGTCGCCGACAAGCTCCACCAGCTCCACGAAGAATCAGGCGGCTTCGGCACGCTGCTCGCGATCACGACGGACGCGGACGACGCGTCGTGGGACCACGAGAGCCTCCGCCTCCTGATGGAGGACGTCGCCCCGCGCGTCGCGCGTTTGAACTAGCGGGCGCGACGCGGAGCGCCGGGCGCGTAGACCTCGGGATTGACGACGTGCAGCGGGCGCTGGCCCGTCAGCACGCGCGCGACTTCCTCGCCGCAACGCTTCGGCACCTGCGCGACCGCGGGCGACGAGAAGTACGCGGCGTGCGGCGTCGCGATCACGTTGTCCATCTTCAACAGTGGGTTGTCCTTGTCGGCCGGCTCCTTCTCCCACACATCCAGCGCGGCGCCGGCCAGACGCTTCTCCTGCAGCGCGCGCGTGAGCGCGGCCTCGTCGACCACCGGGCCCCGTGACGTGTTGATCAGCACCGCGTTCGGCTTCATGCGCGCGAAGAATTTCTCGCCGATCAGGTGCCGCGTCTCGTCGTTCAGCAGCGTGTGCACGGAGACGTAGTCCGCCCGCGCCGCCAACTCCTCCAGCGACACGCGCTCGACCCCGAGCTTCTTGAAGTGCGCGTCGTCGACGTACGGATCGTGCGCGATCACCGTGGTCTCGAACGCGGCGATGCGACGCGCGAACGCGCTGCCGATGTTGCCGAGGCCCACGATGCCGACGGTCTCGCCGTGGATCGAGCCCGTGAACGCGCCGGGCACGCCCCCGCCCCACGCGCCGCCGTGGACGTTCCTGTCGAGCGTGATGATCTTGCGGTTGAACGCGAGCAGCAGCGCGAGCGCGTGGTTCGCGACCTCGCGCACCCAGATGTCCGGCACGTTGACGACGATCACGCCGAGGTCCGTCGCCGCCGGCACGTCGATCACGTCGTAGCCGACACCGGTGCGCACGACGACCTTCAATCCTTCACACGCGCTCATCACCGCGCGGGTCATCGGCGAGGCGGCGATGATCACCGCGTCGGCGTCGCGGAGCGCCTCGATCACGCCGTCTTCGGTGCCGATGAACGGCAGCACCGTGAGCGTGGCGGGCACGTGCGCCACCGCGGCTTGCGCGTCCTCGTATCCGCGCTGCGCGCCGCGTCCATGAATCACGAACACCTTCGCTGGCTTGTCGGACATGCGGGTGAAACCTCCGAGGCGCAGTCTACGGCATACGCCGGTCGAGGCGACTACGCCGACGCGACGAGGGCCGTGAGCGCGGCGTGGGCGCGTCGCGCGCGCTCGAGCGCCGGCAGGTGCGCGGTCTCGCGGCACGGCGCCTCGATCGCGAGCGGCGCGTCCGGCGGCAGCGCTCGGACCAGATCCACCAGCGGGAGCACGCCTTCGCCGGGCAGCAGCCGGCCCGTGCGCGCCTCGCGAATCAGATTCGGCGTGTCCGTCGGCGCCGGCATGTCGGGCCCGGCGTCGCAGATCTGCGCGTAGCGCAGCCGCGACCGATCGACGGTCGCGACGTGCGCGGGCAACCCACCCGAGCGGCTGAAGTGCAGCGCGTCGATCAGCACCGACGCGTTCGCGCGCTTCGATCGCGCGATCACGTGCGCGGCGTGAGCGAGCGTGCGCACGCCCGTGTAGACGGCGAATTCCAGACACACCTGCAGTCCGAACTGTGCCGCGCGATCGCACAGGTCGCAGAAGCGGTCGAGCGTGCGGTCTTCCTCAGGCTCGGCGCTCATCACCAGCACGTTCTTCGCGCCGAGGCGCGCGGACGCTTCGAGAAAGCGTTCGGGAACGCCGACCGGCCGGTCGGGCTCGAAGCGCAGGAACTCCGTGTCGAGCACGGAGACGCCGGTGTCCTTCAACCGCGTGAGGGTCTCGCGCAGCATCGGCCCGTCGCTCATGCAGTCGTACGGCGGCACGCCGACGCTCGGCGTCGCGGTCAACCGGATGCCGATCGTCCGGAATCCCGCGGCCGCGGCGACGCTGACGAGCTCCGGCGGCGTCGTGTCGAGCACGGTGAGATGCGCGAGCGAGATCGGCCGCATCAGTCCTCCAGCAGAACGCAGTCGCGCGGGTCGGCGGTGACGAAGACCTCGTCGCCTTCCGCCATCGGCGGCGCCGCGGCGAGCCGCACGATGAGCTGCCGCCCTTCCCAGTCCACGTGGTACTGCGTGAAGTCGCCCTGGAAGACCCGCTGACGGATACGCGCGGGCCACGCGTTGACCGTCGTTTGCGGACGCATGTGCAGCAGACGCAGACGGACCGTGCGCACCGCCACGAGCGCCTCGGCGCCGGCAGGCGCGCGGTCCAGCGCGGTGCCGTGCACCAGCGAGCCGCCGGCCGTCTCGATCACCACGTGCCCGTCGCGCTCGAGGTCGGGACGGCGCCGGCCGCGAATCAGGTTGGCCGAGCCGACGAAGTCCGCGACGAACGTATTGCGCGGCCGGTCGTAGATCTCGCCCGGCGTGCCCACCTGCTCGATCACGCCGTCGCGCATCACCACGATGCGGTCGGAGATCGCCAGCGCCTCCTCGAGATCGTGCGTGACGTAGACCGACGTGATGTCGAGCCGCCGCTGCAGCTCCTTCAGCTCCACGCGCATCTCCGCGCGCAGCTTCGCGTCGAGGTTCGAGAGCGGCTCGTCGAACAGCAGCACCGACGGCGAGAACACGAAGGCGCGCGCCAGCGCGACACGCTGCTGCTGGCCGCCCGAGAGCTTCGAGGCGCTGCGCGCGCCGAAGTCGCCGAGCTGCACGAGATCGAGCGCCTCGCTCACGCGCGTTCGCACCTCGGTGTCGGGCCGCTTTCTGACGCGCAGCCCGTACGCGACGTTGTCGAACACCGTCATGTGCGGCCAGATCGCGTAGGACTGGAAGACCATCGAGAGCCCGCGGCGCTCGGCCGGCACGTTCACGCCGGGCGCGAACACCGGCGCGCCGCCGATCCGGATCTCACCCGACGTCGGCCGCTCGAGCCCCGCGATCGCACGCAGCGTGGTCGTCTTTCCGCACCCCGACGGCCCGAGCAGCGTCACGTGCTCGCCGGCCCCGACGGTGAACGACACGCCACGCACGGCGGTCACCGTTCCGTAGCGCACGACCAGATCGCGCACGTCGATCGACGTCTTCGCCATCACTCGCCCGCGGGCTGCACCGCGCGCCGCGCCGCCGCGAACAGGATGACCAGCGCCACGGCCACCGCGAGTGTCTGCAGCAGCGCCATGGCCGCGGTGAGCTCCGTGCTCATCGAGAACCACGACTCGACGATCGCCGGCGTCATCACCTTCGCCTTCGGCCCCATCAGGAGGATCGACGCGCCCAGCTCCCGCACGCTCGCAATGAAGAGCAGGAGCCACGCGGCGACGAGCCCGGGCTTGAGCAGCGGCATCGTCACCGTTCGGAGACGGTAGCTCCACGAGGCGCCGCACATCTGCGCGGACTCCTCGAGCGAGCGATCGATCTGGAGGATCACGCCCGAGATCGTGCGCAGCCCGAGCGGCAGAAACACCGTCAGATACGCGATCAGCAGCAGCCACAGCGTGCCGTAGATCGGAATCGGAAAGATCAGCCACGCCCACAGCATCCCGAACGCGAAGACGAGGCGCGGCACCGCCTGGGGGAACATGAGTATGTATTCGATGACACCGGCGCCGGGCAGACGCGAGCGGTAGATGAGCCACGAGAGGAAGCCCATCAGCAGCACGCCGATGCTCGCGGTGGCGACGCCGAGGAGCAGGCTGTTCCACAGCGCCGAGCGGATGGCGTCGAGCGACAGCGCGGTCGCGTAGTTCGCGAGCGTGAAGTTGTCGATACGCGGCCACACGGCGTTCAGCTTCTGGAACGACGCGTAGACGATGGTGAGGATCGGCAGGATCACCGCCACGCCGAGGTAGCCGACGCACACCGCGAACAGCGGCCAGCGCAGCCCGCCCACGTCCATCACGCGCGGTCTGAACGCCTTCCCCGTGATCGTGACATAGGTGCCGCGGCTCACGATGCGGCGGTAGATCCACACCATCACGAACATGACCGCGAAGAGCGACACGCCCATGGCCGCCGCCGTCGGGAAGCGCGGCGGATACTGCGACACCAGCTGGTACATCGCGGTGGTGACGACGTAGAAGCGGTTCGGCAGCCCGAGCACGAGCGCGGCGGAAAACGAGCCCAGCATCTCGGCGAACACGAACACGGTGGCGCCGAGCACGCCGGGCAGCACGAGCGGCAGCGTGATGCGCAGCATCGTGCGCGCGCGCCCGGCGCCGAGCACTTGCGACGCCTCCTCCATCGCCGGGTCCATCGACTTCATGACCGCGCCGATCATCACGAACGCGACGGCGCCCTCGAACAGCGCCATCACCCACGCGATGCCCGCCGGCGTGTTGACGTCGATCAGGTAGCCGGTGCCGCCGAGCGAGCGCCAGATCTGGTTGACGAAGCCGCTCTGCTGCGAGCCGATCAGCGCCCAGGCGAGCGCGCCCATGAGCGGCGTCACGTAGTACGGCAGCGCCATGAGCTGCTCGAACGCCGCGCGCCCGGGCACGTTGGTGCGCGAGAGGATCCAGGCCATGAGGAAGCCGAGGAGCACCGCGAGCACGGTCGCGACGGCGGCGACGAGCAGCGTGTTGCCGAAGATGTGCGCGTAGCGCCCGAGGCCCGTGAAGTTGTCGAGCCCGTACGCCTCGGGCGGACGCGCCTGCGGATCGCCGACGCTGAGCGACGCCTGGATCAGGTAGGCGATCGGATAGAGGACGAGGACCGCCGCGAGGCCGCCGACGGTCCACGAAACCAGACGCAGGTTAGAGCCCCATGATCCCGTTCCACTCCTTCACGAAGACCGGGTGGCTCGCGACGTAGTCGTTCCAGTCCGTCGGGAACAGCAGCTTGAAGTCGGACAGGCGCTTGCCCGTCGGCATCGGGCCCGCGTCGTTCCGCACCGAGCCGTAGAGAAGGATCTTCTGGTTCTGGTACACGGCCTGGCCGCGCTTCGAGAGCGCCCAGTCGACGAAGAGCTTCGCCGCCTCGGGATGCGGCGCCTTGCTCACGACGCCGATGTAGATCGCGATCGCCGGCATGCCCTCGGGCGGCGCGACGAACTCGATCTCCGCGCCCTTCTCCTGGTAGAGCGTGTAGCCCGCGTACTCCGCGAGCGCGCACATCCGGTCCTCGCCCTTCGCGAGCCGGTCGAACAGCTGCGCGCGCGCGTCGAAGCCCTTCGGGCGCTGCCTGGCGAACTCCTGCCAGAAGTCGTTGCCGTGCATCTTGCGCAGGATGTACCACTGCGCGTGCTGCATGCCGGACGTCGCGAGCTTCACGCTCACGCCGTCCTTGTAGATGGGATTGAGGATGTCCTTCCAGACCTTCGGCGCCTGCGCCGCCGTCACCTTCGACTTGTTGTACGCGATGCCCGAGAAGCCGACGCCGGGCACGCCGTAGTAGCCGATCGGAGTCGAGAGGTACTCGGGCCTGTACGCGGCGAACTCGGGCGAGCCGTGCTGCTGCCAGCCGCCCTTCTTCTGGAAGTCGATGGCGGGCGAGATGTCGGAGAGCTGCAGCACGTCGACGCCGAAGCGTCCCGCCGAGCGCTCGGCGGTGATCTTCGCGTAGAGCGCACCCGTCTGCAGGCGCACGTAGCTGGTCTTGATCTTCGGAAAGTCCTTCTTGAACGCGTCGAGGATCACGCCGATGCCCGGCTCGCTGTCGTGCCCGTAGTAGACGACTTCGCCTTCCTGCTCCGCCTTCGCGACGTCGGCGGCGGTCTGGAAGTCGTGAACCTTGGTGAACTTCGGCTGGGCGGCGACGAGAGAAGGCGCCTGCGCCAGCACGGTGGCGAGCGCGCCGGTCTTCAGAAAGTCACGACGGCTGACGGCCATGGGATCTCCTCGTTATGTGTCGGCTGCCCGAGGCGGTTCGGGCGCCGAACGACGGATGTCGAGCTGCGGATCCGTTCCCTGCGTGCGCCGCTCGAACTCGAGGTGCGTGATGTTGATCATCCGCCGCACGATCTCGCGGACGGCCTCGGCGTTGCGCATGGCCACGCCGATCATCGCGCGGTGCCCGGGGTCCTGCACGTCGCGCGCGAGCAGCGCGAGCTGCCCGAGCAGCGGCGTGAGCGAGTTCAGGATCTCGTGCGCGGTCGCGCGCGCGAGCGCGGCCACGCTGCGGAGCGCTTCGCGCTGCGCGTCCTCGCTCCGCTTGCGCTCGGTGAGATCGATCACCTGGCCCTCGGTGCGCCAGACGCCGGGCGCGTCCTCGACCATCGCCACGGTCGCGAGGACCCAGCGTATCTCCCCGTCCACGCGACGGAGCTGGAGCTCCACGTCGTTGAGCGCGTCCCGCGGCCGGAGCTGCGCGACCAGCAGCTCCCACTCGAAGGCGTCGACGAATTCCGTCAGCCGCCGCCCCACGACGCCCTCGCGCGTCTCGACGCCGGCGATCGTCGCGAACGCGAGGTTGGCGTCGGCGATCCGGCCGTCGGCGCTCGCGACGAAGATGCCCGCGGGGCTGCGATCGAACAGGGCGCGATACCGCTGCTCGGTGATGCGGAGCTGGCGCTCCAGGTTCAGGCCCTGGCGCCGGCGGCGCACGAGTGACGCGACGTCGGGGCCGAGCTCGGTGAGGGTCTCCACGAGCTCTTCGTCGAGCTGGCGTGGACGGGTGTCGAAAAAAGAGATGATGACCGCGGGATCGTTCGGCGGCACCGGCATCGTGATCGCGCCGCGCAACCCGAAGTCGCGGACGAACGCCGCGCGCGCGAACCGCGGCTCCTCGAGCACGTCGGGCGTCACGACCGGCGCGTGCAGCTCCCACGCGGAGCCGGGCAGACCGATGCCGCGGTCGACGACCAGGCCGAGCGCGATGTCCACGAACGGCCGGTGCGCCTCGTCGCGCGTGTAGCAGACCGGCGCCATCTCGAGCGCCGAACCGTCGCGCCGGACGATCCACGCCTCGGCCACCGCCCAGCCGTGCGCCTCCGAGAGCAGGCGCAGCACGGTCGCGAGCGCGCGGTCCACGTCTTCGTGCTGGCAGGCCGCGCGCACGCTCTTGCGTAATCTCAGGACCTCGGCGGCGTTCATGCGAGAAATAGCTCGCAGGTCTCCAGCCACGCCTGGGTGGTCAGGCCGAGCGATTCGACGTCGACGCGCTCGTCGTTGCCGTGGAAGCGGCCGGACATGGCTTCGGCGGTCAGCGCGCGCGAGAAGAGCCCGAAGCCGTACGCGACCGCGCCGTGCTCGCGGAAGTACGGCGCGTCCGTGAAGCCGAGGATCAGCTTCGGCAGGAGCCGTGAGCCCGGATAGTGCGCGTCGACGACCTTCGCGAGCACGTCCCACAGCGGCCCGCCCGCCGGCGACGACGACGCGTCCTTCGAGAAGAGCTTCTCGACCTCGACGTCCTCGATGAGCGGCCCGAGCGCCTTGTCGAGGTGACGGCGAACCTCGTCCTCCGTGTCGCCGGGCACCGTGCGGATGTCGACCTCGATCTCCGCGATGTTCGGGATCACGTTGGTCTTCAGGCCCGCGTGACAGATGTTCGGCGAGAACGTCGTGTGGGTGTTCGACCACAGCGCCTTCGCGATCGTCGCCGGCAGCCGATCGATCGTCTCCTCGACGCTCACCGGATCCATGAGCGCCTGCTTCACCGCCGGGTCGAGATCGAGCGAGCCGACGAAGCCGCGCCACAGCTCGTCGACGTACGGCGCCGGGCGATACTCCGCGAGCCGCGTGACGATCTTCGCCGCCTTCACCAGCGCGTTGTCCGCGCGATAGGGCGTCGAGCCGTGGCCGGGCGTGCCCTTCACGCGCAGCCGGCGCCATGCGACACCCTTCTCGCCGACGTTCACGGTGACGTTGAGCTTGCCGCCGTGCTCGTTGACGGTGCCGCCGTTCTCGGTGAGCAGATGGGTCGCGCGCAGCGAATCCCAGTGCTTCTTGCAGACGTACCCGGCGCCGTGCAGCCCGCCCGCTTCCTCGTCGGCGCACGCGAGATAGACGAGCGTGCCGCGCGGCCGCCAGCCCTTCTTGGCGAGCGCGCGGAGCGCGACGGCCTGCGACGCCGTGAGATTGAGCATGTCGACGGCGCCGCGGCCCCACACCTCGCCGTTCACCAGCTCCCCGCCGAACGGATCGCGCGTCCAGGTCTCGGGCGTCACCGGCACCACGTCGGTGTGTCCCATCAGGCACAGCGTGGGCGCCTTCGGATCGGTGCCTTCGATGCGGGCGACGAGGCTCGTGCGCCCGGGCGCGTCGGGCGGCTGATAGACCTCGACGTCGAGGCCGCTGCCTTCGAGATACGCCTTGATGGTGTCGCTGTTGCGCACCTCGTGGCCGGACGCGACGCTGCCGTCGTTCACGCACCGGTTGCGGATGAGCTGCTGCAGCAGCTCGACGGTCTGCCCGGTCAGCGCGTCGCTCATGGCGTGTGCTTGGCCAGGAACTCCCCGACGCGCCGGATCGATTCCTGGAGATACGTGGGGCCGCGCCAGTCCTTCTGCACCTCGAGGTTCGGCGCCAGCTTCTCGATCTCGGCGCTCGTCTGCGCCGGATGCGGCTTGTCGGTGCCGGGCTGGAGCAGGCACGGCGTCGCGCACTTCGCGACGAAGCGGCGGCTCACGGAGAACACGAAATCGCCGCCGAACATGTTGTGGCCGAACTTCTGGATCACGTCCGGCGTCAGCGTGGGATCGCGCGCGAGCATCGTCTTCGCGAACCCGCTCACCGCCTCGTCCCAGGTGTCCCTGTTGTCATGCAGCCCGATCGGGTTCTGCAGCACGGCGGCGCCGATCCGCTCGGGCGCCAGCTCGCACAGCGTGTAGCAGTAGCTGCCGCCGATGCAGCCGCCCATCACGTGGAAGCGGCGGAAGCCCAGGTGATCCATGAGCGCCAGGTGATCGCCGGCGAACGTGTGCCAGCCGTGTGTCTCCGTGACGGCCCCCTTCGACCGGCCGGCGTTGCGCTGGTCCATGCCGACCACCGTGAAGCGCGACACGAGGGCTTCCATCGGGTTCATCCACGGCGCGGCCGCGTCGGGATTGGCCGGGCTGTGACGCCAGTACTGGAGCTGCGAGCGAAGACCGCCCGGAGCGAACAGCAGGATCGGAAAGCCCGACCCGTAGACCTCGTAATAGATCTCCGCATCCGGACGCGTGAACACCGGCATGGGGGCGCCTCCTCGTCGTGTGACTCGCGCCGAGTATAATCGGCCACCCCCCGATCGGGGCACGTCGAGCACGGATACGAGGAGGCGTCATCATGGAGCGCTGGCGCAGACCGCGGAAGCACACGATCGTCCTTCTCACCGTGATCCTTGCGAGCGTCCTCGCCGTCGGCGCATTCGCGCAGACGGCCGGCAAGTCGAGTCTCATCGGCAAGCTCGAGGGACCCGAGGTCATCACCGACGCCTCGAAGTTCCCGAAGACGTTCAAGGAGGCGCCGCAGCTCGCGGCCCTCGTGAAGGCCGGCAAGCTGCCGCCCGTCGCCGAGCGCATCGGGCAGGACCCGCTCGTCATCAAGCCGCTGAAGGAGATCGGCAAGTACGGCGGCGCGCTGCGCGCCGGCTTCACCGGCCCGGCGGATTTCTGGAACGGCTTCCGCTGCTGTTCGGGTCCGGACCATCTGATGTTCTGGGACTACACGGGCGACAAGGCCGTGCCCAATCTCGCGAAGGGCCTCGAGATGCAAGACGGCGGGCGCGCGTGGCTCGTACGCCTGCGGCGCGGGATGAAGTGGAGCGACGGCAAGCCGTTCACCGCGGACGACTTCGTGTTCTGGTTCGAGGACATCTACCGGAACAAGGACCTCGTCCCGACGCCGACGGCGGTCATGGCCATCAACGGCAAGCAGGGCGCGATCGAGAAGGTCGACACCCACACGGTGCGGTTCAAGTTCCCCGAGCCCTACTTCATGTTCCCCGACGTGCTCGCCGGCTCCACGGATCTCGCCGGCCAGTGGGGCGCCTACCGCGGCATGGGCGGCTTCGCGCCCGCGCACTACCTGAAGCAGTTCCATCCGAAGTACACGAACGGGGAAGAGCTGGACAAGAAGGCGAAGGAGGCGAAGTTCGACAGCTGGGTGCGGATGTTCCACGCGAAGAACGACTGGGCGCTCAACCCCGATCTCCCGGTCCTCTCGCCGTGGAAGACGGTGACGCCGATCAACACGCCCACGTGGACGCTCGAGCGCAATCCCTACAGCGTCTTCGTCGACACCGCCGGCAACCAGCTCCCCTACATGGACAAGGTCGTGCTGACGCTCGCGGAGAACCTCGAAGTGCTGAACCTGCGCGCGATCGCCGGCGAGTACGACTACGCGTCGCGGCACGTCGACCTCGGCAAGCTGCCCGTCTTCATCGAGAACCAGCAGAAGGGCAATTACAAGGTCCACCTGGACCCCGGCGACTACTGCGACCTGATCATCAAGTTCAACCTGAACTACGACGCGGACGCGGAGATCGCGAAGTGGTTCAACACCGCCGACTTCCGCCGCGCGCTCTCGCTCGGCATCAACCGCGATCAGATCAACGAGACGTTCTGGCTGGGCACGGCCACGCCGGGCTCCGTGGTGCCGGTGGACAGCAACAAGTACAACCCCGGTCCGCAGTACCGGAAGCTCTGGGCGACGCTCGACATCAAGAAGGCCAACGAGATGCTCGACAAGATCGGGCTCTCCAAGAAGGACGCGGAGGGCTATCGCCTGCGCGCCGACGGCAAGGGCCGCCTGCGTATCGAGATCACGACGCTCGGCGGCCAGTTCGTGCAGTACACGCAGATCTCCGAGATGATCCGCGAGCAGTGGAAGAAGATCGGCATCGACCTCCAGGTCCAGGAGGTCGAGCGCAGCCTGGCCATCAAGCGCGCGGCGGCCAACGAGATGCAGCTCAGCGCCTGGAACAACGACGGCAGCGAGCACCTCTTCACCTTCCCGGCCCACGTGTTCCCCTTCGAGGTCGACGCCGTCTCCTCCTCCGGGCCGCTCTACGCGAAGTGGTTCCGCTCGGGCGGCTCGCAGGGCAAGGAGCCCGAGCCGAAGATGAAGGAGCTGATGGACAAGTGGAAGAAGGCGTTCGGCGTGCCGGAGAAGGAGCGCATTCAGCTCGGCAAGGACGTCTGGAAGATCGCGGTCGAAGAGGTCTACATCATCGGCGTGGTCGGCCAGGGCCCGGCGGCGATGGGCGTCCGCGTGGTGAAGAACAACATGGGCAACATCCCGTCCCGCATGTACAACAGCCCGGACGGCAAGACGCCGGGCATCTCGCGGCCGGCGACGTTCTTCTGGAAAAGCAATTGACGGCCAGGGGCCGTCAAGGTTCAGAGGGCTGAGGTAGAGAGAGGGCGCGACGGTGCTCGCGTACATCGGCCGTCGCGCCTTGCTCGCCGTCTTCACCGTCTGGTCGATCTCCGTCCTCTCGTTCGCGATCATCCAGCTCCCGCCCGGCGACTACGTGACGTCGTACATCGCGCAGATGGCGTCGACGGGCAGCGTCGTGTCCGAAGAAGAAGCCGAGCAGCTCCGCATCCAGTACGGTCTCGGCCAGCCGTACTACATCCAATACCTCAAGTGGATGAAGCTGGTCGTGCGAGGCGAGTTCGGCATGTCGATGGAGTGGCGCCGGCCCGTCACCGAGGTCATCGGCGACCGGCTGTGGCTGACCGTCGTCGTCTCGCTCGCGGCGCTCGTCCTCACCTGGGTACTCGCGCTGCCGATCGGGATCTACTCCGCGGTGCGCCAGTATTCGCCCGGCGACTACGCCGCCACGTTCATCGGGTTCATCGGGCTCGCGGTCCCGAACTTCCTGCTCGCGCTCGTCCTGCTCTACTTCGGCTTCGTGCTGTTCAACGCGCACGTCGGCGGGCTCTTCTCGCCGGAGATGCAGGACGCGCCGTGGTCGGCAGCGCGCGCGTGGGACCTCGCGAAGCATTTGCCGATTCCCGCGCTGATCCTGGGGCTCGCGGGGACGGCGCAGCAGATTCGCATCATGCGCGCAAACCTCCTCGACGAGCTCCGCAAGCCCTACGTCGTCACCGCGCGCTCGAAGGGGCTCACCGAGCTGGGCGTGATCCTCAAGTACCCGGTGCGTGTCGCGCTCAACCCGTTCGCGAGCACGATCGGCTACACGCTGCCGTACATCGTCTCCGGCAGCATCATCGTCTCGCTCGTCCTCGGGCTGCCCACCGTCGGACCGCTGCTGCTCAAGGCGCTGATCGCGCAGGACATGTTCCTCGCGGGCACGATCGTGCTCCTGCTCGGCGTGATGACAGTGATCGGCACCCTGCTCTCCGACATCCTGCTGGTGTGGATCGATCCGCGCATCCGCCTCGAGGAGACGTGAGTGGCCGTCCTCGCGCCGCCGACCACGCCCGCTCACGAGCCCGCTGCCGTCGTCACGGCCGAGCAGCGGGTCTTCGTCGCCTCGCAGTGGCAGCTCATGTGGTGGCGATTCCGCAAGCACAAGCTCGCCATGGCGAGCGGCGTGATCGTCATCGGGTTCTATCTGGTCGTGCTCGGCGCGGACTTCCTCGCGTACGCGGACCCGAACGCGTCCGAGGCGCAGCGCTCGCTGATGCCGCCGCAGCGCGTCTACCTCTTCGACGACGGCCGGTTCGCGCCGCACGTCCACGGCTTCAAGGGCGCGCGCGATCCCAACACGTTCAAGCGCGTCTACGTCGCGGATCCCACGCAGAAGGTGCCCGTGCGATTCTTCGCCGGGGGCTTCGAGTACAGGTTCCTCGGGCTCATCCCGACGACGCGGCACCTGATCGGCGTCGAGAACGGTCGCGACGCGTCGCAGGCGATCTTCCTGCTCGGCACCGACGTGCAGGGGCGCGACCTCTGGTCGCGGCTCATGTACGGCACGCGCATCTCGCTCACGATCGGGCTGCTCGGCGTCACGATGAGCCTCGTGCTGGGGGTCGTCCTCGGCGGGCTCTCCGGCTTCTACGGCGGCGTGACCGACACGATCATCCAGCGCACGATCGAGATCTTGCGATCGATCCCGACGATCCCGTTGTGGATGGGCCTGGCCGCGGCGCTGCCGCGCGACTGGACGATCCTGCAGGTCTACTTCGCGATCACGATCATCATCTCGCTGCTCGGGTGGACCGAGCTGGCGCGCGTCGTCCGCGGGCGCTTCCTCGCGATGCGCGAGGAGGACTTCGTGGTCTCCGCGCGCCTCGTCGGCTGCAGCCAGCCGCGGATCATCTTCGTCCACATGGTCCCGTCGTTCATGAGCCACATCATCGCGGCGACGACGCTCGCGCTGCCCGCGATGATCATCAGCGAGACCGCGCTCAGCTTCCTCGGCCTCGGGCTGCGCCCGCCCGCGATCAGCTGGGGCGTGATGCTGCAGCAGGCGCAGAACGTCCAGACGGTGGCGATCTCACCGTGGCTCATGCTGGCCGCGATTCCCGTCATCGTCGCGGTCATGGCGTTCAACTTCCTGGGCGACGGTCTGCGCGACGCCGCGGATCCCTATGGACGATAGGCCGCTCCTCTCCGTCAGGGGTCTGAAGACGTACTTCGCGCAGGACGAAGGACTGGTGAAGGCCGTCGACGGCGTGAGCTTCGACGTGGCGCCGGGCTCGACGCTCGGCATCGTCGGTGAGAGCGGCTGCGGCAAGAGCGTCACCGCGCGGTCGATCCTCCGGATCGTCGACCGGCCGGGGCGCATCGTCGAGGGCGAGATCCACTTCCGTCGCGGCGGCGGCGAGATCGACCTCGCGAAGCTCGACGCGAACGGCGCCGAGATGCGCGCGATCCGCGGCGCGGAGATCGCGCTGATCTTCCAGGAGCCGATGTCGTCGTTCAGCCCCGTGCACAGCGTCGGCAACCAGATCGACGAGGCGATTCTCCTGCACCAGGCGGTGAGCCGGAGCGGCGCGCGCGAGAAGACGATCGAGATGCTCCGGCGCGTCGGCGTGCCGTCGCCGGAGGAGCGCGCGGATCAGCTCTCGAACCAGCTCAGCGGCGGCCTCCGGCAGCGCGCGATGATCGCGATGGCGCTCTCCTGCCGCCCGACGCTGCTGATCGCCGACGAGCCGACGACGGCCCTCGACGTGACGACGCAGACGCAGATCCTCGAGCTGATGCGCCAGCTCCAGAAGGAAGACGGCATGGCGATCATGCTGATCACGCACGACCTCGGCGTCGTCGCGGAGATGGCCACGGACGTGGCCGTCATGTATCTGGGACGCGTGGTCGAGCAGGCGCCGGTGGACGCGATCTTCCACGACCCGAAGCACCCGTACACGCGCGCGCTGCTGCGCTCGATCCCGCGTATCCGTTCGCGGACGCGCGAGCGGCTGACCCCGATCTCGGGCAGCGTGCCGCATCCGTTCGACCGGCCGACGGGCTGCACGTTCCACCCGCGCTGCACGGAATTCATCAAGGGCACGTGCGATGGCCGCGCGCCCGAGCTGCGCCCGGTCGGCAACGGCCACGCGGTGAGCTGCTTCCTTTATGGTGGGGGCCACGCGACTGCGGACTTCCACCCCCCTCATCCATGAGCGCCGCCACGCCGCTGCTGAAGGTGTCCGGGCTGCGGAAGCACTTCCCGATCCGGAAGGGCTTCCTCAAGCGCACGGTGGGCCACGTGCGCGCGGTCGACGGCGTGGACTTCCACATCGACGAGGGCGAGACGCTGGGGCTCGTCGGCGAGAGCGGCTGCGGCAAGACGACGACGGCGCGGTGCCTGCTGCGCGCGGTGGAGCCGACGTCGGGCGAGATCGTGATGCGCGTCGATGGCGCGGACGTGAACATCGGCGCGCTGCGTTCGGCGGAGCTGCGCACGCTGCGCCGCCAGATGCAGATGATCTTCCAGGATCCGTTCACGTCGTTGAACCCGCGCATGACGCTGCTCGATCTCGTCGGCGAGCCGCTGCTCGTGCACGGCATGCGGAGCCGCCGTGAGCGCGAGGACCGCGTGGCGGATCTGCTGCGCCGCGTGGGGCTTCGCGCCGAGTACATGCGCCGCTTCCCGCACGCGTTCAGCGGCGGCGAGCGCCAGCGCATCGGGATCGCGCGCGCGCTCGCGCTGCACCCGCGCCTCGTCGTGGCCGACGAGCCGGTATCAGCGCTCGATGTCTCCGTTCAGGCACAGATCCTCAACCTGCTGCTCGATCTCCAGGCGGATTTCGGGCTGACCTATCTCTTCGTCGCGCACGACCTGAGCGTGGTGCGCCACATCAGCAATCGCGTGGCGGTGATGTACGTCGGGCGCATCGTGGAGCTGGGCGAGACCGACGAGATCTTCAGCGCCCCGAGGCATCCGTACACGGCGGCGTTGCTGTCCGCGGTGCCGGAGCCCGACCCGCGCGCCCGCGGCAAGCGCATCGTGCTTCAAGGCGACGTCGCGAACCCGGCGTCTCCGCCGAGCGGCTGCCACTTCCACCCGCGCTGCCCGCACGCGATCGATCGCTGCCGCACCGAGGTGCCGGTGCAGCAGCACATCGCTCCCGGCCACGGGGTCGCGTGCCACCGCGCGCAGGAGCTGAAGCTCCCCGGCGTCGACTAGCGTGAACGGCCGGGGCCGAGCGCCCCGGCCGCCCACGATCTTGCCGGCGAGACGTTACGGCGTGGGGAGCACGCCGGCTTCGCGCAGTAGGTCCTGCGCGCGGAAGGTGCCGCCGGGAGGCGTCCAGCCCTGGCGATAGTACGAGTCCTTGTCGGCGGCGAGCAGCCCGCCGATCACCTCCGCGATGATGCGGCTCCCGACCGGCCCGACCTTCGTGCCGTTGTGCACGATCTGCGACTCCGCGAGGATGTACAGCCACAGCTGGAAGCAAGCCTGGGGACCGCAGGCCGATCGCGTGGTGTGCGTCATGGGCGGCTTTTCCGCGACGCCGTGGATCAATGTGCAGTCGCTGACCTGTCCGCTCTGGGCCAATGACCCGCAGAATCCCACCCGGGCGAACTGCGCGGGCAACATGGATGCCCTGGCCATCGCTCCCTACTTCGCGGGGTACATGGGCTACCCATCGTTCCTGCCGACGCTGCAGGGCTGGATGCAAGAGCCGGACGGCGGATTCAATAGCCTGTTCGCCGACATGGAGGCCTTCGCGATGCCGCAGATCGCGGACTTCATCCGGCGAAACGCCGCGCTCGCCGACTCCCATGGACTGGACCTCATCGCCTACGAGGCGGGAGCGCATCTGATCGGGACGGGGAGCGTCGCCAACAACGCGGCGGTCAATGGAAGGACAACGGCGGAACGCTCAAGGCGATCTACAAGAGCGTCAAGATCTCGGGGAAAGCTCCAGGCGACGCTAGGCGGCTGGGGCGTCGACGTCAAGAGTCTCGGGCGCTTCAATCAATACTCGGTAGTAAGGACAGCTTTTCGCAGCGTCAGCGCGGCGGCTTCCACCCCAGGCGCTCGCCGTCGAACGTCACGCCCAGAAACACGATCGCCATCTCGTCCGTCGTGCCCTCGCCCCAGCTCACCGGCTTCGGCGGACGGTTCGGCTGGCGGCGGCTCTCGGCGGAGTTGTCGAAGATCGCCACCATGTCGACGCGCGTGCCGCGCGGGAGCGGGATCGGCTTCGCGAACGTGTAGTTCCCCTGCCAGTTGAAATCCCAGTCGTCGATGTGAATCAGCGGGCGCACGGTACCGTCGGGATACGTCGCGGTCACCTTCATCTCGCGGCCGAGCAGGTGCATGTGCGGCGCGATCGTGTTCGCGTGCAGGTCCCAGCCGAACGGCACCGTCCACGACGCGCGCACCTCGTAGCGACGCTCGCCCGGCGGGATCGTGAACGTGCGATTCAGGATCGGAATGCTGCGCTGCCGCTTCTCGATCGGGCCCTTCGCGAAGTGCAGGCCGGCCTTCGTACGATCGCTGCGCGGCGACGTCGCCTCGTTGTTGTAATGCATCTGCACGACGACGTTCGCGCCCTTCGGCAACAGGAAGCCGACGCCCTGGTCGAGCACGCGCGGCTGGATGCCCGGCGCCCAACCCGCGAGCCCGCCCGCCGGCTGGAAACCAGGACCGCCGAAGCACGTGTAGCCCGGACCAGGATCCGCGCGATCGAGACGCTCGGCCGCGGACGACGTGTCGATGTACGCGAGGATGTGATGCACGACGCTGCGATCGCCGGGCGCCCATTCCATCTTCGTGACCCAGCGATCCTCGGGAAAGTTCGTCGGGATCACGAAGCAGCGGTACACGTCGCTCGCGCGCGCCGGCACCGTGTAGCTCTCGGTCATCTCGAGCACGTGATCGGGCGCGCCGAGCATCCAGCCCTTCGTGAACGAGAGTGGCGGCGCCTGCTTCGCGGGATCGCCTTCGGGCGCGCCCGCCTCGATCCAGCGCACCAGCGTGGTCAGCTCGTGATCTGACAGACGGCGCGGCTCGAGAAACTCGCCGAAGCCCGGCACCGGCTTCCACGGCGGCATCGAGCGACCCTGCACCGCGTCGCGGATGTCGTCGCGGCGATCGTACAGATCGCGATAGGTGGTCAGCGGAAACGGCGCGTGCTCGCCGGGACGGTGACAGTTCTGGCAGCGCGCCTGGACGATGCGCTCGACCTCGTCGTGGAACGTCGGCGGCTCCAGCGCCGGTGCCCCGCCTGCCACCAGCACCAGCGCCAGAGCCGCCGCGAGCAGACCCTTACTTGATGAGGCCGTAGAAGCGCCCCGCGTTGTCGCAGACCATCGCCTTCGTGACTTCTTCCGGCAGGTGCTTGAACTGCTCGCTGATGTACTTCTCGGATTCCGGCCACACGCCGTCCGGATGCGGATAGTCGGAGCCCCACATCAGCGTCTCGAGACCCATCTCGTCGATGAGCTTCGTGCCCACGCGGTCGTACTGGAACGTCGCCTTGCACTGACGGCGCCAGTACTCGCTCGGCAGCATCTTGAGCGGCAGGTCGTGGTACTGGTCCTGGAACTCGAAGTCCATGCGGTCGAGCACGTACGGGATCCAGCCGATGCCGCTCTCGCCGAACACCACGCGGATGTTCGGATAGCGCTCGAAGACCGCCTTCCCCATCAGCGCGGTGAGGATGTTCGCGAGCGTGATCTGGAACATGCAGAGCCCGCTGTACATCAGCGCGCGCTGGGTGAGGCCCGTGTACTTGTTGCGCAGGTCGGGCGACACCGACGGGAACGTGTGGAAGTGCAGCGGAAGGTTCACCTCGTTGATCGCCGCCCACAGCGGCTCCCACTGGTCGTGCCACATCGGCTCCATCTCCCACGAGCACGAGAGCTCGATGCCCCGGAAGCCCATCTTGGCGACGCGATGCGCTTCCTTGACCGCCGCGCCGATGTCGCCGTACGGCAGGTTCGCGAGACCGATGTGCCGGTCCGGATACTGCGCGATGAAGTCCGCCATCCACGTGTTGTAGATGCGGACCATCTCGTTCGACGCCTCGATGTCCTTCAGCTTCGCGGCGGCGGCGAGGATGCCGTAGATGACCTCGGCGTCGACGCCGTCGCGGTCCATCTCCTTGATGCGGAGATGCGGATCGCCCGGGCGGCGAATGCCCTTGTTGCCGTCGGTGTAGAGGCCGGTCGATGCCATCACGTCGACGCGCAGCTGCTTGCCCGGCTGATACTTGGTGCCGGACGCGCCGACGCCGCCGGCGATGCCGAACTTCACGCCGCTCTTCGTGACCCACCACCGGTCGCCGTTGGCGTCCGGCTCCGGATTGACGTACGGCATCCGGTCCTTGAGATGGGCGGGCGCTTCCGACGTGAACAGGTCGGGAGGCAGCCAGATGAGATCGAGGTGACAGTCCGCCGAGATCCGGTTGTAGGTCCGCATGGCTTCCTCCTATACCAAGGGTAATCCTTCCGAGCGCCGCACGTCATTGATGACTTCGAGCACGCGCGTGTGCAGCCCGGGGAACTCGATCCCGAACTCCTTCGTCAGCCGGCTGTTGTCGACCAGGTAGTTGCCGGAGTCCTCGCGGCCGCCCTCCTTCTCGAACGTGATCTTCGCGTCGGGCAGGAAGCCCCGCACGACGTCCGCGAGCTCGCCGAGGCTCACGGGGATCCCGCCCGAGTTGTAGAGGTGGTGCCGCGGCGCCTCCGCGAGCAGCAGGCGCATGAAGATCTCCGCCATGTCCTCCACGTGCACGAGCAGCCGCATCATCCCCTTCGCCGGCAGGTGCACGGGCTTGCCGCGCGCGGCGTCCACCATGATCTGCACGTGGTCGACGGAGCCGCGCACCTTGTCGGGCCCCGTGACGTTCGCGGGACGCACGCCGACGATCGACATGCCGTAGTTCTTGATGTACTTCTGCGCCTGGAACTCGTTGAACCGCTTGTGCATCGCGTACTGGCTGGTGCCGTAGACCGGATCGTCCTCGGTCGCGGCGCGGTCGCCGAAGTTGCTCTGCTGGCCGCTCACCGCGATCGAGCTCGCGTAGACCACGCGCTTCACGCCGGCAAGCCGCGCAGCCTCGAAGCAGTTGTCCATCCCGAGGATGTCGAGCCGCATGACCTGGTGCGGGTTGCCCTCGCCCGCGCCGAGGCCGTACGCGAGGTTGATCACGCGGTCCGGCTTGACGTCGAGGACGAGTCGCATCACGTCCTCGAACTGCGTGATGTCGCCGCGCAGCACCGGCGCGCCGATCGGCACGCCGGCGAACGGCGCGGCCGCGGGATTGAGGTCCATCCCGACGACCGACTCCCCGCCCGCGACGAGCTTGCGAATCAGCCGCGGCCCGATAAATCCCGTCGCGCCGAGGACCAGCGTGGTCATGGCTACGCGTCCGGCACTTTCGTCGACTGCCAGGCCACCATGCGCCAGGCGCCGCCTGATTTCGCGTACACCGCGAGGTAACGCACCGTGAAGCGCTGCTCCTTGCCGCCGTTCTCCACGTGCATCTCGGACACGCCGTTCACCACGCCGACGTCGCCGAACACGCGCGCGCTCCGCTCGCGCGGCGCGATGCCGCGATAGTTCGGCTTGCCCGCGCGCAGGTTGCCGACGTGCTCGGCCTTGGTCTCGCGCCGCGCCGTCGAGTGCACGTAGACGAGATCGTCGGCCAGCGCCGCCTCGAGAGCGGGCCAGTTCTGGTTGCGCATCGCATCGAACCGCTTGTCGTCGGCCTCGAGGACTTCCTTCTCGATCATGGCTCCTCCTTGGTCGAAACGTGTGCTGATACTACCTTCCAGCCGGCGTCGGGGAAACGCACCCAGGTCTGGCTCTGACGGCCGACCAGGTCCTTGCCGCGCACCTTGAACTCGAGGTTCACGGTGGCGACGTCCCGGCCGAGCGTCAGGATTTCGAGACGGATCCGCTTTTCCTTGATCCCCGGCCCCGGCGGCCGCGCGACGCGATGCGCGTGGATCTCGTCGAAGCCGTAGCCGTGCTCGGTCATCGCGTAGCGGATCGTGTGCGGGCTCTGCCAGAACGTGCCGTCGAGCACGTCGACGTCCTTGTCGACGAGCGCCCGCTCGTAGCGCTCGAACAGCTCGCGCACCTCGGCGACGACGTCCGGAAGGTTCGGCGTCATGTCGCTCACGCGGCGGCCTCCATCGCCTTCGCGACCGCGACCAGCGTCGCGTCGTTCCCGCGCGCGCCGACGATCGAGAGACCGACCGGAAGCCCGTCGGCGTGCGCGCCGGGGATGCTCACCTGCGGCACGCCGGTGAGCCCGCCGTGCGAGGTGAGGCAGCTCATGCGCGAGCGGAGCGGGCCGAGGATCGAGAGCGGCAGCCCTTTCTTCGGCGCCGGAAACGGCGTCGTCGGCATGCAGAGGATCGTGCCGGGCGAGAGCAGCCAGTCGACGCGGGCGCGCGCTTCGATGCGCATCAGCGTCGCCCAGTCACGCTCGCTCTCCGGAATCGTGCTGGCCATCGTGAGCCCTCTCGCGACGTTGAACTGCATGCGCGGGTTGTCGCGCTCGAGCCACTCCTTGAACGTGAGCCAGCCTTCGTGCGGCTGGAGCGTGCGCTGAGCGCGCGCCCACACGGAGAGGCCCGGCGGCGCGAGCAGGTCTTCGCGGACGTCGCTCACCAGCGTCGAAAGCTGCTTCACCATCGGCTGCAGCGCCGTCGCCGTCTCGGGATCCGCGAAGCCGAACGCGTCGACGGCGATCACGAGCCGCCGCGGCAGGCTCGACGGAATCGTCTCGCCGAGCATGACGGACGACACGCGCGCGAACGTGTCCGCGTCGCGCGCGAACCATCCGGTCGTGTCGGAGCTCGGCGCCTGCGCCATCATCCCGCTCAGATCCAGACGGCCGTGCGTCGGCCGGATGCCGTAGAGCCCGCAGAAGCTCGCGGGCACGCGCACGGAGCCCCCGGTGTCGGTGCCGAGCGCGGTGTCGCACAACCCTTGCGCGACCGCGGACGCGGAGCCCGCTGACGATCCACCGGGCACGCGATCGGGCGCTTTCGGATTCAGCGCGGTGCCTTCGAACGGGTTCTCGCCGAGGATGCCGAGCGAGATTTCATCCGTGATCGTCTTGCCGATCAGCGTCGCGCCCGCGTCCAGCAGGCGCTGCACGGCCCACGCGTGCTTCGTCGGCACGGGTCTGTTTCGCGGCCAGTCGGGATTGCCGCCGCCCGTCGGATGGCCGGCGACGTCGAACAGGTCCTTGGCGGCGAACGTCAGCCCGGCGAGCGGTCCGCTGGAGGCGCCGGCGATCCGGACGGAAGTGCCGGGGACGAAGGGGCTGGTCACGGCGCCGGCAAGTATACCTGCCAGGCATTCAAGCTTTCTGAAGCGCCGGCCGATAGGAACGAGGCCGGGCCCCTTCGGCCGGCGGAGGACGATCCATGAAAATCGAACAGCATCGCTGGACCCCTGCACAGAGCTGGGCGCCCGCGTTTTCGGGTACTCCGACGACGTCCACCAACCTCGTGCTGATCTTCGGCGAGGCGGCCACCCTCAAGGACCCCGCGATCTTCTCGGCCGTTCAGCGTGCCTATCCCGGCGCGTACCTCTTCGGCTGCTCCACGGCGGGCGAGATCCACGGCACGCACGTGATCGTCGACGGAGTCGTCGTGACGGCCGTGTCGTTCGCGTCGTCGGTGGTGCGCGGCGCGCGTGTGCGTCTCGTCGACGTGCCGCACGGCGCGGCGGCCGGCGAGCGCCTCGGGCGCGCGCTCGCGGCCGATGGGCTGGTGCATGTCGTCGCGCTCTCCGACGGGCTCGGCGTGAACGGTAACGACCTCGTACGCGGTCTCATCGAGCATCTGCCGAAGGGCGTGACGGTGACCGGCGCGCTCGCCGGCGACGGCACGCGATTCCAGGAGACGCTCGTGATCGCGGGCGGCGCGCCGGAGCCGGGTGTCGTCGGCGCGGTCGGCTTCTACGGCAAGCGCCTGCGCGTCGGCTACGGCTCGCTCGGCGGCTTCGATCCGTTCGGGCCCGAGCGCCTCGTCACCCGGTCGGTGGGCGCCACGCTCTACGAGCTCGACGGCCAGCCCGCGCTGCAGCTCTACAAGCGCGACCTCGGCCAGCACGCGGCGGGCCTGCCCGGCACCGCGTTCATGTTCCCGCTGAAGCTGCGCCGGGGCGAGGGCGAGCCCGGCGTCGTGCGCACGGTGCTCGCGATCAACGAGCAGGACCAGAGCCTCACGTTCGCGAGCGACCTGCCCGAGGGCTCGTACGTCGAGCTCACGCGCACCAACTTCGAGCACCTGATCGACGGCGCGGTCGGCGCGGCGCAGAAGAGCTACGAGCCGCTCGGCGCCGATCCGGAGCTCGCGCTCCTGTTCACCTGCGTCGGCCGCAAGATCGTGCTCGGCCAGCGTACCCGGGAGGAAGTCGAAGGCGTGCGCGAGGTGCTCGGTGAAGGCGCGGCGCTCACGGGCTTCTACTCCTACGGCGCGCTGGCGCCCTTCAAGGCCGGCGGCCGCTGCGAGCTGCACAACCAGACCATGTCGGTGACCGCGGTCCGCGAGGTCTGAGCGCGCTCAGCGGCCGCTGAGGCGGGCGAGCAGCGCCGGGTCGAGCTCGCGCTCGAAGCGCGCGCGCACCGGCTGGACGGCTGCGACGAACGCCGCGTGCTCCGCCGGCGTGAGGTGGATCACCTCGTTCTCCTTCGGATCGAGCTTCGCGAGCACGTCCTCGTCCTCGGAGATCGCGAGCCGCCGCTGCAGCGTCGTCGCTTCGCGCGCGGCGTCCTCCACCGCCGCCTGCACCTCGCGCGGCCACGCCGCGTAGTGGCTCGCGTTGCACAGGAAGAAGCTCGCGCCGAAGAAGTGGCTCGTGAGCGTGATGTAGCGGTGATGGTGGTGCACGCCGAAGACGTAGATGCTGGTCAGCGGGTTGTCGTGCGCGTCGACGGTGTCGCCGGCCACCTGCTGCACGAACGTCTTGATGTCGATCGCCATGGGCGCGAAGCCGAGCGCCTTGAAGACCTCGCCGTGCAGCGCGCTCCCCTGCGTGCGGATGCGGAGCCCGCGGCAATCGTCCGGCGTCCGGATCGGCCGCACCTTGTTGGTGATGTGACGGAAGCCGTTGTCCCACATCCCGAGCACGCGGAACGGCGAGATCGCGTGCATGCGGTGTCTGAAGAACGCGCCGGCCTCGCCGTCGAGCGCCTTCCAGACGGTCGCGCGATCCCGCACCAGGAACGGCAGCTCGAGCAGCGCGAGCTCCGGCACGTCCGTGCTGAACCGCACGGTCGACATGTAACAGAGCGACAGCTCGCCCTTCTCCACCATCACCGGAAGGTCGCCCGACGGACGTCCAAGATCGAGCACGCTCGGGATCAGCTCGAACGCGATCCGATCGCCGAGCTTCTGCGCGAGCACGTCGCCGAAGCGACGCGCGGCCTGGTTGTGGATCGACGCCGGCGGCTGGTAGCCGCCCACCTTGATCGCGAGGGGCGACGCGCTCACGCGACCTCGACGAGCTCGATCGCTTCCTTGCTCGGGCCTTCGATCATCACCGCGCGCGCGGTGCCGAGCTTGTAAGGCTCCTCGAGGAACCTGACGCCCTCGCCGCGCAGCTTCGCGATCCACGCGTCGAGGTCGGTGACGCAGAGCGCGATGTGATCGTAGAGATGACCGCGCGAGCTCACCATCGGCTGCTCGTCCTGCCGCATGTACGCCGGGAACATCACGTCGCCGAAGATCACCGCGGCCGACGGCGAGCGGAACATGCCGCCGCGCTCGAGCGCGGGCCAGCTCCGCTCGGGACCCCGCGCGACCTTGCACGTCGCCTCCGTCAGCGGCGTGTCGCTCGCGCGCCCCGCGGGAACCTCGGCGTTCAGGTGCGCCTGGTACCAGAGCTGCGCACAGAACGGATCGTCGTGGAAGAAGTGGACGTGGTTGAAGCGCTCGGCCGGATAGTTGCCCGCGTACTCGACGAGCGCGTCGTCCGGGCCCGCCATGTAACCGAAGCCCCCCTTGCGCGTCGGCGAGACACCCTTCGCGATCGCGTCGGCGATCTGCGGCTTCGTGAGCCCGGGCGTCCTGTTCACGCTCGGCCACGTGTCGCTGCTGACGAACACGGAGCCGCCCTCGTCGGTGGTGTAGAGCGGCAACAGCGTGACGTGCATCGACCTCAACCGCAGCCGGCTGAAGTTCTTCGAGCCGCTCGACACCGACGGGTCGTACTTCGCGACGTGGTCCGAGATCATGGGCGGCAGCGCGATCGATTACTTCAACTCGTTCCGCGCGAACGCGATCTCGCTCCGGCCCACGATCTCGATCGGCTACGACAAGTACGGGCTCATCGTCGGCGGCCTGCGCGCCAGCTACGCGATCACGCCGTCCTTCACGGTGCGACTGATGACACACGCCCGCTGGACCGCCCAGGACGTTGACAGCGCGAGCACCGTCGCGAGCGGCACGGGCATCACCCCGGGCTGCCCGGCGGCGGCGGTCGACCTCGGTCGCTGCGTGGATACCGGCGACTCGAACTACCTCGGCTCCGAGCTGGTCGCCGGCTTCACGTGGCGGTTCACGTCGAACGTGGCGCTCGACTTCGCGGCCGCGTACTTCTTTGCGGGGCCCGCGCTGTCCGCGCACCAGATCACAAACCTCGCGACGGGCATCACTCAGAACGGGCGGAATCCGCAAGACATCCAGACGATCTCCACCCGCGTGCGTTACACCTGGTAAGCCCCGGCTGAAGAGTCGAAGGGCGGGTAACCTCGGTTACCCGCCCTTTTTCGTCTCGGGCAGCGGCACGCCGAAACGATTCGCGACGCGCGCGAGATCGTCGAGGGTCGGGCGCGCGATCGGAATTCCGCCGACGGTGCGGCGCTCGGCTGTCCGATCACCGCGCTCGCCGGGCACGAGGATCTCGTCGACGCCGGGCTCGCGCGGCAGCGCCTTGATCGCGGCCACGAGGCGCTCGACCTCCGCGCGAAAGACCGTGGGATCGCCGAATCGCGCGACGTCGATCGCGAGCACGAAGCCGTTCTGCTTGTGGCGGCGCGCGGATGGTTCCAGCGTCAACGCGTCCGGCTTCAACGCATCCGCGATGATCGGATTCGAGACCAGCAGGCTCGTGATGCACTCGATCATCAGCGAGAGCCCGGAGCCCTTGTAGTCGCCGAGTGGCCGCGGGATCGTCGCCTTCGCGGGATCGGTGGTCGGCAGACCATCCGCATCGAGCGCGACGCCGGGGGCGAGCGGACGTCCGGCCTTGCGTGCCTGCGCGAGTCCGCCCGCGGAGATCACGCTCATCGCCATGTCGAGCACGAGCGGGCCGCGAGCGCCGCCCGGCACCGCGATCGAGATCGGGCTCGTCGACGCACCGAGCACGCGCGCGCCGTGATACGCCATCATCGGGATCGACGCGGTCAACGCGATCGCGGCGAAGCCCTCGCGCGCGGCGGACGACGTGTAGTAACCGAGCGCCGCCGTGTGCGTCGTCCCCCGGGCGATCGCACAGCCGATGCCGGCCTCGCGCGCCTTCCCGATCGCCGCCGCGGTGGCGGTCGTCATCGCGACCGGTCCCGCCGTGCGGTCCATGTCGAACACCACGGACGCCGGCGTGTCGGTCCGGACGGTGATGGTCGGCTTCGAGTTCAGGTCGCCGGCGTCGAGGAGCCGCACGTACATCGGGATGCGCGCGACGCCGTGCGAGTCGACGCCGCGGAGATCGGCCCACACGAGCACGTCCGCGATCGTGGACGCATGCGCCTCCGACAGGCCGGCGGCGACGAACACGTCGCGCGTGAACCGGCGGAGCGCGGCGGCATCGACGATCACGCCGGGAAGTAGCGGTCGAGCCAGTGGCGGACGAGATTCACGACCAGCGGGTTCTTCTCGGAGAACAGGAAGTGATCGACGCCGGCGACGAGGTGCAGGTCGGTCGGCTGACCCGCGCGCGTGAACAGGTCGATCGACTGCTCGGTCGGCGTCACCGAGTCGTTCGCGGGATGCAGCAGCAGGAGCGGCCGCGGCGCGATCCGGCCGACCACGTCGTTGGCGCGGAACTCGTACATGCTCTCGACCACGTCGAACGGGAACTCCATGATCGAGCCCGTCGACAGATTGTTCCTGAGGTGCGACGGGATCGGGACGATGTCGTAGCGCGGGACCATCAGCGTCTCGCCGCGCTCGCGCTTGCGGCGGCCTTCCTCCATCATCGCGGTGAACCGCGCCCACGCCTCGGGCGACTCGTGCTGCTTCCTGAACTTCTTCACGCCGTCGCCCCAGCCGCCGCTCGAGACGCACGCGGCGACGCGCGCGTCGACGCCCGCCGCATAGACGGCGACGGCGGCGCCGAAGCTCTGGCCGATGACGGCGATGCGCTCGGGCTCCACCTCGGGCCGCGCGGCGAGATAGCTCAGCGCGTGCTTCGTGTCCTCGACCTGCTCGAGGCAGATCACGCGCCCGCGCGGGCCCTCGCTCTCCCCGCACCCGCGCATGTCGAACCGCAGCGCGACGTAGCCGAGCTCGGCGAGCATCGTCGCGGTCGTGACCGACCCGCCGCTGTCCTTGTTGCTGCCGAATCCGTGGAGGACGAGGAACGCCGGGCGCCGTCGTGACGCGCCGTCGGGCGCATGCAGCACGCCCGCGAGCCGCAGGCCGCCGGAGTCGAAGGAAACGCGCTGGGTCATCGGCATCCTCCTCGCGATGGCGGCCACTATACCGCCAGTGCGAGATGCTACGATCCGCCGGATGACGACACGAGAAATGAACGCCGCGCGCCTCGAGCGCGCGCGGGAGCGCTTCGCGCGCGTCGCGTTCGCGAAGCATCTCGGCGTGACGATCGCGGAGCTGTCGCACGACCGTGCCGTCGTCGTGCTCCCGTACCAGATCGAGCACATGAACGCGGGCGGCGTGCTCAACGGCGGCGCGAGCGCGTCGCTCGTGACGCTCGCCGGCACGCTCGCGGCGTGGACGGGCGTCGACCTCGACGCGAAGACCGAGCTGCGCTGCGTGGACGTCGCGGTGCAGTACCTCGACGCCGGGCGCGAGGACGACGTGGTCGCGGAGGCGCGCGTGCTGCGGCGCGGGCGCGACGTCGTGTTCCTCGAGGTCGCGCTGCGCGCGCGCGACGTCCCGATCTGCCACGGTCTCTTGACCTACCAGACGGCGGACTACGGCGACCACGCGCCGCGCCTGCGCGCCGCTCCCCTGCTGCTTCCTGCGCCGTCGCCCGTCGTGACGCCCGCGAAGCACCGTCTCTTCCAGGGCTACGTGACCAAGCTCGGGATGACGCCGCTCCACGAAAGCCCGGGGCGCACGCGTTTGCAGATGCCATGCACGTCCGCGCATCTGAACGAGCGCGGACACCTGCACGCCGGCGCGCTCGCGTCGATCGTCGACATCGCCGCCGTCGCCGCCTCGTGGTCGCTGGTGCCACGCCGGCCCGGCGCGCGCGGCTCGACGATCGCGATGCAGGTGAGCTTCCCGAGCCCGACGTCGGAGACCGTCGTCGCCGACGCGCACGTGCAGCAACGCTCGGAGTCGCTGCTGTTCAGCACCGTGCACGTCACCGGCGCCGCGTCGGGTGGGCTCGCCGCGATGGGCCAGGTGAGCTATCGTCTGCTGGAGCCGTGGCCGGAATGATCGCGTTCGGTCTCAGTCCGCTCCAGAGCGGCGGCGACTTCGAGGCGACGATCGCGGAGTGCGAGCGCGCCGAGGCCGCCGGCTTCGACTCGGTCTGGCTCGGCGAGCACCACAACAGCATCCTGCTCTACCCGGCTCCGCTGCTCGGCCTCGCGGCCATCGCCGCGCGCACGCGCCGCGTCCGGCTCGGGACCGGGGTGCTGCTGCTGCCGCTCTACCACCCGCTCGTCGTCGCCGAGGAAGCGGCGATGGTCGACGTGGTCTCGCGCGGTCGCCTGATCCTCGGCGTCGGCGCCGGCTATGCGCCCGAGGAGTTCGCGGCGTTCGGCGTCTCGATGAAGGAGCGCGCGAGCCGCCTGGACGAAGCGGTGCCGCTGATCCAGCGGCTCTGGACCGAGGACGGCGTGAGCCACGAAGGCCGTCACTATCGGATCGGCGGCGCGACGATGCGTCCACGGCCCGTGCAACGACCACGGCCGCCGATCTGGTTCGGCGGGTGGGTCGATGCGGCGTTGCGCCGCGCCGGACGCTTCGGCGACGCGTGGCTCGCCGGTCCGTCCGCGAAGCTCGACGAGCTCGCGGCCTGCGCGCGGACGTATCGCGAGGCGACGAAGGCCGCGGGGCGTCCGGCCGCGGCTGCCGAAGTCGCGCTCATGCGGTTCGTGTTCGTCGCCGAGAGCGTCGAGCGCGCGCGCGCCATCGCGGGCGACGCGTTCATCCGATCGTTCGAGGCAACGTATTTCCGCTGGCCGCATCCGGTGGTGAAGCGTCCGCCGGGCGAGCTGACGATCGAACGTCTGAGCGACGACCGCATCATCCTCGGCGATCCGGAGAGCTGCGTGCGCCAGATCCGGCGCTTTCAGGCGGAGCTCGGGCTCACGCACCTCGTCGTCCGCATGTCGGTGGCCGGCATTCCGGCCGAGGCGTCGCGCGCCTCGATGGACCTCTTCACCCGCGAAGTCATGCCAGCCCTGAAGGGAGTACCGCGATGAAGAACCTGCTCGTCGGCGTGCACGTGGCCGGAACCAACGTCGCGAAGATCATCGAGACCATCGTCGCCGCGGAGCACGCGGGCGTGCAGTGCGCTTGGATGACGTGCGGCGGCACCGCGCCGGATCCGCTGGGGATCTTTGCCGCGGCCGCGCTCAAGACGTCGCGCATCGTCCTCGGCACGTCGATCATTCCGACCTACCCGCGCCACCCGATGGCGCTCGTGCAGAGCGCGCTGGTCGTCGACGCGCTGGCGCCGGGACGACTCCGGCTCGGCGTCGGGCCCAGCCACAAGCCGTCGATCGAGGGCACGTGGGGCATTCCGTTCGAGCGGCCGCAGGAGCATCTGCGCGAGTATCTGACGATCCTTCGGGCGCTGCTGAACGACGGCAAGGTCGATTTCGACGGCCGGCGACTGAAGGCGCACGCGCAGCTCGCGGCGCCGACGCGCGTGGTGGTCATGGCTTCGGCGTTACGCGCGATCGGCTTCCACACGTGCGGCGAGCTCGCCGACGGCGCGATCTCGTGGGTGTGTCCGCTGCCCTACCTGCGTGACGTCGCGGTGCCCGCGCTCCGCGGGGGTGCGCGTAAGGCGGGGCGTGCGACGCCGCCCCTCATCGCGCACGTTCCGGTCGCCGTGTCCGAGGACGTCGCCGCGGTCCGGCGCGGCGCCGCGGAGCAGCTCGGGCGCTATCCTCGCGTGCCGTACTACTCGCAGATGTTCCAGGACGCCGGATTCCCGGAGGCGAAGGACGGCACGCTCTCCGATCGGATGATCGACGAGCTGGTCGTGCACGGAAATCCCGCGCGCGTGAAGGAGCGGCTGCGCACGCTGCCGTCGTTCGGCGCGGACGAGCTGCTCGCGATGCCGATCCTGCCGCCCGGCGACGACGGCGCGCTCGCGCGCACGCTCGCCACGCTCGGCGAGCTTGCGGCAGAATAGCGACCATGGGCTGGCTCGACGGACAGGTGGCGCTGGTCACGGGCGGCGGCTCGGGCATCGGACAGGCGATCGTGACGCGCTTCGTGCAGGAAGGCGCGCGCGTCGGCGTCATGGATCGCGTCACCGCCCGCCTCGACAAGCTGCAGCAGGACCTCGGCAAGTCGGTCGTGCCGATCGCCGGCGACGTGGTCCGGCTCGAGGACAGCAAGCGAGCCGTCGCGGCGACCGTCGAGGCCTTCGGCCGGCTCGACGTCTTCGTCGGCAACGCCGGTGTGTTCGACCGCGCGCTTCCCCTCGCCGACATTCCCGAGAACCAGCTCGCCGCCGCGTGCGACGAGCTGTTCGACGTGAACGTCAAGGGATGCATCTTCGGCGCAAAGGCGGCGCTGTCCGAGCTCCGCAAGGCCAACGGCTCGATGATCTTCACCGCGTCCGTGGCCGGCATGAACTCGGGCGGCGGCGGGGTCATCTACACCGCGTCGAAGCACGCGGTGATCGGGTTGATCCGGCAGCTCGCCGTCGAGCTGGGGCCCGACGTTCGCGTGAACGGCGTGGCGCCCGGCGGCACCCGGACCGATCTCAGAGGTCTGGCGGTGCTCGGGCAGGACGATCGGTCGCACTTCGCCGAGCAGGGCTGGGAAGAGCGGATGCGCGCGAACAATCCGCTGCACATGGTGCTCGAGCCCGACGATCTCGCCGGCGCCTACGTGTTCCTCGCTTCGCCCAGCGCCCGAGGGATCACGGGAACGGTCGTCACGGTCGACGCGGGGAGCATGCTCCGGATCCGACGGCGGTAGCAGAGGAGGTTCGTCATGTCCGCTGATGTCTCCCGGTTGGTGGACGTCGAGAACGGCCGGATCAGTCGTCGCATCTTCATCGAGCAGGCGATCTACGAGCAGGAGCTGGAGCGGATCTTCGCCCGCTGCTGGCTCTTCCTCTGCCACGAATGCCAGGTGCCGAGCCCCGGCGATTTCTTCAGCACGTACATGGGTGAGGATCCCGTCCTCGTCGTGCGCGGCAGCGACGGAACCCTGCGCGCGTTCCTGAACGTCTGCCGTCATCGCGGCAATCGCCTGTGCCGCGCCGACGCCGGCAACGCCGCGAGCTTCACGTGCGCGTATCACGGGTGGACGTATCGCAACGACGGGCGTCTCGCCGGCGTGCCCTACATGAAGGAGGCGTACTACAACGCGCTCGAGCGCGAGCGATGGGGCCTCGTGCCGGTCGCGCAGCTCGAGAGCTACAAGGGGCTCGTGTTCGCCACGTTCGACGCGGACGCGCCGCCGCTGCGCGAGTATCTCGGCGAGATGACGTGGTATCTGGATTCGTTCTTCGATCGTCAGGAAGGCGGCATCGAGGTCGTCGGCGGGCTGCACAAGTGGGTGATCCCGTGCAACTGGAAGCTGCCCGCGGAGAACTTCGCGGGGGACGGCTATCACGTCACGTGGAGCCACGTCTCCGCGATTCGCGCGGGATTCGGCGGCGACTTCCGCGTCGGCACCGATCCGACGGGCACGACGCTGTCGCCGGGCAACGGCCATTGCGTGATGATCGTCGGCTCCGGCATGAACGCCGATCCTCCGGCGCCCGAGATCCAGGCGTACGAGGAGAAGATCTTCCCGTCGATCGCCGAGCGTCTCGGGCCGCGCGCGGGAAAGATGAAACCGGTCGCCGGCACGGTCTTCCCGAACTTCTCGATGCTCAAGCCGACGTCGCGCACGTTCCGCGTCTGGCATCCGCGCGGCCCGGAGAAGACCGAGGTGTGGGCGTGGGTGTACGTCGACAAGGCGGCGCCGCCCGAGGTGAAGGAAGCGGTGCGGCTGACGGGCGTGCGCGTGTTCGGTCCCGCCGGCGTGTTCGAGCAGGACGACATGGACAACTGGCAGGCGTGCACGCAGACCGGGCGCGGCGCCGTCGCGCGGCGCCATCCGCTGAACTACGAGATGGGGCTCGGTCACGAGCGCTACGACGACGATTTCAAGGCGCTCGCCAGCGACTATCGCTTCAGCGAGAGCAATCATCGCCAGTTCTATCAGCGCTGGGCGCAGCTGATGGCGGCCGAGAAGTGGTCGGAGCTCAAGGGCTGATGGGCGGCGACCTCCTCCGCGACGACCTGCTGCGCGAGATCGAGCAGTTCCTCTATCGCGAGGCGCGGCTGCTGGACGACCGCCGCTTCCACGAGTGGCTCGAGCTCTTCACCGACGACGTGCGGTACTGGATGGTCGGGCGCGTCAACCGCTATCCGCGCGCGAGCAAGGCGATCGCGGGCTCCACGAACGACCGCCGCGACGACTCGGATCTCGAGGATCAGCTGGCGCTGCTCGACGAGACCAAGGTGACGCTCGAAGGACGTGTCGCACGCCTGGACACCGGGATGGCGTGGGGCGAGGATCCGCCGTCGCGCACGCGCCACATGATCACGAACGTGGAAGTCGAGGCCGGCGACACGCCCGCGGAGCTGAAGGTCTACTCCAACTTTCTCGTGTATCGCACGCGGGCGGAGACCGAGCAGGACCTCTACGTCGGCGCGCGGCAGGACGTCCTGCGCCGCGTCGGCGGCAGCTGGAAGATCGCGCACCGCAAGGCCGTGCTCGACCAGAACGTGCTGCTGCCGAAGAACGTCAGCGTCTTTTTTTAGCTACATAGCGGCGACGGCGTCGTACGCGTAGAGCCATCGCAGCGACTCGGGCGAACGGTCGGTGGCCTTCGCCCACTCGGCGTCGCGCGCTTGCTGCGCCGGGCCGTCGGGCAGATGGAAGCGCGTCTTGTTCGCGCGCGACATTTCCTGCAGCCGGGTGACGCGCGGCCGGCGCACCTGCTCGTAGCGCTGGAGCGTCTCGGCTGGATTCCTCGTGCCGGCGGCGGCGAGGCACGCCGCCAGGACGGCGCCGTCCTCGATCGCCTGCGCCGCGCCCTGTCCCATGAACGGGTACATCGGGTGGCACGCGTCACCGAGCAGCGTCACGCGGCCCACTGACCAGCGCGGCAACGGATCGCGATCGAACAACGCCCAGACGAAGCAGGTCTCGGCCGCGCCGATGATTCGTGCGATCTGCGGATGCCAGCCCTCGAACGCGGCGAGCGCGCGCGCCACCGTGGCGCGATCGGTCCAGTCCTCGCGGTTCCACGTGTCGTGCTCCGTCCAGCCGACGAAATTCAGCAGGCGCCCGCGCGAGACGAAGTAGTGCACGAGATGCCCGCCGGGCCCGACCCACGATTGCGAGCCGAGCTCGAGCCCGAGGTCGGCGATGCGCTCGACCGGGACGAGACCGCGATACGCGACGCAGCCGGCGAAGCGCGGCGCCTCCTCGCCCAGGAGCGCGGCACGCACCGTCGAGTGGATCCCGTCCGCGCCGACCAGGACGTCGACCGCGATGCGCGCGCCGTTCTCGAACCACGCCTCGGCGCGATCGCCCGTGTCGGTGACGCCGACAAGCCGATGGCCGAGATGGATGCGCTCCGCCGGAAACCCCGAGGCGATGATCGAGAGCAAGTCCGCGCGGTGCACGGTGAGATGCGGCGCACCGTAGAGCTCCTCGCAGCGCGGGTTGAGCGGCGCGCGCTGGAGCGTGCGGCCGTCCTGCCAGCGCCGCTGATGAGTGGCGATCGGCCGCACGGCTTCGCGGTCGAGCGCCTCGCCGAGGCCGAGCCGATAGAGCACGCGCGCCGCGTTCGGCCCCATGTTGATGCCGCCGCCGACCTCGGTCAGCTCATGCGCCTGCTCGTAGACGTCGACGTCGAAGCCTGCGTGGCGGAGCGCGACGGCGGCGGTCAGGCCGCCGATACCGGCGCCGATGACAGCGATCGTGAGCGGGGCGGTCATGGCGTGTGGTGGCCCCCGATCGTCACTATAATCGCGGCACGATGAGCGACTGGAGCAAAGTCACCCGGCCGATCCCCGTCCCGAACGAGTGGACCAAACCGTTCTGGGAGTCCGCGAAGCAGGGTGTGCTCAAGCTGCAGCGCTGTCAGGCGTGCCGGAAGTTCCAGCACCCGCCGTATCCGACGTGCGTCAACTGCATGGCGATCGATCTCGCGTTCGAGCCGGTGAGCGGGAAAGGCACGATCTACACGTACACGATCATGTACCACACCGGTGACAAGCGCTTCGCGGCCGCAGTGCCCTACGCGAGCATCATCGTCGAGCTCGACGACGCGCCCGGCGCGCTCATGGCCGCGAATCTCCTCGACGCGCCGTACACGGCCGCGAAAGTCGGCAAGCGCGTCGAGATCGTCTTCCAGCCGTTGAACGCCGACATCACGCTCCCGCAGTTCCGGCTCGCGGAGTAGACGCCATGTGGGAGAACCGCTGCAAGGTCGCGGTGAGCGGCGTCGGGTTCTCGAAGGTCACGCGCTCGGCGGACATTCCGCTCGCCGCGCACGCGCTCGAGGCCGTGAAGGGCGCCGTCGCGGATTCCGGACTGCAGATGTCCGACATCGACGGGCTCGCGACGTATCCGGAATTGCCCGCGACGGGGCACGCGGTGATCGACGGCGTGACGATCGTCTCCGTGAACTGCATGCTCGCGATGCTCAAGCTGCCGAAGCTCGCCTGGCACATCCAGGTCGAGACCGCGAACATCGGCGGCGCGACGCAGCAGGCCGTGAACGCGCTGCTCGCGGGCGTCTGCACGTACGCGGTGGTCTGGCGCGCGATGCACAACCCGAAGGGGACGTACCAGAACCTGCCGGGGCAATACGCGACGGGCGCCACGCAGTTCACCGCGCCGTACGGCTTCGGCGGTCCCGGGCAAGGCATGGCGGTCGCGTACACGCGGTGGCTGGAGACGCACGGGCAGAGCCGCGAGAAGATGGCGACGCTCGCGGTCACGCAGCGGAAGCACACGCAGATGAACCCGCATGCGTACTTTTATGGACAGCCGCTCACGCGCGAGGACTATTTCAACTCGCGCATGGTCGCGTATCCGTTCTGTCTCTACGACTGCGACATCCCCGTGCAGGGCGCCGTCGCGATCGTGCTGACGACGGCGGAGCGCGCGCGCGATCTCAAGCCGCGGCCCGCGTACCTCGCGGGCTACGGGCAGCGCCTGCACTTCGAGGTCGCGGGACGCATCGGCAGCCTCAGCAGCTACATGGAAGGCGGCCGCAGCTCCTCGAGCCTCACGTGGGAGCGCTCGGGCTTCTCGCCGAAGGACGTGGACGTCGCGCAGATCTACGACGGCTTCTCCGCGTCCGTCATCTACGGCCTCGAGTCCTACGGCTTCTGCAAGGAAGGCGAAGCGCTCGACTTCATCCAGGACGGGCGCATCGAGCTCGACGGCGAGCTTCCCCTGAACACGTTCGGCGGCAGCCTGGGGACCGGCCGCATCCACGGCCTCTGGCACATCATCGAGGGCGCGCTGCAGGCCTCGGGCCGCGCGGGCGCGCGCCAGGTGAAGGACGTCGACGTCTCGTTCGTGGGCGCAAGTGCTCCGATCGTGACCGGCACGACGTTCATCTTCGTCCGCGAGCCGTACTAGAGCAGTACACCCACAGTCCGGAGGGTCACCGATGACCGCACCTCTCGTCTCCCGTCGTCGCTTCCTGTCGGCCACCGGCGCGGTGCTCGGCGCCGCGGCCGTCGCTCCCGCGATCGCGCGCGCGCAGACGCCCGCTCCGGCGCTCGGTGATCCGCGCAGCGTGATCACGAATCCGCCACGCGACTACAGTCCCGGCGCTCCGCCGGTCACCTACGTGGATCCGGACGTGATCACCGTCGACCCCGCGTTCAACGGATTGCGCCAGGGCAACACGCCGATCCTGCGGCTGTGGACCGGTGCCTTGTGGTCGGAGGGGCCGGCGTGGTCGTCGCAGGGGAAGTATCTCGTCTGGAGCGACATCCCGAACAACCGGCAGCTCCGGTGGCTCGACGACGACGGGCGCGTCACCGTCTTTCGCTCGCCGTCGAACAACAGCAACGGCAACACGTTCGACTTCCAGGGACGTCAGCTCTCGTGCGAGCACCTCACGCGCCGCGTGGTGCGCTACGAGAACGGCGGCTCGGCGACGATCATCGCGGACTCGTACCAGGGCAAGCGCCTCAACTCGCCGAACGACGTGGTCCCGCATCCCGACGGCAGCTACTGGTTCACCGATCCACCGTACGGCGGGCAATTCTACGAGGGCACGGTCGACGCGCCGGGTGGGCCGACGAATCCCGCCGGCCGGCTCAAGCAGCGACTCGGGCAACCGCCGGAGATCGGCACGGCGAAGCGCGAGCTGCCGAACAACGTGTATCGCGCGGATCCGAGCGGCCGCGTCGATCTCGTCATCACCCAGGATCAGATCCCGAATCCGAACGGCCTCTGCTTCTCGCCGGACTACAAGAAGCTCTACGTGATCAGCACGGGCCGCGGCCCCGGCGACGCGCACGCGGGCGGTCAGCGCGACATGCACGTGTTCGATGTCGACGCGAACAACAAGGTCTCGAACCAGAAGCTGTTCACCGATTTCATGGTCGACGGGATCAAGTGCGGGCCCGACGGCGTGCGCACCGACGTCCACGGCAACGTCTGGGTGTCGAGCAACGGCAACCCGGGCGGGCGCGGTCTCGGCTACAGCGGCGTCACCGTGTGGAATGCCGAGGGCAAGCTGCTCGGCCGCATCCGTCTGCCGGAGGTCTGCGGCAACCTGGCGTTCGGCGGTCCGAAGCGCAATCGCCTCTTCATGGCCGCGAGCCAGTCGCTCTACGCGGTGTACGTGAACACGCAGGGCGCCGCGCCCGCGTAGGGGATGGTGTCCGAGCCCGCTGATCGTCCCGCGGGCGGCGGCCCGCGACGGCGTCTCGTTGCCGTGGCCGCCCTCGTGCTGCTCGCGCTGGCCGGGCTCGCGGCCTGGCGCGTGTTCTTTGCCTCACCCGCCCTGCCCCCGAACGTCGTCGCGGTGAGCGGCCGCGTCGAGGGCGACGACTCCGCGATCGCCGCGAAGACGGCCGGGCGCATCCGCGAGATCACCGTGCGCGAGGGCGATCAGGTGATCGCCGGCGCCGTCATCGCGGTGCTCGACGACGAGCAGGTCCGCGCGCGCGAAGACCAGGCGGCGGCGGCCGTGCAGCAGGCCGAGGCGCGCGTGCGCGCGACCGAGCAGCAGCTCTCCGTCCTCGGCGAGCAGCTCCGCCAGAGCGAGATGGCGGTGGAACAGGCGAAGACGGACGCGCAGGGCAGAGTCAACGAAGCGGAGGGCCGGCTCGCCGCCGCCGAGGCTCAGCTCGTCCAGTCGGAGGCGGCCCACGCGCAGGCGCGGTGGGACCACGACGCCAGCCGGAAGCTGTTCGAGCGACAGCTCATCGCGGAGCAGGAAGTGCAGCGCACGAAGCACAACGAGCAGGCGCAAGCCGCGCTGGTGGCGGCGGCCCGGCGCCAGGTGGAAGCCGCGCGCGGCACGCTCACCGCGGCGCAGGCGAACCTCGTCAACCCCGCGATGCGCTTGTCGCAGGTCTCCGCCGTGCAGAGCCAGATCGCGCAGGCCCGCGCCGACATCGCGGCCGCGCGCGCCGACGCCGGACGGGCGCGGGCGCAGCTCGAGGAGGCGCGCGCGAATCGCAGGGACCTCAACGTCGTGGCGCCGTTCGCGGGCACCGTGGCGACGCGGACGGCGGAGCCGGGCGAGGTCGTCGCGGCGGGCACCCCGATCGTCACGCTGATCGACCTCGGCCGTGTCTACCTGCGCAGATTCATCCCGGAAGGCCAGATCGGCCGCGTACGCGTCGGCCAGCCCGCGCGCGTCTATCTCGACTCGGCGCCGGCGAAGCCGATCGACGCCGTCGTGATGCGCATCGATCCGCAAGCCTCGTTCACGCCGGAGAACACGTACTTTCGCGACGAGCGGGTCAAGCAGGTCGTCGGCGTGAAGGTCCTGCTCCGAGGCGCGGTCGGCTTCGCGAAGCCGGGGATGCCCGCCGACGGCGAGATCCTCGTGGAGGGCACCGCCTGGCCGGCGCGCCGCGCACGGCGATGACCGCCATCGGCGTCCTGGATCTCCGCAAGCGCTACGGCGCGCTCGACGCGGTCGCCGGCATCACCTTCGACGTTCGCGAGGGCGAGATCTTCGGGCTCATCGGTCCCGACGGCGCCGGCAAGACCACGACGTTCCAGATCCTCGCCGGCGTCATGGAAGCGACGAGCGGCGCGGCCCAGGTGTTCGGCCGCCCCGCGCGCGATGCGCGCTCGGAGACCGGCTATCTCACCCAGGCGTTCAGCCTCTACCCGGATCTCACGGTGTGGGAAAACCTGCGCTACGCGGGCGACCTGCGGCGCGTGCCGACACGGGACATCGTCGAGCGCGGCCGGCGCTACCTCGGGATGTTCGACCTCGCCCGCTTCGCGGAGCGGCGCGCGGCGCAGCTCAGCGGCGGCATGAAGCAGAAGCTCTCGCTCGCGTGCGCGCTCGTGTCGCAGCCGCGCGTGCTGCTCCTCGACGAGCCCACCACCGGCGTCGATCCCGTCTCGCGCCGCGAGTTCTGGGACACGCTCGCGCACCTGTCCGCCGGCGGTCTCACGATCCTCGTCGCGACGCCGTACCTCGACGAGGCCGAGCGCTGCGGCCGCGTCGCGCTCGTGCACAAGGGCGAGCTGCGCCAGATCGGGACACCCGTCGATCTCCGCGGCAGCCTGCGGGCGAAGCGGCTCGAGGTGCACACCGACGCGATCGGCACCGCCGAGCGCGCGCTCGCGGACGCCACCGTGCGCGACGACAACATCGTCGACGTGCAGCGCTTCGGCGACCGCCTCGATCTCCTCGCCCGCCGTCCGGACGAAGCGCGCGCGCGCGTCGAGCGCGCGATGCAGGCGGCGGGCGTGAGCGTCGGCGCCATCCGGGTCGACGAGCCGAGCCTCGAGAACGTGTTCGTGGCCAGCCTGCGCGCGCTCGGCGAAGAGCCGGCGCAGCACGCCTTCCCCGGACGGCACGCACACGAGGACCTGCGCGGCCGGGTCGCGATCGGCGCGGAGCGCCTGACGAAGACGTTCGGATCCTTCACGGCCGTCGACGGCGTCAGCCTCCAGATCCGCTACGGCGAGATCTACGGCCTGCTCGGCGCGAACGGCGCGGGCAAGACCACGACGATCAAGATGCTGTGCGGCCTGCTCGATCCCAGCGCGGGCACGATCGAGCTCGCGGGCGCGCGCGGCGCCGTGCGCGCCGAGGGCGTGCGGCAGCGCGTCGGCTACATGTCGCAGAAGTTCTCGCTCTACGACGACCTGACGATCCGCGAGAACCTCCACTTCTTCGCGGGCGTGTACGGCGTGCCGGAGCGCGAGCGCGACGAGAAGGCGCGGTGGGTGCTGGCGTTCTCGGGACTCGAAGGGCAGCAGGACCAGATCACGGGGCGCCTGCCCGGTGGCTGGAAGCAGCGCGTGGCGTTCGGCGCCGCGATCATGCACGAGCCGAGCGTGCTGTTCCTCGACGAGCCGACGTCCGGCGTGGACCCGCTCGCGCGGCGCGCGTTCTGGCGGATGATCAACCGGCTCGCGGACACCGGCACGGCGGTGCTCGTCACCACGCACTACCTCGAGGAATCGGAGCAGTGCAATCGCCTCGGGTTCATGGCGGCCGGCGCGCTCGTGGCCGAGGGCAGTCCGAGCGCGATCAAGCGCCGGCAGGCGGGGCACCTGCTCGAGCTCGTCGTCGACCAGCCCCAGCGCGCGGCCGACGCGCTCAAGCGCGAGGCGGAGCGGTGGCGCGTGTCGCTCTTCGGCACCCGGCTGCACGTGATCACCGACGACGACGTCGAGGCCGGCCGCCGCGCCGCGGTCGAGGAGCTGGACGCGCGCGGCATCCGCGTGCTCGACGTCCGCGAGGCGCCGTTCTCGCTGGAGGACATCTTCATCAGCGTCGTCGAGAAGGCGCGGCTCGGGCGGCGATGAGGCGGATCGTCTCCCAGACCCGCAAGGAGCTCATCCAGATCGTGCGCGACTGGCGGACGCTCGGGCTGGCGCTCGTGCTGCCGATCGCGCTGCTGATGCTGCTGAGCGCGGCGCTCTCGCTGCGCGTCGACAACCTGCCGATCGTTGTGCAGGACTTCGCCGACACGCCCGCCTCGCACGATTTCGTCGACGCGTTCCGCGCGTCGCTGAGCCTGCGCGTCGTGGCGTGGCCGGTCGGGCGCTCCGCGGAGGAAGCGCTCGTGGCGGGCGCCGCGCACGCGGTGCTCGTCATCCCGCAGCATTTCGGCCGGGATCTCGCCCGGGGCGTCGACACCTCCGTCCAGCTCCTCGTGGACGCCGCGGACGCGAACACGGCGAAGCTCACCGCCGGATACGCGCGGCAGATCACCCGCGCCTACAACGCGCGCGCGTCGGGTGCGCCGCGTGCCCCCGTCGAGGCCGCGGTCCGCCTCTGGTACAACCCGGGGCTGTCGTCGAAGAAGTTCTACGGCCCGGGCATCTTCGTGCTTGGCATCTCGATGTTCCCGCCGCTGCTCGCGGCGCTCGCGATGGCGCGCGAGACCGAGCAGAAGACGATCCTCCAGGTCTACGTGTCGAGCATCTCGGCGCACGAGTTCCTGCTGGGCAAGATCGCCGCCTTCATGGCCGTCGCGCTCGCCGAGTGCGCGCTCATGCTGAGCGTGCTCTTCACCTACTTCGAGCTGCGCCTCGCCGGCGACCCGACGCCGTTCCTCGTGGCGACGGTCCTCTACGCGTTCTGCGTGGCGTCGTTCGGGACGATGGTCGGCAGCACGATCCCGAGCCAGGTCGCCGCGATGCAGGTCGTCGCGCTGGGCGGCTTCCTGCTCGTGTTCCTCCTGTCGGGCCTGATCTTCCCGATCGAGAACATCCCCGCGAGCCTGCGCTGGATCTCGAACTTCATCTGGGGCCGGTACTACATCGAGGTCGTCCGCGACGCGCTGCTGCAGGGCGGCGGCTGGCCCGCCGTGTGGCCGAAGGTGGCGGTCATCGGCGCGATCGGCGCGGTGTTCTACGCGGTCGCGTGGCGCGCCATGCGGCGCATGCAGCTCGAGGCCTGACGATGCCGCGGGCGCTCTCGCGGTTTCGCGCGCTCGTCGTGAAGGAGTTCGGACAGATCCGGCGTGACCGCCGCCTCGTGGTCTCGCTGATCCTCCCGCCGGTCGTGCAGCTCACGCTCTTCGGCTTCGCGCTGAGCGCGACGGTCACGAACCTGCGCCTGGGCGTCGTGGACGAGAGCCGCACGCCGGAGAGCCGCGAGCTGGTGGCGACGCTGACGGAGAGCAAGAGCTTTCGCCTCGGCGGCTACTACACGACGTCCGCCGAGCTCGGCACCGCCCTCAGCCAGGCGAAGCTGGACGCCGGCCTCGTGATCCCCTACCAGTACGCGCGCGACCTCCGGCGGGGGCGCGGCACGACCGTGCAGCTCGTCCTGAACGCGATGAACGCGAACACGGCCACGATCGGCCAGGCGTACGCGGAAGGCGTGCTCGAGAGCTACAACGCCACGCTGGAGCGGATGGGCGTGCACGTAGACGCCGCCTCGGCCTCGGCCGCCGGCCGCCACGCGGAAATTCACCTCACGCCCGCCTTCCTCTACAACCCGGGGCTCGTGGACTCGTGGTTCATCGCCACCGGCGTCTTCGGGCTCCTGCTGATCCTCAACAGCTCGCTGATCTCGTCGGCGGCGATGGTGAAGGAGCGGGAGGCCGGGACGATCGAGCAGCTCCTCATGTCGCCCGCGGGCACCGCGGAGATCATCGTCGCGAAGATCGTGCCGCTGTTCCTGCTGCTCTGCATGATGATGCTGCTCGCGATCGGCGTGCTGAAGGTCGTGTTCCGCGTGCCGTTCCACGGCAGCCTGCCCTTCGTGCTGTTCGGCGGGGTGCTGTGCATCCTCTCCGGCATCAGCCTGGGCACCGTCATCGCGACGCTCAGCAAGTCGGCGCAGCAGGCGCAGCTCACCGCGTTCTTCGTGAACCCGCCGCTCTCGTCGCTCTCGGGCGCGCTCAACCCGGTCGAGGCGATGCCCGCGTGGCTCCAGCCGCTGACCGTGCTGAACCCGATCCATCACTTCGCGACCATCGTGCGGGGCTCCATGCTGAAGGCCACGGGCTTCGCCACGCTGTGGCCGAACGTCGCCGCCCTGCTCGTCTTCACGCTCGTCCTCGTCACGCTGAGCTTGTGGAGGTTCCGCAAGCAGCTCAGCTGAGCGGGCTGCTCATGAGTCTCGTTAGATCGGGTGACGCGCCGCCGGCCTGGGGCCGGGCACGCGCTCCGCGGCGCTGTCGGGCTCCGGCCTCGCTGTCGACGGCCGAAGGCCGTCGACATGCAAGTCCTCCCGCCCTCCGGCGCTTGACCTCCGCGCGACCCGGCCCCCAGGCCGGCGGCGCGTCACCCGATTTAACGAGACTTGATGCCGAGCAGCTTCGCCGCGGTCTCGCCGAGCATCAGGCGGCGCTCGGCGTTCGAGAATCCCGGCGCCTTCAGGATGTGGTCGACCGACTTGTCCTGCCACGGGATCGGATGGTCGGTGCCGATCACGAGGCGGTTCACGCCGACTTCCGCGGCGAGGTGACGCAACGCCTCCGACGTGAAGACGAGCGTGTCGTAGTACATCTGCTTGAGGTATTCCGTCGGCTTCTTCTTGAGCCTGACACCGGTGTCCATGTCCGGCGCCACGCGCAGGCTGTTGTCCGAGCGCGCCGCGTACGACGGGAGGAAGCCACCGCCGTGCGCCGAGCAGATCTTCAGCTTCGGGAACCGGTCGAGCGTGCCCTCGAAGATCAGGTGCGAGAGCGCGATCGTCGTGTCGAGCGGGTTGCCGATCGTGTTCTCGAGCCACCCCTGCCCCGCCAGGCGCCGCTTGAGATCCGGCGTGCTCTGCGGGTGGATGAAAATGAGCACACCGAGCTCTTCGGCCTTCGCCCAGAACGGGTGGAACTTCGGGTCGGAGAACTCGTCGCCGGCGACGCTCGCGCCGACGGCGGCGCCGCGCAGCCCGAGCTTCTTCACGCCCTCGACGAGCTGCTCCACCGCGAGGTCGGGATACTGCAGCGCGACCGACGCGAAGGCGACGAAGCGGTCCGGGTTCGCCGCGCAGAATTCGGCGAGCCCCTCGTTCTGGATCTTGATGACCTGGGTGACGAGATCGCGCTCCGCGCGATACCAGCGCGGGTTGATGCTGAGCGCCTCGACGTCGATGCCCTGCTTGTCCATCTCCGCGATACGCCGCGGGCCGACCTCCTCGATGCCCGGGCCGCGATGATCGGCCACCTTCAGCCCGAGCAGGTCGTACGCCTTCGGGATCACGCAGTGCGCGTGGACGTCGATCGTCTTCACGCGCTTGCCGCCGACGGTCACGACGCGGCGTTTCCCGACCACCGAGAGCTTGCCGCCACGCGCGGCGGACTTCGCTCGCGCCTTGCCGCGCGCCACCGCGCGCGCGACCGCCTGCTCGGCGAGCCGCTCGGCAGCCCGCACGGCGGTCACGAGATCGCACCCGGTGAAGGCGATGCCGGAGCTCTTCGCGCTCATCTCAGATCACTCCTTCTTCGGCCAGGGCCTTGATCTCGGCGGACGAGATCCCGAGCAGCTCGCCGTAGACGTACTCGTTGTCCTCGCCGTAGCACGGGGCGCCGCGGTCGATGCGCCCGCCGATGTACGCCGGGCTCTCGCTCAGCTTGATCGGAACTTCCGCGATCGGCCAGCGGCCGATCTTCGTCCCCGTCACCTCGGTGAGCCAGGAGAGCGCCGCGAGCTGCGGATCGTGATCGCAGCGATCGCCGGCGTTCTGACAGACGCCGGCCGGCACGCCCGCGCGCTGCAGCAGCATCATCGTCTCGTAGCCCTCGCGCGACTTCGTCCAGCCGGTGACGAGCGCGTCGAGCGCGTCCTGGTGCTTGAGCCGCGACGCCAGGTCCTTGAACCGCGCGTCGCTCGCCCACTCGGGATGGCCCGCGACCTGCGCGAGCGCGCGCCACTCCGCGTCGGTGAAGCACGCGATCGCGATCCAGCGATCGTCGCCCGCCGACGGATAGGCGCCGTGCGGCGCCGCCGGCTTGAAGGGCGAGCGATTGCCGTAACGCGACCAGATGCGCCCGTTCGCCGACCAGTCGAGGATCGTGGTCCCGCTGATCAGCAATCCCACTTCGGCTTGCGACGCGTCGACCCACTGCCCTTCGCCCGTGCGCGCGCGATGGAAGAGCGCGGTCAGCATCGCGAGCGAGAAGCTGTACGCGCCCATCCAGTCGAGATACGAGTAGCCCCAGCCCGCGGGCGGCGCAGGCTCGGGCAGTCCCGACATCTCCGACAATCCCGAGAACGAGTTCGCGATCGGCCCGACGGTGCGAAAGCGCCCGTAGACACCCTGCGCGCCCATGCCCGACTGCTGGACGTAGATGATGTCCGGCTTGATCGCGCGCATCGCGTCGTACCCGAGCCCCCAGCTGTCGAGCACGCCGGGCGAGAATCCTTCGGCGACGATGTCGGACATCGCCACGAGGCGGCGCGCGATCTCGAGCCCCTTCGGATGGCGGACGTTCAGCGAGATCCCGCGCTTGCCCGGGTTCTTGTTGTTGAACTGCCCGCCCATGTCGGGATCGGTCACGCCCGGCAACGGCGCCGTCGCCGTGTCGCGCGCGGCACGCCCGCCGACCGGCGCCATCGCGGCCATGCGCGTGTCGGGGTGGCTCTTCAGCTCGACCTTGATGCTCTCCGCGCCGAACGCGGCGAGGAACCGCGTGCCACCGGCCGACGCGAGGAACCACGTGAAGTCGAGAATCCGGATCTTGTGCAGCGGGAACGGCTTGCCGCGCGGCGAGAGCTGCTCGTTCTGCGGCGGGCGCGCATCCGCGGCGATGATCGGGATGTCCGGCGCGCGCTCCGGCGTCACGCTCGCCGCATCCTCGTTCAGCAGTGGCGCGCGGCGTCCCACCGACCACTGCGTGCGCGTCGCGAGCCACTTGCTCGTCGCGTAGCGGAAGGAACGGCCGAGCTCAGGGTGCTCGACGTCCGTGCAGCTCTGGCGCTTGAGCCAGTGCTCGTCCATCGCGTTCTCGTGCGGCTTGCGCAGCGGCGCCCACAGCATCCCCGCTTCCTGCGCTTCACGCCACGGCACGTCCTCGTAGGTGAAGCAGCGCACGAAGCGCTGCACCGCCTCCATCGCGTGATCGCGCTTCGCCACGCTCGGCCCGGTCCCGGGCACGAAGCGTCCGCTCGTCGGCAGCGTCGCCTTGTCGGTGTCGAGCCCGGCCTCGACGCCGTACTTCTCCAGCAGCGCGACGAGCGCCTTGGTCTCGCCGGGACGCGTGCCGAGGTTCGCCATCACCCAGCGCCCGTCCTTGGTGTGGACGATCGACGGGTGCGGCGTGACGCCCTCGCGCGCGTGCCGGCACGTCTGGCGCTGCACGATCGAGCGACGCATCACGTACGTCATCAGGTCGACCTCGGTCGATTTCGCGACGGCCTCGTGGACGGCGCACGAGACCTTCTGGCCCTTGCCGGTCCGCCAGCGGAACAGCAGCGCGGCGACGATGGAGAACGCGAGCTGCTCGCCCGCGATGTGGAAGGCGTGCCACATCTGCGGCGCGATCGGCGGCAGATCGTAGCGGCCGCCGGGCGCCGGGTCGTAGCCGCAGTTCATCATCACGCCGCCCAGCGCCAGGTGGACGAGGTCCGAGCCCTTGAAGTCCGCCCACGGCCCGTCGTCTCCGAATGGAGACACGCGCGCGACGATCAGCGCCGGCGTCTGCCGCATCAACGCGTCGGCGCCGAGCCCGAGCGCGTCGAGCGCGCCGCGCGGCGTGGACTCGAGCAGCACGTCGGCGCCGGCGACCAGCGCACGGAACTTCTCGCGGTCGCCGGGCTCGCGCAGATCGAGCACGATCGAGCGCTTGCCGCGGTTGTACTGCCAGAAGAACAGCGAGCGCTCCGGATCCTCGCGGTCCTCGTAGAAGGGACCGATGCGCCGGGTCGGACTCCCGCCGGGCGGCTCGACCTTGATGACCTCGGCGCCGAGCCCCGCGAGCGTGAGCCCGCAGTACTCCGCCTGCTCGTCCGCCAGCTCGATGACGCGAATGCCGGTCAGCGCGCCTCTCATGCCGGGATTCTATGCGAGGGAATCGAGCAGCGGCAGCGTGACTTCGGTCAGCGAGGACACCACGCGCGTGGCCCGGGAAAAGTCGTTGCCGCGCGTGTGCGGCGTCGGCACCGCGATCACCTTCATGCCGGCGGCGTGCGCCGCGAGCACGCCCTTCTCCGCGTCTTCGAGGACCACGCACTCCGCGGGCGCGACCCCCATCCGCTCGGCGACGTGGAGGAAGAGATCCGGGTGCGGCTTCACGCGTGCGACGCTCTCGTTCGTCGCCACCGCCTCGAAGTACCGCTCGAGATCCAGCCGGCGCAGGATCGGCCAGGCCGTGTTGCCGTACGACGACGTCGCGAGCGCGAGCCGCTTCTTGCCGTGCAGCATCGCGACCAGCTCGAGCGCGCCGGGCATGGGACAGAGCGAGGTCTCGAGCAAGGCCACGTACGCGCCGAGCTTGGTCACGCGCAGGACTTCGGGATCGTGCGCGAGACCGCGGAGCTGCACGAAGCCGTCGATGCCAAGCCCGGCGCGGATCCAGTGCTCGGCGTATTCCTCTTCCGACACCGCGACCCCGACGCCGGCGAGCGTCTCGCGCCACGCCTGGCAGTGGAGGCGCTCGGTGTCCGTGAGGAGCCCGTCGAGATCGAAGATCACCGTGGAGATCATCGCGACGCCGCGGCCACTATAATCCACCGACCGCGAGAGGGGACGACCGCGGGGAGGAGACCGCGATGGCCGACATCCAGCTCGGGCTCATGATGCGGGCGCAGTTTCCGGCGGGCGACGACATGCAGCAGCGCTTCGCCGAGCTCGTCGAGCAGGCGCGGCTCGCGGACCGCCTCGGCTTCGCGTCGATCACGAAGGGCATGCACTACAGCGCCGCGCCGTGGCGCGATCTCCAGCAGTTCCCGTTCCTGTCGCGCATCATGGCCGAGGCGCCGCGCATGCGCCTCAACTTCGGCCTCGTGCTGCTCTCGCTCCACAAGCCGCTCGACGTCGCCGAGCAGATCGCGACCGTCGACGTGATGAGCGGCGGGCGCGTGATCTTCGGCGTGGCGCTCGGCTATCGCGACGTCGAGTACCTGGCGTTCGGCACCACGCAGAAGGAGCGCGTGAAGCGCTTCGAGGAAAACCTGCTCGCGATCAAGCGGCTGTGGACCGAGGACTCCGTCGACATGAAGGGCTCGCACTTCACGCTCGACGGCGCGTCGGTGGGAACGAAGCCCATCCAGAAGCCGCACCCGCCCGTCTGGATCGGCGCCAACGCCGATCCGGCGATCCGCCGCGCGGCGCGCCTCGGCGACTGCTGGTACGTCAACCCGCACAATCGCATCGACACGATCGTGCGTCAGGTCGAGGTCTACAAGCGCGCGCTCGACGAATTCGAGAAACCGTTCCCGAAGGAGTTCCCCGCGCGGCGCGAGGTCTTCGTCGCCCGCTCACGCGAGGAGGCGATCAGGATCTGCGCGCCGCATCTCGGCGCGAAGTACGCCGCGTACCAGCAGTGGGGCCAGGGCCAGGCGATGCCGGAGGGCGACAACGACCTCGCTGTCGAGTTCGAGGAGCTGCTGCGCGACCGCTTCATCCTCGGCTCGCCCGACGAGGTCGCCGAGTCGATCCTGCGTCTGCACCGGGCCACCGGCATCAACCATCTGGTGATGAGCGTGCAGTGGCCCGGCATGCCGCAGAGCCTCGCGCTCGACGAGCTGCATATGCTCGCCGAGGAAGTCTTTCCGCGCGTGCGCGCCGGCTGACCGCTTACTTCACCAGGGAGTCGACGACAGCCGGAAGAACCGCGCGGCGTTCTCCCACATCAGCTTCTGCGTCGCCCTCTCGCCGAGCGCCTTCTTCCACTCGATCACGGTGTCGGCGTGATCGGGAAAGATCGTCTCCGGGTGCGGATAGTCGGACTCGAACATGAGCACGTGATCGCCGACGAGATCGATCACGGACTTGGTCAGCTCGACGCCTTCGGAGAAATCGATGCCGCAGTACACGCGTCCCATCTGCGCGTATTCGACCGGCGTGTGCCGGACTTTCGGCGAGACGGAGCCGCGCACGTAGTCGATCTGCCGCGTGAGACGCGTGAGCCAGTGCGGCAGCCAGCCGTGGCCGGTCTCGAGCGTGCCGACGCGCAGCCGCGGGTGCCGATCGAGCATGCCGCCCATGAGCATGAACGAGAGGAAGCGTTGCCCGCCCCACGTCTGTCCCGCGCAGCGTCCCATGGCCGGGTTGTCCCAGATGTCGCGATAGCCCGGGAAGTACGGCGTCTCGATGGTGAAGCCGTGGTACATGATCGGCAGGTCCGCGTCGTTCGCCGCGGCCCAGATCGGCTCGAGGTCGGGATCGTCGATCGGCAGCGATTCCGGCAGCAGCGGCCACACCGCCGCGACCCAGTCTTCCCTCGCGAGGTGCTCGATGACGCGCGCGCTCCACGCCGGATCGGTCGCGGGGGCGAGCACCGTGCTCTTCAAGCGGCGCGTGTCGGCGGCGCAGTACTCGGCCATGTAGCGGTGATAGGCGTCGTACAGGCCGCGCGTCAGGTGAGGCGCGAGCGCCGGCGCGCCGTACGCCCACGGGCCCGGGATGATGAAGTCGATGTCGCGGCCTTCCGTGTCCATGTCGGCGAGGCGGCCGCGTGCGTTGTCCTCCGCCACGCGCGCCGCGATCGGCTTGCGTGTCACCATCTGCGTACGCCCGGAGAGGAAGCCCGTCCCGCCGGAGGTGTCCGCCGGCGCGTTCGGCTTCTCCCCGGCGACGCGCTGGTAACGGAGCTGCTTGATCGAGAGGATCGTGCTCTCGGTCTGATCCTCCGCATCGCCGCGCCCCTTCTGCACCCTGGCCTTGCGCATGAACGGCCGGAGGTCGTCGAGCCGGTCGCGCAGCGGCTGATCCGCGTACCGCAGCAGGACGTCGAGCGACGGGTTCACGTGCGTGTCGGAGTCGATGACGCGGTATCCATGCCGCATGACACCCTCCTTCGCGACTGCCGGCCATTGTAAGATCGCGGCCGTCCAAGGGAGGCGGCCATGCACGTCGGCCTGGTGATGGAATGCGACTATCGTGAGGGGCGGACGCAAGAAGAGGCGTTCGCCGAAGCGCTATCGATCGTCGACCTCGCGGAGGAGTCCGGGCTCGACGGCGTCTGGCTGGCCGAGCGGCACTTCGCCGCGCCCCGGCGGCCGACCGATCCGATGGGCGCGGGCATCCCGTCGGTCGCCTCCGTCCCGCTCGTGTGGGCCGCCGCGATCGCCGCGCGCACCCGGCGCGTACGCATCGGAACCGGTGTCAGCGTGCTTCCGTTGTGTCATCCGATCCGCACCGCGGAAGAGGCGGCCACGGTCGATCAGCTCAGCCTCGGGCGTCTCGATTTCGGCGTCGGGCGCAGCGGCTTTCCGCGCGCGTACGAGGGCTACGGCATCCCCTACCGCGAGAGCCGCGGCCGCTTCGAGGAATCGCTCGCGGTCATCCTCAAGGCGTGGACCGAGCACCGCTTCTCGTACTCCGGCAAGTACTTCACGTTCAACGACATGATCGTGGTCCCGCGTCCGTACCAGAAGCCGCACCCGCCGATCTGGATGGCGGCGACGACTCAGGACACGTTCCCGCTCGTCGGCGCGATGGGCCTGTCGCTCGTCACCGGGTTGCGCGGTTTCGACGTGCCGGAAGCCACCCGGCATCTCGCGACGTATCGGGAGGCGCGGAAGGCCGCCGGCCATCCGGGTGACGGAAACGTATATCTCCGCCTGCCCATCTACGTCGCCGAGACAGCCGCCCAAGCGCGCTCGGAGCCGGAGGAGAGCACCGTGCGCTCGTATCGCCGGCTCGGAGAGAACCTCGCGCTCTCCGCCGGGGCGTCGGGCACGACCGGCTCCGAGGAGCGATCGGAGCGCGCCGAGCGACTCTCGCATGTGAGCTACGACGAGCTGCTGCAAGGGCGGCTCGCGTATGGCACGCCGGACATGGTCGTCGAGCGGCTGGCGCAATGGCGCGAGCAGCTCGGCCTCTCCGGAGTGATCATGGAGCCGAACGTCGGCGGACGGATGTCGATCGATCGCGTGATGAACTCCATCCGGCTCTACGCGAACGAGGTCGCGCCGCGGCTGCGCCCGAAGGCTGCCTGATGCGCCTCGTCGTCCTCACGGTGCTGACCGCCACGCTCGTGGCGGCCTCGCCTGTTCGCGCGCAGGAGATCGTCAAGCTCGACACGCGGCCCGGCGTCACGCAGTCCTACTTCCTCGCGCGCGCCCCCAAGGAGCCCCTGGCGGTTGCCTTGCTCTTTCCCGGCGGCGGCGGATTCATCCGCCTCCGGTCGGAGGACGGCCAGATCAAGTTCAACCCGGGAAACTTTCTCGTTCGCGTCCGGGCCGAGTTCGTGAAGCGTGAGATCGTCGCCGCGATCCTCGACGCGCCGTCGGACGCGCAGTCGGGCTGGGGCATGACCGACGAGTTCCGGTTCGGCGACGCGCACCTCACCGACGTCCGCGCGGTGCTCGCGGACCTCGGCCGGCGCTTCCCCGACCTGCCGGTCTTCCTCATCGGGACCAGCCGCGGCACGGTGTCGGCGGCGAGCCTGGGTGCGCGGCTCGATCGCGGCGTCGCGGGAGTCGCCCTCACCTCGTCCCTGTACCGTCCCGCGCCTCCGCGCTCGAACGAGCCGGGGCCCGGCCTCAGCCAATTCGACTTCAAGCGGTTGAAGGTCCCCGCGCTCATCGTCCACCACGCGGACGACGGCTGCCCTGCCACGCCGTACGTCGACGCCTACCACCTCGCCAGGACGTTCCCGCTCGTCACCGTCAAGGGGGGAGCGCCGGCGACGTCGGGCCCGTGCGAGCCGTTCAGCGCCCACGGCTACCTCGGCCGGGAGCCGGAGACCGTCGACGCGATCGTGAACTGGATGCTGAAGCGACCCTATCCGAAGGAGATCGCCGGCCGATGAAAGCCGGGCGCGCCGTCGTCGAAGCGCTGCGCGCCGAGGGCGTCGAATACACGTTCGGCGTCGTCGGCTCGACCACCAACACCATCGTCACCGAGATGTACGGGCGCCGCGACATCCGGTTCGTCGACACGCGTCACGAAGAGGGCGCGGCGTTCATGGCGTACGGCTACGCGCGCGCGTCGGGCAAGCCGACCGCGTGCATCACCACCTCCGGGCCCGGGACGACGAACCTCATCACGGGCATCGCGCTGGCGGCGAAGGGGCGGGCGCCGGTCATCGCCATCGCCGGCGACGTCGCCCGCGACTACATCTATCGAGACGGCAGCCAGGCCTTCGACCTCGTCGGCCTGTTCAAGCCGATCACCAAGCTCGCGCTCGAGGTCAACAAGACCGAGCGCATCCCGGAGATGCTGCACTACGCGTTCCGCGCGGCGCTCTCCGGCAAGCGCGGGCCGGTGTTTCTCGACATTCCGCGCGATCTCCTCGACGACAAGACGATCGAGGGTGAGGTCCTCGCGCCGCAGGCGTATCGCGCGGTGGACGCACGGATCGCGGGCGACGCGCAGGCCGTCCAGCGCGCCGCGACGCTGCTCGCGCAGGCGCAGCGACCGCTGCTGCTCGTGGGCGGCGGCGTCATCGACGCGGAGGCGAGCCAGGAGACGGTCGCGCTCGCCGAGCTGCTCGACATGGCGCTGGTGCCTTCTTATGGACACACCGACGCCGTGCCCAACAGCCATCCTCTCTATGTCGGGCCGCCCGGCGGGCGCGGCTCGGGCGAAGCGGCGGAAGCGATGCATCGCGCGGACGTCATCCTCGCGCTGGGCACGCGCCTCAACCAGGCGACGACCTTCTGGGACTACCGCGTGATCGATCCCGCGACGAAGATCGTGCAGGTCGACGTCGACGCGCAGGAGATCGGCCGCAACTACCCGGTCGCGGTCGGGATCACCGGCGACGCGCGCGCGGTGGCCGAGCAGCTGAT